>Ga0207847_100011_pt1 | contig 422731 bp, 343 predicted proteins | sample TtaePargueraPR_8_FD_187736 | JGI IMG/M metagenome (GOLD analysis project Ga0207847, IMG submission 187736) | Aerobic enrichment media microbial communities from Bioluminiscent Bay, La Parguera, Puerto Rico - Tt and E1 (SPAdes) | ecosystem: Environmental > Aquatic > Marine > Unclassified ... | reverse complement strand
CACTACAATTTAACAAAACGAAAACCCCGAAAAAAGCCTAAAAGGCCCTTTTTCGGGGTTTTTTATTAAATTTTTATCGACGTAACTTGTTGTCTTTCTGTCTGTTGACTTTTATAAGGTACGGCCTAAGTTATAAGCAACTATTGACAAACCCTCCAATGGTTCAAAACCCTTGGAGGGTTGTTTAATAATTTCACCCCTTCACCTTCTTAAACTTACACTTCCTCAATTGACGCTTAATGTTCACCCCAGCCCGAAATGATAAGCTCACACCTTTGATGCATCGGGAATTAACCTCTTCGGGAGTGTCCTTGGTTTCGCTTTTGATTTGAGGGGAAATAATGCCAATGTCTCCCAACTGGACACTTCGTCCCATTTTGATGTTATCGACGATGGCTTCCTCCAGGGCGACAATGGTCGCGATAACATCTGCATGGCTCAGGGTGCATTTCATACTAATATCGTCAGCCAGCTCCCGTAATTTGATTTTCTGACGTTTGGTAGCCATGGCGATGTACTTCTTTTGTCCGCCGCCTGCGGTTCCTGGCTGTGTTCTCTCAGTAACTTTGTAATAAATGTACATATCTTTTAATGATTTGCTCCGTATATTTTTCCAATTTGTTCCGTATGTATTGTCAGTTAGATGCGCATCAAAAATAATTTATATGCACACATAAATATATTTAGATGGGCATCTAAATAAAAAGTTAACCGTATGTTTTTATCGATTGATACAGGGGAAAATATTATAACATCTGTTTGAGTTATGGTTTTCTTCTTTAATAAATTGAGATAACAATTATAATTAAAGCGGTATTATAGCTTCCTTTAGAATTTAATTCTTTCAAATCCTGTAATTCACATTAATTACGGGATTAAAATCCTTCAATTCATATCAATTTTTTTGGTTTTTTGTTTAATTCGATTTGAACTTTTGAAGATTAACGTGCAAAAAATGATATAAATTCAGGATCGAGTATTTAAGATACCTTTAAATAAACAACCCCTCGATACCATTTTAAATCACATCAACGCAATTATAGATTCATTAATAATTCCCACTTATAAAACCATCAAAGAATGTAACAACTATTGAGCTCCAAAGAATTAAATCCTTAAAAAACATAATAAATCAGGATTGGATTCCCGATTTGTTATGTTTTTGTATTAATATATTTCCATTTGTCCTCATTTACGAATACAACCTCACCATCCTCACATGCTTTACCAACTTCACCTATTTTTAAACCAGACCACCTTCCATCAAATTTTTATCCAATTTTAATTCCATTCCTCCTGCACAATATTTAGTATTGACATTATTTCACCAAATTAATTATCTCCCTAAAATGGACCTGAAAAAGCTTATCGAAGTACAGGTTAAATCGATAACAGAAAACCTGCCTCCCAAAGAAATTAAAAAAGGAACTGAACTTTACGAAAACGATGATTGTTCCCTGATGACGCAGTCAGGAATGACCTTTGAATTTTCAGTTCACAATGGTTCGGACAAGGAATGGTCATGTATGATTGGTGTGGATTCAGAGCAACTTTATTACGAACTCGAAGGCAAAAGGCTTAAATGGGATGAGGTGGGGTATGCCTGTCTGTTGGTGGTCCGTGATGAGCTGAACGCGCTGAACCCAAAAGGTTATGAGGAGCATAAAAAATATTCCCGGGAAGGAATGATCAAACGCGTGCTCGAAGAACGACAACTACGGGCGGCAAAGGCAGAATATACGATCAAATGGGCGGCAAATATTTATGGCGACCACATTCTGACCAATGAAAAAGGCGTGAATTATCGTGTCTTCCTGCGCGATTTTGAAAATGAAACCGGCTATAGCGACAGTGAGGATGCCAGGTTAAACAAGCTCGGAACGACCAAGCATATTATGTATGCCTTTTATCAGCTGAAGAAGGATACTAACCTGTATAAACGCCTGTCAAAGGAATATCCTTTCATTGAAATATACTGCGACCCGCTTAACGATTACCGGATTAGCTGGTTTTACCCACATGAAATGCAGGAAAATGAAACGGCATTGATCGAGAAATACTTTGGCAGAAAAAGTTACATTGATGCGGATGACACGGAAGGTTTCCTTGGCTTTATCGATGAATCAAAAGATTTTGAAAATATTAAAATACGCCCGGAGGTGATCGAAATGGTCGAGGCATTGTACGACGAAAAGCTGCTGGGCCTGCTGCAGGAATCTTCTGATATCGACTACACTCCCATCAAAGCTGAATTGTTCGATTACCAGAAAAAAGGTGTCTCATTCATTTTATTTAAAAAAGCGGCCATCATAGCAGATGAAATGGGTTTGGGAAAAACCCTTCAGGCAATAACATCGGCCGTATTGAAAAAGCAACTTTTCGGATTTAAGAAGACCCTTGTCGTTTGCCCTGCCTCATTGAAATCGCAATGGAAAAAGGAGATTGAAAAGTTTACGGACGAAAAAGCTGTTGTGGTGGATGGTCCGCCGAAACAGCGTGAAAGAACTTACAATGACGATGATTATTTTTTTATGATCGTTAATTATGAAACGATTCTTCGCGATGCTTCAGCCATCAATCGGGCAGGAATCGACTATCTCATCCTGGATGAGGCACAGCGAGTGAAGAATTTTGAAACCAAAACAGCCTCTGCGGTCAAAAGGCTTAATCCAAGACATACGTTAGTCATCACGGGCACACCGATCGAAAATAAGCTCATCGATATATTTTCGATCATGAGCATCCTTAACCCGCGGTTTTTCGGGCCACTTTGGGAGTTTTCTTACCAGCATTGCCTGTTTGACCGTGAGCGAAAGGATAAGATCAATGGCTATTACAACCTGAAAAAGCTCAATAAAAAACTTGACAAGGTGGTGATTCGGCGGCAAAAAAGACATGTGATCGATCAGCTCCCGCAGGTTCGGCAGATTGAAATCCCGCTGGAGCTTTCACCATTGCAGGCTGAAATGCACGGGTCCTATGCCAGTTCGCTTACCATGCTCCTTCGCAAACCATTTCTGACACCATTTGATCTCCAGCGAATTCAGATGCTTTTGGCAAATATGCGCATGGTATGCGACTCCACCTACCTGATCGATGACCAAACCAACGAATCTCCCAAATTAAAGGAGCTGGAATATATGCTGCTGGAAAAGCTGGATGTAAAGAATAACCCCGCCAAAATCATCATCTTCTCTGAATGGATAAAAGTGCATAAGTTGATCGGTGATATGCTGAGAAAACACGATATCGGTTTTGCTGAGTTGAGTGGAAAAATACCTGTAAAACGGAGAGGGGAGTTGATTAAAAAGTTTGAAGACAATCCGGATATTAAAATTTTTCTATCAACTGAGTCAGGAGGCGCCGGACTGAACCTGCAAGTGGCTGACACACTTATCAATTTTGAGCTACCCTGGAATCCTGCAAAGAAGAACCAGAGGATTGGCCGTATTGACCGGTTGGGGCAGAAAAGTAATAAGCTGACCATATACAATTTCATTACCCGCAAATCCATCGAAGAATCCATCGCTGCCGGGCTGATCGTCAAACAAAACCTGTTTGAAGGCGTGCTCGACAAATCCAGTTCGATGGACTTCGTTGATTTCAGTCAAAAGGGCAGGTCACAGTTTATCCAACAATTAGAAAGCATGCTGGATTCTATTGAACCGACGGATGCATTAACCGAAAGCCAAGAAACTGAAGGTGATCTTGAACTGGCAGAGCAGAGTGAAGGGGCTTCTTTCGATGAAACACCGCAATTTGAATCCAAAGAAAAAGACACGCAGATTGAGCTTGATTTTTCAGAAGAAGGAACCGAGGAAAGGGAAGAAGCCGTGACCGCAGATGAACCAACTCCATCCCCTCAGAAAGCAAATACAGCCGAACTGGAGCAAGTCATGAACAATGGCATGCAATTTCTTGCCGGGTTGTATAAAATGTCAACAGGTAAGGATATGGGTATTGAAGGTCAAAAGATCGAGATCGATCAATCGACAGGTGAAGTAACGATGAAATTCAAACTTCCGGGATTTTAATCTTTTATCATAATCGGTATTAAAATGAAGTTTTATCCCTGATCACTGGGATTTGAAAATAATATTTGTCCTATTGTTTTGGGATAACATGAAAGATTACAATAAAATATCCTGCATTTGATGATTGAAAACTACTATCATCCTACTAAATTTAAACACAGTCAAAAATTAGCCAATACGTTAATTTTAAGTAGATTTTAATTGAAATCAGAAAAACACCCGCTATATCGGAATCCAGAAAAAGAAGGAAATTCCCCTCCTTGGAGGGGCTAGGGGTGGGTTTTTTACCAAATGTCTTAGATATTGTAAAATTCCCCGGATGACAGTAATTGAAAACCAATCCCTAAATATCAACTCCCTCTACCTCTCCTATGACGGCCTTACCGATCCGCTCGGCCAGTCCCAGATATTGCCCTATTTGCTTGGACTGGAAGAGAAGGGAATAACTTTTTACATCATCAGTTTTGAGAAAAGGGAGGCATTTAAGAAAAATGAAAAAATCATCAGAAAATTAATAGCAGGAAGAAATATTCACTGGACACCATTCAAGTACATCAATAGACCTCCTGTTTTATCCACAATATATAACCTTCGCTTGTTGTGGGATGCTACCCGAAAACTTGTAGAAACACATGACATCCAGGTGGTACATTGCCGAAGTTACGTTACTTCCCTAATTGGTCTTAGGCTAAAATATAAGTTTGGTCTGGAGTTCTTTTTTGATATGAGGGGATTCTGGGCAGATGAACGGGTTGAAGGCAATCTCTGGGACCTTAAAAACCCTGTTTTTAACCTCATATATCGCTTTTTTAAAAGGAAAGAAAAGGAATTCTTTTTGCATGCCGATGCCATCATTTCGCTAACCGATAACGCCAAAGAAGAAATACCTAAAATCCTTTCGGAAAGCCCTCAACTCCCTAAATCACTAAATCAAAAAATAAAAACCATTCCCTGCTGTACGGATTTAACACTTTTCAACCGCTCCCGATTATCAAAAGCTCTGAAAACCGAAGTGAATGAAGCATTAAACGGGTCATTTGCCATACGATTTATTTATATTGGCTCTCTGGGCACGTGGTATATGCTGAAGGAAATGCTGGATTTTTTTGAATGCATTTTACAAAATGGAGACCCTTTTCAATTCGTTTTTTTAACCAATGATGATAATATTCTTTTTGATGAATTAACTACAAGAAATTGGCAGGATTCACAAAATGATAAGAAGTTATTTAAGGAACCTGTAAAGTCTTTTCATCACAAAAATTTCTTAAACTCTGAAATAGTCATCACCAAAGCGGAGAGATCTCTAGTGCCTTATTTTATCGATTATTGTGATGCTTCGATTCTTTTTATCAAGCCTTCCTTTTCTAAAAAAGCTTCCTCCGCCACCAAAATGGGCGAGGCGCTGGCCATGAACAAACCGGTGATTACTAATACAAACTGGGGGGATGTGGATTATTTCTCGTCGATTTGCAATAGCATTTTGTTGGTGAATGAATTTTCACCTGCCAGCTACCAGAAAACAATGCTGGAATTAGATAGTCTTATTGAAAATACAACCACCGATGCTTTTGTATTAGCTAAAGAGCGACTCTCTTTGGAATACGGTATTGATGAATATCTGGAGATTTATAAAATGTTAAGCTGAACTAAAGCTAATTGAATGAATGAATCGAATTAATAGTAACAGGCCCGTAACGATTTCTTGCCAGGAAGAAAAATTGCTAAAGATTCCATTCAATCCAATCCATACTTATGCTTTGCATATTGCTTGGTAAGTTATAAAGATTTTAGGATTCCGGGCGTCAATTTCATGATGCGTTCAAATATCTTGTCAGGAGCAATGGTGGAATATTCGTGGGCAATGGAATTTCGCAATGCCCTGGCATCTAAGATCATATCTTCGCTTTCAATCAAATCTTTTTTAGCTGCCATATTGATGCGGTCACGCACAGTTCCCGGTGTATCCTGATCTATTTTTTCTATTAGCCTGAAAATTTTTTGAATCATAATGTCACATAACCTGGCAAACCGACTTGCCAGGGCCTCCATTGTTTCAAGCTCTTCAACATCATATTCCGATTTCCTTGTTAATTTCTGACATTTTTGATAGCTATAGTTCAATACATCGTAGGCTTTACCTGCAAATTCCAATTCTTCAATGAGCACTGCAAATTCATCTTTAATCATCAGGAAATTGTATTAAACAATAATCGCATTTGGTAAGACCATTTTAACAAAAGGGCTTTTTTTATCCTTTTTTATCACTAAGTCGATCTTTTGTTCTTCAATATGCCTGTAGAGGTCAGCCTTTATATCAATGCTATTTACAGGAGATAGTTTTTCGGAGATTATCAAAACATCAATATCCCCTCCTTTTTTTGTATCATCAACCCTGCTTCCAATTAAAAATATTTGTGCATCTGCATCCAATTTTGAGACAGACTTTTTGAGTTGTTCAATGATTTCAGGTTTAACCCGCATATTTTTTAATAGGATATTTTTCTCCTTATCCTCCTGATTTCCTCTGTGCTGTTGGCTTTTTGACATTCCCGGCTGGTCCTTTACCTGTTTTTCCTTTTGGCGCAGTGTTTTTTGCAACGGATTTTTTAGCCGTTGCTTTGCTGGCATCCTGTTTTGCCGCCTTTTTCCCTTCTTTCTTTTCTTCCTCTTTTTTCTCTTCCAGCAGCTCAGGTACTTCTTTGTAAATGACCGAATACCAACTCACGATTTTCTTAATATCGCTTGCATAAACCCTATCCGGATCGTAGTCAGGGGCAATTTCCTTGAGGAATGCAAACAATTCATCTTTATCAGCTTTGCTGTCCAAACCGGGATCATCGTCAAACTCCTTTTTAATGGTTCGGAAAATATCTTCCAGCGGAATGGTCTTATCAAGATCCGTTGTGAAGATGGAGATCTCGGCCAGCAAGGATACACGCTGGTGAGGCCCGGTGACCATTTTGGCCTTTTTATCATCCAATGATTCGAGGATCAGCCCGGTGCGGGTTGGATTGATCACTTTATACAATCCCGGTTTTCCGGTTACAGCTGCAATGTCGTTGTAAGTCATTTCTTCATTCATTTCTACTGCGTAAATTTAGGCTATTTTCCGAATGAAATGCTGGTTTTAGCTATTTTTTCGGAAGGCCTCGTTTACTTCATTGATAAATTGGATGATCTCCTCTCCACCGACTTTATCTACAGAGCTCGTTACAAAGAGGGTTGGCAATTCGCTAAAAATACTTTTCAGTTTCCTTAGGTGTTGTGCTTTGACCGACTGAAACTGGTTTTTACCGAGTTTATCGGTCTTGGTGAAAGTGATGGCAAAAGGAATTTGCTGTTCACCGACCCAGGTAATAAAGTCATAATCAATGTTTTGTGGAGGGTGCCTCGAATCAACCAAGATAAAGAGGCATGCCAGGTTTTTACGCATGAGGAGATAGTCTTCGATCATGACTCCCCACTGTGATTTGAGTTTTTTACTCACTTTTGACCAGCCGTATCCCGGTAAATCGACTAAAAACCAGTCCTCGTCGATTTGAAAATGGTTGATCAATTGGGTTTTTCCCGGTTTTCCGGAAGTTTTGGCGAGTGAATTTCGCCCGCAGATCATATTGATCAGCGAAGATTTACCGACATTGGACCGGCCGATAAACGCATATTCCGGTTGTTGATCTCCCGGGCAATCCTGGTATTTAGCACTGCTTTTAATGAATTTGGCTTCCTTAATGGGCATCGAATTCCTATTCTTTAAAAATTATAATTTTTACATTCAAAATATTTGATAAAATCATTATTTTGAAAACAATAACTTTAAAAAGTTCAATTTTAAATGCTTGCTTCTGATCGATCCTAATATTTTTCAAAAATAAGAAAGATATTACGTAATTCCATTTGTAAGAATAGAGATATTCCAAGTGCGTTTATCGTATAAGTAATTGATATTCAAATAAATATTGTTTTGTTTTTAAAGCATTAAACTAAATATATTACAATTATTTGATATTGCTGAAAATCAATTTTAAATTGACCGTCAATTTGACATAATTGAGGTTTTATTTATTGTAGGGCATTTTTATTAAGCCATAAATGGTTCGGATATTTTTAATTTTCTCCTTATTAAGTGTAATCATCTTTCGTGTTCAGGCTCAGGATGATAATGCGGCTATGGCAAGGGACTTCCTTGATCTCGCAAATGAAACATATTTTAATACGCGTGCGATCCTGCAGGCAAACGAATTGTATACGCAGGCAGCAGATTTTGATCCTACTAACCTGGAGGCGAATTATATGGCCGGAAGGACATTTTTGGAGACTAACTATAAATCCAGAGCGACAGATTATCTAATGAAGGTTAATGAGCTGGATCCTGATTATAAATTTAACCTGATGTACATGATTGGTCAGTCCATGCAGTACGGACTAAACTTTGACAATGCCATAAAGTACTATAATGCATACCTGGATCGGTTGGACCAGCAACCCAATTTTCGTGGTGAAGATTATACTCCTCCCGAAGAGGTGGAAAGAAGGATTTTTGAGTGTCAAAATGGAAAACAATATGTCAACAACCCAGGTAACTATAAATTGGAAAATGCCGGCGGGTTAATCAATTCGGAATGGGATGACTTTTCTCCTGTACTAAACGCTGATGAAACTACCATTGTATTTACCACCAGGCGTCAGGATGGAAACCTGAACCCGAACGTGTTTGATGATCTGTTGTTTTATGAAGATATTTTTATTAGTACAAAAGAAGGAAGTCAGTGGGCTTACGCTCAAAATATTGGCGAGGTAATCAATACCTCCTATCACGATTCAAACCTTGCCCTTTCAGCAGACGGTACAGAGTTGTACATATATCGCGATTCTAACGCCGGAGATATTTATTATTCTGAGTTCAGACCTGATGGTACCTGGTCAAAACCGGTTGCTTTGGAAGCGCCTGTCAACTCAACATTTACTGAGAACTCATTTTCTTTAAGTCCGGATGGAGATGTAGCATTTTTCTCAAGCAACCGACCGGGGTCTTTAGGTGGTTTGGATATCTATTATGTTACGAGGGACAGAAGAGGAAATTGGGGAGCAGCTAGAAATTTGGGTGAAGCCATCAATACACCATTTGACGAAGACGGTCCTTTTATTGATTATGATGGGAAATCACTTTATTTCAGTAGCAAAGGCCACCGTGGAATGGGAGGATTTGATATTTTCAAATCCGTTTACGATAGCTCGACACAGACTTGGGGAGAACCCATTAATATGGGATATCCGATCAACACACCTGATAACGACGTCTTTTTTGTGAGTACACCGGATGGAGAGAGAGGCTGGTATTCTTCAGCCCGTGAAGATGGATTGGGATTTACAGATGTTTACCAGGTTTGGCTTTCTGATGAGATCAAAGAAGCAAGTCAGCCATTGGCGGAAAATAAAGAAGAAGAGCCGGAGCCAGAACCTGAACCAGTGGTTGAAGAACCTGAACCAGTCATTGAACCAGAGCCAGAACCCGAACCAGTGGCATTACAACCTGTTAGGTTGTTATTGAGGGTGATTGACAAAAACACAGAGAGGCCAGTAGATGCCGAAGTGGAATTATTAGGTGCGGAAGGAGTACCGGTAGAAACAGCAAGGGTTGCTGAGGGAACTTACCAGGCGGTTTTCCAAAATGAAGAGGCTTCTGATTATCAATTGAATATCAATAAAGAAGGCTACATGTACAAGAGTCTGACTGTTGATATCCCGGCGTCCGCTGCCGAAGTTAATACTTTGAGAAGATTGATCAGTCTTGATCCATTAGAGGTGGGGTATAGTTCCATCCTCCGAAATATTTATTTTAACTATGGAAAAGCTACCCTTAAACAGGAGTCCTATACTGAGTTGAACAAATTGAAGCAGATGTTGATGGAGAATCAAAATCTGAATGTTGAAATAGCTGGTCATACAGATAATATAAGTTCTTCTGATTTCAATAAAAGGCTCTCTGAACGACGTGCTCAGGCAGTTGTTGATTATCTTGTTAACGAAGGTGTCAGCAGGGATAAACTGACAGCAAAAGGCTACGGTGAGACACAGCCACTCGCCTCAAATGACGATGAGGATGAAGGGCGGGAACTAAACCGTAGGGTAGAATTCAGGATACTCGGATCTCAATAATCCATTAATTTTTAGTTAAAGTTTATTTTCCCTTCTGCAAAACATTACTTTTGCACAAAGTTTTCTATTTAAAAATTGATAATGAAAGAAACCGTCGTCCCCTATACGGATAAGAAGGAAAGCAAGAAAAAGCAGGTTGCTGATATGTTTAACAACATCAGCTCCAAATATGATTTCCTGAATCATCTTCTTAGTATGGGAATCGATAAGGTCTGGAGGAAGAAAGCCGTTAACCTGCTACGAGATCTTCAACCTAAAAAGATACTTGATATTGCTACCGGTACGGGAGATTTTGCCTTGGAAGCTCTACGATTAAATCCCGAAAAGATCGTTGGGGTAGATATTTCAGAAGGTATGCTCGAGGTCGGCCGAACAAAAATTGCGAAAAAGGGATTATCTGATAAGATCGAGCTAAAATTGGGAGATTCGGAGAATCTGGAGTTTGAGGAAAATTTTTTCGACGCTGCTATCGTTGCATTTGGTGTAAGGAACTTTGAGGATCTCGAGGCAGGCCTTCAAAATATGTTGAGAGTCGTACGGAAAAAAGGGAGGATTGTCATATTGGAATTCAGCATGCCTCAGATGTTTCCGTTCAAGCAGATTTATCTTTCTTATTTTAAATACATTTTACCACTGATTGGAAGAATTGTATCGAAAGATATGTCGGCGTATACGTACTTGCCTGAATCGGTCAGGGCCTTTCCTTACGGTAAGGATTTTTTAAATATATTGCAGAAAGTCGGTTATAAAAATTACAGGTGCATACCTCTTACTTTTGGAATATGTTCGATTTACATAGCAGAAAAATAATTTTTTTAATTCTCCTGTTAGCCGCAGGATTCAATAAAGTTTCTGCTCAGGAATACACGCAAATTAACTTACCCTATTCAGACGAAAGATGGCTTCACTATGGTTTTTCAATCGGAGTTCATTCTTCATCTTTTAAGCTCAATTATTCGGATACCTTTGTAGAATCCCTTGACTCCGTGCAGAGCATCATGCCGATGAATTCATTTGGATTTACGCTTGGTATGATCGCTGATTTCAAGCTTCACGAACAATTTAATTTAAGGGTTTTACCCAGATTTTCCTTTAGTGAATTCAAAACGGAATTTACGTTTATAGGAGACACATCCAATTTTTCCAGTGTTGAGAATATCGAAGCGACCTTTATCGAGATTCCGATTATGATCAAATACAAATCACAACGGCATAAAAACTTCAGGATGTACATGGTCGCTGGTGTTGTTCCGGGATTCGAGATGTCTGGCAAAAAACGGAAAGAGCGATCTGAAAATAAATTGCTCATTGCCGGTTCAAATCTTTCCATAGAAGTTGGATTTGGCGTAGATATGTATTATCCTTTATTCAAGTTTTCACCGGAAATAAGGTATTCGAGGGGTTTGGTCAATGTACTCAAAGAAGATGAATATGGATATAGCGAGGGCATTGACCGACTAAGCACCCATTCAATTTCCTTGTTTTTCCAATTTTCTGATTAACGAGTTCAACAATTTTCATGTCGGAGGATCAAGCACTATCACAACACCTGATTGCGATAAAAAAATAGCCATATAGCTCAATTTAATCTTTATATCAATTCATGGTTTGTTTTCGTATCTTAATAGCATGAGAAACATTGATAAATACATCACAATAGATTCAGAAATTCAAAACGGACAACCTGTTTTTACAGGAACCAGGGTACCAATCCAATCACTTTTTTGGCATTTGGAAAAAGGTGTTTCGATTGAGAAATTCATTGAGGACTTTCCAAGTGTTAGAAAGGCGCAGGCAATTGGTGTACTTGAAATTGCCAACAAGATTGTGAACTCCTCCCAGCTTAATAAATTTTATGAAACTGTTGATTGATGAAAATCTTCCGAAAAGGTTGAAGAACGAATTTTCGGAGAATAAAATATATACAGTTTTTGATATGAAATGGACCAGTAAGAAAAACGGTGAACTTTTGAAATTGATGGTTGAAGAAAAATTCGATGTTTTGTTGACATTTGATAAAAACCTACAATTTCAACAAAATTTTTCAACTTACCCAGTCTCTGTTTTTATTATCAGTGCACCTGATAATACATTTTTAAGTATCCAGCCTTTGATTCCAATGATAAAAAAGAAGCTAAAGGAAAGGCTAAAACCAGGCGCAACAATCATAAAAAACACCTAATGAAAAAACCAACCGTACTCATTACAGGAGCAACAGCTGGTATTGGCAAAGCGACTGCTGAACTTCTGGCCGAAGATCATTTTAATCTCATCATTTGTGGAAGAAGAGAAGAAAGGTTGAAAGAGCTTCAACAAAAATTTTCTTCCAAAACCAATGTGCTGACTTTGACTTTTGATGTGAGCAAGAAGGACGAGGTTTTCTCAGCAATTAAAAGTTTGCCGGATGATTTTAATGAGATAGATGTATTGATCAACAATGCAGGAAATGCCCATGGTTTAAGTAAAATCCAGGATGGAGATGTAGAAGATTGGGAGATGATGCTGGACATCAACGTAAAAGGACTTTTATATTTATCAAGGGCAGTTTTACCGCAAATGGTCAGGCAGGAGTCCGGCCATATTATCAACATCGGATCCATTGCCGGAATTGATGTTTATGAAAATGGAAATGTGTACTGCGCCACTAAGGCTGCGGTCGATGCCTTATCAAAAGGGATGAGGATTGATTTGAATGAGGCGGGAATAAAGGTTTCCGAGATCAAGCCTGGAGCAGTGGATACTGAGTTTTCCGCCGTACGATTCAAAGGAGATAAAGAAAAAGCAGATAAGGTTTATGAAGGTTTTGAGCCATTGGTTGCCAGGGATATTGCTGAAATCATTCACTTTGTCATTACACGTCCATCGCATGTAAACATTGCTGATCTTTTAGTTCTTCCAATTGCGCAGGCATCTGCTACCAAAATTCACCGAAAATAAAAAAAGCGGGAATCTCCCGCTTCACATTATATCTTATATTTGATAAAATTTATCTCTTAAAACCGAGAACGCTACCTCCACAATAACTGGACGACCCCTGGAAAGTGAAGGTGATATAATAAATCCCCGTAGCATTGCAGGGATATACAATACCGGGATAAAACTTCCCATTATTGTAATTTGTGGAAACGACCTGTCTTTTTGAATCATACATGGTGACAATTATTCCATCTGTTGGTTCACTGTTTGCACATATATTCAAAAAATATTGAGTGTCTTTGCTGAATACATAGGAGTACTCAACTTTGTTCTTCGCCCCACCCAATCCGTCTACTTTAAAAGTTTTCAAAAAAGTAAAACCGTCCTGAAGTTTAGGGACACAACTTTGTGCCAATGCATCTGCATTGCACTGAGCGTTTACATGGAAGGTAATGATAAACGCAGCTGTAATTAATCCTAATATTTTCACGATATTTTTCATAAAGTTTAAATGCTTTTTGATTATGATATTATTTTATCCCTAATTTCATTTACTGTATTTCTGATCGTTGAAACATTCTCCTGCGTAATGTTGATGGTTGTTGTACTATTATCTTCGATCACCAGCATACCGTTTACCTCTTTAAAAGTTGGTTCGGCATAGGTATAAACAATTTCTATTTCTGCAAAAGCTTCTTCCAGCTTCAAAATATCCTTATGCAGATCAGCTATATATGGATCATTTTTATAAAACCCTAACAAAAGTTTGATATTATCAAGGATAATTTTTTGTTCTCCGATTTTATCTACCAGCTCCTGATTATCAGGATTTTTCTCAACAACTTCGCAAACAATGTGAAGAGCTTCCAGCCAACCTCCTGATAAAATGAGAATACTTAAATTCTGTCGCTCATTTTCCTGCAAGTATTCATTAATACTATTAAAATTTTGAGTAGTAATCAATAGCAATGAATCGAGGTTGTCGCTATTTGTTGCCAGCCTTTTAATCGTTCCAAAATCAAAAAATTGCCCGATGCTCAAATCTTCTGCCAGATCAGTTATAGAATTAAGGTAAAACAATGCATCCTGATTTTGCTCATAGATATTTGCATAGCCAAGATCCGTGCCATAAATCCCAAGATTCAAGGCCTTTTCAAAGCTGCTGTTGTAATTGGAGATATTGTCTGCATCATTCAACATGGCAGAACTATACTTGGTACCAGAGCTTTTTAGCAGAAATGATACCTCCAAAGGTGAAGGAATCTGCTGTATGATATCAGATATTACTTCCTCCGATATCATGGGCTGGTCCAATTCCAGGGAATCCAGGCTCTCCAAATAGGCTTGATCTTCACTTTTCTTTCCTGAATTACATGCAAACAAAATCGTTGCAGATAATATGAATATGACCTTTTTCATACACTATGTTTAATTTTCAATTGATTAAAATTTAGCCTTCTCAAAGAAGTCGTAAAATAAATTATAAATAATAATGGAATAGTATAATTCTAAATGAAAAGTCACTTGGTTATTTTTTTATGGATAATTTAGAAAACGAATTTAACAGCTTTCTCAGCCACTCAAAATAGAGCGCCATATAAAGAAGTATATTCATTAACCAGATGACTGCCAGATTAAAATTAAAGGTATCGAAATACATTCCGAGAAAATGTTTTTTCGGCGCGAAAAAATGGGACCGGTAGTCCAATAAATGGTCCGGATCATCCGGCACGTGGTAAATCGGATCAATCTGCTGAATCAGCTCTCCTTCATATTCCAATACCCTGTCTTTGACACTTAGATTTCTTAGTAGATCTGTCAGGCTTTCATTGAAGTATGTATTCTTGTATGCATTTAAATCAAAGCCTGAGTTAGACCTGTTTTCCAGATGGTATATTAAAGCCTCTTTTCTTTTTGTTCCAAGCTTATATTGGTGCAAATAATGAGCATTCGTGCTATCCAGATATACATTAAGAATACTTCCTGTTTCTTTGTTAAAATTTTCAATCGTCAGATCATTACCCAGATCCAGTTTTTCCAGGCCCTGTTTAAAATCCTCTTTTTCAAGTTCATTCCTGAATAGGGTCAGGTGTGATTGTATTTTTTCACGAACCTCTTCCTCTTCACTTCCGAGATTATCATTAATATATTGCAATCTGTTCCGCAATTCATTGACCCAATAAGAGGCTTTGAAGTCTGATTGCCTTTCCAAAACTTCAAACCGGTAGATATCTTTCTCATAGGAATTGGAAACATACTGTTCAACAGCAGCCGCTTCATATGCCCACCGTGAAGCCATTAAGTCCGCAACCACAGGGACTTTTCCCTTCGTACTGATGACATCATTCAGTTTATCAAAACTAAATAAAAGACCGCTCAGGACCATTTGTGGAATGATCAAAAACGGGATCAAGATGTAAGCAGTCACAGCTGAATTAAAAGCAGACGATATATTCAAACCAATAACATTTGCTACACAGGAAACAGAGAATAACACGATCCAGTACACAAAAGTCATCTCTTTTATTTCAAGGATCAGGTTTCCAATAATCGTAAATGTAAAGGTCTGGATGGCCGAAAGAGTAAAAAGAATGATGATTTTTGAAAGCAAATAGCTGTTCCAGCTGAGATTAAGGAACGATTCGCGTTTAAGTATTTTTCTGTCTTTAATAATTTCCTCCGCACTTACCGTCAATCCCATAAACAGGGCAATGATGATGGCCATCATCAAATAGACCGGAATGTTTTCATTGAAATAATAAAAATATTCCGAGTTGTCCTCTGCATTGTTATACTTGATGATAAATGCGAGGATGATTGCCAGGACAGGTGCTTCCAGTAAATTGATCAGCAAGTATTGCTTGTTAGTCAACTTTGAGAGCAAATCCCTTTTGACAAAAATAAACGTCTGAATAAGCTTATTGGGGATGTTGAGCGATTTGGGTGGCAGTTCTTTAGCTTCCTCAACTTTTTCAGTAGTAAATTTGTCCAGGTAAAGCTCATTCCACTGCATCGGGTTGATCTTCCTTTTGTTGGTAAATTCACCGTATTCATCTACTACCTTGGCTTCGATGATATTGAAGATCTGTTCCGGATTGACATTACCGCATGTATTACACTGGCCTCTGTCGCTTCCCACCTGGTTGGTGGCTTTCTTAAAGTAGGTTACTGCCTCTACAGGTGGTCCATAATAAACCGGGAATCCTCCAACATCCATGATCATCATCTTGTCAAACATCTTATAGATGTCAGATGATGGCTGGTGAATGACCACAAAAATGAGCTTTCCCTTCAGGGAAAGTTCTTTTAGTAAGTCAATAACGTTTTCAGAATCCCTTGAAGAAAGCCCGGAAGTAGGCTCATCAACAAATAACACTGCCGGTTCCCTGATCAGTTCCAGAGCAATGTTCAGTCTCTTTCTTTGGCCACCAGAGATGGTTTTGTCCAGCGCGCTTCCTACTTTCAGATCTTTTCTCTGATCAAGACCGAGGTTTGCCAATACTGCGTTGACCCTTTTTTCGATCTCTTCTTCCGAAAGATCAGCAAAACAGAGTTTTGCATTGTAATATAGGTTTTCATAAACCGTCAATTCTTCAATCAGCAGGTCATCCTGAGAAATATATCCTACTACACCTTTGATATCTTCATTGTTGGCAGCCTCATTTATTGACTTTCCATTTATTCTGATATCACCGGATGTTGGTTGATGGATACCTGCAAGGACATTGAGCAAAGTAGTTTTCCCAGCTCCACTGGCACCCATAATACCAATAAGCTTGCCGGGGCCTTCTGCAATATTGACGTCGACCAATCCCTTTGCTCCATTTGGAAAAGTAAGGTTCAGGTCTTTGGCGACAAACGATAATTTTATTTTGGTAAAACCTTCGAGGAAATGAGATACCAGGTCGCTATAGTAAAGCGCATTCCCCTTTGGAGTTTTTATGGTGCTACCATGTGAAAACTGATTGGTATCGCCCGGTTTAATGATAAAACCATTCATGACGATCTCTTCATCTCCCAGGTACCGTACAAAATACATGTCAACAGTTGGTACCCTGAAAAAGATCAATTCCCCTTTTATGTCAACCTCAACCTGTTTAGTTTCTTTTAGTTTATCGTCTGATTTGAGACGGGCAATTAATACATCCGAATTGTCGATCTGATGTCCAGGTTCATAAAGAATGAAAGCTTCAAGTAATTTGTATTCATTGGGATCAATATTGAAAACCTCCGAAACGGTGTTGATGATTTCCATCCGTTGTTCGGTAAATTTTCTGTCCGCTCCAACAAGCTGAAGTAGTTTGATCATTACAACTACTTTCTGCTTTTGTGTCAAGGTTTTGTTGATTTTCTTGCAAATGGCAAGAGTCCTGACAGAGTCCTTAACAGAAGTACGCTTGCTCTTTTTCTTTTCCTTCTCTTCCGGGTCCTCTTCTTTTCCCCATTCTACATATTCATCGTAAAGCGCCAGGTATTCTTTAATAGAATCCTGGTCAAGGTCTTCCTTGAATAAACTAATAACAAAATTTCGCTCATTCTCTGTAACCCCTCCGTCCTGCTTTGTAATAATGGCAAAAAGTTGAGCTAACGCCTTGAGGATTTCTTCACTCATCTATCCGTATTTTCTAAAAGATCTAAAAAGAATATGATTGACAAACTAAATTGTCTTATAAAAAAGTATTTGATTAATAAGTTTTAAACTCAAATTCAAGATCGATCAATTCGGAAAACTCTTCTCCCGCTTCTTCCATATCTTCATCATCTTCGTAAAAATACCAGTCGATTTTGGTTCCCTTAATGTCTTCCAAAGAAGAAAGGATATCCAAAATGAGTTTTGATGAAGCTGTATTGAAGTATTCCAATTTGAAAACAAAAAGTGTCTCAGGATTGGGATCTTTCTTATATTCTTCCAACCAATCCAGTACTGGCTGGTAAAATTCAGCTGAATCTTCAGGAAGTGATCGTCCTGATATTTCAAAAATACCGTTTCCTTTATCTAATAATATTTTTGGGGTATCTTCTGTTCCTTCTAAACTTATGATTTCCATTTCTTATCTATTTAAATATTTTGTCAATTAAAATCTGGATACTGTTGTTTTTAAACTGAAAAATGAGCTGTCATTTCCTTCTTCTTCAAAGGAATATTCCAGTTTATGACCGGATTTTCGGGCCATGTCAACAAAACCCAATCCTGCACCACCTTTTTCTGTTAAACCAGGACCGCTTTTAATGATTTCCTTGTACATCTCTTTTAACCCCTCTTTATCCAGGCTGTTGATCTTTTCCAATCGTTCCTGTATCACTACTTTCCCGTCATTTTTAACAGAATTGCCCGATGCGATTACATAGGAATCTTCTAGTTTGCCCAAAAGGAAGATAGCTGTATTGGTTTCCTTTTTTGCAGAATCAGGATCATCGCTATGTTTTACAATGTTTTGGAGACATTCTACCATCACATTGAAAACCTTTCTCTTGATACTGGACTCTTCACCCATGGAATCCATATTTCTTTCAGCCATCGCCAATACGGACTTTGTAATCTCCTGGGTGAATTCTCCTTCATAAACCAGGATGATACTGTGTTCACGCATCTGCTGATGCAAGTCAAAAACGTATTTCATAATAAAACTTGAGTTTTAATGACACTATAATTTATAAAACAATTTAATAGTTTGAGAATCATTTATTTATAATTAAAATTCTAAAACCTTACTCCAATTAATAAAACATCGTCGGTCTGTTTTCCTTCGCCTTTCCACTCTTCCCAGGCCTGGTCGAAAACATAGTACATTTCATCAATGTTCTTCTCGATGTTGTCAGTGATCAACTCTCTTAGTCGCTTAGGACCAAATTTTCTGTTGTCAGGTCCGCCGAACTGGTCGGGATATCCATCTGAACAGAAAAAGACTGAATCACCTTCTTTAACATTTAGTATAGTGCTGGTGAAATTCGTTTGATTTTTGAATACACCGCCACCGATCGGGAATCTGTCTCCCTTTATTTCGATTAATTCTTTTCCGTCGTGATAATAAAGCGGTCGGTGAGCGCCAGCATATGAAACTTCCTTCTTATTCAGGTCAATTTTACAAAGAGCGATGTCCATACCGTCTTTGGTTTTCGAATCATCCTGATCCTGTCGAAGGGTCTGCGTGACACTATGATCCAGCTTATCAAGGATCTCTCCCGGATCTTCTATCTTTCTTCCTTTCACAATTTCATTCAACAGGAAGTAGCCGATCAATGAGATCAAAGCTCCCGGTACACCGTGACCCGTACAGTCGACAGCAGCGAAATAGATGGTATCTTTTACCCGCACAAACCAAGGGAAGTCACCACTTACCACATCTTTCGCTTTGTATAAAATGAAAGAATCCGGCAGGAACTTCCTGATCACAGTATTGTTAGGGAGAATAGCGCCCTGGATCCTTTTCGCATAGTTGATACTTTCAGTAATCTTTTTGTTTTTCGATTGGATTTCTAATTCAATCTGCTTTCTATCGGTAATGTCGTGAGAAACGACCAAGACCGATTCCATTTTTTCGGCCTCATCGAATTCCGGGATGGCATTGACCTGCATCACCCGGTCGCCAAGTTCAGATGGGAAATCCATTTCCATTGCGACTTTATCATTTTTCTCATGAACGGTCTGAAGAAGGTTTCTCCAATTCTCTTTCAAATCATCCGGAATGTTTACATCGTCCAGCTGCCTGTTAAGGAAATCGGAAGGCTTTTGTCCTGTATAAGTTTCGATCACTGGGTTGATATAGAAGAAATTTCCATCCTGGTCCATTCTTGTGATAAGGTCAGGTGAATTTTCGGATAGCGCCTGCATTTTCGAACGCATCCTTTCTTCCTGCTCAGCGCGTCTTCTTTCAGTGATATCTCTGCTGTTTACAATAATTCCCTGGATGGATTTATCAGAAAGTAAATTCGTTGCAGTAGCTTCCAGCCAGACTGTTTCTCCGTTCTTTTTCAGGTATTCGAACTGTACCGTTTTTGACTCAAATACATTGTCTATGACAGCCTGGAATAGTTTTTCGTATTGATCTTTATGTTCCTTGTGGACATGCTGAATGTCATTGATGCCAATCAGGTCATTTTGATCGTAACCCAATATTTTTGTTACAGATGGACTGATATATCGTATTGTCCCGTCTTCTTCGTAAATAGATATAACCTCAGAAGCATTTTCCAAAAGAAGCTGCATCCTTGTTTGCGTTCTGTTTACCTCTTCTATCTGATCTTCCAATCGCTGATTGGTTCGCTTCAGCTCTTCCTGTGTTGCGGCCATCTCCTCAGCGTTTTGACGCAATACTTCCTGTTGCTCCTGAAGCTCGGTACTCATCTTCTGAGATTCCTGGAGGAGGATACGCGTACGCTCGTTTACCTTTATGTTGAAAATGGTTCTCGCAATGATCACACTGATCTCTTCAATGAATTTGATCTGCATGGGAGAGAAACGATGAATACCGGCAAATTCCAGAATTCCATACACCTTTTCTTCTGTGATCATCGGGTTGATCAAAATGCATTTTGGTCGTTGTTCACCAATCAAACCGGAGGTAATGGAAACGTAGTCATCTGGAATTTCTGTTCGCAGGATACCTGCTTTTTCTGCTGCCACCTGGCCTACCAGACCTTCTGCAAACTTAAATTTTCCATTCAGGTATTTCTTTTTATGATAAGCATATGAGGCTTTTAATTCCACATAGGTTTCATCTTCCTCATCGTCATTCTTAACATAAAATGCTCCCTGAACAGCATCGATCTTTTCTGTCAAATAGGCAATGACCGCTTCACCTAATTCATTAATTGTATCATGCGACCTGAGGATCTCACTGATCTCGGCAACACCTGTGACGATCCAGTTTCTCTCCTTGTCTCTCTTTTCATTTTCCTGGAGGCTTTTTCTCATGTTGATCAAAGCATTTCCAAGGATATCCTGATTACTCAGCGGGGTAAATTCCGCGTCGAATTTTCCTTTTCCAATTTGTTCTGCAAATGAAGCAGTGTCTTTCAGACCCTGAACCAACCCGTTAGTGGTTTCTGCCATTTGTCCGATCTCATCATCGTATTTTTTGTCGATCTTATTAGGTAAAATACCTTGAGAAAGAGAAGCAAGACTTTCCTTCAGGCTTAATAGTGGAGTAACAAAATACTGTGACAACAAAAATGAAACAAAAATGGCAATCGCGAGTATGCCCAAACCATACAAGGTGTATCTAAGCAATGCACCTGATGCCTCCGCCTGTAACTCTTCCTTATCTATTTTAACAACTACCCCCCAGTTAATTTCAGGAATGTATCTCCATGCGGCAAGGATTTCATTTTCGTAATAATCATATGCTGTACCGGAACCATCACTTCCCATAGCAGCTGATCTTACTGCAGAATCTTTATTATAGTTAGCTGAATCAATTTTTATGTTTCTGACAAGTGCTGTAGAAGTGTCTGACTTAATGGGATTTAGGTAAAAGGCTGTATTACCAATTTTTTGTGTAAGAATAGTTTCAACAGTTTCTCCCAATTCGATGTTATTTTCCAGCAAAGCATAAAGTTCATTCAGGCTTAATTCTAAGAAAACCAATTTGCCCGAGCCCTCACCGGTTCCGGCTGGTGCACCAACTAATACATGAAAATCATCATCACCTGATTTATAAACCTTACTAAAAAATACTCCCTTTGATGCCTGATCAACCAAATCTCCATCATATCCGTCCACATATTTTCTGATATTATCAAAATTCGAATTTGAGTTGGTATTGTATAAAATGTTGCCATCAGAATTAGTCACCATAATGGCTTCAGCTTCCATTAGCCTTTGGATGGGCTCAAGTGTTTCTCCATAATCAACATCCGGTTCATCGCCTCCCAGATCAAAACCTCCCAACATTGACATATCATCATCCATCATCATTCCGAGATCATCTTCCCCGGTTTCCTCTTCAATTGCTTCCGTTTCCTGAAAAATATCCTGATTTTTGATGTATTGAATGTCCGCCATTCCCCTGGCAACAAATTCTTTGATATGATTGACCTTAAGATCAACCAGTGAGTTGAGATTCTCCTGGTATTTTACTTCAAGATTCTGTTTTCTCAAATCATAAGACAGGAATCCTGATATAAAAAGTGTAATTAGTACCAGCAGTACAATTATCCCTGTTAACTTCTGTCGTAAACTTAATTTATTGAACATCTATATTTCAATTTTTCTTTACGTCTTTGCTTTTCGCTTTACTACTTTCTTTTTTGGCCACCTTTTTGGTTGTGGTTTCTGTTTTGGTAGTCTTTTTTGGCTGTTCTTTTATTTCTGTCGTATCTACTTGCTGATTTTCCAATAATTCCTGCTCAATCAACTTCAGGGACTGTGCAAGGATCTCATCGTGATCTTCATTTAACTCAGCGAATGAAGCAATTTCGATCAGCGCCTCTACCTCTCCATCTATAGCATAAGGCTTTATCATCAAATAATTGGGAGATGCAGTACCCAATCCAGAAACGATGGTCATATATCCTTCGGGGATTTCATCCAGCTTCTTGGTTTTGTTTTCCATAGCTGCCTGTCCTACCAGGCCTTCGCCAAACTCATAACTCAGCCGTTCACTTTCCGGCAGGCTAAACGCAAAGGCAGAAACCATTTCCAGGCGTCTTTTAAAACCTTCCTTTTTGGTTTGGTATAATACTCCCTGGCAGGCCTCCGTAGCATCACAGGCTCTTTGCAGTAATGCATCGAATTTTGATTGGGTAGTTTTTTTCTGTTGAACAGCTTTGGAAATTGAAGAGACAATTTCCTCGACATTTATTTTATTTTTCTTATCTGAGCTTTCCCCCTTTACAAGATCAACTTCTGTATCCTCTATGTAAAATACTTCCTGCTGGTCGTCTTCAGCATTTTGCATTCTTTGGGTCTGGATAATGTATGCAAGACCAAGCAATAGTGTTAGTATGATAACAACACTCGTCCGGATCAACAATGGTGTAACATCACTGATTGCCTGAAACCCGATAGACATCGAATTTTTTTCCAATGATCCTGGCAATGCATAGAGCATGTAGATCGAACCAACCAGCCCAATTAAAAAAAATAAAATAATAAGCTTCTGTATCTTATTACCGTCTAAATTCATCAATTTGAATATTTTTTAGCTAGTTCATTAAGAAATTTAATAATATTTTCGATAGACAGCGTATAGTCAATTTCTGTTATCCGCAGCGCCGCAGTGGGCATGGTATCTATCAAACATTCTGCAGGATCTTGAACTATTGTCAAGCCCCCTTTTTCCTTTATCGTTTTCATTCCAATTGCACCATCCTTATTAGCGCCCGATAAAAGGATCCCGATCAATCGTTGTTTATAAGAATAAGCCGAAGACTCCAAAGTAATATCAATGGAAGGACGGGAGTTGTTGACCATCGACTCCGTTGATAATGCAAATGTATGTCCTAGCTCTATATACATATGATAATTAGCCGGGGCCAGGTAAACCTTCCCCTTTTTAATTCCTTCTTTATCATAAGGTTCAATCACAGGTTTTACACTTTTGATCGACAGGGCTTCCATAAATCCATTTCTCACGTGCTTCAGCCTATGCAGGCACATGATGATGGGAAGAGGGAAGCTCTCCGGAATATTCGAAAGGATTTTTGTGATCCCCTGAAAGCTGCCGGCCGATCCTCCTATAACAACTGCCCTGTATGAATCATTTATATCTGCAAACCTCATGGAACTATCCAGGATAATTGAACCCTACTCTTTTATTTTCTTATAAACCTTCTCTTCATTATTTACAACAATAAATTTGTTGGCAATTTCACACCATATCAAAGACTCCTTCGATCCGATAGCCAGGTATCCATATTTGAAAATACTTTCATGAAGCTTCTTCAATACATCGTTTTGCAATGTCTGATTGAAATAGATCATCACATTTCTACACATGACAATATCAAACTTGCTGAAGACCATGCCATTTACCAGATCATGGATCCGGAATGACACATTTTCAACCAATGATTTATCCATGTAAGCATACCCGTTTTTCTCTTCGTAATACTTATTAAAATCTTCCGTACCCTGAACCCTCAAATAGTTCTTATCATTGAGGTCCATATTTTTTATAGGATATACACCCTTTTTCGCTTTTTCAATAATGATAGGATCAATATCTGTAGCCACAATTTTGCTACTTTCCAGGATGCCCATTTCTTTCAATAAAATGGCCATAGAATACACTTCCTCCCCTGAAGAACAGCCGGCATGCCAGATGCTGATCTTTTGGTGGTTTAATAAAATGTTAGGAATGATTTTATCCCTCAGCACTCTCCAGAATGAGGGATCTCTGAACATTTCTGTTACATTGACGGTGATTTCAGACAGGAATTCCTGAAAATAAGCTTCACTTTCACTTATTTTCTTGATAAGAGATTCAACATTGTTGAATTTGTAGAGCTCCAAAATTCTACTTACCCTTCTTTTGAAGGATGACATCGCATAATTAGTGAAATCGTAATTGTACTTTTCCTTTATTGTTTCAGCTAACTTCCTGATGTCAACAATATGTATTTCCTGCATAACATTTTAATTTACTCACACAGATACTCAATAATTTATTCCACCCCGCAGATTTACAAACTCAATTGTTAATTTTAGGAATATTAGATATCGAATCCGTCTTGAAAACCCTTTTCAGCCTGCTCTGAAATGAGTCCAAGCAACGAAAGATATAATATTTATTTAAACTTTACATTGCTAAAATTTGATTTAAACCTACCTTATGATGTAACTTTTTCATACAAATGTTTAAGAAAGACCCGTTTGATATAATGTTTTTAATTTACATCTGCCGGCTCTCAGCATATCATTAATATCGGAACTGTCAGATTAGTAAATGATAAATGTTCAAAAAGTATGAAAACGATGGATATTACTATGCTCGGAGAGCTTTCTGGTCATGGAAAAACATAAAAATAACCGGATGAAAAACATTCTTCTCTTAGGTGCAGGACGCTCCACGAACACTTTGATTCCTTATCTGAAGGAACTTTGTATTCAAAAAGGCTGGAGATTAAAGGTAGGTGACTTTTCTGAAGAACTTGCTCGTAGAAAAGTGATGAATTCACCTGTTGCCAGTGCCTTTCGGTTTGATTTATTTGACGAAAACCAAAGGGCAAAAGAGATCAAACATGCAGATATAGTGATATCGATGGTCCCTGCTCATTTACATTATTTAATTGTCAAGGATTGTATCAGGTTTGGCAAGAACATGACGTCAGCCTCATATATCTCCGATGAGATAAAAGGTTTACATGAGGAAGCCAGGTCTAGCAATGTAATTGTACTAAAGGAATGTGGACTAGACCCTGGAATTGATCATATGTCAGCCATGAAAGTGATCGATGAGATTAAACAAAGAGGTGAGCTTCAGGCTTTTGAAACTTTTACCGGCGGACTGCTAGCTCCTTCAACGAAAGACAATCCATGGCAGTACAAATTTACCTGGAATCCAAGAAATGTGGTTATGGCGGGCAAGGGAGGTGTGAAGTTTATCCAGCAGGGCAGATTCAAATACATTCCCTATCACAAGATATTTTCGCGAACTGAGGTGGTGTATCTGCCAGGCTACGGCTATTTCGAGGGGTACGCCAACAGAGATTCACTAAAGTACCTCGATATTTATAATCTTCGTGGGATCAAAACCCTCTTTCGGGGAACCTTCCGTCGTCCTAATTTTTGCCGGGCATGGAACATTTTTGTTCAACTCGGAGCAACGGAAGATACCTATGAAATGGAAAAGGTATCAGAGATGTCGCACCGACAATTTATCAATTCCTTTCTTCCATATAATCCACATGATTCGGTCGAGTTAAAGCTGGCGCATAATATGAATATCGGTTTGGAATCGCAGGAGATGTTCATGCTGAAGTGGCTGGATATATTTAAGGAAACTCCAGTAGGGTTGGATCAAGGCACTCCCGCACAAATTTTGGAGCATATTTTAATGAAGAAATGGGCAATGGAAGCTGATGATAAGGACATGATTGTAATGTGGCACAAATTTGATTACGAGGTTGAAGGTCAGATGAAACAGATCCAATCACACATGGTGATCGAAGGCGATGATCTTGAGAACACTGCTATGGCCAAAACCGTTGGTTTACCATTGGGAATTGCCACAAAACTTATTCTCGAAGGAAAAATTAAATTGAAGGGTGTAATGCCACCAATTGAAAAAGAAATTTATCTACCCATCCTGGATGAATTGAAAATTCAGGGGATTGAATTCAAGGAGTCAGAAATGCCTCTTAAAACTGAAGATAAAAATCCTTGAGTAAGGCCATGTATTCTTCGCTGTATTCGTGATTACTTTTTCGTATGATTAAATCCCTTTCAAGGAAAGGAGACGCACGAAATGTGAACTGACAGACAATTGCTTTTGGGGGTTGATCCTGGAAATTGAGAATATTCAATTGAAAGCAAGGGAACAATTTATACTTTTCGGCAACCTCTATAAAGGAAGTCATTTCCATTTCAGGGAGAAGTATGGCAAAGAAACCGTCTTTTTCCAATAGACCTTTAACATTTTCAATCAATAAATTAAGAGGTAGCTGGTCCGTATGTCGGGCTAAATTGATCTGTAGGTCCGGAGATTTAAGGTGATTGTCAAAGAATGGAGGATTGGAAAGTATCAGGTTGAATTTGTTTAAATACGTTGTCTTCAGAAAATCGCCGTGTTGAATATGAAGCCTGGTTGACCAAGGGCTAATTTTGAAATTATTTTTGGCCTGTTTAAATGCGCTTTCATCTATTTCCACTGCTTCAATCACTGCTTCCTTGAATCGCTGAGCTGCCATCAATGACAGCAGTCCTGTTCCGGTACCGATGTCAAGGATTTTCTTGGGATGATCTGCTTTTATACTTGCTCCGAATATACACGCCAAAGTCCCAACTTTCATGGCACATTGGTCCTGATTTACCCTAAATTGCTTAAACTGAAAGTAAGAATTGGCCAAAGGAAGATTTGAATGTATTTAACAAAAATAGGGAAGAATTTTAGTTTTCTTCTTCATACCCTTGATCTGGTTTTAAGCCGGGAGAATTAGCTGCAGCCACAGCTAACCGGTCGCATCGTTCATTCTCAGGGTGACCGGCATGTCCTTTCACCCATCTGAATCTTACGTTGTGTTTTTGCTGCAAGGGAATAAAGCGCTTCCAGAGATCGACGTTCTTTTTCTTTTTGAATCCGGTTCTTTGCCAGCCCTCTAGCCATCCTTTTTCGACCGCATCTACAACATATTTTGAGTCAGAAAAAATGGTCACATTTAATCCATTTTTTGTCAGGGCTTCCAATCCTTTGATGACTGCCATTAATTCCATACGATTGTTGGTGGTATTACGGAAGCCCTCCGAAAGTTCTTTTCTGTGTCCTTTGTATTCCAGGATCACACCGTAGCCTCCGGGACCTGGATTGCCTTGTGCGGCCCCATCTGTGTAAATATTTATCATGAAAACAGGTTTTCTTTTAGAAGTTTTACAGCCAACGAAAGCAGGATGATACCAAATACTTTTCTCAAAATGTCAAATCCTCCTTTGCCAATCTTTTTTTCCAGCCAGTTGGATGATTTTAATACAATGAAAACGAATACAAGGTTAATGATAATGCCTATGAGGATGTCTATTTGTGCGTAAGCGGCTTTGAGTGATAGAATTGTTGTTAAAGAGCCTGCGCCTGCGATCAAAGGAAAAGCCAATGGAACGATAGAAGTGGTTTTCGGTGTGGTTGGATCAGTCTTAAAAAATGTCCTGTCGAGGATCATTTCCATGCCAATAATCAGGATGATGATGGCGCCAGCCACAGAAAATGATTCGACATCTATCCCCAATAGTTTAAGGATTGCCTCACCAATAAACAAGAATGCAATCATCAGAACGCCCGCCACGATGGTCGCTTTCAGCGAATCGATATGACCGGCCTTTTTTTTCAGATCGATGATGATGGGAATAGAACCAACAATATCAATAATCGAAAAGAGAATAACGGAAATGGTGAGGATGTCTTTGAGGTTGGGCATTTGAATCGTTAATTAATTACAAAACTCTCCAGCGCCAACCGGTACCCATCCAACCCAAAGCCCACGATGATCCCTTTGCACACAGGAGACAAAAAACTTTTGTGGCGGAACTCTTCCCGTTTATGGACATTGGAAATGTGGACCTCAATAACAGGTGTTGTCACTCCGGAAATAGCATCTGCAAGTGCCACTGATGTATGGGTATAAGCGCCAGCATTAAAAATAATTCCATTGTAGCTAAAACCCACTTCATGGATCTTGTCGACTAATTCTCCTTCGTGATTGGATTGGAAATATTCCAGGTCAATTTTTGGATACTTGTTTTTCAATTCTTCAAAAAAACTTTCAAAATCCCGGTCTCCATAAATATTTTTTTCTCTTTTGCCAAGTAAATTTAGGTTTGGGCCATTGATGATCAGTATCTTCATTATTATTGCTTTTGTATGTCCTGGGATATTTATATCAAACAGTTTAAAAATTATCTGAAACTGGAGCGTTCGCTTTCTGAAAATTCCATAGAAGCGTATGTCCGGGACGTCATAAAGCTAAAACAGTTTGCCGAAAACTCCAATATTGGGCAATCACCATTTCAAATTGAGCCACAGCATCTGAATGATTTTCTGCAGAGCCTGGGAGAAGATGAATATTCCGCTTATTCCCAGGCAAGAATGCTTTCGGGGATTAAGACTTTTTTTAAGTTTTTGGTGCATGAAGAATACATTAAATCAGACCCGACCGAACTATTGGAATCGCCAAAGCTGGGAAGAAAGCTCCCTGATGTATTGAGCGTGCTGGAAATCGATGCAATTCTCGAACAAATTGATATGTCTAAGCCGGAAGGAATGAGAAATAGGGCCATGCTGGAAACCCTTTACAGCTCCGGCCTGCGTGTTTCGGAATTGATTAACCTGAAGCTCAATAATATCTATTTTGATGTCGGTTTTTTGAGAATTCTCGGTAAGGGAAGTAAAGAGCGGTTGGTACCGATCGGGAGGACGGCCTTGAAATTCATAAACATGTACATCGATGATGTGAGATGCCACATCGAAATTAAAAAGGGATCCGAAAGTTTTGCCTTTCTCAACAGACGAGGGTCACCACTGACTCGTGTGATGGTTTTTACGGTCATCAAAGACCTGGTTAGAAAAGCAGGAATCGACAAAAAAGTAAGTCCGCACACCTTTCGACATTCCTTTGCTACCCATCTTATTGAAGGGGGAGCGGATTTGCGCGCCGTTCAGGAAATGTTGGGGCATGAATCCATCACAACAACGGAGATCTATACGCATCTTGATCGCGATTATTTGCGGCAGGTGATCATTGATTATCATCCAAGAAGCTGATCAGTTTTCTCTCAGCTTTCTTCCTATTTTTTGAATGCACAAGACATTTATAAAAATGAGCAATCCGGGAAAAAGCAACAGCCACCAATAATCCGTATTCATTTGAAAGGAAGCAATTAATTTCCCCCAGCCGGGATATTGGGCCGGAAGGCCGATGCCCAAAAACGAAAGGGTGGATTCAATCACTAGCAGTCTGGCAAATGCAAATGCAAAAAGAACCAATAGTGACTGGAACATGTTGGGAAATATGTGCCTGAAAACGATGGGTATGTTTCGCTGTCCGATTACTCTTGCTGCATCTATGTAAGTCTGATTTTTGGTTTTCAGTAATTCAGCCCGGGAGAGAAAGAAAAATTCCGGCCACATGGCTGCAACACAATAAATGATAAAGAGTGCTGGTGAAGGACGAAGGATCGAGGATAGTAATATGATAATGAAAATAGGGGGAATGGTTGAATAAACTTCTACCACTCTTACAACATACAAGTCAAATGGTATCGGGATCTGTTTTTTACTTTTTATCAATAAAAAGATAAGCAGACTAACGGAAGCAAGGAAAGCTGATGGCAACAGCAAGTCAATCAATACAGAGAACCTGAATGTATTGATATTGAATGCATAAAAAGCCAGCCCAATAATTAAGAAGCCTCCTATCCAAAATTTAGCTGCTTTTATTTTTAGTTTATCATCCCCAAAGTATCCTGAAAAACAACCGAACGTTATGCCCACGAAGGATCCCAGCAGTGTACCCATAAATGATAGAAACAATGTATTCTTTGTCCCGAAAAACAATTGCTTTAATACATCTCTTCCCAAATGATCGGTGCCTAAAAAATGACCTTCTGAAAAGGGTGAAAGACCTATATTTCCCAGGTCAATTTGGACTGAAAATGTTGTGCCGGAAAGTTTATGAAAGGTCATGATGAAAATTGAAAGCAATATTTCAATAGCAATAAATAGGAAACATAGATTGCACCAAGTGTCTTTCAGGCCTTTTTCCTTTAACCACTGTGTCATATGAATGAAATTCGTGGATCAGCCAGACGATACCCGATATCCGCCAGTAAATTTGCCAGCATTTTAACCAGGCCAATAAGCACAATGATGATCAGGATCATCGGGTAATCATATTTTGCGATAGCGTCCAGAAGAAGCAAACCGGTACCGGGAATGGAGTAAACATATTCTACGATCATCACTCCGGCAATGGTGGCAGGTAAGAACGATGTAAAAAGGGTGATAAGGGGATTGAGAGCATTTCGCAGGATATGCTTGTTTAGAATTTTTTTGTTTTCCAATCCTTTCGATCTAAGCGCCAATACATATTGTTTTTTGAATTGTTTTTCAACAGCAGCCATGGTCTGAATGACAATTACCGGCATGGCTGAAATGACCAGGGACAATACAGGCAGAACAAAATGCGAAAACTGTATCGATTCCCCGGTTCCCACACCAAAAGAAGGAAAGAGCTGAAAAAGAAAATTGGAGGCAAAAAACAGGATGAACAATTCTGCTAGCCAGAAAAGTGGCATGGCGTCAATAGTATATAGGATTTGTGGTACCCATCGCCCGAGGGAATTTGATTTCACGGCCAGCCAAATTCCCAGTGGCACAGAGACCAAAAAGAGTACAAAAATGGATATTCCACCAAGCAAACCAGAGATTCTCAAAGCAGGAAATACCCGATGTTTGATCAGCAAACCATCCGAAATGGATCTTCCAAGGTCTCCATGAAGAATCCCGGAAATCCAATTATGAAATCTGTTTTCTTGACCGTTCCAGAGAAATTTTGGGATTAATCTTTCATAATTCTGGCCACTGCTTTTTAGCTCAGTAAACTTCTCATACAATTCCCCTTTGCTTTTTAAATCAGATTTCAGGATGAGGTTTTCCAATTCATCCAAATTTTTTGTTTGATAGATTCCGTATAACAACTGCTGGTCATTTATTCTTTCCATGCTTTGCAAAAAATCAAAGGCTACATCTTTATCTGAAAAAGATTTTGTCAGATGCTTGATGAACAACCTTTTTTCTTTTGGGAAAACGCGATATAAAGTGTCGGGAGAAGATTTGGTTGTAATGGAAAAATAGAAGAGGGGCTTATCAAAATGATATTTTTCGAGAACTATGTTAATTTCTCTTTCCATTAGATTTTCAGACCTAGGACTTTGCTGCCAATCGACTTTTGAGAGCTCGTTTTCAACGATATTTCCGGCAAGGATGTCCAATAGAAAGAAGGTGACCAGGCTTATAAAAAACAGGGTCGGAAGAATAATGAGAATTCTTTTAATCAGGTAGAATATCACTTTCTTTCAATTTAAATGAGGCCAGATTATACCCTGGTTTTAAGGTAGATAGCTGAATATCTATGTATCTTTTACTTACTACTATATTATTGTTTTCATTGTAAATTGGAATGATATTGCATTCTTCATAAAGTATGGTTTGAAATTCCCACAACAGGTCTTTTCTCTCTTCCTTACTTTCTGTATAGTTTATTGCTGAAATAAGTGAATCACTCCGTTTGGTGCCAAAAGACGTGTAGTTTCTCCCAGTTGGAGGAATAAAATCCGTATGTAAAATATAGTCGTAATTAAAAGCTGTTGGCCCCCCGAATAAGCTTTTCAGACAAAGATCGTAATCCATTTTACCCAGGTTTTCATTTAAAACATTCTTGTCAACCGGACGGATTATTAAGTTGATGCCAGCCTGGCCAAATCCATCCCTTAACAATAAAGCCACCGTTTCAAATTCAGCGACCCCTTTATCATAAATCAGCTCCAATTCAACATTTTCATCATTCTTTTTCAACTTTCCATTTTCGAGGAAAAATCCTTTATTTTTAAAGATCTCCATAGCTGAATCGGGATTGAAGGGTGTCAACTCTGTTGCGCCGTTATAATAATCTTTTTGATGTGGGGGAATAAATCCGATTGTTCGCTCGGCATTTTCATACAAAGCGACATTGATGATGTCCACATAAGGAACTAACATTGACAAAGCATGCCGGAAGCTCTTTTCTTTTAAAGGACCACGTTGAGCGTTAACACCCATAAAAGTAAACCCATACGATCCGATCGAATGGAAATTAAACTGCCTGGTAAGGCCTTCATTCCGCTTAAGCTTTTGAAAGTTCACAGGTGATACCTGGTCCAGTATATCCAATTGTTGGTTTTCAAGTGCTATGATTGCCGAGAAATCATTAGGTATAACAAGGAAAGTAATTTTTGAAGGCGCTGCTTTCAGAAAATTTTCCTCTGCATTTTCAAACCAAAAATTATTTTTCTTTTCCAACACCACTCTCTGGCCGGGTAACCATTCTGTTACTTTGTATGCATGACTACCGGATATGCTTTCCCTGTTTTCAAGGAAATTCAGGGATGAGATTACATCAGCAAATTGTTTTAATTCAGGGTTATTTATCCCGCTTTTTAACTTTTCGAAAGGTATATCATACAGCAGATTTTGAGGGTCGAGAATGGACTCGGGATATATATAAAATTCAGCAAAATTCTCGATAAGTTCTGGAGAGTTATACTTGAATTTAAATGTTATATTTTTTTTATCTATTATTTTAAAATTTTCAATGAATTTACATCTGTTTATAATCCCGTTTAGCTCTCCATCAGGCAGGTAAAATAATTTGATGGTAAAAGCGACATCTTCGGAAGTTACGGCTGATTGATCCGACCACTTTGCATCATCCCTGATTTTAATATGGGCATATATTCCCGAATCGGACACCAAAATTTCCGGAATTTCTTCAACAAGTACAGGTTGCAATTGACCGTTCGGCAGGGTGATTGAAAAAAGTGACTGGTAGACCAGATCCAATAATTGACGAGTGGTTTTAGACCGGAAAGTAACAGGGTTTAGAGATTCAGGATCATCTTTTATTCTCACTTTGAGGGCATTGTCAGAGTTCTGTTTCCCACAGGAAATGAGTAAAAAAAGCGACAAAAAAAGCAGGATTTTTATCTCATGGATGGCGGATTTCATCGACACATTTGTATCATATGTCTATAATATTAATATGATGGAAGAAAAAAAAAGTATTGGGTCGAATATTTTACGTTTTTTGCATAGGAAAGGACTACACAAAAACACATTTTCTTCCAAAAACGAGTAGTTGTGAAGCTACCACCAGACTGTAGGGGTGATTTTGGAATTTAGTAACATTTTGAAGGGGTGTGACTGAATCCATTTTTGAATCGCTGATAAAAATTTTTTGAGAGAGTTATTTATTATTTATAGAAAGTTACAGAATGGAGGAAATTAGCCAGTTAATTAAAATTATAACAAGGCATACCAAAAAAAATCTGCCTTTAATTGACCTTAAGGCTCAGGAGGATGGCGAAAACAAAGAGCTTAAATTATTTTTAGGAATAAAAAATAGTGAGTTCGAGTCAGACGAGATTGCCTCGAAAGGCATCTACGGAGAAAAAGAGGTTGATTTTAAATTCAGAATGCTTAAGTCCAGGTTGAACAAAAAGCTGCTCAACCATTTATTTTTTATGGATTACGGCGTTTCAAAAATGCATAAGTCCCTGACATTTCACCAGGAATGTATGGACTACTATTATTTTTCAAAGCATTTATTGAAGATTGGCGAAGTAAAGCTTGCGACAAAGCTGCTTTATAAAACCATAGACCTGGCCAAGGAGTGTGAATACAACGATATCCTGTTGGGTTGTCTGAAAGAGCTTCGGGATATTTACTCTAGTACTTATCGTCCAAAGTTATTTCAGAGCACGCATGAGGAAATAACCGAGTACGAAGCGCTTGTCAAATTGGAGGAAGAAGCTGATACCATATACTTTGAACAAAAATTATTTTTTAACAGCTCGATCACTAACAGGAAAAAAGACCTGAAACCGGTTAAAAATGCCATCAAATCTTTAGAGAAGCTTTATCAAAAAACAGAGTCTTACAATATTTTTGAAAAGCAGTTAAAGCTTATTATCTGGTTGTATGAATATGAGGGTAAATATGAGGAAGTACTGAAATTTGTTGATAGAACTGAGACAGATTTCATGAAGGGAAACATCAATCAGACGAGGTTGAATCTGGAAAATCTGAAAATTGCCAGGTTGTATGCACTCCTTAAGCTGAACCAACTAGTAGAAGGGGAGAAGTATGCACAAGCTGTTCTGGAGGAAATTGATAAGGATTCTTTAAATTACTTTGCTATTCAGGAGAATTACCTGCAAATCGTCATTCGGAAGGATCAAATGGATGAGGCGGTTTCCATTGTAAACGATGTTTTTGCAAATAAATCATTCCCGGATCTTAATGAAACCCAAATAGAGAGATGGCAGGTTTACCGTGCATATCTTTATTACCTGACAGGTGAGAAGTCGCTGACCAGAAAGATTAACTACAAGGATATGGTAGAGGTCATACCCGAATTTCAAAAGGATAAGGCTGGGGTAAACCTGGCGATACTTATCCTGCAGGTATTGACCCATGTTGATGATGACATCGGTAAATTGCACGAAATACTATCTGCAATAGATGACTATACAAATAAGTATCTGAACAATACATTCAGCAAGAGAACGAAGGTGTTCTGTAAATTGCTTCACAAGATCGTTTCTCACAATCGTGATTTTGATCAGATCATGCAAAAGAGTAAATACTTAACAGATAAGTTAGCCGAAATAGAAATTGAAGGTGACATCTATGCTGATATTGAAATCGTACCCTACGAAAAACTGTGGGACATGATCACTAAGAGATTATCGATATTGCGGTATCAAAGTGTCTGATTAAGGTTGGCCGGATGAGTTTACCTGATCCGGTCAACTGATTTTACCAGTTTTTCATCCCTCCTGATAAACCTGTTGGCAAGCGAATTGAAAATCAAAGCAGCCAGGGGAATAAAAAATCCAATTTGATAATCACCCTTTACACCGGGATTAAAATTCATTTCATTTTTTAATAAAATAAAGACCGCTGTTCCAACAGCAAGCATGATCAGAAGTGCAATCAACGCGCCTAGCTTGATTTGCAAAAGCCGATTTTTATATTGAAAAATAGAATAAAAGACCACCAGAATAGAGATGACCGCAGGTATGGCAATATAATAGGGGTATTGATGCGTAAGTAGATCCCAGCTCCCATCACTGTTGGCTGTCCATGTATATAGCCCAAATGAATCCAAAGTCATTTTCTGTATACCATCTTCACTCACTTTCAGGAAAATGGGCAAGAAAAGGTAAGCTCCCATGCAACCGGCTACTGCCAGCAGGAATAATGTTTGAATACGTTGGATCATTTTTTAGTTTTTTGTGCAAATAAAATCACAATTTAAGGTTATAAAAAGCCAGAAATATAAATTTCTGATAAATCCAGTCAAAATCTTTTAATTTCGCAGCTAAAAGTTGAATTAGTGAGGTATTTTGCGGAAGTCGCATATTTGGGAACAAATTATCACGGTTGGCAGTCACAAAGGAATGCACATACCATTCAGGATGAGATCGAAAAGGCCTTTAAAACCTTTGCAGGTAGATCCATAAAAATCACCGGAAGCGGAAGAACTGATACAGGAGTTCATGCTTATCAACAGGTTTTTCATTTTGATATGGATCATGCAGTTGATGAAAATCAACTTTGTTATAAACTAAATATATTGTTAGGTAGGGATATTCAGATTGTTAAAATAAGGGAGGTAAATGGAAATGCTCATGCACGGTTTGACGCGGAGAAAAGAGCATATATTTACCGGATCAATCCAAAGAAAAACCCATTTTTAATTGGTCAGTATTATCAATATTCCAAAAAGTTAGAGTTGAATTTGATGAATGAGGCTGCGGAGTTGCTAAAAGGCCAACACGATTTTCAGAGCTTTTCAAAGGTAAAAACGGATGTAAATAATTTTGACTGCAACGTTTTTGATGCGAAATGGGTTGAAGAAAAAGGTAGCTTTGAATTTCATATTTCCGCTAACCGTTTTCTCAGGGGAATGGTAAGGGCCGTAGTAGGAACATTATTATTAGTAAGCGAAAAAAAGAAGACCATCAGGGATTTCAAAAATATCATTTTATCAAAGGATCGTAAGAAAGCGGGTCGATCGGTACCTCCGGAAGGATTGTTTTTGAGTGAAGTAATTTACCCGGAAAGTATTTATAAAAATTAAGATTTTGGAGCAGGAAAAGACAACTTCCGGAAATATCATTGACTTTCAGGTACTCAAGAGGCTGTATCAGTATGTCAAGCCCTATTCTTTGGTATTCTATTCTTTGATCGTACTTACACTCTTAACGGCTGTTTTAGGCCCTGTCAAACCCTATCTGGTCTCCTTTGCTATCGATGACTATGTTTCTGTTGGTAATTACCTAGGCCTAGTCAAAATCATCAATATCCTGATCGGGTTATTGGTCTTTCAGGCGATCGTCCAGTATGCTCACACGTATCTTTCTGGCTGGCTGGGACAGACGATCATCAAAGATATCAGGGTGAGGCTTTACCGGCACATTCTCAACTTAAATCTCAGGTTTTTTGACAGAACGCCGATTGGGAGGTTGGTGACACGTAATGTCTCGGATATAGAAACCTTGTCCCAGGTTTTCAGTGAAGGACTGGCGGCTTTGGCCGGGGATATTCTCCAGATTGTATTCATCCTGGGATTGATGTTCTACATGAACTGGAAACTAACTTTGATAAGCTTGTCTACGTTGCCACTCCTCATGTTTTCCACCTATATCTTTAAAGAGAAAGTAAAGTTTGCTTTTAATGAGGTGCGAAATGCAGTTAGCAATCTAAATTCATTTGTACAGGAACACGTAACGGGGATGAGTATCGTACAGATCTTTAACAGCGAGGAACGCGAGTATAAAAAATTCAAAGACATCAATGACGAGCATCGTAAAGCAAACATCCGGTCTGTCATGTATTATTCAGTGTATTATCCGGTCGCTGAAGTTATTCAGGCATTGGGAATTGGTTTACTTGTTTGGTGGGGAGCGAAGGGGATTATTCAGGAAGACCCGGCTATTACGCTGGGGAACCTGATCGCTTTTATCATGTATATCCAGATGTTTTTCCGTCCTATTCGAATGATTGCAGACCGGTTCAACACCTTGCAAATGGGAATCGTGAGTTCTTCCCGGATATTTAAATTATTGGATAGCAGGGACCAGATCCCAAATAACGGAAGCTACAAGCCTGATCATCTGACCGGTGATGTGGAATTCAAAAATGTATGGTTTGCCTATGAAGAACGTAACTATGTATTGAAGGATATTTCCTTTAAGGTTCAACCTGGTAAATCGCTCGCAATTGTTGGCGCAACCGGGGCCGGGAAGTCCTCCATTATTAATTTGCTAAATCGTTTTTATGATATCAATCGTGGTCATATTTACATTGACAAAAAAGATATCGGAGAGTACGAACTGGAAAGATTAAGAGAGAATATTGGTGTGGTTTTGCAAGATGTCTTTCTGTTTTCGGATTCCATAGAAAAGAATATCACTCTGGGGAATCCTGATATTACCAGGGAGAAAATAATGGAAGCGGCGGAATTGGTAGGGGCGAGAAAATTTATTGAAAGATTGCCAGGCGGCCTTAATTATGATGTGAAGGAACGAGGGGCTACTTTGTCCGTAGGCCAGAGACAATTGATTTCCTTTATTCGGGCGATGGTTTACGATCCCAAAATCATCGTACTGGATGAAGCCACCTCTTCGGTAGATACGGAGACAGAGGAATTGATCCAGTCAGCCATTGAAAAGTTAATGAAAGGAAGGACGTCTATTGTTATTGCCCACAGATTATCTACCATTCAAAATGCTGATAGCATCATGGTTTTGGATCACGGGGAAATCAAAGAAGTAGGCAACCACCAAAAGTTGCTCGAAAAGGATGGCTTTTACAGGCAATTATACAACATGCAATACAAAGAAGTGATTTAAGGGATTGTTATAAAATATGCTTTGACAATGTGGCAAATTGAAATATATTTGCCTCCCGATTTTCACTCGTAAGGAGTAAAATCACTCAATCACCAAATCCAACAATCACTAAATCTTCATATGGGGATGTAGCTCAGCTGGCTAGAGCGCTTGACTGGCAGTCAAGAGGTCGTGGGTTCGAGTCCCATCTTCTCCACGTTGATAATCAGGCACTTATGAGTTTATAAACTTATAGGTGCTTTTTTATTTGCACACGATTTGCCTATTAAATCTAATTAAAGGAGTATTTTTTATAGTGTTATTTATATTATATCTATTCGATCTTACATATCAATTCCTCTAAATTAACTTATTTAATCATTTCTTAATTAATATTTTCCTTATTTAACTTTTTGATAATTTTCTTAATTAATGATTATCTTTGGTTAATTGATTCAACAAAAAAACAATGCGGAACTTTATTTCTGGCAGGTATATTAATCAAGGAACCTATCAAAGCTTTCAACCAGAAAAGATTTGTAGAAAGTGGTCGATTGATAATATGGAATTACTAAACCTTTTAAGTCAGGCTGATAGACAACTTGGAAGACTGGATATGTATTCTGAATACATTCCAAACATAGATCTATTCATAGGTATGCATGTTTTGAAAGAGGCTACTCAGTCTAGTAAAATTGAAGGGAAAAAGACTAACATTGAAGAGGCCCTATTAGATAAAGAAGATATTTCTGAGGAAAAAAGAGACGATTGGGAGGAAGTCCAAAATTACATAGCGGCACTAAATCTAGCAATTACTCAACTTGAGGAGTTGCCATTTTCATCACGATTGATTAGACAAACTCACAAAACATTATTATCCGGGGTAAGAGGTAAGCATAAACTACCTGGAGAATTCCGAACTAGCCAAAATTGGATAGGAGGGGCAAGTATTGCTGACGCAATCTTTATCCCACCAATTCACTCCACCATTAATGAGTACATGGATGATTTGGAAAAATTTGCTCACAGTCAGGACTTCTATTTCCCTGAATTATTAAAGATTGCCTTAATACATTACCAATTTGAAACCATACATCCATTCCTTGATGGAAATGGAAGAGTAGGTAGATTAATGATAACACTATACCTTGTTGAAAAAGGAATATTGAAAAAGCCAACTCTGTATTTATCTGACTTTTTTGAAAGAAATAGAACACTCTATTACGACAACCTGATGAGGGTTAGAGAGAAGAACGATATTACGCAATGGTTTAAGTTTTTTATTGTCGGGATAATTGAAACGGCAAAAAGTAGCATTTCAACTTTTGACAAAATTTTAAAACTGCAACAAGATATTGAGATACGATTGCAAGGTTTGGGAAGCCGATCTGCAAATGCTAATAGTATAGTAAAGCATCTATATCAACATCCGATTATTCAAGCTCAAAAAGCAAAAGAGATCACTGGTTTATCAATGCCTTCTGTCTATAAACTCATTGATGAATTGGAGAGTTTAAAAATTATTCACGAAGTTACGGGAGGTAAGAGAGGTAAAATTTACTTTTTTAGAGAGTACATAAAACTTTTTAGTAACGAGGGCTAACACCTTCACGCTCTGAACCTCTACCCAAGGAGGACTTTTTAATTCAAAACGAAATAGTTTAAAACCTAACCCTCCTCGCCTTTACAAACACACTCTGATAATACCTTGACATGAGGTTGTCTTCAACTACACCTCTGCTCGAAGAGGCATGGACAAACATGATTTCATCTTTTCCTCTTATCTCTGTCACCAGTCCTGCGTGGCTAACCCTATTTCTTCCTTTTTTGGATGAGAAAAACACAAGGTCACCAGGTCGGAGCATGTCAACAGATACCGGCTTGCCCATTTTGCTTTGATCGTGGGAGGTTCTGGGGATATAAAGATCGACGTATTCAAAGCTTCTCATCAGCAATCCACTGCAATCCATTCCCATAATGGTCGTTCCACCATATTTATAAGGAGTCCCGATATAAGATCGAGCCTGCGTAACTACGACTGACGTTTTCTGATTCCTTGATTGTTTGGAGACGGCACACGACCCCAGGAAAAAGACAAGGATCAAGCCTGTTAGCCAAAACTTTTGTGTGATTTTATTCGAAATGATTGTTTCCACCTATTCAGTAACGATTAAAGTAACAAATCTTTATTTCCTGAAATAATGCTGTGGTAACTGTCTGTTATGGAATTGGAGTGCAAGATAATTGTAAGAATTGTAAAAATAAAGGATTACTTTTTTCTATAATTGACAGGATTATTTCTTTTTTGAAGAAAAGTATGCATTTCAATCAAATTTTTAAAGTTTTTGGCTGGGCAAGATTATGTGTGGAATAACCGGAATTTTTCCTTTCAATATTGCCGGAAGGTTACATATGATCAACCTTTCCAAAGCTACGCATAGTTTGACTCATCGTGGGCCGGACGCCTTTGGAACTCACATAGATGAGTCAATCGGACTTGGACACAGAAGGCTTTCTATTATCGATTTGTCGGAAGACGCAAATCAACCTATGAAGGATGAGTCGGAAAGGTATATTATCATTTTTAATGGAGAGATCTATAATTACAAGGAACTTCGAAAAGAACTGGAGTCAAAAGGAGTGGGTTTCAGAACGCAATCCGATACGGAAGTTCTTCTACAATGTTTTATTCAGTATGGAAGCGAAATGCTTCAAAAATTGAATGGATTTTTTGCATTTGCTATTTTCGATTGTCAGAAAGAGGAACTTTTTGTTGCAAGAGACCGGTTTGGAATCAAGCCACTTTATTATCTGTATGATGAAGATAAATTTCTCTTTGCCTCGGAGCTGCAATCGATTATTAGTTTTGGCATTGAAAAGAAAATGGACCTTGAGTCCCTTTATACTTATTTTCAACTGAATTACATTCCTGCCCCGGATACGATTTTTCAAAATATCAAAATGCTGATGCCGGGTAATTATATGTGGGTGAGGAAACAGGAAATGGAAATTCATCCATTCTACCAGATAGATTATAATGAAGTTTCTGTAGAAAATAATAATCTCACTTACGAACAACAAAAGGAGAAATTAAGCGAATTAATAGACACCTCTGTTCGGAGAAGATTGGTTGCAGATGTCCCTGTTGGAACTTTTTTAAGTGGGGGAATTGATTCATCTGTGATAACCGGAATTGCCAAAAAGTACAAGAATGATCTTCACACCTTTTCAATCGGATATTCTGATGAGCCTTATTTTGATGAAACGAAGTATGCCAATCTGGTCGCCAAAAAGTTTGGAACTGAGCACACAGTATTTTCTCTTTCTAAAAAGGAAATTGAAGATGAATTATTTCACGTTTTAGAAAACATTGACCAGCCCTTCGCAGATTCATCCGCAATACCTGTTTATATTTTAAGTAAAAGAACAAGGGAACACATTACGGTAGCATTGTCAGGTGATGGCGCTGATGAATTATTTTCAGGTTACAATAAGCATTCGGCATTTCATCGCGCAGCACAATCATCTATCACCAATAGTTTATTAAAAAATTTCTCTTTCCTGACCTCCATTTTGCCCAAATCGAGAAGTACAGCATTGACAAATAAATTCCGGCAGTTGGATCGCTTTTCAAAGTCGCTTCAATCAGATATTAAAAGCCGGTACTGGCAATGGGCATCATTGGGAAGTGAAAAACTTTCGTATTCACTTTTTAGTGAAAGCCTGAGGAAAAAACTTCAAAGGAATGAATTTTACGCTAGAAAAGAGTTTCTTCTGAAGGACCTGAAAACCGAAAACCTGAATGAAGTTTTGTTAACGGATATGAATTTAGTTTTGCCCAATGATATGCTGAAAAAAGTAGATTTGATGTCAATGGCGCATGGCTTGGAAGTGCGGGTTCCCTTCCTGGATCATGAAGTAGTAAACTTTGTTTTTTCACTACCAGCAGAATCAAAAATCAACGGAAAAATGCGCAAACGTATCTTGCAGGATGCGTACAAGGAATTATTGCCGGCGGAACTTTATAATCGTCCAAAACAGGGATTTGAGGTTCCCTTGCTAAGATGGTTCCGTGGTTCTTTGAGTGGTTTGATCCGGGATGATCTGTTGAAGGATAATTTCATTGCTGAGCAGGGATTGTTTGATACAGGCACCATAAAAAACATTAAAAAGAAACTGTTTTCAATTAGCCCTGGTGATGTGCATGCTCATATCTGGGCACTGATTGTTTTTCAATACTGGTGGAAAAAACACTTCAACTAATAAGTAAAGCTAAGCGATTGAAATGAAGAGAAGTAATAAGCCTTTGCCGGAAATCGAAATTATCAATTATGGTTTGTATGAAAAATGGGACCGATCGGCTAAGGCGTTACCGGAATTTTTAGAACTGACAACGGAGATAAAAGCTGAATTGGATGTTGAGTTTGGGATGATTGTAGAAATTCGAAAGGCAAAAGGCAGATATTTCGATTTTGTAATTGATCACCCGCCTTTTAAAGACAAAGAGGGAAATATCGAACCGCCTTTTGAAGGAAACTTTCGCGTCAAGCAAAATCCCTATCGTTTCTTTTTGGGAGATACCATTTGGGAGCCAATTGAGGATAAATTAGGAGATTGGATACTGAGTATTTTAGTTGAAGACCAGATACTGGTTTCGAAGACCCTGACAATCGTTCCAGATTAATTTTCATTGCATTTCAATCGGAACATTTCTTCCGCTTCCGGAAGGCCATATTCTTTCGCTTTCATAATATCAGGGCAGGCTTTTGTAAATTCCTTTTTTCTCAGATAAGTAATACCCCGGTTGAGGTAAGCTTTGTCAAAGTTTGGATCGTACAGGATGGCTAGATCATAACCCATTATGGCACTGTCCAGTTCGTTCATTTTATAATAAGTATTTGCCAATCCAAAGTAAGCGCCTGAAGAATTTTGCTTCAACTCAATCGCGTGACGATAATCATTTTGCGCCCTTTCTAATCGTTTTAATTTTTCATATGCCTGACCACGATAGATATAGTATTCTTCGTTCTCCTTGTCGAGATTAATTGCCCTGTCGTAATAATCAATAGCATTTCGATAATCACCCTTTTGAAAGGCCGAAACTCCCTTGAAAACGTGTATTTCGGGTAGTTTTACGTCCATTCCTATTTCATTTAATAAGACTTCCTGTTCCTTGAATTTTTTTTGTTTTCCATAAAGACTGATCAAATTATATTGAGCTACCTGATCATATTTATTAATGGAAAGAGCTTGTTCGTAATTCCTTGTTGCAGCTTCAAGATTGCCCATTTCCATATAAGACAATGCGCGATTATTGAAATATTGCGAGTTTTGAAAGTATCCGATTGACACAGTAAAATGATAGATGGCACTATCATATTCACCTAATTCATGAAAGGATAAACCAATATAATTATGCATTTCAGCCTGCATGGTTTTAATCGTCGAAATGCCAGATATTCCCTGGTCTCCGGTTGCAATGGAAAAATATACCTTATTGGTTTCCGTCACAGGCAATTCCAACGCTTTTGTTAAATCATCAATCGCTGCTTCATACTTAGCATTTCGATAATTCAATTCTCCCCTGCTAAATAAAAACTCTGCTCTTTCCGGAAATTGATAGACCAAAATGGAATAATCAGTCAGCGCCTTTTCAAATTTGCCCAGGCATTCATAGATCATCGCCCGCAATTCATAAGCGTCCCAATCATCCACTCTGAAGGCGATGGTTTTGTTCACATGATCCAACGCAGATTCACAATTGTTTTCGGCAAATAATTTATCAGCCAGTCGGAAGTGTTTTTCCGGAGTGAGAATCTCATCGTTTTGTGACCAGGCCACTTGCACTATGAAACAAAATAGTATTACAACGAACTTCTTCATCCATTCGGTTTTGTCATCCCTATGATTAAATTTACCAATTAATTAACGTACGATAGCTAAATACTGGGATATGAAAATCATAAAATCATTTTTAAACGGAGCGTGGAGAAATATTACGGTCTTAATTCCCTTTATAATATTAATTTTTTCTATGAATTGCACGCCACCAGTACGGGATAAGAAGCTAACTGCTATAGATTCGGTTGATATGGGTGAGAAATTAAATAAATACACATCCTTTAAATTGGAGTCGGACCTCTCTTCCTTGAGTGAAAACCAAAGAAAAATGATTCCACTTTTAATCGAAGCTGCCAAACAAATGGATGCTATTTTCTGGGAAGAGGCCTATGGGAACAAGGAGGAGCTATTAAATAGTATTGAAAATGAGGATACAAGGAAATTTGTCATGATAAATTATGGCCCGTGGGACAGGCTGGATGGAAATAGTCCATTTATCGAAGGGGTGGGAAAAAAACCTTTAACTGCAAACTTTTATCCACAGGATATGACAAAAGAAGAGTTTGAGAATGCAAATCTTCCTGAAAAAGCAAGCCAATATACCTTACTTAGACGGAAGGAAGATGGATCGATGTATACCATTCCTTATCATGAAGCTTTTCGCGAAAGAACATTGAAAGCTGCTATTTTATTGGATAGTGCAGCTAAATTGGCGGAGGATGAGGGTTTTAAAAAATACCTTAAGCTAAGAGCAGAAGCACTACGGACAGACGAATATTTTGAAAGTGATATGGCATGGATGGATATGAAGACAAATCAGATCGATGTGGTGATCGGGCCAATCGAAAATTATGAAGATCAGCTTTATAATTACAAATCTGCTCATGAAGCTTATGTTTTGATTAAGGATATGGAATGGAGCGACCGCCTTTCAAAGTATGCTGCATTTCTACCGGAATTGCAGCAGGGTATCCCCGTGGAGGATCGATACAAGCAGGAAGAGCCCGGCACCGATGCAGATCTCAATGCATATGATGTAGTTTACTATGCAGGAGATTGCAATTCAGGGAGTAAGACGATAGCTATCAATCTTCCAAACGATGAAAGAGTCCAATTGGCAAAAGGCAGCAGGCGTTTGCAGCTTAAAAATGCTATGAAAGCCAAGTTTGATAAAATATTAATTCCTATCTCGGATGTGCTAATTGCGCCTGAACAAAGAGAGTATATTACTTTTGATGCTTTTTTCGCAAACACCATGTTTCATGAAGTTGCTCATGGTCTTGGAATTAAGTTGGTGATAGATGATACCATTACTGTCAGAAGGGCATTGAAGGAACACTATTCAGCTATGGAGGAAGGAAAAGCAGATATTCTCGGTTTATATATGATCTCAAAATTGCTTGAAAAAGGCGAGTTGGATGGTGAATTAAATGACTATTATGTTACTTTTATGGCAGGTATTTTTCGATCTGTTCGGTTTGGCGCGACCAGCGCTCATGGAAAGGCCAACATGGTCAGATTCAATTTCTTTAAAGATCATGGAGCTTTCGAATTTGATGAATCAACGGGTTTTTATTCTGTTAATTTTGAAAATATGAAGAGTGCTGTAGACGCCCTTTCTAATAAAATATTGGTCATCCAGGGGGATGGTGATTATGAAGCAGCTGGAAAGCTACTGGTTGAAATGGCAATGATCACAGATGATCTGCAAAAGGATCTTGATCGACTAAACGAAGCCAATATTCCTGTCGATATCGTTTTTGAACAGGGAGTTGATGTATTAAACTTAAACTAAATGTTACAGGAACTTCAGTCATTATTTATCCGTGATCTTGGTAAATTAAAAGATGAAGTCTCTTTATTTTCCAAAGAAGAAGATTTGTGGAAAATCCAGGGGGAAGTGAAAAATTCTGCAGGGAACTTGTGCCTGCACCTTGTAGGAAATCTGAATCATTTTATTGGAGCTGTTATACTTGAGACAGGATACATCAGGGATCGGGAATTTGAATTTGGAGCAAGGAATGTACCTCAGATCGAATTGATACGCAAAATTGAAGAAACGATCAGGCTAATTGAGGAAAGATTTATGGAAATAGAACCGGGAATTCTACAAGTAAAATTCCCGGTTCAGGTATTCGGTTATGATATGACAACTTCCTATTTCTTAATGCATTTATCAGGGCATTTAAATTATCACCTTGGTCAGATCAACTATCTGCGAAGACTTCTGCATTGACTGATTCGATGATTTCAACCTCAGGTACAGGAATGATAAATTTTGCGCCCCATTCTTTTACATAGCTTAGTTGTGCCATGATTTCATCTTTCAGGTTCCATGGAAGAATAAAGATGTAATCCGGTTTTGTTTTTTTGATTTCATCCGGATGCAAAATTGGAATGATAGAGCCGGGAGTATACATCCCATGTTTCACCGGATTTCTATCAACTGTATAGTCTAAAAAATCAGTTTTAATTCCACAGTAGTTCAATAAAGTATTTCCTTTGCCTGGCGCACCGTACCCAACAATTGTCTTTCCTTCATCTTTTATGTCTGACAAAGTTCTGAGAAGATTCCGCTTAAGCTTTTTGATTTTTTCTTCAAACTGCGAGTAATATGAGATTTCCTGAAAACCGAGTTTTTTCTCTCGATTGAGTAAATTGGCAACATTCTTCGAGATCTCGATATCCTTGTTTTCTTTATGTTTAGCAAATATTCTTAGCGAGCCCCCATGAGTTTTTAATTCCTGAACATCAAAAAGTTCCAGCCCATGAGCTTCAAAAATTTTTGAAACACTCGTAAAAGACAGATAGGAAAAATGCTCCTGATAGATGGTATCAAATTCATTTTTTTCAATCAATGTTTGCAGGTGCGGAAACTCCATGGTAATTGCTCCTGAACCTTTTAAAAATATTTTCATTCCTTCAACAAAATCATTTACATCAGGAACATGTGCCAGGACATTGTTTCCAAGCAGCAAATCTGGCTGGCCATATTTTTCCTTAAGATATTTAGCAGTTTCAACACCAAAGAACTTTATTTCTGTAGGAATTTGCTTCTCATTAATGGCAAATTCTGCAACGGTGCCAGATGGTTCTATACCTAGAATATTGAAATTCTTTTCTTTAAAATATTGGAGTAAATAACCGTCATTACTCGCAATCTCCGAAACGAAACTTGAAGAGTTAAGATCGAGCCTTTCGGAAATGTAATCTGTATAATCTTTCGCATGTTTTAACCACGAGGTAGAATAAGAAGAAAAGTAAGGGTAATCTTCATAAATCTTTTCAGGTGGTACCAGATCTTCAACCTGAACAAGAAAGCAAGTGTGGCAAACATAAGCATGTAATGGATAGAAGGCTTCCATTTTTTTCAAACCCTCCGCTTTTACAAATTCTTCGCAAAGCGGCTGCATGCCCAGGTCAATAAAGGTGTATTCCAATTTCGTCTGACAAAACCTGCATTTTGAATTTTCCATTGATTGATGAATTTATAACATAAGACAAATACAACATGTTTTAATACGGTACGCAAACCATTAGGCAAGCTAAATATTGATGTTTTTTCCCGTTACATCATTTTGGTAATTATACTAAAAAACATTGAAATATTCATATTATTAATATGAAAAATTAAATTTTTCAGACAAAAAATTCAAAAACTAAGTTTTTTCATTTTTAAAAATGAAAATTATTTTAGTTGAAAAGTAAAATGAAAGTGGGTATAAGTATTTTTTTGGTTGTTTGTTATAATGATTGAGTCAAACTAATGAAATGGTGATCAAAAATTTATTTTATGATAAGTAATGATGTTATATATTAGTTATTATATGAAAAGATATTAAGGTTTAGAGAGAAAGCATCAAACTGCTTATTCAAGTGTGCTGTAAAGTTCATAATAGTCAAAAATATCTTTCACATAATTTACAGGATCTATTCCCCTGCAATATCCATATTTAACTTCCGGTCGATTATAATATTCCGGCTTCATTTTTAACAGAAGCATCTGCTCAACGCTGTCATCCCATTTATTAGGGTTCATGCCATTGCTTTGAGCCATTCGTCTTGCGTCAGAAACATGTCCATGGCCGACATTGTAGGAAGCAAGGGTGAATTTCAGTAATTCGGTACTGTCCATGATCATTTCTTTCCACTGATCTTCCAACCAGACTAAGTACTTTGTGCCTATGTTTAGATTGATTTCGGGATTATACAGATCATTGGTACTTGCTCCGTATTCTTTGGCAGTGTTAGGCATAACCTGCATCAAGCCAATAGCTCCAGCCCATGATTTAGTTTGGGGATTAAAATTTGATTCCTTAAACACCTGTGCGGCCAAAAGTTTCCAATCCCAGTTTATATTATTAGCATACTTTATAATATCTTTATCATATTCTGAGATATTTTTACCCGAAATCTGATCAAAGTTTTTTCGAATATTTCGTCTGGTCTTAGAGGAAACCTCAAAATATTTATCATAAACGATATTGAACTCCTTGCTTCCCTTCTTTTTTTCCAACCATTGATTTAAGGTGTCGAGTAGTTGAAAAGATGTTTTCCTAACTGCCCAGCCGATATTTTGAGGAAAGCTAATTGGTGTTTTATAGTCCAGGTTATTAAAGGAAGGACAAATTAATTTAGCCAGATTTTCATCACATACGGTGTATCCGATTTTTCCCTCGGACACCATTTCAATGAGATTATCTATAACCAGGTAGTTTGGAGCAATATCTATTTTTATGTTGATTCCAGTTTCGTCAGACAGGTTTTGAAGTCTTTCAAAATAAGAAGTGTTTTGCCTAACGGTTATTGCCTTTCCTGCCAGTTCAAGTGGATTTCTGATCAGCTGTTTGTTAATCTGGTCAGCTGTCAGATTCCTTCTATTGTCGGGTAATCGTTGAATCAGCACCTGTCTGGTTGAAAACAAAGGATTGGTAAAATCAATTATTTCCTGTCTGGCTTCATTAATTGTTAGGTTAGCAGCAGCTAAGTCTCCTTTCCCGGCATTCAGGCTATCTAGTATATAGTCCTTATCATGAATGATTTTTAGCCTAAGTTTTAGCCCGTGATCTTCCGCAAATAAAGTTAAAACTTCGTACTCGAAACCTTTCGGCTCACCTCTGTAAATGAAATAGCTACTCAGGCTGTTATCGATCAGCGCTACTAATTCGCCATCACTTTTTGTATAGGGTGTGCTGATCGTTACTTCCTGTTGAACCTCTGAGTCATTAACAGTTTCTTTTACTTTGTCATCACATCCAATTATGACCATTAAAGTAGTGAGCCGGTATATAATTATATGAAATATTCTCCTCATTGCAGTCAACATTTTGAATTGAAAAGCTTCCACCACATTCCTTTAATTTAACTAAATTAAAGGATAAATGATATTTTGAGGATATTTTGGACATAAGACCCCTATGAAAATCTTTATTTAAAATAATTTTTTCATATCAAACCTTATAACTAATTTTGACCGGCAAATAACATTTCATAAAGTTATTTGCTATGTCAAAAACGCAAAACAGATTTCAAGTAGAAGCACTCACATACGATGATGTTCTTCTCGTTCCGGGTTACTCAGAAATCCTCCCCAGAGAGACAATTACCAAATCTAAATTAACGAGAAATATTGAGCTCAATATTCCTTTTGTATCGGCAGCGATGGATACCGTTACAGAAGCAGATTTGGCAATTGCGATGGCATTAGAAGGGGGACTTGGTTTCATTCACAAAAACATGAGTATTGAAAACCAGGCATTACAAGTCCGAAAAGTTAAAAGATCTCAAAGTGGTTTAATATTGGACCCCGTTACTTTGTCAGTTGCTTCCAAAGTGATGGATGCTGTGAAGATCATGAAAGAACATAAGATCGGAGGCATTCCTGTTGTTGATGGTGATAAAAAGCTTGTTGGCATAGTGACTAACAGGGATTTAAGGTTTGAAAAAGACCTTCAAAAACCTGTAGTTGAAGTAATGACAAAAGATAATTTAATCACTGCTAATGTTGATATTAATCTCGATGCAGCTGAGGAAATCCTTCAGGAACACAAAATTGAAAAATTGCCTATCGTTGACCAATCCGGAAAACTTACCGGGCTGATCACTTATAAGGATATACTTAAAAATAAAGATCGGCCTCATGCCTGTAAAGATAGCTATGGCAGACTGAGAGTCGGCGCAGCCGTAGGAGTTACTCCTGATGTGATGGAGAGAGTAGAGGCTCTGATACAAGCTGGAGTGGATGTTTTAAGTGTAGACACAGCTCACGGCCATAGTGTGTATGTGATAGAAAGCTTCAAGAAAATTAAAGCCAAATTTCGAGATATAGACATAATTGCGGGTAACGTAGCTACTGCCGAAGCCGCAAAAGCGCTTGCAGATGCTGGCGCTGATGCAGTTAAAGTAGGTGTAGGTCCCGGAAGTATTTGTACAACAAGAGTTATTGCTGGGGTCGGAGTTCCACAACTAACAGCTGTCAATGATTGTTCCGTGCAGTTGGAAGGAACGGGAGTTCCTGTAATAGCTGATGGAGGCATCAGATATTCCGGTGATGTTGTCAAAGCATTGGCAGCTGGCGCTAAAAGTGTGATGATCGGATCTTTGCTGGCCGGTACCGAAGAGGCTCCTGGAGAAGTGATCATTTATGAGGGAAGGAAATTTAAATCTTATCGTGGAATGGGTTCGCTTGAAGCGATGGAAGAAGGATCAAAAGACAGGTATTTCCAGGATGCCGAGGATGAGATTAAGAAGCTGGTTCCAGAAGGAATTAGTGGAAGAGTACCTTACAAAGGAATGGTGGCAGAGGTCCTGTATCAGCTAATAGGTGGTTTGAGAGCGGGGATGGGATATTGTGGCTCCAAGACCATCGAGGATTTGCACTCGGCTAAATTTGTTAAAATAACCGCGGCTGGTGTACGGGAAAGCCATCCACATGATGTACAGGTCACGAGAGAGGCTCCGAATTACTCTGTCAGATAGCAGAAAAGCCTATAACTCAATTCACGTAGCGGTCTTGGCTCTGAAAAAACTAAAATTTTTAATAACTGGAGTCGATTTCAATTCTAAAGAACTAATGCAGATTGGTATTTTATGTGTGCTCATGAATTTTTGGGCGTCTAAAATACCGATCTGAGAGGTTTCTTTTTCAATCCATAATTTCCTGTTATTTTGTGCCGTAATTCATGGCCAACTGTGTTTTCTAAAAAACAAATAGCAAAGATTTTAGCCACTTTGGGTTTGATAGTGTGGCTGTTGCTGGCATTGATCGATATCTCCAATATTTATCAGGGCAGTAACAACTTCTTCTTTGGCTATTCAGGTCTGGTTCCCAGGGGGTTGTTGATCATCATGTTCTTCTTGTCTTTATCCTTTTATCACCTGGAAATTGGAAAAAGCGATATCACCAATATCAATGACCTGATATGGAAAATCTTTGTAACGGGGTTGATAGCTACCATTGGTTCATTAATAACCCGCTATTTATTGGTAGTTGCCCAATACAAGCCCGCCTTGATCAACAAAATGCTTATTTTCTTTATTTATGATGTCAATACAGGCCTTTTGATCATTTTTTTAACCTCTACTTTTATCGTTTGGAAAAAATTAATTCTGTATCAAAAATCAAAAAGTCTTATTCGTTTTTGGAATACGTTTGAGATTCTTCTCCTTCTTAGCCTTTTGCTGACTTTTGCCAATTACCAGCCTTTTGATACAATTTTCAATCTCATACTGGGTTTGCTGGTTTTATTGACCATTATTTTATCTGTGAATTTAAAGTGGGTAGCTTACCTGAATTTCAAACAAAAGTGGAAAAGTATCCTTCTGATCGGGCTGATCATGCTTTACATCTGGTATTATTTTGTAACGATCAGTGATCTTTCAAATCGATTTAGCCTTTCGTTGAATCTTTCAGAGAACGTCACTTTTCTGGCCTTATTTATATTTAATATTCTATATGCTGCTTTTTCAATTTTGGTTCTCCTGTTTAACCTTCCCACCTCATCCGTTTTTGAGCAAAAGCTCGAGGAAGTCATTAATTTTCAAAAGCTTAGTCAGGCTACCAATACCAAACAGGATGAAGAGCAAATATGTGAAATACTACTGGAAAGCTCAATTAGTGCAGTGGTGGCCAGTGGCGCATGGCTGGAAATCAGGAAAAACAATAGCGTTGAAAAGAAAGTTCTTTATAACAAGATTTCTGAGCAGAGAAAGAATAAAATCGAATCAGATATTAAAAATCATTTTAAAGACAAACAGGTTACACCAAATCCCATTCAATCCAGCCGGAAAACCCAACTAACAGTAGATCTTCGTGATGAGGAGTTTAAATCTGCTTTGATTCTCCCTTTATTTGTTCAGGATAGAGAATATGGTGAATTATGTCTCTTAAAAGATCTACCAGATGGTTTTAACAAGGAAATGATTGAAATCATTCGCTCATTTGTTAACCAGGCTAGCATATCCATCGAAAACTACCAGCTGATCCAGGAAGCAATTGAAAACGAGCGATACAAAGAAGAACTGGAAATTGCCAAACGAGTACAGGGAAGTTTGTTGCCAGAAACCCTGGAAAAAAATAGTGATTTTGAGATGATTGCCTATTCAAAAGCCGCAGCAGAAGTTGGAGGTGATTATTATGATACTTACAGGATAAGTGAAGATAAGATAGCATTGATCATCGGGGATGTTTCTGGCAAAGGAACATCGGCAGCATTTCATATGTCTCAAATGAAAGGCATTTTTCAAAGCCTTTCCCTTCTTGACCTTTCGGTTGATGAATTTATAAAAAAAGCCAACAAAGCTGTGGGCAACTGCCTGGATAAAAAATCCCTGATCACAGCTTCATACTATATTATTGACACAAACAGAAAGAGCATTCAGTTTTCCCGTGCCGGGCACTGCCCGACTTTGTATTTTAATCATCAAAAGAATGAAACAAAATTTTTTGAAACAAATGGTTTGGGATTAGGTATATTGAGAAATGAAAAATTTGATGAATACGTAGAAGTATACGAATTGAATTACGCTCCCGGTGATATTATTTTTTTGTATACCGATGGAATTACAGAAGCAAAGAATAGTAAGGGGATGGAATTTGGGTATGAAAGATTGGCCAGTCACCTCGAAAAATATACTTTGAAACCATTAGAGGAAATTAGGGATAGGCTGGTTAAGAAAATATATGATTTTTGTGAAACACAAACTCCCGAAGATGATTTTACCATTGTATTGATTAAATTTAATTAGATTAGGAACTATATTTTTTTCAAGACGTACAAATGATATGATTGAGATAAGTAGTAAGCTGGAGGAAGGTATTTACTATATCCATGTGAAAGGTGAAGTAGATGCAAGTTCTTCCATACATTTAGATGAATCCATCAGCCAAGCCACTCAAAACCATAAAAAAATATTGATTGATTGCCGGGAGCTCGAATACATCTCATCGGCAGGATTGGGCGTATTCATGTCATATATCAATGAGTTAGAGGATAAAGATATTAGGTTGGTAATTTATGGTTTAAGTGAAAAAGTGAAACATGTTTTCCAAATTTTGGGTTTAGATCAATTACTGACCATTAAGTCAACTGAAGAGGAGGCTAAGTATATTGTAGATGGAATATAGGTTTAAAGTATCATGTAGTAAAAACAGACTTGGTGACATTAGGCAGTTCATCAAAAAGGTTCTGGAAAAACACAAAGTTTCAGACCTTGAAAAAAATACCATCGTTTTAGCTGTCGACGAAGTTTGTGCCAACCTGATCATCCACTCCCACAATTGCAATCCTACCGAACAACTGGAACTAAGAGTAAACATCATCAATAAGAATGTCACCTTTGATATTATAGACAAAGGTGTTGGCTTCAACATCGAAAATTATAAGGAACCTTCTATAGTAGACATTGTCAGACAAAAGAAAAAGGGAGGCATTGGGTTAATGCTGGTGAGGAGAATCATGGATGATATCGAATTTATCGAAGGTGACAAAATGAATGTCTATCGCCTTCACAAAAGACTCCTCTCCAAGTGATTTAACATTTTTTAACTCTTCAAAAGCCCTTCTTTTACTCCTTTCGTCCTTATTAAATGCTAAAATTTCTTAAAATTGCAGGGTTTTTTACAGCTATTGTGATTTAGAGCATGACTCAAGTAAGAATTGTATTTTTTCTGATATTATTTTCAGCTGCTGCCTGTTCTTTGGTAAAGACGGGAAATGATTTTAAGGATCAAACACTTTTGGATATTGATGGAACCAAGATCCCGGCGAAGGAATTTACTTATGTCTATGAAAAGAATAATTTTAATAATGATAGTATCTACTCCGAAAATGATGTGAGAAACTATCTTAATTTGTTCATCAACTTTAAACTGAAGGTCCTGCAGGCAAAGGAGGAAGGTATTGACACAACGCAAAGTTTTATCGACGAGTTTGAATCCTATCAATCCGAGTTAATTAAGCCTTATTTGCTGGAGACAAAAGAAACCGATTCTTTGGCAAAGGAAGCGTATGAGAGGCTTCAGTATTTTATCCATGCTTCTCATATTTTGGTTCGTGTTCAAGACCAACAGGATACAACAGAGGCTTACAATAAAATACTTTCGATTAAAAATGAGCTGGAAAAAGGTTCTGATTTTGGTGAATTGGCAAGAAATAAATCGGAAGACCCATCAGCTAAAAATAATGGTGGAGACCTGGGATATTTCACCGCATTCAGGATGGTTTTACCATTTGAGGATGCTGCTTACAATACGAATGTGGGGGGAACTTCAGAAATTTTCAGATCACAGTTCGGTTATCATATCTTAAGAGTTAACAACAAAGAACCTAATCAAGGCAAAGTCAGGATTGCTCACATTGTCTTAAGGGTTAATTATGAAGATTCTACGGAAGTAAAAAATAAAATATTTGAAATATATGAAAAGCTGGAAACAGGTGGTGACTGGAACTATTTCTGCCAGCAATTTTCCGAAGATGAACGAACCAAAAGCACAGACGGTGAAATTAATATGTTTGGACAGGGCCAATTGCCTATCCAGTTTAAGAGTCTTGAAGATGCTGCATTCTCATTAGATAGTGTAGGACAGATAGCAGGACCAATTGAGAGCCCAATGGGATGGCATATTATAAAATTACTCGAAAAAAAACCTCCGGAAACATACGAGGAATTGGAAGAAAGTCTCAAACAGCAAGTTTCCCGAGGGGAAAGGTCACAACTGAAGGATGAGATTGTTTATAGCAGGTTAAAATCAGAATCTGGATTTTCAGAAAATTTATCAAGTAAAAATGTTTTAGACAGTTTGATAGATTCATTAAAGGTTGATCCCTACTTACTTTCCAAACAACCGGTTTCTGTGTTGGATAAGGAACTATTTGAAATTGATGGGATCTCGTATTCAATTGGAAAATTTGCAGATCATACTGTCATGGAACAAAATAAAAGAAGTAACAAAAAGCAAAATCCAATTAATCGGGAGAGCTACCGGCAATTTGTTCATAAGGAGCTTTTGGGTTATGAGAGAAAGAGGATTGCAGCAGAGAATTTTGATTACAGAATGTTAGAGAAGGAATATTACGAAGGCCTGCTCCTTTTTGAAGTGATGGAAAAATATGTTTGGGGAAAAGCTTCCAGTGACACTGCGGGTATCAAATCCTATTTTGATGCAAACAGGGAGAAATATAAATGGGGAGAAAGGGTAAAGGCTTCACTTGTGAGTACGGAAGATAAAGATTTACTTCCCAGAATTCGAGAGGAAATGAAATCCGAAACGTTAACCTATTATTCCAGGGAAGTAAAAAATTATAATAATGAGTTATCTGAACAATCAAAAAAGGAAGCGGAAAAAGTAGTGAGGGAATTCTCGCGAGTGCCGGAAAGTAAAATTATTATCGAATACGATGAGCGCGAAATAAGCCAAAATGTCATTGATTCTCTGGTTGAGTTATTTGAAAACAAAAATGTCCAGCAGGAAAATATCGAGACCATTAGTAACAATGAACTTCCTTCAACTATAAAATTCTCTTTAATTAGTCACTCTAAAAAAGTATTAGAGTACATTTACAATCTCGAATCTTCCCTGACAGTTAATGTTACAGAAGGAATTTTTGAAAAAGGAGACCAGGAAACTCTTTCAAAGGTGAAATGGGAACCTGGAATAACTGAAATTGAGGATTCTGATAGATTTTATTTTGTTAAAATTGATAGTCTTTATACCGAATCATTTAGAGACCTTTCTGAAATTCGCGGAAATGTTATATCCGATTATCAAAATGAACTTGAAAAAAACTGGATTGCAGATTTAAAGCAAAAATTCCCTGTATCAGTTAACGAAGATGTACTAAACAAAACATTAAAATATTTTGAGAAGAAATAACCTGATCGTTCTTTCAGTATTGCTCATTACATTTTCAGCATGTGATCTAATTAAAATGAAAGAAGATGCTGTTGATGAAAATAAACAACAACCATTAGCCAGGGTGAATAGTATTTACCTCTATCCCGAAGATGTAACGGGACTTATATCAGCTGATCTGTCGCCGGAAGACAGCGCCAACAGAATGACACAAATGATCAATAGCTGGATTCGGAAGCAATTGGTGATATCTGAGGCAAATTCCAGATTGAGCCTGGATGAAGCGGAGTTGGAAAGGAGATTGTTGGATTATAAATATGCTCTCATGATCCACGAGTTTGAAGAGCAGTATGTAAACCGGGAGTTGAACAAAAGCATTTCGCCGGCGGAGATAAACAAGTATTACAACGACCACATTGATAATTTCAGGCTTAATCAAAATATCGTCAAAGGTATTTTTGTTCAATTACCAAAAGGCGCTCCTAATATCAACACTTTTAAAAGGCTTTTGAATTCTAATGATGCCAAAAGACATGAAGAGCTAGTGAGTTATTGCCATAGCTATTCGAAAAAGGCGCATTTGGGAGATTCCAGTTGGGTTTATTTTGAGCAATTGGTAGTTGGCACACCTTTGCAGGAGATTGAAGACAAAGGTGATTTTTTAAAGAGATACAAGTATTTTGAGAAAGAAGATGATGACAATCGATATTATCTGAAAATAATGGAATATCGATTGATCAATGAAATTTCGCCCATCGAATTTGTTTGGGATGAAATTGAGAAAATAATATTAAACAAAAGAAAGGTAAAATTAGTAGGGGATCTTGAGGATGAAATCTACGAAAGGGCAGAGAATAATAATGACTTTGAAATATATTCCAATGAATAGGCTTGCATTAACATTTGTGTTGTTAGCATTCAGTTTAAGCGCATTTGCTCAACAGGGTGAAGACGGTCAACCCAAAGATTATGGAACGGTCGTCGATAAGATCATTGTAAAAGTTGATGATTTTATTATTCTTAAATCTGAACTGGAAAGATCTTATCTAAATGTCATTTCAGGAGGTAGAAATGCAGGAAATGAAACCAGGTGCGAGGTACTCGAAGGAATGGTTTTAAACAAGGTGATGGCAGCAAAAGCAGAAATTGACTCAATTGTTGTCACCGACGAGCAGGTTGAGCTTGACCTTGATATGAGGATGAACCAGATCCTGGCACAAGTAGGTGGTGATGAAGCGGCCGTGGAGGAATATTATGGTAAAACCATCGAGGAGTTCAGAGATGAAGTTCGAGACCAGGTTCGGGAACAGTTGGTGATACAGGAAGTTCAGAGAACAATTGTCAGCGACATCACTATCACGCCGGATGAAGTAAAAACCTTTTTTAAGAACATTCCGAAGGATAGTTTGCCATACTTTTCGACAGAAGTAGTAGTAGGGCAAATTGTAAAAAAGCCAGATGTGAACAAGGAAGCAAGGGACCGGGCCGAAAAGTTTCTTTATGATTTAAGGGAAAGAGTATTAAATGGCGAGGATTTTGAAGAATTAGCCAGAATCTATTCTGAAGGGCCTTCGGCGAGGTATGGTGGAAATTTAGGTTGGGTAAAGAGGGGACAAATGGTCCCGGAGTTTGAAGCAGTTGCGATGAAGCTGAAGCCGGGAGAAGTTTCCGAGCCGGTTGAAACAGAATTTGGTGTTCATATTATCCAGGCAGTTGACCGGCGAGGGAATGAATATAATTCCAGACATATATTGATTCAACATAAATTCATGGATGAGGATTTTGAAAAGTCGGGGCACTTTCTGGATAGTATTAAAAACCTTATCCAGCATGATACCATGAGATTTGAGCTGGCTGCCAAAGAATTTTCTGACGATAAACAAACAGCCGGAAGTGGTGGGTACATTATCGGATCTACCGGTTCAAACCATGTCCCGACTTCAGAAATTGATCCGGGATTGTTTTTCATTCTGGATACCATGCAGGTCGGTACCATTACACCTCCTATGAAATTCAAGATGGCTGATGGGAAGGATGCCATGCGAATTGTATATTTTAAGGAAAAATACAGCCCACACCAGGCTAATTTGAAAGATGATTATCAAAAGATACAGATCGCTGCGAAAAATGCAAAGCAGGGAAAAATCATGAGCGAATGGTTTAAGGAAGCAAGAAATGATGTTTATATTGAGGTCGACGATGAATACAAAAACTGTAATATATTAGAATAGATGATGGAAAAAGTAAAGAATGATGTTGATATGGCGGACAAGTTTCATGCTGCCTATGCAAACCTGACGAAAGAAATCTCAAAGGTTATCATAGGCCAGGATGAAGTGGTGAAATCGGTACTTACGTCCATTTTTTGTCAAGGTCATAGCTTATTGGTTGGAGTTCCGGGACTTGCAAAAACTTTGCTTATCAAAACCATTTCCGAAGCTTTAAACCTTTCATTCAACAGAATTCAATTTACTCCGGACCTGATGCCGTCCGACATTTTGGGAGCAGAGACACTTGATTCGGAAAGGAATTTTAAGTTTATCAAAGGACCCATTTTTGCCAATATTATTCTGGCAGACGAAATTAACCGTACTCCCCCAAAAACGCAGGCAGCGCTTTTGGAAAGTATGCAGGAATTCTCTGTGACGATTGCCGGAGAGCATCATCTATTGGATCGTCCGTTTTTTGTGCTTGCTACACAGAACCCAATTGAACAGGAAGGAACCTATCCATTACCTGAAGCTCAGCTAGACAGATTTATGTTTAATATTGTTTTGGATTATCCAACGTTTAATCAGGAAATTGACATTGTAAAAAGTACTACGGGGTCAAATTCCGTTAAGATTTCCAAGGTGATGGAAAAAGAAGAAATACTCGAATTTCAGAGCCTGGTAAAAAAAGTTCCGGTTGCAGATAATGTGATTGAATATGCCGTAAATCTTGTACAGAAAACAAGGCCCAATACTTCATTAGCAGCAGATGTAACTAATAATTATTTAGAATGGGGTGCTGGCCCAAGAGCTTCACAATATCTCATAACCGCTTCCAAATGTAATGCTTTGCTCAACGGAAAATATTCCCCGGATATCGAGGATGTTAAATTTGTGGCAAAGCCAACATTGAGACACAGGATATTGAGAAATTTTAAGGCAGAAGCCGAGGAGGTTACAGTTGATCAGATCATTAATCAAATTCTTTAGTAATTTTCTACTATTAATAAATTCCCTTCAATCCGGGTATTATATTCCAATAAATTTCTGAAAGCAGGTCCTCCCATAGGCATACCTGTAAAGTCAAAGGATGAATTGCAGCATTTATCGATCATAAAAAGGTTAGAGTCGTCAATCACAACTTTTGCACATTCTTCCAATGGATCGAAAGAACAGGCCTGTTCGAATGCACGAAACACATTGTTGCTTTCCTTGTGGACGATGATTCCTTTATAACCATTGTTGGGAAACGATTTATGCCCGTTAATATTCCAAAGTTCTTTGTTAATGACACTGTTCAGATCAATTTCCAAATAAACCGGTCTGAAAGGTATTTGTGTCGCATTGTTGCCGTCTTCCTCGCAAGAGGAAAAGAATAGTAATGGAAATACGAAAAGGAATAATAGTTTTTTCATTTCAATCTGAACGTAAAAAGTTCAGTAAAATTACCAGTTAACCGATCGGAATTGCTTTAAAAATCGAATATCATTTTCAGTAAATAAGCGCAGGTCATTAATCTGGTATTTCAGCATGGCAATTCTTTCGATCCCCATTCCAAAAGCAAACCCGGTATATTCTTCAGGATCAATCTTACAATTCTCTAACACGTTAGGATCAACCATGCCACAACCACCAATTTCTACCCAGCCGGTGTATTTACAGATGTTACAGCCTTTCTGGTTGCATAGGAAACAAGAAATGTCCAGCTCTGCGCTGGGCTCTGTGAAGGGGAAGAAGGATGGCCTCAGACGGATCTTGGTATCCTTACCAAAAAATTCCCTTGAGAAATATAGCAGAGTTTCTTTGAGGTTTTTGAAGCTTACATTTTTATCTATATATAATCCTTCAACCTGGTGAAAAACACAGTGTGCCCTTGCAGAGATAGCTTCATTTCGAAAAACGCGTCCCGGAGATAGCGTACGGATAGGAGGTTTTCCATTTTCCATGACCCTTACCTGGACAGAAGAAGTGTGTGTTCGAAGTGCGATGTCAGGATCTTTTTCTATGAAGAAAGTGTCCTGCATTTCGCGAGCCGGATGATTTTCGGGGAAGTTCAAAGCAGAAAAGTTATGCCAATCATCTTCAATTTCAGGTCCTTCTGAAACATTAAAACCGATGCGTTTAAAGATTTCTACAATTCGGGCTTTGGTAATGGTAAGTGGATGAATACTTCCCAATTTATCATCGGAAGGAGGAAGTGTGGGATCAATGACGTTTTCGTCAAACCCATTATCGCCTTTTTCCAATGAAGCGATTAATTCCTTGAACTTATCCTGGGCAGTATTTTTTAATTCATTAAGAACCTGACCAAAAGATTTCCGCTCTTCCGGTGCGACATTCTTCATTTCATTAAATAATTCACCTACAACGCTTTTCCTGCTGATAAACCTGAGCCTGAATTGTTCAAGTTCATTCTGGTTTGTGGCACTAAAAGCCAGGATCTCATTTTTTAACGCTTCAACTTTTTCCTTCATGTTAGTAAACTAATTTACCAATCACCACACTAGATGATCATTCCGGCACCAACGGTTTCGTTTGTGCCTTCTTCGATAAGGATTATGCTTCCCGTTGATCTGTTCTTTTTGTAACTGTCAAAAAACAATGGAGTTGTAGTTCGGATTTTTATTCGACCGATTTCGTTCAGCCCCATTTCCGTTTCCCCTTCGATTTTATGAAGGGTATTAATGTTTACCTTATAAAGAATTTCCTTCACCACACACCTTCCTTCTTTGGTTGTATGCTTGAACGCATATTTTTTACCTGGGATCAGCTTTTTGTCATTTAGCCAACAAACCATCATATCGATATCCTGACCGATTTCCGGTTGATTATTTGGCTTAACGATCATATCTCCTCGGCTGATGTCTATCTCATCTTCCAAAGTCATACAAACGGACATAGGAGGAAAAGCTTCGTCGAGCTTTTGATCATATGTTTCGATGGATTTAATTTTTGTTGTGAAACCGGACGGAAGCGCTAAAACATCATCACCTGGCTTAAAGATTCCTCCTTCCACTCTTCCCGCATATCCTCTGAAATCGTGAAATTTATCTGACTGCGGTCTGATTACTCTTTGTACAGGCAAACGGCAATCAACAAAATTATAGTCACTGGCAATATGAACGTTTTCTAGCGTATAAAGCAGTGTTGAGCCATTATACCATGGTGTATTTTCGGATTTCTCAACGACATTATCACCTTTCAATGCTGAAATTGGGATATAGTGGATATCCTGTATTTCGAGTTTCGAGCTAAAATCATCAAATTTTTCCTTGATCTTATTGTAGGCTTCTTCGGAGTAATCAACCAGGTCCATTTTATTTACGCAGAGAACCAGGTGTTTTATTTGTAATAAAGAAGCTATAAAAGCATGCCTGCAGGTTTGCTCAACAACACCATGTCTTGCATCAACAAGAATAATAGCAAGGTTTGCTGTAGAAGCGCCTGTCACCATGTTTCGGGTGTACTGGATATGACCAGGAGTGTCAGCAATTATAAATTTTCTTTTTGGGGTAGCGAAATAGCGGTAGGCAACATCAATTGTAATTCCCTGTTCCCTTTCGGCTTTCAAACCATCTGTCAATAAAGCAAGATTGACAGTGTGATCGCCCATATTTCTGCTTGCTTCTTCTACCGCATTCATCTGATCCTCGAAGATCGATTTGCTATCATAAAGTAATCGACCAATTAAGGTGCTCTTCCCATCATCTACTGAACCAGCAGTGGTGAACCTGAGCAAGTCCATGTTTAAATATTGTTCTGTGGATACTGTTTCTGACATTATATAAAAATTTTATGTTGTTTGGAGAATTAAAAATAACCTTGTCTCTTGCGATCTTCCATGGCAGTTTCGGAGCGTTTGTCGTCAGCTCTTCCTCCGCGTTCAGTGACTCTCGCTGCGGCAACTTCCTGGATAATATCTTCAATGACTGCCGCCGGTGATTCCACAACCCCTGTACAAGTCATATCACCTACAGTTCGACATCTTACGATTCTCTCTTCAACTTTTTCAGTGTCTTTTATGGTGATATAAGGTGAAACGGCTAATAACATCCCGTTTCTTTCCACCACTTTTCTTTTGTGCGAATAATAAATGTTTGGAATGGGAATATTTTCTTTTGCAATATATTGCCAAACATCCATTTCCGTCCAATTGCTTAAAGGGAAAACCCGGAAATGTTCACCAATTTGCTTCATTCCATTGAAGAGGTTCCATAGTTCAGGGCGCTGATTTTTTGGATCCCACTGCCCAAACTCATCGCGGTGGGAGAAAAACCTTTCCTTTGCCCGGGCTTTTTCCTCATCTCTCCGGCCACCACCAAAAGCAGCATCAAACTGATGTTCCTCAATTGCATCGAGTAAGGTCACGGTTTGCAAAGCATTTCTACTCGCATTAGGTCCTTTTTCTTCTACAACTCTTCCTTTGTCAATTGATTCCTGCACAGAAGCAACAATGAGTTCTGCTCCAGTTTCTTTTACGAGATCGTCCCGGAATTTAATCGTCTCGTCAAAATTGTGACCGGTGTCTATATGCATCAGGGGAAAAGGTATTTTCGCTGGCCAGAAAGCCTTCCTGGCTAAATGAACCATAACAATCGAGTCTTTTCCTCCCGAAAAAAGTAATACCGGTTTTTGGAATTGTGAAGCTACTTCTCTCATGATAAAGATCGCCTCACTTTCCAGCTGATCTAAATGTGATAAGTTATAATGCATAGATTATTTAAATTCGGTTTTTCTTAATACGTAATCCACTAGTTGATTGTGACACTCCTCAATGCTATCAATATGTGTTCTAAGTATTAAATCCGGGTTTTTAGGTTCTTCAAAAGGGGAGTCTATTCCCGTAAAATCTTTTATTTCACCATTCCTGGCTTTTTTGTATAATCCTTTAACATCCCTTTGCTCACAAACTTCCAACGGACAATTGATGAAAATTTCTGAATATTTCTCACCGATAATATTCCGTGCCATTTCCTGAATTGAATGTGTTGGGCTTATAAGGGAGCAAATTGTAATGACACCGCAATTTGCGAATAATTTTGAAACTTCGGCCGCCCGGCGAATGTTTTCAATGCGACCTTCTTCTGAAAAGCCAAGGTTATTGTTGATTCCAGTCCGCAAGTTGTCACCATCTAATAACTGAGTTAGATAACCTTTTTCATGCAAAGTGTTCTCTAATGCTCTTGCAAGCGTACTTTTACCCGAACCGGATAAACCAATCATCCAAATTACCATTGAATGTTGCTTCAACAATTTTTCCTTTTGATTGGTAGAAAGGATCGTATCAAAAATGGGATATATATGCTCCACTTAAAATTATTTTCGGCAAAAATAGTATTAATATTTTATTTTAATAAGTCAACCCCTTACAATTGCATTTTGAAGTAAAACGTATAATTCAATGGAAATCGATATTAAGCAGATATTACAAATAGCAAAAGAAGCTGGAGATGAAATCTTGAAGATCTACAATGATGAGAAGAAATTTAACGTCGTTGATTTTAAATCGGATGATTCACCTTTGACATTGGCAGACCAGGCATCCAATAAAATCATTGAACGAGAACTAAAGAAGTCCTATCCGGAAATACCCATTCTTTCTGAAGAGGGTAGAGATATAGGGTATGAAGAGAGAAAAAACTGGAGGATGTTCTGGCTGGTAGACCCACTGGATGGAACGAAGGAATTTATTAAGAGAAATGGTGAATTCACTGTCAATATTGCTTTAATAAAAGGAGGGTTTCCAATTATGGGCGTGATCTATGCTCCGGCTACAGACATCTACTATTTTGGAAATTCACTATTGAATGAAGCTTTTAAACAGGTTGGTGAGGATGAACCAACTACACTGGAAGTAAATAATAAAAGTGAAAATAGGATAGCTGTGCAAAGCCGATCACACGCTAGTGATGAAGAATCGGAAATCATGGAAAAATATGGTATCACTGATAGTATTTCCGTTGGTAGCTCACTCAAATTTTGTATGGTAGCAGAAGGGAAAGCAGATCTGTATTACCGTCATGGGCCAACGATGGAGTGGGACACAGCAGCAGGCCAGGCAGTATTAGAAGCAGCAGGTGGAAAAGTGCTGAGAATGGAAGATCAAAAGCGTTTCTTTTATAATAGAGAAGACTTATTGAACAAGTCGTTTATTTGTTTTGGGTTTTGAATAATTGAAAATCACCGGAGTAATAGGCTCCTACCAATACTCCAAAGCTATTATACATATCTCCATAATCAGCGCCTATTGATAAGCTGAAAGAAAGATTGGTGATTTTAGGGTGTTGATAGGTGGGTTCGATTAACAGGTAGTGTTGGGAAAGTTTTTCCTGGAAGTAATAGTCGTATGTGCTATATGGATCGGCACTATCCCAAATGTAGGCACCTTTGTTCAGACCAAAATAAGTGCCATAGTTTCGGGTATAGGTATACTTAATCTTGTATGACAAATCCTTTGTGATATTTCCTTTCACACCAAAATGATGAGATTTTATCCTGTTGTTGACGAAGTATTTATCCCATGTTCCATCAAAATCAGGGTTAAACTGCCATACACGATCTTCGCTTAGAAAAAGAGGTGTTCCCAGACTTTGGCCCCAATAAGACCAACCACGATAATACAACCCATTATTGTAATAGTTATCCCGCCCACCAAAAGGAAAGCCATAATCTACAGCTCGCTCCAGGAATCGAACGAATTCATCTTCAGTTGTTCCTTCAGTTTCAATTCCAAAATTATCATATAGGAATTGATCATAATCATCTATTTCACCAATAACATAAGCCTGCCCATTTACATAGGGATCTATACTTCCCGGCCCACTTTGCCATTGTGTACTCATATTTTCATATGCAAATTCTTCTACGAAGAATCCGTCTTGGACATTAGCAACAATACCAAATAAATGGTCATGGTTTCGCTCGAAAAACTGCCAGAAACCCGACCCATCACTGAATGGTTTCTGGTAATAAGTTTGTACATGGATGTTTTTGATATCAAAATTAAACCCTACATCAAATAAACCAAGATGGGCTCCGGCTACATTCGTGCCCTCTCCGGGAAATGCGTCACCTACTTCATCTGAGCTTTTCCCAAAGAAGACAGCCCAATAATCAACCGGTATTTTTGTTCCATCCGGGCGAGTGCCTCCAAATAGAGCTGAGTGATTGATTCCAATGTGCGGATTAATCACTAGTTTATTGGTTCGTATGTAGGCAATCTTTTCGTGGAACAGGGGTCTGTCTGTTCCGCTGGGTCCCCTATCGTCATCCAGAATCCCCTGGTTCAAAAATCCCTTGATCTGCAGATATCCGTTGGTAAAGGGAACATCTGTATAGTCATAAAACCCAAGTCCTATTCTGGGGATTGGCCGGGCGTTATTACTTAGATAGTATGAGCCACAACTTAGATCTTCAGAATACTGTGTAAAGGTTAATTCCTGCTTGCCAGCTATCAATTTGAGACTTCCGTATTGAACATTCAGATAAACCTCCTGGAGAAATGAATTATCAATTTCACTTTTCCCTACTAATTGAAGGCCGGTTTCCAGCTTCCATTTTTTACCAAAGTAAAATGGGACATTTACGTCTCCAGCAAGGATCAATTCATTTTGATTTGGATCTATAATTCCGTATCGACCATGTACTAACCAAAAAGGTGTTGGGTCATTTTGTGACAAGTGTCCGATCATAGAAACCTTGTAAGTAGCAACGGAGTCCTGAGCAAATGTCTGGATTGAGATTAATATAAGTAGTAGAAAAAATAGTTGACGCATGATGTTTTTGGTAATCGGTGATCGGTATTCGGTAAACAGCCTAAATAGTGTTGATCTTTTTTATGGTTTACAATTTTCAGTTATTCAATTTAAAGTTCAATTTCATTGTTAAAATTTCTTTTAATTAAAATTAATGATTGCAATTTGAAATCAAATTGAGCACATTATCTGACTAACTAAAATCCGAAATCCGAAATCCGAAATCCGAAATCCGAAATCCGAAATCCGAAATCCGATTTCCAAAATCCCAAATCCTCAGTAGGCATTTTCATCTCCTTTTATCATAGAAGAAATAGTCATGACAATGATCTTGAAATCAAAAAGTAATGACCAGTTTTCTACGTAAAAGCGATCCAGTTTCACGCGGTTTTTAATTTTCATGTCCGTATTGGTTTCTCCCCGATAACCTTTGGCTTGTGCCAGACCGGTGATTCCTGGTTTAATGGAATGTCGTAGCATAAACTTATCTACTGCCCTGGAAAACTCCTCGGTATGTTTGATCATGTGAGGTCTTGGGCCAACTACTGACATATCTCCTTTTAGGACATTAACGAATTGTGGCAATTCGTCCATGTTTGTCTTTCTGAGAAAGGCACCAAATTTAGTGATCCTCAAATCATCTTTTGTGGCTTGTTTGCTATCAGCTTCTGTGTTCACCTTCATGGTTCGGAACTTATAGCAAACAAACGGCTGATTACTCTTCCCGGATCTTTTTTGTTTAAACAACGCGGGTCCTTTGGATTCTACCATAATGATCAATGCGATAATTGGGAACGCCCAACTCATAATGAAAATCATGGCGAGCAAAGAGAACAAAACATCAAAACCTCTTTTTAATAGATTATTAAAAGAGTCATCCAAAGGAATTGGCCGAAAGTCGAGTACAGGAATGAAATCATAAAGCTGTACTTCAACCCCTTTGAATGGAAAACCCCGAAAATCAGGGACTACCCTGACTTTAATAAAATTGTCCTCTCCAAAATTAATCAAATCTCTAACCTGTTTTGGATCCATATAGGGTAGCAAGCAATAGATCTCATCGATTTCCTTTTCAAGGGCTGCTTTTTTAATCTGATTTATTTTCCCTCGTATGATTGGAGATGAAAAATGGTCATCAAAATATCCCATGAACTTATATCCGTGCTCTGGATGAAAAGTAAAGAATTTGCGAAGTTCTGTTGACATTTCTCCATAGCCGGCAATAAGTACCCTTCTATAATTATAACCAATCTTTCGATAATATTTTAAGAATAGTAATAGTCCAAAATTAAATGTAATAACGGCAAGGGAAGTGGCTACATAAGCTTGAAATACATATAATTTGTTTATAGCGCCACTTTTTATCCCCAAAAAGGCAAAGATGAGTAAGAGATAAAGCCCCAATGCATTTAACAGTCTTTTGAGAATTTTTTCAAAAGAAAGTGTTCGGGAATTATCATGAACATTCAGTATGTATGCTGATACAATCCAGGAAATGTTAAAAAATAGCTGAAGTTCGAAATATCGACTTTTGAATATTGTTGAGAGAGTATTAAATGCTAAAAAATAAATAAATAGAAAAGCTATATTTAGAAATAGAATATCACCTGTTAGATTGATTTCTTTGAGATATTTAGAGTACCTATGAGTCATTATTTTAGCGACAAAGTTATCACATTTATTTAAAACATTAAGGGATCAAATTTCATCCAAATAATTGCGTATTGAAGAAGTTAATTTCTCAGATGCAAAACTTCCAATTTCTTTTTTGATAGGAATTTCTGATTGTGTGAGTAAGTTATTAATATTTGCAGCTAATTCAGCCTCATCCAGTGCCACATAAACATATCCTAATTCTTTGATTTTTTTTGCTGTTGCAATTTGGTGATCATTGCGATGTTCTCCTAAATTAGCTAATCTTGGCATGATAATTAGCGGTTTTTTGTTAGTCAGGGCTGAAATAATTGTACCCATTCCAGCATGACTGATTATCAATTTTGATTCCTTAAAAATATGATCAAATTCATGTGGAGATATAAAATCAAAATACTCCATGTTCTTTATTTCGTATTTTGATGAATTTACCTGAGCAACAAATCGATAATTTTTATACTGACCTGCTAAATTATCAACAGTTTTAATTAATCTATCGAAAGGTTCCTGGGTGCCTATAGTTAAAAATATCATGACAATACATTTCCAAAATACAGAACTTTCGAGTCAGAAACTTCTGGCCATTGTGTATACACTTTATTTGCAAATTTTAATGCAATCTTTCCGCTCAATGATAATTCTTCAACGTTTGCAATGCTATCAACCCAGATAGATTTAATCCCGATAAATCTGGCAATTATGATTCCACAGAGTCCCGGGGCAGCACCTGTTGTTATAACAGCATCCGGTTTTTCTTTTACCATTATTTTAAGCACCTCCCAAAAACAAATCAAAAGTTTTATTTTGTCCCATCTGTTTGCATCAGTAACTAAATAAAACGTCTTATCATTAACTGTTTCTTTTAGATTTTTATGAGTTGAAACATATATAACGTTAAAATCTAAAAAAGCAGGCCTCAACCTTAAGAGTTGAACCCAATGCCCCCCAACTGATGCTATTGCGATAAGTTTTTTCATTTGTAGCAAAATTAATCATCCGATTTTAATAATTGCGCAAGAAATTGAGTCCTTGAATAAAACATATTTTGTGAATTCATTCTCTTTAGTAAATATTAAAACTTTTCAAACGCCCGAGTATTGGTAGAACACTATTTGTTAAAAACCTTATTGACTAAATAATTTTTAAAATAGTTTCTTAACTCTACATCGTTTATTCTTTCTGATTTGTTTTTGTATTCAATCAAGTAGCTTTTAACATATTCAACCGATTTTTGTGGGTGGCCTTTGAATAGCAATACAATTGCTTTTAAAATCATATATAACAAAGTGTGCCCTCTAAAATAAGCTGACTTTGCATAGTAACTATAATTTACCCTGGAACCAACTTGCCTGGAAATCGCAATTGCATCTGTTGGGTAAACTTCCCATTTTTTGATTCTGGCTTTAGCGGTTGATAGTGTATCAGCTGAAGGGCCAACGATATATCCTGCATCAACAAAGCATTCTTTTTTCCACAATCTACAACCTCCCCGGACCCATTTTTTGCTGGCAAGATCATAATTGCCTTTTTCATCTATAATCCGGCCACTTGTGATACCTAATTTGGGGTTGTTGATGAAAGATTGGATTAACTTTTTATAATAATCCTTTTCCACAAAGATGTCGCTATCTAATATTCCTATGAAATCCAATGATTCAAAATAATTCTCTTGTTTTAGTTGATTAAATCCTGTTTCAATTATAGAAGCATATTTGGTTCCCAATGCATATTCTTTGTTAGGTAATTCCAAATTAAGAACTTCAAAATTTTCAACATTTGGGATTGAATTTATTTTACTTAATTTCTCCTTGCTACCATCAGTACTGTCATTTTCAAGTATAATCCAGGTGTGAATTTTGATTGATTGATTTGATATAGACTTAATTAGACGGTCTATATTTTTAATTTCATCTTTAAGTGGTGTAACTAGGGCTATATTGTCCATATTTCTCTTTAAGAAGTATCACTATTATAATAGTAAATACAAACATATAAGGAAAATTAACTATTATGTTACCTAACATCATAGGAACTAAAGTTACTATCAAAAAATAATAAGTTTTAGGTATATAAAGAATGAATTTTCTGTAGAGATAAAGAAATATTATAAAACCAATAATTCCTATTTCTACAAAAATTTTAACAAAATCGTTATGAGGGTCTGTAATCATAAAACTGTAATGATAGTGCCCTCTCGTCATTGTATCGAACCCTAAACCAAATAATATTTTGATAATGTGTTCATTAAAAAAATTTGCTAAAATTGACAACCAATGGATTATTCTCCAAAGTCCAGAACCAACCCCACCTGCTTGATGTCCTTCAACTCTTTCAAGTATAAATGAAAAATTATAATATTCTAAAAAGGCAAGTTGTTGAATGAATCGATCTGAAAGTGACATTAATACAATAAGCAAAAATACTGTTGGTACGATTATTACCAATTTTTTAAATACCCCTCCCATATTCCGTCCAAATATATTATAAATAATTAGTATTGAATATGTTAATAAGCCTCCTGTACTTTTAGAAAAAAGGATTACGATTCCAATTAAAGCAATAAAAGCATATTTTTTGGCTTTTGTACTCTTGAAAAGTACCAGGAAATATAAAGTCAGTAACACACATACATACGCTAAGTGGTTAGAGTGATCAAAAATAAATTCAAACCGACTATGTTGAATTTGTGATACATAAAAGCCATAGGGAATGGAAATAAAAAGTAAGATTGTAATTAATTTAATAAATAATCTTAATGTTAAGCTATCAACATTATAAATAAAAATGAACAGTAATAAGTAAACTATATACCTTAGGAATCCTTGAACTGAAAACCAGCCCTCAAAATAGAGCAAAATTTGGAAGCAAAATATTATGCAAAATGGGATAAAATATCTAATTAATAGTGTAGGATGCCCCTTTAGTTTGAAATTATTGTATAACAAAAATAGTGCGCCAAGGAATGGATAGAGGAAATATAGTGTTCTATGATCATATCCTGATAGTACAAAAAGGCCAAAAAGAATGGTTAGTACGATTAAATTATTTAAGCTCATTTAATAAGCGGATCAACTGATTTGCTTGAGCTGTTCGTGAATAGTTAGTAACTGAATTATTTCCAATAAATGACTCTCTTTTTACTAAATCAAGAAATTTTTTAATGTTATCAACATTGTCATAAACAACTCCTCTTTTTGTCCTTTTTAGTATTATATTAATATCAGAATCTAATCTGCAAACTGATAAGATTGGACCATCTAATGGCAAATAATTAAACAACTTTCCAGTCAATGTTCCTTTTCCAATTTTATTATTGTATTCAACACTTTCCAAAATTAGTAAAATATCAGCATTGTTTGCTTCCTCCTTAAAAAGTTGATCTGAAACTTGAGGTAAGACCTCAATATCCACTTTGAAATTTTTTGAAATTGACAATATGTTATTTTTGTATTCATGATTAACCAATCGCATCATTATTTTGTACTTAACAATGGATTTTGAAATGGCATCGCATAATATTTCGAATGATTTTAATTGATGCTCATAAATTTTGCCACCATAAAATATTACTTTTCGAGAATCATCTTGTTTAATATTAAAAGATTTATCATTTATAGGCTCAGAATAACCATTGTAAATCACATGAACTTTTGTTAAATAAAAATCAGAAAATATCTCTGCAAGAGAATCGCTAACAGTTATTACTGAATCAGATTTGGCAATAATTGAATAATCGATAAACCTGTCTAATTTTCTTTTAATAAAACCTCTCTTAAAGTGAGGATATAATGAGATACTATCCCTTATATCAACAATCCATTTAATTTTACTTATTAACCTTTTCGATCTCAAGCCGAATAGTGCCGAGGAAAATGGACCTACAGATGTAATAATGTAATCAGGGTTTATTTTTTGTATGTTTGAAGAAAAAGATATTCGATTTTTTAAATAAAAGTTTAAGAAGGTGGAATCAAGTGTTCTTAATCCCTTGCGAATATTATAAAGAAATTGTTTAGAGACTGATCTTTTTGATTTTTTAGTGTTATCTCCTTTAAGGAAAATATTTTCAAATCTTATGATGTTAGCTAATTTTGCAGGTATTTCAAGTTCACCTTCTGCATTGGTTGTAAAAACATAAATATCAAAATGATGGTAAAGTTGGGGAAGCATTTCAGCCCATCTCCTACTTGCTATGTTGTTAAATGGTGGAAAATAATAGGATACTATTACAAGTTTTTTTTTATTCATTATACAGTAAGATAAAATTTCTTTTATTGTTAAAATTAGAATCAATTTGAATGTACTTATGATCAAATGATATACTAGGATGTAAATCACATCTTATTTCGTATCTAAAGATTGGATCTTCAAAAAATTTCCCCACTAATTCAGATTTTTTACTTTCAATATTTAGATAGTATAACTTTCGTTTTCTGTCTTTTAATGGATAGGTATCTGTCAAAAATCTATTTTTGTTTATATAAGAAGGATGCCCATCTTCGATATTTTCAAATAATGTTTTATTTGTGGACTTATTTAAATTATATAAGTAATAACCTGGTTGAGGTTGTCGACCCCAATAGATAAAGCTTTCATTGTCTTTCCAGCAATAATGACTGATTACATTCTTGAGGATGATTTTATATGATTCTGTTTTAAAGTCGTAGAGAACCAAATTATGAAATGTATTTCCTGAACTTATATATCTGAACAAAAATATAAACTTAAACTTGTCAGGCGATACCAGTACATGGTTTATCCAATAATTATCACTATTTATATTTAAATTTAATTCGCTGGCTATCTCAGCTGCTGAAACTATTCGAGTATTTTGATTTGTATTCATATTATGACACCAAATCCCTCCATCCTTACATTTAGGTTCATTGTCATTATGGCAAAAATAACCGTAATCTGGTCTTAAAGACGCCAAAATTTTATAATCAATCCCTAAGACTTCATGATTCGATTTAAATGCTTGAAATGTAATTGGGTATTTAAAAATTTCTTTTGTAATAATATTTACCACTTTCATCTCATAATTATGTGATTTATCATTGTACACATTATATAATAGGTGTTCTTTATCGATCCAGGAAAGCCTACTACCTTGCTGCCAGTTCCAGGCTTTAGTCGTACCAACCTCTTGGAATTCTCTTGAATTAATGTCGAAAACAAAAATCGTACTTGTTGATTTTCCATCAGGTTTATTACGACTAGAGTAATTATTAGCATGCAGTGTAACAATTGAAGAATCCTTTGGGTTAAATGGGCTTAAATCATAATATCCAAAAAATGTATTTTCATAATTTATTAATTTAATAATATCGTATTTGTATTTTAAGTCTAATTTAACTCCATCAAAATATTTCAGCATTAATAACCTATCCTTTAATATCACTGCCTTTTTATAGATGAATAAGTTTTTGTAAAATTTCATATGTGATGGGAATTTAATGAATAATAAATTATATTTTTTAAAAATAATTTAATTGGATATTTCTTTGTATTCTTTTACGAACCCTAAATTAGAAACAAAAGCGATGTCAAAATTAGTTTATTATGAAAGGCATCTTTTAGTGTCCAAGTAAAATTTTGGTTGATAGAAATAATTAATAATAATATATTGAGGATGGTTTTATTTTTGGATAATTTGTTAAAAGACTTTTTAATACTAACTATTTTGAAAAGTTGAAACTACTGTTTTTTTTAAACTACTTCAATTATGTTTCAACTTCGTAATATTTTTTTGTTCCTAAAAAAATAACATTATATGAAATTTTTTGGCTGTCTACTTTTAATCATATTTTCTTATAAGAATAATAATAACAAGGAATTATTAAATGCCTATGAAAATTTGGAAAGGGAATGGATGAATGGCGTAAGTTTGACAGAATACAATAATCTAAGTGGGTTCTTTGCTTGGGATCAAAGTTATTTATTATCATCCTATCTTGTAATGTATGAGAGTACAAATGATGTTGATTATTTACAGAAAGTTGCTTTCCACGTCGAAAATATAATAGACGAGAGAGATGATGTTGCAAATAGAATTGATTATAGAAATATATCAGGTGCAACATGGGTAAGCACAAAGTATTCAAATAATCGACCCTATGCATGGATTGTACATAGTGGTATGATAACCTATCCGATGATTAAATTTGCATACTTAATCCAACAAGATAAGAGTTTAAGTTATTTGAAAGCCGAGAGTTGCGATAAAATTTTCGCCAATAAGTCATTCGAACATATAAGCTTATTCCTTATTGAAGAGGTTGAAAAAACAGTATTAGCGCATGATGATCAATGGGATGAAGGTTCAGGAGCATATAGATTTCGTAGGGATAAATTAGCTAAAATGTATTTTGGTCATGCTGGAGAAATATTGCCTAAAAATCAACAAAGCGCTATTGGCCGCACCTTGATCTATCTTTATTTAACAACAGGTAATGAAGAATATTATAAAAAAGCCAATAAAATTGCGGTCCATATAAAAACCAGGTTTTTTGATTCTAATAATTATTCATACTACTGGACATATTCGGATGAAAGAAACTTTGGGGAAGATATTTCTCACGCAGCCTTAAATGTCGGTTTTGCCTATGAATGTTATAAAAATGGTATAGTCTTTACCGAAGAAGATTTGATTCGAATATCAAATACTATCAGATATAATATATTTAAGACACCTAACAAAACGAGTAGAAATGTTGATGGTACGGGGAGCTTTAATGAATATCAACTACAACTTGGACGATGGCTTTATCTGGCAGAGGTTGATCCTAATTTAAGTCATTTGGTATTGAATTTATTTTCTGACTTAATTAAGAATGACAAGACAATTGAAGTAGATAATGGAGAAACGCTTGGTAGTGTAATGTTGGGTTTGGCCTTGCTTATTAAGTATTATAATGCATCTGACACTTATTCTAATTATTTTAATATTTACCCCAACCCAACAAAAGGTAGGATTAAGATTGAATTTAATAGGATATTTATTTCACCCGTCCAGGTTGACATAATCGATATAAATGGTAAAACGATACATTCAACTACTTATCAAGGGATTGGGGAAAACTCTGAAATTTATATTCCTGATTTAAATATTAAAAACGGACTGTATAAAATAATTATAACAGTGAACGGAAAAAGATTTTCTAAAAAAATAATTAAAAACTGATCAATCATTTTTCCAGGCTACTATATTATTAATTATTTTCTCAGCAGAATTTCCATCTCCATAAAATTTGATATCATTTTTAAAATTTAATTGTATCATTTGATCAAGAATATCTATAAGAGGGGTGTTATCATTTAGTGCTAATTTGTTATATCCAGCTTCTACCAATTCTTGCCATTCAGTTTCCTGCCTTAATGTTATGCAGGGGATTTGATGAAAATAGGCCTCTTTTTGTATCCCTCCTGAGTCGGTTATAATTAATAGTGAATTTTTCTCTAAATTAAGCATGTCTAAATAACCAACCGGTTCAATAAATTGAATATTGCTGCATGAAAAGTCAAATTTTATTGATTTTAGCTTATTTTTTGTTCTTGGGTGGAGCGGAATAACAACGGGATATTTTGAAGAAACGATCTCAAGTTGATCAAAAATTTTTAGTAGTCTAGTTGGATTATCTGTATTTTCTGCTCTATGGATTGTACATAATATATAATCTTTCCCACGATTAATTTTCTTAAATATTTTAGATTGGTTTTGAGCAATATCGCTAAATAATAGTGTAACATCATACATAACATCTCCAACTTCAATAATTCGGTGATTTGCAATACCTTCAGCAATCAGATTATTTGTTGCAATCTTAGTTGGAGTAAATAAAGCTTCACTAACATGGTCTGTAATCACTCTATTAATTTCTTCCGGCATTTTTTTGTTAAAGGATCTTAGGCCTGCTTCTACATGGGCAATAGGAACATGTATTTTTGATGCACTAAGTGCTCCGGCTAAAGTAGAATTTGTATCTCCATACACCAGTACCCAATCTGGAGATTCATCAGTTATTACTTCCTCAATACCTATTAACATTTTACCCGTTTGTTCACCGTGGCGATCCGAAATTATATTAAGGTTATATTTAGGTTTTTTGATTCCTAGTTCATCAAAGAATAATTTTGACATATTTTTGTCATAGTGTTGTCCCGTATGTAGTATGACTTCTTTAATATCATTGTATTCTTGGATTTTTCTTGATATGGAAGCTGCTTTGATAAACTGGGGTCTCGCGCCAATTATAGTTAGAATTTTCATATTGTTATATTATAATAAGTCACTAACCAAATTCAACCACATTTTTTTTAATTCTCCAGAATTAAGAACCTTAGCAGTTTTATTTGAATTTTCCTTAAATTTTTTAATATCATCTCTATCAATTTTCATTATCTCGTCGGCCATCGATTTTGAAGTAAATTTATGAGATACAATACCGACACTATATTTTTGTACTATTCTTTTCATTTCAGGAGAGGGTCCAATTGCAACTGCTAATCTGGCTTGTATAAACTCGAACAATTTATTGGGCAGGGCAAACTTGTTGTTTAAACTGGTAGGAGGAAGAATATATAAACCGATATCATATTTATTCAACTCATACGGGATCTCATTTGTCGGAACGGCTTCATTAAAATAAATTTCTTTATTTATAGTATTTGCTTTTTGTTTCAGTTGTTTAAAATACTTTTGATATTTGTCATGCACCATTAAATAAAAAGTTAAGCTATAATTGTCTTTTAAATATCTCATCATCTCAATCATTCTTTCCAATTTCCTTTTTGGCATTGCATTTCCGTGGTGAACAATCTTGATTTTGCCTTTATTTTCACTTATTTCTTGATTAATAAAAGCTGGTAAATTCATAACGACCTCTGAATCAATTTTAAAGTTTTTTTTATATAAATCTCTTATTCCTTCTCCAATGGTCGTAATCATATCGGCTTTTTTGAAATATTTGGCAATTACTTGGTGATGGTAAAGCTTATTAATCAAATATTTCAGGCCTTTTCCCAGTTCAATACCCGGATAATATTCATGCGCATCTAAAATTAATTTTGATTTGTACTTATCTTTTAGTTTTAATCCTAAGAGTAGAATATTCAATTCATTCGAAATAACTACATCAACATAGTTTAAATCACTTAAAACATTGTAATTTCTTATGCTTGCTTCACTCCAGTAGACTGTATTGGTTTGCCTTAGTAAGATAAGAAATGGTTTTGCTAACTTCTCCACGAAATTTCTTTTTGGCATTATCAAATTGTGGAATTCAACACCATCTATTTTTGGATCAGTGTAGCCAGCACATATTACTTTATAATTGTTTTTAAGAGCATCAATTTGTGTTAAAACTCTCGGATCTCGATGCAAAGGGCTGTAACATATTATCAAAACTTTTTTCATAGTTATGCAATTTTATAAGATCGTAAAAAAAGAAGTATATAATAAATTAGATAGATTAACGAAAAAATAAGAAGCGTCTTAGTTACGTCTAATTGAAGATAGGAACCAGTAAATAAAATAGCTACGCTAATCAAAGATATAGTTGTATTCCATACTGCAGCTTCTTTTTGCTTGTTTACCACGATAAATACATATGTTAGGGGGGAAACGATAAACCTTGACCAATACAAAGGTATGAGAGCTATAGTAATTGATCCACTAAAAAGCCACTCTTCACCAAAAATTAATGTAAACAAATCATGTGCAAAAAGGAATAAAATTACGAATGGTAAAATTGATAATAGCAGCAGACCTTTGAATGTTTTAAGAAAAATGTGCTTTGCACTGCCATACTGCTTGATCTCTTTGACAACTTCCTCTCGATAAACATCTGTTACAGCTGTTGTGAAGACAACAAGAGGTCTATTTAATATTCTTATTGAAAGTTCGTAAAATCCAACAATTGCGACTCCATAGTACTGCGAAAAAATAAGAATTGGTGCATATGATATCATCCTAACCACACCAGAATTTAAAGTTTGATAAATTGGAAAATCTCTATACTTATAGGCGACTGACTTTATTGATTTAATATCGAATCCAATAAAAATACGGAAGACTTTATTTTTGTATTTCCGGAAATAGCTGGCTAATCCAATAAATGCGCCTACAATATCACCTGTATTAAGAGACAATGCTGTTAAACCCATGTACCCTAGACTTATTTTACTTGCACCTGATGCCAGGGAGTTTAATATCTGGCTCCTTGCCACGATTGAGAAATACCTCGTTCTGTTTGATAGGTATCTAAAACATAAGTTGATTCCATTAACTAAAACAGATAAGCAAATAACCAGTAGGATAAAACCATTTGGAGTAGTGTTGTCAAGGTTTAAAATTTGGTTCAAATCAAAAAATAAACTTAAAGCAGAAATAAAAACACAAGTTATTACTGAAAGTATCAATGACAGGATAATCAACGACTTAACTTCTTTTAAATTGGAAGGAATATTTAAAGCTAGCTCGTATTTACCTGTTGAAAAAATAGTAAGAAGGGCGATTAAAGCACTAAGAGTACCATAGACACCGAAATCTACCGGAGTATACAACCTGGTTAATATGGGTGCGACTATTAACGGAATTAATTGTGCCAGAAAGGTTCCTGACATCAGCTTTAGTATATTAGACTGATAGCTAGAAAGGTTTGAGTTAAAAACTCTTTTAAACATTTAATAACAAGTCAAATAATATCTTTAATTCAAAATCAAACATCTTCTTCATTTCTTACCCAATCACATTTAATTCTTTGATTATAGTTGTTTCTTTTTCATTATTGCAAGCATATGATGAAATACTTTGATTGATAAAAATTCATAGGCAGTAACTCTTAATTTCTGTGTGTGTGAAAAGAAGTCTTGCTTAGTTTTCTGATTTGCAAATTGAAACAACTATCATAAATTTTTATGACAAATCTGCGAGTCTCGGATTTATCTATAATAATTGAATTATATCTCAAAAGGATGACTAGATGTTGGTTTCATTGCAAAAGGATGGTAATCACCTTTTAACCCTATCGGCTCTTTATGACGGATATCATGTACAATCTCGATCGCTTGTTTGGTCTCATCAATACCAAACCCCTGAGAATTTAAAATTCCTTGATAAGAAATTGTGTGCAGATCGGTAAAACCACCACTAAATTCGAGTTCCTCACCCTCAATTTTAATTGACCTATATGTCCGTTGGCCGTTTGACTTTATCTCATCAGGTATTACATCATAGTTTATGGATAGGAACCATCGAACCCTCGCTTTTTCAAACTCTAAATACCCGGAAGCACGGTCATGCGTATGAACATGTACAATGTTTTCTTTGACATTTCCGAAAATCCAGGAAAGCATATCATAGAAATGAACACCAATATTGGTGGCAATACCACCTGACTTACTTATATCACCTTTCCAGGATGTAAAATACCAATGTCCTCGACTTGTTAAATATGTTAGATCAACATCGTAAACTTTATCCTTTGGACTATTTTGTACTTTTTCCTTAAGCTCAATAATGCTTGGGTGAACTCTCAATTGGAGGATGTTCCAAATTTTTTTGCCAGTATCTTTCTCAATATTTGCTAATTTCTCAATATTCCAGGGGTTGAGCACCAAAGGTTTTTCACAAATAGCATCGGATCCTCGCCTTAATGCCATTCTGATATGCGCATCGTGTAAATAGTTGGGAGTACAAATGCTGATATAATGAAGATGAATATTTTTTTCGTATTTAAGTTTCTCTATATGTCTATCAAATCGTTCAAACTCTACAAAAAAATCAGCATCAGGAAAATAACTATCTATGACACCGACACAATCAAACTTGTCCAGGGCAACAATTAGATTGTTGTTGGTTTCTTTGATAGCTTTCATGTGTCTCGGGGCGATATATCCTGCTGCACCTATAAGGGCAAAGTTTTTCATATTTATGATTTTTTTACTTCATTATTTTTAAGTACATACTTTTCACCACTTTCAGGACAGACGGCTGTACCGTTAAGATCAAATTGTAATCTTTGTCCATATTCACTCATCCAACCGATTTGTCTGGCAGGATTGCCAACAACAAGAGCATATGGTAAAACATTCTTTGTGATTACTGCCCCTGCTCCTATAAATGCATATTCCCCTATATCATGTCCACAAACTACTGTGGCATTGGCACCGATGGAAGCTCCCTTTTTAACTACCGTTCTTTCATATTGTCCTCTTCTGTTTATAGCACTTCTGGGATTTGTTACATTTGTAAAAACCATGGACGGGCCAAGAAAAACATCATCTTCACAAATTACACCTGTATAAATTGAGACATTGTTTTGCACCTTAACGTTATTACCAAGTACCACGTCTGGAGAGACAACAACATTTTGGCCAATATTGCAATTTTCACCAATAATGCACTTTGTCATAATATGTGAAAAGTGCCAAATTTTAGTTCCGTGACCTATTTGACAGTTTTCATCAATTACTGCTGTTTCATGGGCAAAAAAATCCATTTAATTTTTTATCCTTTAATAGTTTTCAATATTGTTTCAATAATAAAGGTTTGATGTTCATCTTTCATTTCCGTGTGAATAGGTAGCGAAAGAACTTGCTTTGATAGCTTTTCTGTAATGGGAAGAGATCCTTCTGGAAATTCATTACTTCTAAAAGCCTTTTGAAGATGTAAGGGTATAGGATAATAAATCATACTTGGAATTCCTTTTTCCTGTAACCTATTTTTAAGCTCGTCTCTGTCTATCCCCACCACTCTTATTGTATATTGATGATAAACATGTGAGGAAGCTTCAATAACTTCTGGGATTAAAATCTCATCAATATCGCCAAATGCCTCATTATATTTTCTTGCAACGATTTGTCTCTTTTGAATATACTCATCAAGATATTTCAATTTAACATTCAATATCGCTGCTTGAAGCGTGTCAAGACGAGAATTACAACCTACCAGATCATGCTTATATTTAGTTTGCTGTCCATGGTTTGAGATCATTTTAGCTTTATTAGCTAACTCCAAATTGTTAAATAACATAGCTCCGCCATCGCCATAGCACCCTAAGTTTTTAGATGGAAAAAAAGATAAACATCCTATATCACCCATAGTTCCGGCCATTTTTGTAGTACCATCACTGAAGGTATATTTTGCACCAATAGCCTGCGCTGTATCTTCTATTATTTTAAGATTATGTTCCTTTGAAACTGAAAGGAGCTCTTCCATTTCTGCACATTGGCCATATAAATGTACCGGAACAATAGCCTTAGTTTTAGGTGTGATCCGATCTTTTATTTTATTTAAATCGAGATTAAAAGTGTTGTAGTTAACATCTACAAAAATTGGTCTCAATTTCAAAAGAGCAATAACTTCTGCTGTAGCTACATAAGTATGTGCGGGTAAAATTATTTCATCATCTTGTTGAAAACCCAATGCCATCATTGAAATTTGTAGTGCATCAGTTCCATTGCCACATGAAACAACCTTTTTTGCCAGTGTATAATTAGCCAAATTTCCTTCCAGCTCTTTGACATTAGGTCCTTGTATAAAGGAGGTGTTATTTAGAACCCCATTGATAGCAGAATCAATTTCATCTTTTATATTAAGATATTGATTGCGTAAATCAACCATTTGAATTTTGCTATCCGCCATTATAATCTCGAAGTAATTAGGTCTCTTTTTAAATAATTTTTAACATCAAATATTACCGTATCTTTGCCTCTTTTTAACGATTCAAGATTAATTTTATCAAATGGTTGATGGCTAACAGTTAAAACGATCAGGTCATATCCGCTTCCATAATCATTTTCAAGTTGTATTCCATATTCATCATATACTTCTTTTGGATCCGCGTAAGGGTCGTAAACATGGATATCAATGCCAAATCCTTTTAATTCGTTTATCACATCAATTGAGCGACTATTTCTTATATCCGGACAGTTTTCTTTAAAAGTAATTCCAAGAATTAGGGCTTTTGCATTCCTGACAGCATGTCCTTTCTTAACTAATAATTTAACTACTTGATTTGCTACAAAAGTACCCATATTATCATTAATTCTTCTTCCCGATAAAATAACCTGCGGATGATACCCTAATGCTTCAGCTTTGTGAGTTAGGTAATATGGATCTACGCCAATGCAATGTCCGCCGACCAAACCAGGTCTGAAGTTTAAAAAATTCCATTTTGTGCAGGCAGCATCCAAAACATCATTTGTATCAATACCCATTCTATCAAATATTAGAGCTAGCTCATTAACAAAGGCAATATTTATATCTCTTTGAGCATTTTCAATTACCTTTGCTGCTTCAGCAACTTTAATAGATGGCGCGATATGTGTCCCCGCCTCGATTATTTCTCCATAAAGTGAATTTATATGTTTCGCGATTTCAGGATTACTACCTGAGGTAACTTTTTTAATTTTAGTCAAGGTGTGGACTTTATCTCCAGGATTAATTCTTTCCGGGGAATATCCACAATAGAAATCAGTATTGAATTTCAATTTTGAAATTTGCTCCAGAATTGGAACGCAAATCTCTTCAGTCACTCCTGGATATACTGTGGATTCGTAAATCACTATATCGTTTTGCTTTAATACTGCACCAACAGTTTCACTGGCTTTTATTAAAGGGGTTAGATTGGGTTTTTTAAATTCATCAACAGGTGTAGGTACTGTTATTATAAAAATTTGTGCATCTTTCAAATTTTTATTTTCCATTGTAAATGAAAGATGTTTAGCATTTTTAAGTTCTTCCTTATCAACTTCTTGCGTGCGGTCATGTCCATTCGAGAGTTCCTGAATACGAGTTTTATTAATATCAAACCCAATTACTTTTCTGTGTTTCCCAAATTCAACGGCTAATGGCAGGCCAACGTAGCCTAAACCTATAACAGCAATCGTTGTTGTTGAATAATCAATATTGTCCATTACAATTTTTTAAATAATGAAATAAAATGTTTTAGAAATATTATTCCTATTCCTAAAAAGATTCCTAACAGTATGCTGATGATTGCAATAAGTTTCCTTTTAGGTCTACTCTTTTCAATTGGTATATTAACTGGTTCTACGATTGTAAATACAGGTGTATCTTCCTTCACTTTTATCTCTGCTTGCTCGAGTTGAGTCGCCAATCCTTGATAGACTTCAAAAGCCAAATTATACTCATATTGAAGACGTTGCTGTTCTGTTTGTGCTCTGGCAGCAATGACATTTTGATTTCTATCATTAAACAATGCCAGATTCTCTTGTGCGTTTTGAAATCTTTGTCTGGCCTCTACCCATCTCTCTTTTACAAATTTCAGATTCTCTTGTGCCTTACTAATTTTGTAATTAATCACATGTTCCTGTAATAAATCAACACAAACTTGTGTCAACTCTGCGGCTGCCATTGGATCAGGCATTTCGGTTGTCACTGAAATAATACCAGTTTTTTGATCTACCTCTACTTCAATTTTTTTCCTAAATCTTTTAATTAATCTATAATCTTCTTCTGTTAATCTTAAGATACCACCTTCTTCATTATTTGTAATTTTGTCATTGGAATTCTCCTTAAACAAACTTTTTATTTTTCCTGGTAAACCTAGTGTATAACCTAATATATACCCAAAAAGAGATGGGGATCCCAATTCTTTAAAATAAAAATAAGATGAAACAGTAGTATCTTGGTTTTCAAATGTTAGTTCTTTATTTAAAGCATTTAATTGGAAGGGTAAACTTTGTACAATTTCAGGATATAAATCTGGGCTTATTGAACCCTGACCTCCGGTATTTAGATTTATTCCGGCTAAACCTGCCAATCCGCTAATTCCACCAAGATTTGGGATTGCCCCTTCCTGATTATCTGCTAGTATTTTACAAGAAGCTTCATACTCAACACCAGAGCCAAACGCAACAATCAAACCTAATGTAAAGACCACTAATGTCGATTTAAGAATTGTTTTCTTGTTTACCCAAATAGTTTTAGCAACCTCTACCAAATCGATTTCATCCTTCTCCACAATCGACTTATCAGTTTCTATGTCTTTGTTTTTACTCAATCCTTTATGAATTAATTTTTCAAAATTTTTTTATATACCACTCTACTGTCTTCACTATCCCACTCTCAAAATTCTCCTGGGCTTTCCAGCCCAATTCCTGCTCGATCTTTGATGCGTCAATTGCATATCGTCGATCGTGACCTGGTCTATCTTTTACAAAATTGATTTGCTCTTTGTAGGATTTTCCGTTTGAAAGGGGCTTTAATTTGTCCAAAATCTCGCAAATTTTATTGGCAATATAATTATTATCCCGTTCATTTCTACCTCCTATATTGTAGGTTTCACCACTTTTCCCCTTATGAAATACCAGATCAATTCCTGAGCAGTGATCCCTAACATATAACCAGTCCCGGATATTTTTACCGTCTCCGTAAATTGGAATGGGTTCACCACTTATCGCTTTCCTGATTATTACAGGTATGAGTTTTTCGCTGTGCTGTTTGGGTCCATAATTATTGGAACAATTTGTTGTCACTACATTCATTCCGTATGTGTGATGGTAACTTCTCACGATCATATCACTGGAAGCCTTTGATGCGCTGTATGGCGAATTCGGTGCATAAGAGGTTGTTTCTTTAAATAACCCTGTTTCCCCTAATGTTCCATAAACTTCATCTGTAGAAACATGGTGAAAACGATTGTTCTCCATTCCTTCTTTGAATTGAAAAGGGTTTCTCATCCATTTTTTTCTGGCTACATCAACCAAATTGAAAGTTCCGTTGACATTGGTTTTGATAAATTCCTCTGGCTCTTCAATGGAATTATCCACATGTGATTCTGCCGCTAAATGAATGACATCCGTTATTTTAAATTGATCAAATATGTTATCCAGAAATTTATAGTCCTGAATATCTCCCTGGATAAATGAATAGTTTTCATTTTCATCTGCATTCTCAAGATTCTTCAAATCACTGGCGTAGGTCAATTTATCCAAATTGATAATTTGATAATCAGGGTATTTTTTCAAAAAGTAGAGAATAAAATTTGACCCGATAAATCCGGCGCCTCCAGTTACCAATATCTTCTTACGATTTGGATTCATCCTAATTTTCAACAATTAACTTTTTCAAATATTCTCCATAACCACTCTTAATGAGCGGTAAAGCTACTTCATCCAGCTTTGTAGAATTAATGTATCCCATCCTATAGGCAACTTCCTCAATACACCCGATCTTGAAGCCTTGACGTTGCTCAATGACTTGTACAAATTGACTGGCTTGTGCCAGGGACTCAAAGGTTCCTGTATCCAGCCAGGCAGTTCCGCGATCCAATATGCTTACCTTCAGTTTTTTGTTGTTCAGGTAGACTTTATTGATATCGGTAATTTCCAGTTCGCCCCGTTTGCTGGGTTTGATGGTTTTCGATATAGAAACTACCTCATTGTCATAGAAATATAGACCCGGTACAGCATAATTCGATTTGGGACTTTCCGGTTTCTCTTCGATGGAGAGGGCATTTAATTCTGTATCAAATTCCACCACCCCATATCTCTCCGGATCCTGAACATGATAGGCATAGATTAGGCCACCTTCAATTTCTGTATTTTTTTTAAGCAATTTGCCCAAACCAGCTCCATAGAAAATATTATCTCCGAGGATCAAAGCAACTTTCTCATTTCCAATAAAATCTTCTCCGATTAAAAAAGCTTGCGCTAACCCCAATGGTTGTTCCTGGATGGCATATTCGAAATTGCAACCAATATCTGAACCATCTCCTAATAATTTTTTAAACAATGGTTGGTCATGAGGCGTGGTAATGATCAATATCTCCCGAATACCAGCCAACATCAGGGTAGACAGGGGGTAATAGATCATCGGCTTGTCAAACACCGGGATCAGCTGTTTGGATATTGATTTAGTAATAGGATGTAATCTTGTTCCGGAACCCCCGGCCAGGATAATTCCTTTCATAATTTTAAAATTTTGGGTTGGAAGTCGGAAGTCCGAATAAAAATACTTCCGACTTCGGTCTTTTGACAAATCATCTCTTTACCTAATATTTCCATAATCATCAGCCCCACATTACAGTCTTTTTGTAACAATTTCTTTAGGTAAAACACTTTTTACATCAAAAACCACAGACTCTTTGCCATTTGTCAATTTTTCTAATTGAATATCTTTAAAGACATCATGATTGACAGCAAAAACTATCCCGTTATAATTGGTGTGGGGTTGATCAAGTAAATCGATACCATATTCATGTTGGACTTCTTCTTTATCAGCATGCGGATCAAAAACCTCCACATTAATTCCGAAACCAGAAAGTTCATGGATTACATCAATCACTCGTGTGTTTCTGATATCGGGACAATTTTCTTTGAATGTAATCCCTAAGACCAATACCCTGGAGCCTTTGATGGCATGCCCATTTTTAGCCATTAATTTCACTAACTGGTTGGCTACAAATATTCCCATGTTATCATTGATCCTTCGGCCTGATAAAATCACCTGAGAATGATAACCGATGGACTCAGCCTTGTAGGTGAGATAATAAGGATCGACGCCAATACAATGTCCTCCTACCAGTCCAGGTCTGAAGTTCAGGAAATTCCACTTGGTTCCTGCTGCTTCCAACACTTCAAGTGTATCTATGCCAATCCGATCAAATATCAACGCTAACTCATTTACAAAGGCGATATTAATATCCCTTTGGGAGTTTTCGATCACTTTGGCTGCTTCGGCTACTTTAATGGATGATGCCAGATGCGTTCCGGCCTGAATGATCTCCTTGTATAGCTCATCAACCTTTTTGGCAATTTTAGGCGTACTGCCGCTTGTTACTTTTTTGATATTGGTCAAAGTATTTACCTTATCCCCCGGGTTGATCCGCTCCGGAGAATACCCACAATAGAAATCCTGATTAAATTTCAATCCTGATACCCTCTCCAAAATAGGAACACACACTTCTTCAGTCATCCCCGGATAGACCGTTGATTCGTAAATAACCAAATCGTCCTTTTTTAATGCTTTTCCAACTGTTTCACTGGCTTTGACCAAAGCAGTTAAATCAGGTTTTTTGAAATGATCGATTGGGGTTGGGACAGTAACGATATAAATATTCCCACCAGAGAGATTCTCCGGATCATTGGTAAAGCAAAGGTTTTTGGAATTTTTAAGATCCTCTTCTGAAACTTCCAAAGTACTATCATAGTTATTATTTAATTCTTCAATACGCTTATGGCTAATGTCAAAACCAATAACCCTACGTTTTTTACCAAATTCCACAGCAAGTGGCAACCCAACATAACCCAGTCCGACGACAACAATTGTTTCCAAATCAATTAATCATTTATCTTGGTTTTCTTACTGTCTGTTGCTATTATTAATAATTTGTGAAACTATTAAAGCAATACTAGCCATACTCGTACTGATTGCAACGATTTCTCCAGCAGTCAGTCGTCTTCTTTCGGGTCTTTCAGGTGAGATAATCTCAGAACCACGCTCAACTTTAGGATAATTATTCCAGAATAGGAATTTTCGGGTTCTATCTACTGAACCGTTGGCGTACAGAACATAAGTTTTGCTCTTTTTAGCATCCTCCGTAAATCCACCTGCCTGACTTATATAATCCCTGAATGAATTTTTATTATCATATCTCACAGTAATCGGATATAAAAATTCTCCACGAAGCCTGACAGTTTCCAATTGTTTTGGAACCGAAATAATATCACCGTCTTGTAAAATCAAATCAAATTTAGATTTTGGATTATTTAATATATTCTCCAAATCAATTCCAATTGTTTCGTATTTAATTAGGTCCAATCCTTCCTGTAAAGCTTCTTCAGTTGTGTCTCTTTCAAGCAGTTGTACCAGTCGGCTGCGCTTGACATTCAGGCTTTCTCTTCCTTGTTCGGTCTCTGATTCAATATCATAATTTTCCAATTTTTGATCGATATCATCAAGTCGCTTTAAAAGTAATGCCTCAGTTTCTGAAAGGGAATAATTCTCCAGCTCAACTTCTGTCATATCCCTGTTATCTTTCATTTTTTGGAGATTCTCCAGTCTGGTCAAATCATCGGATTTAGGTGGGTTGAATTCTGTTCTTCTGATTAAGGTTGCCCCTTTTGCAAACCCCTCTCTTGTTAGACTTCCGGATCGTGCAATGATATCTGAAATCCTTTCATCCTTTTTTTTAAGTGCGTAATAACCCGGATACAAGACTTCACCTTCAACCCTTACATTTATTTGTTGCTGATATGAAGGAGACTTTCTGATATAAACCTGGTCAAATGGCTGAAGAATGAAATTTGAGGCTTCACTGTTTAAGGCCAGGTTTTCATTTATTCCAAAGGTGAAAATATCTGCTGTTTCATTTAACTCACGCTCTACCTGTCCTTCTTTTACTCTTCGGGCAACCTCCACCTGGGAACCTGAAGCAGATTCCCTTAACCCTCCAGCTTTTAACATTAGGTCTTCTACTGACAAATTTTGAGCAAATGGATAAATGCCAGGGTTTTTAACTTCTCCAAATACCTGGATGTAAAACTCTTCTTTTAAGTCGTAGATGGAGGGGATATTGATAACATCTTCCCGATGAAGGACAATATCTTCTTCATCCCCTTTCAAGATTTGGCGGATATTAAATGACAAAACTTCATTGGAGTAATCATCTTTCACTCTGTAGATGGTTCCGCGCTCCATAAAAGCGTCACCTCTCAACCCCTGGGCTTTTTCAACCAGATCCATGACAGTCAGGCCATCAGTTAATTCATATTCACCTTCACGAAAGACTGCCCCTCTGATCTGGATCCTGTTTTCGAATCGATTAATAATACCTTCAACATTTACCATGTCTCCGTTTTGAGGAGATGCAGATGTCAATTCCTCATGGGTAATATCAACAAATTCTCTTGTAACGCCATTATTCCTTTTTACCTTAATAATTCCTGAATAAGCATTTTCTGTAAATCCACCTGCAAAATTGATCAGATCTTCAAAAGTTTCCCCTTCTTTTACTTCATAAATACCAGGTCTTTTTATCTCTCCTGTAATCTCCACCCTATTCTCATAAGGTAAAACCCTGATGATATCTCTATCGTGCAGTCGTATGTCTTTGGCGATTTTCCCTTTTATGATAAAATCATAAGCATCAAAAGTTTCGATGACGTTTCCATCCCGCAACAGCTCTATATTTCTTAATGAACCACTAAAATTTGGCCCGCCAGATAAATACAATACATTACCTGCGGTTGACAGAGAACTAACGTTGAACGTCCCGGGATTCATTGTTTCACCTATTACGGAAACACGAATGGTTCTAACCTGCCCAATGGAAACCTGGGCGAATGTATTGGGTCTTCTTCCTCCTTCTGAAGAAAGTCCGGAATAGATCTGTGTCAACCGGCCTTTTATTCGATTAGAGGCGTCTTCGATGGTTAAGCCTGTAAGAAAAATTGGCCCAAGATTGGGAATTTTAATATAACCGTCCGGTGAAATAGTTTCCTGGTAGGTTTGTTCGGATGCCCCCCATACATCGATGATAATCTCATCCCCTGGCCCCAACACATAATTTTTTGGAGTAGGAACATTTACAGAGGGTTCAAAAGTGAGCATCTGAGAATTGAATAAATTATACCCAAAGATCTTCTTTAACTTTTCCTTTTCGGCTACTTCCATCAATTCCTCATAATCCTTTGTCAGCGATTGGAATAGTTCATCCTCCGAATAGGCTTTTTGGTCCTCTCTTGTCCTTACTCGATCATATCCCGGACCGCTTTTAAGCGGTTGCGAGCGTATTTGAGCCATTCGTGTCTTAAGCTTCTGGATTTGTATGGAAGACATTCCTTTTGCCTGCAAAGCTATTTCCAGTTCCTGCTCAGTATAACCACTTTGCTGAAACCGTTCCATGAACATTTGTAGTTGTGCATCAGGGATATCATCAATATTGATAGAAGCTATTTGGGAAGGATCAATATTATTGATATCTATATTTTCAAGGTTATTCTGAGCATAGCTTTTTGTAAAACATAAAGTGGATATAAAAAGAATAAAAAATAAAAACTGTAGTTTTTTCATAACTAAACTTTGTAGTAATCTTTATACCAATTTATAAAATTATCTATGCCTTTCTGGATACTTGTCGAAGGTTTAAACCGAACATCATTCACCAAATCGTCCACATCTGCGTAGGTGGCTGGAACGTCTCCCGGTTGTATAGGGAGCATATTTTTAACTGCCTTTTTACCCAACGATTTTTCAATAGCTTCAATAAAATCCATCAATTCGACAGGCTGATTATTGCCAATGTTGTAGATTTTGTAAGGGGCTTTACTTGTATGAGGATCCGGGTTCATTCCCGACCAGTCAGAATTGCCGGTTGGGATATTTTTCATGACTCGGTAGATTCCTTCCACTATATCGTCTACATAGGTAAAATCTCTTTTCATTTTGCCATGATTATATACATCAATAGGTTGATTATTTAATATAGCTTTAGTAAAAAGAAATAATGCCATATCGGGCCGTCCCCAAGGGCCATAAACCGTGAAAAAACGTAAGCCGGTAGTGGGCAAATCAAATAAATGAGAATAGGTGTGGGCCATCAACTCATTTGCCTTTTTAGAAGCGGCATACAAAGATACCGGATGATCCACATTGTCGTGCACCGAAAATGGTATTTTGACGTTGGCTCCATATACTGAACTGGAGGATGCATACACCAGATGCTTGATTTGATTATGTCGGCATGCTTCGAGGATATTACCAAACCCAACCAAATTCGATTGAATATACGCTCCGGGATTTTGGAGGGAATACCTTACACCAGCCTGGGCGGCAAGATTTACGACAAAATCAATTTTGTCATCTTTGAAAGCATTGTTTATTCCAGAGGAATCTTCAAGGCTAACTTTGTGAAATTTAAACTGATCATTTTTTTTGAGAATGCTTAGCCGACTTTCTTTAAGTGCCACCTCATAATAATCATTCATATTATCCAGCCCAACGACACGATAACCCTGGCCTAATAATTTTTTTGAAAGATGAAACCCAATAAAACCTGCTGCTCCTGTTACAAGTACGGTGTTCAATGTGTGTGTTTTTTTAATAATGGCTGCAAAATTAAATAATTGCATATAATAACAAGTCCATTTTCGCTTAATTTATTCATAAAAACCTACTTTTGCCTTCGGATGAATTTGAAAACAATAACCGTTCTGATTTCTAAGGAGTTCACTATTGAACTTAGGCAAAAATATGCTTTAGGTGGGATGATCCTTTATTTGGTTAGTTCGATCTTTATTGTTTTTATGGCCTTAAACCTAAATAATGCTTCCATTCACCCGGTTATCTGGAACGCCATTCTTTGGATTATTTTACTATTCACAGCTGCCAATTCCATTGCCAAAAGCTTCATTCAGGAGAAAAAAGGTATTTTGCTTTACTATTATATTATCGCCACCCCAGGGGAAATATTGTTTTCAAAAATGATATACAATTTTCTCCTCATGATGTTCCTGATCATGGCAGGCGTTCTTATTTACAGTATTGTTTTGGGAAATCCTGTTCAGAATATGCAGGTTTTTTCAATTTGCGTTTTATTGGCAGCATTGGGATTTTCTTCAACATTTACCTTGATTTCAAGTATTGCATCCAAAGCATCTAATAGTTCTACATTGATGGCAATTCTCGGCTTTCCAATTATTCTGCCAATATTGCTGATGGTTTTGAAAGTTTCCAAAAATGCCATCGACGGGCTTCCCAATAGCAATTCTTTTAATGAATTATTGACTTTGCTTGCCGTTGTCATCATTACTATTACAACTTCATTATTATTGTTTCCATATCTCTGGAAATCGTCGTAAACTTGCATCATGATTCGGTTGATCAACAAATCGTGGTGGAAATATTTGGGAATTATATTGGTTTACTACACCATTATAGCAGGTTTTCTTGTCCATGCACCCCGGTTGGCAATTTTACATGAGTCCATTCGCAACTTATTCTTTCATGTGTCAATTTGGTTTGCCATGGTTATTCTGTTGATTATCTCGGTGACTTACTCGATTAAATATTTGATCAATCCAAAAGCTATTTTTGATAACATGGCATCTGAATTTGCTAAAACGGGAATTGTATTTGGCTTGATCGGGGTTGTTACGGGTTCGATTTGGGCAAGGTTCACCTGGGGTAGTTGGTGGGTAAATGACCCTAAACTCAATGCAACCACCATTGCGTTGTTAATTTACCTGGCTTACCTGGTGCTGAGGCTTTCTATGGAAAATGAAGATCAGAGAGCGAGGATAAGTGCGGTTTATAACATCTTTGCCTTTACAGCAATGATTCCTTTGATTTTTATTTTACCAAGATTGACAGATTCCCTGCACCCAGGTAGCGGAGGAAATCCAGGATTCAATGTTTATGATGATGTAGACAATAATTTGAGAAAAGTGTTTTACCCATCTATCATAGCGTGGACGATCATGGGTTTTTGGCTGACTTCCATTCGCATAAGAATTAAAAATGTAAAGGAAAAAATATTTGAATTAGAGAGCAAAAATCTTTTTTAAGCATGCAAAAGATTGTTTCAATATTGTTATCACTTCTTTTTTTAAGCAATTGTGTTTTAGGTCAGGATCCAGCTGAGTCCCATCAGGTCGAAATGGCAGATGCATTGCGTTCGGATGGAAAAATTTATGTGGTCGTTTTAGTGGTAATGATCGTTTTTACGTTCTTTTTATTGTACCTGCTACTTACAGATCGTCAGGTAAAAAAGGTAGAGAAAGAAATAGAAAGTTTGAAAAATTCCAAGTAGGAGATAGAATAATGAAAAAAACACACATCATCGGGATATTAGTCATTGCGGCGGCTATTTTTATCATTATAACCACAGCCGGGGATGCCAGTAGCTATGTGTCATTTAAAGAAGCAAAGGAAATGGCTGAAAATGGCAATGACAAAATGATACATGTTGTAGGACAACTATCAAAGGATGTAGAGGGGAATGTTGTTGGTATAGAGCCCAGTGATGACAAATTATCTTTTTCTTTTGCAATGGTCGATAACAATCAGGAAACACAACAGGTTTATTACAACGAACCCATGCCTCCCGATTTCATGAGATCGGAGCAGGTAGTTGTCATTGGGTCTTACAAAAACGATTTATTTGTTGCTGATGAAATTCTGCTCAAATGTCCGTCCAAATACGAGGAAGAAACGATCAGTGTGAATGAGATAAGCAAGAGGTAATGGTTAACACAGCAATTGGTAACATTGGACATTTATTTGTCATCATTTCTTTTATCCTTTCTTTATTTGCCGCCTATTCTTATTTAAAGTCTTCAGTATCAAACAATGATTTAAATAAAAAAGGATGGCTTCAAAACGGAAGGCTTCTATTTTACATCCATAGTGGTGCCGTATTAGGTGTCGTAATTGTTTTGTTTGCGATCATTTATGGTAATCATTTCGAGTATCACTATGCATGGAGTCACGCCAGCAAAACCTTACCATTCTATTATAAACTAAGCTGTTTCTGGGAAGGTCAGGAAGGCAGCTTTTTACTTTGGATCTTCTGGAATTGCATCCTTGGAATTATTCTCATTCAAACCAGCAAGCATTGGGAAGGGCCAATGATGACAGTGTTTGCCCTGGTCCAGGCATTCCTGACCTCTATGATTTTGGGTGCAGTATTCTTCGATTTAAAAATTGGCAGCTCTCCTTTTCTTCTTTTAAGGGATGTGATGACCGATGCTCCCGTCTTTGATGCTGATCCTAACTTCATTCCGGAAGATGGCACTGGGCTTAATCCGCTTCTGCAAAACTACTGGATGGTCATACACCCCCCCACCTTGTTTTTGGGGTATGCTACCACGCTCATCCCGTTTGCTTATTTAATAGCGGGGCTGTGGACGAAGAATTATCAAGACTGGATCAAGCCGGCATTGCCATGGACCATATTTTCCGTTGCCATTCTTGGACTTGGACAGCTGATGGGCGCTTACTGGGCTTATGAAACATTGAGTTTTGGCGGATACTGGAATTGGGATCCGGTCGAAAATGCCGTATATGTTCCCTGGATCATTCAGGTGGCGGGTTTGCACGCCATGATCATTTTCAAAAATAACAATACCGCTTTAAAGCTGGCCATGATCCTGACAGTGGCGACCTTTATTCTTATTCTCTATGCAACATTTCTGACGAGAAGCGGGGTATTAGGTGAGGCCTCTGTCCATTCATTTACCGACCTTGGCCTAAACGGTCAACTTCTCATTTATATGTTGACATTTCTGGCCATTTCTGTCTATTTTCTGATAGCTCATTGGAAAAATATCCCATCCTCGAATAAAGAAATAAGCACCTACTCCAGGGAATTCTGGATATTCCTCGGTGCTATTACCTTTTGCCTGATGGGATTTCAGGTGTTGTATGCAACCTCCATACCTGTTTATAATAATATTATTGAGGCATTTGGGGGTACTTCCAACATTGCCCCCCCTGCAGATCAGGTAGGATATTTTACAAACATCCAGATCTGGGGAGCTGTTTTGATTGCCATTCTTTCCGGTACCGGACAATTATTCTACTGGAAGAAAATGGAGAAAAACAAAATAGTTGAAGCATTGGTGGCGCCATTTATCATTGCTCTGTTGGTTTCAGCCATTATCATCGTTTTTGCAAAGATCTCAACGGTTTCATATATCATATTGTTAACAGCGGCGGTTTATAGCATCGCAGCAAATGGCAAGGTTTTATGGAGTATCTGGAGCAAAAAACCCTCTTTGTCGGGTGGCGCTATTGCTCACATTGGTGTAGCCTTTATGCTGATCGGAATTTTATTTTCATCCGGATATTCAAAAGTTGTGTCATTAAATAATAGTGGATTGCTCTATTCATCTGAATTTTCTGATGAAATGAACAGGGAAAATGTCCTACTCTTCTTGAATGAACCACGTCAAATGAATGAATACGAGTTGATCTATAAGGGCAGAAGAAAGGAAGTCGAAAAAGTACCATTTTATGTGCCGGAATATCAGCTTGCCCCTACCAGCGTGGAATATCTTTACCGGGTAACGGAATCAATTAAGGATGATGGCGAAGTGATCTTCGATGTGGGAGATACCGTTGAAGTTTCCCATGAGAACACGTACTACGAGATAGATTATAAAAAAGGCGGGGAAAAGATCTTTACATTATTTCCAAGGGCACAGGTCAATCCTTCTATGGGATTATTGGTTTCTCCCGATATCAAACGAAGCGTGTCCAGCGATTTATACACACACATCAGCACCATTCCTGATCCGGAAAAGGAAAAGGATTGGAGTGAGCCTGAGAGCAAAAAGGTGCGGGCTGGAGAGCGATTTTTCATCAATGATTACGTCGCTGAATTTAAGGGTGTGGAAAGGGTAAATGATGTTGCCGGAATTGATCTTGGTCCGACAGATGTGGCTGTAAAGGGTCTGGTTGAGATTTTCGGGGATGCGGAAAATGAAATTCTGGAGCCTCTTTTTGTTGTAAAGGACAACATGATCGGTAACATTCCTGAAGTGTCTGAGCAATTTGGGGCCAGGGTCAGCTTCGTGAATGTATTTCCGGAGGAAGACAGCTTTGAATTATCCATTCAGACTACTCAAAAAGATTACATCATCATGAAGGCGATCGAAAAACCCTACATTAATGTTTTGTGGCTTGGTACTTTTGTGCTGATGATTGGATTTGGGATTGCTACGGCCAGGAGGTTTAAGGATTTTGCGAAGGTGAAATTATAAAACCTTTTCCTCCTCGATCATTTTCAATATTTCTTCTACGTATTTTCGGTTATTGGATAAGCGGGGAACTTTATTCTGCCCACCGAGTTTGCCTCTTTTTTTCATCCATTCATAAAATGTTCCTTTCTCCACAAAATGAACATGTGGCATTTCCAGTGCGATGTCTTTGTATCTCTTGGCATCGTAATCCGAATTTACGTTGCGTAGAGCCTCATCAAGCGAGTGAATAAATTTCTCTCTGTCATTTGGGGTATTGACAAACTCAACAATCCATTCATGGCTGCCTTTTGAGCCGCGACTGAAAAAGATCGGAGCTGCGGTATAATTGTCAATAATAGCATTTGTGTCTTCGCAGGCCTTTTTAATCGCAGCATCGGCGTTTTCCACCACTACTTCCTCCCCAAATGCATTGATAAAATGTTTGGTCCTGCCGGATATTTTTATTCTGAATGGATTCAACGATGTAAACCTGACAGTGTCGCCAATTAAGTAACGCCAAAGCCCGGCATTGGTAGAGATCAATAGTGCATAGTTGTGTCCGATTTCTACTTCGCCCAGACCAAGGGTTTTTGGATTTTCTTTATCCAATTCATCTATAGGAATGAATTCATAATAAATACCGTAGTCAAGCATTAGCAATAACTCCCTGACATTCATTTGATCCTGAATACCAAAAAAACCTTCAGAAGCATTGTAGGTTTCCAGGTAATTCATATCCTCAAAAGGAATCAGCTGCTGGAATATTTTTTCGTACGGATCAAACGCCACGGCTCCATGGATGAACAACTCAAGATCCGGCCAGACTTCCCTTAAATGTTTTTTGCCCGTGATCTCCAAAATCCGGTTCAACAAAACAATTGTCCAGGTGGGAACTCCGGCAATATTTGTCACATTTTCTTCGATGGTTGTCCGGGCCATTTTTTCAATCTTCTCTTCCCATTCACCCATCAGTGCAATTTCAAGCTTGGGAGTTCGGATCAATTGTGCCCAGAAAGGGAGGTTTTTCATGATAACAGCAGAGACATCACCGTAATATGAATTCGATGTGGTATCGTATTGATTAATTCTTTGACTACCACCAATTGCCAATCCTTTCCCGGTAAACATTTTAGAGTCGGGATAATTATTAAAATAAATGGATAGCATATCCTTGCCACCTTTAAAATGACAGTCCTCAAGCGCTTCCGTTGATACAGGTATAAATTTGCTTCGATCATTGGTTGTTCCGGATGATTTGGCAAACCACTTAATGTTGTTGTGCCAGAGTATATTTTGTTCGCCTTTCAATAATCGGTCGATATACGGATACAGCTTCTCATAAGTAAAAATCGGCACTCTTTCCTTAAATTCTTTTGAATTTCTGATGCTTTTAAAACCAAATTCTTTTCCGAATTCAGTATATCGGGCTTCGCTGACAAGGTTTCTGATCAACTCTTCCTGGACTTCCAGAGGATATTTCATGAACAATTCAATGTCATGAATCCTCTTTTTCATTACCCAGGTGAAGAATGTGTTGATGATGCTCATTGAAAACTATATTTTCCTTTTCAACTCGAAATGTTTTCCCAGATAAACCCTCCGGACCTGCTCGTCATTGGCAAGTTCTTCAGCTGTTCCGGCTTTCAGGAGTTTACCTTCAAACATTAGGTAGGCTCTGTCCGTGATAGACAAGGTTTCGTTTACATTGTGGTCGGTGATCAATATACCAATATTTTTATTTTTTAATTGCGCCACGATGGTTTGAATTTCTTCCACTGCGATCGGGTCGACACCGGCAAAGGGCTCATCCAATAATACAAAGTTTGGATCAACTGCCAACGCCCGGGCAATTTCTGTCCTCCTTCTTTCGCCTCCGCTTAACACCATCCCGATATTTTTACGAACGTGTCCCAGACTGAATTCTTCAATAAGGGCCTCAGCTTTTTTCTTTTGCTCGGCCTTGGATAGTTTGGTTAACTCCAGTACAGCCATAAGGTTTTCCTCAACGGTGAGCTTTCTAAAGACAGAAGCTTCCTGTGCCAGATAGCCAATTCCCATTCTTGCTCTTCGATACATGGGCTCGTGGGTGATGTCTTTATCATCAAGGTGAATCGTGCCATCATTTGGGCTGATCAAGCCAACAATCATGTAAAAAGATGTCGTTTTTCCAGCTCCGTTTGGTCCAAGCAGACCTACGATTTCGCCTTGCTCCACCTCGACCGAAACATGGTTGACAACGGTTCGTTTTTTATAAACTTTTACAAGATTATCTGCTTTCAGCACCATGCTTAATCAAATTTTATATCCTTAGCCCGCAACTGCAACGTAGTGTTGCCCATGAAATTATTTTCCTCAATATAATACGCCATACTAAAACGCATTCCACTTCCTACTAAGTCGCTGTATTGGGCCATGCCAAAAGCAATGACATCAAAAATTTCGTCTTCTTCTTCCTGCTGAACAGAAAACTTAAGATGCTGATCTTTCAGTACCCTGGCATAGCCAGAAATTTTCAATCCGTGAGAGACAAAAACGGGTTGCATGTTGCCGGGTCCGTATGGAGCCATCTGGGCAATGATATGATAAAATTTATTGTTAATGTCATTTAAATCTATGACCGCATCAATCTCAATTTGTGGCGTAAGCTGTTCTTCCAGAATGGTACTTGCAACAACTTCTTCAAATCGTGTTCTAAACGCATCGACATTCCCGACTTCGAGTGTCAAACCGGCAGCGTACATATGGCCACCGTATTGGTCGAGGAGGTCTGAACATTGGGAAATGGCTTCATACACATCAAAGCCTGTAACTGATCGTGCAGATCCCGTTGCTTTTCCGTTTGACTCGGTCAGGATAATGGTAGGACGGTAAAACTTATCCAGGCATCTGGAGGCAACGATACCGATCACACCTTTATGCCAGTCATCCTTAAAAAGAACGGTCGATTTGGCCTTTTTGAATTTTTCATTCTTTTCAATCATCTCCAGCGCCTCCATTGTAATCTCCAGGTCAAAACTTCGACGGCGTGTGTTCTTATCGTCCAATGTCTGGGCGATTTCAGAAGCATCCTCTTCTTTTTCGGAGAGAAGTAATTCTACTGCAGTCTTGGCATGATCCATTCTGCCAGATGCATTGATTCTCGGACCAATGCCAAATACGATATTGGAAATGTTGATCTCATCTCTTAAACCAGATTGCATAATAGTAGCTTTGATACCTGGTCTTGGATGATCATTTAAAATTCTCAATCCGTGATAGGTGAGTATCCTGTTTTCGCCAGTTATTGGTACGATGTCTGATGCTATGCTAATGGCCACAAGGTCCAGGTACTCGTATAGAAAATCCGGGTCGTACTGATTTTCAAGGCAAAAAGCCTGGATAAATTTAAAGCCGATTCCACACCCGGAAAGTTCTTTATATGGATATGGGCAGTCTTTTTGTTTGGGATCAATGATTGCTATTGCTTCAGGAAGTTCATCCCCGGGAAGGTGGTGATCACAGACGATTACATCAATTTTATTCCTGGAAGCGTATCTGGTCATCTCGACCGCTTTTATGCCGCAATCTAGCGTGATAATGAGCGTGTATCCGTTTTCTTTAGCAAAGTCTATTCCTTCTTTTGAAACCCCATAACCTTCCTTGTACCTGTCGGGAATGTAGTAATTAAAGTTTGCATGAAAATGCCTGAGAAAGCCATACACTAACGATACGGCTGTAGTGCCATCTACATCATAATCGCCATAAATCAGTATCTTCTCATTGTTTGCAATCGCCGAATTAAGTCTATGAATAGCCTTCTTAATATCCTTCAGTAAGAAAGGATCATGTAGTAGGTCCAGGGAAGGCCTGAAAAATTCTTTTGCTTGCTGGAAACTTACTATTCCTCTCTGGATAAGGATTTTTGAAAGTACTTCACTGATGTTTAACTCATCGGATAACCTGCTTGCATCTTCATCATTCTGTTCTTCAGGAAAAATCCACCTTTTTGTCATAACCGGTTATCAATTGAAGCCACAAATCTAAATAAACGGTGGCGTATTTTTAAAAGTAATTTGCAAGTTGATACCAAACAAAGGAAATGTCAAGTTTCGTGCATTTGCTATTCTCGGAAACTAGGAATTATTCATCATTATTAGATCTCGTCTTGACTCTATAATTGGAATGAGATCCTTAGCATGCTTGAAACCAAAGTCATTTGAATTGAGTTTTCTGAGTTCGTCAAGGCTGTTTTGATAATTTTTTCTGATTGAATTGATGACTTCATTTTTAGCATTACCTTTCATCTTTCCAATCATTCTGTAAAGCTGCTGGGCCTTAAAGTAGTAGGCAATTCCCAATCGGTATTCTTTAAGTTTATTCCAATGATTGACTACCATTCTTTCGCTCAGATACAATTCACGGTCAATAGAATCGAGGTTTTCGATATAATCAATCCTTTCGTGTACATCAATTTTCGTCTCCGGCGATTTGATGAGAAAATCTTCCTCGTAGAATTCATCAAATGCTACGGGTACAGGCAGTAATTGCCAGGAGGGATCTTCAGGTAAGTGGGTAAGAATAAACGTTTCCGGATCAATTAAAAAATTTGCTTCGAGCTTATATTCAACATTTGTATTATCCGATAAATTCCAATCCGGGAGATTTTTATTTAAAGATGCCCACGTTACATCCAGTAGATGCCATTTTCCATTAATCTGTACAGAATTCCATGCATGGTTGGGAAAGACAATAATTTTTTCATTTGAAAAATAATCTTCCTTGGCATATCCCTGGATAAACCTGGCTTCAATATTGGCATAGCTGCAAAGTGTAAGAAATAAATTGGAAAAGCCTTCACAAACACCTAATCTGTTTTTAAAAACATCTTCAGCCGTTTGGTGCTGCAGCTGATTATTTCGGAGTCCATTTTCGTCATAGACAATATTCTTAGCCATCCAGGAATAAATGCTACGGACCTTTTCCATTTCTGAAAACTCATCCGGGCATAATGCCTGACTTAATTCTTCAGGATTGTTGATATTATGTCCGGAAACTTCAAAGGCATGGCGGTCAATTTTGGCAAATAATTCATTTCGGCTTATCACATAATTTTCCATTTCAGAATTGCCCGAAGAAAGGAGAAAAGAAGAAGGCCGGGCATTTGTTTGCGCCCGGCCCTGCAGTGTCATCAATAAAAATCCTGCTAAAAGTCCAAAAAATCTTAAGGTTGTCAGCAAAATAGAATTGGTTTAGTCAAGCAGAGATTTCTCTCTGCCATATTGTGTTTCAAGGGTTTAATTTAATCTATCAGATTAAATAAAAGAAGTTAACTTACTTACTTATAGTACATTATACTATAATACATTTATTTTAGGTGCAAAATCAGGAAAAATCATTCAAGTAATTGATTTACAGAAAATTACGATAATACGTTTGAATTAAAACTTTAAAAAAAGGTTTAAAGTCTTACATATTTCCTAAGACGGCAATAAGGCGAAAATCAGAAAAATCATATTCAGAGAAGCCGAAGAGATGAGATTCAATTCCATTGTTTTATTGAAATTTGCCAGGTCGGGATTCTTCAATATTTTGAAAAACCACATTAAAAAATAGATGAGAGTGGGTGTGAGCAAGAGTTGAAAGACTATTGCGTGAAGCCAATCAAAGTAAGTCAAATAAAAGTAGATAAACCCTGCATTGGCAATACCAAATACAATGGCCGTAAAGAGAAACGTCCCTTTAATTCCCAGTAACAAACTTATCGTTTTATCGCCTCTTTTTTCGTCTTCTTCGTGCTGGTAAACCTGGGTCATGGGGTAGGATCCCCAAAGGAGAATTGTGGAAAGAATTGCCGGAAGAATATAACTTAACTGAGATAAATCTTCCATTGATAGCTGGTTGATGCCCTGAATAGACGCCAGGAAGATAACAAAACCCTGGAAAAACCCTGTCAGCATCCAGCCAGTAATTGGGTACTTTTTCAATCGAACCGAAGGATGAGAATAAGCTTTCGAAGCCAGCCCATAAAGTAAGATGGAAAGCATAAAAAACCACCCAACAGAAATAGCCAATATTAAAGCGATGAAATCCATGAACAATGAAACATAATATAGTTCCCTGGTAACTTTCGGAGGATTTTTTAAAGCCCCAATACTCTTTTCATCCTTGTCAAAGTAGCTATTAAATCCGTTACTTGCCGGGTATAAAAAGATTTGTAGTACTATAAAAATTAGTACTGTCTCGAAAGCATGAATGTTCTTTGAAATGCTCAATGCAAATAAGTACACAGGCAAAAGAAAAAATGAAAACGGGAAGCGAAGATGTAGCCAGGTGGACTTATGAAACATTATTATCTCAATATACAACAATTTATTATTTAAATGATTAATATAAAAGATGCAAGCTTTTATCACCGCTATTGGTACAGCAGCGGGAAGTTATAAAACTTCTCAAAGTGAGATTTGCAGATTTATGACTCGTTCGCTTCAACTTAATGAAGAGGAAGAAAGAAAGCTTAAAGCATTGTATAAAGCAACCGGAATCCTGCATCGATACTCGGTGATCCCTGATTATGGCAATGAGGTGGAAGAATATCAATTTTACCCAAAAAGCATAAACCTGGAACCGATCCCTTCTACATTTGAGAGACTTTCAAAATTCAGGGAAAAAGTCATTGATCTTTCCAAAAATGCAATCTTCAACTGCCTCCATTCTGCTGATCAAATCCATCTTGAGGATATTACTCATTTGATAACGGTGAGTTGTACAGGTATGTATGCCCCGGGTTTGGATATCGATTTGATAAATGAATTAAGGCTAAATACGACAGTCAAAAGGACAGCTATTAATTTTATGGGATGTTATGCTGCATTTAATGCGCTGAAGGTAGCCCGTGCATTTTGTGAATCTGAGGATAATGCCAAAGTGCTGGTTGTATGCGTGGAAATGTGTAGCCTACATTTTCAGAATAGTAAGGAAAATGACCATTTACTTTCCGCTGCGTTGTTTGGAGATGGAGCTGCCGCATTGCTCGTAGAAAGTAATCCCGGCAAAGGTGTTAATCTGAAATTTGAAGGTGAACACTGTGAACTCTATTCGGACTATGGAGAAAATATGGCCTGGAATATCGGGGATCATGGTTTTGAAATGAGATTGAGCAATTACATTCCTGATTTGATCAAAAATGGCATCAGTGAGCTCGTGGATAAATTAATGGAAAAATCTACTTTTTCTTATGAGAATATATCTCATTTTGCTATTCACCCCGGTGGTAAAAAAATACTGGATGTAGTTGAAAAACAGCTTGGTATATGTCACGAAAAAAATTGTGCATCTCATGCCGTTCTGGCTGAATATGGTAACATGTCCTCGCCTACAATCATTTTTGTTATCGAAAAAATAAGGAACGGTTTGACGCATAAAAACGTTGGCGACAAACTTATTTCACTGGCTTTTGGTCCGGGTCTTACCCTGGAATCCTTCTTATTTAAAGTTGTTTAATTGATCCCTGATTTTTCATATAGAGCTTACCGACCTGAAATTATGGATGATCTCAAGTGCCAGGGAGAGGTGGTGCATCAGACACTACAGGAAATAGCTTTCATCAATAAAACTCTTGGTGGAAATAATGCTACTTTAAGCGGACTTTCCCTTTTGCTGAGGGATAGAAAAGGGGCTTTCAAATTGGTTGACTTGGGATGCGGAGGAGGTGAAATGCTAGGCTATATTTTTAATTGGGGGATTAAAAATGGATTGGATCTGAATCTATGCGGGATTGATGCTAATCCACATATTGTTGAGTTTGCGAGGCGACAAAATAAACACTTTGATTTCTTGTGCAAAGATGTTTCATCTGATGATTTCGATGTTTCCGGTTACGATGTTCTCACATGTACTTTATTCACTCATCATTTTCAAACCGCCCAGCTGTCGATATTAATTAAAAAATGGGTCGATCAGGTGAAAGTAGGTATAGTCATCAATGACCTGCACCGTCATCCATTTGCTTATTATTCCATCAAAATTCTAACCTCGTTTTTTTCCAGGTCCTCCATGGTAAAACACGATGCACCATTATCCGTTTTGAGGGGTTTTTCAAGAAATGAATGGAAAGAAATACTTCACGATGCCGGAATAAATAACTACTCACTCCGTTGGAAGTGGGCTTTTCGCTGGGAATTAGTCATTTACAAACAATAGAATATTTGTAGACAATCATTTTTTTTCAATTTGAATAAAAGTAAATTTTAGAAAACTTTTCAACATCAACGATCGCATTACCATAGCTACCAACCTGGAAGAACGGGTCTTTATCATGGCCTGCTGGTTTAGTATTATCGCTTCCGGACTTTTCTTTTTTGTTGATCTGTTTATTTCAAAAGATTACATATCCCTTCCTCTTGAAGTGATTTCGATTATCATTTTTTTCATTCTTCTACAACTCAACAAAAAAATTCAAAATAAAGTTAGGTTGCACATTTGGTTTGTCGCTTCCATCATCATTCTCACAAATATCGGGTGGTATACCGGTGGTGGGTTTAACATTCCCAACACAAGTATTTTTTACCTGACAGGGATTGCTGCGATTATTATCCTTAGGGGAAAAGTAAAGAATCTCTTTTTGATAATCCTGTTGGTTGATTTTATCATTCTTTCCATGGTCGAATATTATCATCCTGAATTAAAATATTTTCATGCTAATATGTCTCACCAGAATGTTACATCGAATATTTTCATATTGATCACACTCATTCTTGGTGCCGGAGTTTTGTCTTATTTTAAAAACAGGTATGAAGAAGAAAGGGAGATCATTAAGGATCAGGTTGTACAACTGGATGAAAAAAACCAGGAGATCACGATGCAAAATGAAGAACTGATCCAGCAGCATGAAGAGATCCTGACACAACATGATTATATCGAGGAAAACAACCGTAAATTACAGGAAGCCAACGAAGAGATCTCTACAATAAATGATACACTTGAAGAACAAATAAAAAACAGGACAGTGGAGTTGGAGGATCTGTACAAAGACCTGGATATGCTTTTTTACCGTAGTTCACATGATTTCAGAAGGCCTTTGACCAGTTTGATGGGATTGAGCAGAATAGCTTTGATGAGCCTGCAGGATGATGAAAGCATTGAATTATTTCAACAGGTTAGCTCAACTGCTCGGCAAATGGACAGAATGCTGCTCAAATTCTTTATGCTTTATCAGATCAATCATTATCATGACTTTGAACCATTAGCCATTGACAATATTTTGCAGATATCAAAAGACAGACTACTAAACAATGGTACAGATATTCAATTTGAGCATGACATTCAGTTACAGAAGTTTAAAAAGAACGATAACCGAAACAGGATACTTGAGATCATTTTATTCAATCTGATTGAGAATTCGATCATGTTTTGCGATAAGCCAAAAGCCCAGATCATTTGTAAGATTTTGGAAAACAACCAGCACATTCATCTGACTGTTGAGGATAATGGAATTGGCATTCCTGAAAGATACAAGGAAAAGATTTTCGAAATTTACTTTCGGGGCAGTTTGTATTCTACGGGAAATGGCCTGGGACTGTATGTAACCAAAAAAGCTGTGGATCGGCTTGGCGGAAAGATCAAGATTGAAAGTGTGATCGATCATTACACAAAATTTGAGGTGACTTTCCCGATTAATTTCTGATCCATTCGACCTTCTCAGAAATAGGAGTTCTTTTTGTGGTTAGTGGCCATTTTTTAGGAATACCAATGTAAAAAAAGCCCATTAATTTATCTTCCTTTTTCAGGCCAAAATGCTCTTTTGATTCCTCGAAATAGGTGATGCCTCCTGTTCCCCAGTAGCAGCCAATATCGTACACGGCTGCTGTCAAATACATATTTTGAACAGCACATGCTACAGCAGAAATTTCTTCTGTTTCAGGTACGGAATTTTGCGGATCCCTTTTCATGGCGATAACAATGACATGGGAAGCAGAGAGAGGCTTGTGCAAAAGATTTTCGTATTTCTTTTCTGTAAATGTGCCATCAGCTTCAGTTACTTGCTTGTAAACCCAAGATTGAATCTTACCCAATTTCTTAAGGCCTTCTCCGGTAAAAATTTTAAATCTCCACGGTTCGGTAAATTTGTGATTAGGAGCCCAGTTGGCGTTTTCCAACATCTGTTCGATCACTTTATCATCTACTTTTTCGCTGGTATAATCGGCTGGAAAAATCGATCTCCTGTTACGGATGATTTGGTTGAATTCTTCTTTGTTGTATTGCATTCTGACTAAAATGAAAAGTTAATTCCCGCAAAATAGTTTCTTTCCGGTGATGGTTCAAAATATCTGTCACCAAAAGCATTTAAATCATTGCCAAGGCTGTATTTCTCATCCAATAGATTATCAATTCCGGCAAAAACGTCGATTGTTAGTTTTCCTTTACTCCGCCATCCAAGTTTCAAATCAACCAAATTGTAGTTATCCGAATAAACGGTATTAGCATCGTTCAATGGAATTTCATCCGTAAAGTTATAACTGAAGAATAAATAAACACCGGGATTGGTTTCCATCTGAAAAGTAGTAACAAAAATGTGAGGTGCCGTTCCTGTCAGATCATTTCCGGAATAATCGGTGTTTTCGCCGCCATCCGATTTCACATAATCACTAAATTGAAAATCATGAAAAGTGTATGAGGTCTGAACTCTCATGGAATTGATAAACTTATCCGGTTGTTTGATGATCTGCCAGGCAATCAACGCTTCAATACCCTTTTGAGAAGTTTTTCCGGCATTGTTAAACAAAGAATTTCCTCCTTCTGCAATCTGGCTGACGATTGTCTCATTTTGCTGCATATAAAAGGCTGTCAGGTCATAAAGTATTTTGTTGTTCAAGAGATTTCCCCGGATCCCGATTTCATAATTTACTCCTTTTTCTGCTTCCAGATCGGTATTGATCGAACCATCACTGGTGCGAATCTCATCCTGTGTGGGTGGTGAAAATCCCTTGCTGATGCTGGCATGGGCAGAAGTATGCGAATTAATTTTTCTTACGAGCCCAATCCTGGGAGAAAAAACCGGATCAAACTCTCTGACAATGGAATAGCTGCTATCCGTGACAACTTCTCTTAAGCGGTCAATGTTATATTTCAGATAATTGACACTTGCACCAATGGTCACAATCCAATCGGTTCTTGTAGAATATTCAGCCTGGCCAAAGATAAATCCCTGGTTAATAATTGATTCATCTTCAAACCGAAGATTACCGGCAAAGCCACCATTATTGTCATGGTTGTTGGCGTGGAATTTTCCATATTGATATTCCAATCCGGCGGTGATGGACAATTGGTTACTCCAAAGCATATTGTTGTGGAAAAAAACACTCCTTCCTCCGACCCCGGTTGATCTTTCCAGTTCATAATTGGTGATAAAAGGATTTTCTTTGGTTCCATTTGAATAGTAGATGGAAGTGATATTTCCAAAATTGCTGTTCCAGTTATATTGATTACTCAATCCAACCAGAATATTCTCATGATCAATGTATGAATTTTGGTCGATGGCAATTTGCCTGGCTTGTCTTGGGTTTTCGTCAAATTGCTCTTTTGTCAATCCACCTGGTAGTTGATAATACAAATCAGAATACAGCATGTGAGCTGAGATTTTCCCCTTTTCGGAATACTGAAAAACATTTCTGTATTGGAAGACATTTCTGTCGAATTTGGTTTGTTCACGATACCCATCTCCTTTTTGTCCTGCATACCTCAGGTTACCCTGAAAATTATCCTCTGCATATTCTACACCCAGATCCAGTTTTTTAAATCCAAAGGAACCAAAAGAAACTCCCACCTGTCCATCAAACCCATCCGATAAAAATTTGTCTGATTTTAAATTGATCACACCTCCCATTCCAGCGCCATAAATGCTGCCGGATGGTCCCTTGATAATCTCCATTCGGTTCACATTTTTGTTATCAAGAAAGTATAGAAAAGTATTTCCTGTAGGATCCGTAAAAGGGATTTCATTCCAATAGACTTTTACATTTCTCACACCAAAGGGAGCTCTCAGCAAGCTTCCACGGATACTCATCCGGTAGCTCATCGGCGACCGTTCTTCCATTCTTACACCCGGGGTAGTATTAACCGCCCGAACCAATGATTCCTGGCTATATTGATTGATCGTGTGTTCATTGACAAGATTATATCCTCCTGCTACAGACAGAAAATCCCGGTTGTTTTCAAATCCTTTTATTTCAATGGTTTTGAGAACCTGGTAATCGGGTTCCAGGAAAATCGTTTTTCGAACAAAGTTTTCGCTGAGGCTAATTGTTTCCGGCTGATAACCTAAAAACCGTACTTCGTATTTCCCTTTAGGAATTTCTTTTGTTATATGTCCTGATGAATCGGTAGTAAATATTTGATCCGAAGAAAGATTTCGAATAGTAGCACCGACAAGGGGAGTTTGGTTTTGCTCATCGGCAATTATCAACGTGGTCTGGGCTTTTGCCGTCAAATTAAGCAAAAGCCAAAAAATGATGAAAAGAATGCATTTATTTGTCGAAAAATCAACCATGGAAATTTTTTACACCTATATAATTCAAAGAATCCAGCCTGCAAGATTATAATAAATAAATGTAACTTTGGCTCAATTTTTTAACAAAGGTCGAAAATTAAAAATTAACTGAATGAGACGCAGGTTGCTTGGCGCAGGAGCGGATGAACTTTCATATGAGATCAGGGCGATTGTAAAAAAGGCTGAACAGATCAAAGCCCTTGGTCAGGATATTGTGTGGGAAAATATTGGTGATCCGGTACAGAAACATGCCCAGGTTCCGGATTGGATCAAGGAGATCATCAGTGATCTTGCAAAACAAAATGAAACATATTCCTACTGTCATTCGAAAGGTGTGTTGGCTACCAGGCAGTTCCTGGCAAACAAAAGTAATTCACTTGGCGGAGTTCAGATCTCACCGGAAGACATTCTGTTTTTCAACGGATTAGGCGACGCTATTGGAAAAATCTACCAATTCCTTCTTCCCACAGCTCGTGTGATTGGCCCGTCACCAGCTTATTCGACACATTCATCCGGTGAAGCGGCACATGCTAATGACCACCCTATCACTTATAAGTTGGATCCGGCAAATAACTGGTATCCCGATATGGAAGATTTGTACAATAAGATCAAGTACAATCCGAATATTGTGGGTATCCTCATCATCAATCCAGATAATCCAACCGGAAGGGTTTACCCATTGGACATTTTGAAGCAATTCGTAGAGATTGCAAAGGAGTTTAATCTTTTTATCATTACCGATGAAATCTACGTGAATGTCGTGTATAATGGTGTGAAAGCTTATTCTCTCCCTGAATATATTGGCGATATTCCAGGAATAGCCTTAAAAGGGCTGTCCAAAGAAGTTCCATGGCCCGGCTCCAGGTGTGGATGGGCAAAGTTTTATAATCGCGACAAAGACAAGGATTTTGACAAACTTTGTACAACTCTTGAAAATGCAAAAATGCTGGAGGTGAGCTCCACAAAGCTTCCACAACTGGCAATTCCTAAAATATTTGGTGATCCCCGCTATCCGGACCATTTAAAATGCAATAATCAGAAAATCGGTCAGCGCAGTAAGAAGATCTCGGAAATTCTCGGCGAGGTGAAGAGTATTTATTTCAATGAAACGCAAGGAGCCTTTTATAATACCATTGTTTTCAAGGAAGGCATGCTTAAACAGGGTCAAAAACTTCAAATAGAAAATCCGGAAATAAGAAAGCTTGTGGAAGGATGGACGGCAGATCCTGAAATGCCGTTAGACAGACGGTTTGTATATTACTTGCTGGGAGCCAAAGGAATCTGTGTTGTCCCAATTTCTTCTTTTTGCTCGGATTTGATGGGATTCAGGGTGACGCTTTTGGAAGAGGATGAAGGGATTTTGGAAAGTACTTTCCGGGGGATTAAGGATGCTTTGGAGGAGTATTTGGGGTAGGTAGGAGCTGGGAAGCCATTCACATTTAAAGGAAGTTTGAGGAATTCAACACCGTAAAATCATCGTTAAGTCTATTATTCTTCATTTAATTTAAAAGGCAATAGCGCATTATTTTCATTTTAATTCTAAAATATTAGGATTTTTGTCTTATTTATTATTATTATTACAAATAACACCTTTATAAAGGTGTTATATTTATAAAAATTCTCAATTAAGATGTCTTTAAAGTCTGTATCTGAAAAACAAATCATTGATAGGCTAAAATTTGAAAACCCTTGGTGGGTAAGCAAGGAAATAGAGGAGTTCTACCATGAAATGCCACGAAGACTTTATTTTAATCTATTTAAACCACTGGTGTACGAGACAGAAATTAAAAGAGCTTTACTTCTCATGGGACCACGCAGAGTGGGAAAAACTGTTATGCTCTATCATACGGTTCAAGATTTAATTGATTCGGGTATTTCTCCGAATAGGATTGTTTTTATAACTGTTGAGAGTCCCGTTTACATGAATATTGGGTTGGAAGAAATGCTACAGTTTTCACTGATAGCTTCGGGATTAGATGAACCTGCTGGACTATTTGTGATTTTTGATGAGATTCAATATTTAAAGAATTGGGAAATACATCTTAAATCATTAGTTGATAGCTATAAGAAATGTAAATTCATTGCATCAGGTTCTGCAGCTGCTGCCTTAAAATATAAAAGTATAGAAAGTGGGGCTGGAAGATTTACCGATTTCTTACTCCCTCCCTTAACGTTCAATGAATATATACACTTAAAAGATCTTGAATCACTAATCATACCTTCTCAAGTTAATTGGAAAGGTTCCAATAAGATATTTTATTCTACTACGCATATTGAGGAATTAAATCGTCACTTTATTGACTACTTAAATTACGGAGGTTATCCGGAAGTAATTTTTTCTGAAAAAATAAAAGCCAACCCAGGTAGGTTCATCAGACAGGATATAATTGATAAAGTACTTTTGAGAGATTTGCCTAGCCTTTATGGAATACGAGACGTTCAGGAACTTAATTCTTTGTTTACTACTATATCATATAATACTGGAAGTGAATTTTCATTAGAGACTCTAAGTAAAGAATCTGGTGGAGTAAAAAAGCAAACCATTAAAACATATATTGAATACTTAGAATCAGCATTTTTGATTAAAACTGTAAAAAGAGTGGGTCAAAATGCAAAAAGATTTCAGAGGGATAATTTCTTTAAAATTTATCTTACCAACCCATCTCTGAGAGCTGCATTATTTTCTCCAATTTCTGCTACAGATGATATGATTGGTAATATGGTGGAGACAGCCATTTATGCTCAGTGGATGCACAGGGATTGGTTTACCCCATGGTACGCAAGGTGGCAAAATGGTGAGGTTGATATGGTTTGCTTATCGGATTCAAACTTTAATCCCATTTGGGCATTGGAGGTTAAGTGGTCAAACAGATATTTTGAAAGGCCAAAAGAATTAAAGAGTCTTTTGAAATTCAGTCTAGAAAATGAGATGGAAAATGTTTTGGTAACTTCAATTGATAAGGAAGGTACAAAGAGCATTGATGGAATTAATTTTCATTTTTTTCCAGCAGCTACTTATGCTTATACGGTTGGCAAAAATACCTTGAAGATGAAAGGAAGTTAATAGCTAATATACTAATCTGTATTATCTGAATCATATCTAATTCAAGTAATATCCGACTTTCACATCTTTCATGTCATCCTTAAACCTCCCCCACATACTCATACCCAATCCCTTCCACCGTCTCTTTCACCTTGTCCAGGTTGATCTTTTCCCCTGAGATCTTCACTTTGGAGGTGGCTAAATCGACATCAATTGCATGGACGCCTTCGATGGTGTGAAGGTTTTTCTCAACATTTGCTTTGCAGTGGTTGCAGGTCATTCCATTGACCAATACTGTTTTTTGTTCCATATCATTTAATGCTTTCAAGGTGGAAACCTCTGAACTAGATTCTTTAAAGAAAAGATTTTTATAGCGTATCAAATATCCATTGATGATCAATCCGATCAATAAAATGGCTGAAGCGACCGACAACCAATAGGGTGGAAAATGAGTCTCATGTTCATGTTCTGTCATTTCCATGACCGGTAAGGTAAACCATTCCCGTGGGAGGAATTCGTTGACCAGGATCCCGAATAAAATCGCTCCGCTGATAATCGATATCATGTAGCTCATAAGCGCCTTTCTGCCCATTACATTTCCAATAACGGTGATGGTTGCGGCATTTGTAGCTGGACCGGCCATGAGGAAGACAATGGCAGCTCCGGGCGATAATCCTTTTGCAATCAGCACAGCCGCTATCGGAACAGAACCAGTCGCACAGACATACAGTGGTACAGAAGCCAGTAGCACGATTGCCATGCTCAGGTATTCACTATCAAGATAATTTGTAAAGAAATCATCGGGAATGGCTACCGCCATCAAAGCAGCCAATAGCAATCCTATGATTAGCCATTTGGAAATGTCCTGAAGAAATGTGACGAAAGCATAGCGTAACATTGTCACAAAAGAGCTGCCTTTTGATCTTTCTACTGTTGATGTTTGACTTTTAATAACATTAAGCTCATCAGCTTCTTTGTCAGATTGATTGGTAATAACTCCTCCCATTATTCCGGAAATAAAGGCGATGATCGGCCGGATGATAGCCATCGGCAGGCCCAGCATGGAATAGGTAACTAAAATCGAATCAACTCCCGTTTGTGGAGTGGAAATGAGGAATGCGTTGGTTGGTCCTTTAGCTGCTCCATTTTTGTAAAAGCTTATTCCAGTTGGGATCACCCCGCACGAACAAAGTGGAAGTGGAATGCCAAACAAGGAAGCGTTCACGACCGACTTCAGGTTTCGCCCTCCCATAAACCGGTTGACCTTTTCTCCTGGGAAATAAGCGTGCAAAATCCCGGCAATGAGAAAGCCTAAAATGAGATAAGGCGCCATTTCAGCGGTCAATTCCCATAAGGCAATAAAATATTCTTGAATATATTGTAGGATCATTTCCATACCATTCAAATATACAACTGAAATCGCGATGTGGTTTTATAAAATATTAGGTATTGGTTATAAAATTGTCATGAATTCACTATTTAAAAATTATGAAAAACCTCATAAAACTAGAAGACACTGCATTTTTTCTACTTTCCTTATACTTTTTTCTCCAGCTGGATATCAGTTGGTGGTGGTATGCTGCTTTCATTTTAGTCCCCGATATTGGGATGATCGGTTACGCCATGAACAAGTCAATTGGCGCAGTGACTTATAACATTTTTCATCATAGGGGAATTGCTGTTTTACTTCTTTTGATTTCCTGGTACAGCCATGTTTTTTGGCTGGAGGTTGTTGCTGTTATACTATTATCGCATGGGAGCCTTGACCGTATTTTTGACTATGGTTTGAAATACAAAGATGATTTTAAGCATACCCATATGCAGGAACTTTAGCACCAAGCGAATTTCAGAGGAAGAATTCGATCAAAAAATTTCAATGTTCAAATTACAAATGTCAAATAAACATCAATATCCAACGGGCAGATTATCAAACGATTGAGTATTGGATTTTCTATTTTTGTGATTTGTTTGTCATTTGAGCTATTGCTATTTGAAGCTTGCCAAATGTCTCAACAGGCTTTCAGATTGATTTGAAATTTTGGACATAAAAAAGCTCTCCGAAGCCTTAGTATTTTATCTCCCTCAACGAAATTAAATCTGGCCCGGAGAGCTGTGATATAGACTTAAACGAAAAAGTCTTTAATACATTTCAGTTTGTGAAAAGAAAAAAGATCCTTCCAGTGCAGCATTATCATCCGAATCGGATCCATGCACGGCATTTTGCTCGATAGATTTAGCAAATAGCTTTCTGATCGTTCCATCCTCCGCCTTGCTTGGATCAGTTGCCCCGATCAATTTCCTGAAATCTGCAACAGCATTTCCCTTCTCCAGGATTATAGCAATGATCGGTCCTGATGACATATATTTGCATAGAGATTCATAGAAAGGTCTTTCCTTATGCACCGCATAGAACTGCCCCGCTCTTGCTGCTGAAAGTAAGGTCTTTTTCATTGCAACAATTCTAAAACCGGCTTCTTCGATCAATTTAATGATGGCCCCGCTATTACCTTCTGCGACAGCCTCCGGCTTTATCATTGTAAAAGTTTTGTTACTCATAGTCGTTCTTCTGATTTAAGATTGAGTGGCAAAATTAAAAAATATTGTCACTTTTTAAGGGAAAATTAACCTATTAGATCAAAATTGACCAATTCACACATTTTAACATATTTACAATAGTGACAATAAATAATTAATACTTGAAAAGATATATTGTACTTGTATTAAAATATTTATAATAAATCGAAAAATTATTAAAATCGAAACCACCTTTTGAGATAAATTTTTTGTTTTCAATATTTTATTCGCAGCTTTGCTGTTTCTTTTGCCGGCAGGCATTTTTTACGGTATGCGAGATCTGAAAAATTTTAAAAAATTAATTGACTCTCCAAAGAGGGTTGTGATCACCACCCACTATAAACCAGATGCCGACGCGTTGGGTTCTTCTTTGGGTCTGGCTGAATTTTTAAGGAAAAAAAAGCATAATGTATCTGTGATCACCCCATCCGATTATCCGGATTTCTTATCGTGGATGAAGGGAAATGATAAGGTAATTAATTATGAAGCAAATGGAAACCAGGAAAAATCTGCTAAACTCATTGAAAAAGCAGATATTATCTTTTGCCTTGATTTCAATAATCTGAGCCGGATCAATTCGTTGGGTGAAAAGGTTCAGGCTGCTTCAGCTATAAAAGTTCTGATCGACCACCATTTGGAGCCTGATAATTTTGCCGACTACGAATTCTGGAGCACTGAGGCTTCTGCAACATCGGAATTGGTTTACGATATGATCGTCGCGCTGGGAGAGAAAGATTTGATAGATGTTAAGATCGCTGAAAATCTTTACGCGGGAATCATGACAGACACCGGTCAGTTCAAACACCCGAATACGAACCGAAATGTTCACATCATTACAGCTGAGTTGATGGAAATCGGAGCCGACGTTTCAAAAGTGGGAAAGCTGATCTATGACAATAATTCCATCGACAGGTTGAAATTTACCGGCTTTGCGTTGAGTAAGCGGCTAACTGTTTTACCGGAGTACAACACCGCCTATTTTGTCATCAGTAAAAGGGATTTGGCAAAATTCAATTCAAAAACAGGCGACACAGAAGGATTGGTTAATTATGCCCTGTCATTAAAAGGAGTAATATTTGCATGTCTGATCTCGGAAAGAAATGATGGAGTTCGTCTATCACTTCGGTCGAAAGGCAAATTTCCTGTTAATAAATTCGCAAAGGAAAATTTTGATGGCGGCGGACACCGAAATGCCGCAGGAGGAACTTCAGACCTTAACCTCGAAAATACAGTTGAAAAGTTCATAGGACTCCTCCCCAAATACAAACACTTGTTGATAAAAAACTTTAAAAAAGAAATCAAAATATGAGAAAATTTATTCAAGCCAGCTTTTTTGCGCTGGCAATTTTTGCATTGTCCTGTGGACAGAAGAACGACTTTGTCCAATCCGACACGGGTGGTTTTGAATACAAATACATCGAGCGTGGAGATGGCAAAGCAATAGAAGTGACTGACTTTATCGCTTATAATGTTGACTATTTTAATGATGATAAGTTGTTGATCTCATCTTCGTCGGATCGTGGTGGGATGCCGATTATTTTTAAATATAGTGAACAGATGGTTAGCGATACGACACCAATGCTTGTGGCGATAAAGATGTTGAAAGAAGGTGATAGTGTGGCGTTTAAATTTAATGCCGATGAATTTTATAAAAATTCATTTGGGCGGCCCTTACCGGATACCATTGAAGCAACGAGTTCGATTCTGGCTTACATGAAAATGGAGAATGTTATTCCGGAAGATTCATTCTCAGTGTATATGGAGGGAATTGAGAACAAAACAATGGAAAAGGAAATAGTTGTAATTGATGAGTACCTGGCGGAAAATGACATCGAAGCACAAACCACCGAATCGGGGCTAAGATATGTCATTTTAGAAGAAGGGACCGGTGAAGGCCCTGAAACAGGTGACACCGTATCGGTTCACTATACCGGAACCCTTTTTGACGGAACTAAATTTGATTCTTCACTTGATAGAGGTGATCCCATTAAATTTCCATTGGGACAGGGGAATGTTATTGCTGGATGGGACGAAGGAATTGCTTTGCTAAACAAGAATGCAAAGGCTAAGTTTTTTATTCCTTCAAAATTAGGTTATGGATCGAGAGGTGCCGGAGGTGCAATTCCACCAAACAGCATTCTGATCTTTGAGGTCGAGCTGGTCGATTATTAATTAGAAAAATTATACCGGAAAAAGCTTAGTTAATTTTATATTGACTAAGCTTTTTTTATTTAATAGAGTATATTCAAACTTTTAACTAGCTATTACCCATTTAATACTGCCATCATGAAAATTTGTCTGGCCTCAAATAATGAAAACAAACTAAGGGAAATAAAACATAAGCTTGGCGAAACGTTTGAAATTGTAAGTTTGGCTGATATTGGGCACGTTGGCGAGTTACCCGAAAATCAAAAAACTCTGGAAGGAAATTCCCTGGAAAAGGCGGAATACATTTATAAAAACTATGGAATTGATTGCATCGCCGACGATACAGGACTGGAAGTGGTAGCGCTGGATGGCGCCCCCGGTGTTTACTCCTCAAGATATGCCGGTCCACATAAAAGTTCGGAAGACAACATGAATTTACTTCTAAAAAATTTACAGATAAAAGAAGACCGGAGAGCTCAGTTCCGCACCATTGTCACCTTGATCATGAATGGAAAAACCAAGCAATTTGAAGGAAGGGTAGCTGGGAAAATTTCAAAGACTAAATCGGGCCAGGAAGGATTTGGCTATGACCCGATTTTCATTCCGAAGGGTTATGAGCAAACTTTTGCTGAAATGTCTTTGGATGAAAAAAACAAGATAAGCCACCGCAGTGAAGCCGTTGAAAAACTCGTAAAATTTCTGCTCAAAAAAGCGAAGGAATAAATAGTTAATCGCAATATGGAACAGAATTTTGATTTGAATTATACTTATAGTTTCCTCTTGATGAGAGATTTAGAGGTGTGTTCATTAATAACACAAATAATTCAAATCAAAATAAATTGTAGCATCATTCATTTCTGATATTGATATTGCGATGGGAAAGAATTTCATCGTCGGCGTTTCAGGAGGAAGTGGTTCAGGGAAAACCTTTTTTATCCATAGGTTACTAGATGTATTGCCAGCTAATCAGGTCTGCCTGATCTCCCAGGACAACTATTATCGAAATATCAAAGAAGTGCCGGTCGATTCGAATGGTATCGAAAACTTTGATACGCTTGAAGCAGTTGATTTTGTGTCGTTTGCGAGAGACCTGGAATTGCTAAAGAATGGTCATGAGGTCAATTTGGTTGAATATACTTTCAATAACAGAAATAAAGCACCCCGTAGTATTACTCTTACTCCGGCTCCTGTTGTGATTGTGGAGGGCATATTTGTTTTCTCTAATCCTCAACTGTTCAATGAGCTCGACCTGAAAATATTTATTGACGCTTCAGACAAAGTCAGGATCCGGCGACGGATCGAAAGGGACAGGCAGGAAAGGGGATATGATGTGGATGATGTGATGTATCGCTACCAAAATCACGTTACCCCAACGTATTTAAAATACATCGACCCTTTTAAAAGCCAGGCAGACCTTGTAATCAACAATTCAGGAAATATTGATAAGGCAATTGAAATGGTCGGATTGTTTCTAAGGAAACAGCTGGACTCTACTGATAATCATTGACTCCAATTGCCTGAAAAACATACATTTTGCTTGATAATGTTTGAATAATTTCTACTTTTGCTGCCCACTTTTCAAACTAGAATACGTTGAATAGGATTTTGCTCATTTTCTGGATGATTATTACCCTCAGCTCTGCCTTGAGTTACGATGGGTTGGCGATCAATGGAACGCAGGAATCTGCCATTGAAAAAACATCAGATCAAACTGATGGCGAACAAGATCCTCCGGTTGAAGTATATAAACTTCAAATCGACAAAACGTACTCTCCTACTCTACAGATCGATTTTCACGCTGATCTGAATTTTGAATTTGAATTTCCTGAATTACGCGACAATAGCACCAACCTTAACCGGTTAGACGAAAAGGAAAGTAAAGAATATTTCAAAACCCTATTTCACTTCATCATATCCCCTAATGCTCCTTAGGATTCATTAATTATCACAATTGCCAAATAACTTGTTAAAGAAATCAAGGTGTTTTCCACATAGTGAAAACGATTCTACTAATTGAATTAAATTAATAATAAAATGAAAAATAAAGGTTTTATCGTAGCAATTACGATAGTCATTACACTGCTTTGTTTGTATTATTTGCAGTTTACATTTGTCTCGAGAAATATTTCTCAGGACGCGAGGGAATATGCGCGGGACGCATCAGGAGCTGTCGACTTTTCCAAAAGACAAGCTTACCTGGATTCCATATGGAATGAACCTGTATATTCCTTTTTGGGAAAATCATTTACTTATAAAGAAGTAAAGGAAACGGAACTTTCGCTTGGTTTGGACTTGCAGGGAGGTATGCACGTTACGCTTGAGGTTTCTCCGGAAGATATAGTAAGAGGATTGAGCGGTAACCCCAATAATCCAAATTTGGTTCAGGCGCTTCAGCAGGCAAATGAAAAACAAAAAACCAGCCAGGACCCTTATGTGGATCTGTTTTATCAGTCCATTCAGGAAATTGATCCTGATCTAAAGTTGGTCAATTATTTCCTTAGTGCGGCAAATCGCGATCGTTTCAACAGCGATATGCAGGACAGTGAGGTTCTTGGGATCATCAGAACAGAAGTAGACGAAGCGATCGACCGTTCTTACCAGATCATTCGATCGAGGATTGACCAGTTTGGTACTTCTTCTCCTAACATTCAGCGAATTGCCGGATCGGGTAGAATTCAGATTGAATTACCTGGCGTTGAAAACCGTGAAAGGGTTAGAAACCTTTTGCAGGGAGTTGCTAAGCTTGAATTTATGGAAGTGGTCGAGCTTTATGATATGGCTGAAACCATCCAGGCGGTCAATGAAGTATTAGTGGATGAAGAAAATGCAAAAAAAGAAGATATTGATCTTGATACGGATTCACTTACTGAGCCAACAGAAGAAGGGGATCTGGCTTCTTTACTACAAGATGGCGGGGATACATCAAGCCTGGAGAACATAGCACAAGACTCAACAACGTTAGATTCTTTAGCTAACACACAAATCTCAGAGTTTTTAACATTGATAGGTTATCCTTATGGAGTTGTGAACCTGAAAGATACTGCCAGGATCAACAAGATATTGAAGAGACTGATGAGCGGTGATCTTAAAGGCTATATGCCAGGGAATGTTAAATTTTTATGGGATCACAAACCTCAAACAAATGATGCCGGCGATGAAATTATCTACCTGTATGCAGTAAGAACAGGAAGGGGTGGTGAAGCTGAGCTGACAGGCGAAGTGATTACAGATGCTGTACAAACTTTTGACCAGTCCAGCCGTCCGGCAGTTTCTATGACCATGAACTCAACAGGCGCCAAAAAATGGCAAAGAATGACCGGTCAGCTGATTAACCACAGGATAGCCATTGTCCTGGATGACAGGGTTTATTCTGCACCAAATGTAGAAAACGAGATCGGTGGTGGCCGATCAGAGATCATGGGTAATTTTACCATGCAGGAAGCATCTGATTTGGCAAGTGTGTTAAAAGCAGGAGCTTTACCTGCACGGGCAAGGATTGTGGAAGAAGCAATTGTAGGGCCCTCTTTAGGTCGTGAAGCAGCAAATCAAGGTGTTAAATCAATGCTGATCGGTCTCGCATTGGTTGTGCTTTTCATGATCATTTACTACGCAAAAGGCGGTTTAGTAGCGAATGTCGCTTTGATTTTCAACATATTTTTTATTCTTGGAATTCTTGCACAGCCAGGATTAGCGGCATCCCTGACCTTACCGGGTATTGCTGGTATCGTCCTGACAATCGGTATGTCAATCGATGCCAATGTGCTGATTTTTGAAAGGATCAGGGAAGAATTGCGACTGGGTAAACCATTGCTTAGAGCCATTGATCTGGGATATGATAAAGCCTTCAGTTCGATCATTGATGCCAATGTGACGACATTCCTGACTGCTGTTATTCTATTTGCATTTGGTTTGGGCCCTGTAAAAGGTTTTGCTACCACCCTCATGATAGGTATCGTCTGTTCATTTTTCTCTGCAGTATTCATTACCAGGGTTATCATTTCGTGGATGAGTAAGAAGGGAGATAAGAGTAAAATTTCTTTTTCGCTTCCTTTTACACAAAATCTTTTCAAGGATATGAATATTGATTTCCTTTCTAAAAGAAAGATCTTCTATGGCATATCAAGTGCATTTATTGTTATTGGGTTGACATTGGTTGTCATTGAGGGTGGTCTGAATCTTGGTGTTGACTTTACAGGTGGCCGATCTTATATCGTAGCCTTCAACAATCCTGTGGTGGCTTCTGATATTGAAATAAATCTCGCTGATGATTTTGATAATGCCGGTACGGAGGTAAAAACTTACGGTTCAAACAGTGTTGTAAAGGTGACTACCAGTTACCTGGTTGGTGATGAATCTCCTGAAGCGGATAATCAGGTAGAGCAGGCCCTCATAAAAGGAATTTCAGATTTTACGGGACTGGAATTCATCCAGGATGATACACAAGTGGATGATACACATTTCACCATCAGCGGATCATCGAAAGTGGGGGCAACCATTGCGGATGATATAAAAACCTCATCTATGTGGGCAATCTTATTTTCGTTGGTTGTCATTTTCCTTTACATTCTGATAAGATTTAAAAAATGGCAATACAGCTCCGGAGCAATTGTCGCAGTTATTCACGATGCTTTATTCGTAATTGCTGCATTTGCATTTGCTCGTTTGTTTGGAAAAGCATTTGAAGTTGACCAGGTATTTATTGCTGCGATGCTGACTATTATCGGTTATTCAATCAACGATACTGTTGTAGTGTTTGACAGGATCAGGGAAAACATTGCCGAACGGCCGCATGAGAAGAATATTGATACCTTCAATATGTCATTGAATAATACCATTAGTCGGACGTTGATCACTTCATTGACAACCTTGTTTGTGGTATTTATCTTATTGGTATTTGGCGGAGAAGTATTGAGAGGATTTTCTTTTGCATTGTTTGTAGGAATTATGGTTGGTACATATTCTTCCATATTCATTGCGACGCCAACCGTGTTGGATCTAAGCAAAAGCCTGAAGCCTAAAGGGGATATATAGAATTTATTTGATAAAAAAGAAGCTGTCACAACTAAAAGGATGAGGTCGTTCTAAATTTATTTTGGGATCAATTCTTGTGACAGCTTCTTCTATTTTAGTCCTTTAATAATTTCCCCAACCTCCCTGGCATTTTCCATATTTATTACGTGCGCGCCATCTGGAATAACCTCTATTTCTGAACCATTGTAATACTCATTAAGCTGGTAACCCGTTTTTAAAGGGATCAACTTGTCTTCTTTTCCCCAGATGATCGTTACAGGCCCGGAATATCGAAGATCCCAGTTTTTGATTTTTTCTTCATGGGAAAATAGATATTGGAGAAGCTCTTCTTTGTGCTCCCACTGATTGGAATAAAGTATTTGTGAGGGTTTATTGAGTGCAAAGGCAGGATAGTTATATGGATCATGAAAAGTTATTCTGAACAGATCTTTCAATGCCTTTCCATTTGTCGGAAGGAGAATTTCCGAAATCTGGTCATAGCCATATACCCTGGCAAGTGAGTCCGCATGAGACCTGCTGGCAAATTTTGAGAGGGCATCGATTAGTATCAGCTTTTCTGTTTTATCGGCATATTCATGGGCAAATATTCCGGCAACCAGGCCACCGTAAGAGACTCCGGCTATCCACATGTGTTCAATGCCTTCCCTCTCTAATGTTTTTTTCAATTGTCTGGCCTGGAAGCGGGGATCATAGATAGGGTAATCAGAAGTGCTTTCTCCAAAGAAAATCAGGTCAGGAATATAAAGCGTAAACTCATTGTGTAGTTCATCTACCAGATCTTGCCATTGAATTTGAGGTACAGGGCCAAAACCATGGATCAACACCAGGTTTATTTCGCCTTTACCGACTTTTCTCATTTTAATAGTTGACGAATCGAGTTTATGATGAGTGGACTTGGTATTTAAATCATGGTAAAAATTTTCAGATTTATCGATGTATTGCTGAGTCAGATTACAACCAAAAAAGCACAAACAAATTGGCAAAAGAGTGTATCTAAATTTCATCGATTAAAGTTCTCCTGATCATACAATGATAATAAAATCGACATTAAAAAAATGGTCATAAAATTTTTTAATCAACTGATAAGGAGCGTACTAGTTGTCTATCTAACCTTTTTTACTTAAATTATTTGAACTCTTCAAATCAACCCAACTATGGACAAATATGCCGTTCTTGACCTGCATATTTCACATGGATATTTTACGCTTACACAAGAGAATATCCGGAAATATAAATACTTCAAATTCAAAAAAACCTTCTGGCAGATTGTCAAATTTATTCTAATTCAGGATCAATTTTCTAAAATTAATCCTGTCATTCAGATGGGTTACAAATTCATTGCCCAGGCACTAAAGAAACGAAGTGAGAATTACTTCTTTCTGTTAGATTTTAAGAATTCAATTCTCAAAGAAACTTAAAATAAATTCTATGAATTATAGCCAACCTTTCAATCCATTCACATAGATGTCAAAAATTTCCGTCACATTGGCGCTTTTATTTATAACCCTTACCTCGTGTGACAGGGATGAAGAAAAGCAATTTCTGATCACCAAGATCCGGTCTGTTTCGAAATTAGCCACAGCTGAAGTAGTGGTGACAAAGTTAGTGGGTGGAGATCTGAACGACCGGGGCATAAAAAGCTGGTTTCGGGATATTAATGAAAAAGTCATTTTCAATACAGAGGCTACCATCAAGTACGGCATTGACCTGAGGAAATTGAGCAATCAGGATATTTCCATCAAGGGGGATTCTATTCATATTTATTTACCTCCGGTTGAGATTTTGAATTTTTCCTATCCACACGAAAAATTTGAGCAGCTCTATCCGGTTTCTCATTTTGATAAAATCAACAACCGGCTCAAAATTGAAATCCTGGATGAGTATTTCCGCCAGGCGGAAGTAGATATTCGCAAAAAATTGAAATTGTTCAACCTCGACTCGGAAATCGAGATCAAAACCAGACTTTTTTTAGAAAGTTTCCTTCAGAAGTTTCAATTCCACAACGTCGTAATCGAATTCAGAGAGGAGGAAAATGCTTAGCCTGATCAACTGGAAAATATTATTGTATGGCATCGCCATTTTGGGGATCGGAATATTTGCTGCCATATCCTGCAAAAAGAAAGTTGAAATTGATGACACGGTTATTTCATTAAAGGAAGTGAATGACATCGGAGAACTAATCACGGCGGAATATTACGGAGAAGTATTGTCAGGATTGTCGATGATCTATTATGAGGAATTAGATACCCTCATGAAGTATAATTTTGATGAGATTATATCTGAAGTGGCTTCTGTAGAAGAAGAAATTGATAAGGTTTTTGAACCCAAAATGGTCGCTATTTCCGAAACTGAGGATGGGGAAGCTCTTAATGAACGAGAGCAGAGAAGGGTTGATAGAAAGCAAAGAAGATTGGAAAAAAGGAAGCAGCGAAAATTCTTGCGAAAATTAAGAAAAGAAAGCTCCATTGAGACAAAAGCATCTTTCAAGGAATTAAAAAGCATTCTCGATCTGAATAATCGTAAGACGATCGAGACCTTGATAACCGAGAGTGAATCCTCAAATACATGGGAAGCCTTCAAGCAAAAGCACGCGGAAGAAATAAATGAATACAAAGAAGACGTCAAAAGGCGGATCACCAAAAACGAACTCATTTATATTGGTAGGGGCACGGTCAAGGCTGGCTATGATTTAACAGAAATATCAGAAAACAATATCCTGTTATCCCTTACAGGCGATACGGTTTATATCGTCGACATTGATCCAAAATTACTAAATGTCGACATCAATCCCTGGTTTTACATTCCACCTGAATTTGAAGGAAATGAGAGTGAGGGAGAATCCGACTCGAGCAGTTTTTTTGGCTTTCAACTAGTCTATGCCAACAATCCAAAAAAGACAACTCTCGAAGAGATCAATAAAGTCAAATCCGAATGCAAAAGCATCTTGAGAAGGGATGCCATCGACCGACAGATCTATGACAAGGCAAAGGAAAATGCGGAAACCAGCCTGGAAGGCCTTTTTGGACTGCTAAGCCTGGAACCAGGACAAACGATCAGCAAAGTTTTCATCTCACATTCCAAATATTTTTATGATAAAGTGGATATCCTTTATGATGAGAAAATCGATTCTACGGAATTGAATTATCTGAGGGAATTGGTTGCCGATGATCTGGAAGAACTGGATGAAGAATTTTATCCCTATCAATCACTGGAATACCAGCAGAAGATCCTTGACAATTTCATGATGGAGCTGAGTCGGGAAGTGTTGGGGAAAGACAATGCAAAGGATTGGGACGCATTTATCAGTAATTACATTAATGAACGCAGACTAAACACTAATGAATTATTATAGCTCATGAAAGTTGAAAATAAAGCTTTACTAAAAAGTGAACAGGGAGATCCGAAAGTCATTGATCAGTGTTCCACGGAAAAGACAAGTGGAACATTTGACAGGAGTACACTCCCTGATACCATCATCATTCACTACACGGGAAGTACAACTGCCGAAAGCGCCATTCGGACATTGACTGATCCCAGGGTCAAAGCATCTGCCCACCTGGTAGTGGATTTGGACGGGACCGTAACACAACTCGTTCCTTTTTCTCATGTAGCCTGGCATGCGGGTGTGAGTAGCTACGGGGATAGAAATGGCATCAATAAGTATTCTATCGGAATAGAAATTGTCAATCCCGGATACCTTAACCAAACGGAAGATGGCAAATTTTATACAGCCTACGGACAGGAAGTGTCAGCTTCTAAAGCCGAAAAAAGGAAGCATAAGAATGAGTCAACAGAAAGATACTGGCACATCTACACCAATGAACAGATTGTATGTGTAGAGGAAATTTGCCAGGCTATAAAGGAAGTTTTCCCCATTCACTATCTATTAGGCCATGATGAGATTTCCCCTCACAGGAAAGTTGATCCGGGGCCATGTTTTCCTATTGATAAATTCAGAAGCAAGATCCTCGACCTGCGAAGCCAGGACAAAGATGATTTGATTGAAACGGGAGTTGTGATGGTGGACAACCTGAACATCCGGTCGGATGCTAATATGTCAGCAACTAAGGTAGCCCTGCCATTGAAAAAGGATACAATAGTTCGCATCCTCGAATCAAAAGAAGGATGGTATAGAGTAAAAACAGAAATGGAGGGATGGGTCTATGGCAAATATATAAGCTAAAAATATAGCATTATGAAAAATATTGTAATTGGAATTTTAATACTCATCATTTTGCTCATTGTCATTGGGGTGATTGAGGAGTATGGTTTGATCAACTGGGAATGGAATCAATTAGCTGTAGCTGTAGCTGCGCTAGCGGGACCCTTTCAATACGTGCAAAACAAGCTGGAAGAGAAACGGGAAGAAAAGGAGGAGAAAGAAAGGCAATACCGATATAAAAGGTTGGAGTATGAACAATACCGCAGGCGGGAACAATCACGAACAGGAATTGGTAATCAAAGAGAAGAGGTTCCGGAAGAAGAATCAATTGCTGATCAAGTACAAAATGAATTTAACACTGAAGCAACCACTTTTGGATAAAACATTAAACTATGGAAACGGCAGATTATTTAGCGAAGTCATTTAAGAATATTCAGGATTATTCCAATTTGGAAATAGCCATACTCATTGCAGGCATGACGGTGATTTTGACATGGTTGATTATCATTACTATGTTCGTTTATAGATTGACGAAAAGGTTTACCTACGAATATGTTACGAATCCTTATAAAGATGAAACATTGGGATTGCCTCGTGGAACGTTTCGCGGGCTGCTCACTATCACCCTATTGGTAGTTTTGATTGTGATGGTTTGTATGTCATTAATGATCGATGAGTTCCAGGGGAATTTTGACAGTCTGGTTGGCGCTTTTGAAGTAATGATTGCTTTTTATTTTGGTAGCAAGATCATGAACCAGGTCTCAGAAAATGACAAACAGAAAACCGAAATGAAAGCTGATGCGAAAGTAAAAGCAGAGATGCACAAAAGCGGCGCCGGCCCAAGCTCTGAGTCAGACTTTGAGGTTTTGGGATCACAAGGGTGAGGTTTTATAAAAAAACTCTTATCTAATAATATTTATTTTCAATTTGATCGATGTCTTTTTGATCAACATCAAAATTTCCCCATAAGACTTCTTTTTCATACGGGCGGTTATTCAAAAACTTAACCTTGAGGAACTTGGCTAATTGTCTGCCAACCTCTAAATGTTCTGAATTCAGGGAATTAATGGTGCTAGATAACGTAATTTTTAGGTTGTCATAGGTTTTTAGCTCCAAAAGTGATTCGTCAATATCTGTTGAAGATCTTGCATTCCATTCAAGTTGTTTAACATTTGATATTCTGTTTATTAATCTATCGTCGAAAAAGATTTGATCAGTTTTTTTATTGAAAATGAATCGATGTTTTGAAATTAATTCATAACCCTTTTTAAATACTTTGATTAATGGGAAAATGGGTAAAAAATAAACAAAAAAAGCATACTTATGCAATTCGATAAGTTGATTGTAAGGCAATATCCATATCAAAAGAGAAAATAGAAAAACAAATACCTTTAGCATTAAATTTTTAAGTCTAGAGATAGTTGTGTAACCAATTGTTAGTATATCGCCCTTTTCATGAATTAAAAATTTCGACATTCTTATTTAAAAAATATAGCAACAGTATCACACCGAAATGGAAGATTCCTTAATCATCTTAATTAGCATTTTTTCCAGTTTGATAATGTCTTCGGTGAACCTTCTGATCCCTTCGGCGAGTTTTTCGGTAGCCATGGCGTCTTCATTCAGCATCCATCGGAATTTCTTTTCATCCATCGGGATTTTCTCAATATCGAGTTTTTTATGATCATCTGGCTGGAGTTTTCTTTCAAGATTTCCGGAACCGGATTCAAGTTCCTGCAAAAGCGATGGAGATATGGTCAGCAGGTCACACCCCGCCAATTCAATAATTTCCCCGGTATTTCTAAAACTTGCTCCCATTACTTCAGTTTGATAGCCAAACTTCTTAAAGTAATGGTAAATATTAGTGACAAGCTGGACTCCGGGCTCTTCCTCGGGCGGGATAAAATCGACACCCCTGTCCTTTTTATGCCAATCCAATATCCTTCCGACGAATGGAGAAATGAGCTGAACCTTTGCTTCAGCACATGCAATGGCTTGAGGAATCGAGAATAGTAATGTAAGGTTACAATTGATCCCTTCTTTTGTCAGTATTTCTGCAGCACAAATCCCTTCCCAGGTTGAGGCAATTTTTATCAGGATCTTGTCTTTACTGATCCCTTCCATTTCGTAAAGGGCTATCAATTCCCGGGCTTTCTCAATCGTTGCATCTTCATCAAAAGAAAGCCGTGCATCGACTTCCGTTGATACTCTCCCCGGAACGATTTTTAATATTTCAACCCCAAAATCAACGATCAACTTGTCTAATGCCAGATGAATGGCGGCATCCTGATCATTTGTTTTTTCCAGGGCATGCTTTATCGCACCATCAATAATGGATTGATATCGTTCGTCTTGTGCAGCAGCATAGATAAGGGAAGGGTTAGTAGTAGCATCTACAGGCTTAAATTTTTTTATTGACTCGATATCGCCAGTATCGGCGACCACCTTCGTCATATTTTTCAGTTGTTCTAAGAGATTCATATTTCTTGTGCTTTTAGTTTATGGATGTTAATTGATAATGAGGTCATTTATTAGATAATACCTGATCAGATCGAAATGGTTTGGAATTTAGTAATTTAAGCGTACAATTTAAATGAGATTTGAATATTGTTATTTGGCAATTTTACACATAGAGCGAACGATATTTTACTTAAATTGCATAACTGCCTCCTTAGCTCAGTTGGTAGAGCAATGCTTTCGTAAAGCATGGGTCGCAGGTTCAAGTCCTGTAGGGGGCTCTGATGAACATATCAGGCTAGCAAATAGTCAAAAAATACATAAGTATTCTCAAAAACATCTTATTACTTTTTAATTAACCTATAAAAGCTTTAAATTACGCTAATAATAAATACTCGTCCATCGCTTTGGAATAAACAGCTGACACATCGAGAAGAACTGGGACGAATGACAGAGACGCTTTTTTTAATTTTTTTGAGTAATACGGATATGATTTACCTGGAATAATTATCAAAAATAATTATAAAAGATTTGGATAACCAAAACCAATGAGACCCACTACGAACTCAAAAACGACATATAAAGATGAAGTTAAGGAGTTATTGGAAGAAGCGTATAAAGTACGGATAAACGACCTTTCTCTAAGTATCACTTACACCAAGCGAGCATTAAAACTAGCTTTCAGGAATAAGGATGAGGCACTCGAGGCCAACGCCAAAAGCATGATGGCGCTCTTTTATATGGTCCTTTGCAATTTCAAGGAATCGAAACAGCTCTCGCTTGAAGCACTCAAATACTTTGAAAAGGTGGATGATCAGAAGGGGATAGCTGATGCGAAATTTAATATTGCATCTCTTTATTATAAAACAGATCATTTTCATGAAGGGCTCCAATTACTATTGGATTGTTTACAAATTTACCGGCAACTCAAAGATCATCATTCCGAAGCCCGCGTACTGAAATCCATGGGAACAATCTATGAATACCTTGGAGATATAAATAATGCCATTCAGGCATATGAAGATTCAGTTGATGCTGCCAAAAAGGTAAATGATCTGAATCTTGAATCTAACGCATATAATCCATTGTCGGGAATTTATCTGAACCAGGGGCGTTATGAGGATGCAATGGAACTCATTGAGAAAAGTATCAGGTTGAAGAAGTCGACCAATGATATCAGGGGTCTGGGATTTGCTTTGTATGGAAGAGGCAAAGTACATATGGTTTTGGGGAACTATGCGGAATCCGAGAAAAATTTCCTGGAATCAAAGAAAATCCACTCAGAGATGGGAGACATGGTTGGGCTCGGCATGACCTGCAATAAGATGGGAGCCCTGTATTTTCTCATGAAGGATTTTAATCATTCCAGGGAAATTCTAAAGGAGGCGCTGAGCCTTGCTGAGAAATATAATATCATACTGATAAAGTTTAAAGCTTATCACCATCTATACCAGATGGCAAAAGAAGAAGGTGATAATGCCAATGCGCTGTATTTTCTTGAGAAATACATGAATACAAAGGAATCGGTTATAAATACGCATACTTACGATGTTATGCGAAGCTATGAGGCCATTGCCCGGGTGAGGGCGCTGGAAAGAGAGACCAAAGTTCAGCTGGAGAAAGCAGAGATTATTGAAAAGAAAAATGTTGAACTGGATTCCTTCTTTTATCGAATCTCCCACGACCTGAAAGGTCCCATCAATTCACTGGAAGGATTGAATAACCTTGTCGGCTTTGATATAAAAGATGATGTCTCCAAAAAGTACTTCGAAATGTACAAAATACAGATCGATCGGATCAGCAGGATTGTAATGGAACTGATCAATCTAACACGGATGAATCATCAGAAGATCGAAATGCAAAAGATCAACTTTCATCTGATTGTGGATGATTGTATTAAATCCTACCAACACTTCCCCAATTTTTCCAAGTTGAATTTCATCAAAAAAATCGATCAGGATCTTAGTTTTTATTCTGAATGGCCGGTTGTCAATACCATTATTCAAAATCTCATAGAAAATGGTATTAAATATTGGAGAAATAAAGCTGTCGAACCATTTGTCAAAATTTCTATTTACGAAAAAAATGGGATGGTTATCATAGATGCGGAAGATAATGGGATGGGCATTGAACCCAAGTACCAGGGAAAAATTTTTGATATGTTTTATCGGGCCAATGATAACATCTTTGGAACCGGATTGGGTCTTTACATTCTGAAAAGAGCAGTCGAAAGGCTGAATGGACATGTTCAGGTAAAGAGCAAACCCAACGTTGGCTCAAAATTTATTGTTTCCCTCCCAAAATAGTGTTGATACTCAACATTTATTTTTAACATTGAACTCACCTTTTAAATATTACTTCAACATGAATAAATTTAAAATCTTAGGAGTTGGTCTGGCTTGTGTCCTTCTGAATATCAATTCTCTACTTGCCCAGGAATACCAGCTCAGCTCTCCTGATGAGCAAATTAATTTGAACATCAGAATAGATGACGTAATTACATGGTCAGCCAATTATAACAATCAAACCCTTATAGAGCCTAGTGTGATCAGTATGAATGTGAATGATGATGTTGAACTTGGTGAAGCTCCGAAGGTAAGAAAACAAAGCACGTCAAACGGAGACGAAGTTCTGACACCTGTCGTGCCCTTAAAATCTTCTCAGGTCAAAGATCAGTATAATCAATTGACACTGACTTTTAGAGGAGGTTTTGCGGTCGATTTTCGTGCATACAACGACGGGGTAGCTTATCGTTTCAACACTGATTTCAAAAATGAAATGATTGTTAACCATGAAAATCTTGAACTCAATTTTCCTGAAAATACGCTTAGCTATTTCCCTGAAGAAGAGTCGTTGATCTCGCATTACGAAAGAACATATTACTTAAAAGGTCTTGATACAATACCCAAAGAAAGATTCTGTTCCCTGCCTGTTTTGATGGATGTGAACAACACAAAGGTTTTGTTTACCGAAGCAGATTTATATGATTATCCGGCCTTATTCCTTTATGGAACGAAAGGCGATGGCCTGACATCCGGTTTTCCAAAATATGTTTTGGAAGATGAACCGATGAAAGGTGCGGAGGACCGTAACCAGGTGATCACAAAAGAGGCAGACTACATTGCCAAAACAGCGGGTACCCGATCTTTTCCCTGGCGGGTTTGTGTGATTGGTGACGAAAAGACTTTGCTGGAGACTAATCTTGTTTATCAGTTATCCAGGCCATCAGAGATGGAAAATACAGATTGGATCAAACCCGGACTGGTTGCCTGGGACTGGTATAATGCTTTGAATATTTACGGAGTGGATTTTGAATCGGGGATCAATAATGAGACTTACAAATACTATATTGATTTTGCTGCTGAATATGGATTGGATTACATCATTCTGGATGAAGGATGGTCAAAATCAACTACTAATATTTCAGAACCTAACCCGGATATCGATGTTGTGGAATTGGTGGAATATGGCAAAGGCAAAAATGTGGGCGTAATTCTGTGGATGCTTTGGGGACCGCTGGATGCCGATCTGGAAAATATTCTGAAAAAATATGGTGAATGGGGAGTCAAAGGTGTTAAGATTGACTTTATGCAGCGGGCTGATCAGGAAATGGTAAATTATTACGAAAGGGTTTTGAAAGAAGCTGCCAAACATGAACTTTTAGTAGATTTTCATGGTTCATTTAAACCGGCCGGTTTTCGGAGAGCTTACCCTCATATGATTTCCTATGAAGGAGTAAAAGGCAATGAAAATAATAAATGGAGCATGGATGTAACACCTGATCATACGGTAACATTACCCTTTACAAGGATGGTTGCCGGGCCGATGGATTTTACACCAGGTGCAATGGCCAATGCACAGGAAAAGAATTTTCATATTTCGTTTGACCGGCCGATGAGCCTGGGAACACGCTGTCACCAGGTTGCCATGTATGTCATTTATGAAAGCCCATTACAGATGCTTTGTGATGCGCCATCTGCGTATCTGAAAGATAAAAAGTTTGTCGAGTTTGTGTCGAAAATCCCGACCGTTTGGGACGAAACCGTTGCTCTCGATGCCAAAGTAGCGGACTATGTGTTAATGGCCCGCAGAAGTGGTGAAACCTGGTATGTGGGCGCAATGACTGACTGGGAAGCCCGCGAATTTGAACTGGATATTTCATTTTTACCGGAGGGAAATTATGAGATTGAGATCATGCAGGATGGGCTCAATGCAGATAAGTACGCGGAAGATTATAAGCATTCAACAAGCGAAACAAGCAATACATCAAAAATGAACATAAAACTGGCTCCCGGCGGTGGATGGGCGGCAATTATTCGGAAGAAATGATGGTTTAAAAACTTGAAGTAAGAAGAAAAGGATGACCTTCAAAAGCCATCCTTTTTTTGTGAATATAACTAAATGATTATTAGAGAAATTCAAAATTTGACCTTTAATCTGCTTCTACGTTTAGGGATAGCAAATACTCTTTTTCCTTGAGACTAAACCCTTTTTGTTTATTAACAGATTTGAGAAATTCCATGGATTTTGTCACATTTCCGGTTTCCGTAGTTTCAATTTTTTTGTTGAGAACTGCCAGGTTTTCACCAGGTTTACCTGATTTTTGGTAAATGACCTTTTCAATAAAAACTGTGTCATTGGGCTGCATTACTTTTATCGTATCCCGAACAAAAACTTCCCGAATAATTGGTTCAGGATCAGTAAACTGAACAGGTTCTCTGAAAGCAAAGAACAATGTTAAAAGGAAAATAGCAGCAGCCCCCATTTGATAAACCGGAAAACTCAATTTTCTGACAAATAAATTCCTTGTTTTTGCGTGAGGTTCTGTGGCATCATTATGATCATGAAAATACTTTTCCTTCAGGTTTTTTAGAATCCGGGGATTGGGTACCGGAACATTTCGTTCCCCCCTTTTAATTTTGGAAAGTTGTTTGTTTACTTCTTTCATCTCATTGTATTCTGATGGTGATTTGAGCACTTCAAGAACAATTGCTTGCTCAGCTTTGCTCAACTCATCAAAGCTGTAGTGTTCCATCAAAGTATCAACTAGTTCAATTTTCTTTTCTTCCAGCTTGTTCATGTTAACCATTGGTTTTTGGATCGTATACTTTTAATTTTTCAGCCAGGAACTTTTTTAGGTAAAATAGCCTTGATTTTACCGTACCTTCCTTAAGTTTTAAAATATTCGCTATCTCTTCGATGCTCAATTCTTCTTCAAAGCGAAGGATGAACAATTCCTTTTTGTCAGGTTCCAGTCTTTCAACCAATTGAAAGACTGCCAATTGATAGTTCTCAAAGTCAATTTTGCTATCCATTCTAAATTCAATTCCTTCCTGACCATTTACCTGTTGACTGAAAGTCTGATGATGATTCAATTTTCGATATTCATTTTTGCACATATTTGAAGCAATTGTAAAAATCCATGCCTCAAAATTTTGATTAGTGTCAAACAAACTGGCTTTCTCAAGCACTTTGATGAATAAATCCTGCAAGAAATCCTGGGCTTTTTCTTCATCACCATTAAACATTCGGTAGAAATAACCCAGCATCCTTTGCGCATACCTGGAATAAAGGAGCTCAAATTCGGCTTGTCGGCCATTTTGAACTCCCTTCATCAAGTGTTCATCAGGTAAAAACTGGCTATCTCCTGGCATTAATGTTTTTCATTCATTAGGTTTCAGTGAAACAACATTGAAAAGATTTCATTATTCAACAATTTCCATGAACACGCGAAAACCAGTATATGAATTTGGACTCTCATAGGTATTGACGCTATGTATGGTCGATTCCTCAGGTGGATGATTCCAGCTTCCTCCACAGGCTTTGCCCTTTTCATCAATCATTTCTGCCACATTGCCAACAACGTCGTACAACCCCATTTCATTTGGAAAGTATGAGCCTGTCGGAGAGGTAACGGTAAATCCATCACCTAAAACCCCTGATGGGCATTCCGATTCGTCCGGGACTTTAAAATTGCCGAGATAGCACTTAAAATTATTGACCGGACTGTTTCGCAAGTTAAATGCAGGCCACCATGGATAGCTAATCTCATAATTTGCCAGGTCATATCTTTTCTTGTCTTTTGGTTTGTCACCTTCCTTTTCTTTAGCCAAAACCACGTTTTCATTGATGTTCCAGGAGGTGAAATCTTTCAATCCGAATGCTGCCATTTGCCATTCTTTTTGATTCGGTAATCTGAAAATAACTCTTTTATGGGTTTTATCCAGCGAACTATTGTATTGGTTGGTCAGCCATTTGCAATATTCCACAGCTGCTTCAAAGGAAACATTCATCACTGGATAGTTTTCAAATTGATTGGCATTTTTGGTTCTTTTTCCGGGAGGAAACCTCTGCAGGTATTTTTTCATAAATGAAAGGGCAGGCTCTTCATATCCGCTCAGATCGTAGTCACAGATTTCCAGAATTTCCTGCATATTATTTTCCTTTAAGTAATCCAGGAAATCGTTATAAGATTCATTGGTCACTTCGTATTCAGAAACATAAAGTTTATCCGTAAATGGTTTAAAAGATTTTTCAATTTCCTTTATTTCCAGCGGGTATTTCGGATAGATCATTTTGTTGGATTGACTATTGGAAAGATAATAGCTCACCTCCTCCAGCTTTCCACGTTCTTCAGAAATTTTTAGCGCTAGGTCCTCCCATTCCTCGGCTTTATCAATTTCTCCGCTATTCCTGTAATGTTCTGAAAGTACAATGATTGGAATAAGATAATTCTGGCTCAGTACCCGTGACGTGGAATTCATGCTTTCACCATTGAAGTTTACTTTCAGATAATCCAATAGGAATTTTTTTTCCATATTTCTTTTAATGAATGCAATGTTGTCAATGCTTTCATTGCTTAGAAAAGAGGCCAACCCAACGACAAACAGGTCATTCTTGATATCCTTAATATCCTGATTTGAAAGGGTAAGAGCATAGAAAAACTTCTTTTCCGGATTTTGCAATGGAAGTTGTTTGAGGATTTGGCTCTGATAATTTGTTTCAGTAAACTCTGTACTTTTATCGGTGTTAAACTGGATGGATTCAGTGCGAAAGATTTGATTTCGGTATTCATCATTTTTTAGCAAGTCGATATTAAGTACTTTGATATCCCGCCTGATCTGAAGTACATCCTGTAAAATCCAAAGCGGAATCGTTGCATTGTCTCCTTGCGTAAAAAGATAACCATCGTTCTCCACTGACATTAACACATTATAGTTGTAGTTCAGGAGACCTTGTGGAATGAAATGTTTCTGATATAGTTTTTGAGCGTAATTTTTCCTTTCATCTCTGTCTCCCATTAGTTCGTAAAAAGTCATGAATTCACCATAGGTGAGCGGATTTTCAGGTTCTTTTGCATAAGCACTTTTTAAACTTTGAAGCGCATCATTGTCATAACCACTGTTCCAGGCATGAACAAGATCGTATTCAAACGATTGCGGAACCTGGTTTCCCATGTCTTTGACAATTTCATTCAACTCTTCCTGCGAGACTTTCGCAAACCTGGAAGCCGAATAATAATTGTACCAGGTATTCGGTTCTTTAGCGTTTTCCCGGGTTTTAGCGGACCATAGAATGGCTTGTTCTGCATACCATTCCAATGACATTATTTTATCAAATTTTAACGGTATTTGCATAGGTTCCACCACGGAAAATGCAAGGCCTGGAAAAATAAAAAAAAGAAGGACAGCTATTTTCTTCATAATTGATTTTTACAAGTACTACACTCGAAGAAAAGATTGGTTCAATCAATCCGTGATTTTTTTTGAAAAGGAATTTTATCCAGATAAATGCCCTTTTGATGATCAATAAAATTCTGGTTTTGTAAATAGCTTAAAACCCTAATTTTCACTAAATTAAGTACGACTTTACTGACTGGAACAATTCTATCTTTTCTTTAAACAACCTAAAACACGCCACTGCCATGAAAAGAAAAATTCTGATCGCACTGGTAATTTTACTACCGGTTATTTTCGTCCTGATTGTAAATAATTTCGAAAAGGAAAACTTTTCCATCAAAAAGAAAAACAATTTAAATGAAGCTACGCTGGCCGCCTTCGTCACTTTAGATGCTAAAGTTGCCAGATGTACTCCTGCTGCATTTCTTCTGTCGGGAGTTGACACAACTCAACAGATCGCACCCTTATTTGACAATATGGGCAATCTCCATTACAAGATTTCCACATCAGACAAAAAAGCCCAGGTATATTTTGACCAGGGATTAAAACTTTGCTATGCGTTTAATCATGCCGAGGCCCACCGCTCTTTTATGGAAGCTGCCAGACTGGATCCCGATGCAGCCATGGCATACTGGGGTCAGGCATATGCTCTCGGTCCAAATATCAACGATCCTTTTCCTGATGATGAAAGAAAAGTTCAGGCTTACAAGGCTATCCAAAAAGCGGTCTCTCATTTAAGTAATTCGACGGAAAAGGAAAAAGCCCTGATCAATGCTTTAACAGCTCGATATAGTGATGATCCTGCCAGCAATTTAAATGAGTTGAATCATGCATACATGGTTGAAATGGCAAAAGTTGCCGAAAGATATCCGGATGATGCAGATATATTATCTCTTCACGGTGATGCTATCATGAATACCATGCCATGGGATTATTGGGAAAAAGATGGTACGCCTCATGAAAATATTCCGGAAGCAAAAGCTGCTTTTGAAAGAGCTATTGAACTCAATCCTGATCATCCTGGAGCGCACCATTTATACATCCATATGGTGGAATTACCATTCCCGGATATGGCTGTACCCAGTGCCGATAAACTGGGAGGATTGATGCCCTCAGCCGGTCATCTCGTTCATATGCCTTCTCATATTTACATCAGGGTTGGTCGATATGAAGATGCCGTGAAAGCAAATATTGACGCCATTACAGCAGATGAAGATTATATTTCTCAATGTTATTCCCAGGGAATGTATCCTCTTGGATACTATCCTCATAATATTCATTTTCTCTGGTCGGCGTCGAGTTTACTTGGGGATAGTGAAACGGCCATTGCCGCAGCAAAAAAGACTGCTGAGAAAGTTCCTATTGGCGAAATGAATACGTTGACATTTTTGCAGGATTATGCTTCCACTCCGATGCAGGCTTACGTTCGCTTTGGAAAATGGAACGAAATATTGACCATTCCCTATCCTGGAGATGGTTTCAAGCATATAAAGCTGATCTGGCATTATGCAAGGGGTATTGCTTTTGTACGAAAGGGTAATTTACTTGAAGCAAAGGAGGAATTAGATGCTCTCTCTGAAATGAAAGACGACCCTGATCTGGAAAACCTCATAGCCAATTACACCAACCCATCCTCTAAAATAGCCAAAGTTGCTTATGAGGTAGTGGCAGGTGAAATAGCTGCTGCTGAAGGGAATACAGAAAAAGCTATTGAGCATTTGAAAAAAGGAGTTGAATTCGAGGATGATCTGAATTACAGCGAGCCAGCAGCATGGCATGTTCCGGTCAGACAAACACTTGGAGAGGTGTACATGGAAGCCGGTAAATATATGGAAGCTGAGAAGGTTTACATGGAAGACCTGAAAAAGCTTCGTCAAAACGGCTGGTCTTTAATGGGACTTCAAAACAGCCTTAGTGCCCAGGGGAAAACGCAAGAAGCTAAAGACATTAAAAAGGAATATCAAACAGCCTGGCGTTTAGCTGATATTAGTATTGAAAAATCAATATTATAAAGGAATATAAAAGTAAAAGGTTTAGTCAAATTCCACATTGTGTTTCACTGTGAATGATCTCTGTGTTCCTTGGTGAGGAAATATTTCAAGGGGCTCAGAGGGATTCACAGACTTGTTGGAAACCCCCTTTTGAGATTAACTACCTGTGCCAATTTACATAACCGAACAGATGGTGTTCATTTTTATACATTTATTTCTATAGATTTTGTATTATTATTCTGATAATTAGTGAGTTAACTTCGTTGGCGTAAAAATTGAGTGTTTTGCATTGAATAAAACCAGTTGAATATGAAGACACTGTTGATTTTCTTTCTTGTCTTTTGTCTGATCGTTTGTTGCTGGCCACTGGGAATAGCTGCATTCTTCTTTTTATTCTTTTTTTGGCTAATACTGTTACCGTTTAAAATCCTTGGGTTTACACTTCATGTAGTTTTCAGTTTAATCGGCGCTATCCTGTTGTTGCCTTTTAAATTGTTAGCCGCTATTTTTTAATGGTTTTGAACCAACCATTCAATGGCTTGCTCAAGTAATTTCCGGTAAGAAAGATTCGAATAAGCGCTCGGTCCGTGACCACTTTGAATATAAACTACTTTTGATTTTTCGTACTCATTTATCCAGGCCAGATAAGGCATGCTTTCCGCAAGGTCAGTTGAAATCAAGGGATGAACAGAATCCAAAATGACACAATTCCCATAGGTTTCATCATAAATTTCAAAATCCGATAACCCGGCAGTAATCGGATGTGAACGATCCACAATTTTTACTGGAATATTTACATCATGTTCATAAACGGAAATTCCAGATGTACTGTCAGAACTATTGTATTTCCCGCCAATTATCTGAATGAATTCCGGCCAATCCTGGTAAGAAACGAGCGCATGATGCAAAAAGATCATCGGTTTACCGTCTTTCAATAATTGCAGGTATGCGTCCTTTTGAGATGGAGTGATCGAATCGTACATGTCGTAAAATAGCAAAAGATCAAATTGATCAACCTCCTCATTTTCGATCATGATATTTCCTTTTGGTTGCTCAGCTTCCTGAAAAGAAATATTTTCAAAGTCATTAAACATATCAAAGAAGGCTTCGCGATCAAAATTATGTCCTCCTGTGATAATCAGAATATTTAATTTATCCTGGCCAGAGAGGTTAGTCGATAAAAAAAGGGCTGCAACAAGTAAGATCAGTTTCATTCAATTTCCCTGAAGTTAATCTTAGTGATCCAATGATAGCGTCACGAGCTGATGATTAAAAACAGAAATGATTTCACTTAAAACAGATATGCTGATTTCCTCAGGTGTTTTAGCGCCTATATTCAAACCGATAGGACCATATAGTTTCTCTAGTTTGTCGGAATATTCCAAAAGCAGGCTTTGATTGTATTCCAGAAGATTGTTCATGATGATCTCTCTTCGGCTTGGAGGACCCAATACACCCAGGTACTTCGACTCAACCTTAAGCATTTCGATTAGATAATTCAGGTCTTTTGATAATGAATGGGTCATAAGAACAACTGCCGTTTGGTTATCAAATTTGATCTTAAGTGTCAATTCTTCAGGTTTGGCGTAGAGCACCTTTACAGAATCTGGTATTAAATGTGAAAATGATTCCTTAACGATCAGATAGGTTTTAAAGCCAATCGCATCAGCCAGTTTTGCCAGGCTAACACTGTCATACTCTCCACCGATGATCACCAACTGATTTTGAGGTGGAATATCCAACTCTTCTGATTCACTGTAGTCATGTGAGGAATTTGGTTGAGAGATCTCTATCTTTTCCGATTCAAAAGAATAGTAAGTACATGCCCCTGATAGGGCGTTGTCTTTTTTAATTCCCAGAATAATTCCCTTTCTTTTTTGGTGATGATCGTTGAATTGAAGAATCAATTGTTGAAGGGTAGAATTTTCCAGGTATTCTATGAGTACGTAAATCTTACCCTTGCAACCTAGCTTGTATTGTCCGTCATACTCAAAAATGACATTTTCCTTGTTCGTAAAAACTTTTTCCGACTGACGCAAAACTTCATTTTCTACACAACCTCCGCTGAGTGCGCCTTCATATTCCAGGTCTTCTGAGATGATCATTTGAGTTCCCTTCTTTCGGTAAGAAGAGCCAATTGTTTTAATGATACTGGCCAGAACCATGGGCTTTCCGGCATGTAACTTTTTGTTGGCAAAATCGAGCAGCTTTTTTAATTCATACATGGTTGATGAACGCTTTTTTTCCTTGTATAATATTAATCATGGTTAATGGATAAGTCAAATAAGATCTGGGTTGATTGGAAATATGAGTTGCTGAATGGGATGAAAAGTAGTGTCTAAAAAGCACAGGTAGAAGTTGAAATATGTCATCGTCATACCACTGGAATGAGAAAAGGCAAGTGTGAGTTGTTCGGACGAATAGCTATAGATTGGTGTATAAGCAATGAAGATTGAGAAAGCGTCAACTTATTATGGGATACCAAAGGTTAAAGGAAAGGGTTTACTTTCAGCTTTCAGCCTTGAGCTTTCACCTTTTTTCATATCTTTAAATTTCACTACAAAAGAAACTAATTGTCATTATGAAAATCATCTCCTGGAATGTCAATGGTATCCGCGCGATCATCAAAAAAGAGTTTGCAACCAGAATTGAGGAAATGGATCCGGACATCCTCTGTCTGCAGGAGACAAAAGCGAATACAGAACAGGTAAAAGATGCGGCACAACTGATCAATGGTTATCATGTGGTAGCTAATGCCTCCAAAGGAAGGAAAGGATATTCCGGTACTGCGATCCTTTCTAAAGCCAAACCGATTGAAGTAACCTTCGATATGGGAATTGAGGAACACGATCAGGAAGGTCGGGTAATAGCTGCTGAATTTGAAAATTTTTTCCTCGTCAATGTTTATGTACCAAATTCGGGAAATGGATTGGTGAGGCTGAATTACCGAAAACAATGGGATATCGACTTTATCCAATACCTTAAAACCCTTGAATCCAGGAAACCTGTTATCGTATGCGGAGATTTCAATGTAGCCCATCAACCAATCGACATTGCACGTCCAAAATCAAACTACAACAAAACAGCCGGCTACACCCAGGTAGAGATCGATGGGTTTGCCCATTTTATGAATAGTGGTTTGGTAGATTCCTTCAGACATCTCTATCCTGATAAAGTGGCTTATACCTGGTGGAGTTTCCGTGCAAACGCCCGTGAAAAGAACATTGGCTGGAGAATTGATTATTTTTTGCTTAGCCAGGCTTTCCTGCCGAATCTGAAAGAGGCTTTCATCCTTCCTGAAATTCACGGATCGGATCATTGTCCATTGGGCGTCATAATCAGCTGATTCTCCTTTAAGAATTCTAGAAAAGGACTTCTTTTTAGGTTACCAATTCCCAGCATTTTCACTAATAAAACCAATCAAAAGTGAAAAGTGCTATGGAAAAGAAAGTAAATTTCGAGGTCATCGTTAAGCCCTCCCGGGACCAAAAATCAATTTATGCCACGGATGCATTTCCGGCAGTTTCCAATCTTCAGGAATATAAGCCCCCCATGGATAAAAATGTTGAGGTCGGGAGAAAGCTGGAAAGGATTGGTATTACCGTACACCATATTGGAGAGTACAGCATTTCTGCTTCATGCACGGCCAAACAGTTTGAAAAGATATTCCATACCAAAATTAGAAAACATAAATTCAGAACCACCGAAGCCATTGCTGGCCAAAAAGAATTTGTAATGAATTCTCCGGGTCAGGAAGACCCATTTGAAATACCCACCGATGAAGGTTTGGATCAACTGATAGAACGAGCCTACATCCAGCACACACCACAATATTTCTCTACGGAAAGGACCATTCCTCCATTTTGGAATGATAAGTTCAGGTTGCGGGTACCTTCTGATGTCGCTCAGATCATGAAAGTCAGCAGTTTACACAAAAGAGGCATCACCGGTGACGGAGTAAAAGTGGCCATGCCTGATTCGGGGTTTTATCACCATCCGTACTTTATCGAGCAAGGATATAATTTCCTTTCCATTGCAGCGCCTGACACGGTTGATCATACAACTGATTTCAGCGGTCATGGGACCGGAGAGTGTGCGAACCTGTTTGCTACTGCTCCCGGTATAAATTTCATTGGTGTGAAAATGGATAACCCGACCCTTGCTTTCAAAACGGCTGTAGAAATGAAACCGGATGTGATCACATGCAGCTGGGGATATAGCCTGGACAAACCGGAAACGTCAATGCCAAACTTTCTGATTCCTCTTCATCTGGCAATTTTGGATGCTGTTAGCAAAGGAATCACTGTTTGTTTTTCTGCAGGGAATGGTCATTTTTCATTTCCTGGCGCCATGCCCGAAGTGATCAGTGTTGGCGGTGTCGTCGTTGATGAAAATTTGAATTACTCAGCCACAGCTTATGCGAGTGGGTTTACATCTACCTGGTTTCCGGGCAGAAAAACGCCGGATGTTTGTGGTTTGTGTGGTGAGTTGCCAACGGCAGATTACATTGTCCTGCCTGTAATGAGTGGAGCAGATCTGGAAAAAGAAGATGGCTGGGGCGCATTTAGTGGTACATCGGCAGCATCTCCAATGGTTGCAGGAGTTTGTGCTTTGTTAAAGCAGGTGGATAAAAACCTGACTCCTGATGAAATCAAAAATATTTTGAAATATACAGCCAAAGATATTGTGGCTGGTACCAATGCTCATGGCAAAACAGCAGCTCCCGGGCCTGATGAAGCAACTGGATATGGACTGGTGGATGCCGATCGCGCTATTAATGCTTTGTTGTAATAAAATGCTTAATTTATAGTGCTTGGTCAATTGTTAGACATAATGGAAGATGAGCTGATTAATTTCGATATTCTGTTTGGTGAAAAAGTCAAGGACGAAACGGCCCGGAATATTCCTTCCATTGACCAGCATAAACCTCCATTCGAAATTGTCGAAAAATGCAGACGATTTCTTGTGGAAAAAGGGATAACTTGCCACTCACATGATTTTGGCCTTTCTTGCTCAGCCCCCAAACTTGTTATTGAAAAAGTTTTTCAGACAAAATTGATAAAGAACTCAGAAAGCTCATATCTGGACTATTGGCGTTTTTCTAACTCACCAAAAATTCCCGATGAGATCCTCCAGGACATCAGCCAAATTACCTTTCCTCCGCCTCCTGAGCTTTTTTGAAATTCCTTTTGCATCAGAGATAGAATTCTCACTTTTTGACAAATATCATCTTCAGGACATTTCAAAATCCTTATCTTTGCCGCAATCTAACCGAAGAATAAACCTTGAAGAATATGAGAGAAAAAATCGTAGCAGGAAACTGGAAAATGAATAAAACCCTGGATGAGGGAAAAACGCTTGCGTCAGAGATCGTCAATATGTATGCAGACGAAGTTTCGGATGATGTGAAAGCGATTCTATGCACACCTTTCATCAACCTACCAAGCGTGAAAGGGATCATTGGAAATACAAAGAATGTATTTTTGGGAGCGCAAAATTGCAATGATCATGAATCGGGAGCTTATACCGGGGAAACATCTGTTCCTATGCTTAAGGCGATAGGTGTGAGCTATGTGATCATTGGCCACTCCGAAAGAAGGGAATATTACAATGAAAGCGATGAATTCCTGGCGAAAAAAGTTGATGCGGCACTTGCCGGAGGAGTCACCCCCATATTTTGCTGCGGCGAGCCATTGGAAATCAGAGAAGCAGGCACGCATTTTGATTATGTTACCAAACAATTGACAGCGAGTTTGTTTCACTTAAGCGCCGATCAGTTTAAGAAAATTGTCATCGCATATGAACCCATTTGGGCTATTGGAACCGGAAAAACGGCAACTTCCGATCAGGCGCAGGAAATGCATGAAAAACTTCGACAGCATCTTGCCAGCAAGTATGGAGATGTGGCCGAAGAAATTTCCATTCTTTATGGAGGAAGCTGCAAGCCCGATAACGCCCAAGAAATTTTTGCGGGTAAAGATGTAGATGGCGGATTGATTGGAGGAGCTTCGCTGAAGTCGAGGGATTTTATAGAAATTATTAAATCGTTTTAAGATGAAAATTGCCGGGAAGTGTTTTTTCTTTTTTTGCATGTTAATGCTTGGAGCATTTCCCGGAAATTCAACCCTTCAAAAGCAATATTGCAATATTTACGGCTCAGTTTATATTGTGGATAACCCCAGAGAGGCGGATTACAGGGTATTTGTCGAAGAAACCGAAGGCTCTGCCGACCTTTGGGTTTTTGATACGGATGACAAACTATTTGCCGATCGTCCCGGACTGTGGTTTTTTACTGAGACCCAAGCATTTGCCGACTTTTACATCTACTTTGACAGGAGTAAACAATTAGCTGATTTTTCGATTTATTACATTGAAACAGAGTCCTTTGCGGGATGCAATGATTAATTATGCATTATCAGGTAAAAATTACATGCCCTGAAGACATTCAGGATACCCTCATTGCTGATCTGTTGAGATTGGATTTTGAATCATTTTGGCAGGATCAAAACCAGGTTTTAGCCTATATCGACAAAGAGAAATTTGATGAAATCACTTTGAAGGATATAATTGAAAAACATTTGGACTCCACAGAAAATGCCTTCGAAGTATCTGATTTAGAAGAGAAAAACTGGAACGAAGAGTGGGAAAAAAACTTTGAACCGGTCTTTATAGAAGACCAAATCGCCATTAAAGCAGATTTTCATATATTGAGTAAGTCCTACCCTTACGAGATTACCGTCAATCCGAAAATGTCTTTTGGAACAGGTCACCATGAAACAACCGACCTCATGCTCAAGACGCAACTAAATACCGATTTCCAGGGGAAAAGTATTCTGGACGTTGGAACTGGCACTGGAATCCTTGCAATCATGGCTCAAAAATTGGGGGCACGGGATGTTGTTGCTACTGATATTGACGATTGGAGCATTGAAAACAGTCGGGAAAATTTTTTAAACAATGAATGTCAGGAAATAGAAATTCTTCAAGGTTCGATTGAAGAATTGGCCATCGACAGGGAATTTGATATTATTTTAGCAAACATCAACCGAAATGTCCTGCTCCATGAAATTCCATTCTACTCTGGATTATTGAAGCAGGGGGGTGTTCTCTTATTAAGTGGATTTTATGACACGGACATTGTGCCCATTACCGTGGCTTGTGAGCGAAGTGGATTAAATGCAAAAAACTGTGCCTTAAAAAACAAGTGGGCCTGTCTGACGTTTCAAAAATAATAGCTTCTTCGTCATTTTATTACTTTTTTCAGATTGAATACTTAAAATCCATAATTTCGTTATTTGATTAATTGTAAATTTAGTTTCCGTATTTGTTTTTTATGAGGCTAAGTGTAACGGTAATATTCTTCTTGTTTTCGACCATTGCATTCGCTCAGCGATATCAATTACCTGATTCAGTTGGTGTTTTTGGCCAGCGGGTAAAGGAAATGCTGAGTACGACCAATAATGTGAAGACGAGTGAGATTGGGTCGGCTTTTGAAGAGGTATGGGCTTCCGGCTTCAATGCTTCTCAAAAAGACAAGATCATTAAGTTGTCCAGGAAGATGCTCAGAGATGAGGTGGCTATATACCCCCTGATGACCAATTATTTTTCCATGCTCACCAGTGCTGTTTCGAATTACAATCTTGCTTCAGGTAAAATGGACAATCTGCTGATTATGGTAGAAAAATCATACGAGGCCTATGGCAACAGAACATTTAGCGTTGGACTTTTAACCTTGAGAAACCTTTTTGTAAATCATGCCTTGTTTTACAGTCGCAACAATGCATTATACGTTGAGGGTGCTGGCCTGGATTTCGAATTTAAAGAAATGAGTACCGATTATGAATCGGTTTCTATCGACGATGCTTTGTTGAACGAGCTGACTACTGCGGATGAGGCTGCAGAAGAAGCAACTGAAGATGGATGGGGAGATAGTGGAGAAAGTGACAGTTGGGGTGACAGTAAGGATGATGACGGCTGGGGAGACGATGATTGGGAAAATGACAGTTGGAATGATGATGGCTGGGGAGAACCCAAGTCTGATGATGATAGTGGCTGGAGCGATGGGCAGTCTAAGGAAAATGAAATATCAACAGCAGATCAGGCAATCAAAAGTGGAATGGAAGCTGTTGTCACCACTCATATCAAAGATGCACAGGGGGCAATCATAAAATTTGAAAAGGCTAATTTAACTTTTGTTACCCGCTATGATTCAACCTCAGTCGAAAACACCTCCGGTGAGTACGAGTTTCACAACTTTCGCTTGATCGCGAATGGAGGTAAATTCAAATGGGATCTTGCAGGATTTGACGGAAATGATGTCTACACGGAATTGGATAAATATTCATTTGATACACGATTGCCTGAGTTCCGGGCAGAAAAGACCAAACAATATTATAAAGTTGCCTTAAAAGATAAAGTGGAGGGTATTTTTGAATATAAAAGTGTAAAGCGTGATTCATTGGGAAATGCGGCCTATCCAAAATTTAACTCTTACCATAGTGATATTAAGTACAATTTTGATTACGATGGATTTTATTTTCGAGGGGGATTTAGTCTGGATGGTAGAAAAGCAGGAACAGAGTCAATTGATGGAGCTGATGCCATGATAGAAGTTTCCGGCGATAAGGGGAAACAATTTAGGGGATATGGAAAAGATTTTGTTTTTAAGGATACTGTTGTTTTAGGAAAGCAGGTTAGAATAGCTGTTTATCATTCGCGCGATTCTATCACCCACCCTTCTGTAAGGTTTTATTATTACCCCAATCAAAAAAGGCTAACAGTAAGAAAAGAAAAGGATGGATTTAACCTGAGCCCTTACAATTCATCCTATTACGATATGACAATTGAGGCAGATATGGTCGACTGGGACCTGAATGCTGATAGCATGAATATATCGGTATTGAATGCGAAAAGCATGATCCCGGCAACTTTCGAATCCATAGATTATTTCAGCAAAGAAAAGCTGGAAGAAATGTCAGGGGTGTATAAATTCAATCCTGTTGTGGCGGTTTTCAGCTATGGAAGTAAAAATAAAACCAGGGAATTTTATGCCGATGACATGGTAGCCGACCTGAAACTGAACGAAAAGGCTGTTCATTCCGCTATGATGTTTCTATGGTATCGGGGATTTATTGATTATGATCCTGATTTGAGAAAAGTTTTTATCAAGGACAAATTAATTCACTACGTTCGCTCAAGGCGAAAGAGCAAAGACTATGACGAATTGTTGATAAGCTCCCTTTCCCGAAATGCCCCAAACGCTACACTTCACCTGGCGGATGACGCCCTGACTGTAAGGGGGATCGACAAGTTTTATATTTCAGAGACACAGGATATCTATATTTTACCCTTTGACAATTCCATAACCATCTTAAAGGACAGGGACTTTACATTTCAGGGCCAATTGTTTGCCGGGAACTTTGAATTTGGCGGTCGTAATTTCATGTTCAAATATGATAGCTTTTTGGTAGACCTTGGGAATATTGACTCGATAAAGTTTAAGGTTGAGGATGAAAATTTCCGGAAGAAAGAAGTTGATAACAAGCTGGTTTCAGTGGAATTATTTAAGGGTGGAGCAGATGTCAACGCAAGTACAAGTGGCACCCTGTACATCAATAAACCTAATAACAAGTCGGGAAACATGATCTATCCAGAATACCCGATTTTTAATGCTGCGAGAGGAGCAGTTGTGTATTTTGATCAGGAAGATATACTTGACGGAGCGTATGATAAGTCCATGTATTTTTACATTCCACCTTTCGGGATTGATAGTTTGAGTGCAGAAGACCCGGCTGCGATTGGGTTTGAAGGGATTTTTATGTCAGAAGGAATGTTTCCCGATTTCAAGGAGACCCTTCACATTATGCCGGACAATTCACTTGGTTTTGAACATAATACACCGCCTGAAGGATATAATCTATACGAAGGGGATGCTAAGTTTTATAACAAATTGAGGCTGGACAAAAATGGGTTGGTGGCGTCCGGTAGGATTGAATATATTTCCAGCTCAAGCCAATCCGAGGCTTATACTTTTTACCAGGACTCGGTCATTGCAGAGGGAACGGATTACATCATTGAATCGGGTACCTACGGTGGTGCAAGTTTCCCTCAAATATCAACACCAACTTATGACATGAAATGGTATCCGCGTGAAGACGAAATGTTTGTTTACAATAAGGAAGAACCATTTGACTTATATAATACTACGGCATCACTGGATGGTGCAACAATATTGACAGCCCAGGGTGTACATGGAGAAGGTCTGTTCAAGGCAAGGGGCTTTGAGGCAGTTTCTGATGAATTCACTTTCCAGGAAACAAAGATGACCGCCAGACACTCCAATTTTGTGGTTGCATCACCTCAAAATCCGGAAAAGCCGCTTATGCAGGGTGAGGACATCAGACTTGATTTCGATCTGACCAATAACTTAGGAGATCTAAGTCCTGAGGTGGAAGGTGTTGCAGCTCTGGAATTTCCCTATGCACAGGTTAAAACTTCTATTTCCAAAGCGCGATGGAACCTTGCAGAAGAAAAAGTTTACATGGAAAAACCTGAAGATGTTGACATCAGCAACTCATACTTCTACACTACCCGGGAAGAACTTGATAGCCTTGCATTCAATGCGACCGGAGCTACCTATGATCTGCAAAGAAGTGAGCTACTTGTGACGGGTATTCCTTATATCAATGTAGCAGATGCATTGATCACTCCTGAAAATAATGAGGTTTTGATTTTGGAAAATGCTACGATCGGGACCTTATTGAATACGAATATTGTTATTGACTCATCATATCAATACCACAATCTTTTTGACGGCACGATTAACATAATCAGTAGCAAGCAATTTAGTGGAGATGCTACATATCAGCTGGTGAATGCCGTCAAAGATACATTTGCCATCAAGTTTGAAGAATTTAATCTGAGGGAGGTTCCTGATGCTAAAAACAAGGAATTACGAGGACTTCAGACAGTTTCTGGTGGTACGATCAGGGCAGAAGACAATCTGGTTATTTCACCAGGTATGTTGTTCAAGGGTGATGTGACCATGTTTGCCCAGCAAAAACCATTGAAACTGGATGGTTATGTAAAACTGGATTTTAAAAATTCTGAGAATTACGATACCTGGATCAAATATCAGAGTCAGGATGAAGAAACACAGGAGATCATTTTTGACATAGCTACAGCTGTCACAGAAAACGGCAATCTCATCAATGCTGGTTTGCATTATGAGGCCTTCAGCAACGAGCTTTATTTATCTTTTGTTCAGGATCGGAGAAATGTTAGTGATGATGATTTTTTTAAACCTAAAGGTCAGCTTTGGTTTGATGAATCTGTCAATAAATACACCATCATGGATTCAGCCAAAGCGAATGGCAATTCCTATGCAGGTGACGTCTTCACTTACAATGAAAACAATGGAGACATTGAATTTGAAGGGAATTTCCACTTTATAAACAATTACAAAGAGACAACCATGCGTTCGGCAGGAAGGGGGACAGGAAATGCAAGAAAGCAGGAATATAAAGCAAACACCCTTTCCATTTTTGACTTTGATCTACCGGATGCGGCTTTTGCCGAAATGCATCGCCATGTTTTCGAAACCGTCGATATTTTAGGTGCTCCCGAATCCGAGCCAGATAAGGACGCTCTTATTTTTAAAATGGCTCCTATCATCGGTGATCGTGAAACAGTGGGATATGATCAAAGGTCTTTAGAAGAATATATTCCGATTGCTATGGCGTCAAATAGACTGATAGGTGATATCGTATTTTCAAAATTGGTTTTGGATTGGGATAAGGATAAAAGTTCCTGGTATAGTGAGGGACAGTTAGGGTTGTCTCATATCGTCAGAAATGATGTCAATGCCATGGTAGATGGTTTTGTGGAAATTAAGAAAACAGAAAATGGTAGCGCTCTTAATCTCTTCATACAGGTAAGTGCTGATTGCTGGTACTATTTTGGTTTTGAAGAAAACAAACTTGTGGCTTTTTCCAATAATGAAGCCTTTAATGATATTGTTGGTGGAAAGTCTAAAATCGACAAAGCGGGATTTGGCGAGTATGTATTTGTATTAGGTGATAAAAGTGATGCCTTGAATTTTGTCAACCAGTTTCGCGCTGATTATTTAGGCATTTCCGAACCATATGAAATGTATGTTCCGGAGCCAACGCCTCAGCAAAATTTTGATTTCCTGGAAACAGAAGAAGAAGCTCCTGTTGAAGGGGAATCTATCACAGAAGAGGAACTAATCCAGGAAGAAGAAAAACAGGAAGAGGTGATTGATGACAATGAGGGGTTCTAAGTCTTCAAACTATATTCATCAATTACGTTTTGATAAATTCCTTTCAGTTTTTTGACGGTTTCCCTGGCTGAAAAGTGATCCTCATAATATTTTCTGATCTTTTTGGGAGGGTACTTTTCAATATTTTCAACCATATACACAATTGCTTCAGCCAGGGCTTTTGGATTTTCTTTTTCAACGACTAAACCCACTTCTTCGGAGATAATTTCTTCGGGACCGCCACATGTTGTAACAATGCATGGTTTTCCACATGCAAGTGCTTCTAAAACAACTACACCAAAGCTTTCATGCCGACTTGAGAGAATGAACAGATCACACTTTTGTAATGCCTTAATAATTTCATTTTTATCCATTTCACCTCTGATAGATAAAACTTCTGCGAGCCTCAAATTATTTGCTAAATCCATTAAAGCATTTTCTTCAGAACCGATACCTATCAATTCGAGAGAAAGATAAGATATGTCTAATTGTGCTATTGATTTTATTAGAATATCATAGCCCTTTTGATGCTCCAACCTTCCTACGGATAATAATTTTAAATTTTGCGAATCAGTGGGTCGTTTAAGTGGGATAAAACTTTGATCGTCAATGAAATTATTTAAAACTGAAACCGGATAACCGATATATCTTTCCATTTTGCTTTTCAATCCTTTTGATACAGCCATTAATGAATTAGAATTTGTGTAGGCCATTTTTAATTGTGGTATCAAATTCCCCTTTTTATCAAGAAAATCCATAAATGGAAATGGAGACATGTGCTCAACGATGATATAAGGAATATTCTTCTTTAGAGAGATTTTATGAGCAATGAAGCCAGCTGGATAGCTAACATGAGCTAATAAAATATTCGCTTTACCAAATTCCTTTTCAAAAGATTTTAAATTGTTCAAGTTTGATTTCAATATTGAATTAATATTTCCCTTTAGGATCTTCCTAGTCCAGGTAAAAGCAGGTTTAAAATACTCAATACAGTTTGGTTTTAATTCATTTCTGGAAGAGGGTGTTTTTTCCGAAGAATATAATTTTCGTAGGTTTTTAAGCCTGTCTTTTGACCAAAGTAGAAACCGCTCGTCGTTCTGTCCCCAATGGCTTATTCCGATATTATCCTCTTGAAAATACTGCGCAAAGCTTTCAGCTTGCTCACGAAAAAATATCCCGGCATATGGGTGCTGAGGAGAAGGATACCAGGATGGGATGATGAAAATGTTCATGAACTAATTACATAATCTGTTCCTTTTTAATTTTGAATAGTCTGTTTAATAAAAATATATAGTATTCATCAATTTTTATAAACAGTTTGCTTCTATTCATAAAATGCCAGTGTTTAATAATGACCTTCCTTCTTAAATCGTCAGCCATGTGCAAATATGATCTAAATCTTGTATTGTAGATTTTATTGTCTAGAATAGAATATAAAAGTTCATTTCCATTCTTTTTAAGTAATTGATTAAAAATTAGCTGATCTCCAAACTCACCCACTTTTAAATGGTCGTTTGGAACTTTTAGTATTTCCTTTGCCCATTGTCTTAAGAAGTAGATAGTGTTTTTGTTTTTTCGATAGAGAACTAAACCGGTATTGTATTCATTTTCCCTGGTATACCCTAAGAATTCAGGGGGTCTTTTTTGATAATTGATTTTGGGTTCGTTTGCGATACAAAACTCAAACTCCTGCAAAAATGAAAATAGCGTTTCTAAATCCCCGCAAATTTCCGTATCAACATCCAGGTACAAAGTATATCTAAATGGGGAATCTCCGATAGCTCTGACCTTATTTTTAAGGGGGTGCAGTGAAGGATCAATCGGGTAAACATGATCAAACCATTTTTTTAGATTTGCTGAGGGTTTGCTAGCGAATAAAGCTGTTTTTAAATCAGGGTTGGTCCTTTTTAAGGATTTAATGGAATAGAGCAATTCCCCTTTATGACTATTTGAATTATCGCACACATATATTACTCCTTTTTCCATTTTTTAATTTTAGAAACTAATCCACAGAATCGTAAAATTCCGGTATTTCAAAATAATTCAAAATTGATTTGATATTCATTTTCTGCGATTGTGATAAACTCTGTTTCCAGGAGTCAATTTGTTTTTGATTTTTAATATTTTCTATTGCATAGTTTATCGTCGACTTGCTCGGATTAAACCTTTTTTCAACAGAGCTGACAGGTACTGGTATTTTCAAGTAATTGAAGATTTTTTTTAATGTAGAATCATAATTGAGCAAAAGGTCTTCGTAATAGATTTTCAATCCTTTATTTTTTTTAAATCCTTCTTTGAAATTTAAACTCCACAAAAAAGCATAATATTCCTCTACAGACCTGATTTTATTATATCGTTCCTGATGCTGCAAATAAATTTCATTGTGCTTGAAATCCGGTATTCTAATAATATCCGGTATAGTTAACTTCTTACTCAATGGATGCCTGATTATTGAAGCAATGCATGAATATGGGTTTCTAAAAAGTGAAATTGATGCAAAGTCAAATTGATTTGCTAACCAGCAGGACAATAAATTTGCATGATTGAATTTTGTAACAAATATTTTTGACTTTGAAAGTACATGTAGTCCATAGTCATTATATAATCCAATAGATAAAGCTTGTCCTTTCAGGAGTATTTCAAAAATAGTTTTGCATTCAGGTTCTTTGGCATCTGCTGGTATGGGTTGGAAGAAGTAAAAATTGTTCTCAGCAATTTCCTTGAATTTCCGGATTTCAAGTCTTGGTAATACATTAGGAGACTCAATGGTATTTCTTAGCAAAGGTTCATCAAACAAACAAGATCCTGGTATTGTCAATAAGATCTCTGAGAGCCATGTTGACCCACTTCTTGGAAAACTAAATAAGCAAATATTATTTTCGAAAGATATTTGTCTGTCTTTATTCCTTTTGATAAAAGGATAGATATATCTATGCAAATAGTATCTGTCTCGGATTCTTTTAATATTTTTCAAAACAGAGCTCACTTCAACTATTGTAGCCTTTGATAATGAAAAATCACAATATAGCGTATGTGTTTTGCTGTGAACATGGAATTTTGGAAAAACTTACTGTTTTACTTGTAAGGTCGCTTTTCCATTTTGGAAAAGTAAATGGAAACTCATCCTTTTATTGTTTTTGTCCAAGAAAAAACTTTAAACCAAGTAAATCAACTCTTAAAATATTAGAAGAGCAAAACATTCACATCAATGATGAAAACCTCAATCGTGAATTTGAATTCTATCCTTTGTATAACAAAGTAGTAGCGACTTCTTATGTTGAGAATAAATACAAACAGGATTTTATTGTTTTTTTAGACAGTGATTTGTTAGTACTAGAGAATCTTTTTGCTGATGATAGAATTCTCAATACTGAAGTTTCCTTACAAAAGGAATTTATGAAATATGTTGCAGCAGAGAAAAGTTCGGATCAATTTTTCAGATACTGGGAAAGGATTTTCAATTTCCTGGAGGTTGATAATTATAAATTTTCAAACCTATTCACCAATGATGTCAGAACAATAGCTTATTATAATTCTGGACTAATTTTTAGCAAGACTTCCACTGGTCTAATGAGTCAATGGAATGAAAATCTAACCCATTTGTTAAGAAAATATCATTGGAGAAACCTTGAATACTTTTTTCTGGAACAAGCTACCTTAAGCGCGACAATACAACAAATGGGACTTGAAGTTTATGAATTGCCCAAAGGATATAACTATCCGATTAGTATGCACAACAATGTTTTTGAAAGAAATAAAGTTGGGAAAGTTGATGAGTTGATTGTTTGCCATTATCTAAAAGAATATGGTTCAACAATTAAAAATTTAAAAGAAATCTCGAAAAAAGATAATGAAAAAGTCAATTGGGTTATCGATCAATTTAAAGAGTTAAAAATCTTTCCAGGAACCACCTCTTCGAGAATTTCTGATTATATCCAGGTAAAACGCAACATCAACTTTCAGAAAATATTATATTTCTCAAAGAAATTCCGACTTCATCGATGAAATATTTCTTATTTGTCATATTAAGTTTCAACAGTTTTCTTTTGCAAGCGCAAAACGAATACTCCGAAATAGGCCTAAAAGCAGGTATTAACATCAGCGACCTTGGAGGCAAGGAGATTGGCTATTTGGCTACTGTGGGACTTCACGTAGGGGGTTATTACGAATACATCATAAATAGTTATGCAAGTATTCAGCCTGAGGCAGTTATTTCTTTGCAGGGAGCCGCCATTACAGCAGATAAGGAGACAAGACTGAATTACACCTATCTGAATATGCCAATCCTTGGTAAATTTTATGCAATTGAAAATTTTGATTTTGAAATAGGCCCTCAGTTCGGATATCTTCTTTTCGCAAAACAAAAAGACCCGGTTGGGAATATTGACCTCACCCATCAGGTAAAAAGGTTTGACTTTTCAATTGCATTTGGTTTTGGTTATAAATATAAAAGCCGGACCAGCCTCACCTTACGGTATAACCTCGGGATAAATAACACGAACGAAAACAATGTCATTTATAGTCGACGACTTACAAACCAGGTCTTTCAGGCTTCTGTTGCTTATATTCTTTAATTTTACATTTCCAATCTTGGTTCACAATTAAAAAAGATCAATTATTCTTAATTGATCGTTCTAATATTTATTTTAAGTTCTTCGTGTTATACAACCAAATGATCAGGAGAGTAATCAATATACTTTACAGAATTTTCCAGGGAATTGTTATTCTCCTCATCCTATGCTTTGCGCTTTTTCATCTTTCTTTTGTCCAAAGCAAGATTGTTGGGTATGTAGTTAATATGGTCAAAGAGAAAACAGGTGCTGAGGTCAGCATTCGCAAGATCTATCTGTCATTTCCCAAAAACCTTACGATCAGGGATCTTCTCATTCAGGATGAAAGACCTGATACACTTGCGTTTATTCATCGGGCAGATATAAATGTTTCACTCATTGGTTTGTTGCAAAACAAAATACACATAAGGGAGGCAGAAATTAATGGATTAATAGCCGAAGTTTACAGAAGGCCACATGAGAAAGACTTCAATTACCAGTTTATCATTGATGGATTCTCCGGTAATACCCCTAAGCAAAAAGACACAACTGGCTCTTCATGGGAATTTGAACTTGGTATCATTAAATTAGCAGATAACCGGGCGGATTATCTTGATAGCCTTAATCAGCAGTTTCACCAATTAAAATTGGGCGAACTTGAACTACGGACCGACAATTTTGATCTGGAAAATGGTGATTTTGGTGTACCCGTCCTTAAATTAAAAGACACTCATTACAGCTTTATTTCAAATAGCACTCAGGATACCATTGAAATGGATGACGAAACGGCAGGCATTCCATTCGTCATTTCCAATGAACTAATCGAGTTGGAAAATGTATCTTTTACTTTTCAGGATGCAAACCGAATTTCGATGGATATTTCAGTTGGGAACCTGGAGGCAAAGCCTGAGAAACTGGACTTGAATAAACAGGAAATTTTAATTAACTCATTCCTTCTGGATCATCCACAAGTAAAGATATCTACTAGCAATCCGGATACTACAGCTATAAAACCGGAACCTAAGCAATTCGCAATTAACAATGCAAATACAATTTTTGGTGAGATCGGATGGACTGTTGCGACACAAGAAATTGAAATTGAAAAGGGTCTTTTTGCAATGCACAATCGTTCTCTGCCGGAATCTGATCTTTTTGATCCTAATCATCTGCAATTCGAGGAAATAAATATGATTAGTGAAAACACATTTTTTAGTGATTCACTTATCAGGGCAAACATTTCAAAGTTAGAAGCCGTTGGTTCAGAAAAGATGCATCTGCAGGAGTTTCTGGTTGATTTCTCCATGATGCCATCCGAAATTAAGGCGGACAATTTTAGGCTAAAAACAAATCGTACAAATTTATCTGGCAAATTGGGGATGCAATTTCCTTCCATTAACCAAATAGGTGATAATCCTTCAGAGCTCAATATGCTTGTCGATTTGGAGCCAGGAATTATCGCTCTTTCGGAGGTTCTATATTTTATCCCTCAATTTGAAGGTCGCGAAAAACTATCCTCACTTTCAAACCTCAATCCTGAAATATCAGTCCACGTTTCAGGTAAATTAAACAATCTGGATATCAGAAAATTCAGATTAAATATTCCCGAAAAACTGACCGCTGATCTACAGGCTACAATTTCAGGATTGCCTGATATGAATAGGTTAGGATACAGTTTGAATCTTAAAGAATTGAAAGGAGATGATTTTTTCCTTTCCCATTTTGTCGAAGATACTTCCATTCAAAAAATGATACCAAAGACCTGGTCTGTCCATGGAAAATTGGATGGAACCACGAAGCAGTTTGATTCGGATTTGGCTATGCATACGAGCTTTGGAAATTTATATGGAAAAGGAATTGTCAATTTTGACAAACTAAATTCACAAACAACCCGGTTTAACCTGACAGGAGAAAAAGTGGCTGTTGGAAAGATTATTGGTTCTTCTAAAATTGAAACGGCAGATTTTCATTTTGATCTTATCTCCAACAATTTATCAGATTTGAAAGGGCAGCTATCGGGGGTAATCGATAAGGTAATATTTAATTGTTATGAATACAGAAACCTGCAGGTTCAAATCGATAGTGATGAACGAATAGAATTCAAACTTGCATCAGAAGATCCTAATGTAAATCTTCAAATTGCTGGAAATGCCATGATGCAAGATTCTTCCTACCATGTTAATTACAACTTTGACATTGAAAATCTCGACCTTTTAGCCACTGAGCTGGCAAAGAAAAATTACAGAATTCACACCGTGATTTCGGGTGAATATGACATCGATCCGGATGAATTTTTCAAAGGAGAAACCGAAATTTCCGATTTGATCATTACTGTGGATAGCGTTCAGCACACGTTCGAATCCGTAAAAATATCTTCTCTTGTTCAAAAAGATAATATTGATTTTAAGCTCAATTCGGAGGTTGTTACCGGATACTTAAAAGGCAATGCAGATATTAAGGATATTGGCGATATCATCAATAACAAAATTCAAAGTTTTGTTGGCACACCGGATTCTACACTTGATTTTTCAGATAAATCCATTGACTTCGAACTCAACTTTCTTCAGGAGGATTTAGTTACAACACTACTGGTTCAGAACCTGGAGTCGATCAAGATTGATGAATTTACCGGGCACTATGATGGCCGAAAGGATGAATTTTCCGGAAACATCAAGATTTCAGAGATCAGGTATGGAAATCTGGGTTTGGATAGCGTGAGCTTGAATGCAATGGCTGACGCAGACACGATGTATGCCGATCTCTTCATTGAACAGTTCCTGATGGATACCCTGGCCATACGACAACTTAACTTTGGTGCGTATTTTCAAGAGGATACCATTTCGACCACTTTTCAAAAATTCGACAGTGCCATGAATCCTCAATATTTTGTCAGAAACAAAATCAAGCTTTCAAAAGGAGATTTATATGTGATTTTTCCCAATGAACAAATTACCTGGAACAGTCAACATTGGAAGAGAAATGATGTTCAGGTCCTTGACCTGAAAGATTCCATCAAAAACAATGTTTCCTATTCAAATGGATCTCAGAAAATCAATTTCATTTCGTCTCTTAAACAATTGTCGATCAGCTTCGATCAGTTTAATTTATCGAACTACATCAATTTTTTTGAACTGTCCGACTCCATTCCTTTGTTAGCAGGAGTACTTAATGGAGAGGTCATGTTGCGAACAAGCTCATCTTTTCCATTCGAAGTGGATTTACAATTAAACGATTTATATTTCCTGGAAAATGAATTAGGCAATATCAATCTGATTGCAGATAAAGATGAAGCCGGGCTTTTCCACTTTGGTATTGCTTCTCAATACAAACAAAATTTACTAAGACTAAGGGGCGATTATAAAAGTCTGGCGAATGACTACCAGTATCATGCAGACTTACTGGTAAATTGGAAAGACCTTGATTATTTCGAACCATTCCTTGACAATACGATTGATTTTTCGGGAGAAATTATTGGAGAAGCAAGGTTCTCAGGTACCCGTGAAGCCATTCGGGCAGATGGAAAGATCAATTTCAATGATGTCAGGTTGAGTTATGCTGAATTAAACACCTCCTATACGGTAAATAGCGGATTGCTCGAGTTTGCCGATGATCAGCTATTAGTTAAAGATTTCAGGATTCATGACCAAAATAGTAATCCTTTAAATGCTTCAGGCAAAATAAATTATGCTCAGCTGAACAACCTGACCTATGATTTGAAGCTATCAAGTCAGAACTTTTTGATCATGAATAATTCCAGCAAGGAAAATGAAAAAGTCTATGGCAAGCTTTTGCTGACCAGTAATATTGATCTTCATGGAACCTCATCTAAACCTATCCTTCGATCTGATCTAAAATTGGAATCCGGAACCAATATGACCTATGTGATGCCGGGTCAAAGTCTGGAACTGGTCACAGACCAGGGAGTTGTGGTCTGGAATGATGATAAAATCACAGAAGTAAGTACGGGAGTCTTTGAATCCGACAGTATCAATAAATTTATGGAGGATTATCAATTGACAGTAAATCTTGAAATTGATAAAAATGTGTCCTTTACGTTGATTACAGACCCAAATTCTGGTGACATCGCTCAGTGTAATCTGAATGGGAAATTGGTGTACAAGCAGGAAAGCGGAAAGGATCCTAATCTGACTGGTGTCATCGAAACGGAAAAGGGCTTTTATGAATTGTCATTTTATGGTTTGGTCAAAAAAAGATTCACAGTTACCCCCGGAAGCAGGATCGGCTGGTCCGGAGATATCATGGATGGGATTATCGATATCGAAGCCAGGTATGAAACCAAAACCAACTCAGCAGCTCTAATGGCAAATGAAGGAATGGTAGGAAACCAGTACAATCAAAGGTTGGACTATTTTGTAGTGTTGGATATTGGGGGTATGTTAAAAAATCCTGAATTAAAGTTTTTACTAGATCTGAAAGAGGAGTATAAACGGAGCTATTCTATCATTGCCAATAAGCTTCAGCAATTAAATATGCCTGAAAACGAGGTGGAAAGAAATAAGCAAGTCTTTGCTCTGCTTGTAACTGGTGGGTTCATAGCGGACAGCCCGGTAGCGGGAAGTGGCGCTTCCTCTAATAATTTTGCGACATCAGCAGCCAGGAACAGTGTCAACGGGATTCTCACCCAACAGCTAAACAATATTACTGGTCAATATATTAAGTTTGTAGATTTTAATGTTGGAGTAAATACCTACGAAAACTATTCAACGGGTCATAGTGAGACCAAAACAGATCTTGATCTGCAGGTTTCAAAAAAGCTTTTTAATGATCGGGTGACGGTCGAGGTTGAAAGCTCCATTAATATTGATAACAACTCAACACAGAATGCTGCAAAACCAGGAAAAACGACGAATTTTGAATACGCAGTGTTGTATGATCTGACCGAATCCGGTAATTATAAAGTAAAGGCATTTCGGGAAAATGCCTATGATTTATTTGATGGAGAAATTCAGAATTCAGGCGTGGCATTTATTTTTATGCGAGACTTTAACCCGAAAAGTATGCGGGAAAGTGAAGGTGTTCAGGATTCAACATCACAGGATGCGCTGAGACCGGAAGAAGATGAAATCAAAGAGGAAAATGAGGAGTAGAGGATGATAAAATGCTTGAGACAATATCCGAAGCTTGGTTATATCCTCTTGTTGGGAGTAATCTTTTTTGGATCATGTACTGGTACTAGAAAAATACCTGAAGGAGAATTTTTGTATGGTGGTGCTGAAATAAAATTACGATCTGATATATCAAGAAAGAAAAGAAAGGAGCTCAATAGAGATCTTGAAAATACATTAACCCCCAAACCCAACGGAAAACTTCTCTGGATGAGACCTGGTGTCAGCATTCATAATACGGTAAAAAAACCTGGCAAGGATAAAGGGATCAAACACTGGTGGAAATATAAAATAGGAAAAGAGCCGGTTCTTTACGATCTGGAAAATTCGGAAAAGGTCTCAGCCAAACTTGCAAATACTTTGTTTCACAAGGGATTTTTTCAGGCAAAAAGTGAATTTGAAGAATACGAGAACGGACGGGTTAAATATGTCAATTTCATTGTGGAGACGGGAGTACCTCACATAGTCGATACGGTAGTTTTTCCAAATGACACAACCAAGCTGAATGCTTTGATTTTGAAGAACAAAGCCGGTACACTTATCGAAGAGGGGGAGAACTATGATCTCGAAAAGTTAAAAAATGAAAGGGTAAGGATAGCTGAAGATTTAAAAACAAATGGATACTACTTTTTTGAAGCCAATGATTTGTATTTCAGAGCTGATTCCGCATCAACTAAAAACAAAGTTAAGCTCGACCTTCATTTGAAACCAGATATTCCAAAAAGTGCTTTGGATCCTTATCGGATCGATAAAATATATGTATTTGATGATTACAACATAGAAACAAAAAAAAATCGGGATACAACATCCATTGACGATTATTACTATCTGTCAACGGGTCATTTTATTCGACCGGAAATCGTGTTGGATGAGGTGTTTTTGGAAAAGGGAAAGTATTACAATTCAGAAATACATGAAAGGACGATCAGGTATTTGTCGGCCCTGGGAAATTTCAGATATGTAAACATCCAATATGTAAATGAAAATGACTCTGCGCAAACCCTTGATGCCAATATCTATTTATCTCCATACAAAAAATACTCCATAAGCGCTGAATTAAACGCTGTGACTAAGACTAATAATTATGCCGGCCCGGGAATTCGACTTAGTTTTCTCAACCGGAATATTTTTAGGGGATCAGAGATTTTAAGCACGAATTTAAACGGTCGGTATGATTGGCAGATCACTAATTTTGATGAGGGGAATACCTCGCTGGAAACCTCATTGGAGACTAGTTTGATCATACCTCGTATTGTACCTTTCCACCAAAACAAAGAAAATAAAAGATACTTAGGGAGCTCAAGAGCGACACTTGGGGTTGGGTTTTATAATCGTGTTAAGTTATACAAATTTGTAACCTACAGCACTTCCTTTAAGTATAGCTGGGCAAAGCAACCAAGAATATTGCATGACCTGATACCTATAGATATCAGTTTGACAAACCTCCTCGAAACCTCTGAGGAATTTGAAGATTATCTGGATACAAACCCTTCGGTTAGACGAAGTTTGGAGGAGCAATTCATTTTTGGCCTGAGCTATAATTTCACCTACAATGCCATGAAGGACAAGAACTTTTTGTATACAGGAGGAATTGAATTAGCTGGAAATACTCTTTCTATGATAGACAGGATAGGCGGCGACAAACCGAATTCGGATGATCCATCATTAATTCTTGGAGTGCCATACTCCCAATTTGTTCGACTCAAAAATGAAGTGAGAAAAACTTTTAATGTTGGTAAAAATACCTCCATTGCAACAAGGTTAATCGCATCAGCAGGATTTCCATATGGAAACTCTTCGGTGCTTCCTTATGTCAGACAGTTTTTTGCGGGAGGAACAAACAGCATTCGCGCATTTCGTGCGAGATCTGTAGGTCCCGGCAGCTACTTTCCCACAGATACGGCTTCCTTTTTTCAAGTCGATCAATCCGGAGATATCCAGTTGGAAGCAAATATCGAATTCAGGTTTCCCATCGTAAATTACCTAAAAGGGGCTTTATTTCTCGATGCGGGAAATATCTGGCTGATCAATGAAGATCCATTCCGGCCTGGAGGGAAATTTGAATGGGACAGTTTCTACAAACAGCTGGCAATAGGTTTTGGTTATGGATTGCGCATCGATCTGGACATACTGGTCATTCGTTTTGATTGGGCTTTTCCTTTATATACACCCTACATTCAGGAAGGAAGCCGGTGGAATGATATTGATTTTTTAAGCAAACAATGGCGAAAGGATAATATCATTCTCAATATTTCTATCGGTTATCCATTCTGATAATTCAAAATATTTAAGATCATTCTGACAGACTTTCTTCTTTCTCAAATTCATCAACCGGAATGCATGAACAGAATAAATTTCGGTCACCATATGCTGCATCAATTCTGCTGACAGCTGGCCAGAACTTATTCTTTTTAAGGAATGATAGAGGAAAAGCTGCTTTTTGCCTGTTGTATGGAAAATCCCAATCATCAGAGGTGACTACTTCCATCGTATGAGGAGCATTTTTCAAGACATTGTTTTCCTGATCAAACACCCCAGTCTCTATTTCCCGTATTTCATTTCGAATAGAGATCAACGCATCACAGAATCTGTCAATTTCGTCTTTCGTCTCGCTTTCCGTAGGTTCGATCATCATCGTTCCGGGAACGGGGAATGAAACTGTAGGAGCGTGAAAGCCATAATCCATCAGTCTTTTTGCGATGTCTTCTACTTCAACGCCAAATTTCTTAAATGGCCTGCAATCAATGATCAGCTCATGTGCACAACGACCGTGCTTGCCTGCATAAAGGACATTGTATTCTCCTACCAGTAAATTGAGAATATAATTTGCATTTAGAATGGCAACTTCTGTGGCTTGTTTGAGCCCTTCTGCTCCCATCAAAGCGATGTAGGCATAAGAAATAGTCAAAATGCTCGCGCTACCCCAGGGCGCAGATGAAATGGCATGGATAGCTTTTTCACCTCCGATCTTGCGATAAGGATTTCCGGGTAAAAATGGTTTTAAATGTTCAGCTACACATATTGGGCCTACCCCGGGTCCGCCACCACCATGAGGTATACAAAATGTTTTATGAAGGTTCAAATGACAAACATCTGCGCCGATTATTGCCGGACTTGTTAATCCAACCTGGGCATTCATATTGGCGCCATCCATGTAAACCTGGCCGCCATGACCATGGATGATCTGGCAGATTTCAATAATTTTTTCTTCGAAAACTCCGTGTGTTGATGGATAAGTAACCATCAAAGCAGCAAGGTCATTTTTGTGCAGTTCTGCTTTTTCAAAAAGATCATCGACATCAATATTTCCCTTTTCATCGCATTTGACGATAACCACCTTCATACCAGCCATCACAGCAGATGCTGGATTTGTGCCATGAGCAGAAGAGGGGATCAGAGTAACATTTCTATGTTCCTGCCCTTTTTCCTCAAGGTATTTTTTAATAACCATCAATCCCGCATACTCGCCCTGTGCGCCGGAATTGGGCTGAAGAGAAGTGGCAGCAAAACCGGTAATCTCCGAAAGCCATGACTCTAACTCCTCTATCATCTCTACATATCCGTGGGTTTGATTTTCAGGAGCAAATGGGTGGATTTGTCCAACTTCTTCCCATGTTACCGGGATCATTTCAGTGGTGGCATTGAGCTTCATAGTGCAACTGCCAAGAGAGATCATGGAATGATCCAATGACAGATCCTTATTTTCCAGGTGCTTCAAATAGCGAAGCATTTCATGCTCAGAATGATGTGTGTTAAATACAGGATGTTGCAAATATCCAGAGGTACGATATAAAGCTCCCGGAAAACTATATTGGTAATTATTTGTTTTATCAACTTCCTTAGGTAAAGAAACACCTTTTGCTGTCGCAAATATTTCAACTATTTGAATGATATCTGAAAAATCATGTGTTTCATCCAGTGTAATACCGATGTCACCATCTTCGTGATACCATAAATTAATTTCTTTTTCTTCGGATAGGGATTTGATTTTTTCTCCAAGTCCTTTTGTATCAATTTTTAGTGTGTCGAAGAAATATTCATTTTTTTGGTCAAAGCCCAGATCTTTTAATAAATAGTTAAGTTTTTGTGCCAGGTAATTGATTTTGGTTGCGATGCTTTTTAATCCTTCAGCTCCATGATAAACCGCGTACATTCCCGCCATCACAGCCAATAAAACCTGTGCTGTACAAATATTGGAGGTAGCTCTTTCCCGCTTAATATGCTGCTCTCGGGTTTGCAGTGCCATCCGATATGCCGGGTTATTGTTTTTATCGACGGACAGCCCAATGATTCTACCCGGTATTTGTCGCTTGAACTCATCCTTTGTGGCAAAAAAAGCAGCGTGTGGCCCACCAAATCCCATTGGTACACCCATTCTTTGAGAGGATCCCACGACTACATCTGCGCCTAATTCGCCCGGAGACTTTAGTAATGTCAAACTTAACAGATCAGTGGCAACAGACGAAAAAACATTTTGTTCTCTCGCTTTGGATAGAATATTGGAAATATCCTTAACCTCGCCATTGCTATCAGGATATTGGATAAGCAATCCAAATACATTTTCATCTGACAGATCCTTTACAGAGATTTCTTTGATCACCAGCTCAATCCCAAGTGGTTTTGAACGGGTCTTCAGAATATCGATGGTTTGTCCGAAAGTATGGATATCAACCAAAAATTTATGCGCATCTTTTTTTTCTCTTTTTCTTGAATGAAAAAACATTGACATTGCCTCAGCCGCAGCTGTCCCTTCGTCGAGGAGAGAAGCATTTGCTAATTCCATTCCGGTAAGATCTGTAACCATTGTCTGGAAGTTAATCAAAGCTTCCAAACGTCCCTGGGCAATTTCGGCCTGGTAGGGAGTGTAGGCAGTATACCACCCTGGGTTTTCAAGAATATTTCTTTGAATTACGGTAGGGGTTTTACAGCCGTAATAACCTTGTCCGATAAATGAGTTAAATACCTTATTCTTTTGGATGGTTTTTCTGAATTTTTTAAGAAAATGAAATTCTGAAAGTGCTTTTGGAAGGTTTAACTTTTTTTGCAGTCTGATATTTCCGGGGATGGTTTCTTCAATCAACTTCTCCATACTTGAAGCTTTAATGGCGTCAAGCATTACTTTTTGCTCGTTTAAATCCGGACCAATATGTCTTTTGCTAAATTCATTTCCAGAATTCATTTCAATATTCATCTTGCTGCTTTTTGGACTAAAAATTTCAACAAAAGTAAATGAAATGGAGAAAAGAAATGTTTATTAAAACCAAAAAATTTATTTATGATAAAATTGATTTGGAGCTACTTCCTTTTCTTTTTTCGCAGTTTACCTTTGCTTGATTTCTTTTCATGAAATGCACCTTTGAAGTTAGGATCATCCCTTCTTTTGATTGTGTCAATTTCACGGTCAATTTCTATTTTTTCTTCTTTTGGTGTTTCAAAAACGGGAATATCCTCTGGAAGTTTTTTCTCTTTGATCGCCTCCCGCATCATTCCTTCAATTTTTTCCAAATGCATCTCCTCAGCTTTATTAGCAAAAGTTATAGCTTCTCCGGTATTGGCTGCTCTGCCCGTTCTGCCTATCCGGTGAACATAATCTTCATAGACCAGCGGAACCTGAAAATTGATGACATGACTAATATCCTGAATGTCGTGCCCACGAGCTGTTACATCAGTCGTTACAAGCAGTCGCACCTTTCCTTCATTGAAATCTTTAATGGCATTGAGCCTGCTTTGCTGGGCTTTGTTACTGTGGATCACCCGTACTTCTCCATCTACCTTTCGGTCAATAAACCTAAAAAGATTATTGGCCGTGCTTTTTGTGCGCGTAAAGATGATGACTTTTGAAAACTCATCATTGTTCAAAAGATGTTGCAGGAGATATACTTTGGTTTTGAAGTTTGGTACCTTATAATATGATTGGCTGATCATCGAAGAAGCGGTAGACTGTGGAGCAACTTCAATTTTTTGGGGAAACTCCAAAAATTCTTCTGCAAGTTTTTCGACATTGGGAGGAAAGGTAGCTGAGAACAACAGGTTTTGTCTTTTCACGGGGATCTTTTCCAGGATGTCCCTGATTTGAGGCATAAAACCCATATCCATCATTTTATCGGCTTCGTCCAGAATAAGTGTTTTTATTTGCTTGGTGTTGATGATATTTTTTCTGTACAGGTCCAAAAATCTTCCCGGTGTTGCGACAAGTATATCCAATCCATTTTGTATGGTTTCTATTTGGGATTTTTCTCCTACTCCGCCATAAATAACCGTGTGTCGGATATCCATGTATGGAGTAAACAGGTCAATGTGATTATCGATTTGTAGCGCTAATTCCCTGGTAGGTGCCAATATTAGAGCTCGTGGAGACTCTCCTTGCGCATATTTTATGTTCATTAGCATTGGCAATAAATAGGCAGCTGTTTTACCTGTGCCAGTCTGTGCGATTCCCAGCACATCTTGTCCGGAAAGAACAATGGGTATGGCCTTTTTTTGAATAGGAGTTGGAATTTCAAATCCAGCCTCTGAAATTGCAGAGAGCAACTGCTTATTTAATTTAAAATCGGAAAACTGCTCGATTTTCTCAGCCATTATTCAATCAGTTTAATTCAATATTACAATTATGTCGGCGATTCTTATTAAAAATGCAAATATAGTAAACGAAGGTGTGGTATATGAAGGAGAGATTTTTATTAAAGATGGAATAATCCAAAAGATGGGAAACTCCTTGGATGTCAAAGAAAAGCACAGACTGATTGATGCAACAGGAAAATATGCGTTTCCGGGAGTGATTGACGATCAGGTACATTTCAGGGAACCGGGACTAACCCATAAAGCTGAGATTTATACTGAAGCAAAGTCTGCCGTTGCTGGTGGGGTTACTACCTACATGGAAATGCCAAATACTGTTCCAAATGCTGTAACCAATGAACTGTTGGAGCAAAAATATCAGATAGCTTCGGCTCGATCATTGGCAAATTATTCATTTTACCTCGGAGCGACCAATGAGAACCTGGATGAATTATTAAAAGTAGATAAACAAAATGTTTGCGGGCTGAAAGTATTCATGGGTTCAAGTACAGGCAATATGCTGGTAGATGATGCCAGGACTTTGGAGAACATTTTTTCAAAATCTGATATGCTCATTGCCACGCATTGCGAGGATGAAGAAACGATTTGTATGAATTCACAGATTTTCAGGGATAAATATGGTGATGATGTTCCGGTAATTTATCATCCGGAGATCAGAAGTGAAGAGGCTTGCTACAAATCTTCCTCCATGGCTGTCGGATTGGCAAAGAAATTTGGAGCGCGACTTCATGTCCTGCACATTTCAACTGCAAAAGAGTTGGAGTTATTCGATGATAAACCAATTGAAGAAAAGAAAATTACCGCAGAAGCGTGTATTCATCATATGTGGTTTGACAAGGATGATTACAATGAAAAAGGGACATTAATAAAGTGGAATCCGGCAGTTAAAAATTCTTACGACAAAATCAGTATTCTTGATGGTATCCTAACAGATAAAATTGATGTGGTTGCGACAGATCATGCACCACATACGCTGGAAGAAAAAGATAACCCTTATTTTAAAGCTCCGTCGGGTGGCCCACTCGTTCAGCATAGCCTGGTCGCGATGCTGGAGTTTTATCGTTCAGGAAAGCTGACATTGCCAAGAATAGTAGAGAAAATGTGTCACAATCCTGCCAGGCTTTTTAATATTGATAAAAGGGGATACCTAAGAGAGGGATATTGGGCGGATCTCACAATAGTTGACTTAAATGATCCCTGGACGGTCAAAAAGGAAAACATTCTTTCAAAATGTGGCTGGTCTCCTTTTGAAGGACAATTGTTTCACTCAAAAGTGAATCAGACAATCGTGAGCGGACACCTTGCTTATAACAACTTTCAATTTGATGAATCCGTCATGGGGAAAAGACTGAAATTTGTAAGATAAATCTGGTCTAAAATTTTCAAATACCACTTTGCAATTATAAACCTTTGCTATACCTTTGCAAACCCAATTAGATGGTGGTTGTAGTTCAGCTGGTTAGAACGCCTGATTGTGGTTCAGGAGGTCGCCGGTTCGAATCCGGTCTTCCACCCAAAAGCCTCTCCAAACGGAGAGGTTTTTTGTTCTAAAAGAACTAGCTCAGTTAAGGAAAAAGTGCCTGGAAATCCTATCAGGAATAAATACCATTGTTTTGCACACTCAAGGAATACTTCATTTGAAGGAATGAAGCTATAGTTTCCACTGTCCTCTTTAAAGTTAAAATATCCACAAAATCCGGATGGTTAGAACATCCCGACGTGAAGCCGGGAAGGTCGCCGGTCCTGATGATCCCGACCAATAAGGCTGAATATCAGGATTATGATCCAAAGCATCAGTATTCGAATCCGGTCTTCCACCCAAAAGCCTTTCTAAACCGGGGGTTTTTTGCTTTTAAATTTTTCATTTTCTGCCTCTATTACGGTAATTACAAATTCATAACAAAATCATTCATATGATGATAATATTTTAATAGTTAACCTTAAATTTTAATATCAAGGCAAAATAAATCTCTTTTTTTCGAAATTGTTTAAATAAAAAATTAAGCGAGCGTGTAAGATTTCATGTAAGGTTTTATCCTGTTTATTGACAAATATTGGGGGGTTTATTATTGTAATGTTAATTGGCTTTTTAGGTTATTGTAAAAATTACATTATGTCCGGATACTTTTTGTCAATTATAAAAAAATTAAAAAAAGAAGGCTTGATTATTAAATTATTTAAAAAAATGAAGTTTTCTGCAAAAATGTAATAGAAACCCCTCATATTATTGCGAACCATTCAATTTCATCCCCGTATATTTGCAGTGAAGATAATTCAAAAACAACAACGGTCATAAACAATTTGGAAATGAGAAAATTAGCATTAACAACGCTAGTAGCACTTGGTATAGTATCAAGTTCTACTGTATTCGCCAGTAAAGCTGGAGATACGAAAGACGTCAGAGTTGCATCTGTTGAATCTGACAAAGTTGAAGTCACCTATTTTAGTAAAGGTGAATGTAAAGTGAAAGTAAACATCTATGATCAGGAAGGATCAAAGGTTTTTACAGAATCCATTTCAAATCCTAAGTCATTCAAAAAGGCTTACGATTTATCTAACCTGCCTGTAGGTGAGTATGAGTTTGAAATCATCGATCAGGAAAAAGTAGTTACTGAGAAAGTTAGCACTTCTTTGAAAAATGATTCCAAATTCCTTAAAGCAAGTGTTATTAAGGAGGAAGGAGATAAATTCTCAGTAAAGGTTATCGGAGAAATTATTGATCCAATCGCTGTGAACATCTACAGCAAAACCGGTGCATTGGTTTATGGTGACTTGATTGACATCAGCAAAGGTTTTACCAGGATCTATGATTTGTCTAAGTCTTTCGACAAGGATATCACGTTCGAAATTGTACAAAACGGAGAAATATTAGCAAAAACGTCTTTTTAAAAAATTAAAGAAACACATAGTTGAAGGGTGATTCTAAAGCAGAAGTGGGCCGGATTTATTCGGCCCATTTCATTTTATAAAAGCCTATCTTTTTTGTCATTCATTATAACATTAAAATCCTTTCTATTTTTACACTATCCCATAATACATCAAAAATTTTATTCGACTATCATCTCACCTTTTCCTAAAAATAATCAGGAAATTTTTCATTTTTATTTTGATAATTGTAAAAAAAGTGTTTTACTTAGCATAAAATTGTTGTTAAGACAATTATCAAAATAGAAATTGTAATTATTACAATAATAGAATTTTTTGGTTGTTTGGTTGATGTTGAAAAGGGGGGGCAGTTTTGTCCCTCTTTTTCATTTTAAACCCCCTCACAATTTCTTCACATCTTTTCTTTCCGATTCCCGCATTCTGTCTGAATTTTTATTAACTTTTGAATTATGACAAATGTTCCTCAATTGGTCAAAGATGACCCATGGTTAGAGCCATACTCCAATGAAATTACAGACCGGATAAACCGGTTTCAAAATCGACTGAAATTGATTGACGAAGAATATGGAGGCATTCTTAAGTTCAGTAATGCTTATAGAAGCCTTGGTATTCACCACGATAAAAAGAAAAAAGGGTGGTGGTATAAAGAATGGGCTCCAGCTGCGAGGGCGCTATTTCTTATTGGCGATTTCAACGAGTGGAACAGAAGCTCTCACCCGCTTAAAAAGAATAAGAATGGTATTTGGGAAATATTTGTCTCTGAAAAAGATTTGAAAGATCAGACAAATGTAAAAGTTCACATCGTATCCGATAATGTTTCAAGGGATAGAATCCCGGCATATATTTTCAGAACGGTGCAAGATCCACAGTCACATGATTTTACAGGCCAGGTTTGGAATCTGGATGTCGACTTTCCCTGGACTGATCAAAAATTTGACCTGAAGAGTATCAACGAAGCCCCTATCATTTATGAATCCCATGTTGGACTGGCACAGGAAGAGGAAAAGGTGGGTTCTTTTACGGAATTTAAAGAAAATGTGCTTCCCAAAATAAAAGAATTGGGATATAATACTGTTCAGTTAATGGCCATCCAGGAACACCCATATTATGGTTCTTTTGGGTACCATGTGTCGAATTTTTTTGCAGTCTCCAGTAGGTTTGGCACACCTACTGAGTTTAAGGAATTAGTAAATAAAGCTCATGAATTGGGTTTAGCTGTCATCATCGATCTGGTTCATTCGCATTCAGTTAAGAACATCTCGGAAGGTATAAATGAGTTTGATGGTTCCGGAGATCAATATTTTCATCCGGGCGGAAGAGGCTACCACAATACGTGGGATTCCAAGCTCTTTAATTACGGAAAACCTGAAGTTTTACAGTTTCTGTTATCCAATGTGAAATTCTGGATGGAGGAATTTCATGTTGACGGTTTTCGGTTTGATGGGATAACCTCAATGATGTATTTTCATCATGGTGATTTTACTCAATTTGATCATTATGATAAATATTTTGTTCAGGATGTAGATTGGGATTCACTGATCTATCTTCAACTGGCCAATACACTTATTCATAAAGTTAAAAAACATGCAATATCCATTGCTGAGGATATGAGCGGAATGCCCGGTCTTTGCCGCGAAGTGAAAGATGGGGGAATAGGATTTGATTTTCGGTTGGGAATGGGAATTCCTGATTTTTGGATAAAATACCTGAAAGAAAAGAGAGATGAGGACTGGAACATCGATGAGTTGTGGAGTGTCATGACCAATCGAAGATGGAAAGAAAGAACTGTGGCCTATTGTGAATCGCACGACCAGGCAATCGTAGGTGACAAAACAATTGCATTTTGGCTGATGGATAAGGAGATGTACTTCCACATGCAAAAAAGCGATGATAACCTGATTATTGACAGGGGCATTGCTCTTCACAAGATGATCAGGTTGTTTACTGCTGCACTTGGAGGCGAGGCTTATCTTAATTTTATTGGTAATGAATTTGGTCATCCCGAATGGGTTGATTTTCCCAGAGAGGGCAACAACTGGAGCTATAAGTATACCAGAAGGCAGTGGTCATTGGTTGAAAATGAAAATTTGAAATATCAATATTTGAATAATTTCGAAAAGGCTATGATCAGGCTTATTAAGAAGTTTGGCGTTTTGCAATCCTTTCAGGCCAAGCAGCTTAATATGGATCCAATGAATAATGTAATCATTTGCGAACGAGCCAACCTGATATTTGCCTTTAATTTTCACCCTAGTCATTCCATTCCGGACTATCGATTTCCCTCTATTGGAGGAAAAGGGGAATATCAAATCATTCTAAACTCTGATAGTTCTGATTTTGGAGGTCATGACAGGATTGATGATTCAATTACTTTTCATACATTGGAGGAAGATAAATTGAGTATTTACCTTCCAAACAGATCATGCATTGTTCTCAAAAAAATACGCTAGTTTTTGTGGAGTGAATTGGAATAAATAGTCTTGTTGATCATTATTTCAAAATCAGACAAGACATTCATATAATATCGGTAAGCATCGTGTGGGGTGAGGAAGGGACTGAAGTAATTTAGAATAGCACCATCTGTGAATCCTTTGGTACTCATATAATAAAAATGGTCTGAAGTCTGCAAATTTCTCCAGGTTTTAAGAATTTCTGGGTCATGCAACTCTTTCACTTGTTTTTCCAACTCATAGATTCTCACCAATGCTTCATACTGCATAGCATTGCTTCTCCAGGCGGATAGATCCTTTTCTTGATCTGCCCAGGAAACGGTTTGTGGGATATTAATTCGATTGATTTCTGTCGATTTTCTCATTGTTTCCGAAAATTTTGCAAATTCCAGATTCCTGCTTTTTGTAATTTTCTTGATGAGCTTTTCCAAAAATGAAAAGATGTTACTTTCTTTCTTGTGGTACTCGCCAAAAGTTTCAAAATCCCAGAATAGATTAAGAATATCTCCTGTCGGTTTAAGAAGCCATTTATAATAAATCGAGGGCTTCAAAGGGTAATACTCCCGGCTTTTATCGGAAAATCGATATACTACATCATTGGACAGACCATGATTTCTGAAAAATACATTTAAGTCTGCATCTTTTGCAAAATATTCGTAGTCGGAATTAGCTCCTCGAAGCGCCCATTCTGCTCCTTCAGCCAGGATACCTTTGAAGCCAAGATTAAATAAATCAACTCCAATTTGATTATTATATGTGAGCTCGGTATTGACAAATGTAACAGGCTCCACGTTAAAAAGATCTTTGATTTTCTTTCTATGAAGCTCAACCTGGCTAAAAAACTCATCTTTTGAATAGAAATATGCCAAAGAGTGGTAATAGGGTTCATTAAGCACTTCTACGTTGCCGGTTGATATTAATTCCAGAAACTTAAGGATGATATCTGGGCGATATTTTTCCAGCTGATCAATGGTGGTACCGCTTATGGAAAGTGAAAACTTAAAGGTATGTTGTGATTCTTTAATTAATCTTTTTAAGAGTTTAATTGTAGGTAAATAGCAATTTTCGGCGATTCTTTGAATGATGATTCTATTTAATCCTTCATTGAAGTAGGATTTGTGTTTTCCGAGGTCAAAAAAGGAGTACTCATTTATTCTTCTCGGCTGATGGGTTTTAAGCATCAAATGAATTTTGGTCATATCATTTGTGTGTGTTATTATTTATTAAGGATCATCTCATAAGCTTCTGCTACACTCTTAGCCGCATTAAGCCATGTCAATTTTTCCAGTGCTTTATTATTTTGGTGAATTACTTTTTCACGGGTCTTATTGTCAGATAATAGCTTTAAAATATGCTCCACCATCAAGTCTATGTCCCAGAAATCTGCCTTCAGCGAGCCGGAGAGGACTTCAGCTACCCCAGATCTCTCAGAGATCACTGTTGGAACTCCAAATTGCGCAGCCTCCAGGGCGGTTAGTCCAAACGGTTCTGAAACCGATGGCATACAGTAAACATCTGCCATGGAAAGTAATTCGTTTATTTTTTCACGATCTATGAAACCAGTAAAGTGAACCCTGTTTCCTATTTGGCGATACGCACCATCTTCCAGTAAATGAGTTAATTTCTCGCCTGTTCCCGCAATGACAAACCGGACATTTTTAAATTTTCTATAAATTTTGGTGGCAATATCAAGAAAGTATTCCGGTCCTTTTTGGCCAGTCAATCTTCCAATAAAGAGCACCATTTTTTCCGGAAATGTTTTTTCTTTCCTGAAACTTTGAATGCTGTTGCCAATTCCATTGTGAATAGTCTTAATCTTATTTTTACTTATTCCATAGTGGCTGGTCAATATACTACCTGTATAATTGCTGACGGGCATTATGAGATCGGCCTGGTGCAGGGCTGATCTTTCCATATCATATATCCAGCCTCGGCTATCACTCCCTGCACGATCATAATCCAAGGAATGAACGTGAAGAATCAGGGGTTTTTCAGTCATTTTTTTTAACTCCACACCAGCAAGGAAGGTCATCCAATCGTGCGCATGAATGAGTTCAAAATCAAAGTGAGAGCTAATTTTTTTTATTAATTCACTGTAATAAATAACCTTTTGAATTACATCATTTCCATAGAGGTTTTCAAAGTCTATTTTTTCTTCCAACCCAAATTTCTGTCTCGTCTCAATTTTAGCAGTTATTTTGTGCGAGGGTATTTTTTCTACCACTTCATTTTGTTCGACATGATATGGGTTTAATTGAACATCAATTTTATAAACCTCATGGGAATCGTGTGATTCATGTTCGACTATTGTTTCTTCGATGTATTCTTCGTTCAGTCTGTTCAGGCCAATAATTTGAATGTTTTTATTTGGCTGTCTCTGGAGGATTTTTGGTACGATCAGTGTTATTTCGGAAAATTGGGAAAGAGCCTCACATAATCCCGCACATGCAATACCAAGGCCACCGTTTATAAATGGTGGATACTCCCAGCCTAACATGAGCACTTTATGTTTCTTCATTCGATAATGGATTTAACCCCAAAATAAACAAAAAATAAAGAATTAACACGATTTATTAACGTAAGAAAACAAGGAATGAAATAGGCGACACAAGCTCCACTCCAATAAATTTAATGAAAATAAGTTGTAAATAATTCCCTGAATGGCGGGTTAATTTTTTGAATGTGAAAAGTTTTAATTTTTGAGGAAATTTTTAAACAGAATCACAAAAAAAGGCCGGGATTATCCGGCCTTTTTACAAATTTTTCATTTTTAGCTTATTCTATTTTCTGATAATTGTATGCCTTTTCATAATATTGATAGGCCATTCGGTCCGAATCAAAGTATGGTACAACATCCTGCATACTATTTTTGATCATTTTAACCCATTCATCAGGGTTTTTGTAATATTTTGGAATGATGTCTTTTTCCAGAATGGTGTGAAGGTTTTGTAAATCTAACTGATCCTGTTGATGTTGTGGTAATGTCTGATCAACTGGCGGAACCACAAACGAATTGACATTGTGCTTGGCAAATTCAGGAATCCATCCATCATATGTTGAAAAATTCAGTGATCCATTCATGGCTGCAGTCATTCCACTCGTTCCGGAAGCTTCCCGAGGCAATCTTGGGTTGTTCAGCCAAATATCAGAACCTGCCTTCAGCAATTTTGATAATTTTAGCTCATATCCTACAAGTACAGTCATATTGCTATGTGACTTGCTGGTATGCACTAAATTGTTAAATGTGCTGATGGCATTGTAATCCATGGGATAAGGTTTACCAGCCCATATGATTTGGACCGGATATTTAGCATTCGATATGATTTCGAAGAATTTATTGTCTTGCATAATCAGATCCGGTCGCTTATATGCCGCAAATCTCCTGGCCCAAACAATGGTCAACACCTTGGGGTCAAATAACTTACCGGTTTGATCGGCTACAACTTCAAATAATTGTTTTTTTAACTCAATTTTTCTCTTTACTATCTTATCGTCATTACCTTTTTGCAAGGCACTATAGAGAATGCTGTCGTACCAATATTTTTTACTTTGGGCATTTGTAATGGAAATAATCGGGCAAATATTGTTGTAACCGCCCCACATTTTATTAGAGACTTCTCCATGGATTCTGGAGACTCCGTTTGCGATTTTTGAAAGACGCAAGGCTACAAGTGAATGATTGAATACATCATCTTCTATTCCGGTGATTTTTCTTATTTCTTCCAATGGGGTACCACAGAAAAACCCAAGTTTTTCCAAAAGCCTGATGTCATGTTTTTCATTTCCGGCTTCTTCCGGAGTGTGAGTCGTAAAGACAAACTTTTCTTTAATTTCCTTAACATTTTTGGACTTGCTGTATAGGTAAAATGCAGCAGACAGGGCATGTGCTTCATTGAGATGATAAACCTCGGTGTCATGTTTTAGAATATCTAACAACTTTGCGCCGCCTACTCCCAGCAAAATGCTCTGCGCCACCTTTCCTGCCGGGTCTGAGTCATAAAGCTTATGGCAAGTGGTTTGGGCCAGGTAATCATTTTCAGGAAGGTCAGTTGATAATAGAAAAAGCGGAACAGATCCAAACACCTCTGGTGGGAGGTAAAATGCCTTAACCTTAACCGGATGATTATTAATGTCTATCTCAAATACGATTTCAGTATCTTTTAAGAAACCGTATAATTTTTCCTGAAATAAAGAATCCATGGATTGATCGCCCTTTCGGATTTGATCATAATAGCCATGTTTCCAGAGTATCCCGATTGCAATAACATTTTGCTTTAATTCGTAGGCGCTGCGCATGTGTGATCCCGCCAAAAACCCCAACCCTCCGGAATAGGTTTTAAGAGGCTGATCGATGGCATACTCCATGCAGAAATAAGCAACCCTTTTTTTGTATTTGGGATCAAATTCATATGGATGCTGAAATTCTTTTGGTAATGGCATAGTTGCAAATTTTGTTGTTTGTGAACCTATTTAATAATAGTTAAACTACTGCGTGTTGAAGGGCAGGAAAGTGTACTGCTTACATGCGCCAAAGATAATAAAAAAACCCCGACATTTGCCGGGGCTTTTTCTTGTAATTTCAACTAAGTTCTAGCTCAATGATTTCTTTGTTTGTTGGATGTTTTTTTCAATTGTATGACTTAATAAATCTGTGGATAGATTTCCTTTTAGAAGGAAATCCTGAACTTCATTCCCTGAAACGAAACTGAAATTTGAACTTTTAAGAAGTACAATTGGAATGCTCTTCAACTTTGAGTTTTCTTTCAGTTTTTTGATGAAGGACTTAATCTGATCCAACACGATATTATCATCCAACAAGATGCAATCCGGTTTGAATTTTAAGATTCTGGCAATACTATCCTGAATACTGAAACAGACATCGGCTATGTAATTTTTTGTCCGGTATTCATTTAGGCTATTGTAAATGGATGTAATTTCAATGGGATTATTGCCGATTATCAGCACATTTGTGTGCTCTCTTTTTCTTTTGATCGCTTCCAGAATACTGTGGTTGTAATGGTTTGATGCTACGTTAATCATGGTCGTGATATTAGATTAGTATAATTTTTTAACGATAATATTATATAAATATAGGTTTAAAAGGGAATTGTTTTACAATTAAGGCAATTTTTTTTCGAAAAAAATTAACCTTGTTAATATTAATTTTACACAAATTTTGCTGCTCTTTTAAACCTTTTGTTTATACGTAAGTATTAAGTGTCTAGTTAACAAAAGATTATGTAATTTTTTGAATAAATACTGACAAATTCAATTAGTGCCTTAACGTACTGAATTGAAAAATTGTTTGATGTGCACTAAAATTTATTCTGTTTTAATGGTCTTGACGAGGTTAAAAAGGTGATTTTCCAGCGCTTCGTGCCAAGTTTCATCTGCGTCCCAACCCGTTCCAAGATAGATATCGCCCGAATTGATATGGCGGATATAATATTTGTAAACCGGAGCTTTTTTTGGAATGCTTCTGAAAATATTCTTTCCTCCAGCTTGCTTCACCGTAACATAGTCATCCATGATGTCATCACTTTCATACCCAAGTAATTGCTTGATATTTTCTCCTGCCGTGTTGAGTTTTAGTAAAATGAAGTGATATCCATGGGCTCTCAACGTTTTATCATCCATATTTTCATCAACCAGACCATATTCAAAAGGATAATCTGCAAAAGCACTTTCTAGCTTACTGTTGAGACTTGCGACATTTTGATTGTAGCCTTCCGCCTCTTTCCTAATATTATTATTGATGACTCCTCCGGGAGGATTTGATGGAATTTGAATCTCTGAAAATTTTGGAACAGCCAGCTTATCAATTCTCAAATCTTCACTAAAGCTCGCATTTCTGGCTCCTTTGAAAATGTCTATGGTTTCAAAAAATTCAGGTGTATCATTTATTAATAAATTTTCCTTTGTACCGAGTTTTCCTGCATCTTTAGAAAATGATTTTAATGCTTTGTCATAATTTTTGTCCTGAGTTTTCCAGGCTACCTGTCCATTTTTCATAAAGTTTTCGTCTCCCGAAAAAGGCGTGGCGACTATGACATATCTTTCTGCATCTTTGTTTTTTATTTGAAAAGCAACATGACTGAGAATAATGATGTTGGCTATTTCTCTCTTTTTCATTTCCTCAGCGATTGCTTGAGAAACTTCATTACCAGCTAATACATCGTCCATATAATAATACTTCACCGGATCAACGCCAGCATCTTTCAAAACGGAGTGCGCCTCTGTCGCAAATTTTTTCCAATCTCCTCTTTCGGGAGATGTCTTGCTGACTGTTGGCACGCTGACAAATACAACTGATTTGGTTTTCAACAAATCATCCGGTAAAGCATTTCCCTGGTAATCTAAAAATTTAAAACCTACCACATTTACTTCAACATCATCCTGGGCAATCAGTGAAAATGTGATTAATAAGAATGTGAAAAATGATAAGACAATTTTATTCATAGCTGTTTACTTTTTTGTATTTAGTTTATTCAAAATCGATCAGTTCTACTTCAAAGTAGAGGGTTGCATCGGGTGGAATGACACCGCCTGCCCCCCTTGATCCATAGGCGAGGTTTGATGGAATTTTTAACAAGGCCTTGCTTCCTTTGCTGAGCTTGGATACCCCTTCGTCCCACCCTTTAATTACCTGACCAACGCCTAAGGTAAATGTGAAGGCTTCTCCACGGTCGACAGAACTATCAAATTTTTTACCATCTTCCAGGGTTCCTGTGTAATGCACGGTAACTTTTTGGCCTTTTTGAGGGGATTCACCATTACCTTCTTCAATTATTTTAATTCCCAGGCCACTATCCATAAATTCCATACCAATATCTTTTTTTTCTTTTTTCCAAACCATCAACGCTTCCTGAATGAAAAGAAGATCCAGAGCAGAAAATTTATATTTTTTGTTTGAAGATAAGGAAATGTAGTATTCCAATGAATCATTCTCTGCAAGAGCGACCATTTTGGATTTCTTTTTCCTGGATAGTAAAAAACTTTGTGAATCAACCTGAAACTGAGCACAATAGTCCTCGAATCTCTGATCGGTAAAACAATAGTCAGCTTTCAATTCTTCACTTTCAATGCACTTTTCACATTGCCCGACTGAATGAAAAACAATCCCGAAAGTCAAAAAAACAAGAGCTGAAGCTTTTATTAAATTCATTTTATTTAACATTAATCTTTTCATTGAGATAACTTGCAGTATAGTTTCCTTCCAATTTTACCATTTCTTCAGGAGTTCCTTCAAATATCACATTCCCTCCTTTTTCCCCTCCTTCTGGTCCCAGGTCTATGATCCAGTCAGCACACTTGACCATTTCCATGTTGTGTTCGATGACGATGATGGTATTTCCTTCATCAACCAACTTGTTGATGGAAGTCAAAAGTTTGTGAATGTCATGAAAATGCAGACCAGTTGTAGGTTCGTCAAAAATAAACAGTGTATGTCCACCTTTATTGTTTCCCTGTCCGAGATAAGATGCCAATTTAACACGCTGAGCTTCCCCGCCACTCAATGTGTTGGATGATTGCCCTAGTCGAACATACCCCAATCCGACGTCTTGAAGAGGTTTTAGCTTAGTGATGATTGATTTTTGATCAGCAAAAAAATCCATTGCATCATCAATGGTAAGGTCCAGAATGTCTGAAATATTTTTTTCTTTATATTTCACTTCCAGGATATCATTTTTAAATCTCTTTCCTTTGCAATTTTCACATGTCAGGTAAATATCGGCCATAAACTGCATTTCGATCTTGACCGTGCCCTCTCCCTGACAATTTTCACACCTTCCTCCTTCGACGTTAAAAGAAAAGAATGACGGCTTATATGCTCTTTGCTTAGATAGCTGCTGGTCGGCGTACAATTGTCTGATGGCATCGTAAGCCTTTACATATGTGACCGGATTTGACCTGGAAGATTTTCCAATGGGATTTTGATCAACATATTCGATGGTTTTGATTTTATCGTAGTTACCTTCCAGCTTATCAAATTTACCCGTTGTTTCTGAAACAGTAGCCAGAATTTTACCAATTGCCGGATAGAGGATATTTTTAACTAATGTTGATTTACCTGAGCCACTTACTCCTGTCACGACTGTGAAGCAACCAAGCGGGATTTTCACATCGATATTTTTAAGATTGTTTTCGCGAGCACCAAATATTTCAACAAAATACTTTCCTTTTCTTCTTTTATCAGGAACTTCGATTTTTTCTTTTCCACTTAAATACTTGGAAGTGAATGTTGAATTATGGGTGAAGATCTCATCAATGCTTCCCTGAAAAACCAGTTCACCACCATGGCTACCCGCTGCCGGGCCAATGTCAATGATCTGATCAGAGGCTTTCATGATCTCTTCTTCATGTTCCACCACAATCACGCTGTTACCCAGATTTCTCAGCGATTTTAACACTTCTATTAGCCTACTGGTATCTCTGGGATGAAGGCCGATGCTTGGTTCATCCAGAACGTACATCGATCCAACTAAAGCGCTACCAAGGCTTGTTGCTAATTTTATTCGTTGAAATTCGCCACCAGATAAGGACGAGGTTAGGCGATTTAGTGTGAGATATCCTAATCCAACCTTTTCTACGTATTCCAGTCGACTATTGATTTCCGTAAGGATCTTTCTGCTTACCTGCGATTTATGCTCATCCAGTTCCAATTTTTTAAAGAATTCAAAAACATCAGAAATGGGCAATAGTAAAAGGTCTATAATGGATTTGCCCTGAATTTTAACATAAGCTGCATCTTTCCTCAATCTTGAACCCTTACAATCCGGACAAACGGTACGACCCCGGTACCGCGAAAGCATAACCCGATACTGGATCTTATGTGTTTGTGATTCCAGGAAACTGAAAAAGTCATTCAGCCCCGAAAAATGACTGTCACCTGTCCAGAGTAAGTCATATTCTTCAGGTGTCAGATCTCTAATTGCCCGGTGAAACGGGAAATCATTTTTATCTACACTGCGAATCAAGTCTTTTTTATAATGGTTGAAAGTTTCTGTTCGCCAGGGAACTACCGCATCTTCATATACTGAAAGACTTTTATCAGGCATAACTAAATCATGGTCTATACCAAGAATCTTTCCAAACCCTTCACACTTTTTGCAAGCACCATATGGATTGTTGAAGCTGAAAAAATTGACAGAAGGCTCCTCGAAAGTCATTCCGTCTGCTTCGAAGCGATCTGAGAAAGTTAATCTTTCACCATCCTTTAATTCTATGATGCATTCGCCATGACCTTCAAAAAATGCCGTTTGAATGGAATCTGCAACACGGTACTGTAAATCTTCATCCTCCTTTGAAAGCGCGATTCGATCAATGACCATGTAAATTTCAGCACTGGCGTTAAAAGAATCGCTTTCCAAATAATCCTCAATAAATGTGACAACACCATCAGCCAGTATTCTGGAAAAGCCTTTGCTTAGGAGAATATTTAACTCATCTTTTAATTTTCTCCCCTTTTTTATCTGCAATGGACATAATACGGTGAATCGTGTACCTTCAGGATTAGAAAATAGTTTGTCCACTACATCGGTTACGGTGTCTTTGGAGACTTTTATACCGCTAACCGGTGAGATGGTATCGCCAATTCTGGCAAAAAGAAGCTTTAGATAGTCATAAATTTCTGTAGTGGTTCCAACCGTGGATCTTGGATTTCTGGTCGTGACATTTTGCTCGATCGCAATAGCTGGTGAAACTCCTTTGATATAATCCACCTCCGGTTTTTCCATCCTCCCCAGAAATTGCCTCGCATACGAGCTAAGGCTTTCCACATACATTCTTTGCCCTTCGGCGAAAAGTGTGTCGAAAGCAAGGGATGACTTTCCGGACCCGCTAAGACCGGTTATAACAACGAACTTATTCCGGGGAATAGCAACCGATAAATTCTTAAGGTTGTTGACACGCGCACGCTTGATGATGATGTATTTCTTTGGGTCAAGTTCATCGATGTTTGAGTAATCTATTTCCGTGTATACGCGTTCCATCACAGCTAATTATCAAATGGCAATTTTAAAACATTATTCGGATTTTACCTTCTACGGGAAAATTAAATATTCATTATCTGGAATAATAGGTTTAGTTAAATCGTATTTAACATTTTTTAACATTTCAGTAGGTGAAGATTCTTTACATGTCGCCAGTTAATAAATACATTTGAATAGAGCCTAATAAATTTTGGACAGTTAAACAGCTACAATATGAGGTAAACTTCTACGTTATCAAACTATAATTTTTATGGCTAAATATAAAGTTAATGACAGTACTTTGGTATCTCAGTATATCAAGGGAAATGAGGGTGCTTTTGAAGAATTGATGAACAGACACAAAAATCGCGTTTTTATGGCGATTAACCTGGTAGTGAAGGATCGTTACCTTGCTGAAGATCTAATGCAGGAAACATTCATTAAAGCGATCAATACCATGAAGTCTGGAAGGTATAACGAAGAGGGTAAATTTTTACCATGGATTGTGAGGATCGGACATAACTTAGCGATAGATCATTTCAGGAGGGCAAAAAGATACCCAACTGTTATCATGGAGGATGGAAGTAGCGTATTTAACACGCTTAAATTCTCTGAAGCGCCGGTTGAAGAATTGCAAATAAAAAAGGAGACACATAAAAAGCTAAAATCTCTAATTCAGGAGTTACCAGATGCACAAAAGCAGGTATTAATCATGAGAAGCTACATGGAAATGAGCTTCAAGGATATCGCTGAAGCAACTGGAGTTAGTATCAATACAGCGCTCGGAAGAATGAGATACGCTTTGATCAATCTCCGAAAAATGCTCGGCCAAAATAATGTAGCCTATGACCAAAATTTTTACCCAGAATGACGTCTTGAGGTATTTGTACAAAGAAACCTCTGTTGAAGAAAACATCGAAATTGAAAAAACTTTATTATTCGATAACCAGCTAAGAGATTTTTACACTGACATGCAGGACGTAATCGACGAACTGTCGAAGTTGGAGATAAAAGCTCCTGACCGCATTGTCGAAAACATTTTGGAGTATTCCCGGTCAAAGCACATACATTTCATTTAGAAAAATCAATTAATCTTAATAAAGCTATTATTTTGCCACCATATGTAAAGGCATATGTGTGGCATTAATTTTATATTAGATAAAGCCGGTCAGGCGAGTGACGCCCCGATTAGAAGGATGCTTTCCTCACTTCATCATCGTGGGCCCGATTCACAACATTTTACATCTCATATTTTACAAAATCAGAAAATATATCTGGGGGCTAATAGGTTAAAGATTGTTGAAAAATCTGATCTAGCCGACCAGCCTTTTTATTCTGAGGATCAATCATATGCTTTACTATTTAATGGTGAGATCTATAATTTTTTCGATCTGAAGAATGAACTTCTCAACCATAATGTCCGATTTAAATCAAATTCAGACACCGAGGTTTTGCTTTACTGGATGAAATTATTTGGAAAGTCACGGATTGGAGAGTTGGAGGGTATGTTTTCCTTTGTCTTTGTTGATTTGGAAAACCAAGAGATTCTAGTGGGAAGGGATAGATTTGGAATGAAACCTCTTTACTATGCTGAAAATTCAAAATACCTAATTGTATCCTCGGAAATAAGAGGCATTCTTGCCTCAGGATTAGTTGAAAAAGAATTAAATGAAGACCAGATTCCGCATTATTTTCACTTTCGATATCCTCAGCCTCCGGGAACTTTTTACGAGCAGATTTTTCATGTTCCACCGGCATGTTATCTGGAAGTCAAAAAGGGGACCATTTCTGAGCCTATGACTTATTATAAACCGGAATATGAACAGAAAAATGTTTCGGTTGACGAATTCAGGGAATTGCTGTTTGATGGTGTTCAAAAGCATTTGTATGCAAAAAGCGGGATCGGATTGATGTTGAGCGGAGGGGTCGATTCATCTTTGTTGTTGGCGCTTTCTTTACAATCCGGTGTTAGCCTGCCATGCTATTCCATATTTTCCGCAAACAAAAGCCAGGAACAACAGTTTGCTGAAAAGCTTACTAAAAAACATCACATTGAGCATCGTGTTATGGAATATGATCAATCCATTTTAGATGTCTTTCCGGAATACATAGAAAAGCTTGATCAGCCTATTTCGGATTCAGCAGGATTATTGACATACCAACTTTCAAAGGTTGCTTCTGGTGATGTTAAGGTATTATTCAGTGGCGCAGGAGCTGACGAATTATTTGCCGGTTATAAGCGGCATTTGGCATTTAGAAAGTATTTGGAGAATAAGAAATCTTCCCTTTTTCTCAAAAATTATTTCTGGCCAATCACAAGAAGGTTTATGAGTAAGGGAATCAATCAATATTTCAATGGGGTTGAGAAAAATGCGGGTAGGACTTATATGAATTTTATCGCTTCACATTTCCGAGAATTTCAGAGTGAATTTCCATTCGAAAAGGAATTCAAAAATTCGGTTGAGGATCCGTTGACCGATTCATTCATTGAAGATCGAGTGAATTACCTGCCGGGGGATGTATTAGCTATCAGCGATGTAGCTTCAATGGCGGCGAGCATCGAAATGCGAATGCCCTATCTCGATAACCATGTTTATGATGCTGTTAATCGATGTGAAGGAAATTATTTGATGGAAAAAGGACCAAAATGGATCTTAAAGGAATTGCTTCAGGAATACGCCGGAAAGTCAATGGTCGTTTCTCAAAAAGCAGGGTTTGGATTGCCGATAAATCGCTGGTTTTCAGAAAATAAAAATAGCTATATTTGGAAATTGTTTGATAATAAAAATAGTATCATCTTTAATTTTGTCAGGCATCAATTTTTTAAAGACTTAATCCATTCGCATCAAAACTCTAAACAAGACCATTCACAGGAGCTGTGGTCTATTTTGACACTGGCACACTGGCTACAAAAAGAATTTGATTGATGAAGATCATTTACATCCATCAGTATTTTAAAACTCCTCAGGAAGGTGGGGCTATCAGGAGCTATTATATTTCCAAATCATTCATAAAGGCTGGTCATGAGGTGGAGATGATAACTTCTCATAATAGTCGGCATTTGGTGAATAAAAATATCGAAGGAATAAATGTGCACTATCTGCCTGTAACTTACGATAACAAATTTGGGTTCTTCAGAAGAGTCGTTTCATTTCTTAAATTCATTTTTGTTGCAGCACATTACTCCTCAAAAATTAATGCAGATATTTGTTATGCTACTTCTACTCCACTAACAGTTGGTGCGGTAGCTCTATGGCTTAAATGGAAGAAAAAATTTCCTTATTATTTTGAGGTTCGGGATTTGTGGCCAGGAGCTCCGGTAAAACTTGGTATTTTGAAGAATAAACTTCTCATATACTTAGCTTACCGGTTCGAAAAACTGATTTATCATAAAGCGGAGAAAATAATCTGTCTTTCTCCGGCCATTGAAAATGATATTAAAAAGAGGTATCTGTATTTAAATACCATTCGGATACCAAACATATCTGATTGCTCATTTTTTAACCTGGAAGAAAAGAATCAAAATCTCCTGAAAAAATTTGATGTCAATGATTCTCAATTTGTTATCAGTTATTTTGGAGCTATTGGTAAGGTTAATCAACTTCAGTATCTCATTGATGCCGCTAAAATTTGTCAGGAGAAATCTTCAAAAATTAAATTCTTCATCGCCGGAAAAGGTGGAGAGGAGAGAAAGATTCGACATCTTGCAAAAGAGTTAAACCTTAAAAATGTCTGTTTTCTCGGTCATATCGATAAGTATAAACTCCGGAAATTGCTAAACGTAACTGATGCAGCCTATATCAGTTTTTTGAAAAACCCGATCCTGGAATCCAATAGCCCAAATAAATTTTTTGATGCACTGGCGGCAGGAAAGCTGGTCATTACCAATACCAGGGGGTGGGTAAAAGATCTGGTTGATGAGCATGAATGTGGATTCTATGCTAATCCTGAATTACCTGAAGAGTTTTATCAAAAAATTCTCCCTTACTTAAATGACCGGCAATTATTGAACATGTCAAAGGAAAATTCACGAAAGTTGGCGGAGAAGTCATTCTCCAGGGAAATCCTGACCAATAAATTATTGAGTGAAATCCTTCCTGCTCGAATTAAAAGCAATCAATCTATTGGTCTGTAATTTGACTGGTTAAAGATCTTTTGGGCATTACTGTCCTTCATTAATTCCTGTAAGGAAACATCGGGATGTTTGTCCATGTATTCCGAAACTATTCTGTATCCTACCCAACGACCGATTCTTCCCGGACAATTTTCTCCTATTTCATAGGTCTTGGGTCTTTCTCCCAAAAATTTCTCTTTGATGACATGGTTGGTTTCATAGATAGCTTCATTTTCCAATAATCCAGCCCAGATTGCTCCTTCGTATTGATGTATTTCCTGAGTCTCAGTACCCGTATAACCCGTGATCAACGTGTCACTGATAGAAGGAATGATTTGCTCTGTAAAATAATAGGCTTTTCCATAAAATATCATGTCTGTCAGCGCAGACTGATCTTTTAGATTACTTGCGTTGAAATGTGTGCTGAAAAGCATGATGCACTGTGGGACCAGATATTCTTTTTGGTAGCGCTTAGCAATATAATTGGGAATTTCCGGTGCATATTTTCCATCTTCACCCAGGTAATAATCCAATCCAATGATGATTAACGAATCTGATAAGTAGAGATCATTTAATATTCCCGTTACCACAGTCTCGATTTTCGGAACCTTAAATTCCGGGTAATAATATTTTAGGTATTTAAATGCTGATTCAAATTGATTTTCGATTTCGGTAAGATCTCCAAACTCATTATTTACTTCAATAAATAGTGAGTCAATTCCTGGATCTGTTAATAGTTCAAAATATTTTTGTGAAAGGATCCTTCTGTCCGGATATCCTGAAGCCTGAAGAAATGCTTCTGCGAACATCGGATGCTGAACCAGAAAACTGTCTACCTGGTTAAATGTAGAAACGGAATCCAAAAACTTGTCCAATCGATCTATTTTCACATCAACATCGATGTTTGAAACATCGGGAAGATATCTTTCTTTTTTAGATTTGCATGAAAATTGTAGTATGATTAATCCTATTAATAAAAGTTTAACCTTCATTTTATCGTTTCTCTTGTAAATTTTTTGATTGACAAATATGGAAATAATAAACCAAAAGATTTAATTCTTGAATAATAACGCCCTAATTTTAAACATCCTTATGAAGAAGTTATTATCTGTCATTTTTGTTTTAATCACATTTCAGAGCTTTGCCCAGGTCAAGCTAGGGGTAAAAGTCTCTCCTTCATTTGTTTTCAACCGGGTTAAAATTGATTCTGATTCTTTGAATGTAACAAATGATGGTTCCGGTTTTCGTCCAATGTTTGGATTGATTGCTGATATTCCTGTTGCTGAAAATTACTCTTTTAGCACAGGTATAGGATATATTTCGAAAACTATCCATCTGAAAATAGATCCGGTAGATGGGACTGAGGTCTCACAAAAGTACATAGCCCAGTATATTCAAATTCCACTGACGATAAAGTTGTTTACCAATGAGGTCAGCATTGATAAAAAGATTTATTTTCAGACGGGTTTCAATGCGGAAATTCAAGTTTATAATGAGAACAAATCCGACGGTGAAGATGCGATTGAAAAATTCAATGCTATTGATTTTCCGTTGGTTTTTGCAGCTGGGTCAGAAATCAATTTGGGTACACATACGGTATTAGTTTTAGGAGTGACCTATCAACGAGGCATGATAAATGTATCCAAGAGGGAAAGCTTTGAAAGCAATAACTTTTCTGTCAAAAATGATCTGCTGGGCTTAGAAATTGGATTAAAATTTTAAATTTTGAATTTGTTGTTAGCTATTAACCTCTCACATAATTTTCTGGAAATACATCAATTGAAAACCTTATTTTAAATAAAAAACTAATCGCATGAGAATTTATTCTTTCATTATCCTCCTATTGATAGTAATGAGTACAGCCAAGGCTCAGAATTATGAGCAACTATTCTCAGACCTTTCAAATGAAATTCCTATAGATCCAAATATTAGAAAGGGAGTGCTGGAAAATGGCATGACCTACTATGTCAGGAAGAACAGCAAGCCCGAAAATAGATTGACACTTAGACTGGTAGTCAATGCCGGTTGGCTGTTGGAAACGGATGACCAGCAGGGATTAGCCCATTTTGTCGAGCATATGTGTTTTAACGGCACCGAAAATTTTGAGAAAAATGATATTGTTAAGTACCTGCAGTCGATAGGGGTGAAATTTGGCGCTGACCTCAATGCTTACACCAGCCTTGACGAAACAGTTTACTTCCTGCCTATTCCTACAGACAATGACACAATTGTAGAAAACGGATTTCAAATCATGGAAGATTGGGCTCACAACGTAACCTTTGATACGTCCGAGGTCAGGAAAGAAAGGGGTGTTGTGGTGGAAGAAATGAGGTTGAGGAACAACGCCAATATCCGGATGATAAATGAATACCTGCCTGTTTTGCTAAACAATGAAGTTTATGTGGACATTTTTGATCCGGTAAGCGAAGCTAAAAGCATTCAGACCTTTAAGTACGAGTCGCTGATTAAGTATTACGAAGATTGGTATCGTCCCGATTTGATGGCTATAATTGCTGTTGGTGACTTAGATCCTGATTTAATCGAATCTAAAATTAAGGAACATTTCAGTCGAATTCCAGCAGCAAAAAATCCAAAGAAAAGGACAATTTTTGAAATACCTGATCATCAGGATACGCGAGTGAAGGTAGTATCTGACAAAGAAGCGACCAATACCACCATTCAGGTATATTATAAAGCTGATGTTCAGAAAATTGCTACGTTTGAGGATTATAAAAAGAGCTTAACAGAAAGCCTTTACACAGGTATGCTAAACGTAAGGCTACGTGAATTAACTCAAAAGCCTGATCCTCCATTCATATTTGCCGGTGTTGATTATGGTGAGACCTACAACCGCAATAAGGATGCCTTTTCAGTTTATGCCGGTGTATCAGAAACTGGTATAACTAAAGGACTTGAAGCTGTTTTAACAGAAAATGAAAGAGTAAAACAATTTGGTTTTACAGATGGCGAACTGGATAGGTATAAGCTTGAATTGCTAAAAATGTACGAACAGTTTTACAATGAAAGGGAAAAGACTGAGTCCAATGATTATGTCGATGAGTATCAGGGGAATTATTTGGTAGATGAAACTATACCGGGTATAGAAATTGAGTATAATTTCGCTAATTATATCATGGACAAAATTAGCCTGGAAGAAGTAAATGCTTTAAGCAATAAATTTATCAAAGACTACAATCAGGTGATCATCGTCACCGCTCCTGAAAAAGAAGGGGTGGAATTGCCGACCGAAGCGGATATTTTAGGAATTGTAAAAACTGTGAATAGTACACCTCTCACCGCTTATGAGGATAAATTATCTGGTGCTTCATTGTTAAAAGAACAGCCGGTAGCGGGAACTATATTATCAGAGACAAAAGATGATTCAACAGGAGTCACTTACCTGGAATTATCAAATGGCGTCAAAGTAGCTTTGAAGCCAACTGATTTTAAAAATGATGAGATCATTTTTACTTCGTTCAGTGCAGGCGGTAGTTCCATTTACCCGGATGAAGATTACGAATCAGCTGCTTTCGCGGATGCAATCATTCAGGGATGTGGATACGGAGGGTATTCTCCCAGCGATCTCCAGAAATTATTATCGGGAAAAATAGCTGGCGTTTCTCCTTATATCAGTGATTTGGAGGAAGGGCTGACCGGCCGTTGTGCTCCAAAGGATGCTGAAACGATGTTTCAGTTGATTCACCTGGCATTCACCGATCCCAATCAAAATGAGGATCTTTATAATGCATATTTAAGTAGGTTGAAAGCTTATTTCAAAAATGTATTAGAAAACCCCATGAATTATTTTTACAACCAGCGTATCAAATTTATGGCCCAGGGGCATGAGCGGGCCGGAGGTTATCCAACGGAGGAGGATCTTAACCAGGTCGATTTTGAAAAAGCATTTCGTGTTTACAAAGACCGTTTTGCAGATGCGAGTGACTTTCAGTTTGTGTTTGTAGGCAATTTTGAGGTCGAAGAATTTAAAAATTATCTGAATACTTATATAGGAAGCCTTCCTGACCTAAACAGGGATGAAAAATGGGTAGATAGGGGGATTCGGCCGCCATCTGGTGTACAACGAAAAGAAGTGAAACGCGGGAATGATCCAAAGTCATTGGTCTACATTTATTTCCATGACGAGTATGAATTTGATCGAAAAACCAATTACCTTATCAATTCTTTGTCAGAAGCGCTGGAAATAAAACTTCTGGAGATATTAAGGGAAGAACAAAGTGGTGTATACTCCACTGGTGCCTATGCCCAGACAAGTCGTGATCCATACCAGCATTACAATCTTGTCATTGCATTTCCCTGCGCTCCTGAGAATGTAGATGGATTGATTGAGGCTGCTTATGGTGAGATAAATAAAATCAAGGAAAATGGTGTCGTTCCTGAAGACATGGTAAAAGTAAAAGAGACTCAAAAAAGGGAAATGGAGGTGAATTTGAAAGAAAATAGCTTTTGGCAAAGCATCATAAAAAACAGCATTGTTTACGACTGGGATCTAAAGGAAGTACTGGACTACGAATCACGTATTGAGGAGCTAAGCGCTGAAGATTTACAGAAAGTTGCCAAAAAATATTTTGATTTCGATAGCCGCGCAGTAGTGATATTGTATCCGGAAAACTAATCCTGAGATTTCAAAATAAGGGTTATTTCAAAGAGATGGAATGACCCTTTTTTTACGACATCTGGTTCATTTCCTTGAGGTTCGGAAGTTTAACGGTAAACTTTGATCCCTGCCTTAGTTGTGATTTGACAGAAACACTCCCATATAATTTATCGATCGTTTCTTTTACTATGTACAAGCCCAATCCCGAACCGGAGTTGTCCTGATGGGCACGGTAAAACATCGTAAATATCTTATTCAGATGATCATCAGAAATTCCTATTCCGTTGTCGCTTATTTCAATAATGGTGGAATCTTCGTCAGCATTTACATTGATCTCTATAAATGGATTTTCATTTCTTAAATCGCAGTATTTTATTCCATTTGAGATCAAATTATTTAATATAATCCCTAACCGCTTTCGATCTGTATAAAACTCTCCTGATTCATCTATGTTGACCCTTTTTTCGATTGCATTGGCATAATCGGAGAAATACTGTCCTTCCAAGATGTATTTTATCAACTCGCTGAAATCAATCTTTTCAATCATCAATTCCTGTCGTGAATTTCTTGATAGATTGATGATGTCCTGGATAAAGTTATCCAGTTTTTTGACACTTTTTTCCTGGAGATCGATGTAATAGTTTTGCTTTTCCTGGTCTGATTCTATTTTGAGAAGGTTGATCAGGCCAAGTATCGAAGTTAATGGTGCTCGTAAGTCGTGTGATACCCTGTATACAAAACTATCCAGCTCGCTGTTTACCTTTTCAAGATCCCTGTTTTTCTGGATTAGCTTTAATTCGGACTTTTTCAGGTCTGATATGTCTTTGACAAAAATGGAAACACCTTTTATTTTCCCAATTTCGTTAATGGGAAAGGTTTTGATTTCCAATATTTTTAACTGGCCATTATCATTTACTTCATCAATATAAATTCCTGCCTTTCCGTTTAGTGCGGTATCGTATCGGTTTTTCCATTTTTCTACCTCCTCCGGATCATCGATTAGGTCGAGTATATTACAATGGACCTCAGGCTCCGATGAATTTAATTTGCAAAAGGATTTATAAAACCGGTGGTTAAAATCAATTAATTCATACCTGTTGTTGATCAGCCAGGTTTCACTATCGGAATTGTCCAAAATGGACCGGAGATTTGACTCCTTGTCAATGATGTCAACGATCCGTTCAGCGACTTTCATTTCAAGATTTTGATTCAGGTCTACCAGGTCATTGATGATGTCCTGAACGTCGTATTGAACAACATTTATCAAATGGACCAGATCAAAATACGGATCATTTTCCTCGATATCGATGGGTACGGGTTTGAAAGAAGCATCCCACGAAATTTTACCAACTGCATTAAAAATCTGTAAAATGCGTTCATTGTGTGTTTTTTCGACATCAAGATACCTGGAGATTATCTCTTCTTTTGAGAGTTTATTTAATTCATCTTTTGTTGTTTGAAAGGGGGATTGATATTTGATAGAAGAATTTTCTTTGTATTTATCACTATTCAGAATCAGTCGTATTGCTGATAAAATTGATGAGGTAGCATACGAATTAACAGTCTTTTCAGGAAAAACAGTTAAATAAAGCTTGAACAGGATTTTCAAAGGGGTTGATACAATCGCATATTGTGAAATCCAGAATTTATCTAATTTGGCTTTTTCCTCAAAAATTCTTTTTCTGATTTTAACACCGATCTTCTTAACCCTTGTGACATCCCATATGAAATAGTATTTCTTCTTTCCGAAGTCATCTATGATTTGTCTTATTATCTCCACACCTTTTTCTATATCGGGGACACCTGGAGTTCCCGAGGAAACAGCGATAACGATTTGTTGGTCTACAACATAATATTCAGTTGTGTACTTTCCACTTTCATTCAGGTTTAAGTGCGGAAGGGGCTGAATCAATAGTTCTTTGCCTTCAAGCTCGATTTTCTCCTGGAGCAACCAATCTGACTCTTCACTATATTGTGTGTCGACAAGTTTCAATGCAAATAAATAGTTGTTTACTGTTTTGTTTAGCCGTGTTTCGTTAAAAAATCAGTTATCGAGGAATCAATTTTGATAATTTAAACTCAAACTAATATCGCTTGTTTTACAATTTAAACAATTTAGCCTTATAATTACTATTGTTGCAGCTCTTGTTGTTTAGTAAGAAACTCTTCTATCTGCTCAACATCCAGTTTTTTAGCGATGATATTTTTGTCTGAATCAAGAATAAAAACCTTAGGTGTGTGGTCAATATAATAATCCGCTCTGAAATTCGATTGTGTATATGGATCGGCTACATTGATAAATGTTAAGTTAAATTTATTGATGAATTCCTTCCATTTTTCAACATCCGTATTGGTAGATGCGGCATACACTTCCACACCCATATCAAGTAATTTTGATTCATAAAGTTGTTGCAACTCGGGTGTTTTCTTTTTGCAATGTCCACAATCCGGATCATAGAAATACAGAACAACATATTCATTTTCCAATGAATACAAAGGAATTACATTTTCATTTGTATCCAGTGCGATGATATTGGGTGCCTTATCTCCGATCAATGGTTTCAATTCCTGCACGCGCTTGGCGATTTTTTCAATCAATTCCTTATCAGCCCAATGCGCTTGCCCGGTTAAATAATAACTTTCTGCCAGATCCACAAAGACCGCATCCATGCCCATGATGTTGGATGTTTCATATTTGTTGGAAATGGAAACAACACAATACCTGAACACATCTTCATTAGCTCTTGCTTTTTCAATAATAAAATGAGCTGATTTAATAATGGAGTCAGGATGTTTATAAGTCAGCTTATCAAGATACTCATTGATTTTCTGCGCAAAGACCGGTGTTCTCAACATGGCCGGTTCTGAAAAATCGATATTGTCAAAATAATGTTGTCGGTAATAATTGAACCGGAAATTAGGATCTGTTTCCTTTCCAGACGCATCTTTAGGGCTTTCCGGAACATTTATTTCAATTGTAGATTTGATGAGTTTTGAAACAAAAAGATCAGAATGTTCCTGAATTAAATTACTTCGATAAGATTTAACATTTTTATCGATTTGAATAAGCTCTTCACGGTACTTTTCTTCATTGGCTTTATCCGATTTCATTTTACTGTTTAGTTCGGAAGCATTTAGTTGATTCTCGCGCATGAAGAGTTGAAAATCCCGGAATATTTTGGTTTGAGGTGAACCTTCTACTTTCAGGTTTTTGATCAGGTCTGTTGTATCCGTTTCGATTGAAATGTCTTGATTGTCACCAATTATCTCAAAGTAGATATTGTTTGGTGTATAGATGAAATATATTCCTTCCTGAAGCGTGTCGTTTTTATGAAAGGTGAACATATTGCCATTAGAAATTTTAGCTGTGTCCTGGACATACTTTTTGTCTCCATAAGGATAACCCAGATAGCAAACAGTATCTTTCGTATTTTTTATTTTTACTTTTATGGTATATCCATTTTCCGCACTCAAATTATGAATTGAAAAGAGCGACAGGAACAATGCAATTGCCAGATTTCTCAAATTCATTCTGCTCATGTGTTTTTAAATATTTTTAATGCTTTTATGAGATCATCCTCGGTATCTATACCGAATGATTCATGTTCAGTAACTCCTGTTTTAATTCTAAATCCATGTTCAATCCAACGTAGCTGTTCCAGCTTTTCGGCTTCTTCCAGAACACCTGTTGACAGAGAAGTGATTTTCTTTAAGACATCCGTCCTATAAGCATAAATGGAAACGTGCTTGTAAAAAGTATGATTGTCCAGATAATCCTCCAGATCGACATCTCTCAAATATGGTATAACCTGCCTGCTGAAGTAAATTGCTTCACGAAATTCGTTTACAACAACCTTTGCTATTTTTGGATTGATTAAAGTTTCCAGATCTTTTATTTTGGATATCATGGTTGCCAACTCGGTTTCACCATCGAGCAATTCAGCGCATTCATCTATTGGTTTTGCCTGGATGAATGGCTCGTCACCCTGTATGTTAATAATATAGTCGTACGTTTCATTTAAGTTTAGATACGCTTCATAGCAGCGATCCGTACCAGATGGATGACTTTCTTTTGTCATGATGGCCTGCCCTCCGAATTTTTCAACTACATTAAGAATTTCAGGGTGGTCAGTTGCAACGATAACCTTATCAAGACTTAGGGCCTCTGAAGACCGCTCGTAGACATGCTGGATCATAGGCTTTCCCTGGATGTCTACCAATGCCTTGGCATGAAACCGGGTTGATCCATATCTCGCTGGTATGACCCCTAGTATTCTCATCTAGCTTTTTACCTCTTTTACTTTCAGTGAAGTGCCACTTTCGTCAATTACTACAATTTCAGCATCCTTGTCGATATATTCTCCTCGTGTGTAGGCGTCAAAAATTTCATTGTCAATCAGGATTTTTCCGCTTGGGCGAAGAACGGTGTAGGCTTTTCCTTTTTGTCCCATATAGGATTTATCATGAAATCTTGATGTGTATCCATGTTTCTTATCTTCAACATCTACCAGCGCAATTCTCTTGAATGCATTGCTTTCCGAAAACTTTACTCCTCCGAATAGCATGCCCAGTATTCCAATAACGAAAGCTGACATTGTCGCAGTGATTGCAGCAACGAATTCGTTAATATCCACAAATGAAAAATCAAAATTGTCATTATTGATCATAACCAAAATGAAGGAAGAAACGACCAGGGCAATGCCGGAAATACCCGCTACCCCGAACCCCGGTATGACTAAAACTTCCAGCAAGATCAGAATAACTCCGACAAAGAAGATGATGATTTCCCAATTGTCGGCCAGTCCATTTAAATAGTAAGGAACAAAATATAATATTGCAGCCACTACAGCAGCGATAATGGGAAATCCTACACCAGGAGTTTGCAATTCAAAATAAATACCACCTATGATGATCAGAATGAGTATGCCACTAATAAATGGATTGAGGAAAAACCGGATAATTTTTTCTGTTCCACTGAGCGTGAATTCTTCAAGTTCATAATCTTCTAAACCATTTTTTTCCAGCAGATCTTCAATACTTCTTACTTCACCTTCACAAAAATTGAGTTTTATTGCTTCTGATGTTGATAGGGTCAATACTGTGCCAGCTGGTGCAATGCTGTCGAGATCAATATTTTCATCTACCATGGCCTCGGCTATTTTCGGGTCACGTCCATTGGCTTCTGCTGTGGATCGCATCATCGATCTCATGTAGGACTGGTATTTATCAGGAGCGGCTTCACCGGTTCCACCAACTACCACCGTTGCAGCCCCAATGCTTGCTCCCGGAGCCATGTAAATGCTGTCACAGGCAATGGATATAAGAGCACCCGCAGAAGCTGCGTCCTTATTGATAAATACCCACAGGGGCTTTTCATAATTCAAAAATCGCGTTCGTATGTCGTCAGCATCGTTAACGGCGCCTCCGTAGGTGTCCATTTCTATGACAACAATATCCGCATCGATTTCATCAGCATGTTCCAGTGCCAGCTCTGTATAACGATTCGTTCTCGGGTCGATTTCGGCATCAATTTTCATGACCATGACCTTCGTCGCATCCTCTGCAAAAGAAATTGTCGATAAAAGAATAGAAGCGGAAAAAAATATTAATACCAACCTCAATGATTCCTTTAGTTGTGTCGGTTTCATAACACACATTTATTTGAGTCAAATATCTGCTAATTTACTACCAATTCAACTTTTGAATAGATTTCTTTTTGGCATTTGTAATAAAATAGGTGATAAAATAGTTAAAATGGCATAACAGTTGATATTATTTTATTCTAAACCAAAAAATGCAAAGCATACTTAATTCTTTTTAATTTTGCTTTTGAAACACAATTAGATATGATCAGGATCCTACAATTTTTTATCATTGCTTTCTTAGCAACGACATTTCATGCAAATGCTTATTTTTCGGTTGCAGACTCCATTGGTATAACAAAAAAAGCGGACAAAACATTTATTATCCATCAAATTGTTGAGGGAGAAACATTGTATTCATTAAGCAGGAGATACAATGTTAAAGTTGATGAAATCAAGCAAGAAAATCCCGAAACAAAGAATGGTCTTAAAATAGGTCAGAAAGTGCTGGTGCCCTATATAAAACCATTTACCGAAACCCTGGCTAAAGGGGATAAAATGCATACCGTTCAGCAATCTGAAACACTTTATTCCATTGCGAGGGAATACGAAGTTTCCGTTAACGAACTAAAAGAATGGAATAATTTATCAGAAAATACCATAGATATTGGCGATCAACTGGTCATTAAAGGAGCTATAAGTGCTGAAAATAAATATTTAAGTTCGGCAAAGGTTGTTTCTGTTGATTACTCAGGAAGGAAAATCCATTCTGTAGAACCTTCTGAGACCATGTATTCCATTAGTAAAAAATATGATATCAGCGTAGATGAATTGAAAGCATGGAATAATTTATCTACTAATGAGTTGTCCGTCGGACAAGTTCTGATTGTAGGTGAGTCAAAGTCAACTCCAACTGCTTCTGCAAATTCCAGTATGTTGCCACCTAGCGCTGATCAGACAGCATCAATTGATAGCACAGCTACAGCATCTGTTAAAGCGCCGGAAGTAAAAACTCCAGAAGTAAAAATAGGTCCACCAAATTCAGCTAGAAAGACCTATGATAACAAGAAAGTCATTGAAAATGGATTTGCTGAAGTAATTGAAGGAAGCAGCGAGACAAAAAAATATCTTGCCCTCCATCGCACTGCTCCGATAGGAACCATCATGCAAATTCGGAATGATATGAATAATCAAACAGTTTTTGTTCGGGTAGTGGGAACAATACCAGGAACTGACAATAATAATAAGGTACTTATCAAAATCTCTAAAAAAGCCTTTGACAGGTTAGGTGCCGTTGATCAGAGATTTCCTGTTGAAATATCATACATTCCTTAATTAGTACTCCAGAATTTCATGAACCTGAACTTACAGGAATTTTTAGAGGAAAAGTATGAGCAATTCAATTGCCCGGGTTTTATCGATGATGATCCTGTAAGTATACCTCACCTTTTCAGCGACTCAAGAGATATTGAAATTTCAGGATTTTTTGCAGCAATATTGGCTTGGGGGCAACGAAAAACTATTATCAGTAAATGCCGGGAACTTTTGCAAATGATGGATGACAGACCGTATGAGTTCATAGTCAACCATGGTGACAATGATCTCAAACCGTTCCTGAAATTCAAACATCGTACATTTAACTCTACTGATGCATTATACTTTATTCATTTTCTGAGATTCATTTATCGTGAGTATCAAACTTTGGAAAATGCCTTTGTCAAAACTGTAGAGGTAAATGATCCAAATACTGAAAATTTGCTAAACCTTTTCCGCACATTGTTTATCAGTTTACCAGAATTTCCTCACAGGACCGGAAAGCACATTGCATCTCCTGATAAAAAATCGGCTTGTAAAAGGTTGAACATGTTCTTAAGGTGGATGGTCAGATCAGATGACAAAGGAGTAGATTTCGGAATTTGGAAATCAATCAAACCTTCCCAATTGGTTTGTCCATGCGATGTTCATGTTGAAAAAGTAGCTCGCAGATTTGGATTAATTACCCGCAAACCGACCGATTGGCTGACCGCTGTTGAACTTACAGAAAATCTTAAAAAATTTGATTCTGAAGATCCTGTCAAATATGATTTTGCCCTGTTTGGAATTGGACTGGAGGAGAAAGTCCGGTTTTCAATCTAAATCATTTTTTCTTCTTGTGATCCGGAAATTCATCATTGAATTGTGCCCAATAATCTTTGACGGTTCTTTTCATGTCACTTCTCAGCCAGAATATTCCCAATAGGTTCGGCAAAGTCATTAATGCAATGGTTATTCCTGACAAGGTCCAGATAATGGTTGTGTCAGCAAAAGAGGCAACGAAAAATCCAATTACATACACAATTCGATAGTAAATCACTGACTTTGCACCAAACAAAAAAGTCATAGCCCTATCGCCGTAGTACGACCACGAAATGGTTGTTGAAAAGGCAAAGAGAAGGAGACCGATTGACACAATGTATTTACCGTAATCGCCTAATATACTTCTGGTAAATGCCCTTGTGGTCAAGGGAGCGGAATGGACCAGGGACTCTCCTCTCAAATATATTTGACCTCCCTGATCATTAATATTGCCATTGGCTACGCTTATATTTCCATTATACAATTCATTGTTTTTGTAAACGACAACATTGTCGGCTACAGACCTTGCATGAAAGACAGTGACTTCATTGACTATCAATCCATTGGCTACTTCCATATCACCAGTAAAATTTTCAATATTTCCTGTCCCATGTAGGAGATAGTCATGAAGGTGTTGTTGGTCTTCAGTATTTTTATCCGACCATGTTCCATCCAGTATTTTAAGATCAGTTAACTCAAATCTGTTATTGAGCTTTTCATTCCACGCTCCGGATGATAAAAGAACCAAACCTGTAATCGTACAAATAATGATTGTATCTATGAAAGGTTCTAAAATAGCCACCACCCCTTCCGAAACGGGCTCATGAGCTTTTGCAGCGGCGTGAGCTATTGGCGCGGAACCCTGCCCAGCTTCGTTGCTGAATAATCCTCGATTAACACCACGGTTGAAAGCATAGGTAAAATTAGCGCCTAAAAATCCTCCCACAGCTGCAGTTCCGGTAAATACATCTGTGAAAATGCTCAGAAAGGAGGGGATAATATTTTCGTAATTGTATCCAATGACCAAAAGTGCACCAATTAAATAGATGAACGCCATTGTGGGGACCAGTCGTTCGGTTACTTTGACAATTCGTTTAATTCCCCCAATAATAACCAAGCCAAGCAAAACAGCAAGAATTGCCCCTGTCAACATTTTATCAATACGAAATGTGGTAAAGAGGGAATCACTAATTGAGTTGACCTGCGGCAGGTTTCCGGTTCCAAAAGAGGATAAAACGGTCGCAATAGCAAAGATGACGGCAAGCCATTTCAGATTGACATTTTTACCGAAAAAGATAAAGTTGGCATTTTTCATGTAATACATGGGACCACCGGCCACATTCCCTTTTTCATCAAATTCCCTGTATTTATGGCTGAGCGTTACTTCGACAAATTTTGTTGTCATACCCAAAAATGCTGTTACCAACATCCAAAAAAGCGCTGCCGGTCCACCTAAATGAATAGCTAGTGCCACACCTGCAATATTTCCGGTACCCACTGTTCCGGATAGTGCTGTTGTCAATGCCCCAAAATGAGACGTGTCACCGGAATCCCCCGCCTTATCAAATTTTCCCATGACGGCCTTGATGGCATGTCCAAAATATCGGATTTGTGGAAAGCCAAGATATATGGTAAAAAATGCGCCTGAAGCTAGCAGTGCAAATACAAACCAATCGGATCCACCAATAAACCCATCAATCAGGCTAAGGATTTCATTTAAATTTTGCATATTTTCAAAATGTCAATTGAATAGGCTGTAAAATGTAAAAAATATTTGAATAGCAAAAGCCTATTGGCAATAGATGCTTGGTTTTGTTACGAAAGTGTTAAAATTTTTTTTGCAAAGCTGTTATAAAATCCAGCCATTGTTACCTTTGCGAAAAAAGATCTATGGAAGTGAAAAATCTTGTTCTGGAAGATATACATTTAGCGATGGGTGCTAAGATGATGCCATTTGCAGGATATAACATGCCTGTTAGGTATTCATCTGATAAGGAAGAGCATCTGGCAGTTAGAGAAAATGTGGGAATATTTGATGTATCACATATGGGTGAATTCTATGTGAAAGGAAAGGAAGCCCTCGATCTGATCCAGTATGTCACTTCCAATGACGCATCTAAATTGTTTCCGGGGAAGATTCAGTATTCGTGCTTGCCAAATGAAAATGGCGGCATTGTGGACGATTTACTGGTCTACAAAATTTCAGATGAAGAGTACATGTTAGTTGTCAATGCCTCAAATATTGAAAAAGACTGGAACTGGATCAATCAGCATAATAGGTTTGATGCCGCCCTTGAAAACAAATCGGATGACATATCTTTGTTTGCTTTACAGGGACCAAATGCTATTAAAGTTCTCCAACCACTTACAGATGTTGATCTGGCATCGATGGAATATTATACTTTTCAGGAGGGAAACATTGCAGACATTTGTTCCGATGCTATTATTTCTGCTACGGGATATACAGGTGCAGGTGGTTTTGAGATCTATGTTGAAAACAAATATGCGTCTGCGGTTTGGCAGAAAATTTTTGAAACTGGAAAGGAATATGAGCTAAAGCCTATCGGATTGGGTGCGCGGGATACCCTGAGACTGGAAAAAGGGTTTTGCCTGTATGGTAATGATATTACCGATAAGACCTCTCCTTTGGAAGCAGGTTTGGGTTGGATTACGAAATTTTCGAAAGAATTTATCAATTCAGGATCACTAAAGGCTCAAAAAGAGGATGGCGTGAAGAGAAAATTGGTCGGTTTTATTATGATTGACAAGGGCATTCCACGTGCGCATTACGATATCACCGATGACTCTGGAAAAAGGATTGGCGAAGTGACATCAGGAACCATGTCTCCCTGTATGAATGTCGGCATAGGTTTGGGTTATGTGCCTGTAGATCTGGCCAAACCTGACACAAAAATTTTTATTTCGGTAAGAGGGAAGCAGTTAGAAGCAAATGTTGTAAAATTGCCGATATATAAAGGTTGATCTTGTATGAATAAAGAACTGGAAGTTTGCCTGACCCCGGATTTGATCGAATTGTATGATCTGAAGGGAAAAGTGGTGGTGATTGTTGATATTTTGCGAGCTACCAGCAGCATCACAACGGGTATTGCCCATGGTGTGAAGTCCATTAAGCCGGTTTCCACTTTGGCTGAATGCAAGGATTATCAAAATCAGGGTTATGTTGCTGCAGCTGAAAGAGGTGGATTAAAAGTTGATGGCTTTGATTTAGGTAATTCGCCCTTTGGATTTATGGCTGAAAACCTGGAAGGAGTAGATATCGCCATGACAACAACGAATGGCACAACAGCTATTTCGAAATCCATAGAGGCAAGGCAGATCATTATCGGATCCTTTCTAAACCTAAATCCTGTAATCAATTATTTGAAGAAACAACCGTATGATATCCTTATTCACTGCGCCGGTTGGAAAGGCAAGATCAATATGGAAGACAGTCTTTTTGCCGGAGCAGTGGTACATGCATTGTCGGACTATTGCACGATTATTTCAGATGCTCCAAAAATAGTTCAGGCTTTATATCTGCAGGGCAAGGATGATCTGATGTCTTTCTTGAAATCCAGCTCACACGTCAACCGATTGATTAAACTGGGATTGGAAAAAGACATTGAATTTTGTTTGCAAAAGGATATTTATAAGCTGATCCCTGTTTTAAAGGAATCCCACATTGTTAAGATGAGCCTGAATGACATGCTCGTTTAAATAGCAACCCTTTATAACTGCTTTTGGAATTATAAAGGGTTGAATATTTTTTGGAAATAAAAGGTTGCCCCAAATGCCGTTTACATTTTAAAGGCGAACCTTTTACGATTTTCCAGCCTGTTTCAATTTTTAATTGCTAAAGCCAAGCCTAATTTTCTTCGCCACTTTCTTTTTTCATTTTGGCTTTTAGCTTTTCCAGTGCTTCGTTAGCGGAAGCCTTTTTATCTGATTTTAAAATCTCATCGATTTCATCATCTGTAGTTTTGTTGGATTCAACGATCTCTGAATATGCCTCTGATAATGCTTCAGTTTCCGTAACTTTTGTTTTCATTTTTTCCAGCATAGCGATCGTGCCCGTGCTATCTATCTGAGCCATTTGCTTATTCAACTTTGTTGTTGCCTGGCTTACTTTTGCCCTGGCTTTCAATGTTTTCAGCTCATTTTCATAGTGAGAAATACTGGCTTTTAGTTTCTTGATATTTGCATCTAGTTGCACTAAATTCTCATCAACTTTTTTGGCATTGGCTTCAGCCACTTTTGCTTGTTGTTCAGCTTCCTGCTTTTTCATGAGGGCTTCCCCTGCCAGTCTATCGGCTTCTTCGTTTGATATCTCTTCTGATTCAGCTTTTTCCAACAGTCTGATGGCTTTTTGCTCATAGCTATTGGCTTTGTTTTTGGCATCAGATGATTCCTTTTTTGACCGGATAGAGATAGCCTTTACTTCTGCAAATGATTTCAAACTTTCGTCGAGATCTTTCTTTAGATCCCTGATTCCCTGTTCGGTTAGTTTGATGGGGTCTTCCAGCTTATCAACAATGCTATGTGCTTCAGCTTGCCCTATTTTGAATATTCGCTTGAAAATGCTCATGACTTATATTTTAAGATTTTGAAAATTCTATTAATTGATCTGAATATTCACTTAACAACAAGCTAAGTGAATTGATGGAGCCTTCCAGTTCATTTAGGTCCAGGCTCTCCAACTGGAGAGTATCCCTGAAGATTACTTTTTTCCCTGATTCATTCAGAACAAATGCTCCGTGAATGATATCCCTGTTTTTAATTAATAATTTTGTCAATATATCAGCAGAGTTATTTTTTAATTCAAATAGATATTGCTCCATGATAAGGATCGGATCGGCACATCCTATTATTAAATTGTGGATCCCGGCATCTTCTTTTTCAACTGAAAAAATTTCATCTTCCTCATTCATGCTCACAATATTGAAATCGAGTTCTAATAAATAATTTCTAACTTTTTCAAAATGCTCGCTCATTGTTCTATTGTTTTGAGTTTTTATGGGTGTTTGGTTAAAATTAGTAAAATTGAAGACATCATTTTCTCTAAATTAAATATTGTCGATGCTGATATTATTGTCATTTATTCTTACTTTTACTTCTAATAACGATAGCATTGCTCAAAAGGTTAGCCAAATATAAAAAAATTTATGTCAACCATAGGAAAAAATATCAGAAAAATCAGAACGGTCAAAAAATTGAGCCAGGCTGCATTTGCTGAGTTATTTAACCTTGCTCGACCAAGTGTTGGCGCTTATGAGGAAGAGCGCGCTGAACCAAAAATTGAAACGGTCATTCAAATTGCTAACCATTTTGGCATCTCGATCGATAGCTTATTAACAAAAGAATTAACAATCAATGAGTTATATAAATTTGATCTTCATGCACAGGAATTGATCGATTCAAATGAAAAAGAGCAGGCGAATATTTCAAGTTCTATTAGGTCCGTTTTTGTTTCTTCATCTAAGCAAATTGAATACATCATTCAGCATCAGAACAAGGATTTCATTGCTGGTTTGCCCAGAATTTTTATTCCCGGAATGGATGATGAAAAAGTAAGGGCATTTGAGCTGAGCAATGAAGAAATGCATGACAATTTTCATGGATTGAATAATGGCGACATTCTTGTTGGACAGAAAGTAAAGCTGGAAGATGCAAATAAATTAAAGGATCATTTTGTTTACGTTTTTGTGCTGAAGGAGGAAATTGTAATCCGTAGATTTACAAAATATGGAAAGAAGATTGTCCTGACAGCTGACAATCCGAATTTTGAGCCGCGTGAGCTAAATCAGGAAAGCTTCCTGGAAATATGGGAAGTTTCAGGCTATTTCTCGAGACAATTAAAACCACCATCATTGCTTTCGGATCGTGTCATTTACCTGGAAAATACGGTTCAAAAGCTTGAGGTGAGGTTGAATAAAATTGAAAGGAAAATAAAGGAATGATAAGGCTTTGATTTGCGTTTCTATTATTTGTGTTTGATGTGTTTTTGTAGTAAAAATATTTTCAATGAATAAGCTATGTGTATTTTGTGGGTCGAGTCCCGGCACGAATAATATTTATCAGCGGGATGCGATGAAACTGGGAAAACTGCTTGCCGACAATCATATTGAACTGGTTTATGGTGGAGGGAGCATCGGCATCATGGGTGTACTGGCTGATACGGTAAAGGAATTTGGTGGTAAAGTTACAGGTGTTATCCCTCAATTTCTTTATGATAAGGAGGTGGGCCATGATGGCCTGGACAACCTGATCATCGTGGAAACCATGCATGAACGAAAAATGAAAATGGCCCAACTGGCGGAAGGTTTTTTAGCATTGCCCGGAGGAATTGGAACATTGGAAGAGATATTTGAGATTTTTACCTGGACACAACTCCGCCTGATGAAGAATCCGGTTGCGTTCTTAAACATCAACGGGTACTTCGATTTGCTTTTCCAGTTTTTAGCACATACCGAAAAGGAAGGATTTATCAGGAACCACACATCTCAATTATTGATCAAAATAGAAAGTGTTGATGAAGTGATTGAAAAAATGAGGAGCTATGAAGCGCCGAATGATGGCCTGGATCTGTCAAAGGTCTAAAATATAATTGTTCAGATTATTTTAAGATCTGATAAACCAATAGGGAAAAAACATAAGCAATACCAGTCATGTAAAGGAGTTGATAGAGAGGATATTTCCAGCTTTTAGTTTCCCTCCACACGATTGCCAATGTACTCATGCATTGCATGGCAAAAGCGTAAAAAACCATGAGCGAGAATGCAACAGCTGTGGTATATCTCGGACCTCCTGTTTCAGGGTTGATCTCCGCCTTCATTCTGCTTTTAATGGTTTGTTCTTCGGTTTCATCTGCGCCAATGCTGTAAATGGTAGCCATTGTTCCTACAAAGACCTCTCTTGCGGCAAATGATGTGATCAGAGCAATACCAATTTTCCAGTCATAGCCTAGCGGCTTGATGGCTGGCTCTATGGTTTTGCCAAACATTCCCGCATAGCTGTTTTCGAGTCTGACAGCATCTACTTTCTTCTGAATTTCTTCCTCAGTATAATTTTGACTCGTTAGTTGGGCCGATAAAGTATTGGCGGCATTTTCAATCCCTTGTTTGGGAAAAGAAGCCAAAACCCATAGTACAATGGAAATGGCGAGGATGATCTTTCCAGCCTCTACGACAAATGTTCGGGATTTTTCATAAATGGTCAAACCAACATGCTTCCACCTTGGAAACTTGTAAAGTGGAAGCTCCATGATGAAGTAGCTTTTTTCCTGTGTTTTGATAATTAATTTCAATATCCATGCGGAAACAATAGCCATCACAAATCCGAGTAAATATAATGCCATCAAGGCAATAGCCTGCATACTGAGAAATCCAAATATCATTTTGGCCGGTACAACCAGGGCAATCAAAATGGTGTAAACCGGCAACCGGGCCGAGCAGCTCATAAACGGTGTCACAAAAATGGTGATCAGCCTTTCTTTCCAGTTGCTGATTGTTCTGGTGGCCATAACAGCCGGTATCGCACACGCCACTCCTGAAATAAGTGGAACGACACTTTTCCCGTTCAATCCGAATTTTCTCATAATGCGGTCCATGAGAAAGACTACCCTTGACATATAACCTGATTCTTCCAGAATGGCAATGAAGGCAAATAACAAAGCAATTTGGGGTATAAAGATGACGATGCCACCGATTCCCGGAATGATTCCTTCAGTGAGCATATCGACCAAAATCCCCTCCGGCATTACATTTTTCAGCCATTGGCTGACACTTGCAAATGCCCCATCTATCAAATCCATCGGGTAATTTGCCCAGGTAAAGATTGATTGAAAAATGAGAAAAAGGATGGTTAGGAAAATCAGGTAGCCAAATACTTTGTGTGTTAGAATTTTATCAATTTTATGCGTCAGATTTCTGTTATGATTGACATTGAACTCAACTGCATGTTTGACTATTTTATCAATCCTTTCATACCTGGCAAGAATTTCCTTTGACTGGATCAATTCATGGTTGAACTTGTTTTTGGCATTGATATCAACGATCTTTTTCTTATCAGAATCATTAAGAAAATCTGAAAAGCGGCCTTGTTGAGCAATCAATAATGCCTCATAATTATTCTCGATACCAAAATTGAATTTGATATCTGCCAGAACTTCAGGTGCATACTCACTTACATCTATGATTTCTTTTCGGGGAGTTTCAACCTCTAAAATTGCTTGCTTGAGCAAATTAATTCCATCGCCATTTCGAGCATTAACAGAGACAACCGGGATATTGAGCTCCTTTGCAATTTCCAGAGGCTTAACTTTTTGTCCAAGATTAATGGATACATCCAACATGTTCAAAGCAAGTATTACCGGAAGACCAAGATCAATTACCTGTGTAAAGAGAAGAAGATTTCTTTTTAAGTTTGAAGCGTCTGCAATGACTACAATAACGTCCGGGTGATCCTTTGATTTTTTGTCCAATAAGACATCCAAAACGACCTGTTCATCAATTGATCGGGGATACAGGCTATAAGTACCAGGAAGATCTATGATCTCTCCTCTGGTTTCCTCATTTAGTTTGCAGCTTCCCGTTTTCTTATCAACCGTTACACCTGGAAAATTTCCTACCTTTTGATTGAGACCTGTAAGGTGATTAAAGAGAGAAGATTTACCGGAATTGGGATTGCCAATTAGCGCTACCTTGACTGTTTTCTTTTTTGTCATCAATAGCTGGCCTTATTCAATCAGGATATTTGAAGCTTCGGATGTTCGCAGAGAAAGACTGTATCCCGCTACGTCTATGGCAATGGGGTCTCCTAATGGTGCGCTAAAATTCATTCTAACCTTCACTCCTGGCAAACAACCCATTTCCATTAATTTTAATGAAATGATGTTATCTAAGAATCCTGTTATTGTTCCAAATTCACCCGGTTTAAGGTCTGCAACGCTCTTCGACATCCTCGTCCTTATTTAGATTAATTTTAAAGAAGCAAAATAAAGCGATAAAATTTAATTTTCCATGATTATTAGCAAATTTATTGGGCAATCCATTTTGTTTAGCAATTTATTCTAAAAATTAAACAATCCACACTCAAAAATTCTCCATTCACTCATTTTGTTGAATCAATCATATTCAATTGTTGTTTATACAACAATAACAAATTTAAAGAATATGATAATGACCAACTTCAAAGAAAAATTTATCTGGATGCTTGTCATCCTTGTAGCAGGAGTAATTTTAACTACTTCCTGTGATAATGACGATGATGAAATGGATCCTGTTGAAAACGAACAGAATCTTGTCGAGGTAGCTCAGGAGACATCTGAATTAAGCACTCTTGTAAATGCACTAACAACAGCAGGTCTGGTAGATGCCTTCCAGGGTAATGGGCCTCTTACGGTATTCGCTCCCTCAAACGCAGCATTTGCCAATGTCGATGCTGATGTATTGAATAATATTCTGGCCAACCAGGATGTCTTAACAGATTTATTGCAATACCACGTAGTGAGTGGCAATGTTTTATCTTCGGATCTATCTACTGGTCCGGTAACCACGGTAAACGGAGGGATGATAGATGTGGAGGTTTCAGGCGCAGGTGTGGTCTTAAATGGTACATCCAATGTCACTACGGCAGATATAGAAGCTTCAAACGGTGTAATTCATATCATTGATGAAGTATTGATCCCTGAAGGATTTAACGGACAGACTATTACCCAAATAGCTGCCGGAAACGAAGATTTTTCCATTTTAGTAGATATTTTGTCACTCCCGGAATTGTCTGACCTGTTAGCTGTAGCAAGCGACCCGACTTCTGATTTAACAGTTTTTGCGCCTAATAATACCGCATTTGAAGCAGTTTTGACTGCCTTGGGGAAAACCAGTATTGATGAAATGCCTGCGGGTTTGTTAAAGGAGATCGTACAATATCACATTGTTGCAGGGAGTGCACTTTCAACCGAGCTTTCAAATGGCGAATTTGAAACTTTATTGGAAGGTGAGTCAGTTGAAATAAATGTTGATGGTGGTGTGACAATCAACGATGTCGAAGTAGTCGTTCCAGATGTTCAGGCTATAAATGGAGTGGTTCATGGAATTAGATCCGTATTACTTCCTGATTATGTCGTCGAAGCTGTTGGTACCGTTTCAGAAGTATTCCTTTTTAATCCTAACTATACCATTCTTACCGAGGCAGTTCGAACGGCAGATTTGTTAAGTACACTTTCTACTACTCAGGATATTACAGTTTTTGCACCAGATAATGCGGCATTTGAAGCAGCAGGGATCACTTCGTTGGATGGATTAACAGCTGAAGATCTCAGCCCCATTTTGCTTTATCATGTTGTAGGAGCAAGAGTGTTTTCTACTGATTTGCCAGCTGATGGTGTAGTAGAAACCTTAAATACGGAAAATCCTAATTTCTACCTCGGATATTTAACCGATGCTGTAGTCCTGATCAATGGATTGACGCAAATTACTGGTGTTGATATTGAGAAGAGCAACGGAGTTATTCATACTATTGATCGTACTTTGGTTCCACCAGCTCCTAATATTGTGGACATTGCGGCTGCGTTAGCAGATGCAGGTGACGCTTCGGAATTTACTGTCCTGGTAAGTTTACTAACATCTGATTCTTTGTCTGGCGTAGCAGAAGCATTGATTGCATCAGAAGATGTAACGGTATTTGCTCCAACAGATGCTGCATTTGCTGAAATTTCTGATGTCGTCCCAACTCTAAATCAAGAACAGCTAACAGAAATCCTTCAATATCATGCTGTGGGTGTCAGGGTATTTAGTACCGATTTGTCCAATGGAATGGAGGTGACAATGTTAAATGACGAGATTCTGATAGTCAATATTGATGGAACAGCTGTTTCCCTAACGGATCAGTCAGGAGGAGAGGATGCCATTGTAACGGAAGTAAATATTCAGGGGAGCAATGGTGTTATTCATGTGATAGATAAAGTCCTATTGCCGGCTTTATAGCATAGGTTGGTTGTTTGGATGTTTTAATTCAGTAAAGAGAAGACCCGTGAAAATGGGTTTTCTTTTTTGTGCTGACATCATAAATGAGAATTCCAAACAATTCGTCTGTTGAATTGTTAAGAGTCTGCAACGTAGAGATCAGATTTGCAATGAGAGACAAATAAATGCAAGGAATATGAAGGTGTTGATTGCGGGAGAAGAAAAAAATTCGTCAGACAGGATATTTAACATGTTGAAAAGATATGATCCAAATATCCAGGTGGTGAAAATACTGGAAAGCGTTCAGGAAGTAGTCAATTTTTACCAAACCAGACCAAAAATTGATCTCGCACTTATCGATACGGTTTTATCGGACGGTGTTAGTTTTGATATTTTCAATCAGGTCGATTTTGATACACCCGTCATATTTACTACTGCAAATGAACAATATGCTTTGCAAGCCTTCAAGGTAAATAGTGTTGATTTTATATTAAAGCCAATAAAGTATTTTGAATTGGTTAACGCCATTGAAAAATATAAGAAACACTGGAATTCAGCTTCAAATATTTTGGTATCTCAAAGTGATTACAAAAAGAGGTTCTCGGTAAAATTTGGAGATCATATCCAGGTAAAAAACACTCATGAAATAGCCTGTTTTCAGGCTGACGGCAAATTCAGTTATTTATTCTCAAGTGAAAATGGAAGAAAGTACATCATAGAGCATACACTTGAAGAGCTACAAAATGGATTGCTCAATCCAGAATATTTTTTCAGGATCAACAGGCAATTTATTATCAATATCAACTCGATTGAAGATGTGCGAAATTATCTTAACAGGCGGTTAAAAGTTACTCTTAAAATACCGGTAGAAAAAGAATTAATCGTAAGCAGAAATAAGGTGAATGATTTTAAAAATTGGTTAAACCAATGATATCAAATCAGGGAACAATGTAATCCAATTCCATTACTTTTCCACCCCTTAAGACCTTGATAGGCACTTTTTCTCCACTTTTCAGTGTTTGAAATTTGTCATCAATTTTCTCGAAATCTTCGTATTTTTCAATTTTAATATCATAGACCTCCAGAATAAAATCTCCACCAAGCATCAATTCTTCTCCTTCAATTACAGCTTTATATTTGCCACCTTTAATTCCGGCAATATCTGCAGGTGAAAGCGCGGCAACTTTCTGTACAAACAGGGCAGATTTTTGAGGAATGTTGAACAGTTCCGCCATAGTACCTGTAATCATTTTGGCCTCCATGCCAGTCCATCGATGTTTCTTTTTGATCAACAATGCATCGACAACTTTCGAAGTTGCTGCAAAACCCAAGCCCTGATATCCACCTGAAAGACTAAGAATGTAACTCACCACCCCAATGACTTCGCCCTTCATGTTAAACATCGGCCCACCGGAATTACCCTGGTTGATGGCTGCATCGGTTTGGAAATATTCAACCATATTCAAACCGTCAGAAATATTTTTTTGAGTATGCCTCCCACTCACATAACCCGCTGATAGCGATTGGGCAATTCCGTAAGGACTTCCAATGATAAAAATCTGGTCCCCTATCTTCACTTTATCCGAATCGCCTATTTCGACAGTTACAGGATTTTTTGGCGCCCACATGAGTTTGATCATCGCCACATCTGCGGTTGGGGCTGATGAGACAACCTTTGCCGGGATTGTTTGTCCGTCATTAAAATGGACCTGCACATCTTCAGCTGTTTGCACAACATGCGCTGCTGTCAGAATCAGTCCATCTTCAGATATTAAAACACCTGAACCCAAACCTTCGCTAGTGGCTACATTTTTTTGATTTCCTCGTCCAAGGATTTCTTTTTCAGAAGTATTGATGACCACAACCGCCGGGCTTACCTTTTCATAAAGTTCGGTAAGGTTTTGTCCGGTCAGTTGAAAATGAATGAAGAATAAAAAGATTGGTAAATATTTTGTTTTCATACTCAGCTTGGTAATTGGTTATTCAATGGAAAAATATCGAATGATTGAGAATAATAAAACTTTGCGTCAGGATAAAAGTTTGATCCTCGCAAAAATGTAATCCAGCGATTCCTGGTTAAGGATCATTCGGTAGTTTTGGGAGTCGTCCACCTGCTCCGGTTCATATCCCCTTTTGTTTAAATATTTATCAGATAATTTTTTATCAAACCAATGCACCAACCGGATGCGGTTATTCTCTATTTCCAGACATGTCATTCCCCGTTTGCCAATAACTGTTCCGGAATTAAAAAGACAGGGAATGTGAACAAGTGCATTATACAAATAAGGTACTGATTCGAATTTATTCTTTTTAAAAAGCTTCTTCAACTCTTTTTTATGAGATTTGATTGTCTTTTTAATCTCCTTCAATCTTGAATCGTCTTTTTCTCTGGCGAATTCCCTGCAAAGATTTTCAATCTGGATTTTCAGCCTTTCAGCTTTAGAAAGTGATTCAAAAAGTGGCCGGTGAGTATGCCCGATTATGCTGATGATCTCGCGGTAAACCGAGTAATGATAGACCCGCTTTTCGATCTGGTATTTTTTTCTGCTGTTATGTGCTACGGAATAATTGTTGATGCCAAGCGGATTGGCCAGATATTTCAGGATCCAGCCGACCAGTTTATTATATTTAAAATAAAAGGTAGATGCCTGGTGTCCATGAAAGAGAAAAATCTCTCCTTTTTTGTGCTTAAAAATGTAGGATTGTCCTGCGGGAAAATTCAAGCCTATCTCATCATTAAAGCTGAACTCTACGTCATGGTTGCCAATGGTTTTTAACAATCCGTTTTCTTCTTTTATCTGATCAAGCGCTTGATAAAGATCCGGCCATTTTTCGAAAATGGTTTTGTATTCAAAACGCTGCAGTTCTTCAATATCCCCGTTGAGGAAAAGCTTGAATTTTTTATCCCTGTAATATTTTATTGAATTGATAAAAAGCTGTGAATTGGTGAGGAAATCATCCTTTGAACTTCTGTCACCGACGTGCAGGTCAGAGAAAATCACCCATTTATCGCGGTGTTTCAGTGGTATTACCTTCGCTTCCTTCTTTAATTTATCCAGTTGGTGATAAATGTGCTTTAATTGCATTTAAAAATTGTGTTCATAAATGCAGCAATTTGCATTTTATTCGAAAAGACTACTTTAATATTTTATTAACAGAATATTAATTTACCTTAATAAATAATGATTGACGCATATTTTTCGTGAATTTTGATTTCATGAGCTGGACTAATTACCATAGCCATTGTCATTATTGCGATGGGAAAATGTCGCCCGAAGAAAACCTGCTTGCCGCTGTAGAACAAGGGGTGAAGATCTATGGTTTCTCCTCACATTGCCCGGTACCGTTTGAGAATAAATGGAGCATCAATAGAGAAAAACTACCGGATTACCTTGAGGAAATTGAGGAATTGAAGAAGAAATTCGCAGAACAGATTGAGGTGTATAAAAGCATGGAAATCGACTACATTCCTGGAATAATTTCACCTGTGAGTGATATTATTCAGCAATCGAAGCTTGATTACACGTTAGGTTCTGTTCATTTCGCAAACCAGTTTGATGATGGCAGGTATTGGGAAATTGACAGTACCACACCAAAATTCAAATTGGGAGTAGAGGAGATTTACAAAGGGGATGTTCAAAAAGCTGTAGTGGATTATTATGAGCGGATAAGAATGATGGTCAGGGAGGCACGTCCGGATATTGTGGGGCATTTGGATAAGATCAAAATACACAATTCAAATGAATACTTTTTTGATGAAGAAGATTCCTGGTATAAAAACGAAGTAAACAAAACGCTGGAGGAAATTAAATCCGCAGGTTCGATCATCGAAGTTAATACCAGAGGCATGTATAAAAAACTGGTCGAAGAACCTTATCCCGGAAAATCGATTTTAAGAGAGATCAAAGAAATGAATATTCCGATCTGTCTGAACAGCGATTCTCATCAACCTGATGATATTACGAAAAAGTTTCCGGAAACTGCGGAGTTACTCTATTCAATCGGATTTCAGAAAATGAGAATTTTGCATCAGGGAGAATGGGTCGATATGGAATTTGATAAAAATGGTTTGAAAATTTGAATCAAATCCGGATAATTTCATAACCTGCTTTAGTTGTACTAAAGGCTTTTAAGATACTTTTAATTTCCGGTGTCTCTTTGTAAATACTGATCCGTTCGACTATCTGGTCTTTATCTGAAACCTGGTCATCCTGTTCCAGGAAACCATATCCCTGATAAATGCCATCTTCAATATAGACGACTGATTTTTCCCCGAACTTTCTGCCATTGCCAAAAATAGCGAGGGTTTCTGCGTCATCCTTTCCACTGTTTATCGCCAAGTCAACCTGGTTGTTATACTTTTCAACCGGAACTTTGCCCACACAAGCTCCCTTGCACTGACCGGTTTTGTGATCGAAACATTCGTGCTTTGCCGGTTGCAACCCGCAAAGCTTCGGACAAAGTTCAAACCTTCTCACCAAATCGTACATCCATTTCTTTCCCTCACTTGCAGAAGGAAATACCTTGACGGGTTTCAGGCCTTTCTGTGTTTTGGACAAGGTAAACCTCTGATATCCGGTTTTATCAAAATAGTCGTAAATGGCATAGCTGAAGGTGGGCAGTTTCTGGCTTCGGTTATATTCCGGCCAGTATTTTTTTATTTCATGCGATTCCATGAGCAGTGCAATCAATTCGTTGCCTGTTTCGGCAAAATCTATCGAGTGGATCTTGTTGAGGAAATTGTTTTTCTCTCCCAAACTGCCGGAAATGGTAAAGTGAGAGGAAATCCTTTTTTTCAGGTTTTTGGCTTTTCCGATATAGATGATCTTTCCCCTTTGATCCAGAAAATAATAGACCCCTGCTGTCTCGGGAATGGATTCGTATTTTTCACGTGAAATATTCGGAGGCAGCTTGGTTTCCTTTGAAGATATCTTCAGGAATTCGTCAATGTGATTGTTTTTATCATGTTCAACAAGAAGGTGCATCAGCATGGTTGTAGCTTCAGCATCACCAAAAGCACGATGACGATCGGCAATATCAATTCCGAGCTGGCTGCAGATATTCCCTAATCCGTAAGAACGGTGCCCTGGAAAGATCTTCCTGCTTAATCGCACTGTACACAGTTTCTTGCGGTCGTATTGATGTCCCAGTAGCTGAAATTCATTTTTGACAAATGAGTAATCGAAATTAACACTGTGAGCAACAAATATCTTATCCTTTGTGAATTCATCTATTTTAGCCGCGACCTCATCAAAAGTTGGTGCATCTGCGACCATTTCGTTATTGATCCCTGTGAGTGAAGTGATGAATTCCGGGATATACCGGTTGGGATTGATCAATGTTTGAAAGGTGTCCAGCACTTTTTCGCCATCTGTAACAAGTCCTGCAAATTCGATGATACGCTCGTTTCTGGCACTTCCACCCGTGGTCTCTATATCAACAACAACAAACTTCACTTAAACATTTTTAAAGAGAAAAGTAATTTAATAAATATGATCATTTTCATGAATCAGTGCATGAGACAATTTCATAAATTTAATAGCCTGACTTTGTAAAATAAAATTGGAACTATGAATAAAAAGTCAAAAGTTATCGTTGCCGGAGGCACTGGATTGGTAGGGTCAGCACTCTTGAATCTACTTTTGGATGATGAAAATATTGAAGAAGTCATCTCTGTCGTCAGGAAACAGACGAATAAAAACCATCCAGGACTAAAGGAGTTGATCGTTGACTTCGATCAACTTGAAAATTACAAAAATGAATTAACAGGAGATGCCATCTTCTGCTGCCTTGGGACCACCATTAAGAAAGCCAAAACAAAAGAAAACTTCAAAAAAGTGGATTATCGGTACCCATTGGAATTGGCAAAGGTTGCCTTTGAAAATGAAGTTCCGAATTATCACATCATCACCGCCATGGGATCAGATAGCAACTCTTCGATTTTCTACAATCGTGTCAAAGGTGAAGTGGAAGAAGCTATCAGCCAATATGATTTTGAATCCCTGAATATTTACCGGCCATCCTTGTTGATGGGTGACAGGGAAGAAAGCCGGCCTGGAGAAAATTTCGGGATTATACTGGCAAAAGTATTGAATCCTCTGATGCTTGGCCCGTTGAGAAAATATCGTGGAATTGATATCAACGATGTGGCGAGGACTATTTACCTGACCTTCAAAAACCCGAAAAAAGGAAAGCACATTTTTCTGTCAGACGAAATTTATGATATTGCCAGAAAATAAGCGGATAAATGATTGTAGTCATACAAAGAGTTTCAAAAGCAGATGTAACTATTGAAGGAAAGATCTCAGGACAAATTGGACATGGTCTTTTGATTCTGGTTGGTATCGAAGAAGCCGATGGACAGGAAGATATCGAGTGGTTGAGTAGAAAAATTGTCAATCTACGAATCTTTGATGATGAGGAAGGGGTGATGAACAAAAGTGTCCTGGATGTTGACGGAGGGATTTTACTTGTTAGCCAATTCACCCTTCATGCCAGCACGAAAAAAGGCAACCGTCCAAGTTATATCAAAGCAGCCAGGCCGGAAACGGCTATTCCATTGTATGAAAAGTTTATCGAACAGGTAAAAAAGGATTCCGGGAAAGCGCCTCAGACCGGTGAATTCGGTGCTATGATGGAGGTATCATTGACGAATGACGGCCCGGTCACAATCATCATTGACTCAAAAGATCGAAAATAGAGCAAAATATAATTTTCCAAATTTGGTAAAATCCAAAATGTATAAATATATTAGCAGGATATTTCCGAAATGAATTTGTTTCAAATCAATATCGTCGCCTTCTTCATTGCAGCTGTCCAAGTTGCAAATCGGGATCGGTATTGAATTTTGTTTTTGACCAGAACAAAATATTAAAAAACCGGCCCGCTAAGCCGGTTTTTTTTTGTGACATAGATTTATGAAGTAGTCGTCGGACGACTCATTTATAAAATCAAAAAGTCGTCGGACGACTAAAAACAGATTTTAAAATTGAAAATTATTTAAATGAAAAAGCATTTCATCCATATCGCTATTATCGCGGCAGTCGTGGCCATTTATGGCGATGAATTTGGATGAGTCTGTTGAATGCGATCAAAATGAAAGCCCCGCTCATCCATGATGAGTGGGGCTTTTTTTATGAAATATTTTAAACCAAATTAATTCTCGAATCATGAATGAAAATGAAAAACCAGAACAGAAACCCGGGCAGCTATTTGCTAACCGAATGAACCAGATACCAAGATCATTTATCCGAGAAATGCTGAAAAATGCCGCTTCGAAAGACGTTATTTCCTTTGCAGGTGGACTGCCGGATGAGAAACTGATCCCAACAGAGCAACTCTCCAAAGCATTCCAAAATGCTGTTTCGAAATACGGGGATAAGCTATTCCAATATGCCAATTCCGAAGGATTTTTACCGCTGAGGCAATGGATCGCCGATCGATACCGGGAAAAGTTTGATATGAATTTTACTGTCGACGAAATCCTGATCACGAATGGTTCCCAGCAGGCATTTGACCTGATCGGAAAGGTCTTTATTGAGAAGGGGGACAGGGTGCTGATCGAACAACCCGGATACCTGGGGGTGATCCAATCCTTGTTGAATTTTGAACCAAGCTTAGTACCGGTTCCGCTTGAAAACGATGGAATGAGTCTTTCCGATTTAGAAAGGGCATTAGTCGATCAAAACACAAAATTGATGCACCTGGTTCCGAATTTTCAGAATCCCTCCGGTATCAGTTATTCCCGATTGAAAAGAGAGAAGATAGGTGAGTTAACAAAGAAAAACCAGGCAATTTTAGTTGAGGATGATCCCTACGGAGAACTGTTTTTTGAAGAAGAAAATAACCGTGATCCCATCAAAAAAATTGTTGGTGATTACGGAATTTTATTAGGTTCTTTTTCCAAAACCTTGTCTCCTGGCATGCGACTGGGATGGCTCGTGGCTTCCCGAGAGATCATGGAGAAGATTGTCATAGCCAAACAGTCCAGCGATCTTCATACCAATAACCTGTCTCAACAAATGGCGTATGAATTTCTGATTTCAAATGACTACGAACAACATTTGAATGTCATCAGGAATTGTTATCGTGAGAGAAGGGATCTTATGGCTAAAGCAATTGAAAGGCATTTTTCAGAGGATATTAAAGTAAGGATTCCTAACGGAGGAATGTTTTTCTGGGGGGAATTGCCCGATCATATTTCATCCTGGAAGCTGATGAATTTATGTTTGGATGCAGGTGTGGTTTTTGTGCCTGGTGAGGTATTTTATACTGAAAACAAGCGTGAAAATACTTTCCGATTGAATTTTTCAAAATCTACACCTGAGGAAATTGAAAATGGTATAAAGATTATAGCCAAAGCAATTGCATTTTTGAATTCAAAAAACAAAGTTTATCAAAGTGTTTGATGCTAAAACAAGTTCAGGATGACTCTAAAATTACTTTTAAGATAGTTCATATACCTAAGAGATTTATGCAAATAGAAGAAGCCCAAAAGCAGGTTGATGACTGGATCAAAAAATACGGGGTCCGATACTTTAATGAATTGACCAATATGGCCATTTTAACGGAAGAAGTCGGGGAGTTGGCGCGGATCATTGCCAGAAAATATGGCGAACAATCCTTTAAGGAAAGTGACAAAGAGAAAAACCTCGCAGATGAAATGGCCGATATACTTTGGGTATTGATCTGCCTGGCCAACCAGACTGGAGTCGATCTGAATGATGCATTTATCAAAAACCTGGAAAAGAAAACCAACCGGGACAAGGAGCGTCATCAAAATAATGAGAAATTAAAATAGCATTCCGGCACTTTGTTTGCTTTCATTTTTACAAACAACCACCGACATGAAAGCAGTCAACTACACCATTGTTATTCTCATTTTATCTTCCTGTACTTCTTCAAAGCTTTACAATCTTCAGATCAATGATATCCCTGGAAAGGACCACGATCGACCCATCATGACATTTCACATGGGTGAAGAACCGGAATTGCCTCCGTTTATCGAGATCACAGAACTTTCGGCCAAAGGTCAGGGAGCGATCTCAAAGGACAAGGCCGCAAATATCATCATAAATGCTGCCAGAAAAGCTGGAATGGATGCGGTAATTGATATTTACTATGAAGGATGGTCGGAGGAATATATTTCTTTTTTGGACCTTGTTTTGGAAATGGTAGATGGGGAAGAAGAATATTATTCCATTCGGGACGTCTATACCATTCATGGGATAGGCGTAAAATTTTTGGCGAACATGGATTATATCGAAAGCCTTCCTGAATTTGAAAATATTTTTTTAGTTGAGAATGGTGCTTTTACACCGTTTCTCAACCTTGAAATGAAACCAACAGGGGAAGTATTTCAGCTATATTTTCATCATGATGAATCCAATAAGTTTTACCGTGAATTTTTATCCGGATATTCTGATTTTCATCTGCTCGATGAAAAACTGGACTGGAAGTACAAATATTTAGATGAACAAAAATTAAAAAGAATTTTATACAACGGGAATAAGATAATTAGAACAGTTAAGATCTGGAATAATTCTGCAGGAAAGCCAAAAGAATTAGTTGTCAAGAATTTTTATGGATCCTCGATTCTAAAAGCCAAAGTCTTTTATCATTACAATTCCGATGGGGAGATCTCCCAAAAGAAAATAATCTATTCGAACAAAAATGAATTGATCATCAATTATTCGTATGAAAACGGAAAGCTGAAAAGTTGCAAATATGATTTATATAGTGATAGTCAGCTGGCTCTTTCCCTTCAATCAGCATTTAAATTTTATTCGAAAGAATATATTGATGGATTTTACCGGTATCTCTCAACCAGCAGCCTGGAAGATCAATAATTTCTCAGAAAGGAATTATTTGTTTTCAGATACTTGTTTTTCATTGCCAAGGTTTAATTTTGTCGACTCAACAACGAGTTCATGACAGAAACAGCGCTGGATCAGCAACATCTTAAGAAATTAAGAGGCGAGTTAGACGGAGAATTTTATTACGATGAGACCATGCGTAGGCTGTACGCCACTGACGCCTCAGCCTATCGGGAAATTCCCCTTGCAGTATGCATTCCCAAAAGCAAAGATGATCTTAAAAAGCTCATCAGATTTGCAAATGAACATCAAACTTCCCTGATCCCCAGAACAGCTGGTACATCACTAGCCGGTCAGGTAGTTGGAGGAGGGATCGTTGTGGATGTTTCGAAGCATTTCAATCAGGTTTTGGAAATCAATCCTAAGGAATCTTGGGTTAAAGTCCAACCGGGAGTAATTCGCGATGACCTGAATCATTATCTCCACCCACATGAACTATACTTCGCTCCGGAAACATCTACTGCTAACCGGGCGATGATCGGGGGAATGGTTGGGAATAATTCGTGTGGGGCCAATTCAGTGATTTACGGGTCAACCCGGGAACATGTCCTGGAAATTGAAGCGCTTTTGAGCGACGGAAGTGAAGTGATCTTTAAAAGCCTGTCGAAAAGTGAATTCGAGGATAAGTGCTCTGGCAAAAATGTTGTTTCAGGTTTAGAGCAAAATATTTATCAACAGATAAATGAAATCCTTTCCAACGAAAAAAACCGGGATCAGATCAGTAAAACATATCCAAAACCGGAAATTCCGCGAAGAAATACGGGTTATGCCCTGGATCTTTTGATGGATGCAGAAGTTTTTAATGGATCAACTCTTCCTTTCAATTTTTGCAAACTGATTGCCGGTTCGGAAGGAACGCTTGCTTTTATTACAGAAATCAAACTCAATTGTGTTCCGATCCCACCTAATGAAAAACTACTTGTCTGTGCACATTTTGACGACTTGTACCAATCCCTTGAAGCCAATTTAATAGCTTTAAAATACGCTCCACTTGCAGTTGAGTTGATGGATCACTATGTTCTGGAATGTACCAAATCCAACATTGAGCAATCCAAAAACAGGTTTTTTGTTCAGGGTGATCCTGCAGCGATTTTGATGATCGATCTTTCGAGTAATGATATGGAAAAGTCAAGAAAGATGGCCGATGAAATGATCCAGGAGGTGAAATCAAAAGGCCTGGGTTATCACTTTCCGATGGTATTTGGTGATGAAACTAAAAAGGTATTTACGCTGAGAAAAGCCGGATTGGGCTTGCTTTCCAATTTGCCCGGTGATGCCAAACCGGCACCGGTAATTGAGGACACGGCAGTTTTTGTTCATGATCTTCCTCAGTACATTAAAGACTTTAATGCAATCCTGAAAAAGCACGGGTTATACAGTGTACACTATGCGCATGCTGCTACGGGAGAGCTCCATTTAAGGCCGATCTTAAACCTCAAAACAAAGGAAGGTAACAGATTATTCAGGACTATCGCGGAGGAAATTGCTGAGTTGGTTAAAAAATACAAAGGGTCTTTGAGTGGCGAGCATGGTGATGGCAGGTTAAGAGGGGAATTCATCCGTTTTATGGTAGGGGAAGAATCTTATCAGTTGTTAGAGAAAGTCAAGAAAATTTTCGACCCCAACAATTTGTTCAACCCCGGAAAAATCGTGGACACCCCTCCTATGGATACTTCACTCCGATATGAACCAGGCGTAGAAACCCGGGAGTTTGAGACTATGCTTGATTTCAGCGATTACCAGGGTATTGTCCGATCGGCAGAACTATGCAATGGTTCGGGTGATTGCCGCAAGACCCATTTGTCGGGTGGGACAATGTGTCCAAGCTACATGGCGACAAAAGACGAGAAGGATACAACCCGTGCAAGAGCAAATATTCTTCGGGAAATTTTGACAAATTCAACCAAAAAGAACCCATTTGAAAGCGAAGAAATTAGTGAAGTAATGGATCTGTGCCTTTCCTGTAAAGGGTGTAAGGCAGAATGCCCTTCTAATGTGGATGTTGGCAAGCTTAAGGCAGAATATCTGTACCAGTCGCACAAAACCAAAGGGGTTTCATTAAGGACCTGGCTGATTGGAAATTTTAGTAGAATGACCGCTTTGGCAGCTAATTTCCCAGGACTTTACAATTTTGTTTTCACGAATCAGATTCTTGGCAACTTGGCCAAAAAGACCATCGGATTTGCATCTGAAAGGTCCATGCCGCTTTTGCATGGTACAACCCTTTTAAAATGGTATAAAAAAGAAAAGGTTAATCATTTTGGAATTAGCAATGCTGGTTCGTTTAAAAAGAAAGTTTATTTCTTCAATGATGAGTTTACCAATTACAGTGATGTTCCGATTGGTCAGACTTCAATCAAATTGCTGACGAAACTAGGATACGAAGTAGTGATTCCCAAACATGTGGACAGTGGCAGGCCATTTCTTTCAAAAGGTTTGTTGGAACAAGCCAGAAAATTGGCAATCCAAAACATAAACCTGCTGGATAAGCTGATTTCTGAAGAAACCCCCTTAATTGGGTTAGAACCATCAGCGGTTTTGTCATTCCGCGATGAATACATTGACCTGACCCGAGGATCTGATAAGGAAAAAGCAAGGAAAATAGCTCAGAACACCTTTTTGATTGACGAGTTTTTAGCTTCTGAAATGGAAAAAGGAAATATTTCAAATGCTCAGTTTATAGATGAAAAAAGACTAATCAAACTTCATGGCCACTGCCATCAAAAGGCATTGTCTTCCGTTGTGCCAACAAAGAAGATCCTTTCACTTCCTGATAATTACACTGTCCAGATGATCCCATCTGGATGCTGCGGTATGGCCGGTTCTTTTGGGTATGAAAAGGAACATTATGAAGTATCCATGAAAGTTGGTGAGCTCGTTCTGTTCCCTACTGTCCGTGATGCAGTAGAGAATGTTCTGATAGCTGCTCCCGGGACAAGCTGTCGACACCAGATTAAGGACGGTACCGGAAGAAATTCATATCATCCGGTGGAAATACTGTGGGAAGCATTGATCTAAAATTCGTCATCTCATTTTTTCAATAATTACCATTACTTAGATCTAACTTATCACTTGTTTGTAATGGATAGTTTTTCAAAGCAGCTCTAAAGGATAACTGTACACTAATTTCCCTTGTTAGGAGATTTTTCGAAAAATTTGCTAGTGTTGATTATCAAAAAATTCTTAAAAATATGGGTACAAGTGTTTGAGCCGCTTGATTATTAATTTCACACTTCTGGTATTTTTTCATTGATAAAGTCAAATTGAATATATCAAATTATTAATATTTTATCAATAAGTGTTAATAGTACGCTTATTCACTTGCAATGGAATTTTACAAAAACTGCTCCTTAAGAAAATTTTTTTGTAAAATATATTTTGTGAAAAATGTAAAAAATACACTAACTTAGAATTGTTAATTGACAAAATTTGAATAGATGGCCTGGATCTATGTTAATCTTCTACTAATATTATTGTGGGGAGGGTAATTAATTATTACCTTAAACATTGAATTCCACAAGCTATCTATATTTTAAGGCATATCTATTTAAACTAAGAAGGCGGTTAGAATGATGTCAAAAGGATGGTTGTTTCAATATGAGGAACAACTAATTGATGAGTATGGATTTTATTTTAAAACAATCGATTGCATTCAATATTAATTTTATTGTATAACCTAAATTTTATGCTATGAAAAACAATTACGATGCACTGCGTAGCAAAGGATTTTTGAAAAATCTTTTGACTATTACGCTCATGCAATTGTGCTTGATATCTTTTGCGTTCGCGCAGGAGATTGATGTTACAGGTACGGTAAAGGATGAAAATAGTGAGGCTTTACCGGGAGTAAATATTGTCATTGAAGGTACGACTTCAGGTACGGTTTCAGACATGGATGGTAATTATTCCATCTCTGTACCAGGTTCTGAGTCTGTTTTGGTCTTTTCCTCTATCGGTTATGTCACCGAGCAAATAAGAGTTGGAGACCAGAGTGTGATTAACCTTTCCATGTCACAAGATATCACATCCTTAAGTGAAATTGTCGTGGTGGGTTATGGTACGCAAAACCGAGCTGATGTAACTGGTGCGATTAGTTCTGTTGGAGCTGATGAGATTACTGCAGTACCAACTGCAAATATCAGCCAGGCATTGCAAGGCCGTGCGTCAGGTGTAACTGTTATAAATAATGGTTCTCCTGGAAGTTCTCCTACTATTAGGATTCGTGGTTTAGGAACTACTGGGAATAATACGCCATTATATGTTGTGGATGGTGTGATTTCATCAAGCATTGATGGACTTAATCAAAATGATATTGAATCAATTGAAGTATTAAAAGATGCTTCTACTACAGCGGTATATGGTTCAAAAGGTTCGAATGGTGTTATTATGATTACCACCAAAAAAGGAAAAAGCGGCGATGTGGTTGTAAGCGCTAATGCTTATGCCGGTTCGCAATGGACCAACAAACGATTTGACCTGCTAAATACCGATCAGTATATTCAATATGCAACTGAAGCATTCGGAGCTCCTCCAAGAATGACAGACCCTCAGTATGCATCACTTTTGGAAAATGATACTGATTGGCAAGAGGCAATTTTTCAAAGCGGATTGATGCAAAATTATGATGTTGCCGTATCAGGCGGTGGACAGAATAGCAATTTCAGGGTCTCAGCTGGCTATCTATCACAGGAAGGTGTAATACTCAACTCTGGAATGGACAGATATAACTTCCGGGCCAATAGCAATTTTACTCTAGGTAATTTTAGTTTTGGTGAAAATATTTCCGTCGCATTTGGAGAGCTAAGACCATATTTTAACTCGGGTGGCCGCTCAGTATTGGAACATGCAATAAAAATGGCGCCTTATCTGCCAATATATGAACCAAGCAATTTAGGAGGTTACCGTGGTCCAAATACTGCAATTGATGGGCAGGATGCAGAAAATCCGGTAAGGGTATTGGAAAACCCAAATGCCCAAACTGACCAGTTCAATCTGATTGGAAATTTATATGCACAATATGAGTTTATTGATGGGCTTGTTTTCAAAACTCAGGTGGGATTGGAATATACTACACTTGAATACAATAGTATCATTCCATCATATGATGACGACTTGGAAGGTGGTACTCACCAGCAGGATCATGCTGACATCGCAAAGCGTAGAAGTGGACTTCAGTCTATAATTTTAACCAATAGCCTGAATTACCAAAAGACTTTTGCGGAGAAACATAACCTGGAAGTATTGCTGCTTGCTGAAAGTACTTCAACGGAAATCACTACATTAAATACTACAAGTGAGAATTTTATTACCAACGATGTAGAACAGGTTGATAATACCAATTCAAATTTAAGTTCTACGCTAAATGAATATTTTCGCTTAGGATTTCTTGGCCGGATCAACTACAACTATGATAGCCGGTACATAGTATCTGCTTCATTCAGAAGAGATGCATCATCCCGATTTGGAGCAAACTATAGGTGGGGTACTTTTCCATCTGCATCGGTTGGATGGAGAATTAGCGAAGAAGCTTTTATGACTAATGTGACGGCTGTAAGTAATTTGAAATTCCGGGCTAGCTGGGGTCTTACAGGAAATGATAATATTCCGGATTATGCATATACTACCGGTGTACAATCAAACTTTCATTATCCTATTGCCGGATCAGATGCACTTGGAGCCACCATTTCCGGGCTTTCAAACCCTGACTTAAAATGGGAAGAAATCAGCATGCTGAATTTTGGTTTGGATTTTGGCTTATTTGCAGATCAAATTACCCTTTCTGCTGAATATTATAATAACCAAAGTGATGATTTGTTAATGCCACGAATTTTACCGATTTCATCCGGATTTCATAATGGTTCGGTTATTGAAAACGTAGGATCTATGGAAAACAAAGGATTTGAATTTAACCTTGGATACAATGATTTTGAAGGAGAGTTCCAATGGTCTGGTTCATTAAACCTGGGAACCAATAAGAACGAAGTATTAAATCTTGGAGAGAATGATGCGATTCAGGGAGGAAACTTTGAAAGTGAAAATATTTCCTGGACAACCGTTGGCAATCCTTTATTCCAGTTTTATGGATGGCAATTTGACGGTATCTTCCAAAACCAGGAAGAGGTAAATAATTACATGGGAGGTAGCCAGGCTTCAAACCTAAACGCAGAACCTGGTGATTTCAGAATTGTAGATGCCAACAATGATGGAGTAATTAATGCTGAAGACCGGACATTTATTGGCAATCCTTTTCCTAAGTTTTCTTATGGGTTAAATCTTACCGCTACATACAAAGGGTTTGATTTCGATTTATTTTTCAATGGAATAAGTGGTGTTGATGTGTACAATACCAATATATATGATCTGGAAGCAATGCCAAGATTGTTTAATTCTGGCGTAGGAGTTTTAAATAGATGGACCGGTCCGGGAACTTCTAATACTGTACCTCGTGCGGGAGGAGCTGCAACCAATGCTCAGGCAAGTAGTAGGTATGTTGAAAACGGATCATATACAAGATTGCGAAACGTTTCCATCGGATATGATCTGGCATCCAGTATTTTGAATGGTAAAATTTCCAAATTCAGGATTTATGTAAGTGCACAAAACTTATTCACCATTACAGATTATTCTGGTCTGGATCCTGAAGTTGGTCAATACGACGGTGTGGCTGCAGGTGTTGGTCCTTCCGCGCCGGGTACTGTTGCAACAAATGCCAATGGTCAACCGCTGGTTAACTTTCAAACCGGGATTGATTTAGGAAACTATCCAATGCCAAAATCATTTATTGGTGGTGTTCAAATTCAGTTTTAATTAGTAAAAATGAGAACAATGAAAACATTATCGAAATATATCATTGCAGGTCTGGTTTGTATGATAGCTTTCCATTCTTGTAAAGACAAGCTGGAATTAACCAATCCAAATCAATTGTCTCCGGAAACATTCCTGAAGACACCTGCTCAAGTTCAATCTGCTGTTAATGCAGTTTATGCGAATATGCAAACCCGCGGCCTTTACTCAAGGCACATGTTCTTTTCCATGGATAACATGGGACATGACAACGATGGTAACCCTCAATTAGAAGCAGACAAGAGGCAATACCTTGAATTTACTTTTGACGCTAGCCATGGGGCTATCCGAGCTTTTTGGGAAAGCTGCTACAGAGGGATTAACAAAGCAAACTATGTGACGTCCAGTATTGATTTGATTGACGAAATTTCCACCGACCAATTACCTCAGGCGACCAAAGACAGGTACTTAGGAGAGGTGAAATTTTTACGGGCATATTATTATTTTCTTCTTGCCACAAGGTTTGGGAACGTGCCATTAATCACTGAATTGCCGACTTCCGGTGAGGGATACCCTATCAGTCCAGTCAGTGAAGTTTATCAACAAATAATTACTGACCTCACCGAAGCAGCCAGTGTTTTACCTGTTAAAGGTGGTAACGGTTATGAAGCTGGACGTGCAACAAGTGATGCAGCTTATGCATTGTTGGGCAAGACACATTTATATTTAAAGGATTATAGCGCTGCTAAAACAGCTTTAAGTAACATTTTAGGGGATTACTCTCTTGAACCTGACTATATTGATAATTTCCTTGAAGAAACTGAACATGGCGTCGAATCTATATTTGAAGTAGAGTACCAGGTAGATCTGGGAACTTCTGATCAATGGAATTCCGATGCCAACGGTTTAGGGTTGAATGAATCAACTTTCAGGGGTCAGGAATATGGATGGAACGATTGGTTTAATGTATTCCCATCGGACGATCTTTTGAATGCATATGAAGATGGAGATCCAAGGTTTGATGCTAATTTTTATACCGACGGTGACACCTGGGCTGGTGAAACGATAATTAGAACTGGCGAAATACCTTCTCCTGTTCCTGATGGAGAACAATACATTCCTTTGGAAAGAGAAGCAGGATGGAGAAAGTATCAGAATTATTACAAACGAACCAATGAGAATACCAACTCAGGGATCAACTTTAAGGTGATCAGGTATGCAGAGGTATTGTTGTGGATGGCAGAGATTGAAAATGAACTAGGCAATATGGGACCTGCAGTAGATTACCTGAATGAAGTTAGAACCCGGGTTGGAATGCCATTATATGGAACTCCAGAGATGGATGCAATGTATCCTGTTGGTTCAAAAGAGCAGATATTTGATGCGATCGTTCACGAACGCCAGGTTGAGTTAGCAGGTGAGCAAGCTCGTTTTCCCGACTTGGTACGATGGGGGATTGCAGAGGAGGTTTTAGGTCAATACGGGTTTACTGCTGGAAAGCATGAACTGTTTCCTATTCCTCAAAATGAAATCAATGCTAATAACGCAATTGAAAATAGCGATCAAAATCCAGGATATTTCTAATTAGTAATAAAGCTTAATCATTTAACTGAAAATGGCCCTTTTTGGGCCATTTTTTGTATTCACATCATTTCCATAAATTAGAGGCCTCCATATAATTTTTTAATTTTCAAGATATATGAGGGTAGAATTGAAATCTTTTTCTTTATATGAAGCATTCATTTGCTTTACTGTTTTTCAGACAAGTTTCTCTATTTTAAATGATTAAATATTTTATTATTCTTTTTTTGTCAGGAGTATTTTCATGTTTTTCCTGTATATCAAAAAAGGAAAAAGGTGAAAAACTTTATCGCACATATTGTACAACGTGTCACATAACTCCTTCCATTGCTGATCTTCCAAAGGACATTTGGTTACAAAGCATCCTGCCGGAAATGGGCTACAGGTTGGGAATCAGGGATACGAGTTATGATCCTTTAGAAGGCATGACATTTAAGGAGATGGAGGCTGTTTATGAGTCAGGTGTATATCCTGGTAAGCAGCAAATCAGCCTGAAGGAATGGGAAACACTAAAGGAATATGTTTTAGCGAAAGCGCCGGAGAAACTAGCGGAACCTCCCGCAAAATTTAATTTAGGCAAGATGAATCAGTTTATCGCCCATGAAATTTCTCTTGACAGTTCTAAAGGAGCTTTTATCACCTACCTAGATTATGACGATAAAAATGAGAGAATTATCTTTGGAGATGTTTCGGGAAACCTTTCGAGCTATGACCCATTGAATAAAGTTAGTACTTATATCGGGTTTTTCAGATCAGGTATCACTGATTATATAAAAAAGGAACATATTTCATATGTGACGGCAGTTGGCAATTTAGACCCTTCGGAACAAAGATCAGGTAGCATTCTTATCATAGAAAATGACTCGGTTAAAAGGATTCCTGAGAATTACCATCGACCCGTAAACCTGCTGATCCGTGATTTGGATAAAAACGGACAAGACGAATTGATTCTGAGCGAATATGGCCATTTAACAGGAAAATTATCCTTGCTGGTTAAAAAGGGAGAATTGGATTATGAGAGAAAAATTCTGCTGAATAAGCCAGGTACTATTCGGGTTCTGGCAAATGATATGGATGGGAATGGCCTGGATGATCTGATCATTCTCTCTGCTCAGGGAGATGAAAGTATATACATCTTTTTTCAGGAGGAACTTTTGAAATTCAGAATCGAACAAGTCTTTCGATTTAGCCCTGTTTATGGATGTAGCTGGTTTGAAATGGTGGATTACGACGACGATGGTGATGAAGATTTAATTGTCGCCAATGGAGATAATATGGACAAATCGTATGTATCAAAGCCCTATCATGGCGTTCGTATTCTGCTAAATGACGGGAATAATAATTTTGAAGAAAAAAGTTTTATTCCTTTGAATGGCGCAACACGGTTTGTTGCCAATGATTTTGACCAGGATGGTGACATTGATATGGGAGTTGTTTGTTCATTTCCTGACTATGAAAAGTATCCGGAATATTCTTTTGTTTATCTCGAAAATGAAAACTCAAAATCTTTCCTCTTTAAAAAATGTATTTTCGATCAGTCGAAGAAGGCAAGATGGTTTTTAATTGATTCCGGGGATGTTGACCAGGATAATGATGAAGACATCATTATTAGTGCTTTTAGCTATGCCATAACCCCAGAAGTGAATGAAGAATTGGAAAGACAATTTCAAAATGATATTGACATCATGATTTTAGAGAATCAATTGCTTTCAAAGGACCCTCATTTATCTAAAAGTAAATAAATGCATTTGTTTGGATTAATATCGGATTTGTAATGGGTAACCGGTATTACACATTCTACCAGTTTAAATTTTTGTAGGCTTAAATGTTTAAAGAATTGAAAGGCATTATACGATTGAAAAGAGCTGATAATTTAGTATTTGTGATTTTTATCATATTCATATTCCTGATTTCTTGCTCCAACAATAAGGATAGGTTTAAACAAATCAGTTCTAAGAAATCAAAAGTAGATTTCAACAACGAGATTTTTGAAGATGACTCTTTTAACATAATAGAGTACGGACACATTTATAATGGTGGTGGTGTAGCGATTGCCGATTTTAATAATGATGACCTCCAGGATCTATATTTTACAGGAAACATGGTCTCAAATAAGCTTTATCTTAACCAAGGCGATTTTGAATTTAAAGATGTCACAGAAGCCTCAAATTCAGATGGTGAAAATAAATGGTGCTATGGAGTCGCAGTTGTCGATATAAACAATGATGGCTTTAAGGATATCTACATAGCCGTTACAGCTAATCCTGATAGTTTGAAAACTGAAAATATCCTTTATGTCCATCAGGGCCTTGATAGGGATGGAGTCCCAAGGTTTGAAAATAAAGCGAAAGAGTACGGACTTGATGATAATAGTCATACAACAAATGCTGTTTTCTTTGATTATGATAATGATGGTGACCTGGATGTTTACCTTTTAATCAACAAGGTGGAGTTTAAAAGGAACTCCAGAATGGACAATAATAAGGACATGAAGAGGATGTCTCGTGAGAGAATGGATAAATTATTGGAAAACAACTGGGATAAAGACTTGGGTCACCCAGTATTTCATGATGTATCCGATAGCGCCGGGATCATGCATGATGGCTTTGGGTTAGGCGTGAATGTCAGCGATATTAATCAGGATGGTTACAAAGATATTTACGTCACCAATGATTATTCTACACAAGATCTTACCTACATCAACCAGGGCGATGGAACTTTTAAAGATCTAAATAGCGAATATTTCAAGCACATTAGCTTTTCAGCCATGGGAAATGATATTGTAGATTACAACAATGATGGCTTCCCTGACATTTTTGTGCTGGATATGTTGCCGGAAGATAATTTCAGAAAGAAAACAATGGTTCCGGCAAATAATTATTCCTCTTATCTGAACCGTCAAAAAAATGGATATCAATTCGTTAGAAACACCTTGCAATTAAATCAGGGGACCAACCCTGAAACCGGCGACATCATTTTCAGTGAGATTGGAATCTACTCGGGCATCGCTGCAACTGACTGGAGCTGGGCGCCCCTGGTGGCAGACTTCGACAATGATGGTTTCAGAGATCTAATTGTCACCAATGGTTTTCCAAAAGATGTAACAGACAGGGATTACGTAGAGTTTCAAACGGAATATGGCCAGTACGCTCCAGCGAAAATGTTGATTGAGCAAATCCCGTCCGTCAAGATCATGAATTATGCCTTTCAAAATGCTGGCAATGGAAAATTTGAGGATGTTTCTGAAAAATGGGGGATTCGAATGCCTTCATTTTCAAATGGAGCTGCATATGGTGATTTAGACAATGATGGCGACCTGGATTATGTTGTAAATAACATAAATGACAAGGCATTTATCTACCAAAATTTAACCACAGAAAAGCATGATCCAACCAATAACTGGCTCAAAATTTCGCTTATAGGCAATGAACAGAATATTAATGCTATTGGGACCATCATGAAACTGTATACAAAAGATACGGTAAGATATTGGGAGCATACGATCTCAAGAGGATACTTATCCTGTATGGATGATAACATTCACTTTGGTTTGGGAAAAAATCAAATGGTTGACTCATTGATTGTTTTTTGGCCGAATGGGAAAAAGCAAAAATTGAATAATTTGAAATCAAATCAACGACTGATCCTCAACATTGTAGATGCTGATATTGACGGATCAATTCAGCAGGAAATTTATCCAAAACCACTTTTCGAGAATGTCTCTTCAGAATTTGAGGATGTTTATAAATACCGGGAGCGTGACTTTAACGATTACAACGTCCAACCGATGATCCCTCATAAATTAACACAGTATGGACCAGGCATATCAGTAGGGGATGTGGACAATGATGGATTAGAAGATTTGTACCTGGGAGGTGCCAATTTTTTCAAAGGAAGATTCCTAGTCCAAAAAGAAAACGGAGAATTTGAAAACAAAGACCTATTGCCAGGGGATGAGGGTGAGTTCAAAGAGGAGGAAGAATTAGGGTCACTTTTGTTTGATGCGGATCAGGATGGAGATCTTGATCTATATCTTGTAAGTGGAAGCTATGAGTTTACTCTTGAAGATGGAGATTACCAGGACAAGCTATATTTAAACACAGATGATGGCTTTAAATTGGCTAAAAATGCTTTACCAAAAATGATCGTTAGCGGTTCTTGCGTAAAAGCGGCAGATTTCGATAAAGATGGAGATTTGGATTTATTTGTCGGAGGGAGGGTTTACCCACATCAATATCCGAGGCCCGTTGATAGCTATGTCCTGATTAATCAATCTACTAAGGATCAGCTAAAGTTTGAAATGGCAAACCCATCTGTTAATTCACAATTTAAAGAGCTTGGAATGGTAACAGATGCATTATGGACGGATTTCAATAATGATTCATGGATAGACCTAATAGTTGTCGGTGAATGGATGCCTGTAAAATTTTATCAGAATGAGAATGGAAAGTTGGTTGATGTTTCATCCTCTACAGATGTATCAGATAAAGTTGGTTGGTGGAATAGTCTTGCATCGATTGATATTGATCACGATGGGGATATGGATTATATAGCTGGAAATTTAGGGTTGAATAGTTTGTTTCAGGCAAGTGAAGATTTTCCGCTCATGATGTATTCGGCCGATTTTGATCACAACGGCGAATATGATGCAATCCCTGTCTCATATTTCAAAAATGATAAAGGTGAATACGCCGAATATCCGTTTTACACAAGGGTGGATTATCAAAAACAAATTCCGGGAATTACAGAGCAATACCCCAGACATGCCGAATTTGGTTTTGCAACAACTAACGAAATTTTCTCAGAAGGTCAACTCGATAGCGCATATATTCTCGTGGCTAACTATATGGCCTCCAGCATTATCGAGAACCTGGGCAATAATAGGTTTGAAATTCGTCCCCTGCCAGATCCATGCCAGTGGTCGCCTGTTTATGGAATAGCGACAGACGATTTTAACCATGATGGACATGAAGATATCATGATGGTTGGCAATGATTTTGGTGCCGAATTATTGAATGGAAAGTATGATGCTTCAAATGGATTAGTTCTGCTGGGAGATGGCAAGGGAATGTTTAATCCTCTGTCTGTGCAGGAAAGTGGTATATACATATCTGGTGATGCTAAAGCCCTTGTCAGGGTAAAAGTTGGGGAAGAAATGCTTTATGTGGCTACTCAGAATCGTAGTCATTTAAAGGTGTATAGAAGTAGCCAATCTAAAAAGGCTGGCAGAATCATATCACTGCAACCAAACGATTTTAAAGTTTCTGTAGTACTTAAGAATGGTTTGCAAATCGTTAAAGAATATCCTTACGGAAATACTTTTATCTCACAATCTTCCAGGAAAATTATTGTTCCGACTAATTATGAGAAGATTGAGATCACATCGTTCAATGGTAAGAAGAGACCAGCGGAATAAAATAGTTAATACATCTCCAATACTAACGCCTTTTCTTTAGTAAGAATTTAACATAATATTTCCGTTTATACCATTAGGAATTAGGTGATATTTCCAACTTTTAGGATTTGGAAATTTTTATTAAAAGCATCAATATTTTGAATAAGTGTAAAAATTACTCTTAATAATAGCGGTTTATTTTAAACTTTTTCAAACCGTATTAAATTATTTTTATTTATTTAATTGTGATTTTTGTAAAAAGTACACTAATTTGGTAATGGTGTTTGCTAAAATAAAAAAGAAATAAATGTTTGAATGACATTGCTCTTCTTTGACGAAGAGTATTTCGTTTCTTTTTAGTTAAAACTATTACACTATTTGTTGCTTTACTATAAACTGGGCTTTAAAGATTTTTTTATAACAAATATTGTTCAATCTAATCTATATACTATGAAAAACAAGTACGATGTAATTCGTAACAAAGTGTTTTTCAGAAATTTTCTGATGGCTTTGTTAATGCAATTATGTTTAATCCCTTTTGCTTTTGCGCAAGAGGCAAGCGTTACCGGGAGGGTAACAGATGAAAACGACAGCGGCTTACCTGGTGTAAACGTTGTTGTTGAAGGTACTTCGCAAGGGACAGTTACAGACATTGATGGTCGGTATTCTCTGGAAGTAGAACAAGGATCAACCCTATTATTCTCTTTTACAGGATATACAAGGGAAGCAATTGTAGTTGGAAACGAATCCGTTATCAATGTCCAAATGACCCCGGAGCTTTCAGTATTGGAAGAAATCGTTGTAACGGGTTACACTTCGCAAAGAAAGAAGGACATAACCGGAGCGGTTTCCGTAGTAGATACTGATGAATTAAAAGCAGTAAAAGCTGCCAATATTGGTCAACAATTGGCCGGTAAGGCAACAGGTGTAACTACTTCTACGGCAGGAACACCAGGTGGAGGAACGAACATTAGGATTCGGGGAATTAGTTCGTTTGCAAGTAGTGACCCTCTGATCATTATCGATGGAGTTCAGGTTCAGGGCGATAAAGCTCTAAACGGTTTGAACCCTAATGACATAGAAAGCATGCAGGTATTGAAGGATGCTGCGTCTGCTTCTATTTATGGTGCCAGAGCTAATGCAGGTGTAATCATTATAACTACGAAAAGAGGTAAAAAAGGCAAAGTATCAGTTACTTATGACGGTTACTATGGTTCACAATCCCCGGTTGGTGGATATAATGATTTTCTGATAAAAGATCCGGCCAGATATGCTGAGTGGCATACCCAGGCGAATCCATCAACAAATTCGTTCTATGGATCGCCAATTTCCATTCCAACCTATTTTTTCCCTATTAATGCAGATGGAACGCCCAACCCGAATGTAGATGAATCTACCTATAACTACCCCACAGATCCCAGGCAAGAACCTACGCTAATTATGAGGTCAAACCAGGAAGGAACTGATTGGTGGGATGAAGTCTTTGATCCTGCTCCTATCACTAACCACACAATTGGAATTTCGGGAGGATCAGAAAATGGAACTTTTGCTGCGTCCATTGATTATTTCAGGCAGGACGGTACGATGATTCATACCTATTTTGAAAGGTTATCAGCAAGGATTAACAGTGAGTTGTATGCTGGAAGGTTTACCTTTGGTGAATCTCTTTCATTTGCCAGGTCTACCTCCGTGGCTCAAAGTGGAGGTAACCAAAATGAGCAAAATACCATGACGCAAATTTTAAAGTTAAATTCTATTGTACCAGTATATGATATTGGTGGAAATTTTGCTTCAGCAAAAACAATTGGATTTAGTAACGGTACCAACCCGGTTGCCAGGCAAGTTAGAGACAAAGATGACGAAAGTATCGACTTTAATGTATTGGCAAATGTTTTTGGCAAGTTTGATATTACTGATTATCTATCGGCCAAAACAAGCTTCAGTGTTGACTTTGCTCAGAATTTTGACCAGAATTTCTCTTTCCCAACTTGGGAAAACAGAGAGTTTAATGGTAATAACTTCTTTTCAGAAGACCATCGAACATATTTTACATGGACCTGGACTAATACACTTCAGTTCCAAAAAACATTTGCTGAGAAACATGCATTAGGCGCTCTTGTTGGATATGAGGCAGTTAGCCAGACAAACAGAGGAATCGGAGGACGTGTTGATAATTTCGGGTTTACCTCTACGGATATTAGGTATTTAGCATTGTCGTTAGCTAGCTACAATAATGTCTACAGTGATGTTGAAAGGGATTCTTACTTTAACATGGCCTCTATCTTTGCTAAAGTAGACTATACCTATGATGATAAGTATTTATTTAGTGCTACTATTAGAAGGGATGGGTCATCCAACTTCTCAGATGATCAAAGATACGGTAACTTCCCTGCGGTTAGTGCTGGATGGAGAATATCGGAAGAGGCATTTATGCAAAATACCTCATGGTTAACTGATCTTAAAATACGAGGTGGATGGGGTATTACAGGTAATCAAAAAGCACAGGCATTTAATGCCGTAGATCTTTATGGAGCGAGATCTACCTACGATGCCAATTATAACATTACTGGAGATAATACCGGTAACTCCTCCGGGTTCACTCAAACAGCTATTGGTAACCCTGAAACCGGCTGGGAAGAAAACCAAATGTGGAATATTGGATTTGATGCCTCTTTATTGGATGGTAGGTTAAATATGGTGTTGGATGTTTATAACAAAACCATCACCGACCTATTGTTCGAGGCACCGTACCCAGGTTCAGCTGGAAATGCTGATGTACCTTTCCGTAACGTAGCAGAAATGACGAACAATGGATGGGATTTTTCAGCCAATTATAGAAGTAACATAAACAATGATTTTTCCTATAACATTGGGCTAAATCTTTCTCAATACAAGAATGAAGTTGTCGCGCTGGTAGGTGGAACAGATGTTATCTTTCCTGGCGGTGTTGATAAGCGCTTTGGAGAAGTAAATGCTTTTGTAGTTGGTTCACCCATTTCCTCTTTCTATGGATATCAATTAGACGGAATATTTCAAAATCAGGCTGAAGTGGATGCTCTTGAACAAGCTGGCGCTGCTCCAGGAAGATTTCGTTGGAAAGATTTAAATGATGATGGACAAATCAATGATGAAGACAAAGGCGTCATAGGTAGCCCGCACCCAGATTTGACGATGGGATTAAATATAGGGTTGAACTATAAAAACTTTGATTTCTCGACATTTATTTTTGGTTCATTTGGTAATGACATATACAACTATAATAAAATCTTTACACATCGTGGATTCTTCAATTCAAACGTCAGTGAAGATGTACTGACCAACTCATGGACTAGTGAAGGATCAGGAGGAACATTACCAAAAATTGATGGAGATGATTCATTCAGTACAGAATCAAGCACATTTTATGTAGAGGACGGAACCTATGTAAGAGCCCAGACAATTACTCTAGGCTATACTTTTCCTGCTAATACTGTATTCCAAAGTTTGAGGGTTTATGTTCAGGCTCAAAATGCATTTACCATTTCAGGTTATGATGGCATCGATCCGGCATTATCCAATGTTGACATTGGAGATGGTAATCAAAATGATAGCTGGACAGGTTTTGACTTTGGTAACTATCCATCGTCAAGAGTTTTTATGGCTGGATTAAATGTGACTTTTTAAATTTTGAAAGAATTAATGCTAAGAAAAATGAAAAAATCAATAATCATACAAAGCGCTTTGGTCTTAGCTGTGTTAAGTACCATTTGGTCGTGTAAAGATTCTTTTTTGGATCTCAATCCCCAAGGATCTATTTCTAATGCGGATTTGTCAAATGAAATCGGTGTTGAAAATGCATTGATCGGTGCTTATTCGATGTTGGATGGTTACAATTTAAATGACCAAAACCAATGGACAGCTGATCCTGTAAACTGGATAATGGGAAGTGTACCATCAGATGAGGCTTACAAAGGTTCTGAACAAGGTGATATCGGTGAGATTACAGAAATAGAAACATACCAATGGTCTGCTGGTAATTCCATGTTAAATCAAAGGTGGCTTCAATATTACGAAGGAATAAAAAGGTGTAATAGCACCATTGTCTTATTAACCGATACAGAAGGAATACCATCTGCTACAGCACAAAGAATAGAAGGTGAAGCCAGGTTTTTAAGGGCTTACTATCATTTCGAGTTGTTTAAAGCTTGGGGAAACGTGCCTTATTACACGGATGAAGATCTTAGGAACAATGAGTTCAATAAATCTAATGAAAATGTTGATCCTCTTGGCGATGCAATCGCAGATGTTCAGGAAGCAGTAAACCTTCTACCAGATGAGCAAGCTGATGGCGGTAGAGTCAATAAGAAAGCAGCTCAAGCCTATTTAGGAAAGCTTTTGCTTTACAACGGTGATCATGCCGGAGCTAAAACACAATTTGATCCTGTTGTTAATTCTACAAGTCTGGCTCCATGTTTGAGAGATCTTTTCCATACTACCACTGAAAATCATGAGGAGGCATTGTTTAGTGTTCAGATGTCTGCAAGTACTGATGCTCAGGCTCGGAATGGAAACTGGTTAAACCAACTGGCATATCCACAGGATGGAGGTTTTGGTTGCTGTGGTTTCCACCAGCCATCTCAAAATCTTGTAAACTCCTACAAAGTAGATGCAAATGGGCTTCCTTTGCTGGACGATTTTAATGATTCTGATTTAGACCCTGAGAATGATGTTGTTGATCCGCGTCTTGACTTGACTGTTGGTAGGGATGACGTTCCATATTTAGACAGGGGATATCACTCACCAACCTGGATTAGATCAAGGGAATATTCCGGACCATATAGTCCAAAAAAGAACAAACCTTTCAGTACTGAACCAATCCCTGGTGGAGGTTGGAACGGCGCTGCAAATAATGGAGTTAACGTGCCTATTATCCGGTTAGGGGATGTAATCCTTATGCTGGCAGAATGTGAAGTTGAACTCGGTAATTTAGATAGAGCAGAGGAACTTGTAAACATGATCCGAGAAAGAGCAGGAAACTGTGCACAAGGTCCCATTTATCAAATTGATAATTATGGAACTCCAAGCGCTGATACATTAAAGGACGCAGATGGCAATTATCAAATTGTCAACACCGGAGCAGATGCCATAACCGATGACTTAAGCAATCCGGAAATAGGTTGGGCAACTTATGATGTGCAGGAATATCCTGCAGGTACGTTTACTGCAAATGGAGCAGATTTTGCTCGTGAAGCTGTTCAGTTTGAAAGAAAACTGGAATTAGCTCTTGAAGGACATCGATTTGCCGATCTTCAGAGATGGGGAGTTGCAGCTGAGGTCTTAAACCAGTACATAGCTGAAGAACAATCAAAAAGGCCCTATCTTGCCAGCGCTGCTACCTATGCGGAAAAGCATCGATGGTTTCCAATTCCAACGATCCAGATTCAGTTGTCAAGAACTGCTGAAGGACAGGCTTTACAACAAAACCCTGGTTGGTAAGAATAAAAGTTTTATTATATAACTTAAAAGAGGCAGAGAATACCTGCCTCTTTTTTTATTTTTGACTCATTAGCATTTTTAATAAGTGTTGGCTTACTCATCATGAATATTCGATTCGTTAATCATTTACTTTTTTTATTGTTAATCATTTTATATGCATGCGGTGATTTATTTGAAAGCTCAGATAAAACATCACTTTTTACAAAGCTGGATAAAAGAACGACGCATATCGATTTTATCAATGAAGTAGCAGATAGTGAGGACTTCAATATTTTCACTTACAGAAATTTTTATAATGGAGGAGGGGTTTCCATTGGGGATATTAACAATGACAGTCTGCCAGAAATTTATTTCACTTCAAATATGGGCAAGAATAAACTTTACCTGAACAAAGGCAACTTTGTTTTTGAGGACATTACAGAAAAAGCTGGTGTAGCTGGAAATGGTTTTTGGTGCACAGGAGCAACAATGGCTGATGTGAATGCAGATGGCCTATTGGATATATATGTGTGCTATTCCAGGGGAGAAGATAGCCTGAATAGAAAGAACGAACTATTTATAAATCAAGGTGATTTAACATTTGTTGAAGCAGCTTATGAATATGGTTTGGAAAATAAAGGGTTTTCTGTTCATGCTTCTTTTTTTGATTATGATCTGGATGGTGATCTCGATTGTTACCTGTTGAATAATAGTTTTGACATGATTGATAATGAAGAGCAATTTACAATCAGACGAGAAAAAAGAGACTTTGAAGGTGGAGATCGTCTAATGAGAAACGATAATGGCTTTTTTGTGGATGTTAGTCAGGAGGCAGGAATATATGGTGGTGCCAATGGCTATGGCTTAGGGGTCTCAGTAAGCGACATTAATAATGATAATTGGCCGGATATTTATATCAGCAATGATTTTTGGGAACGTGATTACCTGTATATAAATAATCAGGATGGGACATTTGATGAAGATATTTTTAGCCGGATGAGCATTATCTCAGGTTCTAGTATGGGAGCTGATATTGCCGACCTTAACAATGATGGCTTTTTTGATATTTATACTACTGAAATGCTCCCCGAGGATAATATGCGCATCAAATACATGACACGATTTGATGATACCAACATTGAAGAGTTAAATGTACCTTCCGACTATCATTATCAATTGATGCAAAACTGTCTGCATTATAATTTCGGGAATGGGCATTTTCAGGAGCTAAGTTTTATGGCTGGAGTAGCATCTACAGATTGGAGTTGGGGTGCGCTGATTTTTGATATACAAAATGACGGATGGAAGGATATTATGGTTTATAATGGAATGTATCGGGATATTACTTCCATGGATTTTGCTGATTTTCTTTCTGATAAAAAGAGAGTGAGGGACTTGGTTTTACAAAAGGGAAACCTGGAAGTAAACGATTTACTGGAATTACTAAAGTCAACAAAAATTTCCAATTATGCATTCGTCAATCAGAAAAATAGATTGTTCGATAACCTTACTGATTCACTGGGTCTGAATGAACCAACTTTTAGTAATGGGGCTGCATACGGAGATCTGGATAATGATGGCGACCAGGATATGGTAGTGAATAACCTAAACATGCCATCATTTGTCTATAGGAATAATACTTCTGAGAGGAGTTTAAATAACTTTTTAAAAGTAAGATTTCAAGGGCGAGGATCAAACCCTTTTGGTGTTGGTTCAAAAGTCACCATATTTCACGAAGGAAATACTCAGGTTTTACAGAACATTTTATCCAGGGGTTTTCAAAGTTCCGTTGAGCCAACTTTGCTATTTGGTCTTGGCCAAATTGATCAAATTGATTCACTTTCAATTGTGTGGCCTGATTTGAAAACACAGGTACTTTACAATGTTGATGCAAATACCACCATTGGCTTAAAATATACTGATTCACACCAAAGTGAGCTGAATTCCAGGAAGGTCAATTCGAGAAAGATTTTCAAAAGTGCTGATAATTTAATTGAGGATGATGCATATCATCGTGAGAATAGCTTTGATGATTTTCAACATGAAACCCTTTTGATAAGAAAAATTTCAACAGAAGGGCCAAATTTATTGACAGGGGATTTAAACAATGATGGACTGGAAGATTTTATTTCCCTGGGAGCCTTTGATGATCAGGATAAAATTTTCTTTCAACAGGAAAACGGAAAGTTCAAAAGGGAGAACCAGGCTGATATTGCTAAGGATTCAATTTTTGAAAGTACATGTGGTGTTTTATTTGACCCTGACAAAGATAATGACTTGGACATTTTGATTGGAAATGGCGGAAATGAACTAAAGCGAGGCAAAGATTACTATCAACTAAGATTTTATCAAAATGATGGCAATGGAAACTTTCAAAAAATGGATGGTTTTTCTCCAAATGTCGCAGGAAACTTTTCTGTGATATTAGCAGAAGATTATGATTTGGATGGGGATGAAGATTTGTTCATTGGAGGGCGAATCGTTCCGGGAAATTATGGTCTGATTCCCAAAAGTTTTCTTTTCAGGAATGATGACCTGTTTTGGGTCGATGTGTCTCCCATAACACTTGGCGGAGCAGGTATGGTCACCGATGCAGCCTGGAGCGATGTAGATGGAGACAATTTGAAGGATTTGTTAATCGTAGGCGATTGGATGCCGGTCAAAATATACAAGAATAATGGAACTTCGATTAATGAAGCATTTGTTTTAAAGGATTCAGAAGGATGGTGGAATACGGTTGAGGTAGCTGATCTGAATAAAGATGGCAGAGATGATTTTATCCTTGGAAATTGGGGGTTGAATTCAAAGTTTACAGCAAGTAGAGAAAGACCTTTATCCATGTATGTTAACGATTTTGATAATAATGGAAAGTCTGAAATGGTTGTAAGTTGGTACCCTCCTAAAGAAGAGATTGCTTTCCCGTTTGCATCAAAAAAGGATATGGTCAGTCAAATTCCGTCTGTTGAAAAAGTTGCCCCTAAGTATGAGAATTACGCACAATTGACATACGAAGAATTATTTCCAGCAGCTGTTCGAGCTAATGCGGTAAAATATATTTGTACAACATTGTCTTCATCTATTTTATGGAATCATGGCAAATATCAATTTAACTTACAATCGTTACCACTTGAATCGCAGACAGCTCCTGTATTCACCATAAGCACGTTTGACTATGATTCGGATGGCATATTGGATATTTGGCTAGGAGGTAATTTTTATGGACTTAAACAGGAAGTAGGACGACTTAATTCAAACAAAGGAGTTCTTCTACATGGTGAGAATAGCCAAGAGTTTGATTTTGTAAAAAATAATGAATATGATCTTTATGTAAGTGGAGAAATACGTGATTCTAAAATCATTGAAAGCGCTGGTAAAAAAATATTATTTATAGCACGAAATAATAATACGATATTAGCTTATGAAATCCTGGAAGCTAAATGATCAATAAAATTCCACTTATAAATAATAATTGATGTTCTCACAATTTACAGCTCAATAATTATTAATTTATACAAGAATTATTACATCGCTATAACGGTTAGGTTACAATATTTATATTTTAACTATAAATAGTAACAGAAAATTATTGTTCAAGCTATTTAAATTGACAATAGTAAATCCGTAAACAATGAGACACCTAGTAATAATTTTTATAGTGGCAGTTGCTTTTTCATTTACGGCTGAGGCACAGTCGAACGTTTATAAACTGCATTCACTTTTCATTTACAATTTTACCAAACATATACAGTGGCAACAAGGTAGTGGCGCATTCACTATTGGAGTATATGGAAGTGACATTGCCTACGATGTCCTGGAAGAGAGCTTAAAAAATAAAAGAGTCTGGAACCAGGAAATTAATCTTATAAAGATAAATGATGGAAGTAATGCATCAAATTGTCATCTGATCTACGCACCAAAATCTAATAAGAATAAAATCATATCCCTTATTGAAGGTTCTGACAAAAAAAACAAGCTGTTTGTTACCGAAGATGATATGCTTGAATTTGGAGCTCAGATAAGCTTTTTTCTAAAGGAGAATCGACTGAATTTCAAGATATCTAAAAATCAATGTGAAGCGAATGGTCTGAAAGTCAGCAGTGCCTTGCTATCCCTGGGCACTCAGGTAGATTAAAAAAAAGCTGCTCTCTTGAACAGCTTTTCAAATATTATAAGGCTTAGCTAAAATTTAAATTCGTTTTTGCCCAGCAAGTGATCGGCAATTTCCCTTCGTGCTTCTTTCAGGTTAAATGGTTCAGTTTTGGTAAATCGCTTTAACCCTAGTAGCATCATTCTTAATTCATCACCTTCGGCAAAGGCATATATAGCCTGTTTACCAGCCCAGTTAATGATATTGACAGCGTTGTGAAGATTAATCTTAGCAAGTAAGATTTGTTGTCTGCAAGCTTCTTCACCTTTTATACCAACTAACTTTTCTGCTCTTAGGATGGCGGATTCAGCAACATACCCTTCTATCAACATATCTGCCAGATGCATAAGGATTTCTTGTTCGTCTTTTAGCTTGTCCATCATTTTTTGAACAGCAGCTCCTGCGATCATTAATCCAACTTTTTTAAGGTTTTGGAGAACTTTTTTCTCCTTGGAGAAAGGTCCTTCATCTTCATCAGATCCAAAATCGGGAATAGAAGTTAATTCACTCGCTACGGCCATTGCTGGTCCCATGAGATCCAATTCTCCTTTCAAAGCTCTTTTTAGGATCATATCAATGGTAAGCATTCTATTGATCTCATTGGTGCCTTCAAAAATCCTGTTGATACGTGCATCCCTGTAGCCTCGTTCTACGGGCCCTTCAGCAGAATATCCCATCCCTCCAAAAATCTGAACGGCTTCATCAATAGAATAATCCAATATTTCCGAACCATTTACTTTTAAGATGGCGCATTCGATGGCAAATTGCTCTAATGATTTCAATCTTGCTTCTCCTTTAGGCATTCCATCGGAAACAAATGCGGCATAAGCATCATCTATATTTTGTCCGGCTCGATAGTGTGCAGATTCTGAAGACCAGATTTTGGAAGCAATATCCCCTATTTTGTGTTTGATTGCTCCAAATGAACCTATAGTTTGACCAAATTGCTTACGTTCATTGGCATAATTAATTGCGTGATTGATTGCTCCTTTAGCTCCCCCAATGGCAGCAATCCCCAACTTAATTCTTCCAATGTTGAGAATATTTACAGCTATTTTGAATCCATTTTGACGTTCGGAGAGCATATTCTCAACCGGAACCTTACAATCATTGAAAAATATTTGGCGTGTCGATGAGCCCTTTATTCCCATTTTTCGCTCTTCCTCATTCATTGTAATGCCACCAAAAGATTTTTCAACTATAAAGGCAGTTAATTTTTCATCATTATCTATTTTGGCAAACACAGTAAATACATCGGCAAAACCACCGTTGGTGATCCACATTTTTTGTCCATTCAGGATGTAGTGTTTTCCATCTTTGCTGAGTACAGCCTTGGTTTTTCCTGAGTTGGCATCAGACCCTGCATCTGGCTCTGTTAAACAGTAAGCTGCCTTCCATTCGCCAGTTGCCAATTTTGGAATGTATTTTGACTTCTGATCCTCATTTCCATAATACAGAATTGGTAAAGTACCAATGCCCGTATGAGCGGACATGGCTACTGCAAATGAATGGCTTCGGCCAAATTCCTCTGCTATCAACATAGAAGTATTAAAATCCATGCCAAAACCTCCATATTGCTCCGGAACAGAAGTCCCCAACAATCCCAGCTCCCCGGCTTTGTCCATAAGGGATGGCATCAACTCGGGGTGTTTCATTGAGTCTATTTCATCCAGTTTGGTCATAATTTCAGTGTCTACAAAATCGCGACATGACTGGGCGATCATTTTTTGCTCTTCCGTCCATTCTTCAGGAATAAAAATATCTTCAGCCTTTGTTTCCTTAATGAGGAATTCACCTCCTTTTATAGCATTTTTCTTATCTACCGTTTCCATAAAAAATATCTTTAAGCTGTTCTTAATTTAACCTTTCGTAAATTCCAGCTACACCTTGCCCACCGCCAACACAAGCTGTAACCATTCCATATTTCTGATTTCTTTTTTTCATTTCATTGAAAAGTTGTACGGAAAGTTTAGCTCCGGTACAACCAAGGGGATGCCCCAAAGCGATAGCTCCTCCGTTTACATTTACTTTTTCCCTATCCAGATCAAGTTCCTTAATCACTCCGAGTGATTGGGCTGCAAATGCTTCATTCAATTCAATTTGCTCAATGTCGTCCAATTTTAATCCAGCCATTTTAAGAGCCTTTGGTATGGCGGCCACTGGGCCAATCCCCATGATTTTTGGCTCTACACCAGCCGCTGCATAACTTACCAGCCTGGCTATTGGAGTAAGATTCAGTTCCTTAACCATTTTTTCCGACATGACCATGACGAAGGCAGCCCCATCAGAAGTCTGAGAAGAGTTGCCTGCTGTGACCGATCCGCCCTGAGCGAATACAGGTTTTAGTTTACTTAAAGCCTCTGGTGTTGTATCAGCACGAGGCCCTTCATCCGTATCGACTGTGAATTTCTTTTGTTTTTTCTTATTGGAGGCATCCAAAAATACCTCTTCAACTTCTACAGGAACAATTTCATCTTTAAACTTGCCTTCTTTAATGGCATTTAATGCCCTCATATGGGATGAGTAGGCAAATTCGTCTTGTTCCTCTCTTGATATTTCATATTTCTTTGCTACCTGTTCTGCTGTTATTCCCATGCTGGAATAATAATCCGGATGCTTAGAAGCCAGATTGTAATTCAAGGCCACCTTCCAGCCCATCATAGGAATAAGTGACATCGACTCAGCTCCTCCGGCAATGATACAATCTGCCAATCCTGCATGGATTCTGGCAGAAGCTATATTAATTGCCTCGATGCCTGAGCCACAATATCTGTTGACAATCATTCCAGGTACTTCAATTGGTAAAGAAAGAAGGGAAATAATCCTTCCCATCTGCATGCCTTGTTCTGCTTCAGGAATGGCACAGCCTACAATCAGGTCATCAACTCTTTTTCTATCAAAATTTGGGATGGATTCTACCAAATGTTTGATTACACTTGCAGCCAAATCATCTGACCTTGTAAAGCGAAATCCCCCTTTTTTAGCTTTTCCAACTGCTGATCGATATCCTGCTACTATATATGCGTTCATTTTTACTTTTGTCTTTTAGTTTTTAAACTCTCATTAATATTGATGATGTTCTATCACCTTTTGTCAGGTATTGGAGATTAGGCATTGGACATTTGCAAAACCTTATGCCTAAATTATGAGCCTTAAAATTTTCTAAGTTTGTAATCCATTCTATATTGCTTTTATTTGTTCCAATACCCATTGCTTAAATCTCCAATTTCCCTAATTTCTAAGAGGTTTTCCACCCTGGATAATTGCCTGGATCCTTTCGAGCGTCTTTCTCTCACCGCAAAGTGATAAAAACGCTTCTCTTTCCAGATCCAATAAGTATTGTTCAGAAACTACGGTTGCGGCCGATAGGTCACCACCGTTCATCACATATGCTATCTTTCTTGCAATCTTGGCATCATATTCTGAAATATAATTTCCCATCAGCATACCATTGACACCTGCCAGAAACATGGCCATTCCTCCTCTTCCCTGAACCTTTATATTTTCTTTTTCAACCGGTTTGGTATAACCAGCCTCGACTAATTTGATAGCAGTGGCTTTAGCTTCCGCTATTTGTCTATCTCTATTGATGGTAATATTGTCTCCTGACCTGAGAATGTGCATAGCTCTTGCCTCCTCAGCAGAAGTTGCTACTTTGGCAGTGGCAATATTCATGAATGCGTTTTGGAGGGCATTGTACTCAATATCACCTTCTTCAATTCCTTCTGAAACCCGAAGGGTTAATTCTTTTGTTCCTCCACCTGCAGGAATTAATCCTACACCGACTTCGACCAACCCGATATATGTTTCAGCAGCAGCCTGGACAGCATCTGCATGCAAAGTGAGTTCGCAGCCACCTCCCAGTGACAAACCATGTGGAGCAACAACAACAGGTACGTTTGAATACCTTGCCTTCATGATGGTTTTTTGGAACTGACTTATCATCAGATCTAGTTCATCGTACTCCTGTTCGACAGCGCACATGAAAACCATACCCAAATTTGCGCCTGCTGAAAAATTTTGTCCCTGGTTGCCGATCACAACACCTCGGTAATCCTTTTCAGCCATATCAATGACCTTGTTTATCCCTTCTATTACTTCGCTTCCCATGGTGTTCATCTTTGTATGGAATTCCAGATTCAGTATTCCATCACCCAAGTCAAAAATGGAAGCCCCAGAATTTGTCCAAACTACATTTGACTTTCGGATGTTGTCAAGTAGGATAAATCCTTCTTGCCCGGGAACATCAACATATTCTTTCCTGTCAATATCCCAATATTTCTTTAAGCCTTCTTCAATTTTATAAAAGCTTTCCGCACCTCTTTCCAACATATCATATACCCATTCAGCAGGCTTATAACCTTTTTCTTCCATGCTTTTCAGGGATTTCTTAACACCAACATAATCCCAGGTTTCAAATGGACCATGCTCCCATCCAAATCCGGAGCAAATGGCATCATCTATCTTGAAAAGATCATCTGATATCTCCGGAATTCTGTTGCTTACATATTGGAATACACCGTAAAAAGCTTCTCTGTAGAATTCCCCTGCTTTATCTTTTCCGCCAAGCAAAACTTTGAAACGGTCTTTGACTTTTTCAATGGATTTGGTGAGATCTAGCGTAGGGAATTTAGCCTTTTGCTTGGATTGATATTCCAAAGTTTTAAGATCTAGGGTAAGAATCTCCGTCTCTCCCTTTTTATTTTTCGTTTTTTTATAGAACCCCTGCCCTGATTTTTGTCCCAACCAATTCTTTTTCTCTAACTCCAACACCACATCAGGAAGTTTGAAAATTTCCCTATTTTCATCTTCTGTCAGTGCTTCGTAAAGATTATTGGCGACTTTGATTAGGGTGTCAAGGCCAACAATATCAGAGGTTCGAAATGTTGCAGATTTTGGACGACCAATTACAGGACCAGTCAGTTTATCTACTTCATCAATATTCAGGTCCAGTTTCTGCATGGTTTCTACAACTTTCAGGATTGAATAAATCCCAACCCGGTTGGCAATGAAGGCAGGTGTGTCTTTGCAAAGAACTGTTTTCTTACCCAAATACAGATCACCATAGTGCATCAGAAAATCGATAACATCAGAGTCAGTCTTTGGACCTGGAATAATTTCGAGAAGTTTAAGGTATCTTGGAGGATTGAAGAAGTGTGTTCCACAAAAGTGTTTTTGGAAATCTTCTGACCTGCCTTCGGACATTAAATGAATAGGGATGCCTGATGTATTGCTGGTAATTAATGTCCCTGGTTTTCTTACTTTATCTATCTTATCATAAAGTTGCTTTTTGATCTCAAGGTTTTCAATGATTACCTCGATAACCCAATCGTAGCCTTTTATTTTTCCCAGATCATCCTCAAAATTTCCTGTTGTAATTCTGGATCGGAAAGATTTTTCGTACAGAGGAGCAGGCTTCATTTTTACAGCCCCCTCAAGTGCGTTATTAACAATCCGGTTTCTGAATTTAGTTGAATGTGCATCCAGACCAGCAGCTTTTTCATCTTCTGTCAAATCCTTTGGCACAATATCCAGTAGTAGAATTTCTACCCCAATATTTGCAAAGTGGCAGGCAATCTGAGAGCCCATCACTCCGGAACCTAAAACAGCAACTCTCGAAATTCTTCGATTCATATGTATGTAGTTATTTTTTAAAGGTCATGTTATATGGAGCTGGCCAATCGCCTCTAAACACTAGATTTTTTTCTGACCATGACCGGCTTCATATTAATTTTCAATTATATCCTTAAGTTTATGGCTATTATCGATTAAATTATTTACCTGATTGATGACCTCAAAAAATGATTTGAGCTTCTCAATTGGTATATTTTCATATATGTATTTATTAAACGCTTTTACCGTTTCGATAGCAATACCTTTTTTACGATATCCTTCTTCTGTCAGATAAACCCTTACCGATCGTCCATCATTAGGATCTTTTTCACGATAAATAAGACCTTTTTCTTCAAGACTTTTTAGCATACGGGTCAAGCTGCGAGATTCAAGGCCGATCTGAGGACCAATTTTGGTAGCTGGAGTACCTTCTGACGAACTTATGTTCAGAAGAACATAAGCGATTGAAGTGGTTATTCCATACTTGGCAGCCTTTTGATTGTACATTCGTGAAATAGCATGCCAAGAGGCCTTGATGGTATAATCTATGGTTTCTTCTCTTTTCATATCTCTATATAAGGAAACCAAATATAGAAAAAATTATTATGCATGCATACTATTTTAAGAGTGAAATTTATCCATGAAATGTTTTGGTTAATTTAAAAACAAGGTCTTCATAATTTAAAGTTAATTTGTTTGCTCATATAATATTTGATTTTAAGACAGGTTATATAATTTTATTATGCTTGCATAATAAAATTACTTCTATCAATATGTTTGTAGTTTTAGAAGTGTTGAATTTTGTAGTTACCGCTTGTTTTGGCGTGTAAAAAATGCAGTGTAGTTCATAAAAATTATTCGAAGAAAAGATTTTAAACCTTACTTTTTCAAATATTTTCTTCTTTCCAGTCAAAAGTTCCCTCCGCTCGTTCTACTTTTCCTAACCCGGTAATATTTCTTATGACTTCATCCGGATCGCCGTAATATTCCACATTTCCCATTCCCGTTATAGTGGCATTTAATTCCTTACGAGCATTTACTTTTGCGTTTCCGACTCCGGAAATATGTATTTCCGTATATCGTGATTCGAGTTTTTCAGCTTCCAGAGCCCCGGCTCCGCTAAGATGGATAATCTGGCTGTAGGCATAACCTTCCAAATCGATCAACCCTGCGCCTGAAAGACTAAGTTCCAGCTCATCCACATCCAACATCATTTCAATTGCTCCAGCACCTGACAAGGAAATTTCAAGATCATCAGATTTTAGTTCTGTGTGGTGTTCAATCGATGAAGCGCCGGTAGAGGTAATTTTATTAAGATCAGAATAATAAATCTCGATGTTTACAGATTCGGTGGGCTTCAAATTATAGTAACTGTTTATGACTAGCTCATCGTCATGCACCTCAACTGTAAGGTATTCAAGTAGATTCTCATCTGTTTCTATCAGGATTTTTGGATTTTCGGAATGTTGGAGCTTTACTTTATAATTGCCACCGATATTTATTTTTTCAAAAGATTCAAAAAAGTACTCATTTGTGTCGATTTCACCATTACCTCTTTTAATTTTAAAATAATTGGAGCAAGAGGAGAGAAAAAGTAGAATCATTAATAGATAAGGTAGTCTCATGTATATTTTCATTATCATTCTAATTGTCTGAATGCCCATTTCTTTCACCTAATTTAATTGTTAATTTCTACACAGTCGATTATTTTTGGCACTCATTTTTAAAATATATTATGCAAAGAGATCAACAAGTTTTCGATTTAATCAACCAGGAACAAAAGAGACAAGAAGAAGGAATAGAATTAATTGCTTCGGAGAATTTTGCGTCTAAACAAGTCATTGAAGCCATGGGTACTGTCCTTACAAACAAATATGCTGAAGGGTTGCCTGGTAAAAGGTATTATGGAGGGTGCGAAGTGGTTGATCAGATTGAGGATTTGGCGCGTGAACGAGCAAAAAAGCTTTTTGGTGCTGGTTGGGTGAATGTCCAGCCACATTCGGGGGCACAAGCCAATGCAGCTGTCATGTTAGCCGTTCTCAATGCCGGAGATAAGATTTTGGGTTTTGATCTCTCACATGGCGGTCATTTGACACATGGGTCATCTGTCAATTTTTCAGGAAAGTTGTATGAGCCTTCCTTTTATGGTGTGGATGAAGAAAACGGTATGATCAATTATGATAAAGTAGAAGAAACAGCGGCAAAAGAGAAACCGAAATTGATTATTTGCGGAGCTTCTGCGTATAGTCGTGAGTGGAATTATGAAAGACTCAGGGACATAGCTGATGAAAATGGGGCCTTATTATTAGCAGATATTTCTCATCCTGCAGGCTTAATCGCACGAGGCCTTTTAAGTGATCCGTTGGAATATTGCGATATTGTTACAACTACCACCCATAAAACTCTACGAGGCCCCAGAGGCGGGATGATTATGATCAGGGAAGACAAGGAAAATACTATAGGCATAAAAACTCCGAAGGGTGATTTAAGAAAAATGTCTTCTCTTCTTGATTCCGGAGTATTTCCAGGTACACAGGGTGGACCTTTGGAGCATGTGATCGCGGCAAAAGCTATCGCATTTGAAGAAGCGCTTTCAGAAGATTACTTGAAATACATTATTCAAGTAAAGAAAAATGCTGAAGTAATGGCGAAGGCTTTTATTTCAAAGGGATACCATGTCATTTCAGGTGGAACGGACAATCATTTAATGCTGATAGATCTTAGACCAAAAAGTGACAATTTAACGGGTAAGATCGCAGAGGATTCACTAATCAAAGCGGATATCACTATAAATAAAAACATGGTTCCATTTGATACTCGCTCACCTTTTGTAACATCAGGTATCAGGGTAGGAACTGCCGCTGTCACTACGCGGGGAATGAAAGAAAATGACATGGAGAGAATTGTTGATTTGATCGACGATATTTTGATGAATCATGAAGATGATTCAAAAATAGGGTCCGTAAAGAATGAGGTCAATAATTGGATGAATGACTTTCCTCTTTATAAATAATAGCCATATTAATCCTCACAGAATTGATTTTTAAGAAAAGAAGTAAGGGAAAAGCAGGATCGGGAGAGAGGGAAATGTCCTTTCTTGACCACCTCGAAGAGCTGAGATGGCACATTATCAGGTCATTAATAGCTATGTGTTTTTTTGCCATTTTAGCGTTTATCCTAAAGGATTTTATTTTTGGAAAGTTGATCCTTGGTCCATCGAAACCTGATTTTATTACATACAGAATGTTCTGCAAATTAGGTGAGTTAACAAACTCATCTTTTTTTTGTATTGATGAATTGCCGTTTATTATTCAAAACAGAAAGATTACAGCTCAATTTACAATCCATATTACCTATTCGATGGTCGCTGGACTGATCCTTGCATTTCCTTATGTATTTTGGGAAATTTGGCGATTTATTAGCCCTGGTCTTTATGAAAATGAGAGAAAGGTGAGCCGGGGGGCTGTTTTTTTCGTGAGTTTTCTGTTTGCATTGGGTGTCTTATTTGGTTATTACCTCGTTACTCCAATTTCTGTCAATTTTCTCACTAATTACCAGTTGGATCCCTCCATTCAAAATGAAATTGATTTGACATCCTATGTTTCGACCATCCTGATGATGGTGGTTGCATGCGCCATCATGTTTCAGTTGCCAGTAGTTATTTATTTTCTGACCAGCGCGGGTATTGTCACTCCGGATTTTTTAAGAACATATCGAAAACATGCAATAATAGTTGTCTTGGTTATTTCTGCTGTAATCACACCACCGGATATTATCAGTCAGATTTTGGTAAGCATTCCTATCATGATCTTATATGAAGTTGGAATCAGCATATCAAAAGTTATTTATAGGAGAAGGCAGGAAGAGATGGAGGAAATTTTAAGTTAATGAATAAGTTATGGAAGGTATCATTCGAATAGCAATAGCAGCGGATCATGGTGGTTTTGATATGAAAAACGAATTGATAAAAACGCTCAACCGAATGCGATTTGATGTGAAGGATTTCGGCACAAAGGAAAATGAATCTGTTGACTATCCTGATTATGCTCATCCGGTTGCTACGGCTGTGAAAAATGGCGAGTTTGATTACGGAATATTAGTTTGCGGAACTGGTAATGGAATGGCTATTACGGCAAATAAACATGAAGGGATTCGAGCTGGGCTTGCATGGAATGAAGATGTTGGCAAGCTTATTAAAGAACATAACAACGCTAATATTATTTGTCTGCCAGGAAGATTCGTTACAGTTGAAATGGCAAGAAATATTATAAAAAAGTTTTTCAAAACAGGGTTTGCCGGAGATCGACATGAAAGGAGGATCAATAAAATCAATTGTTGATGTTCTGATAGACATCTGCTTGCACCATCCTGTAATTCCTTTTTAATTCCGGAATATGATCCATTAATTCATTGAAAACCCGGGCTTCATCAACGATGTATTCCGGATAGTCAGATTTTATATTTGAATATATGGTTAGAATGTTTTCATAATCGTTTATATCAAGAAACAGACTTTTACAATTCGTCCAGTTTAGGAATGGAGTTGCCAACATATTATTGTCATAGTAGGATAATTCATTTCCAATTACTAATATCTTTTCATTTTCAACACTCCAATTCTCTATGTTTTTTACAAGAAGTTTTTCATACTGAATATTTTTATTGAGGAATCCCATTTCGTGAAATGGCAAATAGCTAACCAGGATGATTGCAGTAAGAAGCGTGTAAAATGCGACCTCCCTCCATAGCTTTCTTTTCATATGCAAAAAATAATGGGTCGTAAAAAATGCAAAAGTGGGAGCAAACACAATCATGGAACTGGCAGATTTTTGGCTCCACAACAACCAACTACCAATTTGAAATAGCATAAACAGAAAAAACAAGCTCTGGATCTTGACCTGGTAATTGGTGTATCCATGACTTTGAAATGTACTAAAAATAGAGAAAATCAGATAAATAGCAGGTATGCAGAATATAAACGCAAGGTTTTTAAATGAGAAATAGGTAGGATAGTCAAAATAAACAAGAGGATGAATTAGATTCTGAATGAGATATTGGGAGTCGTCTTTCAAAAAGAAATACATCCAAAGTAAAAGAAAACCAAAAAAAGCCCCATAATACATCAGGAAGTATCTTCTTCTGATGGTATTGGTAAAGAGCAAAAGTCCTATTGTAATCGAAAGGAGGTAAACGATATAAGGAAGATAAAACAGGGATGCTATGCCTACATAAATGCCAATGTTTATCAAATTTATGTCATTTTTCCTACGTAACTCAAGGTGGTTAAACAAACTATCAAAAGTTAGTATAATGAATGTCAGCCCGATCATTTCAGGAGAAAAGGATATCAAATCAAAAAAAGTGATTCCGAAAATGCAATAAAACAGCGCAGGGACGTACGTGTTTTCATTGTAAGCCTTTTTTCTTATCAGAATGATATTGAACATACCTGCCTGAATAAAGAAAAGAAGGATGGCAAAAAATTGATAAGCAAACTTTGACTTACCAAACAGAGAATCAAGGACCATATAAAACCAAGCCGACAAAGGGGAAATATTGTCCCATAAGTCTTTGTAAAGTGTAGTTTCCTGGTTTAGTTTTTCACCGATAATGTGGTTCTTTAATTCTGAAAGCGTATAAAGGGATTCATTGAGATTAAATGGAATTTTAAACGCAATTATTATTAAAAACACCAGAATTAATCTGTATGGATCGTTGATTCTAAAAATTCTTATCAAATCGCATTAGATTTTAGTGAAACAGAGGTGAAGTTTGTTTTTCAAAACTTCGAAAGATAAATTGAAAAAGAAACTTTACCTGAGCTCCCACAGTTTGATAAAATCAAAAACTTTTCTAAGGGAATGCAATAAAGCGTAAAATAAGATTTTGTAATATTAAATTTCAAAAAATATTATTCATTTTACCACACGACAAAATGGCAACAAAACGGCAGGAAAAATTTAGTAGGATGGTTCAGAAGGAATTGGCAGGAATATTTCAGCTGCACGGTCATTCGTGGTTTTCAAATAACATTGTTTCCATCACAAAAGTAGAGATGAGTCCTGACCTAAGTCTGGCAAAGGTTTACCTGAGTTTTTTGATGAAGGAAGGAAAAAAAGAAGCTTTCGACCGATTGAATCATAATAAGAGTGAGATCAGAAAATATTTGGGTAATCAGATTCGGAAGGCCGTACGAAAGATTCCCGAAATTGCATTCTTTCTCGATGAGGGAGCGGAACATGCCGAAAAAATGGATGAGATTTTTAGAAATTTACATATACCTCCGGAAGATACGGATAACAGCGAAGAATGAATTTATCTCTTTTTATAGCTAAACGATATTTTCTTTCTAAAAAGAAGAAAAACTTTATCAACATCATCTCTCTGATAGCCATGTCAGCTTTGGCAATAGGCAGTGCTTCCCTTATCATCATTCTTTCTGTTTTTAATGGGTTAGAAGATCTCATCAGATCTTTGCACAATTATTTTGACCCGCAGTTAAAAATTGAAGTAGTGGAAGGTAAGTCATTTGAAGTAGACGAAAAGTTTCTACAGTCCATCAGGAATTTAGAAGGAGTAGAAATTGTGACGGAGGTCATCGAAGACAATGTTGTGATTGCTTACCGCAACTCAAAAATGGTAGTAAAGCTAAAGGGAGTCAGTGATAATTTCATTGACCAGCATCGTTTGGATGACCGGATCGTGCAGGGAGACCTTAAGTTGAGAGAAAACAATGTAAACTATGCAATCATAGGAGTGGGTGTCCAGTATATACTTGGTGTGGTAAATTTGAAGGAATTATTTGCATTAAGGATCTACTACCCAAACCGGGAAGCGAAATCTACTTTCAATACATCAAAAATGATCAATACCAAAAGCTTGTTGACAGCGGGTGTTTTTGCTATAGAAAAACAATATGATGCCAATTACATTTTTGCCCCGCTCGATTTTGCCAAAGATTTAATGGATTATGAAGATCGTAGGTCATATTTAGAGATCAAAGTAGATAACGGGTATTCTATCTCTAATGTCCAGTCAAATCTTAAGAATTTGCTTGGGGATAAATTCAGGGTATTAAATTCCGATGAGCAACATCAAAGCTTGATCCGTGCGGTTAAGGTAGAGAAATTCATTGTATTTTTAATCGTCGCGTTGATTGTCGCAATTCTTTCTTTTAATTCATTTTTTTCCCTTACCATGCTGGCTATTGACAAGCGAAAAGATATTTCGGTTCTGTTTTCATTAGGTGCTGACAGAAAACTTATTAAAAAAATATTTATTTGGGAGTCGATATTAATCTCCTTTATAGGAGCATTTATAGGTTTATGTATTGGCACCTTGTTTTGTGTCATTCAGCAACAATTTGGTATACTAAAACTTGGAATGGCTACTTCTGTTATGGAAAATTATCCTGTAAAAATTCAGGTGCTTGATTACTTCTATATCTTCATTGTGATCACTTTGATTACTATTATTGCAGCAATAAAACCCTCTAATCTTGCGAGTAATATAAAAATTCTACGCTTTATTTAGATAGATTTTAACGATACTACTAAAAAATTAAGAAATAATAAAATATTAAATATTTTATAAAAAATATGAAAAATTTTATATTTTCGCGTCAATCATTAATCAAATAAGGAAACTATGAAAATAGCTGTTGTTGGAACAGGATACGTTGGCTTGGTTACCGGAACATGTTTTTCAGAACTGGGTAATCACGTAACATGCGTCGATATCGACGAAAGGAAGGTAAGTATGTTGAAATCAGGCAAAATTCCGATTTATGAGCCTGGATTAGATGTATTGTTTGAACGGAATACCAAATCGGGCCGTCTCGATTTCACAACCAACCTTGAGGAAGGTATTAAAGGAGCCAAAGTAATTTTTTTAGCGCTGCCTACTCCCCCAGGAGAAGATGGGTCAGCGGATTTAAAGTATGTCCTGAAGGTCGCGGAGGATTTAGGACCAATACTTGAAGAATATGCTGTAATTGTTGACAAGAGCACTGTTCCGGTTGGAACTGCTGAAAAAGTAAGGGATAAAATAGCCAAAGCTGCTAAGGTTGAATTTGATGTGGTTTCAAACCCGGAATTTTTAAGAGAAGGTGTAGCAGTTGATGATTTTATGAAACCGGACAGGGTGGTAGTTGGAACATCATCTTTAAAGGCCACTTCTATTATGGATGCTTTGTACGCTCCGCTGGTCAGACAAGGTAATCCAATAATATTTATGGATGAAAGATCAGCCGAATTGACAAAGTATGCAGCGAATTCATTCCTGGCGACGAAGATAACCTTTATGAATGAGATTGCTAATCTGTGTGAAAAGCTGGGTGCCAATGTTGATGATGTAAGAAGAGGCGTAGGTACAGATTCAAGGATTGGCAGAAGATTTTTATTTGCAGGAATTGGTTATGGTGGCAGCTGTTTCCCTAAAGATGTTCAGGCATTGGCGAAATCGGCAAAGGATGCAGAATATGATTTTAAGATATTGAGTTCCGTAATGGAAATCAATCATCAGCAGAAAACGAAGTTGATCTCAAAAATAAAGGAATATTTTAATGGTGATCTAAAAGGCAAGACCATCGCTATGTGGGGACTGGCTTTTAAACCTTATACCGATGATATACGGGAGGCTCCGTCAATCTACAATATTGAAGAACTAACAAACTTGGGTGCCAAGGTCAAAGCACATGACCCTGAGGCTATGGAAAACATCGAATCATTATTAGGAGATAAAGTTGAATTGTTCGAAAACCAGTATGATGCGCTTGATGGTGCTGATGCACTTCTCATTGTCACAGAATGGCCGGTTTTTCGTCAGCCTGAATTCGATGTTATGAAGTCAAAGCTGAAGAATAAAGTTATTTTTGACGGAAGAAATTTGTATAAGGTGGAAGAAATGAAGGAGCAGGGATTCACATATTTTAGTATTGGAAGAAAAGAAATTCATGTCTGATAAGAAGAGGGTTTTAATTACCGGTGCAGCCGGCTTTCTTGGCTCACACCTTTGTGATAGGTTTATCAAGGAAGGATTCGAGGTTATCGGGATGGATAACTTAATTACCGGAAATCTTAAGAACATAGAACATTTATTTGCGAATGAATTTTTTACGTTCTATCATCACGATGTATCAAATTATGTTCATGTATCCGGAGAGCTAGATTATGTCCTTCATTTTGCTTCTCCGGCAAGTCCGATAGACTACTTGAAAATCCCAATCCAAACATTAAAAGTTGGTTCTTTGGGAATTCATAATTTACTAGGTCTGGCGAAAGATAAAAAAGCGAGATTATTAATAGCTTCCACATCTGAAGTTTACGGAGATCCACATGTTCATCCGCAGGATGAAAGTTATTGGGGCAACGTAAATCCTGTTGGACCCAGAGGAGTATACGACGAGGCTAAAAGGTTTCAAGAGGCGATTACCATGGCTTATCATACATTTCATGGTTTGGAAACAAGGATTGTAAGAATCTTTAATACTTATGGCCCAAGAATGAGGCTCAATGATGGAAGGGTTTTGCCAGCTTTTATTGGTCAAGCATTACGGGGGGAGGATTTAACAGTTTTTGGCGATGGCTCACAAACAAGATCATTTTGTTATGTTGACGATTTAGTAGAAGGGATCTACCGATTGCTGTTTTCAGACTATACCGGACCGGTAAATATTGGAAATCCGGATGAAATCACCATTAAGGAATTTGCCGAAGAAATAATTAAGCTAACAGGCACAAAGCAAAAAGTCATTTACAAGGACTTACCAAAAGATGATCCTACACAACGGCAACCAAATATTTCTCTTGCAAAAAAAATATTGTCATGGGAGCCAAAAATTTCAAGAAGTGAAGGATTGAAGATAACGTATGACTATTTTAAATCTCTATCTCAGGAGGAATTATATAAAAAGGAGCATAATGTTTTTGATAAATATATCAAGAAATAAAAGAAGGCCATCTGGCAATTGTGGCAGATGGCCTCTTTTCAAAAAATTAATCAACAAGTTTAAAAACTATTGGAAGGATCATTCTAACCCTAACAGGTCTTCCTCGTTGTTTGCCGGGTACCCAATTTGGAGCACTTTCCAATACCCTTATGGCTTCCTCATCACAACCGGCACCAATTCCCTTTACCACTTGTATATCTGTTAACGAACCATCTTTTTCAACTACAAACTGGACAAATACCCTACCCTGTACATTAATACGACTTGCAGCTTGAGGATATTTCATGTTTTCACTGACATATTGATAAAAGGCTTGTAAACCCCCAACGGGAGATGGCTTTTGCTCAACAATTGTAAAGATCTCATCGACTTCTTCTTCAACTAGTTCTTCAACCAAAGTGACAGAAATAACCTGCTCTTCAATTTTGGTATCCTCTGTGACCTCAATGTCAAGATCGATTTCTATTTCCTGTTCAATTATTTCATTATCTGACACTTCAACAATCTGAAGTTGCTCAACTTTTGGCGGTGGTGGAGGCGGTTGATCTGTTTGGGGGACCTCAATCAGATCTTCAAAGTTTTGAATTGTTGAACTTAAATTAACAATACTCTCATCGGTATAAAATTTATATTCAAAAGCACCGATAATCAGTAATAAGCTAAGGCATAAGCCAATGCTATAAAAGAGGACTTTTTCAGCCTGGCTTTTTTCTATTTTTTTATTCTTTAGCTCAAATAACTTGTTAAATGTTTCTTTGTAACTCGACTGATGCAAAATGACAATTGCATTCGGATGTTCTACCAAAAACTCATCTTCCAGATTTCGGTTTTTTGGAAGAGGTTTTTTGTTGATCAATTTTTTATCTACCGTTTTCATTTTCCAAATAATTTAACCTTCCAAAGGGGAGAAATACTAATAATTGAACCTGATCTATGTGCGATTAAGCTCTATATCTGATCCCCTATTTTAATTTACGACAGTATGATTTGAAGATGAAATGATTGGATAATATTGCCATGTTTAATTGAAGTGGTTTATGACGAATGTCATGAAAAACGTTGAAGATCGTTGAATATGAAGGTATTTTGCATAAAAAAGCCGGTAGATTTACCGGCTTCACTTTGTAATATTTTAATGTTTTCGATTAACCCAATTTAAAGGTAATAGGTAAGATCATTCTTACTTTTACCGGACGTCCACGTTGTTTACCTGGTTTCCATTTAGGAGCACCTTGAATTACCCTCACAGCTTCTTCATCACATCCAGCTCCTATACCTTTCACGGCCTGGACATCACTAATGGAACCGTCTTTATTGATCACAAACTGAACAAATACCTTTCCTTCGATATTCATCCTTCTTGCCTGATTCGGATATTTGAGGTTTTTAGATATATATTGATAGAATGCGGCCATTCCTCCTTCTGGTTCCGGCTGATCCTCAACAATTGTAAAAATTTCATCAACAACTTCTTCTTCAGGGGCTTCTTCAAAAACAACCTCCTCTATTACTGTTTCCTCGGTAATCTCCACATCAAGATCAACTTCTATCTCTTCTTCTATTTCTTCTTCATCTGGAACCTCGATAATTTCGGGTTGCTGAACAGGTGGAGGAGGAGGTGGTGGTTGTTCTGTAGGCGGGATTTCCATTAGATCTTCAAAATCATCCGCATTTCTCTGCAACTCTACAAGGCTATTGTCATCATAAGTCTTATGATTGAAAGCTAGGTTGACAAATGCTAATGTGAGTACATAACCTATACTAAGGAAAAGTATGCTGTTTTGACTCAGACTTACAGATCTGTATTTTTTCACAAAAACATTCCCTCTTTCTTTGTAATTAGGATCTTGGGCATTTTTTGTTGCCTGCTTGTCCATAAGCATCTTCAATACCTGAATGGCGAGAATAATCAAAAGAAAGAAAAGAACCCCGAAAATGATGAATGTCCACATAATATATTCTTTTGTTGGCTATCAAATTTAATACAATTAATTTTTTAAGTAAACTAAATTCTGTAAATAAAAACGAATAAAATCAATCCAAATGATATTCCCATTGTATTGGCGATCATATCAAACTTGTCAAATTGCCTGTCGGGAACAAATAATTGAATGCTTTCCAATATAACGCTATAAAGTAAAATAACTGATATAGATGAAATTATTGAATATTTTTTTATGACCGGAAAGGTGAATTGTTTTTTAAATCCTACAATTACCAATATAGTCAATACTGCAAAAACAATGGCATGTGCAATTTTATCGATATTTGCTAAACCGCCAGTTCCTGGTAGATCTTTCCCGGGAAGTAAAATAAGAATAGCGACTACAATGGCCCAAATGATTGCAAAAGCATTAAGCTTCAGGAACATCAGCTGACAGACGACTCATAGGCTTCTGAATCCATCAGTTCATCCAATTCAGCTGGGTTACTTAGACTTATTTTTATCATCCAACCATCTCCGTATGGGTCGGAATTTACAATTTCTGGCTCGCTCTCAAGCTTAGGGTTAACTTCCAATACTTCGCCGGAAAGAGGCATAAACAGATCGGATACAGTTTTAACCGCCTCAACGGTGCCAAAAATTTCACCACTGTCTATACTTTCTCCTTGTGTTTCTATTTCTATGTAAACTATATCTCCTAACTCCCCCTGGGCAAAATCTGTGATCCCAACATAAGCGGCATCTCCTTCTATTCTCACCCATTCGTGGTCTTTTGTATATTTAAGATCTTTTGGAATATTCATGTTTGTCAATTTTTGAAACTCAAAAATAAACCAGAGAAATTAAGAACCAACAATGGCAGTAAATAAATTATTGAGCTAAACTAAATCTTACCTGAACGCCTGCTGCCGTGGTTGATCTTTTGAAGGAACTTGATACAAGCGGATCGTTAATCGTACGTTCAAAATATACGTTGAGGTTGAGCCTTTCATTGAGGACATAACTCACTTGTGGCCTGAATTGAAGATTGATGTTTCCATTTGTAGGTGTACTGATATCGTCAATCTTTCTTTGTATGGTTTCTGTATCCCGGATTGTAAAGGTAAATTTAAAAGACAGATCATTTTCTAAAGTTATTACCCTACCCTGGCTTCTGAAAGGCATTCTCATTCCGGCTTTGGTATACCCCACATCAACAGTAATATCATTGCTTTTTATTTCTGTTACCTGAGCATTCGAAAAGTTAAGGCCGACATCTCTCTTTTTCCTATACTCTATTCTTGCTGTAAACTTGCTTCGGGTACGTAGGTTGACACCTATTAATGGAGAAAACTCCTCTTGCAGCATAACCTGGCTCATCAAAAATACTGGTATAAGTTCGTCATTGTCATTCATTTTTGTGGCTATCGGGTAGTTGGTTAATGATCTGTCTAATTCGAGCGAGCTATAGTAAATAGGATCTTCTGAATAGTCGAGAGATGTTGAATAGCTATTTACAGTGTAGGAAGATCTGTATCCATGAGTTATGCTTATTGATGAAAATATATCTCTTAGCGCCGGTATCCGGGAAAGTCCGGAATAATCAACCCTCCAACCTGGTATTGGAATCTTTGGGAAAGGAGTTAGGTTAATGGTGTTAGGATCTTTCGCAGAATAAGCCGCTAAAAAAGATGGAATAAGAACATCCTGCGAATTGAGAGCATATTCCGGACCAATACGTTGTTGAATTATTTCACGATATTCCGCGAAATTATCAAAAACGGCATTGTTGAAATCTTCGTCATCTCTTACAAATGAAGTACCGATCATATTATAAGAAATGCTATAGCTTCCATTTCGTGCAGGTAACAGCCGGTTATACTGGCCTGTGCCATTATCATCCCTATTTACCTCGAAGAGTTCTTCATAATTACCCATTGCGCGTTTTTTGGCATCCAGTAAGACCTTGAAGTCCCGGAATGGTTCAATGTTTGCTTTGATGTCCAAATCAATTTGCCGAATCTGTGAGAACGGTTGTGTCAGAATAGTATCATAAACCAGCCAGTCATTTTGAGCAGCTTCGTTTCGGATATCAGGATCCTGACTACCTAACAGGAATTTCCATCCCGGTGCATTCCAGGAACTGTCTAACCCGAACAGGAACGGAGTGAGGGAGTAGCCTGGAAGCATGGTTGCAGACCGTACATTGTAGGTCATATTTATGGACCTTACACTCATAAGTAAGCGTAATATACCTTTTAAACCTTTGAGATCAGGTTTCACATTTACTGTATCCTGTGCATTTGGACGGGTTCTAGACCTTGAAGAAGACCGGGTCCTGGCAGGGGTATTTATTGACTTAAGGTAGTTGATTTTATTGTAAAGCTTAACAAAATCAATTTTTCCGGCGAAATTTATATCCTGATTATTTTCGATGATGTTGCCAAATACTTCCTGCTGATTCAATTCAGGATCGACACTGTAAGCTCCTGCTTTCCAATTATATCCCACAGCGTAACGGATGTCCGAACTGATCCAGTTTGTTAAAGGAATTTTATCAAGTGGAACCTGATAATTCATTCCAATAACCTGGTTGAAATTACGCATTCGACCAAGTTTCAAAAAGTTCTCCTTGATCACATCTCTTTCAGCATCTGAATCAATATCTCCAAATGGTTCATCTATTATGGCATTGACACGTGCATTGTAGTCAAATGACAAATTTTTGGTAAGGTTCCAGCTAAGCCCATAGATCCTGTTGAAGAAAAAGTATTTCTCCCATGTGGGCTGAATGCCTTCTATTCCCAGCTGTGCATTGCGCAATTGTGTCCGGGCAAATTTTCTATCAACTTCTACCCTGAAATTCAAATTACTGGGTGCAAAATTGACATTAAAATCTTTGATTAATTGTAAGTATGGAGAACTAAAAACTTTTGAATTTTTAAGAGGAATTACTTCCAGTGGCCGTGGACTATAGTTGTATGCAATTGCTCCACGGTGTGATTTGAACTCATAAGATTGGGTGTTGACGTTGCTTCTGTTGACATCACTATATGCATATGTGAGTGTTAAATTTTCAATGTCATAAATATGGTTTTTGGCATCTTCCTTCACTTTTTCTTTTCTTACGTTCGTGAAATTTATACTTCTTCGCACCGTATTATCTTCCACTTTTTGCTTGTATTCCTGTCTTTCTTCAGGGTCATCAATAGCGTCCAGTGATGCATCAAGAGGAATGTCAGGGTCAAGTGGGTCAAAATGTGGGGTCACTTTTCGCCTTTCATAGCTGGCGTACATTGGGATTTTGACACCTGTATTTCCCGGAATGAATTTATCTAAGTTTAAATTGGTTGATACATCATATTCTAATGTTTCTTCACGAGTTCTTTCCTGTATTTTTGATTGCACACCTCCAAATCCAAAGGAGGTATAGCGAGTGGAAGCGCTTACTGTTCCTAAATCAGCAAGTTTCATCCCCAGATATGCATTCCCCGCGTATCCTGCTGTCCGGTCGAATTCCGTCACCCTTAGCTCATTTACCCAGATACATGCCGATTTGTTGGCTTCATCCGGAGAGCTTTTGGGATTCCTCATTCCAATCATAATGGTTTGAACAGCACTTAAATCAGGCCTTCCTCTCACCGTAATTTTATTTCTTCCTACTGAATCGGTATATGGAATATCAATCGCCCAATTGGCGTTGTCCCTACGTTTCTTTGTTTCATATAGATCTTCGAAAATAATATCCATCTCATTTTCTGAGGGCCATATCTCTTCAGCTGTTGTAGATCCAACTTCAGTGACTTTCAGTGGGATTTCTACTTCGTAATAGTTGGATATATTATCTGTTCCCAACCTCACAAAAGCAGTAATATCTCCATCATCAAGCTGAGTACTGCCATTTTGCTCTGCATGAATGAACATTTTCATTCGACCATAATTAATAAGGTCGACGTTCATGTTACGAAAAACTGCGCGTGCGTCTTTGTCCTGAAGCCCATCTACACAAAGCATCATCGATTGTTCGTTGTTCCTTCTGACAATTGGAGATGTATTATCATAGTCTCGCTGAATTCCGGGTGGCTCAACATAAGGAATCTTTCCTTCTGATGCTGCTCCGTTTTCTTCAATATTTACCACTGAAACAAAGAAATTAGGATCGTAGGGCTCCGGAGTTTCGTACAAACCTCTTTCGTATAAATTTCCATCGAATTTTCGCCACTGAGCGCCAATTAATTGGAAATTTGCCATTCTCAATACAACTGGTTGCTGGAATTCCGTCAAATACATTCGCATGAATCTGATGGACTTGAAGCCATTAATATTTCCCTGTACTCGTGAAGGTTCTCTTATTGGTATCCTGAAGAGGTACCAACTTACCTCATCGCCGTTTATGGTATTGGAAACCTTATCGATGACGTATTTGCTATTCAGACTTAATGTATTAGGATCCAGGTTTAATTCGTATTCATAGTATTCCTCAACATCTGAAAGTGTATTGTCTCTATTTAAATCTTCATTATCGGGAAGTGTGGATCCGGAGGGAGTATATAAATCATTGCTATTCTGAATGACCGGAGAGTTGCCCTCCAAATTATTGAAATTTTTATAGCGCTCCAGAATCTTGGCGTCCTCGGCATCCAGATCATCTCCAAGGTAATATTGAAAATCATCACCGGAGACATCTGATTCGATAAGATTTCGGGCATTTGCCGGAATTTGCTGTAAAAATTCCGTTGAAAATTTTTCCACTTCTTCGGAGCTTGTCAAACCGTCTAAGCCAATATCCTGATTAGATCTAGAATCGGTCGAATTGTCAAACGAATTGGTGAGATATTGCTGGTTGGTTACATAACCCCAATTGTTTTCAGTAACTGTTGAGACATCCACTTTAACACCATCCGGTGGCAATCCGTTTTCAAATGCATGTTTGTTATCCTTCATCAGGTCTTCTGAAATACTCCCAAGGTTGAAAACCAATTTGCCTCCTGTGGTATTGGGAACAGGATTTCCTCTCCCATCATCTATCACCCCATTTTGACTATTGATGAATGGATCCATCATCCAGAATTCTATGTATTCAATGTTGTTTTTATCAAAGTCAACATCTGAAGTAATACTTCTTGAAATACCACCCCAGTTTTCGGTTGGATTTGGCAATTCTGCATTATTCGTAAGATTTGTATTATAATTATAAGGACCTCTTTCTTCAGGGTAATAGGCTACATCAAAAATCCTGAGGTTGGTATTGAGAACTTCCTGGTCCCTGTTTTTAAATATTTCCTGCGGGGCGATTCCTCGTACGTAATGGTTCTCCAGGTCCTGTTCTGTGATGTTTGAAGGCTTTATTGCGCCACCAGTTCGATAAAAAACATTGTCAATGATGTACCAGGCCAACTTACCTCGTTTGTCATTTATCCGGATGTTGTTATTAGCCTGACCGGGGGGAACTCCTGTGAATATATTATTATCAGTAACAGGCGTAGAGGCAAGCTTCCAAATTTCGTAATTGTTGCTAAGGCTAAAGGGTGTAGCTGTTGATTCAAAATCATCGACATATGAAGTTCCTTCACCATCTACTTTATTTGAGGTGCCAGGAATTAATTGAGCAAACTCAGCATTGAAAGTAATGTTCGAAGGCTCTTTGGTTTGAATGACCGGTAAAGCATCGACAATCTTGGTGATCAACCTGGATTCACTCTGATAATTGATATCAAAGCCGTACTTTATATTTCTTGCTGGTTCATCGGCAATAGATACCCGACTGATGAATGGTCTCTCATTGTGGTATAAAAATGTGCTACCGATATTCATATTATCATTTATCTGGTAATCAAACCGGGTTCCTATCAGGCTTCTGGTTTGAAAATTAAACAGATCGGATTTTTCATAACTGATTTTGATCGGTTTGCCAGAATTCAATACCGCTTCGTTAATGATGACAACCCGGCCAATGTTGTAGTCAACCCTATAGTCAACTTCTTCAGTAAGTGGAGTATTTCCTGCCATTACTACCACTGACCCTTCGGAAACATTAATTCCGGGAAGCATGATCTCACTGGCTGAACCTGCCTGCATTCTTCCGGTAAGGAAAAATTTATCATGAAAAACATTTTGCTCAGCTTCATTTTGAGTTGTTTCATAAAGGTCGTTGAAAACGTACTTTTCAATCAGAAAATCTTCTTGTCCAGGAACAAAACGTTCTTGCAGGGTAGTACCGAAAGGTTCAAGTACCGGGAAAAACATCATTCCGGTCTCAGGCATAATTGTTAAGCCTTCAACAAAATCAAAATTACCATCTTTTTGGGGGTCATTATTGGAGTTGAGCCTGTCCAGGCCGGTGACTTCAATCAATGGGATATCTTTGAGATTAGCTCCTTCATGCAAACTTGGGTTATCAACACCCGTTTTGTCATCCCGGTATATAATTCTTAATTGAAAATTATCTCGTGTAATCTGACTGGCATTCAGATTGTAAACGTTTTTCATCATCAGATCCCAGGTAAAAACTTCCGTATTGATCTTATTTGGACGAAGTAACTTAAGAAAAATGACAGCATCATCAGAGAAGTTCTGATAGTCTTCGGTCAATTCCCCAACTTTATATTTTCTACCCTGGTAAGTGTATTCATAGGCGACTGCAAGCATTTCATCGTTTTGAAGCTTTCGGTTGAGAGACAAAAGTCCAAGCTCGCTATTATAATAATATTCGTTTTCATTGAGTTTTCGAGCGGTTGTGATGAGCTCATAATCCGTCCCCTTTTCCAACCCCAAAATACTATTTAATGTGTCAACAGATCTGTATCCCGGATTTGATATCAATTGTTCATATAAATCATTCGCATCGTTGTCATTTGGTGCCTGCTGATTACCAGTATTAGAATTGACAACGTCTGTATTATAAATTGTACTGCCTTCTGCCAAGTCCATGAACCCCGCAACATTTCTCAGGGCTTGTGTACTGTTTTGGCGATTGATAATGTACACATCTAATCTGGTAATATTTATCCTTGAAGTAATTTGCGGAAGCGCCTTTAACCAGGTTTCATAATTGTCTCGAAAAAAATGACCTATGAAGAAATGCCTGTTTTCATCATAATTGGAACCCCGGATTTCAAACTCCCGTCCCTGGCCTCCATCAGCCCCACTATTTACCACGATGGACTCACTGGTACCCCTTTGGGTTGAGGCAACTGCTGTGACATACAATCTGCCAAACCTCAATTGTGTTTTGACACCAAACAGATTTTGGGCACCTGTAATCAAGGTGTTTTGTAGAGGAAGGCTAACATTTCCAATCTCAATTTTTTGAATGATATCCTCTTCGAAACCAGTGTATTCGACTTTAAGATCATTCTCAAAATCAAAAGTGTTGTTGTTATCAAAATTGGCTGTGATGGCCATTTTTTCACCTATTTTTCCCACTACATTCATGCTGATCTGCTGGTCAAACTCAAAGCCGCCATTTCGTTGTTGGCGAATGGGAATCGATGGGTTTTGAACCCGTTGCCACTTACCCCCAAAATCCAGGGTCACAAATCCGTTAGGTCTTATATCGACATAGCTTCCACCAAATATCCTGTCGAAAACGGGACTGATATAAATTGGTGGAATCAATCTTCGCCCGCTTACGGCACTTTCACCGTCCAATCCCGAAGATTTATCCCTCCAGTAATCCTTGTACATCCTTTCGCTGTGTAGTTGGTCAAACTGCTCGAATGTCATGGTGGATTTTGGCCGATAGTTAAGGTCTCCCATTTTTTCTTCAATGGTATAAACCCTGCCTGTATCGACATCGATATTCATTTGGTAGTTTGAGGGATTATCCAGCAAAAACGGGGAGGGACTTTGCCGATAATTTAAAGGATCGCCATACCGGTCTTTAAAATTGAAATAGGGGTTGACAGATGGAGTTACACCAATCCGGGTTGAGTCTGCGTTATCAGTTGTGTCAGAAGGAACTTGTTGATAAAATAAGGCTATCCCCGTTATTCCATAATTATCTGAAGCAGAAAAAATTAAGATTAACGAGGCGGAAAATAAAATTTTAAAAAATTTAGTTTTATATAAGGTAAAGAATTTCAAACCATTAACCCTCTTAAGCCCGTTTCAGAGCTTGCTTTATTAATTCCTCCAAAGTAATATTATTAGTGTTATTTTTTAAAATACCGGCTATGCTTTTTTCGGCAATATTTTTCGAAATACCCAATGTTATTAAAGCAGTTAACGCCTCTTGTCTAAGTGTATTGTATTCGTTTGATACTAAAGTAGTTGCATCTGATTTAATTCCTTCCAGATTGATTTTATCTTTGAGTTCGATGATGATCCTTTGAGCGGTTTTGGAACCTATCCCTTTTATCTTCTGGATGGTAGGAACGTCACCGTTAGATATAGCTCGTTTGATTTCATCAACTGTTAACGAAGATGTGATCATGATGCCTGTACTTGGCCCTACTCCTGAAATAGAAATCAGCTGCAAAAAAACATTTCGTTCTTCTTCATCAAAAAAACCGTAAAGTGTATGGGAATCTTCTTTGACCAATAGATGTGTGTGAATTTTTGCAGATTCAAGATCTTTCAATTTACCATAGGTATTCAGGCTGATTTTGATGTGGTAGCCAACACCCTGAATATCAACAATAACAAAAGTAGGATCTTTGTAAACTAACTTTCCCTCAATATATGCAATCATCTCATGAGCCCTGTTTGGAAGTTTGAAAAGTCTGAAGGACTACATCTAATTCGCGTAAATATTCCTTTTGTTTACGACCGGGTGAATAAAGAAATCCTTCGATATAATAAAAACGGTTCATTTTTTCATCTACAATTCCGTAGCTCACAAAAGCTCCACCCATTGACAGGTTATTTGTTTTCCACATTCCTCTCAACTGTACAGCATATTTCCCATTGAAATTCACTTCTTCATAGAAAACAGGGAAATGTTCCAGCTCAGTAACCATAAAGGAATCTTGGTTTTCAGGATCTCCAAAAATATGTTGTTTTGATACAGAATCACGATATTGGATCATTGATTCTTTTGTGAATTGCTCTTGTGAGGTATAGTCGGTATATGAAATAAAAATATTTCTGTCAACGAATGGGTCCAATATCCTGGCCCAAACAAAATTTTCATCTTTGATGGCTATTTCATATCCTGCAGGCAGCATGATCTCGCAATCGTAATTTCTTAAAATGAAATTTTCAATTCCCTTTTCACGCTTAGCGCTATATAATCTTTCCTTTGTGCGCTCATCTTCTAATTTATTGAAATGTGCCCTGAGCTCTTTTTTGTTTTCAGCGATATGTCTTGCCAGGGTTTCTTCATCAGTGGAAAACAAATGCATGACTTCCTGACCTCTAGCGAATTCGTTTTGTTTTGTGTATTTAAAAATAGAAGGATCTTTTTCGATCAGATTTACAGTTTCTTTTGTAAAATTTGATTTAAGAATTCTGTTACTTCGGCTGTTATCATTAATAATCGTAACATAAATGAGGTTTTTCGAGGTTCTAAGGACACTGTTTAAAAGTTCTGGTTTTACAACGCGTACAGTAAAATAAGCCTCTGGTCTCGATAAGTATTCAACCTGTGACTGAAAGGTGGATTTGATCTCATCGCCAACCACACCTTCATAAGTCATGGAGTCAACTACTAAAACAACTTCACCTGGAGCGCCTTTAGCTTTTGGCTTCAGGCCATCAGATGTTGACCCATTTTTGAAATCACACGAGAAGACCAAAAAAATGGAAATACATAGTAATATTGAGAATCGTATAAACCTCATCTTATTCACATTTGTTTGAATGTAAATTGTGAAAATCGCGTTTTAAATCAAACCTTCGTCAGGAAAAGAAAAAACCTTTAACCAATAACGAGTTTTTGCCCCGGTTTAATTTTATTGGTCTTTAGATTATTGAGCTTTTTCAGCTTCTCAATGCTCAAGCCGTCATAAGCTTTTGCAATATCCCAAAGAGTATCACCTGACTGGACTACGTGATATTTACTACCTGCAATCGTTACGGTTTGAGGTTGAGTTGACCTGTTAGTTGTGGCAGACCTGGTGGTGCTTGCGACTTGACTTGGTTTAACCCAAATGTGTAATCGCTGGTCCGTCCTGATCATATTTCCTCGCAGGTTATTCCAGCTTCTTAGATCAGAAACCCTGACATGATATCTTTCAGCAATAGTTCCCAAAACATCACCACTACGAACCCGATAAATAATTTTTTCCCTGCCCCACGTGCTTCCGGTCGTGTTTTGAGCCAATTGATCTACCTGCTCTTTGCCGTCTTTACTGGCCGAGTCGAGAATGATATTTCTCTGAGCAACCAAGTCTGAATAGCATTCAATAGGAACTCTCAATGCATACTCGTTGATCCCTTCAGGAAGCGCTCCGTGTTTAATTTCCGGGTTTAAGTATTCAATATCTTCATAACAAACGTTTAATTGCTCAGCAATCGATCGGACATTCACAAATCCTTTTACTGTAACAGTGTCCCAGGCAATGGGGTGTTTGTATTCCCAATTTTCAAACAAAAAGTTATGTTCTTCAGCATAATTAAATGCATAAACAACCGCAGTGAACTGAGGAACATAAGAACGCGTTTCTCTAGGCAAGTACCTGTATATTTCCCAGAATGTCTTTTTATATCCGGATCTTCGGATGGCTTTTTTGACGTTTCCAGCGCCGCAATTATATGCGGCAAGCGCCAATTCCCAGTCACCAAACATGTTGTAAAGTGATTTTAGGTGGCGGCAAGCGGCATCTGTAGCTTTATAAGGATCCATTCTTTCGTCAATGTACCAATCCTGGTGCAGACCATAATATCTTCCTGTACTCGGGATAAACTGCCAAAGGCCAACTGCCGCAGCCCAAGACCTGGCTTGCTGTTTTAAACCTGACTCAACAATGGAAAGATATTTTAGCTCATCTGGTAAATTATATTTTTGAAGGGATGCTTCGAAAATGGGGAAAAACCAAGGGCTGGTTTTCATCACATTTCTTGTGTACTCCCTGTTTTTTGTAACAAAGTAAATAACGAATGCCTTTACAGTTTCATTAAACTCTAATGGGATTTCGGTATCAAGACATTGCATCCGGTCCTCTATCTCTTCGTATGTCACATCAGGAACATACTCATCGTCATAAACAGAGTTAATCTCAATAAGATTATCTGTTTGATTTATAATCTCTTGAGACCTTACATTTAAAGCTATAAATAACCCAATAATTACTACTAAAACTCTCCTTCCCATAATATTAAATTTTCCACTCATTTTTTAAATAGCAATTTGAAAACGCCAATAATTTTTCCTCTTCAAAGAAGTTCGCCATTATCTGCAATCCGAAATCCATCCCGTTACTATCCTTCCCATTTGGTATCGAAATGGCCGGAATTCCCGCTACTGAAGCCTGCACAGTGAACAAATCGGCCAGGTACATCTCCAGAGGATTCTGATTATGCTCACCAAGCTTAAAAGCTGTTGTTGGCGAAGTTGGCATTATCAGAAAATCATATCTTGAAAGCAAGTTTTCAACTTGCTCTTTTATCAAATTTCTTACCTTTTGGGCTTTTGTATAAAAAGCGTCGTAATAGCTCGCACTTAATACAAATGTTCCCAACATTATTCTTCTTCTCACTTCTTCTCCAAATCCTTCTGAGCGGCTTTTTTTGTACAAAGACTCCATGTCTTTGGTATTTGGGCTTCTATAGCCATACCTTACTCCATCATATCTGGACAAGTTAGAACTCGCTTCCGCAGTAATTAAAATATAATAGGTAGGAAGTGCATATTTCATTAAGGGTAATGAAACCTCTTCTATGTCATGACCGGCTGCTTTGAATCTGTTGATGGACTCAAGAAAGTTATCTCTTACCTCGTCATTAATGCCCTCCCCGTTTAGGGTTTCCTTAATATAGCCAATTTTTGCCTTTCCTTCAAATGTTAAATTTTTGGAATAGGTAGGAACTTCATTTCTTGAAACGGTAGAATCAAATTGATCCTGGCCTGCCATTGTCTCCAAAATCAGAGCACTATCTTCGATATTATTAGTAAATGTCCCGATTACATCAAATGAGCTGGCATACGCAAGTAATCCAAACCTGGATACCCTGGAATAGGTAGGTTTTAGACCAATTACTCCGCAGAATGAAGCTGGTTGACGAACAGAACCGCCCGTATCTGAACCAATTGTTGCTGTGCACAAATTTGCCTGAACGGCTACGGCACAACCTCCCGACGAGCCTCCGGGAACTCGTTGATTATCTGTTGCATTTAATACAGGACCGTAAGCTGAGTTTTCATTTGATGAGCCCATTGCGAATTCATCACAATTGAGCCGACCAATGATGACAGCATCTTCTTCGATGAGTTTTTGAACTGCAGTGCTGGTAAATTGAGATTCAAATCCTTCCAGAATTTTACTGGAAGCTTGTACTTTGTGGTCTTTATAGCATAAAACATCCTTGATCCCGATGACCATGCCGGCCAGTTTGCCGGCTGAACCCTTTTTTAGCTTTTCATCGACTGATTTGGCCTGGTCTAATGCATCTTTCTCAAATACTTCCAGAAAGGCATTCAGGTGGGATTTTTCCTTAATATTTTTTAGGTAGTGATTTACTATATCAACGCAGGACGTACTTCCTTTACTAAGGCTAAGGCTTATCTGGTTGAAGTTCCTGAAATTTTCCAAGAATGTTATTTTTTGTTGTCCTCAGATGTTGATTTCTTGTCGATACCTTTTACGCTATCATCTATTTCGTCCTTAATTTCTTTTGTGGCATCTTTAAATTCTCGAATCCCTTTCCCTAAACCTTTTGCCAATTCAGGGATTTTTTTAGCGCCAAAAAAAACTAACAACACAAGTATGATCAAAGTTATCTCCCAAGGTCCTAATCCACCAAACGCTAATAATGCTTTCATAATGTTTCTCTATTAATGTGTTCTACAAATTTAACGATAGCCATTGACAATGTATCATTAAAACCCTTCTTTATTTATATAATCATAAAAAAGTAATATTTATTATTTCTTTGCAAGCCAGAGTTCCGGATTTAGCTTGTTTGTGTTTTTCCAGACCTCGAAATGGACTTCTGAGTCACCGTCATTGCCGGTATTGACTTCTCCTATTACTTCATTGGTACCTATTTCCTGACCGGATTTGACATAAACTTCCTTCAATCTTGCATAAACAGTGAAGTATTCACCATGTTGTACAATCACAACATATTTAAATTCTCCTGGAATAATGGCAACACTTTTTACCTTCCCTTTAAACACTGATTTCACCTTTTCATTTTGGTTGGTTTGAATATTCACGCCATTGTTTGGAACCTGTACCCTCTTTAAGACAGGATGTTGGTTGGTGCCAAATTTTTCGGATATAAAACCACTAGAAACAGGCCAGGGGAGCTTGTTTTTGTTTCCTTCAAAAGAATCCGATAGTAACTTAATCTCGGAACTGACATTCTTCAGAGAACCTTTTTCGGATTCCATTTCTTTCCGTACTAAATCAGCTATTAGCTTATCCAGCTTTTGAATATCAGCTTTGTACTTATCAATGTCCTTTTGGAGTTTATTTTCTTGTTTCTGCAGGTCCGCAATTAAATCGGATTGCTGTGATTTCAAACCCTGAAGCTTTTTCCGTTCATTGACCTGATCAGTCAAAAGATCTTGTTTTTCGGTGATTTTTGATTCCAGACCTACTTTATTTTCTATGAGTTGATCCCTGACAACGTTGATTAGTTGAACCTGTTTTTTACGGGCATCCGTGTATTGTTCCAGGTATTTCAATCGCATAATAAATTGATTGAAATTTTCGGAAGAGAAAATGAATGACAGCTTATCAAAGCTATTTCGGGTCTTATACGCAGCATATACCATTGTAGAGTATTCGCTTTTAAGCTTTGTCAAATCCCTTTCAAGTGATTCGATGACAATCTGACTTTCATCAATTTCTTCATTGATCAGCTTGATCTCCTGGGAGATGGAATTGATAACGGTCTGCCTTGATTCTATTTGTTTGTTGATGGCACGCAACTGACCAAGACTCGTCACCCGCTTATGTTTGGTTTGGTTAAGGATCTTCTCAGCTTCCTCAATATGCTTTAAGGCCTCGTTTTTTTGACTAACAAGATCCTCTTTATCCTGGGCAATAGTCAGAATGAATAAGCCGGGTGAAAAAATTAAAAAGAGCAGAAGAATTGCTCTATTTATGTACATACTTATCCGGAACACTAAATGGGAACTTAAGTGGTTTATCAAGAATTTCAACTTTGTTATGTTCAATGTCAACACTTGTAACAAGTGGTCCATTTGGTGTATCGTAGGTGAGGTTAATTAAACAAAGTTTTGGGAACAGTGAATTGTGCATCACCTCGAAATCGCTATATTTTAAAGATAGCTGGTTCTGTGAATATAATTCTTTTATGATTACCGTTTCCAGCTTTTTCAGTTCCGAATTGACATAACTGTCAACGGATAACAAACCTTTTCTTTGATTAATTTTTTGATATCCGGGAATTTCAGATATTTCATCTTCCGGACCAACTTCAATAGGCAGGTTGGCCAGCAGCATCGATTGAAGTAAATCAAAATCAATCTGGAAGCTAAAGTAGTCACTTAGCTCCCTGAAATTAAAGGTATAATATTCCTTGTCCATGCGATTGATCACAATAATCGTATCGGGAGTGATGATGCTTCTTGTCACTTCAATTCCCAGTGAAGGAGATATGGAAAGCCAGATAAGGCTGTCCTTTTTGATTCGGATATTGGCATTTCCGTTCACTTTTTGCCGATCTTCCTGATATTTTATTTTTGTCTTTGACTCAAAATATTCAAATTCAACTTCATCTATTTCGACATTCTGAACTTCTTTGGTAGTGATGGAAGAAGGATTAAGTTTTTTACTACAAGCGCTAAAAAGGAAAATTAATCCAAGAAAAAATACGGCGATTGATTTATTCATAGAGTTTCCTGTCTGCTATTTTTTTGTCTATTAATTCCGAAGTTTCATCCATTCCCTTGGCTTTTTGCCATTGTTTAACAGCAGAATCAACTTCGCCCAATTTGAAAAGGATATCTCCATAATGTTCTATTACGGTACCACTTGCGTCGCCCATTTCCACAGCCTTTTCAATGTAATATTTTGCATCCTTGTATTTTCCCTGCGTATATAATACCCAGGCATGAGTATCCAAAAATGTTCCATTATCAGGATTTCGTTTGACAAGTTTTGACGACATTTTATATGCAAGATCGAGTTTTTCCTTTCTAACTGATAAAAAATATGAATAATTATTCAATACGTGGTCATTATTTGGGTTAAATGCCAGTGCATCTTCGTATGACTGGTCGGATTTTTCATATTCCTTAATAAAATTATAGGCGTCCCCTAGCTGCGCATTGATGGTTGATTTCAATTCATAATTTTTACCAGAGAGTGATTTACCCATTTCAAGCGATTCCACAGCATTCTCATACTGTTCTTTCGACATCTGGGCTGTTCCCATAAAAAAATAAAGGAATACCTGGTTTGGGTAATACTCAATGGCTTCTTCAGCATATTGAATGACATCATCATATTTTTCTTCCATAAAAGAAATGCGAACGATGTTGTGCCAGATATTATAATTTGTAGCTCCTTTTTCGAGAGCTGTGTTATACATTTCAATGGATTTTTGGTTGTTGCCCAATTGCATGTTTAAATCGCCGCTAACGGCATAAACATCGGGCTCATCCGGATACACATCCATCAATATTTTTGACAGGTCCACGCACGTAGCTTCGATATCCTTGTTTGGCAGTTGTTGAAGGTAAGAATTGAAAACCTTTAATTTGACCAAAATATCTAGCTCGGTATTGGCAAATGCATCTTTTAAATAGACAATTGATTTATCTTTTTCACCTTTTCCCTGGTAGATTTCAGCAAGAAGTATTTTAACATTAGGATTATTTTCGTCAAATTCGAGCAGGTAGTTTTCTAAATAGGAAACAGCTCGATCACTGTGTCCGTTCGAATGCAGAATTTCGGCCAGTGCCACTACGTAATCTGATTCTCCAGGGAATGACTCAAGTAATTTTTCCCCTTCTTCAATAGCACCCTCCAGGTCGTTAAGCTGAATATACAATTTTTGCTTCTGGAAAACCACTTGTTCGTTGACACCATAAATTTCTTCTACTTTATCATAAACACTGATGGCTTCTCCATAATTCTCCTGAAAAATATAAAGTGCTGCTAATTCAAACAGGTATTCATTAGCATCTTTGCACCTTTCAAACATGGTTTGATAGGTCTCGATAGCAGATTGATAGTTGTTCTTTTTCGTATAAATTTCTGCTAGTAAAATGTAGAAGTATTTGTTGTCCGGATCAATTTCAACTGCTTTCATCGCATTTGTCAACGACTTATCATATTCTTCGCTCCTTTGATAGATTTGTGCTATTTTATAGTAAGCAGTCGCATTGTTTTCATCAAATTCCAAAGCCTTTTGATACAACACGAATGACTTGGCAAAATCTTCCAGTATATAGTATTTTTCAGCTTCCGTCAGATAGTATTCCGATTTTCTGGTATCCGGATGATCTTTGATCTCTATATTTTCTGAATTATCAGCTGATTTTTTCTTTTTTCTGGATTGACCATTGGTTGAAAAGACAACGCAACCCATTGTCAAGGTAAGAATGAATATTTTATATATTTTATTTAGCATTACCCTCTATCAATTAAAAATCGTATTATAATCTCCTACACTTAAATCCGTAGTTTTTCCCTCATAGGTTACGTAATTCCCCAGCATTGAATTGGCGAGATTTGCATTCTTTATTTGGTTATCCTTTTGAACGATGCTGTTTTGAATTCGCGATTCAAATATTTTTGAATTTTCACCTACAGAAACGTAAGGACCTATCACACTATTGTTAAGTTCCACATTTTCGCCAAGATAGACAGGTGGAATGACGACAGAATTAGTGATTTTGGCCGTACTACTAATTAAATTATTTTCTTTAATAAAACCTAGATATGCCTGATGTGTTTCGACTGTGGCTATTTTATTCCCACAATCCAGCCATTTTTCAACCTGCCCGGGATAAAAATGATTCCCACTTTCCTGCAATGATTTTAATACACGAGTCAGCTGATATTCACCACTATCTTTGATGTCATTTTTTATGAGTTGATCTATTTCTGAATGCAGCTTTTGACCATCCTTAAAGTAGTAAATACCAATGATCGCCAGGTCAGAAATATGCTCTTTTGGTTTTTCTACGAAATCAATGATTTCACCATGGTCATTCTGTTTCACAACCCCAAACTGTGATGGATCTTTTACCTTTTGAACCCAAATAATGGCATCTTTTTCTACATCGAGTTCGAAATCCGCCTTGAATAGGGTGTCGGCAAATGCTACGATGGTCTTTCCGGTTAATAGCTCTTCCGCACAAAAGATGGCGTGAGCCGTGCCCAATGGTTCTTCCTGATAGTAGATCTTTCCGGTTGCGTGCAGGTCTTCTGCTATTTTCAGAAGGTCTTTTTCAACTTCTTCTCCAAAGTTTCTTCCTATGACAAACCCGATATTTTCAATTTTTTCACTGGTTAGTTTGACGATGTCAGTTACTAGCCATTGAACAATGGGTTTTCCAGCAATGGGGATAAGGGGTTTTGGTGTTGTTAATGTGTGAGGCCGTAGTCTTTTACCCATTCCGGCCATGGGGATAATTATGTTCATTTATTGGAATAAGATTTTTTGATATCCTTCGGATAATCAATGATTTATATTATAGATTTTGAACCGAACCGCAAAAGTAGACATTATTTGCGAATTTGCCTTACCTTTTTTCGCTCGAACATGTAGACAAACAATACATAGATGATAATCATGATCTCTTTAAATGCCTGATTAACATACTGGTTTCCGAAATCAACGTACCATCCGGCGATCAACAGGGAAACGGCCAGAGTGAAATACGAAATAGCAGCTTTTATGTTGTAGGGTATGGGGAAGTGTTTTTGACCAAGTACATAAACACTGATCATCATATAAAAATAAACAAACAATGTCACCATAGAACTACCCTCATAACCTGCTATCGGAATGAGGATATAATTCAACCCAATGGTGATTATGGCGCCAATAATAGTTATGTACGTGCCATAATAGGTTTTGTCGGTTAGTTTGAACCAGATTGAAAAATTGACATAGCAGCCAAAAAATAAATTACCTAACAAAAGGATTGGAACGATATGTAATCCTTGCCAATAGGTTTCACTTCTTAGAAAATACTTGAGGATTTCAAGGTTTAGGCTAATCGCCAATACTGATAAGGATCCTACAATTATGAAGTAATAGAATACTTTAGCAAAGGTTTCCCTGGAGTCTTTTTGACTTGATTCGGAAAAGAAAAATGGTTCAGCTGCATATCGAAATGCCTGGATAGCCAGGTTGATGAAAATGGCGAGTTTGTAAACACCACCAAAAATCCCTAAGACCTCCCGGTTGCTTAGGCCTGCATAGAATCCTTCAGGCAACCACTTAACAAGCATTAAGCGAGATAACATCTCATTGGTTACCCCTGCCAACCCGGTGATAACAAGTGGGTAGGCATAAATGACCATGGTCTTCAGAAGGTATTTACTTATTTCAGGTCGATACTTCTTAAATACATTCCACAGTAGTGGGAAATATAAAAGATTGGCCAATAAGTTTGATATAAAAACATATTCTGCAGAATAGGAAGGGTTATATATATAGCTGATTACTGGTTTGAGGCCGGGCAATAAATTTTCCAGGTAAATATTCTTACAGAAGTAAAGAAAGAAAATATTAAAAAAGACATTCGCCAGGATGTTGGTAATTTTAATGACGGCAAATCGCTTTGGTTTTCGTTCATACCTGAGTTTGGCAAATGGGATGGCTATAATAGCGTCTATGGCTACGATAACCGCTGCAAACCTGACGTAGATTTCATTTCCGGGCAAGTCCAGCCAATTGATTATCTGAGAATCAAATATGAAAAGAAGTACTGAAAAGGAGATAGACAGTAAAAAGACAAGACTTAAGGCATTGTCGAAAATTTTATTTTGTGGTTCGCCCTCCACCTTTGAAGAAAACCTGAAATAGGCTGTCTCCATTCCAAAAGTGTAAATAATGATGAGAAAGGCAATTTGGGCAAATACCAGTGATACATCGCCATATTTCCCCACCGAAAGAATGCCCGGGGTGGTTAAAAAAGGGACCAATAAAAAATTAACTGACCTTCCAACAATGCTACTCAACCCGTAATAGGCCGTATCGCTGGCCAGTCGCTTAATTTTACTCAATTACTTGCCTTTAAAGTTAGGTTTTCTCTTTTCTAAAAATGCTTTGGTGCCTTCGTGAAAATCCTCTGAAGTGCAACAATTTGCAAAGCTATTAGCTTCTATTAAATATCCATCTTCATCAGGTAAAAAAGCAGCATTGATGCAGTCGATGGTCATGCTGATGGCTAACGGAGCATTTTCAAAGATCTTGTTTAAAATATCAGTACTTTTTGTTTTGGCCAAATCAATGCTCTTGCACACATAATTGACCAGCCCCAGACGGAAAGCTTCGGTAGCATCTATTTTTTCGCCTGTCATAATTAGTTCAAAAGCTTTGCCTTTACCAACAAGCTGGGATAAGCGTTGGGTGCCTCCATAACCTGGAATGATTCCAAGGGTGACTTCTGGCAGCCCCATTATGGCGTTTTCGGAAGCAACTCTAAGGTGACAGGCTAATGCCAACTCCATTCCTCCTCCCAGAGCATAGCCATTGATCACAGCAATTACTGGTTTGGGGCATTTTTCAATTAATTCAAAGACCTCCTGGCCATTTTCTGAGAATTTTCTAGCATTTACTTCATTCAGATCAGCGATTTCCTTGATGTCTGCCCCGGCTACGAATGATTTTTCTCCTGTTCCTGTAATAATTATTCCTTTTACCTCTCCATCATCATAAGCTGTCTGAATGCAGTCTTTTAGCTCTTCAATGGTCTTGATATTCAAAGCGTTAAGCTTTTCAGGTCGGTTGATATTTATTGTTTGAATTTGGTCTGTGACCTCGATTTGCAGATTTGAATATTTACTCATCGCGTAAAATCGTTAATTGAGAATCAATTTAAGATTTATAAAATGGAATGTTTAATTAACCCTTCGAATTTTTGTCAAAGATAAATTGAGCTTTATATTTGAATTCCTTCAACTTTAAGTTTTTTTAATTTACTTTTGCCGCCTTAAACAACAGTTAATATGTCATATTTATTTACCTCAGAGTCCGTATCCGAAGGACACCCAGATAAAGTTGCTGATCAGATTTCAGACGCGTTAGTCGATCACTTTTTAGCATTTGATCCACACTCGAAAATTGCCTGCGAAACCTTAGTAACAACCGGTCAGGTTGTTCTGGCAGGTGAAGTGAAATCCTCAACCTATCTTGATGTTCAGCAAATAGCAAGAGAAGTCATCAACCGAATTGGCTATACAAAAAGTGAATATATGTTTGAAGGAAATTCATGTGGGGTTTTCTCAGCTATTCATGAACAATCTGCCGATATCAACCAGGGAGTTGACAGAGGAGGCGCTGAAGAACAAGGCGCAGGAGACCAGGGAATGATGTTTGGATTTGCTTCACGTGAAACGGAAAATTACATGCCTTTGGCATTGGACCTTAGTCACAAACTTTTGATCGAATTGGCAAAGATAAGAAGGGAAGGAAAAGAAATGACCTACCTTCGTCCGGATTCAAAATCACAGGTGACAATCGAATATTCGGATGATCATATCCCTCAAAGAATAGATACAATCGTCGTTTCTACTCAACATGATGATTTTGACGAGGAAGCAAAGATGTTGAAAGGGATTAAAGAAGACATTATCAATATATTAATTCCACGAGTCAAAAAACAACTGAAGCCCGAACTGCAGAAATTGTTTGACGGTCAGATAAAATATCATGTTAACCCAACCGGTAAATTTGTGATTGGTGGCCCTCATGGTGATACTGGTTTGACCGGAAGAAAAATCATCGTAGACACTTACGGTGGAAAAGGGGCTCATGGCGGTGGTGCTTTTTCAGGAAAAGATCCAAGTAAAGTGGACAGATCTGCAGCATATGCTACCCGACATATCGCTAAAAACCTTGTTGCTGCCGGTATTGCTGACCAGGTACTGGTACAAGTGTCCTATGCAATTGGGGTTGTAGAGCCTATGGGTGTATTTGTGGATACATACGGTACGGCTAATGTTAAACTTAATGATAGCGAAATTGCCAAGAAGGTCAGTACGGTATTTGACCTGAGACCTGGAATGATCGAAAAGAATCTGAAATTGAGAAACCCAATGTACTCAGAAACTGCAGCTTATGGCCACATGGGAAGAAAAAATGAAGTTGTGAAGAAGGTGTTTTCAAGACCTAATGAAAGGGGCTTTGAACAAAAAGAAATGGAAGTTGAATTGTTTACATGGGAAAAACTTGACTATGTAGATAAGCTCAAATCAGCCTTTGGAATAAACTAATTATTTTTCATAGATCTTATTTAATCCGGAAATTTCTGCCCGCATTTTTGGCAAACTTTCCGGATAATTTTTTTGTATAAAATCGATCATTTTCTCCCGTACTTCGCATCGCAAATCCCAGGCTTCCGGGCTATTCCGGGCACTCATTAATAATCGGATTTGCATACTTCTTTCCGTACTTTCCGTTACCTGCAGGACTTTAGCTTTTTTATCCCATAAACTTGATTCTTCAAGGACAGCATCAAATTTCTCTCGAAGCTTTTTTAATGGAACGTTGTAATCAACATACAAAAACACCGAACCCAGTAAATCTGCTGTTGTCCGGGTCCAATTCTGAAAGGGGTGGTCCACAAAATAAGTAATTGGAACAACCAACCTCCTCAGATCCCAGATCTTCACAACAACGTAAGTCAGGTTGATTTCTTCGATCCACCCCCACTCATTTTCCACAATAACAACATCATCTATTTTAATGGGCTGCGTAAAGGCTATTTGAAATCCGGCCAGGAGATTTCCCAATGTTTTCTGTGCTGCAAATCCAATTATAATTCCAGCTATTCCTGCAGAAGTCAACAATGCGGTCCCATATTTGCGAACACTTTCAAAATTCAGCAATACAATTGCCAGGGCTATAATGATAATAACTACGACCAGAATTTTTTTTACAAATGACAGTTGCGTCCGGACTCTCCTTTCTTTAATGTTATCAGTTTTAGAAGTGTCATATTTCTCATAAAGAAAATCCTGAACAACATTTACTGCCCTGATTGCTATGGTAACAAATGAAAATATGATTAATATGTGTGAAATATTGATAATCCATTTTGCTGTATCTTCATTAAATGCATCTCTTGGATAAAAGATCAGGAAAATGATGATCGGAATAAAGAGTAGCCAAGCACCCTTGAACCTTTTAAATAATATTCTCTTAATGGAATCCTCTGAAGTTTCGGCTCCGGACGAGATTATTCTAAAAAAGATCAACCGAACGATATACCCGGCTAGAAGTGACAGCCCTAAAATAATCAGGCTTTGAAAAATGTGGTTTAAATCTTTGTAAAAGTCTAAGATCATATTGTTAGGGTTGGATGTTAAAAAAATAGCTGCGCGAGGCAGCTATTTAGATTGAATATTCTAATAGACAAAATTCTTTTCCTTGTATTTTTTGAGTTGTTTTCGTAATGCCTGAATGGCCAGGTCTGAGGCAGCTTCAAAGCTTTTTGATCGCTCTTTTGCGAAAAGTTGCGTACCTGGAATGTTCAATTTGATTTCCACGATTTTATTCTCATTCTGTACATCATTATCTAACCTGAGGAATACTTCCCCGTCGATAATTCGGTCATAAAAAGTGTCTAATTTGTTTGCTTTCTTCTGAATAAAGTCTAACAACTTCACATCAGCATCAAATCGAATAGAATGCATTTGTAATTTCATAATAGCGAAATTTTAAAGATTAAACCATCAAGCTTTCGGATGAGCTTGTTCAAATATTTTTTTTAATTGATCTAAGGTATTGTGAGTGTAAATTTGTGTGGAGGCTATGCTCTGATGACCGAGCAGGTCTTTAACTGAATTGAGATCGGCTCCTTTGTTAAGCAGATGCGTCGCAAAAGTATGGCGCAATACGTGTGGACTAGTTTTTTCGACATTTGTAAATGATTTAAGGTAGTTGTTGACGATCCGATAGATAAACATCGGGTATGATTTATTTCCTTTATTAGTAACGATCAAATATTTGCCATCGTTTCCTTCATGACTTTCTTTTTTCTTTTGCAAATAGATCTTAATCAGGTCGGTCATTTGCCTGGTAACGGGAATGATTCTTTCCTTATTCCTTTTGCCCAAAACTTTAATTTGTTGATTAAGAAAATCAATATCTTTTTCCTTCAGATTGATCAATTCAGCTTCCCGGATCCCAGTGCCATAAAGCAATTCCAGGATTAGTCTATCCCTTTGATCTTCAAAGGAATCGGTGAATACTTTTTTGTCTAACAATGAAATGATCTCGTCATGTCTGACAAAGTAAGGGAGCTTTTTCGATGCCTTCAGCATGGAAAGTTTAGAAGCGGGATTAGTGGAAATGACTTCTTTTTTTACAAGAAATTTATAAAACGACCGTATAGATATGATTTTCCTGTTGATGGATCTCGGACTAAGACTGGATTCAGAAAGGTTGATGAGCCAACTTCTTAAAATAGAGTGATTTACCTCGATAATAGGGGCATCGGGAAATTCACTATCCAGAAAATTTTGTAATTGATTTAAATCGTTTTGATATGAAAGGATTGTATGATCGCTATACCTCTTCTCGTACCGTAAATATCTTAAAAAACTTTCAACCATGCTCTTAACCTGAAGACCAACAATCAAAGGTTAATAAACATAATTAAAAGTGAAGAAAAATGATAGCCTGAGCGGGAATTAATTTTGCTCTTCTAAAAACTTTTGTCGGTACTCAGCTTTGATTTTTTCGTTTCTCCTTGATATAGAAGGCTTTTCAAAAAAGCTTCTCCTTCTGATTTCTTTCAAAACGCCAGTTCTTTCAAACTTCTTCTTGAATCTTTTTAAAGCTTTGTCGATTGACTCGTTTTCTTTTACGTTTACAATGATCATATAAAATCCTTTTTCAATTGGCCTGCAAAAGTAGTGAAATTAAAAAATACAAGCAAATGTAGATTTCTAAAAACTGGCAAATTTGGTCAAAAAATTTATTCTGTCCTCCAATTTTCCATGTCAATGATTAGCTTTGCGGAAATTTTTTATTCAAAATGAGCAAACAAAAGCCTTCTATTCCTAAGGGAACACGTGATTTTGGACCTGAACAGATGATCAGGAGGAACTATATCCTTCAGGTCATTAAGCGCACATTTGAGAAGTTCGGATTCCTTCCCATTGAAACTCCATCCATGGAGAATCTCGATGTGTTAATGGGAAAATACGGAGATGAGGGTGATAAACTTTTATTCAAGATTCTGAATTCTGGTGATTACATGAAAAATGTTGGTCCAGATGATGAATTTAATTCCATAAAAATATTACCAAAAATAGCCGAAAAAGGGTTAAGATATGATCTGACAGTTCCATTTGCACGATATGTTGCCATGAACCAGGGGACGATTAGTTTTCCTTTTAAAAGGTACCAGATCCAGCCGGTATGGCGAGCCGATCGTCCACAAAAAGGCCGCTATCGTGAATTTTACCAGTGCGACGCCGATGTAGTGGGGACAGATTCCCTGATTTGCGAGGCTGAAAATGTGCTGATGATCAATGAAGTTCTGACCAGCCTTGGATTTCAGGATTTTACAATTAAGATCAATAACCGAAAGATTCTGACAGGGATCACGGAAGTTATAGGCGCCAAAGGCCGGGAAGCTGAATTTTGTGTTGCAATTGATAAACTGGATAAAATCGAAAAAAAGAAGGTTATTGACGAATTGGTGGAAAAGGGATTCGGTAAAACAAGTATCAAAAACATTGATCCTTTTCTTGAGTTGTCAGGTGATAACAATACTCTTTTGAATAAGCTGAAGGAATTGCTTAATGATTCTGAAACAGGGATGAAAGGAATTCAGGAGATCAAGGCCATTCTCGGGTACCTAAAAGATTTTGATTATTCTCAGAAAAACCTCTCTATTGACTTAACCCTCGCCCGTGGATTAACTTATTATACCGGGGCGATTTTTGAAGTTGTTTCCAATGATTCCTCGATTACAAGCAGCATCAGTGGCGGAGGCAGGTACGATGATCTAACAGGTGTCTTTGGTCTGGAAGGAGTCTCCGGGGTTGGATTCTCATTTGGCATTGAACGGATTTATGACATCATGGAGGAGAAAAACCTTTTTCCGGATGAAAACCTGACAACAACAAAAGTTTTGCTGGCCAATTTTGATGAAGAATCTGAAAGGTATTCTCTGAGTATTTTGAACCAGTTAAGAAATTCAGGTATTTCAAGCGAAATTTATCCCGAATCGACTAAGCTGAAAAAGCAGATGAACTATGCCAACAGGAAAAATATCCCCTTTGTTTTAATGATAGGAAGTAAGGAAATTGAAAGCCAGCTATTTAGCCTGAAAAATATGAACACGGGCGAACAAAAGGAATTAGACCTGAAAAACATCATAGAAGAATTAAAATAACCAATTACTTTTTATAGTGGAAGGATCATATATTTAAAAAGAACTATGGCAAAGCCATCCATTTCACAATAATTAATTTCTGTTTGTATGCGTTTAATAAATATTTGGGACTTTTAAAATTTGAATTGAAACCAAAAGCTTTCAACATATTCTTTATTTTAATACTTGGAACTGTCATTGATATTTATGCACAAATATCTGCTGGCGGTGATTTTATGGTAGTTTCGAATGAAGGTTGCAATCCATTTACAGTTTCAGTCATAAATTTGTATGAATTGCCAGCTGTTTGCGATACCAATCCAGATAGTTCAGTGTGTAAACCAGTTACAGTTTATCAATATAGTGAAGGATTATCGCAGTCTAATGATACTTTTTATGTTTATACAAATCCCGGGATACATAAAATAACACAATTAGTTGCAGGTAGAACACCTCGGTTAGATTCTCTTTTTATTAGGGTCGTAGAACCAATCCCTCCTTCATTTATCCTGTCCAATTGCAAAGGCTCAGAAGCTTTTATTTATGCAGAAGACACACTATACAATGCCTATTTTGTTGACTGGGGGGATGGAACGAGTGAGAAGGTTCCAAAAGGTCAGATCAATCAACACGATTACGGTTCACTGGGGACATTCAGTGTGACCGTCACAGGCCTGATGGATTCATCAATGTCGGAAACTGATCTCGCCAATATCAACTGTCTTTCTACGCCACAGGATATCACACTTATTGACGACATCATACCAGGAAAAATAGACCAGGTAGAGGTAATGAATGGTGACAGTGTTTTGCTTAATTATTCGATAGACACAGGTACTTCTTACTATCTTGAGGTTAGTTTAAACGGATCTTCCAATTTCACGATCGTCGATACGCTTGCTTATGGGACCTTTCCCAATAATTATATCGTTGACGGATTGGATACCGAAACTAATTATTATTGTTTCAGGCTGACAGCGTTTGACCCTTGTGATGGTGATACACGACCTTCCCTGGTTGGTTGCAGTATATTGTTGAACGGTGCTGCGGCTAACAACGAAAATCGGGTTAACTGGCAAACAGAAACCACCGATCTGTTGATGTTTGAAGTTTTTAAGGATAATTCTGTGATCAATTCCCAAACCGGATTTCAATACATTGATACGGATGTCCAGTGTGGCTGGAATTATTGCTACCGTATCGTCATGTCTGAGAATAATGGTTTTGAAAGCTATAGTGACACGATTTGCATCACGGCCATATCAACGGATACCCCACCGGGAATTTCTGATATCAATGCAACTGTTGAAAATGATATGGTTGAACTTTCCTGGAGTGATCCGGCTACTATCCCCTTGGTATATTTTATCAATCGATATGTGAAGGGAGGTACTCAAGCTGAATCATTTAATTCTACTACTTCCGCCTTTACCGACTCTACTTCTCGGCCTTCTCAAAACTCCTATTTATATGAAATTTCCTATGAAGATCTTTGTGGAAATGTTTCTCCCGTAGCGACGGCAAGTCCTGTTTTTTTGTCAAAATACCTAAGTACAACAATACAGTGGACTAACTATCAGGGATGGCAAAACGGTTTTCAATTTTATCAACTGGAAACATATGATGATGGCGGCCAGCTATTGAACACAATCAATATTGGAACGGACACGTCTTATGCGGAAGTTGATTTTACAAATTTACCGCAAAATGTCGTATACAGAATTGTTGTTGTTCCCAATGATATGGGTTTACCTGATGTACATTCTAATTTTCTTCCGGTAACATTTCCATCCAGTGTCGTTTTCCCAAATGCATTTACTCCCAATGGGGATGGATTAAACGACGTTTTCATTTATGAAGGATTGTTTATCAATGAGTTTAGAATGGTTATTTATAATCGGTGGGGGGAAGCGATTTATGTGACAGAGAATCCCGATTTAGGCTGGGACGGCACAACTAATTCCAAGCAGGCACCGTCGGATATGTATATATTTAATGCAGAATTCAAAGATGAATCGGGGATTTCGTTCGTAAAAAAAGGTGAGGTATATTTGTTGAGATAAATAAAAGAATAATATGATGGACATGTCTAAAATGCTGGGTAAGATGAAGGAAATGCAGGAAAAAATAAAGGAAGCCCAGGATAATCTTGAAAATATCACTGCAACGGGAGAATCCGGGGCAAGTATGGTAAAAGCCACTGTTAACGGAAAGAAAAGAGTGATCAAACTTGAAATTGATGATGATATCGTCAAAAAGGAAGATAAGGAACTAATGGGCGACCTGATCGTCGCAGCTGTAAACAAAGCCCTTGAAAATGTAGAGGAAAAAGCCAACGAAGAATTAAGGAAAACGACTTCAGGAATGATCCCGAACATCCCGGGCATGGATTTTTCTAAAATGTTTTGATGAGCCAGGTCGCAATTGTCATTTTAAACTACAATGGCGTAGATTTTTTAAGTAAATTTTTACCTTCTGTCATCAATTATAGCAAGGGATACCAGATAATTGTTGCTGACAATGCATCAACGGATGATTCAATCCCCTTCCTGCAAAACAATTATCCTGAAATTAAAGTCATTTCTCTTGATCAAAACTATGGCTTTTGTGGAGGTTACAATCGCGCATTGAGAGTAGTAGATGCAGAATACTATCTTTTGCTGAATTCAGATATTGAAGTTACAAGAAATTGGATAAAGCCACTGTTGAATCTTTTCGAAAAGGATCCTACCATTGCAGTTGTTCAACCGAAAATCTTATCACATTCGGATAAAACCAGGTTTGAATATGCAGGGGCTGCAGGTGGCTACATGGATAAATACGGATATCCATTTTGCCGAGGAAGAATATTTAACTCGTTAGAAAAAGATGCTGGTCAGTATGACCTTGTTCACGAAATTTTCTGGGCATCCGGGGCATGTATGCTCATAAAAGCGAAAAATTTTTGGGAAGCAGATGGTTTTGATGAAAAGTTTTTTGCTCATATGGAGGAAATAGATTTATGCTGGAGATTAAAAAACCTTGGCTATAGGATCATGTATAGTCCTGGTTCAAAAGTGTATCATGTCGGAGGAGGTACTCTTCCTAAAAATAATCCAAAAAAGATATTTCTAAATTTCAGAAACAGCCTTTTTATGCTTGTTAAAAACCTGCCATCAAATAGATTGTTTTCAAAACTGTTAGTGAGAATGGTCCTTGATCTTCCTGCAGCTATCATGTTTATTTTACAGGGATCGCCCAAAAATTTCATGATGGTTTTTAAGGCTCACATGGATTTCTATCGCAATCTTCCTGATTTTTTGAATGATAAACTGGAAAATCAAAGATCTTTAAAGAGCTTCCAGGGATATTATCCCAAAAGCATCGTTTACCAATATTTTATTAAGAGAAAGAAAGTATTTTCAAAGTTATAATCAGGAGTACCACAACTTATTATACCTCCTTCTGATGTGCTTTCTGATGTTCATGATCCAAGCTAGTCCAAGGTACAAAATGATAGGTGATCCGAATGTAAGGAAGGAAGCATATATAAAAAAAATCCTAATACTGGAAATGGAGATATTGAGCTTTTCTCCGAGACGTGTACAAACCCCAAATGCCTGGTGTTCAAAAAAATTTTGTATTCTTTTCATTTTTTAAGCTATTTTAGAATAATTATTCCAGGTAAAAATGAAAGGCTAAATATACGCATCATTTTTTAATAGTAATATTGGAATAATTAAAATATAACAATATTTTTGCCCAAACTCAACGAAATTAAAACACAGATTCAGATGAGAAAAATAAGTTATTCTTTAGTCCTATTAAGTTTTGTGCTTTTTTCAGGATGCAAATTGCAGAAGATGATGAAAGCAGCAAAAGACCAACAACTTGAGGTTAATCCCAATCCTCTTGAGGTTCATGCAGACACTGTTAAATTTGATGTTTCCGTTAATCTACCTGTCAAAATGCTTAAGCCAGGTCTGGTCTATGGCGTAGACCTAAAGTATCTTTATGATGATAAAGAAGCAAGATTTGAAAGAGTAGAAGTTAAAGGAGACGACTTCCCAAGTTCAGATACTCAGGAACCAAGAGTTGTAGAAGATTTTCAATTTCCTTATACAGAAGGCATGGGTAATGGAGTTTTGGTGATGCAAGGTGTGGGTATTGATCCTAACAAAAACAAGGAGACTGATCCTCAACCAGAACCAGCTCTTGAAATTGCCAGAGGTCTTATTACTACATCAAAATTGGTTCAGACGCCATCTTACAGTGCAATGGTAAGCTATGATTACAAAGATGGTGATATCGATGGATGGACTCCTGAAGAGGAATTGGAGCCAACTAATGTAAACTTCTATTTCTCACAAGGCAGCTCTGTTTTGAGAAGCTCCGAAAGAAACGGTGAAAGAGGTAAATTCTTCCAGGCTTTTATTGCTGAGAAAAACGTAACACGAACTGTATCCATTACAGGTACTCACTCTCCTGAAGGTGCGGAAAGAATCAACTCAAGCCTTGCGCAGGATAGAGCTGATGTCATCGAAGACTGGTATAGAAGGATGATGCAGAGGTACGATTATAAAGGTGCTGCTGATTCTATTAATTTTATCCTTAAGCCAGTTGTTGAAGATTGGACAGAATTCAAAATGGCATTAGAAGATTACGATGGAATTGATCAAAGTCAGAAAAGCGAAATCCTTAACGTTGTCAACGGATCAGGCTCATTCGAAGAAAAAGAAGATGCTTTGCATAAATTGTCTTCTTACAAAGCAATATTCAGAGACATCTATCCTGATTTAAGGACAGCTCAAACTGAAATACTAACAGTTATCGAAAAAAGATCTGATGCAGAAATCTCGGTTTTGGCAAAACAAATTGCTGATGGTGAATTACCAGCAGATACTTTGTCATACGGTGAATTAGCGTATGCTGCTTACCTGACTCCTTCTCTTAGCGAAAAAGCTGCTATTTATGAAGCTACTGTTGGAACATATGACAACTGGGCTGCTCATAACAACTTAGGTGCTGTTTATTTGGCAATGGCCGCTGCAGGTGAGGGTTCCGGAAATCTTGAAAAAGCTGTTACCCAGTTCGAAATTTCAAATAACAAGAAATCAAACCCATATGCGACTGGCAACATGGGTGTAGCAGAATTGCAAACTGGAAATACTTCCAAAGCATATGATGATATCAATAGCGCTGTTGGAATGAGTTTGCCTTCAAAAGATGTTCAGGGATTCAATGGTGTAAAAGGAGCAATCGAGATCAAGAAAGCAGCTTATGACGATGCCGTAAGAAGTCTTTCAAGCTCAACTAATGAGCCTGATAATTTATTCAACAAAGCTCTTGCACAAGTATTGTCTGGCGACAATCAAAATGCATTGTCAACTTTGGATGAATTAGAAGACGCTGATTCTGATTACGCAATGGGTCAATATCTTGCTGCTGTAGCTTCTGCAAGGCAAGGTAATGAAGATGATGCCGTTACCCATCTTACAAGCGCAGTATCAAGTGATTCTTCATTGAAAGAGAAAGCACTTACTGATCTTGAATTTAGAAATATATCTGGAAGCGAAGCATTCCAGAATGCATTGAAATAAAGAATATTTAAATTCGTAAATGAGCCCCGTTATTCAGCGGGGCTTTTTTTTGCTTCAATTCTTTAGTTAATATTTCCGATAAACGATCAAATCCCTATTTTTGCATTTCAAAATTTTGAACTATGGTTGAGAAACAATTTAGAGAAGTCATACGAGATGCCATGAGTGAAGAAATGAGAAGAGACCCAAAGGTTTTTCTCATGGGAGAAGAAGTGGCAGAATACAATGGAGCCTATAAAGCCAGCCAGGGTATGCTGGATGAATTTGGCCCTGACAGGGTGCTGGATACTCCAATTTCAGAGTTAGGTTTTGCAGGATTGGGAACTGGCGCTGCCATGAATGGTCTTAGGCCCATCATAGAATTTATGACATTTAACTTCTCTCTTGTTGCCATAGATCAACTTATCAATGGCGCGGCAAAGGTGTTTTCTATGTCAGGCGGGCAATTCAGTGTTCCAATCGTGTTCCGGGGACCAACTGGTAACGCTGGTCAGCTGGCCGCTCAGCACTCACAAAACTTTGAGAACTGGTATGCCAATACACCCGGTCTGAAAGTGGTTGTCCCCTCCAACCCTTATGATGCAAAAGGACTTCTGAAAGCTTCTATCCGTGATGATGATCCTGTTATTTTCATGGAATCTGAGCTTATGTATGGAGATAAGGGTATGGTGCCGGAAAATGAATATCTTCTTCCTCTCGGAGTAGCTGATGTAGTGAAAGAAGGGAACGACGTAACAATTGTCTCTTTTGGAAAGCTGATGAAAGTAGCCAACCAGGCCGCCCAGGAGTTGGAAAAAGATGGGATTTCAGCTGAAGTTATTGATTTAAGAACTGTTCGCCCAATTGACTATGAGGCGATTGTTAATTCAGTAAAGAAGACTAACAGGCTTGTATGCGTAGAAGAAGCATGGCCTTTGGCATGTATTTCAGCTGAAATTACTTACCACATCCAGAGAAATGCATTTGATTATCTAGACGCTCCGGTTCAGCGAGTTGTGAATATGGATGTTCCACTCCCATACGCTCCAACTTTGATCGAGGCTGCTCTTCCAAATGTAAAAAGGACCATCGAGGCAGTTAAATCTGTGATGTATGTCTGAGATTTTATAATATGGAAATAATAGAAAAAGGGGCGATCTCGCCCCTTTTTCTATTTATTCGGTTGAGGTGTCATTCGTAAATATGGTTTTATTTCCTTAAAGCCTTTTGGAAATTTAGCAGGAATGTCCGCTGTAGCAATAGATGGCACAACAACGCAATCGTCGCCATCAACCCAGTTTGCTGGAGTAGCTACCTGATGATAGGCAGTTAATTGCAAAGAGTCGATCACCCTTAGAATTTCGCTAAAATTCCTTCCTGTTGATGCAGGATATGTCAGCGTCAATTTAATTTTCTTATCCGGACCAATGACAAATACAGAACGAACAGTAGCTTTATCATCTGCATTGGGATGGATCATATCATAGAGAGAAGCTACTTTTCTATCAGAATCGGCAATGATCGGGAAATTGACATGTGTATTTTGAGTTTCATTGATATCGTTGATCCAACCCTTGTGTGAGTCAAGATCGTCAACCGAAACAGCGATTACTTTAACATTCCTCTTATCGAAATCATCTTTTAGCTTTGCGGTCATTCCAAGCTCGGTGGTACAAACAGGGGTATAATCGGCAGGATGAGAATACAGAACTCCCCAGCCGTCGCCCAGCCAGTCATGAAAATTAATTTCTCCTTCTGTAGTTTGTGCAGTAAAATTGGGAGCTTCGTCCCCTAATCTGAGTGACATAGTTTATATATTTTTGGGTTAATAATTTTTCCTTTGCTTTAAATACTGAAATTTAATATACATTGTTGTAATAATCTGCATTTATATTGGAAGTAGTTTTCATTCTTGTTGAGCCGGGTGTTCCCCGGAATGTTGGTGGAGCAGCAAGGGCTCTTAAAACAATGGGATTTCAGCATTTGAGAATCATCAACTCTAATGTTCATAATCATGAAGAGGCAAAATGGCTGGCACATGGGTCATTAGAAATTTTGGAAAATGCAGAAAACGTTCCTTCACTTAATGAAGCTATCCAGGACATTGATTTTCTGATCGGGACTACAGCAAAGGCGAGAAGTTCTAAAAAAGAATATTATTCTCCTGCTGAGGTTGGAGATATTCTTCGGGGTAAAACAAATAGCCTACACAAGGTTGGGATCCTGTTTGGAAAAGAAGAAAGTGGCTTGAATAATGAAGATCTTCAGAAATGTGATATTGCTTCTACCATCCCACTAAAGACCGTATTTCCTTCACTGAATTTAGCTCAATCGGTTATGCTGTATGCTTATGAATTATCGAAGGAGAACCTTCAATCGAAGGTTACAAATATTTCCAAAGGCAGGATTTATCCAACTGTCAAAAGTAAGTTGGTCGAATCATTCAACAGAACTACCATTAAAAATAACCCTGTGCTATTTAATAGAATTTTAGAAAGATTGTCCGTGATGGGAGATGATGATTTAAAACTGATCTTGTCGGTGATTGAAAAATTTGATAATAAATAAGGGCTGTCCTTTGGAACAGCCCTATTAAAATTCTATCCCATAAATTGGATTTAGTTTAGCTTATCCAGAACCTCCATTACTTCACGAACGTGCTTTTCCGAAGTTTTAAGAAGCTCCATTTCATCTTTGCTGAGATCCAATTCAATTATTTTTTCGATCCCATTTTTGCCAAGTATCACAGGAACACCCAGATAGCAATTATCGATACCGTATTCCCCCTCAAGCTTTACACAAACCGGGAATACCCTTTTCTGGTCACGGACGATCGCTTCAGCCATCTGAGCAGCAGCCGAACCTGGCGCATACCATGCAGAAGTTCCCATGAGCTTGACTAATTCTCCCCCTCCGACTTTTGTTCTTTCTACTATTTTATTCAACGAATCCTCATCGATTAGCTCTGTCACAGGAATTCCACCTACTGTTGTATATCGTGGCAAGGGAACCATTGTATCTCCATGTCCTCCCATCAAAACTGCCTGAATGTCTTTAGGCGAAACATCCAAAGCCTCAGCAAGAAAAGCCCTGTATCTTGCAGTGTCTAAAATTCCAGCCATACCCATTACTTTATTTCTGGATTTTTTAGAAATTAGATGAGCCTGGTAAGTCATTACATCCAATGGGTTAGAAACAATAATGATAATTGCTTCAGGAGAATGCTTGATGACATTTTCAGTGACAGTTTTGACAATGCCAGCATTTGTTTCGATCAGGTCGTCCCTGGTCATCCCCGGTTTTCTGGGTAAACCGGAAGTGATAACAACTACATCAGAACCAGCAGTTTTCGTATAGTCGTTTGTGACACCAATGGTTCTTGTGTCATACAGATTAATGGGGGATTTTTGCCAGATATCCAGTGCCTTACCTTCAGCAAATCCTTCCTTTATGTCAACAAGCACAACTTCGTTGGCTATCTCACGGTAAGCCAGTACATCTGCACATGTGGCGCCAACGTTTCCAGCACCTACAACAGTAATTTTCATGTTTTATTTATTTTGGGATTTAAAGATTACTTTAAGAATGCTGCAAAGTTATACATTCGCATCTTTTATTGGAATAAATCTAAATTATATGTATTCAAAAATTGACTTTAGTCATTCAATCTAGTGTTAAGTTAAGTATACTGTGCTATATAAGTCGCAGTCATTTTTGATTTCAGGCAATTCAAAAATATGAATAACTTAACACTAGCTTCCGAAAATCTGGCTGAGATTGAAAAGACCATGGGAAGACTTATATCCCTTGAAAAGATTTAGATGAAATTCGTTTAAAATCTCTGAATACGATTCCATCATTTTAACTTTTACTTTTTCACTACTACTGAAAATGTCTTCGATATTAAGCTTTGGCAAGACATACAACTCTGATTGTTCTGACACGACAATAGCATTATAATGACGGATGGAGTCATTTAAAATGGAATTTTCTCCAAATGAAGAGCCAGATTTCAAGATCTGTAAGTTTTCAAAATCATCCTTGATGTCGAGACAAACGGATACCTTTCCACTTTTGACCAAATAAAGTGCATTGCTGGGGTCATTTCTGAAAAAAACTACTTCATCCATTTTGTACTCTCTTAAATAAAAATAAGGATGGAAAAGGGCCATCTCTTCATAGGTAAGTTTTTCAAACAATTTCATACGGGCGAGGAATCTGAAAAAATTGATTTCCTTTTCACTATATGACTTCTTAAAGAGGCTGATCATTTGTCGCTGTTTTGGTAATTTTTAAGACCGTGGTTGTTTTATCTGTAATTTTTACACGGTCATCAATTCTATGGCCAACTACCCAGAATATACTTTCATTTGATGTCAGAACATAAATTCTGGTTTTCAAGATAACAGGAATTTTTTCATCGATCATAAAATCACTTAGCTTTTTTTGGTGTTTCATTCCCAATGGAATAAATCGATCCCCATGCTTCCAGGGCCGCAAAACGAACGGCAGGTCAACTTTATCAGCGTCGATAAAAGCCAGATCTGGTGATGGATCAATTACTATTTTATTCCGATCGATGAGCTCAAAATTCAATTCATAATCAGGCATGTTAATGACCGCTTCGAAACTATCAGCTTCATGTATTTTTTCAATTTGATTGATTGGTGAAATAATCATGAAATTCCGATCCACATTAAGCAGATAGTCTTGAGAATAAAATACCTTTCCGCTTTGATGATTAATAGCTTCCAGAATACCTAGGGTTTGTGGATAGTTAAATCCAAAGTCTCTGATCAACTCAAATAGTACAGCTTTCTTTCCTGCCACATTTGAGATGGAGTTTAGATCTAGCCAATAGTCCCCTTCCTTTTCTTTTATCCCCTTTCTTTTGAGTTCATCGACCTGATGGATAAACATATCCTCTACACTGCTTATTCGGTCCATTGTGGAAGAGAATGTGTCTTCCAATTTAGGATTTATCTGTTTCAGCAAAGGAATTACTTCATTCCGGATAAGATTGCGGTGATATTTGGATGATATATTGGATGCGTCCTCTCTCCACTTTAGGTTTTCCTTATTGGCATATTCGACGATTTCACTTTTTGATGCAAATAGCATCGGGCGGATGATTGTTTCGGTTTTGGCAATTATCCCATGTAGTCCCGCAATTCCTGTACCTTTCACAAGGTTATAAAGGACTGTTTCTATGCTATCGTTTTTATGATGGGCAGTCGCTAAGTAATCATATTGTTTTTCTTTTAGCAGATCATTAAACCAATTATATCGTAGTTCACGAGCAGCCATTTGTACGGATATCCCTTTTTTATTCGTTAGCTCAGAAACATTAAATTTTTGCGTGAAAAAATCAATATTAAACCTTGAAGCATATTCCTTTACAAACCGCTCATCTTCATCCGATTCGCTACCTCGTAACTGAAAATTGCAGTGTGCAATGGCAAATGAAAATTTTGATTTTTGAAACAGGTCTAACATGACCATAGAATCAATTCCACTACTGATTGCCAGTATAACCTTATGGTTGCTGGTAAGTATTTTGTTGTTTTTGATGAAGTTTAAAAATGTTTCAACCATCGTTTCGCCTACATTTTTACGTAGATTTGTGCATTATTTCAATTTCAATGAAATTTAATTATACAATATTAATTATTTCCTCCTTAGTTCTGATAACAGTAACGCAGACCCTGGCTCAGACGAATGATAAAATTGAACACAGCGAGGACAGGCTACTTGGGCGAAGAATAAAAGGTGAAAATGTGAATGTATTGGTTGGAAATGTTGAATTCCGACAGCCAAAAACAATCATTAACTGCGATTCGGCCATTTTTTATCCCAATAAGAATTCATTGGAAGCTTTTGGCAGAGTAAAAATTTATGATAAAGTAGATTCGGTTACCATTACCTCCAGGAAACTGACTTATGATGGAAATTCCAGGTTGGCGAAGATCAGGGAAAATGTTGTTTACAAAGACGATTCAGTTTTACTCTATACGGATCACCTCGATTATGATATGATCAACAGATCAGCCAAATATTTCAACGGAGGTCGGGTGGTTGACCAGGAGAACACTTTGACAAGTACCAATGGATTTTACGACACAGAAGCGAACGTCCTCACTTTTACGAATAATGTCAAAGTCACCAATCCCGAATATATCCTGGAAGGTGAAAACCTGGTTTATAACCTCATTACAAATATTGCCGTCATTAACAGTCCAAATACCATCACCAGAAGTGACGGCACAGTTTTAAATGCTGAGCAGGGCAGTGAATTTAACATAAACGATTACGAATATATTTTTTCGGTTTCGGAGATTGAAACGGAATCATACATTCTTAGTGCGGACAGGATGTTTTTTGATGACCTGCGTGATTATTATAAGGCCGAAGGAAATGTAAAATTAATTGGAAAGGAAAATGAAGTAATCGTAACCGGGAAAGAAGCCTATCATCAAAAACCACTTGGGATAACAGTAATTTATGGTGATCCCATCATGAAAAAAAATGCACAGGGAGATACCCTTTATTTGACAGCTGACACCCTCAGATCGATTGATAGTGAGATACCGAAAGATCGTAGAATGCTTGGTTATCATAATGTAAAGGTTTATAAGACTGGTCTTAGGGGAAAAGCTGACTCACTCTCCTATCATCTATCTGATTCCCTTATTTACTTTTACAATGATCCCATTTTGTGGAATCATGAAACCCAGATAACAGCCGATTCTATTAGTGTAACTATTAATAATGGTTTGCTTGACGAATTGGTCACTAAGCGCAATTCTTTTATTATTTCAGAGGATTCAACAAAAAATTATCAGCAATTAAAAGGCCGTGATATGGTTTCGAAATTTGCAGATAACAGGATTGTTTCAGTGGATATTTATGGTAACGGAGAGTCTAATTATTTTGAGTTGGAAAATAATTCTGAGGCATTAATGGGGATGAATAACATCATTTGCAGCACCATGAAAATTCGTTTTAAAAACAATCGTGTTCAAACCATTAGTTATTATACGAATCCTGATGGGAAATTTATTCCAGTTCATGAGCTAAGAGAAGATGAAAAGTTTCTTGCAGGTTTTAATTGGAGAATTAAGGAGAGGCCTGAATTATGGCAGATTCTTGATATCAGTCAGGAGGAGTTTGAGCGAGAGTATAATAAACCAATAACACCTGAAGCACAAACAGAAATGAGGGAGATGGAAAGGCAAGATATTGAAGATCCGGAAGTGTTAAACAAACTATTGCCGGAAGAAGAATCCCAACCCAAATAACTCCGTTAACAAAAATTAACATCCAAAACTTTAATTTGATGTCATATTTTTTTCATTTGCAGTTAGTTAGCAAATTGTTTATTAACGATCATAATTTTATATTTGCAGGCTTATGCAAAAAAGGGCTTTAATTTATATTACAGGTTTTCTCGTAGTTATCCTTTCTTCGTGCAGTGAATTCAGGAAAGTTCAAAAAAGTACGGACGTTACTGAAAAGTATGAAGCTGCCATGAAGTACTATGAAAAGCAAGATTATTACCGGGCAAACATCCTCTTCGAGCAAATCATGCCATTTTACCGGGGGAAAAAGGAAAATGAAGACATTCAATTTTACTATGCCTATGTCCAGTATTATCAGAAGCAATACATACTAAGTGCTCATTACTTCAAAAGCTTTTATGATACTTACCGACGCAGTGAACATGCTGAGGAAGCTTTTTTTATGCATGCATACAGTTTGTACATGCAGTCGCCCCCGTACAATCTTGATCAGTCAAGCAGTGAGGAGGCTATTGCGGCTTTGCAGACATTTATTAACAAATACCCTGATAGTGAACACATGGATGAAGCAGTCGATATCATGGTAGAGTTGAGGGCAAAGCTAGAGATGAAAGCCTTTGAAAATGCCAAACTGTATTATCACAGGGGAATATATTCTGCTGCACTCATTGCCTTTGATAACTTTGCGAAAGATTTTCCGGATTCGGATTATAATGCAGAAGCATCTTATTTAAAAATTGCTGCTGCATACGATTATGCTCAAAGGAGCATCTTATCCAGACAAAAGGAACGCTACCAGGAAAGTGTTGATCTATATCTTGAAATGGTTGACGATTTCCCTGAAAGTAAATGGATAAGACAAGCTGAAAGCATCTACAACAATAGTGTTGAGCAGATCGATAAGTTTAACAAGAATAATTTATAAGAACATATTATGTCAGATAAAGCATCATTAATTACAAGGGATTTAAATGAATTGGCCAAGCCAACGGGTAATGTTTATGAGTCAATCGCTGTCATTGGCAAAAGATCAAGACAATTGGCTACAAGGCAAAAAGAAGAGTTGAGTAGCAAACTAGCTGAATTTGCTACAACTGTTGACAACCTTGAGGAGATTTTTGAAAACAGGGAACAAATTGAAATTTCGAAATTTTACGAAAGGATGCCGAAAACAACATCGGTTGCAACAGAGGAATTTTTGGATGAAAAATTGAGATTTCATTTACCGGAGGAAAATGAATAAAAATGCTCCGTGGGAAGAAGATCTTAATTGGAGTTTGCGGCAGCATAGCTGCATATAAGATTGCTCAATTAACAAGACTTTTAGTTAAGGAGGGTGCTCAGGTCAAAATTATCATGACGCCCTCCTCTACTTATTTTATTACCCCTCTTACACTTTCTACCCTTTCCAAAAATCCTGTTCTTATCGAATATTTTAAAGATCAGACAGGTGAATGGAATAGCCATGTTGAGATGGGGCTCTGGGCCGATTATTTTCTGGTAGCGCCGGCAACGGCCAACTCATTGGCAAAATTCGCGCATGGTATCTGCGACAATCTCTTAACTGCAACATATCTTTCTGCTAAATGTCAGATACTAATAGCGCCGGCTATGGATCTTGATATGTACCAGCATCCAACTACTTTGGAAAACCTGGCAAAACTCGAATCTTTTGGTTGCAAAATCATCCATGCGGAACATGGGGAGTTGGCTAGCGGATTAGTTGGTGAAGGCAGAATGGCAGAACCTGAAAGTATTCTTTCCTTTCTGAAATCAGAGATTGACAGAAATTCACCCTTAAAAAATAAAAGGGCACTCATTACTGCGGGGCCTACTTACGAAGCAATTGATCCTGTCCGGTTTATTGGAAATCATTCATCAGGAAAAATGGGATTTGCCATAGCGGAAACCATGGCAAGCCTGGGGGCTTATGTTGACCTCGTTAGCGGACCGACCCAGCTCCAAATTAACCATCCAAATATCCGCTTGACAAGAGTCCAGGGCTCGAATGAAATGTATGAGGCTTGCGAAACCGTTTATCCGAATTCTGATATCACTGTTTTGTCCGCTGCTGTGGCAGATTATAAACCTATTCATGTAGCTGATCAAAAACTCAAGAAGCATTCTGAGAAATTAAATATCCAGCTGGAAAAGACGATCGATATTGCTGAAACGTTAGGAAATAAAAAGAAAGAAGGGCAGTTTTCTGTAGGTTTTGCTTTAGAAACAGAGAATGAACTGGAAAATGCAAGAAAGAAATTGGTTTCAAAAAAATTTGATCTGGTCGTATTAAATTCCCTTAATGACGAAGGCGCTGGTTTTGGTTTTGATACCAATAAGATCAGGATCATAGATGCGAGGGATCGGATTGAGGAATTTGAACTCAAACCGAAATCAGAAGTTGCTAAGGATATTGTAAACTCAATTATTAGCCATTTAAATGAGTAAATTTTTTACAGCTATATTGGTTTTTGTTTTTATCTTTCAATTTACCGGATTTTCACAGGAATTGAATTGTAGGGTAGTGGTAGATGCCCAGCGTATTCAAACTACGGACCGGGAAGTATTCAGGGATTTGGAGGAGTCAGTAGAAAATTTCATGAACAACCGGAAGTGGACATCAGAATCATTTTTACCTGAAGAAAGGATTAATTGTAATTTAATCATTACACTTACCGGTTCTCCCGCTATTGGAAGTTATGAGGGAACAGCGCAGATCCAATCTTCTCGTCCGGTTTACAATACCAACTATGAAAGTCTTGTATTAAATTTTGCAGATCGCGATTTTAACTTTGACTATGTGGAGTCTCAGCCTTTGGAATTTAGTGAGACGCTTTACAACAATAACCTGACCTCTATGTTGGGTTTTTATGCCTATATCATCATTGGGATGGACCATGACACATTTTCAAGTCTCGGGGGCACACCTTATTTTGCCAGGGCATTGGATATTGTCAATCTAGCCCAGGCAACGAATGTAACCGGATGGCAGCCATTTGACAGCAACAGAAACAGATATTGGCTACTTGAAAATCTCACCAATAAAACTTCTGAAGAATTCAGAAAGGAATACTACAATTATCATCGAAATGGACTAGATACATTTATAGAAAAGCCCAATGATCTACGAACCCATGCCTTAAGTTTGTTGGAAAAGCTTCAGGAAATTGAAAAGCTAAGGCCTAATTCCATAATAAAGATTTCATTTTTTGATGCCAAGCAAGATGAAATAATCAATATTTTTAAACAGGCAAACCCTTCACAAAAACGGGAAGCTTACGATATTTGTGCTAAGATTGAACCAAGCAGCACAGATAAGTTCAAAGAAATTCTTGAAAATTAATTGAACCATGCTAAAGCATCTTGAGATAAAAAATTATGCTCTGATCAAAGAGCTTGAACTCGATCCGTCTGAGAATTTGAATACCATAACAGGAGAGACGGGGGCAGGTAAATCCATTATGCTTGGCGCAATTGGCCTTTTAATGGGAAATCGGGCTGATACCAAAGCTTTGCTGGATCCAAATGAAAAATGCATTGTTGAAGGGGTTTTTGATATAAGGGAATACAATCTCAGGGAGATTTTTCTGTCATTGGAATTGGATTATTTTGATGAATGCATTTTGAGAAGGGAGATAGCCCCTTCCGGGAAATCCAGGGCTTTTATCAATGATACACCCGTCAATCTTGATGCAGCAAAGGAAATTGGTTCGTACCTTATCGACATTCATTCTCAATCTGACACACTTTTACTTGGAAAATCTGATTTTCAATTGAAATTGATCGATTCTTTTGCAGGCAATCTAAATTTATTGGAGGAATATAGACAAGCGTTTACCAGCTACCGAAAATCTACAAAAAAGTATGAGGATTTGCTAAAACATGCCAATGGGATCAAAAGTGAAGCCGATTACAATCAGTTTTTATTTGACGAATTGGACAAAGCCGATCTTCAGAAAAAAGAACAGGAAGAGCTGGAAGAGGGACAAAGACTACTGGAGCATGCCGAAGAAATAAAAAAGAAACTATTGGAAGGAATGGAGTTGCTGCAGGAAAATGACTTTTCTGTACTAAGCTCATTACAGGTTTTGTCAAAAAATCTGGCGTCAATTAGCGATTATTCCGAGAATTACAAAAGTCTTTATCAAAGAATTGAAAGTGCCTTGATTGAGCTCAAAGATATCCAGGATGAGCTTGAAGGTGAGGAAAACCGGATTGAGTTTGACCAATCGAAACTGGAAGAAATAGTTGAAAGGCTTAGCCTCATCTATAGGCTACAACAAAAACATTCGGTTGATAATATTGAGGATCTTTTAAAGATCAAAGACCAACTGGAGGAAAAACTACATGTCAGTTCAAATATTGATGAAGAGGTAGAGAGGGCTAAAAGTGCTTCTGAGGAATTCTACCATAAAGCAAAAGAACTCGCGACACAATTGTCAGAAGGACGCAAAAATGTTTTTGTCCCATTGAAATCAAAACTTGAAAAATTACTTGCTGACCTTGGAATGCCTCACGCAATCATAGAATTTCATCGTCTTGAAATAGCGCCTAATGCTCAGGGTATTGACGATATTAAAATTCTTTTTAGTGCCAACAGAGGAGTACAACCTGAAGAGCTCAAAAAAGTGGCGAGTGGTGGAGAATTTTCCCGGCTTATGTTTGCCATTAAAAATATCATAGCCGAAAGGACCTCTCTGCCAACCATTATTTTTGATGAAATTGATAGTGGAATTTCAGGTGAAATAGCTTTAAAAATGGCGGTTCTGATGAAGAAAATGTCAGCTAAACACCAGGTTATTACGATCACCCATCTCCCGCAAATCGCTTCAAAGGGGAATCAGCACTTTTTTGTATATAAAGACAATTCCGAAAACATTTCAGTCAGTCGTATCAGACAGCTGGCCAATGATGAAAGAATCCTGGAAATCGCAAAAATGATTGGCGGAGATCAGCCCACTGAAACAAACCTGAACAGCGCCCGTGAATTGCTGGCCTAGTGTTATATATTTATACAAACCATAACACTTGCAATTCGTAATTATATTTCAATGCAATTTTAGGTAAATGGGAAAACAATTCGACGCAATCAGCCCGGAAGTCGGGGAATTTATTCAAAATCAAAAAATATTTTTTGTTGGTACTGCTGCCGAAAGTGGCAAAGTAAATGTCTCTCCTAAAGGAATGGATACATTGAGGGTTTTAGCTCCTAACAAAGTTTTATGGCTTAATTTAACGGGTAGCGGCAATGAAACTGCTGCCCATATTCAGAAGAATAGCAGGATTACCATTATGTTTTGTGCTTTTGAAGGGAAACCTCTCATTCTTCGTTTATATGGAACAGCTGAAATCTATCATTCCTATGATGAGGAATGGGGTGAATTGATCAAGAATTTCCCTTATATTCCTGGCTCCAGGCAGATTTTTAAGGTATCCATTGATATGGTACAGACTTCATGTGGAATGGCTGTTCCGTTTTATGACTTTAGAGGAGAAAGAAGAGAATTAGAAAGCTGGGCAGAAAAGCAAGGCGAAGAACGTCTCAAAAATTACAGGAGAGAGAAAAACACTTATAGCCTGGATGGATTTGAAACCAGCATTGAAAAATAATCACCCGTTAGCACAATTTATAAAATCACTGTTTTGTTTTTGATGACGAAAACCCGGTCGCTAAATACCATTTTTAAAGCATTAGACAATACGATTTTCTCAACATCTCTTCCGGCCCGGGCCATGGTGATCGCATCCATTGCATGATTTGTTTGCACGACATCCTGGTTGATAATCGGGCCTTCATCCAGGTCTTCATTCACAAAATGAGCAGTTGCTCCTATCATTTTCACTCCCCTGGCATACGCCTGTGCATAAGGCTTGGCTCCAATAAATGCCGGTAAAAAAGAGTGGTGAATATTAATGATCCGATTGGGAAAATTACTGGTAAATTCCGGTGTGAGAATCCTCATGTATTTGGCAAGAACCAGGTATTCCGGCTGATATTTCTTAACAATTTTGAGAACCTCATTTTCATGCTGATGACGCTCCTTTTCTTTGGCGGGTATAAAATGAAACGGAATATCGAGCTTTTCTACAAATTCCCGCAGGGTTTCATGATTACTGATTACGGCTTTAACATTAGCATTAAGTTCACCAAAATGATGCCTGACCAACAAATCCCCCAGGCAATGGTACTCTTTCGTGGCAAATATGACAATTTCCTTTTTGTGTTTGACAAATAATTCAGCATTCGCTTCGGGAGGAAGTATTTTCAAAATTTCTTTCCTAACCTTTTCCTTGTCGAGTTCACCTTCCACCTCAGATCGCATGAAAAAGTGTCTGTTTTCTTTGTCGACAAATTCCTCGTTCTCGGTCATATTCAATCCGTGGGAGAAGAGGATACCAGATATTTTATGTACAAGCCCTTTCTGATCCGGGCAATCTATTTTTAAAATGTATTGCATTTATTATAATTTCAGGGTTAAATATAGCTTAAAAATACTATCCTGCCTTTTCCATAAATAATTAAGCTTTGATCAAAAACAATTATTATTATGCTTAATAGTTATGGATATTTGGAAACTTAAATTTTTAATTGGAAAGATATCGGATCATCTATGATAAGGAAAGTGTTGTTTTCATTCAGTTTTTTTATCCTTTTAACCGGGGTTTTATTGGCTCAAAAGCCAAAATCTTATTCAGCTTCAGATATACAATTGAGACTGGAAAAGCTCAATGTTTTGGGAACGGCACTTTATGTTGCGGCCCATCCTGATGATGAGAATACCAGGCTGATTACATATTTGGCTAATGGTAAGAAATTCTATACTGGCTATTTTGCCTTTACCCGTGGCGATGGAGGACAGAATCTTATAGGCCCTGAGATCAGGGATCAATTAGGAGTGATCCGGACTCAGGAATTGTTGGCAGCGAGAGAAATAGATGGCGGTGAGCAGTTTTTTAGTCGTGCTGTTGATTTTGGATACTCCAAACATCCGGATGAAACTTTTCAGATCTGGGACAGGGAAAAGGTCTTGAGTGATATGGTTTGGGTGATTCGAAAGTTCAGACCCGATGTGATCATATGTCGGTTTAATACGGAACCTGGGACAACTCATGGTCATCATACTGCATCTGCCATCATTGCTGGTGAAGCCTTTAAAATCGCAAATGATCCGGAAGTCTTCCCTGAGCAATTAAAGTATGTGAAAACCTGGCAGCCAAGCGCTGTTTACTGGAATACCTACTGGTGGAGACGGGAAGAAGGATTAGACCTGGAAAAATTGCCTAAATATGATATTGGGGAATACAATCCGTTATTAGGACAATCATATTCGGAAATAGCAGCCTTAAGTCGTAGTCAGCACAAAAGCCAGGGATTTGGGGCAACAGGCCAGAGAGGTGAAATCATGGAGTATTTTAGCTTTGTGGATGGAGAGGAAGCAAAAGAAGATCTCTTCGAGCATATTGATGTCTCCTGGAACAGGGTCGAAAATGGGGAATATATTCAAAAGGAGATAAATAAAATACTTGACAAATATGATCCAAAAAAGCCCTATGAAATAGTAGCTGATTTACTCAGTCTGCGAAATTCAATTGATAATCTTAATAATAAGTTTTGGAGAGAGAGAAAACTAAATGAAGTTGATGAGCTTATTTATGCATGTCTCGGACTTTACCTGGAGGTCACCGCAAATGCCTATTCAGCAACTCATGGAGACTCGCTTTATCTCACTTTTGAAGCCATCAACCGCTCACCGGTTAATGTAAAACTTTTGTCATACTCCATTGACCAGGTAAATATTCCAGGGACTATGGATTCACTTTTAATGCCAAATGAAGATCGAAATGATAAATATGGCATCATCATTCCTGATGACATTTCTTATTCGCAACCTTATTGGTTACAGGAAAAGGGGTCTCTTGGGATGTTTAAGGTTGATGACCAAAGACTGATAGGGAGAGCTCAGAATGGAAATGCTTTGGATGCCAGTTTCAATTTGGAAATTAATGGAATACCAATCCAGTTTAATAAAGCCGTTGTGTATAAACACAATGATCCCGTGAAAGGCGAGATGTATCGACCATTTGTCGTAATCCCACCGGTTTTTACTCAGATCAATGGCTCGGTGATGGTGTTCTCAAATGAACAACCTCGGGAGGTGACTGTAAAGGTAAAATCAGGAAAGGATAGTATTCAGGGAAAAGTAAGACTGGAAATCACCGACGGTTGGAAAGTTGAGCCTGGTTTTTATGATTTTAATTTAAAAGTCAAAGGACAGGAGCAATCTTTCTCATTCACAGTTACTCCACCCGATACAAAATCTAAGGTAATCGCAACAGCTATTGCGGAATACAAAGGCAAAGCTTACGAGCGATCTTTGGTCAATATTGAATATGACCATATCCCATCTCAGGTCTTATTTGAGGATGCTACTGCGAGCTTTGTGAGAATAGAGTTAAGTAAGAAAGGAAGCGAAATCGGGTATATCATGGGTGCAGGTGATGCCATTCCTGAAGCCCTTCAACAAATTGGATACAATGTTGAGATCATCAATGATAAGGATTTTAGCCAGGACTATCTCCAAAAATTTGACGCCGTCATTCTGGGAATACGTGCTTTGAATACCGTTGAGCGGCTTAATTTTGACATGCCAAAGCTATTGGAATATGTAAAAAATGGTGGAACACTTCTCACACAGTATAACACTAGTCACAGAATGGTTACGGACCATTTTTCACCGTACGAGCTAAAGCTATCCAGAAACAGGGTAGCTGTAGAAGAAGCTGAAATTAAGATCATCAAACCCAAGCATCCTGTCATGAATTATCCAAATAAGATTACTGATGAGGATTTTCAAGATTGGGTACAAGAACGAGGATTGTACTTTCCTGAAGAGTGGGACAAAAAATTTGACACTGTCATTTCTACACACGACCCTGGAGAGGACCCACTGGAAGGAGGGATTCTTGTGGCAAAATACGGTAAGGGATATTTTATCTATTCGTCCTTGTCGTGGTTTAGGGAATTACCGGCTGGTGTATCCGGTGCGTACAGACTATTTACAAATTTGATTTCGGTTGGGAAGGAATAACTAGGATGGTAATTGGATGACAAAAGTGGTCATTCCTTTTTCCTGGTTTTGGTAAAATATTTCACCATCCATTTTCTCCAGAAATTTATGGGTCAGAAATAGACCTAATCCGGATGAACCTTCTCCCTTAGTCGGCTTGGGGGATAATTTTGAAAACTTTTTGAAAAGCAGGTCCAATTCTTCCATGGGAATGTTCTGTCCAAAATTAGTAAAGGAAATACTATAAATTTTATCTTCCAGTTTCAGTTCAACATTAATGGGCTTGCTTTCGCTTGTAAATTTCACCGCGTTGGAAATAACGTTTTCGATTGCTCGCTGCAAATAATATGGATCTGCCAGGACAAGAGGATTTTTACAATTTGAATTAAAATGAACCCTGGTGTTTTTGAGTTCAGCCAATGGGTCAAAATTTTGAATTGCTTTCGTTATGATCAGATTGAGGTCACACTGCTCCTTTTTAATGTCCATTTTGTCATCCTCAACCACTTTGACGTCATGCATGTTTCTCACCAGTTCCAAACCGCTCATCACTGCGATATGCATATTGTCCAGGTATTCGAGCTGGTTGGTATTGAGATTATCCTCCTCCATTTTCATTAGCTGAATAAAAGCGTGGATTTTATTGAAAGGAGACCGGATGTCGTGTGAAATAATTTTAAGAAGACCGTTGTTTTCCTTTTGCAATTCTAGTAATTGATTCTCAAGTTTTTTGATGTCATCCGAAGTAGTGGTAGCCATTTATTATTTCATTAATGATGATGAATCCTTAGAATTATTCCCGCCGGGGGCAATGGATAATGAGAAGTTCTGATCCCAAACTCAAATATCCATCTGTGGAAGGAAGCAACTATGTGATTTAACGAAATATTAGCATTTATCCTTGCCATTACAATCAAAAATCCCAAGAGCGCTTATATAATAGAGCAATTTTGGTCTGAAAATGGGAATTTTAACAGATTCTTTTAATAATCATTATGTTTGGCTATCAAATTAAGTATAACTGTCTCATTTGTAAATACTTGAATTTTGGATACTTTTGCCCAATGTTGTTATTGCAAAACAATTTTTAACCTGTGGATTTAGAAAAATTAAGAAAGGAAATAGATAGTTACGATAATCAACTGCTTGAAATTCTAAATAAAAGAATGGAAGTAGTAAAAAAGATAGGCGATCTGAAGCGGTCGACAAAGACAGTAATTTATCGTCCTGAACGGGAAAAAGATATCATAGACCGACTTACGGCGCAAAGTAAGGGATTGTTAAAACGTCCTGCTATTGAGGCCATTTTCCTGGAAATATTTGCAATTAGCCGGAACCTGGAATTACCGGAAAGAATTGCATACCTAGGTCCTGAAGGATCTTTCACGCACCAGGCAGCGGAAAGTCGATTTGGAGCGATGAGTGAATATATGCCATTGGGTTCAATAGATTCTGTTTTTGAAGCAGTTGATACAGGAAGGGTTCGGTTTGGTGTCATCCCCATTGAAAATAACCAGGAAGGAATTGTGGCAGAAACAATCGATTTGCTCGGCCGAACTGATTTGAAAATCGTAGCTGAAATAGCATTCTCAATACATTTTGCATTTGGAACGCGGGAAGATAGTATTGCAAATATTAACAAGGTTTACTCAAAAGACATCGCATTTAAACAATGTAGGAAGTTTTTGAAGGAATCTTTTAATGGGAATAGAGTTGAATTGATTCCCGTTAATTCCACCTCAAAAGCTGCTAAACTTGCTATGGAGGAAGATGGAACTGCGGCGCTTTGCCCGCACATTGCAGCCAGGTTGAATAATCTTCCGATTCTGTTTGACAACGTTGAAGATTCGGAGGATAATTTTACCCGCTTTTTGATCATTTCAAAAGATATTAAAAACATTGGAAGCGGTGAGGACAAAACTTCTGTTTTGGCAAAAACCAGTGACAAACCAGGTAGTCTGGCACATTTACTTCAGGATTTTTATGATGAGGGTATCAATCTTTCCAAAATTGAAAGCAGGCCAGCCAAGAGGGGCAAGAATTTTAAGTATTGGTTTTTCATTGACTTCGATGGCCATGTTGAGGATGAAAATGTAGCCAGGCTGATGGAAAAGCATAAAAAAGACCTGAAATGGTTGGGAAGTTATGTGAAGATGTGCTGAGCGGGCGTGGTGCTGAGAGAGTCATGTGGTATTGCACTGAGATTCGAGAATGCAGCAGAGAAGGGTTCAATGATTAATAATTGGAGTGAACAGTGAAAAGTAAACAGAACAAATGGACATACTGTTTTTCACTGTTCACCGTTTACTTGTCAACCCGTTACCCTCAACCAACAACTCGACAACCAGCCCTCACCTTAAAATCGGATGCCGATGAAATTCTTTAGTCGGATCGAAAAGCAACCGGTAGGTGTGATGCACTTTTGAAACATATCCGCCAACCTGCTCGACTACATTGATCATTTTAGGATTAAAGTCACCGATCCAGTTCATTTCGAGATATTTATACCTGTGGTAATCATCCTGGACCATAACCCTGGCAGCTTCGATAATGGCTCCATCGACACCTTTTCCCTGGTGGGCAGGGACTACTCCAAAGACCAATCCGATCATTTTATTGCAAGACTTGGACCACTTGTGGTACATGAATTTTAATTTTCCAATTAGATCCATTTTCCCATTCACATACTTAAAGATCTGATTTACTTCCGGTAACATGATAAAAATTGCAATGGGCTTTTCATCGTAAAACCCAAACCACATGATCTTCTCATCGATCAAAGGTTTTAATTGTTTCATAATTGCCTTTGCCTGAAGTGAAGATAGTTGTGCCACACCTTTATGTCCACCCCAGGCCAGGTTATATGCCTCGCGAAAGTATTCGGTGTATTTATCCAATTCTTTCAATTTCATATGCCGAAACGAATATCGGGGGTCGGCAGCCACTTTATCGGCCTTTTCTTTCAACTTTGGTGAAAGTGGATCGCGTGTAATTCGTGCATATGTTAACTGCTTGAAGTATAATTTAAACCCATAGTCCTCAAAGAATTTTTGATAGTAAGGAAAATTATAATTGCAGGTATAATTGGGCTCTTTGTCATATCCATCTACCAAAAGCCCCCACCATTTATCGCGGTCACCAAAATTGACAGGGCCATCCATTGCCTCCATACCTCTTTCTGTCAACCAGCTTTTACATGCGTTAAAAAGCATGAAGGCAGCTTTTTGATCATCAATGCAATCAAAAAAGCCCATTCCACCAGTTGGTTGATCATTATTTTTATTGACTGTTTTTTTATTGATAAATGCCGCTACTCGTCCAATCGTTTTCCCTGATTCATCTTTTAGTATCCATCGAATGCATTCGCCATGACGAAGAGTCTTATTGGTTTTACTATGAAAAACGCCTTCGATATCTTTATCCAGGGGCCGGATCCAGCTTTCCTCATTTTTATAAAGCTCAACTGGAAATTTTACAAATTCCTTTGCCCGTTTCGGATCAGTGACTTCTACTAGCTGCATTTTTTAAATTATTTTTCTTTATCCTAAATCAATTTTTGACTTGGGGTGGCAAATATATGGCAAAGCGTAAAATTTTAGTAGATTACAGCACTTAAACATTTCAACTATGAGTAATAACAGAAGAAAATTTATTAAAACTGCTGGACAAACAGCATTGAGTCTTGGATTTGCCAGCACATTTGCTGTTCCGATGATAGGTTGTTCATCCAAACCAAAAAAGGATGAATCTACGGTAAATGAAGAAAGTTCAGCAATCAAGACATCTAAAGAATTATTTTTTGATATTTCACTGGCTCAATGGTCATTGAACAGGCAGCTAAGAGCTGGAGAGTTGGACAATCTTAATTTTGCACAAACTGCGAAAGACAGGTTTGATATCCATGCAGTTGAATATGTTAATCAGTTTTTCGCTGATAAAGCAAAGGATATGGATTACTTGGGTGAAATGAAAAAAAGGACTGATGACCTGGGCATGACCAATGTTCTGATCATGATCGATCGGGAGGGCGGACTAGCGGAATTAGATGCGGCAAAAAGAAACGAAGCAATAGAAAATCATTATAAGTGGGTGGAAGCTGCAAAGTTTCTCGGCTGCCATTCAATCAGGGTCAATGCACATTCATCAACCGGAACGGCGGAAGAAGTTGCTCAGGCTGCTGTAGAGGGGTTAGGTAAGTTGACAGAATTCGGTGAACAGCATGGTGTCTCGATTATTGTTGAGAATCACGGAGGATATTCTTCAAACGGGCAATGGCTTTCGGGAGTTATTGCACAAGTTGGTAAAGATATGTGCGGTACGCTTCCGGATTTTGGAAACTTTTGTATAGAAAGAGGTAGGAATGAAAATGACGAACCTATCTGTCTTGAAGAATACGATCGGTATAAAGGGACAAAAGAACTGATGCCCTACGCCAAAGGTGTAAGTGCAAAGGCCAATAAGTTCGATGAAAATGGTGACGAGCCGGAAATAGATTTCAGGAGATTGCTGAAGATTGTGAAGGATGCAAATTTCACCGGTTATATTGGCATAGAATTCGAAGGTCCGACCGATGCTTATGAGGGAATTCAGGCAACAAAGGATCTTTTGATTAAAGCAGGTAGCGAGTTGTCGTAAAGGCAATATTTGAAAGCCTCAATTTAACATTTGTCGCTTCCAAAAAATTAAATATTATACTTTAAACCTTGTAAATCAATTGTCGTAAATGTATCATTGTATTTACAAGTCAATTAGAAAATAATTGATTTATAAAGAAGAGTGGAGAGACAGGCTCTATGAAGCTCTAGCAACCTTCCAAAGTAGTGGAGATGGTGCTAATTCCTGATCTGCCTATGGCAGAAAATATAAATTGATTTACCATGAGCGCATCAAAAACTTCTTATTCCAAGGTTATTCCCAAAAACAGGCTTACTACTAATTTTTTCTTCTTCAGAATATTTTTATTGTATGTAACGGTAATATTTTGTGAAGAAGAAATATTAAGCATCACGAAATGTTAATTAATTATCACCAAAAAACTATTATACAAACATGAACTCAAGCCTTAAATTCGAAACATTGCAATTGCATGCCGGTCAGCAACCTGACCCAACCACAGGAGCACGAGCTGTACCTATTTATCAAACCACTTCATATGTATTTAAAAATTCTGAGCATGGAGCAAATCTATTTGCTTTGAAAGAATTTGGGAATATTTATACCAGGATCATGAATCCTACCACGGATGTTTTTGAGCAGAGGATAGCTGCGTTGGAAGGAGGAGTCGCTGCATTGGCGACTGGATCCGGACAAGCCGCTCAATTCCTGGCCTTAAATACAATTTTACAATCTGGAGATAATTTTATTTCCACAGCCAATCTGTATGGAGGTACATACAACCAATTTAAGGTATCCTTTAAGCGATTGGGATACAAAGTGAAATTTGCTAAAGATGATGACCCATCAACCTATGACAGCCTGGTGGATGAAAAGACCAAAGCAATTTATCTCGAAACAATTGGTAATCCGGCTTTTAACATTCCGGATTTTGAGAAAATAGCTGAAGTTGCTAAAAAGCATAACATTCCACTTGTTGTAGATAATACTTTTGGCGCTGCAGGGTGCTTATTCAGGCCATTAGAGCACGGCGCTAATGTAGTGGTCCAATCAGCTACCAAATGGATTGGTGGACATGGAACCAGCATTGGAGGAGTGATTGTCGACGGAGGAAATTTCAATTGGGCGAATGGTAAATTTCCACAATTTACTGAACCTGCCGAAGGATACCACGGACTAAATTTCTGGGAGACATTTGGCGAAGGAAATCCACTGGGTTTACCAAATATTGTTTTTGCTATACGAGCACGAGTAGAAGGTCTGAGGGATTTTGGCCCTGCGTTGAGTCCGTTCAATTCATTTTTGTATTTACAAGGGCTCGAAACATTGTCACTAAGGGTCGAAAGAACATGTAGCAATGCCCAAAAGCTGGCAGAATGGTTGGAATCTCACAAACATGTATCAAGTGTCAATTATCCAGGTTTGAAATCGAGTCCTCATCACGAAATGGCTAAAAAATATCTGAAAAACGGATTTGGTGGAGTCTTTACTTTCGAAATCAAAGGAGGATATGAAAATGCTAAAATGTTTGTTGACTCCCTTGAACTCATTAGTCACCTGGCAAACGTTGGTGATGCCAAAACGTTGATCATCCACCCATCATCTACCACTCATCAACAGCTTTCGGATGAGGAACAATTGAGCTCTGGAGTTACTCCTACTCAGTTGCGAATTTCTGCCGGTATCGAGCATATTGATGATATTAAAGGAGATTTACAACAAGCATTTGAGAAGGTGTTCTCGTTTGCGACTGCATGAACAAACGAATGATTAAAGAAGGTTTATTTGAATACAAGAATAAATTTGAGTTGGAATCCGGTGAGTCTTTGCCGGAATTCCAGCTTTTTTATACCACCTATGGGGAGCTGAATGAATTAAAGGATAACGTCGTCTGGATTTGCCATGCATTTTCCGGCTCATCAGACTTTACTCAGTGGTGGTCAGGATTATTTGGAGAGGGAAAGTTATTTGATCCTGGCAAACATTTTGTCATTTGCGCTAACATTTTGGGAGGCTGCTATGGATCAACCGGGCCACTTTCCATCAATCCAAAAACCGGTCAAAAATATTATCATGATTTTCCTATTATCACAAACAGGGATGTTGTCAGGGCTTTTGATCATCTGCGAATTGACTTAGGGCTTAATAAGATCCATACGGTGATCGGCTGCTCACAAGGTGGTCAGCAAGCTATTGAATGGGCGATCGAAACTCCTGAAGTTTTTGATCATCTTATAGCCATTGGCGCTAACGCTAAACATTCTCCCTGGGCCATTGCATTTAACGAGACTCAAAGAATGGCCATTGAACAGGATCCAACCTGGAAAGAGGGAAAGGACAACGGAGGTCTTGAGGGTATGAAAACTGCCAGGGCAGCCGCATTACTTTCTTACAGAAATTACATTCAATATGATAAAACCCAATCAGAAGACTCCGATGAAACTTACGATAATTATAGGGCTTCATCCTACCAGAGATACCAGGGTTTGAAAATGTCCAAGAGATTCAATGCATTCAGCTATTGGTATATCTCGAAAGCAATGGATTCACAAAACGTGGGCCGAAAAAGAGGAGGATTGGTCAATGCATTGCAAAAAATTCAGGCAGAAAGTCTCTTTGTTGGAATTGGAACAGATATATTATTTCCGACTATTGAGCAGAAATTTTTAGCCAACAATACTCCCAAAAGCACTTACATTGAGATCGATTCTGACTATGGTCACGATGGATTTTTATTGGAATTTGACAAGCTGACAAAGGTGATCAATAAATTTTACAAAGGTGTAAAATCAAGTATTGATGCCAATTAGTTAATTCCGTATATTTTTCTTACATTTGCAGCCCATTTTTTACGCATTTATGAGGTTGTTCAATAATATATTCTACAAAAAATTATTTTTCCAGAAACAATTCTGGAGGCGTCTGTGATTGTCCAAATTTTCTTTTTTCAGACCTTAAAAAATCTTAAATTCCAGAACATGACACAGAGCCAAGACGCAAAAGAACTTTATAACGACTACTACTTCCAAATGCATAACAGATACCCTGTTACCTTTATCAATGGTAAGGGTTGTAAGTTGTATGATGACAATGGGAACGAGTATTTGGATGCTTTGGCAGGCATTGCCGTAAATAGTTTAGGGCACTGTCATCCATCTTTGGTGAAAGCTATTCAGGAGCAGGCAGCCACTTTAATGCACATTTCCAACTTTTATTACAACCTTCCTCAAAGCCAGCTGGCGGAGAAATTGAATAAAGTTTCAACGATCGATAGGGTGTTTTTTTGCAATTCCGGTGTAGAAGCAAATGAGGGAGCAATTAAGCTGGCAAGAAAATATGCGCACGAACATGGTAAGACCGGAAATATCTATTCTTTTACCGGATGTTTTCATGGCCGGTCTCTCGCTACGGTGGCAATGGGCAAAAAAATGTATCAGGAAGGCTTTGAACCAATGCCTGGAGGGTTTGAAATGCTGCCATTCAATGATTTGAGTGCGCTTGACAAGATTAGTGAAAATGATATAGCTGTATTCATTGAATTCATTCAAGGAGAAGGAGGGGTAAATCCTGCAAATCATGATTTTGTTGAAAAGTTAGGCAACATCTGTCAAAGAAATAATGTTTTATTAATAGCTGATGAAATTCAAACCGGAATAGGCAGAACGGGAAGCTGGTTTGGTTTTCAACATTATCAAGTCAAGCCGGATATCATAACCCTGGCAAAAGGTCTGGCTGGAGGTTTTCCAATCGGAGCTGTTATGGCTAAGGAAAATATCTCAAAAAGCTTTAAGCCCGGAAATCATAGTACCACATTTGGAGGAAATCCTTTAGCGTGTGCTGCAGCTTTTGCTACTTTAAATACTATAGAAAATGAACAACTGATTGATAATGCCATTAATATGGGCGATTATTTTATCACGCAGTTGAAAGAAAGTTTTGGAAACAACCCCGCAGTAAAAGAAATAAGGGGGGTAGGGTTGTTGATTGGTCTTGAATTGAATTTCTCATGTGGGGAATTGGTCAAGAACCTGTTGAAAAATAAATTATTGGTGAGCTGCACAGCGGGAAATGTAGTAAGATTTGCACCACCATTGATCATATCAAAAACTGAAATTGATCGGATTATTGAGATTGTCGGCAAAACACTCGAAGAAATGAGTGTAAATGTGAATTATTAAAAAAACATCTTAAAGTATGAATATTCGTATTTATTAAGTGTGAATCGATGTTTTGTAGCAACGTTTTGCTAATTTTTTTGCGTTCATCGCAAGAAAATTTAGTTTTTTTTAATAATTTTAGAGGCTCAAAAGTAACAGAGCCTCACGAAATTTGCCAAAGGTGGTTGTTAAACAACCTGTTAAGATTAGAATTGGGGAGTAAATCCCATCGCGAATAATTCGCTTGTTGATTTTAAATTTCTTATTAGATGCAAAAGAAACAAAGTATAAACCAAGGACTGTATGTTCCGTCAATGGAACACGACTCATGTGGAATCGGATTTGTCGCTCATTTAAAAGGAGAGAAATCCCATGACATTATTGAAGACGCCATTCAGATGCTTGAAAACATGGAGCATCGTGGTGGTTGCGGATGTGAGCCTGAAACAGGTGATGGTGCAGGTATTATGTTTCAATTACCACATGAATTTTTTGTTTCCGAATGCAAGAAAATTGGTATTGAACTACCTGAATTCGGAAAATATGCCGTTGGTCAGATTTTTTTTCCGTCAAATAAAAGTGTCAGAGACGAATGCCGCGAGATCCTTAATAAGCATATAGACGAATTGGGTTTTGAGTTATTGGGATACCGGGAGGTTCCTACAGTCAATGAACATATCGGATTAACAGCCAAGTCGTTAGAGCCAAAAACTGAACAGGTTTTTGTTCGTCACAAAAACATAAAAGATCGCACAGAATTTGAAAGAAAACTCTACGTTCTGAAAAAATACACAACCCATTTTGTCGGGCACAATGTAGAAGGAAATAATGGTGATTTTTACTTTGTTTCATTTTCTCATAAGACAATTACCTACAAAGGACAGCTCAGAACGGATCAGCTGAAACCTTACTATAAAGATCTGCAGAATGAAAATATGAAGACAGCGTTAGCGCTGGTTCATTCAAGATTTTCTACCAATACATTTCCAAAATGGAAGCTTGCTCAACCCTTTAAATATATTGCCCACAATGGCGAAATCAATACAATCAGGGGTAATGTAAACTGGATGAGCTCGAAGGAAGCTCTTCTCGAGTCAGCATATTTTACGAAAAGCGAAATTGAAAAGCTTCTCCCGGTATGTGATCCATTGCATTCTGACTCGGCTAATCTTGATAGTATGGTTGAGATCCTTGTATTGGGAGGAAGACCGCTTGCTCAGGTTATGATGATGGTGATCCCGGAAGCATGGCAGGAAAATGACCTGATGGAGCAATATAAAAAGGATTTTTATCAATATTATTCTTCTATCATGGAACCATGGGATGGTCCTGCGTCCATTTGTTTTACGGATGGAAATGTGGTTGGGGCTACGCTGGATAGAAATGGACTCAGGCCTTCAAGATATTGTCTGACAGAAGATCACAAATTGGTTATGGCTTCTGAAGCCGGCGCACTTCCAGTTGACCAGTCAAAAGTTATTCTTAAGGGGAGATTGCAACCAGGAAAAATGTTTATTGCAGATCTGTCGCAAGGAAGGATTATCAGTGATGAGGAATTGAAAAAGGACATTTGTAATCAGAAGCCATATGGTAAATGGTTGAAAGAAAATAAACTTGACATCAAAGACCTTCCTGAAGCAAAAAAGCCAACTTACAAATCAAACAGGGAGACTCTTTTACAGCGACAGCTGGCACATGGTTTTACTTATGAGGATCTACGAATGATCCTGACACCGATGGTAGATACCAGCAAGGAACCTATCGGGAGTATGGGAGCTGATACTCCTCTTGCAGTATTGTCAGAGCAAAGTCAGCATTTATCACATTATTTCAAGCAACTATTTGCTCAGGTAAGTAATCCGCCAATTGACCCCATAAGGGAGCGGCTGGTGATGTCTTTAAATACTGCTTTTGGTACAAACAAAAATGTTCTTGATGAAACCCCGGAACATTGTCAGCAGATTTTTATTGAGCACCCCATTCTTAAAAATAATGAACTCGATAAGCTAAGAAACATCGATCATCCTAATTTCAAGTCAAAAACACTTGATATTACCTTCAACGCTAATGGTAAAAAGGGTGCATTGGAGGAAGCAATCAACACATTGTGTTTCAAAGCGGAAAATGCTGTGAAGTACGGTGTAAACGTACTTATCTTATCAGACAGAAAAATGAGCAAAACCAGGGCTGCAATACCATCATTGCTAGCCGTTGGAGCTGTTCATCACCATCTGATCAGACAGAGGCTTAGGGTTCGGTCTGGAATTGTTGTGGAGGCAGGAGATGTGAAGGAAACTCATCATTACGCTACTTTGCTTGGCTTTGGTGCAAGTGCGGTTAATCCTTATTTGACCTTTGAGACACTCGTTGAATTAAAAGAAAAAGATGTATTTCAACAAAAATTGTCTGATGATGAAATATTTGACAACTATATCCATGCGATTAATTATGGATTGTTGAAGATCTTTTCAAAAATGGGCATTTCGACTGTTCAGAGTTATCAGGGAGCACAGATATTTGAAATATTGGGACTTAATAAGAGAGTTGTCAATAAATGCTTCTTCAGAACAGTTTCCAGAATTGGAGGGATTGGTTTTGATGGTATAGCCAAGGAAACACTGATCAGGCATAAAATTGCCTTCCCTGATAAATCTCAGGTCAATCAACGGCTGGAAGTTGGTGGAGTTTATCAATGGAAAAGAAGGGGAGAATATCATTTGTTCAACCCTGAAACGATCCATTTACTTCAGCAATCAACCAGAAGAAATGACTATCAGCTTTACAAAAAATATGCTGAAAAAGTCAACAACCAAACCCAGAAAGCAGCTACACTGCGTGGGCTGCTTGAATTTAATTCGAAAAAGAGGAAGCCAATCCCTATCGAGGAAGTTGAGCCAAAAGAAAATATCTTCAAGAGGTTTGCAACAGGTGCTATGTCATTTGGATCGATCTCTTATGAAGCGCATTCTACCCTCGCAATTGCCATGAACCGAATTGGAGGGAAAAGTAACAGTGGAGAAGGTGGTGAAGACGAGATTCGGTTCAAGCCAAAACCAAACGGTGATTGGGAAAGATCTGCCATCAAGCAGGTGGCCTCTGGTCGATTTGGTGTAACAAGCTACTATTTGACTAATGCCATTGAATTACAAATTAAAATGGCCCAGGGTGCGAAACCCGGAGAAGGTGGTCAGTTGCCGGGACATAAAGTAGATGATTGGATCGGTAGAGTGCGGCATTCTACGCCAGGGGTAGGACTAATATCTCCTCCACCACATCACGATATTTACTCTATTGAAGACTTAGCTCAATTGATCCACGACCTGAAAAATGCAAATCGTGAAGCCAGGATCAATGTAAAACTCGTTGCGGAAGCAGGTGTGGGTACCATTGCTGCCGGAGTTGCAAAAGCTAAGGCCGATGTTGTCCTTATTTCCGGACACGATGGTGGAACGGGTGCATCGCCGATAAGTTCGATAAGGCACGCCGGACTTCCATGGGAGCTTGGATTATCAGAAACACATCAGACCTTGGTGAAGAATAATCTGAGGGACAGGATTGTCGTTCAAACTGACGGACAGATGAAGACGGGTAAGGATTTAGCAGTTGCGGCCTTGCTGGGAGCTGAGGAATGGGGTGTTGCCACAGCTGCATTGGTTGTGGAAGGATGTATCATGATGCGTAAGTGTCACATGAATACTTGCCCTGTCGGAGTAGCTACACAGAATAAAGAGCTCAGGAAATTATTTACAGGTAAACCTGAACATGTTGTCAATCTTTTTACTTTCCTCGCGGAAGATTTGAGAGAAATCATGGCTTCACTTGGCTTTAGAAGCATTGAAGAAATGATCGGTCAGGTAGATGCTTTGAAGGTAAGGGAAGATCTTGAGCATTGGAAATTGAAGTCTCTTGATCTGAGTAAGATTCTATATAAAGAACCGGTAAACAAGGGATACGGACTCTACTGTGTCAAAGAGCAAGATCATGCGCTTGAATTTGCTCTTGACTGGCAAATTCTCGAAGCGGCTAAACCTGCTATTGAAAATGGAACTCCAATTAAGGCTGAGTTTGATATCATCAATACCAACAGATCTGTTGGAACCATTACCTCAAATGAAATATCTAAAATTTATGATGGTGATGGATTGCCACCGGGAACCATTCATATAAAACTAAGAGGGTCTGCGGGCCAAAGCTTTAGTGCATTTGGAGCAAAGGGATTGAAATTTGAATTGGAAGGTGAGGCGAATGACTATTTTGGGAAGGGACTCTCCGGGGCAGAATTGGTCATTTATCCTGACAGGGAAGCCAAATTTGATCCGAAAGATCATATTATTATTGGAAACGTTGCATTTTACGGCGCTACTTCCGGAGAAGCCTACATTAGAGGGCAGGCAGGAGAGCGCTTCTGTGTGAGAAACTCCGGTGTACAAGCTGTTGTCGAAGGAGTGGGAGACCATGGTTGTGAATACATGACCGGTGGTATCGCTGTTATTCTCGGTAAGACAGGACGTAACTTTGCCGCTGGTATGAGTGGAGGTGTTGCATATGTCTATGATCCTGAAAAGGAATTTCATGATTATTGCAATATGGAATTGGTTGATTTTGATGCAATGGATGAAGAAGATGAGCAAACTCTGAAAAGCATGATCGAAAAACACCTGGATTATACAGGAAGTGATGTAGCTAAAGGAATTTTGGATAATTGGAAAAAGTCTCTCAACAGTTTTGTAAAAGTAATGCCGCGTGACTACAAGCGAGTATTGCTTCAGAAAAAAGAAGAGGAAGAAAAAGTATTGCAGCAGGAGAGTGATTTTAAAGAAAGATTAAAAGAAGCGATTTAAGATAAAATGGGAAAACCGACAGGATTTTTAGAATACAACAGGGAATTACCGAAAAAGAAGGATCCCAAAGAGAGGATTAAGGATTACAGTGAAATGTACCTGGAATTTAGTGATGAAGATACTAAAAAGCAGGCTGCAAGATGTATGGATTGTGGTATACCATTTTGCCATACCGGTTGTCCCTTGGGAAATATTATTCCTGAATTTAATGATGCTGTTTACCAGGAAGACTGGTCACTGGCAGCAGAAATTTTATTGAGTACAAACAATTTTCCGGAATTCACAGGAAGGATTTGTCCTGCTCCATGCGAAGCATCATGTGTATTGGGAATAAATAAACCTCCGGTTGCTATTGAACATATAGAAAAGAGCATTATAGAGAAAGCCTTTGACCTTGACTTGATCAAACCAGTGATACCTGATACAAGGACTGGGAAAAAAGTAGCTGTTGTGGGGTCGGGACCAGCAGGCTTGGCTGCAGCATCTCAATTGAACAAAGCAGGCCATTCTGTCACTGTATTTGAAAGGGCTGAAAGAATCGGAGGGCTTTTGAGATATGGTATACCTGATTTTAAGTTAGAGAAGTCGATTGTTGAAAGACGGACCAGGATTATGGAAGAAGAAGGGATTGAGTTTGTCACGAACACCAACATTGGTGTGAACAAACCCATCCAGGAATTGATGGATAATTTTGATGCCATCGTTTTGTGTGGTGGAGCTACCATGTCAAGAGACCTTCCAATACCAGGCAGAGACCTTAAAGGGATTCATTTTGCTATGGATTTTCTGAGTCAGCAAAATAATCGTGTTGCAAAATCTAAAAATGTATTAATCAACCACAAGGGTGAAAGTACACCAGCTGAGATAATGGCAACTGATAAGCACGTGGTAGTAATAGGTGGAGGTGATACCGGTTCAGACTGTGTGGGAACTTCCAACAGGCACAAAGCAAAATCTGTTACCCAGTTGGAATTATTACCAAAACCCCCAAATCAAAGGGGAGAAAATGATCCATGGCCAAACTGGCCGATGATTCTCCGAACATCAACGTCTCATGAAGAAGGTTGCGACCGGAATTGGTCTATTCTGACTAAAGAATTTGTTGGTGATGAAGAAGGAAATGTGAAGTTTTTGAAGATTGTTGAAATCAAATGGGACAAAGATAAAAATGGGAAAATGGGATTTGTTGAAATTCCTAATACAGAAAAAGACCTTCCATGTGACCTGGCTTTGCTCGCAATTGGATTTTTACATGGTGAAACGAAGAGTATCCGTCAGGAATTGGATCTGGATCTGGATGAAAGAGGGAATATTAAAACCAATAATTACCAGACAAGTTTGCCAAAGGTATTTGCAGCAGGTGATATGAGGCGTGGACAATCCCTGGTAGTTTGGGCGATTTCAGAAGGGCGTGAGGCGGCAAGGGAAGTTGATCGCTATCTGATGGGAGAGTCAATGCTGGAAGCAAAAGATAACTCCTTATTTCATTTGAATGGAGTATAAAGATAAAACAAGAAGCCCTTCGGGGCTTTTTTGATTTATAAATATTAGATATCCAGTTCCAACCATTCCATAAAATTTATAAAATAAAAAAAATGAATCTTACTCAACAATTTAAATATTTAATCGTAATATTACGATATGGGGATCAGCAAGACAGAAAATTTTAATGAATATCAGAATTTAATAGCCAAAACGGCTAAAGCTTTTGCTCACCCTGCCAGAGTAGCTATTCTGGAGTACTTAATTAAAAACAAAACCTGTGTGGTTGGATCATTGACAGAAGAATTGCCGCTTTCTCAATCAACCATCTCCCAACATCTGAAGGAATTAAAATCTATTGGTATCATCAAAGGTGAAATTGAAGGTCCATCCATTTGCTACTGCATTAATAAAGACATGTGGGACCGGATGTCAGGCGCCCTCCGGTCTTTTATTTCCCGGGTAAATGAGAATTGCTGCTAAAAAAATTTAAACACATTAATCGTAATATTACAATAACACGATAAATTATTTCATTATGCAAAATTCAGATCAAATTAAAAGAAAAGTAAGAGAGCACTATGGTGCTATTGTTGAAAGTTCATCTTCATCAAGCTCCGGGTGTTGCGGAAGTTCTGATGGTTCCGCAGGATGCGGTTGTGGTGAAGTAACATTTGCCGAGGAATATTCTACTCTGGAAGGTTATTTTCAGGACGCCGATCTAAAATTAGGCTGTGGTCTTCCAACTAAATTTGCACAAATTAAATCAGGAGATACGGTTTTGGATCTGGGATCTGGCGCTGGAAATGACTGTTTTGTTGCCAGAAGCGTTGTAGGCCAGGAAGGAAAAGTAATAGGGGTGGATATGACTGAAAAGATGATCATCAAGGCCCGTGAAAACGTATCTAAGCTTGGTTTTGAAAACATCGAGTTCAGATTAGGTGAAATTGAAAGTTTACCAATTGAAAGCGATAGCATTGATGTAGTAGTTAGTAATTGCGTCTTGAACCTCGTTCCTGATAAATTACAGGCATTTCAGGAGACATTTCGGGTTTTGAAGAATGGGGGCCATTTTAGCATTTCAGACATTGTTATCGAAGGTGATGTTCCCGAAGACCTTCGAAATGATATTGCTGCTTATGCTGCTTGTGTTTCCGGGGCGGTAGAGAAAAGCAAGTATCTGGAATTGATAAAAACAACTGGTTTTAAAAATGTTATCATTCAACAAGAAACGGAGACAAAACTTCCGGAAGGTTATATCGAAAAATATTTTAGCAAATATGGTGCGACCGATGATAAAAAGATGCCAAGAATTTTAAGCATCACTGTTTTCGGCGAGAAGTAATTGTGACATTTTTAAACCTTCGGTATCTTTTCTGATCCGGAGGTTTAAAATTTTTATATAGCGATTTGCTATCTAACAAATGAGAATAGTGCTCTTTTTTAACCATTCATCAATTGACTCAATAATTTCCTATGATTAATAGAAAAAGAAGTTTGTTTTGATATCAATTTATAACGAAAAAAGCGCTCTGCAGGCGCAGAACGCTTTCTAAAGGAATGAATGGATAGGGGGGTCTTTAATGCTTTTATTGTTCTATAATATTAAAATTAGTGTTTATTTGAAAGCGAATTGAACTTTACTTTGACTAATTTTCTTATCCTTTGCTATTTCTGAGGTCAGCTAACTCCACTTTTAGTTTCTCAATTTTTTCATAGCAGTTTTTAATTTCTGTAATGTTTCTGGTCATGACGATAGTCCCTAAAATTTCACCATTTTTGTTTTTGAATTTTGACCAGGTTGTGGTTGCCCATATCTCATTTCCGTCAGGTAATTTTAATTTAGATTCCTTATCTATTTTCTCCTGATCGGAATCCATTAGATTTTTTTCTAATTCGTAGCTGTTTTTAAAATGCTCTTCCCCAAAGAAATCCTTATCTGATTTTCCTTCAACCTCTGTAAAACCAATTTCCTTCAAGCTATCAAATTTAGTTTTATTTACTCGCAGGTAAGTTCCAAATGCATCTTTTATGGTAACTCTATCAGGAAGTAAATTCATTAAGTGAGTAAACATAGCATTTTCCAATTCGAGCAATTCCTGCATTTTTTCGGCTTCCTCAAATCTTGATTTCAACTCCTCTTCTTTTTTCATTGATTCCTCGAGCAGTCTTGTCACTTCCCTTTCCTTTCTGGTCATTTCTTCCTGGGTGGCTTCCAGCTCTTCCATGTTCTGGCGCATCTCTTCCTCCTGCGCATGCAATTCTTCAGACTGTTGCTGAGACCTCATCAATAGCTCCTTTGTACTTTGATTGACTTTTACACCTGAAATTGCTGAGGCAATTGTCTCACCCAGTTGATTTAAAAAATCAATTTCTTGTGGTTTGAATTCATTGAGAGATGCTAACTCCATAACGCCAATAACCTGTTCATCTGATTTAAGAGGGATTAAAACCAAAGAATTTGGGTTTGTCTCTCCTAATCCTGAAGTTATCCTTACATAATCCTGTGGAATGTTTTTCAGATAAATGTGCTCCTTTTCCATGAAACACTGACCAATCAAACCGTCATTAAGCTTGATTTTTTTATCCATGTATTTTTTTCTGTCATATGCATAACAACCTGTGAGTTGCAGGAATTTATTATGCTCATTTTCATCATTGAGAATAAAGATTCCGCCTTGTTTTGCTTTCAGATATTTAACCAGCTCGGAAATCAACAGGTCTGATAACTCTCCCATATCATTTTGATGATTTCGTATGATTTCCCCAAATTTCGAGAGGCCTTCAGTCATCCATAGTCTGATGTCATTCTCATTTTTCACCTTGACCATTTGCTCTTTCATTTTGATGAGAGCTCCAGAAAGACCATGTTCGTTTGAAGAAAGATTTTCATCGGTCAGTCCTTCCCATTCAGCTTCATAATTTCCTTCTGTGATTTTGTTTATGAATTGTGAAGCTTTTTTCAGGTTCGAAACAATTTCGTTGATTACTTCCTCTTCATCATTGGTCTTGTGATTTTCTTCAGAATTAGGGTCAAAAAGAAATCTTTTTTGATTTTCATCAAGTCGATTAAATAATTTCCTTCTGTTAATCCTGTTTTTTCTCAGTCTGTTGATAATTGCAAGCAGGAATGGGATAGAAATGATCAATAAGATAAGCTGTGAAAGCCTGGTATTTCGCAGGAGGTTCGCATATTCTTTACTAGCAGTTTGCTCTAAACCATCTGCAAAATTCAGAACATCCGCCTGCATGGGTCCATAGTTTTGCCATGCGACTTGTCCAGGGTCCGATTTGATAACTTCAACAACTTCATCTGTGTTCCCGTTGTTAACAAGATCCACAAGTTGTTGCAGCAGAACCATATAATCTTCATAAGCTTTCATGCCACGATTTAGCTTAGATATATCATAGCCATTTCGCTGAAGGAGATTTCTTATTTCTTCATTGTTTTGCTTATAAACCTCAAAAGACTGTAGGGTTGGATCTATCAAAGATGGTTCCGTTATCAGCACGTATCCTCTCAGGCCCATATCGGCACGGTTTATGATTCGGTCCATTTCGCCGACCCGTGTTCTTATTTCAAGTACATCATTTTGCTGGGTGGTATTTTCCTTTATTGTTTGGCGATAAATGAGCATGAGCACACTATTGCCAACAATAAGGAGAAGGATAAAGTAAATCGCATACTCAAATCCCCTTTCCTTTAAAAGATTCTTAACTTTTTCCCCCATGTCTTCCTACTTTAATTTTGAAAAATATTGACAACTAAGTAAACAATAACCTCTTTTTTAGCATTTGATTGATCAATCTTTAAGCTATGATTTTCCTTGAAATGTCGGCTTTATATGCCAAAGATTAATCAAACTTTACTGAATCCGCTAAAATAATGAATCCAATTATGGATAATCATTAGAATTCGACATTATTCGACCAATCGTAATAAAAATCGGTTATTTATTTTTGAGGGAATGGTGAATTTAATATCGAATTCTTAAAACCCTTAATTTCAGGCTTTTGTGTTTATTCTGGTTTCAAAATCAAAGTAATTGCTGAGGTAATATCGTTCGGGTTATTGAACAAAAAATACCCCTGGGCCTCCTCATAATTTCTCTATTCAAATTTTGTCAGATGTGTGTAGCTATCAAGTGAACCTTTTCGATAGGTTTCTGAACGGACTACTCCAACATTTTTGGCAATCCAATCTTTCGTTTCAAAACTGAAATTAGCAAAACCGGCTTTCGACTGAATATTGGAAGTAAGAATGATGCAATTAAAATTTCCGGCAGGTGTGGTTATGCTTTCTTTTCCGATCACTTTTCTATCAGTAATTTCCGTTTTGAAACTTAAAATGTTCATACCTCCTGCCGAAGATGAAACTTTCATTTCCAGACTTCCGTCATCAAGTTGATCACCAACATCCAGGTCAGAGGGGAAGTGTATGTTTTCTGTTTCCACCGTTACATCCATGTCTTTCATGGTGCTCATTTGTTGCATTTGCGCAGCATTTAAGATTCCACGGATATCGATTTCTAACATACCATCTTCACAAGAAACATTGTAATCAGATTCCAAGACAGACTTTTCCTTTTTATCATAGCTGATAATGTGAACGGTGGCAATTATCTTACTTCCCTCCTCAGTTTTTTCAGTAATTTCATATTCCGTTTTCCCCTGGAATTTGTCCTTTGCATTAAAATAAGAAAGTTCAAATTTGGTTCCTTCCTTCATAGGAAAATATGAGTTGCATGAATCATCGATTATGAACCCTGAACCCAGGAAAGAGATTAAAAAAATAGTAAGAAATGTTAATGGATTAAACGATATCTTTTTCATAATGCATTTGGTTAGTTTATTGAATTAAAAGTATTAAATATTCCTCAGGATATTTTGATTCACATTCGAAAATTGAGACGAATAACGTTTTTTCAGCTATTTCTTCGGTCAGCCTCCAATCTTAATGAAGTGAAAGGTCAACTAATTTTGCTCCAGTTAAAGACATTTTTATTGAATGATTCGATTTTTTTTCGGATGACAAGATTTTCATTTTTTGTGAGCGAAGGATCTTCTCTCAGCACTTCTTTTGCGGTTTCGCGCGCAGCTTGAAGAATGATGCCATCCTTGCTTAAGTCAGAGATTAAAAGGTCCATTAGTCCGCTTTGCTGGGTACCCATCATATCTCCTGGCCCTCGTAATTTCAGATCAGCTTCTGCTATTTCAAAACCATCCGTTGTACGAACCATTGTTTTAATTCTCTCCTTTGCCTCTTTGGTGAGTTTGTAATTTGACATTAAGATACAATAGGATTGATCGGCTCCCCTTCCAACTCTCCCTCTTAATTGATGAAGCTGTGAGAGCCCGAACCGCTCTGCATTTTCAATGATCATTACAGTAGCATTGGGTACATTGACCCCAACTTCTATGACTGTAGTTGCTACCAATATTTTGGATTGGCCCGATGCAAATCTCTTCATCTCATAATCTTTGTCCTGCGATTTCATTTTGCCATGTACAATGCCAATTTGTTCTTTTGGAAAAGCTCTTTTTATAGCTTCATAGCCATCAGTGAGATGTTTCAAGTCCAGCTTTTCTGATTCTTCAATGAGTGGGTAGACGATATAAACCTGCCTTCCCGCTTCGATTTCTTTTTTGATAAATCCAAATACCCAGATACGATGTGAATCATATTTGTGAATAGTGTGGATTTGTTTTCTACCTTTTGGTAATTCATCAATCACGGATACATCAAGATCACCATATAATGTCATGGCTAAGGTTCTAGGGATAGGAGTGGCCGACATGATCAAAATATGTGGATAAACATCTTCTGTCTTTTGCCAGAGTTTCGATCGTTGTTCTACTCCAAATCGATGTTGCTCGTCGGTGATCGCCATTCCAAGACTTTTAAACTTAACTTTTTCTTCCAGCAAGGCATGGGTGCCAATGATGATATTCATTTCCCCATTTTCAAGCTTTTCATGAATTTCTTTTCGTACACTACTTTTAGTAGATCCTGTAAGAAGACATATTTTAAGCCCTATCCGTTCGGTTAATTCACTTAAACCCTGATAATGCTGTTCGGCTAGTATTTCGGTTGGTGCCATCATTGCCACCTGTCCGCCATCTGAAATAACAACCAGCATGGTGATGAAGGCAACGATGGTTTTTCCACTTCCTACGTCACCCTGCATTAATCTGTTCATTTGGTGACCTGACCGAAGGTCTTTGATAATTTCTTTGATCACTTTTTTTTGAGCATTTGTCAACTCAAAAGGCAAATGTTTGTGATAGAATTCATTGAGAAGAGATGTGTTGCTAAAAACCTGACCTTTAAATTTATCGATTCTGGCAAGTTTTAAACGGAGCAATCTAAGTTGGATATAAAAAAGCTCCTCAAATTTCAATCTGAAAAGTGCTTTACTCAGCATATTTCTATTTTCAGGTTTATGAACCTGGAGAATAGAATCCTTTTTATTCAGTAAGGATTTTTCTCGAATAATATTTTCAGGTAATGATTCAACAATATGTGGAAGTGCTTTTTCCAGTAGGTTCATCTGAAGTTTAAAAATTGCTTTGCTATCGAGATATTTGAGCTTTAATTTCTCCGTTGTCGAATAAACCGGCTGTAAAAACCCATCATTTTCACTGGTATTGGTAGAGATTTCTATTTCAGGATGGGCAATATTCAACCTACCATTAAACTGTGCGGGTCGACCAAATGCGATATACTCCACTCCCTTTTTCAACTTTTTCACCACCCATTGAATTCCCTGAAACCACACAAGCTCCAGTTCTCCCGTATCGTCGGTTATGAATGCGACAAGTCTTTTTCGACGGCCCGCTCCAATCAATTCCAGGTGTCTAAGCACACCTTTTACCTGGACAAAAGTCATGTCAGGAGAAATAGAATTGATCTTATAATACTTTGTCCGATCCTCGTAACGAAAAGGATAGTGTTGAATAAGATCACCGAAAGTGAATATATTTAATTCTTTGTTGAGGAGTTCAGCTTTTTGGGGTCCGACACCTTTTAAAAATTCAATTTTAGTATCGAAGAAACCACTCATATTCAGGGTTGATCTTCCTGCCAATCAAGCGTATTCAACATGTGCATGATATCATCCTGGATGAATTTGATTACAGGAGCCAGGGAATCGTTTTTGGTTGCTGTATTAAAATAAAGTGCGCCACGTAAAAAATGATTAACAGAATCTGTGACAAAAAATTGATATTGACTGGGAACTTCGCCACTTAAATTGGCAAGTACGGCTGTTTTTCCTCTGTCAGTTTCAAAAATATACTCATCAATAGCATAGGCTTTTATTTGATGTTTTGAAGTCAATCGATATGCTGTGCGCAAATAGTCTTTTAATGAGTCAACACTTTCATTTACGGGTTTGTATGACATAGTTATACTTGAACCTAGTGTAGGATAGAAAATGTCTATCCAATAGGGTTCTGAAATCCAGGAAGAATCAGGGAGTATTTTTGCATATTTGGAATATTCAAACGAATAGGGAAAGGTGTCTGGCAACATCTGGTACTCATTTTCCGGGAGAACGATACGGTTATATCCCTTTGGTTTAGGCAAATAGTCCGAATTACAGGATAAAATACCTCCCAGAATCAATAAAACAAACAGAAATTGGGATTTGATCACCTATTGCTTTTTATGCTTGATTAATACTCTTACTCTTTTAATTCTCCTTTGGTCTACGGAAACAACCGTAAACACGAAATTTTCGAAGGTTATTTGTTCTCCCGCTCTGGGAAGCTTTTCATTCAGTTCCAGAAGCAGGCCTCCGATTGATTCACTTTCGCCTTTTACATCTTCGAAGACTAACGGATCAGTTTCGGTCAATTTACAAAAATCGTGAAGAGTTGTCTTTCCTTCAAATACATACGTATTTTCATTCAGTTTATTGAAATTGATTTCGTCATCATCAAACTCATCATTGATTTCACCAACAATTTCTTCAATAATATCCTCCATGGTGATAATTCCGGAAGTACCGCCATACTCATCAGCTACAATGGCCATGTGCACCCGTTTTGCCTGAAAATCTTTGAGAAGTGTATCGATGTTTTTGGTTTCCGGCACAAAAAATCCAGGCCTCAGTAATTTTTGCCACTTAAAATCTTCTTCTTTATCAAGGTGAGGCAATAAATCTTTATTGTATAAAATGCCTTGAATGTTATCTATAGTTTCCTTATAAACAGGTATCCTGGAGAATCCACATTTATTGATTTTATCCATGAGCTCATGAAAGTCCATTTCCACATCAAAGGCAGTAATGTCAATTCTTGACTTCATTACCTGTTTTACAGTTAGTTGGCCGAAATTAACAATACCTTTCAGAATATCCTTTTCTTCTTTTGGAGTGTCTTCAGGAACAGTAATTTCAAGAGCTTTATTTAAATCTTCAATGCTAATCTGGTACCCCTCACTTTTAATTCTCTTTTCGATGATATTGGTCATAGACATTAATATCCAGGAAAATGGCTTTAACATAACATCGAAAAAAGAGATCATAGGCAGAGTGAACATGGCGAAGCTTATGTTTTTTTGATTCGCATAAATTTTCGGGACAACCTCTCCAAAGAACACAATTGCAAATGTTGTGACAAACGTCACCACTGCTACCACCTTTCCCACAGCTTCCTTTGTACCAAATATTTTCCATGAAATAAAAGTGGATAACGTTACAATGGCCACATTAATCAGGTTATTCAATATGAGAATTGTTGCAAGTAACCTCTTGGGTTTCGAAACCAGCTCATAAATTTTATGTTCAGTTGGTGTACCATCTTTAAGCTTAAACAGCTTTTTGCTGCTCAATGAAAAAAATGCTACCTCCGATCCACTTACAAGGCCTGAAAAAAGAAGCAGGAGCAATAGAATTAAAATGTTGATGGTAAAAAAGATGATAGATGATTCTCCATCAGCATTTTGCACTGCCAACAAAAACGGGAGAGGGTCGTCTAAACTTGTTTCCAATAATGAGTATTTAATATAACAAAACTAAAAAGGAAGATCGTCTAAATCATCATCTCCTGATTGTTGGATGTCCGGGTTGATGTCATTCTTTGACATTGCTGGTTCTCTTTGTGGAGATGGAGTGTCATCAGAAGATGAATAATCGTCACTTCTTCCTCCCAGTAACACCATACTTAGTCCCCTTATCCGCGTAGTAGTACGGCTATTGCCATCCTGATCCTGCCACGTCTCGTATTTTAGTTTACCTTCAATGTAAACGGATCTGCCCTTCTTTAAATATTGCTCGGCGATCTTGGCAAGCCCTTCCCAAAGTTCAATTCTGTGCCATTCGGTTTGAGTAACTCTTTCACCTGCCCGATTGGTATAAGATTCAGAAGTTGCCAGGCTAAAGTTAGCGACTGTAGCGCCATTGCTTAAATGCCTGATTTCCGGATCTGCACCAAGGTTCCCTACCAATATTACTTTGTTTACACTCGCCATCTTTTAAAAATTATTTTTTGCAAAAATATGAATGAAATTTAAAAGTAGTCAAATAATTTTTTCACGCAAAAACTTGTCGATCAAAATCGGTTTGGGTAACTGAAGTATCTCATCAAGTGAATAAAATTGATAGGAATAGTTCAATTTAATGTGTTCATACTGAGTCAAATTGAGGTCCAGGATAATGAAAAAGGAGTAGATGTCCTGGTGGCTCAAAACATGTTTTTTGTATTCGAAAATTTCGGAGATTGTAAGATCATTTACGGAAAGATTAATAAGAAAGTCATCGATAGATTCCTCCGGTTCAATCTTTTGCGGTTTTTCGATCAGATAGAATTCATAAAGTCCCTTCCAGATATTTTTTGTATCGCGTTTTTGGAAGATCATTTTGTTATCATACCGCAATATCCAGTAATAAAGAAACCTCTTGCTTCTCCTGATCTCCTTTTTATTTATCGGCAACTTATTTTGGAGGTTTTCTTCAAATGCAACGCATGAATCCGATACCGGACAAGCCTGGCAATTCGGGTTAGAAGGAGTACAAATAGTTGCTCCAAGGTCCATTATCGCATGATTGTATCCACCAGGATCATTTTTGTCTATAAGTTGATTAGTAATTTTTGCAATCTCTTTTTGAGTTGATCGTTCTGCAACGTTTTCACTTATTCCCATATACCTGGCCAAAACCCGCTGAACATTTCCATCAACAACACCATGTGGTTTGCTAAACGCCATCGAGGAAATGGCTGCAGCTGTATATGGACCAATCCCTGGGAGTTTTAATAAATCTGTATATTCAGTTGGAAAATCATGACCAGGTCTTTTGCAGATGATTTTTGCACACTTGTGAAGATTTCTCGCTCTGCTGTAGTATCCCAGTCCTTGCCAAAGCCGCAATACATCATCTTCTTTTGCATTTGCAAGCTCACAAATCTTGGGAAAACGATGAATAAACTTTTCATAGTAGGGAAGTCCCTGTTGGATCCTGGTTTGCTGCATAATTATTTCCGCTAACCATATTTTATAAGCATCGTCAATATTTCGCCAGGGTAAATCCCTTTTGTGGAATGCATACCATTTCATCAGATTTGATGTAAATGCACTGTTTTCCAATATTTTATAAATCAATTTTCAATATTTATTTTAAAATTAAAGATGAGCGTATAAATTTGCACCTCTAAAATTGAATTGACAAATATCTATTTTCATAAAAATTAAAACAAAGTGACTAAAGCAGAGGTAATTACTCAGATAGCTGACCAAACCGGAATTGACAAAGCAGATGTTCAGGAAACGGTTGAAGCATTTTTTAGTGTAGTAAAAAATTCGATGTCTCAGGGAGAGAATATTTATGTGAGGGGTTTTGGGAGTTTTATTAACAAGAAAAGAGCCAAAAAGGTAGCCAGAAATATTTCAAAAAATACTGCAATTGTTATTGATGAGCACTATGTGCCTAGCTTTAAACCATCAAAAGTTTTTGTAGAAAAAATTAAGAACAGTGATTTGGTAAAGAAATTTAACCAGAACGGTTAAATGAAAGTTGATCTGACTTTTACATGGTAAAAAACCGAATCATACTTTTTGTTCTTGCTTGCTCACTTATTACAATAATTTATTTTTTGCCTAGGGTTGTTGTTGAAGACAAAGAGGAAAAAGTTGAATTAAGTGAACCAGTAAATACCCAGGAGGAACATAGTACATTTCAAGGAAATTTATCAGATAGCTTACGTCTTGTCATTAATTCCCTAAAGGAGTCAATCGACAATAGCGAAAGTCCGGAAAAAAGCGTTATATTTGCGGACTCTTTAGCAAAAGCCTATAAAAATGCACTTTTTTATGACAGTGCAGCCATATATTTAGCTGATATAGCTGATGAAGTGGAAAGTAAAGAAAGGCTTAAAATTGCCGGAGATGCGTACTTTGAAGCATTTAATTTTGCCGTTTCTGAATCAAAAAGGAACTCGTCAGGTGAAAGGGCCAGGTACTATTATGATAAAGTCCTGGAAATTGATCCTAATGATCTCGATACTAAAGCCAATTTGGCTGTAACATATGTTACCAGCCAGTCACCTATGCAGGGAATTGGCATGTTGAGGGAAATTCTGGAGGTAGATCCAAGTCATGAGAGGGCTTTGTTTAACCTGGGGTTATTGTCCATTACATCCGGTCAGTTGGATAGAGCGGTGGAGAGGTTCAGCACATTGCTTGCAAACTATCCTGATCATTACGAAGCCAGACTCTATCTGGGCTATTGTTATATGGAACTCGGACAGGTGGAAAAAGCAAAAGCTGAATTCGAAAGAGTTATAGATTCAGATGCTGAGCAAACAATTAAGAATGCAGCAAGTGGTTATTTGGAATCGATTAATAATTAGATAAAAAATTAAAAATTATGCCTTGCGGTAAGAAAAGAAAAAGACATAAAATCGCTACTCACAAAAGAAAAAAGCGATTGAGAAAAAATCGACATAAGAAGAAGTAATATACGTACTTCTTCTTTTTATAATATTTGAGGGTAAGTTATTGTATAACCATTTAATATAAAAGGTTTGAGTTATGAATTAATCATCAATTCAACTCAGCATGGTTGTCGAATAGCCCTTTTAAGAGATAAAAACCTTATAGAATTTCATCATGATGAAAACGCCAACAAATTTAAAGTTGGTGATATCTATTTGGGTTCAGTAAAAAAAGTTGTTCCTGGACTTAATGCTGCATTTATAGATCTTGGGTATGAAAAAGACGCATTTCTACATTACCTGGATCTGGGGCCCCAGGTCAGCTCATTAAATAAATTTACCAAGCTTATTCGTGCAGGTAAGCCGTTATCTTCAACCCTGAAAAATTTCAGGAGCGAGCCTGACATTAACAAATTTGGTAAAATAAACCAGGTATTATCAAGGAACCAGCAAATTCTGGTTCAGGTAGTCAAAGAACCTATCTCCACAAAAGGGCCAAGATTGTCATGTGAGTTGTCATTGGCAGGAAGGTATTTAGTATTAGTGCCTTTTTCCAATACGATCAGTATCTCTAAAAAAGTCGTTAAAAGCGAAGAAAGAAAGAGACTTACGAGGCTAATTTCATCCATTAAGCCGGATAATTTCGGTGTGATCATTAGAACCGTTGCTGAGGGAAAGGACGTTGCAGAATTGGACAGAGACCTGAGAACTTTGGTCGACAACTGGAAGGCTGGTGTCCATGTTCTAAAAAAAGCAAAAACCAGAGATAAAGTGATCGGGGAAATGGGCCGCGTATCATCATTGCTCAGGGATATGCTAAATGAGTCATTTGACCAAGTGCTGGTAGATGACAAAGTTATTTTTGACGAGGTACGGGAATTCATCAAAAAAATTGCACCAGGCAAAGAGAAGCTCGTCAAGAAATACAACGGGAAGGCGAAGATTTTTGAGGCATTCAACATCGAAAAACAGCTGAAATCACTTTTTGGAAAATCTGTCTCCTTACCAACAGGCGGATACCTGATCATCGAACACACAGAAGCGCTTCACGTTATCGATGTAAATAGCGGAAACAAATCCAATTCGGAAGCTGACCAGGAAACTACGGCATTAAAAACGAATATTGAGGCTGGAAGAGAAATTGCAAGACAACTACAGCTAAGGGATATGGGTGGTATCATTGTAATCGACTTCATCGATATGAGGAGGCCTGAGAACAAGAAGATGCTGTATTCCAAGATGAAGGAGTTTATGTCTTCCGACAGGTCAAAGTACACTTTGCTGCCCCTTTCAAAATTTGGGTTGATGCAGATTACAAGGCAGAGAGTACGTCCGGAATTGAACATTACTACAACGGAAATATGCCCTTCATGTGGTGGATCCGGAAAGATCTCATCATCTATTCTTGTGGCTGACCAAATCGAGCGAGATTTGGAATATCTGGTAAAAAAACAAAATGAAAAAAATATTACGCTGACCCTGCATCCATATCTGCATTCTTTCTTTACCAAGGGAATATATTCTCAAAGAATGAAATGGTTCTTTAATTATGGACAATGGGTGAAGTTATTGCCAGATTCGTCGCTTCCGATAACTGACTATATGTTCAGTAATAAAATTGGGGAAGAAATTGAAATATAAAAGGGGTTTCAAAGCCCCTTTTTATATCATTTCAACAGTCTTATCGATAGCTGCTTTTACATTATTTCGTATTTCAAGAATATTGGCTTCCATCATATAGCATGGAGCAGTCACGATTTTATTTTTTGAATCCACTGCTATTTCCCGAATGGTCTTTTGAACTGACACAGCTCCTGTTTGATCAACACCTCCGCTAATTGCTCCAATGTCATAGGGTGATTTTTCTTCGGTAGTTCCAACAGTTAATTCTGCTCTGACACCTGTTCCTTCAAGGGCTTTAGCAATTACGGTTGGACCCATGCACAGGCCACAAACCGGTTTATTGGCCATTACCATCTCGACGATTGTTTTCCTTACTTCGTGATTGATTTCACCTGCTGGTCCTTCAAAGGCCCATTTGGTAAGATTTTTAGCTGCCCCAAAACCTCCGGGAAGGACAATCGCATCGACATCATTCACATCGAATTTGTCTAGGCTTTTGATTTTTCCTCTTGCGATCCTGGCAGCTTCAATCAGCACATTCCTTGTTTCGTTCATTTCGCTGCCGTCTAAATGATTGACAACATGATGCTGCTCGATGTTAGGGGCATAACACATTACTTCAGCATTATTTTCTTTGATGGCCAGAAGCGTAAAAACTGCTTCGTGAATTTCGCTGCCATCGTATACACCGCAACCTGATAAAATTACTCCTATTTGCATGGTTTGATGAAGTTTTGATAAGTCATCAAATTAGTAAAAATCAGACGGAATTACATGGCAGGAAGTGACAGATTTAAAAATGTGATCGTTCCTGGAAAATGGGATTTGGCGTTTGGTTTTCAAACCAAAATTCATAAACCGCATAGGAAATACAATCATAAAAAATCTTTTCTTCTACCTCCATACTGAAAATGCTATTTGGTGAAAGCCAGTTTTTGAACTTCACACTTTGTGTAAAAGGCAACTCACATAAACGCACATATTCGATTCCATTATCAAAATTGGGATGAACTTTATTTATCATATTACAAACCTTTTCTCTTTGTACAACACCTAAATATGAAGATCTGTTGTTAAGAATCTGTTAATTAAGAGTTATATTAATCTGACTGTTTGATTATTTTTAATAACTTTTCATTCCAAACAGATCCAAAATTCATACCAAATGGAATCCTTAATATCTGGCGGTGCCATACTTGCCTTTTTTTGTGCCTTTGTCATTTACAAAAAACCAGATAAAAAGGTGGCCGATAGATTGTTGTGTTTACTTTTATTGGTACTGACAATCAATTACCTGGTTAACATTTTTAGGATTTGGGATGCCAGGAATTTTGCTCCAAATGTCATTGGAACATCTGCAGCATTGATATTCGTTTATGGCCCGCTGATATACTTGTATATCCTTTCCTTTACAGGGAGGAAAAAAATTACCATAAAAAATTCATTCCAACATTTTATTCCATTTCTCATTTACGAGGTGTTCAATATCTATTATTTCACAAGCGATAATTTCAGGGAGCAGAACTACCTGGAACACGCTTACCTCAATCATCATTTTTTTTATTTCTATTTGGTGACAATTTTAAAAGGGCTCCATCCATTAATTTACCTCGCGATTACCCTAAACATTACTCTCCACCATAGCAGCTACATGAAAAAGAATTACTCTTTTGACAGTATTCATATGAATCTGAAATGGATGAGGTACCTGGTGGTAAGCATGTCGGTATTGGCTATTATTGCTGTTATCTTAAATGTTTTTAGGGTTGGCAAGCCTGAGACTATTTTTCATTTGGCAGGTGAAATAGTGATGGCCAGTGCAACGATCTGGATCTTTACAATCGGATATTATGGATTTAAAAAGACTCCGGTTTTTATAAATATAAAAAGCAACGAAAAACCTGCAGCTCAGGAAAAATACCAAAAAACCAAGATTGAGAATAATTATGCCGATGAGATCAGGAAGGCATTGTTAAAAAAGATGGAAGAAGAAAAGCCATTTCTGAATCCAAAATTGAATATTGCAGAATTGGCCGAAGAGATTAATTATCCAAGTTATCAGATTTCGCAAGTATTAAATGATAAGATGGGCATGACATTTTTTGATTTTGTCAATAATTATCGGATCCAGGAGATTAAAAGCAGAATGAGACAGGAAAACTTTGAGCAGCTTACTTTGCTGGGGAATGCTCTTGAAAGTGGTTTTAACTCCAAGGCATCATTCAATCGTATTTTTAAAAAATCTGTTGGGATGACGCCTTCCGAATATTACAAAAAGTATCATAATTGATTTTTCATGAGGGTTTACTTTTTTTTATTTTTTCTATTTATTCCTCTTGCTTCCTTCTCTCAATTTCTTGACAATGAGTATAGAGTGATGTTTTACAATGTTGAGAATTTGTTTGATACCATTGATGATCCACACAAAAATGATTTAGAGTTTACGCCGGAAGGAAGTAAAAAGTGGGATGCGCTAAAATATCATCACAAACTCAATGAAATTTACAAGGTGATCATTGCAATTGGTGAGTGGAATCCTCCATTAGTGGTGGGATTAGCCGAAGTTGAAAAGCTGGAAATTTTGGATGACCTGATCAATTTAACTCCTTTACACAAATTTCAATATCAGGCAATTTTAGAAGAATCCGACGATCAAAGAGGAATCGATGTTGGGTTAATCTATAGAAGTGACCATATTAAATATCTGAGTCATAAAAATATAAAGGTCCGAGAGAATTCCGGTAGGGGGATTTTATTGTTTACAGGAACAATTCGTGAAGATACCGTTCATTTTCTGGTCAATCACTGGCCCTCGAGAATTTCAGGGAAGGAACATTCTGAACCTTTCCGTTTGGAGTATAGTAAGGAGATGATCAATATCATCGATTCAATCTGCCATACTACCACAAACATGAAATTGGTTTTAATGGGAGATTTTAATGACACACCAACTGATTCAAGTATTACTCAAATTCTTCATCACAAATTTTTGAATAACCAGGGACAGCCGGAAAAGATAGTATTAAAATACGACAAGGATGAAAACCCGGGCACTACAGTTTATACTAATGTTTTTACCAATTGGTATTTGTTTGATCAGATCCTGATTTCTGATGGATTGATATCTGAAAAAGGTTTAAGGGTGTTTAAAAGTTCCTGGCTGATCAACTATGAGGGAAGGCCGGATAGAACTTATCTCGGAGATTATTACAATGGAGGCCTTAGCGATCATTTACCAGTTTATATTGATTTTTCTGTTCAAAAAAAACAGGAAGAAGGAAATTGAAATTTGTTTAAGATTGAATTGCTGCTCTTTTCTTTCTGCTTTCCGACAAATGATGTCTGGCGTCTTTTAATAGCTGAAAAAATGAATCCCGTTTAAACCCTAGTCGATGATTCTTCTCACTGATCCGGTAAATGACCTTCATTTGAAAAGCTATGTCTCTGTAAGCTTTCAGAAGTTTGTAATTGGGGTCGTACACGTGAGCCGGTTCTGAACTTACTCCGTTTAACTCCATTATTTTTAAGTTTTTTCCTTCATAAAGGTCTTCAATTGATTTTACTTTTAGATCAAATCTTCCATAGTAAAAGCCCGTAATGCTTTTGGCAATCTCATCAAATTGATCAATCAGCTTGTTATTGATTAGCCGTTCTCCGTTCAGAAAGGTCGTCCCGCGATTATGGTTGCCAATGGGCTCAAGCAATATTTTTTCTCCCTTTTCGGGAATGCAACCAAGCCGGGAAGAATACTTTTTTTTGAAATAGTCAAGATTGGAAAAAGCTCGCAATTCATTTGTTATTAACTGCTCCAATGTTCGGGTTCCATCTCCTGTTACATACAAAAACCCTTTTTGAACGATGCTGCTTATGTTTCCTTTTTCTTTATCGGGAAACCGGTAATAAAAAACCCCTATCTCGTTTTCGTATCCTATAAATTCCTGAATGATGAAGTCATCTTGTATTTGCTCAAAATATTTTTCAAGTGATTTTTCATCATCAATCATTTCAACACCTATTCCCCGTTCACCAATATCCGGCTTCGCTATCAATGGGTATGATAATTTTGAACCTTTAAGAATAGAAACTACTTCCTTGAATGATAACCCTTTTTTTATGAGTAGGGTTATTGGGATCCATTTTGGATTGATTTTCTTCAAAATTTTATATTTGGACTCTCCCATGATCCCACCATATTTCATACAGGGATTAGTCGTTGAAAAATAGCAAAGGGATTTAGCTCGAAGGGCCAGATAAAGCCCATAAAAGAGCATGGGAAAATAAAAAATATAGTAGGGCCAAAACTCGTAATTGAGCAATCGAATGATCTTAAATCTCAATCGCTGGCGTATAGTCATATTCCAATAAAAAGTATTAATTTTTATTTTTTTGAATCGTATATAAATTTTTATTCACGTTCGGTTCAATAATTATTCGGTATAACTTTTATATTTAATGAAACTAATTGGTAAAAACCTGATCAGTTTTTCAACGAAACATTCTTTTAATTTCAATTTTTAATATTAATTAAAATGCAATTAAAAAATTCGGCTTTACTAATAATTGACCAAATTAAATCGCTGGTGGAGCAATTGAGTGTTGATGAATATACGGCGTCACTGGATTTGCTATCTGGTAATTCAATTGGAAAGCATATCAGGCATGTGGTTGAATTTTTTGATTTGCTCGTTTCAATCTCTGAGGATAATATCATCAACTATGATGATAGAGATCGAGATGAAAAGATAGAAACTGACAAAATAATTTGTATTAATAAATTAAACTCCATTATATCCAAAATTAGTCTGCTAGACGCAAATCAACCCTTAACTCTTCAAGTATCCTATTCTACTGATGATGGAATGCCTATTGATGTTCAGACTTCCGTAAATCGCGAGTTAGCTTACAATATTGAGCATGCCATTCATCACATGGCCATTATCAAAATTGCAGTAATTACGGTCTTCCCAAATATTCGTCTGGCAGAAAATTTTGGAGTAGCCTACTCCACTATCCGGTACCAAAATGCAGGAAATTAAAGTTTAAAAATTGCTCTCAGGTATTTGAGCTTGTTTTTGAACGGCGGATATCTCAGATCCAAATCCAAATAATAAGGTTTTTTAACAATACTTTTTTTATGACTAAATGTATCAAAAGAATATTTACCATGATACTGACCTAATCCACTATTTCCTATTCCTCCTACTGGTAATTCCGGATTTCCAAAATGGAACATGGTATCATTGATCATGCCTCCTCCACATTGCAGGTTTTTAATAAAACCTTCCTGCTTCTTTTTGTTGGCTGAAAAATAGTAAGCAGCAAGTGGCTTTTCGAATTTATTGAGTAAATCTATCGTATCGTTCAAATTAGAAAAGGTAAGAATGGGGAGGATCGGGCCAAAGATTTCTTCATTCATCACTTCATCACTCCAATTCACATTGACCAGAAGTGTTGGAGAGATTTTCAGTTGTTCTTTATCAACCTGACCTCCATGAAAAACTTCTCCATTTGTTAAATATTTGACGAGGCGGAGAAAGTGATTATCATTTATGATTTTGCCAATGTCTTCGTGCTGAAGTGGTTCATTGCCATAAATATTCAGAATTCTTTCTTTCAACAATTGAACGAACTTATCAGCGATTTTTTCATGAACCAGTAAATAATCAGGAGCCACGCATGCCTGACCGGTATTCAGCATTTTTCCGAAAATCACTCTTTTGGCAGATATTTCCAGATTTGCATCCTCATCTACAATACAGGGGCTTTTTCCACCCAGTTCGAGTGTAACCGGGATCAATCTTTCTGCGGCTTTTTTCATGATAATTTTTCCAACTCGAGAGCTACCCGTGAAGAAAACGTAGTCGAGATCCTCATTCAGAATTTGTTGACTGATTTCCGCATCGCCTTGCACAACTTTGATATAATCTTCATCAAAGTATTTCACAAATAGTTTCTCCAGCAAATTGGAAGTATGTTGTGCCAACTCCGAAGGTTTTAGAATGACACAATTCCCTGTTGCAATGGCGCCAACCAATGGTGTGAGTGTAAGTAATACAGGAAAATTCCATGCTCCTATGATATATGCAACACCATACGGAACGGAATAGACATAGTGCCTGCTCGGAAAACTAACCCACGCAGCACTAACTCTTTTCTTTTCGACCCAGCTATTCAGATTTTTTAACGCAAAGTCTATTTCATCCAGAACCTGTGCGATCTCTGACCCAAAAGATTCATATTCTGACTTTCCCAGATCTTTTTTGAGTACATCAAAAAATAGTTCTTCGTTTTCCTTTAAAAGCCTTTTTAAAGTCTTCAATTGGCTCTTTCGAAACTTTGTGTCCAGTGTTTTGTGTGTAGAAAAAAAGAGCTTCTGATTTTTAATGATTTTTGCTACATCTATTACATCAATGTTGACCATACGGTTATTCCATCTTTTTTTGGTATAAATATTGGGTTTCCTACCTATATTCATATTGAATTTAAGAAAATACAGGGGAAAGAAATCGTTATTTGATTTAAATGTGGTGGAAATGATCGTCAGAAAAATATATTTTTTAACAGCGTTACTTCTAGCCGCAAGCTACGCGCAGGCTCAAAGTGAAATTGAAGGTGTTTGGAAGTCGGACAAAGGTGATTATATGATCAAAATCGCTTCTATGGGACCGGAATTTCAAGGGAGAATTGTCTGGATGAGAAATGAGAAAGACGAAAACGGTCAACAAAGGCTTGATATCAAAAATCCTGAAGCTAAGTTTAGGAAGTTACCAATTAAAGGTAGCAGAATTTTAAAGGACCTGAAATTTAATTCCTCATCAAAAACATGGGAAAGTGGGACGCTTTATATACCTGATGAGGGAAAAATATACCAGTGCACTGTCACAATCTCAGCTAATAAACTTGTCATTAATTATTCTAACGGTGGTAAATCTACCTGGTCGTGGACACGGCAAAGCTAAATTCATTATATTTATATACCACAGAAATAGTTTGACTTTCTGAATCCTATTAGCCTCAAATTTTGTTTATAGTATAGAGGTCTAACTATATCAATATAATGAATAATGTTCTTCAAAAGTATATGGAGAATCGTTTCAAGCCTGAGAAACGCAGTAAGAAAGAATCGCTTCTTCCATATGGTCCGGTAGTAACAATTTCGAGGATGTATGGGTGTCCTGCAAAAAGGATAGCTGCTATGCTCACATCAGCAATCAATCAGATCGTAGAGAATAACAAAAGCCAGGAAAAATGGACGCTGTTAGGAAAGGAAATTCTGGAGCAATCTGCCAAAGAGCTTCATTTAAAACCGGATCTAATCAAAGAAATAGCCAACACCCACGGACAAGGCTTGATCGATGATATTTTACTTTCTTTCACTAATAAATATTATCCGGGAGATATCAAAGTAAAGCATACAATTGGAGACATAATTAATGAATATGCTATCAGGGGTAAAGTAGTTATGGTAGGAAGAGGTGGTGTAGCATTGCTGAGGGATGTTAAAAAATCGGTACATATAAAAATCACGGCTCCTCTGGAATGGAGGATTAACGATGTAAGTAAACGTTATATGATCACATTGGATGAGGCGGAAAGGAGAATTAAAGAAATAGACCTGAAACGGGACCACCTCAGGAAGTTTTTTGCCGGTAAGAAAATTGATGACTCGGTTTTTGATATTATCTTCAACTATTATACCTGCACCGAAGAAGAGATTATATCTTGCACTATTAAACTGATGGAAAAACGCGATATGATCTAAAAAAAAGAGGCTGGAATAAACCAGCCCTTAATCCTTATAACTATAGAAAACCAAAATACACTTGAATTAATTTGATGAATGTTAATTCATTGTTGAATTGATTTAAGATTAATTACGTCGTTTGGCTTGTTTTGGTTCAAATTAAGTCTTTATTTTTTAACTTTTTCTGACAGACTTTTCTACTTTTGATTGTCGAAGCGCTGCAACCACTTTTACATTATTTATTTAGATTAATTGTTATTTAGTTAGTGAAAACTGCTGATTTACAATAATAAGTAGTATATTTAATCACCTTGATCAGTAGCATTTTTTATTTTATTGACTTAGGTCAAGCCACAATTGCCAAACCCTATGAATGATAAGACCCTAAAACAGGCGCGGTCTAAAATATTGAAATTTTGTACATATCGGGAGCGTGCCACCAAAGAAGTAACCAACAAATTGGAATTATTAGAATTAGACCCAAAATCAATTGAAATTCTTGTAAAGGAACTGAAGGAAGAAGGATTTTTGGATGATCTGCGTTTTTCAAAAATTTTTGCCGGGAGCAAGTTCAGGTTAAAAAAATGGGGGAAATTAAAGATTAAGCGAGAGTTGAGGCTGAAAGACATACCTGAAGATTATATCCTGGAAGGCCTGGCAGAAATTGAGGGCCAGGCATATCTGGAAACACTCGAGAATTTGGCTTATCAAAAATATCGTACGGTCAAGGATGCCAACCTTTATATAAAAAAAAATAAAGTCGCCTCTTTTTTGGTTAGCAAGGGTTATGAGTCCGAGTTGGTTTGGGGGATTTTAAATAAGATTTAATTCATAAAACTCTAAGACATTCCGAAGTTTCATTCAAGTTTTGAAACTTTTTCTGCAAATTTGGTCTACTTATTTTCGCTACGATCAAGTTTGACATTAATTTCTGCCTGGTTTGAAGAGTATAATTGTTGCATCAGCCAATCCCGTAAAGATTAAAAGTACAAAAACAGCTTTTGAACAGGTTTTTCCAAATGAAAATTTTCAGATAAGTGGCACAGAATCACCTTCGGGAGTTTCACTTCAGCCCATGTCCGAAGAGGAAACATTAGCCGGAGCCCTGAATAGATTGGAATTCATTAAAAAATATCAGAATACGGCCGATTTTTTTGTTAGTATTGAAGGAGGGGTGAGAGAGTCCAGAGGATTTTATGAAGCCTTTGCCTGGATAATTGTACAAAGCAAAAAACTGACTGGAAAAGCGCAGACAGCGTCTTTTACTTTGCCACGGCAAATAAATGGTTTGATCGATCAGGGGCTTGAACTTGGACATGCAGATGACAAAATTTTTAAAAGAAAGGATTCAAAAACAAAAAATGGTTCGGTAGGTATTCTGACCAAAAATTTAATTGATAGAACCGAATATTATCGACATGCCATTGTGCTGGCTTTGATACCTTTTATGAATTCAGACCTTTATAAAGCATAATGGCTAAACGGAAAACAGCATTTTTTTGTCAAGCATGTGGTGCAGAATCAGCAAAATGGATAGGAAAGTGCCCCCATTGTGGTGAATGGAATACTTATGTGGAGGAAGTGATTGACCAAGGCAAAGACGAAGTTTGGTCTTTGAAAGTTGATACTACAGTGGAGAAAAACAAACCCTTAAAGCTTGGTGAAATCAAGTCAGGCGGTGATCGACGGAAAAGCTCAGGAGATGCTGAATTGGACAGAGTGCTAGGGGGAGGAATTGTAGAAGGTTCTTTGGTATTGATCGGTGGAGAACCCGGAATTGGAAAGTCAACTTTATTATTGCAGGTTTCTCTTCAACTGAATTACGAAAGAATATTGTATATATCCGGTGAGGAGAGCTTACAGCAAATCAAAATGCGAGCTGAAAGAATGCAGGGAAATTCTGACAACCTCTATTTACTAGCCGAGACATCCCTCGAAAAAATATTCGATCAAATCAAAAATATTCAACCAGACATTCTGGTCGTGGACTCCATTCAAACAGTTTTTTCAAATTCTTTGGAGGCAACTCCCGGAAGCATTTCACAGGTGAGGTATTGCACAGGCGTCTTGATAAAATTTGCCAAGCAATCGAATGTTCCTGTCTTCATAATTGGACACATCACAAAAGATGGAAGCCTGGCAGGACCAAAGATTTTGGAGCACATGGTTGATACGGTCATCCATTTTGAGGGTGATCGTCATCATGCTTACCGAATATTGAGGACAACGAAGAACAGGTTTGGCTCAACTTCCGAACTTGGTATTTATGAAATGAATGCTGCGGGACTGAGACAGGTATCCAATCCATCAGAGATCTTGATCTCACAGAGGGATTCTTATAGCAGCGGTGTAGCTATTGGGGCAACTGTGGAGGGAAACAGACCATTGCTGATCGAGATCCAGTCTCTCGTCAGCTCAGCAACTTATGGAACTCCGCAACGGGTGAGTACCGGTTTTGACCTGAAGAGATTAAATATGCTTCTGGCAGTACTTGAAAAACGAGCTGGTTTCAGATTAGCTTCACAAGATGTATTTTTAAATATAGCAGGTGGATTAAAAGTGGATGATCCGGCCATTGACCTGGCAGTTGGGCTGTCAATTATTTCTTCCTTCAATGAAATTGAGATACCGACCGATTATTGCTTTGCGGCTGAGATTGGTTTGAGTGGGGAGATCAGGGCGGTAAATAAAATTGAATCAAGGATAGCAGAAGCGGAAAAATTGGGTTTTGACAAAATTATCATTTCGAAATTCAATAAAATTTCATCAAACAACCGGACAAAAATAAAAGTGATGCAATTCGGTAAATTGCACGAGATTATTTCTGAACTAATGGGATAATTATGAAGCTAAAAGTACCACATACACTGGTTTTGTTGTTTTTTATGATGGTATTGGGGTTGATCCTGACCTATATTTTACCTTCCGGAACTTTTGAAACGGTTGAAGAACATCACAGGGAAAAGGTAGTAGCAGGTACTTATCATACAGTAGAAAAGGAATATCTGGAACCCTGGGAATTGTTGACTGTTCTGCCGCGTGCTTTTGCAGATAGCCAGGCAATCATATTTTTCATTTTCATCATTGGTGGTGCACTATCAGTTATCAAATCAACCGGTGTGATCGATGCAGTGCTTGGCAAACTGCTGAACAGGTTTGGTTCTAAGCCACAGGTATTGATTTTTGCCGGCATGTTCATATTTGCGGTAGGTTCCAGTACCCTGGGAATGGCAGAAGAATACTTGCCATTCATTTCAGTTTTGATTGTGCTTTGTGCCGCACTAAAACTCGATACTCTTTCGGCTGTTGGAATTATGGTAGTAGGGTATGGGATTGGATATGGAACCGCTACAATCAATCCCTTTACAGTCCTGATCGCCCAGGACATTGCTGAGGTGAGGCCGACATCCGGATTGTGGTACCGGCTCGTACTTTTGTTACCATTTTTCCTGGTCGGGTTTTTTCATGTTAAAAAATATGCAATGAATGTGTGGAAGCAGTCAATTGCTGTTGAGGTTGAAGAGAAAGAAGTCTATCAGTATCCGGAATTGACCAAAACCCATATTCTGATATTGATCATCACTTTTTTTGCGATTGCTTTGATCGTTTTTGGTATATCGGAGTTATCCGGATGGGGATGGTACCTGATCGAATTAGGGGCAGTATTTTTTGGATTAACAATTGTCGTCGCTATAATCGGTAGGCTGAATATCAATGAAGTAGCAATAAAATTTGCGGAAGGAGCTACTGAGTTGACTACTACTGCGTTGCTAATTGGATTTGCCCGATCTATTGCGTTGATCCTCGAGGATGGATTGGTTTTACATACAATTGTACATTATTTGTCCATTCCACTACAACAGACAGGACCGCATATTGCCTCTGTTGGGATGTACCTGATACAAAGTATGCTCAACTTTTTTATTCCATCCGGTAGCGGGCAGGCATATGTCACCATGCCGCTTATGGCGCCAATAGGCGATCTTACCGGTGTGACCAGGCAGACCAGTGTATTGGCCTATCAAATGGGTGATGGTTTCATGAACATGATTGTTCCTACAAATGCCGTACTGATGGGAATTTTAGGAATTGCTAAAATTCCGTACGGCAAATGGTTTAAATTTGTCTTCCCACTCATTCTAAAGTTCATCGCAATTGGTTCCATAGCACTGATCGTAGCTGTATTTATTGAATACAATTAAAAGCCAATTTCTTAAAATTAAAGTCATTCTTTGACATTCATCAGGTAGTAAAAGAAATAAAAGTGGCTAAATTTACCCTTCATTTGAGAAACCATAAACAATGTAAATAATGGATTACAGAATTGAACATGACACCATGGGCGAAGTGAAAGTGCCTGCGGACAAATACTGGGGAGCACAGACGGAGAGATCGAGAAACAACTTTAAAATTGGCCCTGAAGCAAGTATGCCAAATGAGATTATTAAGGCATTTGCATACCTGAAGAAAGCTGCTGCTCATGCAAATACAGAGCTGGGTGTTTTGGCAGCAGAAAAGCGGGATTTGATCTCAAAAGCATGTGATGAAATTCTGGAGGGAAAGCTCGACGATCAATTTCCTTTGGTAATCTGGCAAACGGGTTCTGGTACTCAATCAAATATGAATTCCAATGAAGTTATTGCCAACAGGGGTCATGTTTTATCAGGAGGAAAGCTTACGGATGAAAAAAAGGCACTTCACCCTAATGATGATGTGAATAAGTCACAGTCTTCCAATGATACGTTTCCTACGGCCATGCACATTGCAGCCTATAAGCAAGTAGAGGAAGTCACCCTTCCGGGAATGAAAAAACTCCGAGACACATTGGCCACAAAGTCTAAAGAATTTAATGAAATTGTTAAAACCGGACGTACTCATTTCATGGATGCGACGCCATTGACCCTTGGACAGGAGTTTTCAGGATATGTTCAGCAAATTGACAATTCCATGCGGGCCATTAAAAATGCTTTGATAATGGTAAAAGAGCTTGCTTTGGGTGGGACCGCGGTCGGAACCGGACTTAACACACCCAAGGGTTACGATGTTTTAGTGGCGAAAAAGATTGCAGAATTTACCGGGTTGCCATTTGTTACAGCTCCAAATAAATTTGAAGCTCTGGCAGCACATGATGCCATGGTAGAATTGTCAGGAGCTTTAAAAAGAGCAGCAGTTTCATTGATGAAAATCGGAAATGACATTCGGATGTTAAGCTCCGGACCAAGATGTGGAATAGGGGAAATCATTATTCCTGATAATGAGCCCGGATCTTCTATCATGCCTGGCAAAGTAAATCCCACACAGCCTGAAGCATTGACAATGGTGAGCGCACAAGTAATTGGAAATGATATGGCAGTTTCTGTCGCCGGTTCAAATGGTCATTTTGAATTGAATGTATTCAAGCCGGTAATTGCCTCTAATGTCCTTCAATCTGCTCGATTAATAGGTGATGCTTGTGTGTCTTTTAACGATAAATGTGCAGCTGGAATTCAGCCCAACTATGAGATCATTGAAAAGCACCTGGAAAATTCTTTGATGCTTGTGACCGCTTTGAATCCACACATCGGCTATGAAAATGCCGCTAAGATTGCAAAGAAAGCTCACAAGGAAGGAAAGACCCTGAGAGAGGCTGCGATGGAATTGGGACTTCTTACAAATGAACAATTTGACCAGTGGGTGGTGCCCAAAAACATGACAGGCAGCTTAAAATAGTACAATTATTTATTTGACTTTTTTAAATATATTTTTGTACATTGGGAGGTAATTTTTAACTAGAACAATTATAAAAGGACTTAAAATGAAAAAGTTAGCGGTTGTATTGATACTTTTTATTTGTGTTACTGCTGTCAATCAAGCCCACGCACAATTATCAAAGGATGAGAAAAAGGAGTGGAAGAAGAAATTGAAAAAAATGACTCCGGAGCAGTTCAAGAGAATGTACGACGAGAATGCCAGTTTGAAAAGCGAGCTTAGCAGCGCACAAGGTCAGTTATCTAGCATTCAGGCGCGTTTAAGCGAAAAAGATGCAAAAATTGCTGAGATGACCCAACAGCTTCGCGAAGCAGAAGCAAAAGTTAACAATGCTCAGCGAGCTATTGCACAGGCACAGGAACAAGCTGCTCAAAATACAGGAAGTTCAGTTTCTGAAGATGGAGTAGTTTTTAAGGTGCAGATTGGAGCATTCAGAAACAAAGATCTTTCCAAATATTTCGAAAATCATGAAAACTTTGGTGGCGAAGTAGGTGATGACGGAGTACAGAAAATAACATTAGGGATTTTCCGTGATTACTGGGAAGCCGATACCTTCAAAAAATACCTTCGTGAAATGGGAGTAAATGATGCATGGATCGTTCCTTACAAAGATGGAACAAGGGTAGAAATGAAGGATGTTTTGGAAGGTGTTATTTAAAAGAAATCTAAAGAATTAATGATAAAAGGCCGTTGAAAACGGCCTTTTTTGTTTTAATCATGATTTTGCTTTTTCCCATCCACCACCACCGGGAGTTTCAATAATAATCTTGTCGCCATTTTCCAGCACACTTCCGTCAATTCCGTCAAGTTCTACTTTTTCACCACCCTTCCTGATAATGTATTGCTTCCCGGTTTTTCCGGGATTACCTCCTTTCATTCCAAATGGTTTCTCTTTTCTGTGTTGTGATAAAATTGAGAGATTAATCTTTTCCAGAAATGTTAATTCCCTGATCACCCCATCGCCTCCTTTCCATTTTCCATCTCCACCGGAACCTTTCCTTATTTCCATTCTATCCAATCGAACAGGATAGCGAAATTCTATGATCTCAGGATCTGTAATTCTTGTATTGGTCATATGCTGATGAACTCCTGATGTGCCATGGAAGCCATCTCCCGCTCCAGTGCCTCCACAAATCGTTTCATAAAACCCGAATTCATCATTGCCAAAGATCAGGTTGTTCATGGTTCCCTGACTGCAAGCGGCCAGGTTTAGTGCTTTTATCAATGTATCAACAATTCTTTGACTTACCTCCGTGTTACCTCCAACCACCGCCGGACAATTTTGGGGATCGTCTGAAAATCCAGGATTGAGAAAAGATCCCTCAGGAACATTAATATTTATATGCTCCATGATGCCCTCATTGAGCGGGATGTTTTCTTTAACCATCAATCTCAGAACATAAATAATTGCGCTGTTTACAATTGCATAGGTCGCGTTTAAATTTCCTGGATGAACTGGTGACGATCCGGAAAAATCAATTGAAATCCCTTTGGGATCCTTTATGATTTCTACCTGCAATGTTGTTCCGTCGTCAAGCTGTTCAGTTGCCTTCCATTCGTTTGCTGGGAGTTTTTTAAATGAGTTTATCACACATTGAGCAGCATATTCCTGCAGTTTTTTCATGTACGAATGGATGGTTTCAATTCCAAATTGAACAGTTAATTTCTTCAATTCTCCAACACCTGAATGAATTGATGCCAATGCGCCATTTAGATCAGCGATGTTTTCTTCTATTGATCTGCTGGGATAAGGATCAGATTTTAATAATCTCTTAATTTCTTTCCAGTGTTCTTTTCCATCATTGATTAAATAGGCAGGTTCAATGACAATTCCTTCTTCTGAGAGCCTTTTGGCATCAGGAGGCATGGACCCGGGTGTCTTACCTCCAATTTCTGCATGATGAGCCCGGTTTGCCACATAACCTATTAATTGTCCGGCATCATCAAATGCACCTCCGATTAAAGTTATGTCTGGAAGGTGGCTTCCTCCATAACCCGGATGATTGGTAATAACCACATCGTTAGGGCCGATTTTCATCTTTTCGATTACAGAACGCACACATACTCCCAGACTGCCCAGGTGGACGGGTATATGAGGAGCATTAGCTACCAGAAATCCATCCTTATCCAGGACTGCACACGAAAAATCCAGACGCTCCTTAACGTTCACGGAAAAGGAAGATCGTTGAAGAATGGCTCCCATATCTTCAGCAATGGCCTTAAATCGATTCGTGAAGAGCTCAAGGTTTGCGTATTCATTCGCAGTTGAAGCAAGGGTTATTGTTTCCTCTACCTGATTTAGAATGGCATTTTTGCCTTCTTTAAGAATTAATTTCCAATCTTCATCCACAAATACGGTTGAGTTTTGGCTTAGCAATAATGCCGGTCCCTTGATGACCGCTCCCTCAGTAAGGCCCTCCCAAACAAACGCCGGGATTTCCTTCCAGTCTGTTTGGATAAATGATCTTACTTGCCGGTCGGGCTGTGGTTTGTATTCTTCTATTTCTTTCTTCTCATGTTTTTCCTCGTCAATTCTTCCTGCGACAACTATCTTAAGAGATTCAACTTCAATGGTTTCATTGTCCAGCCAGTGCCCGTATATTTTTTCATATTTTTCTTTGAACAGACCTTCTATGGAATCCGGATCTTTGTAATCGACCTCAAGACAATTTTCCTGTCCCCTGAATCGCATCATTACTTGCTTGAGCTTTACAAAACAATCCTTTTCTAAAAAATTCTCCTGCTTTAATTTGTGGATAGCATCCTTTTCCAGTTCATTGAATTGCCCATCAACATAGCTGATAATTTCTGATAAAGGTTTCAAGATTTGTTTTTGAGAAAACCGTTCTATATCAGCCATTCCCATTCCAAGGGCGCTTAATAAACCTGCATCAAACGGAACAATAATGGATTTAATATTTAATAATTCAGCGAGTGAACAGGCATTTTGGCCACCTGCTCCACCGAAAGCCAGAAGGGTAAAATCCTTTGGATCATGTCCTTTTCGTAATGAGATCTTTCGTATGGCATCGGCCATTTTTTCGTTGGCGATCTGTATAAATCCTTTCAGAATGTCCTCATCACTTTGATCTTTTGGTAACTTATTTTTAATAGCATTAAATGCTTGCTGGGCAGCATTTTTATTTAGAGGTATCCCAAAACTGTTTTCATCCAATCGACCGAGTAAAAGATTGACATCCGTAATCGCCAGGGGCCCTCCTGCTCCGTAGCATGCCGGGCCGGGACTTGCACCAGCGCTTTCGGGACCTACTGTCATCTTATAACCGTCAAAATCACAAATTGATCCACCTCCTGCAGCAACGGTCTCGATCGAAAGGACCGGACTGAAAATTGGGATCCGGTCAATTTCTGATTCAAATTGGTAATCCAACTTTCCATCAATTCTGGAAACATCCGTGCTGGTACCGCCCATGTCAAAAGTGATGATCTTTTTATGCCCCAGGCTCTCAGCAATCTTTGCGGCCCCAACTACTCCACCGGCTGGTCCACTAAGGAGACTTTCTTTTGCCAGAAATAAATTGGCATCAACTAATCCCCCATAACTGGTCATGATTTTCAGGGACCCGTTCTTAAGGATTTTTTTTACAGAATTCAAATAATTCAGTATGACCAGGTCAAGGTATGCATTGACAATGCCGGTTTGTGTGCGGGGAAGGAATTTTATTTCTCTGGCCATCTCGGAAGAAATGCTGATGAATTGGAAGCCTTCAATTTGGAGTCGTTCCCTCAATTTGCGTTCATGGGTATCATTTTGATAGCTGTTGATCAAAGCAATGGCAATGGTTTCAGGATTGATTTTCTTTACTTTTTCAATGCAATCCAGAATGGAGTTTTCATCCAGCGGTTTTAAAATGTTTCCATATCTATCCATTCGCTCATCAACTTCAATGACATTTGAGTATAAAGGCTGGTTCTTGACAACATTCAAAGCGAATATATCAGGCCGTTGCTGGCTTCCAATTTCGATCAGATCCCTGAAACCTTTTGTAATGATCAGGCAGACTTTTGCACCTTTTCTTTCAAGCAGGGCATTGGTTCCTTTGGTTGTTCCCAGGCGAACATCTATTTCCGGCAGTTCATTTTCCAGGCCGGTTTCAGTTGCAATGCGGGCCGCTAAGACCGGAGCTTCCTCAAAGGCTGTGATCTCAAATTCATCACCTTCACTTATTTTGAAATCTGGTTGTTCAGCAAAACAAATGGTTTGATCAGAAGGCTCGAATTGATGAATGATACTAAGATCTTTGTTTTTCAATAATCTAAAATGGTATCCTTTTAAAATATCAGATTTTAGGTTCCAATTAGTGGAGATTTGATAGGAATCATCAAAATTTTTCTTCAAAATTTTTCCTCGAAGCGAACTGCTGCTTAATACTTTGATCCGCTTAAGCTCATTTTGAGGTGATTCGGAAAGACAATCCGTAAAGGTTCCTCCTGTGTCCACCCAGATTTTGTAAGAATTATTTTTCACACAAGAATTTTTGTTCCGGTTTCTATGAATCACAAAAATATAGAATGCGTATTTAAAAATACTATGTAGTGATTTAGTAAGTGTATTAATTACTCTTTATTCAAAAAAATAGACAATATGTTGTTTTATTTGTAATGAAAGTTCTATTTTTGCATGGTCAAAACAACGAAACTAATAGATCATTAACATTTTATTAAATTACAATTAATATGAGTTCGTCACCAAATCAAAAAATTGAACAAGCATGTGAAGATGCCTTAGTAAAAATCAAACAAATCGGAGCAGATGACTTTAACGATGTGGAATCCAAGCTGGAATACGTTATCGGAAGTTATCGATTTGACCAAAATCCGGTTGGGCTTTATGAAATCGGCGCTATGGCCTTGACCAAATTGAAAAAATACAAGGAGAAAAAGCCCAGACAAGTTTCCAAAAAGCTAATTGATGAATTGGAAAAGGCTATTGCAACTGCCTAAAGATTTAAACCGGGTTCTTCCCGGTTTTTTTATGACTAAAAATCAACGCCATTGTAATGGTAAAATACAACCCTATTATTAAAGTCAGGCCTGAGCATAAGAGCATTTTTATTTTTCAATTATTTTTAAAATTCCCTTATCAAAAGTTAGCAATTTATTTGATTCAGCAGACTGAAAGTACCCTATAAGAAGAGCATCAGAATAATCAATATTGTTATCCGAATACAATTCCAATGATTTTAAAATGACTTTTTTCTTTGTCAGAAGTATATTTGGATAGAGTAACAAGTTCTCCAAAACTTCTTTTATTTCTTTTCTCTGAATAGAATAAACCTTTTCAAGTACATAAACTACTTCAGCAACAATGAAGTCATGAATAAAAACCTCATCGTTTTCAATAGATGTTTTAGCGATTAAGAACTGCTCTTCAATATCGTTTAGGAGATATCTTAATATGTAATTCGCATCAGAAATTACCATGCTTATCTCTAGCTATTTTCTCCCAGGCGAATTTTTCTTGCTTTTGCTTGCTAGGATCTGCATAAGCATGAAGTTTTCCCGCTACATTAATTATTGCTTTTGGTTTTCTATCTGAGGATCTTGATTTTATGTCTATTACAAAATTAAATTTAAGTAAGAGCTTTTTAAGAAAGTTGACATTCTTTTTGGTATCGACGGTAACCACCAATGTTTCCATAGTCTAATTTAGCACTAGATTAAAATGATTGATTTTATTCGAAACTACGAAATTTTTACTTAATAGTTAATCGAGATTATTAATGCCATAAATGATTTTATACCAGAGTCTGCAAAGTCGATCGCATGTCATTAATTGGAGGGAACGACACTGTCAATTATACTGCACATAATTCTCCCATTTTTCCAGTACAGCAACAAAGTCCTCTGGCAGCTCCGAATCAAATTGTATTTTTTCTTTTGTAATGGGGTGAATAAAGCCCAATGACTTTGCGTGCAGTGCTTGCCTTGGGATCAACTTAAAACAGTTTTCAACAAAGGCTTTGTATTTGGAAAACTGGGTTCCCTTCAATACCTGGTCACCTCCGTATGTAGCATCATTAAAAAGCGGATGACCAATGTATTTCATATGTGCGCGGATCTGGTGTGTTCGTCCTGTCTCAAGATTGCACTGGATCAGTGAGATATAACGGAGATTCTGAATGGTTTTATAATGGGTGATGGCTGTTCTTCCAAAATCTCCATCAGGAAAAGCGGTTGTTACACGCCTGTCTTTTAAGCTTCTTCCCAGATTGACATTGATGGTCCCGTCTGATGGATTGGGCTCCCCCCACACCAGGGCATAATACGTCCTCTCAATGCTGTGATCAAAAAACTGTTTGGCTAATCCGTTTATCACATCCTCAGTTTTGGCTATAACAAGAAGTCCCGAAGTGTCTTTATCAATCCGGTGGACTAGTCCTGGTCGACCTTCATTTCCCTTCATTTCCGGTAGGTTTTTAAAATGATACGTCAATGCATTAACCAGGGTGCCTGTCCAGTTTTGATAGGCGGGGTGAACCACCATACCTGCCGGTTTGTTAACAACCAGCAGATACTCATCTTCAAAAACGATATCTAAAGAAATGTTTTCCGGGATGACTTCAGTATCCCTGGGTGGTTCCGGAAAAGAGATGATTATTTCATCTTTTGGCCTGACCTTATAATTGGGTTTGACATCCTGATCATTAACCTTTACAAACCCATCTTTGATCCCTGACTGGATCTTGTTTCGGGTTACATTTGGCAGGCGGTCCATCAGGAATTTATCAATCCTCAGCAAGTTTTGTTTGGTATCAACCACTATCCGGTGATGCTCAAAAAGCTCATCATCTTGATCTTCATTTTCCAATTCCTTATCAAAATCCGTCATTTTTTCTTAAATAAATCTTCGCAAACTCAATAGTTGTCCCAACTGAGCTGACGCATTTAAGAATTTTAACCTGCAAAAAACACCGATATTCCCCTTTTGAAAGGGGTGAAGGGGTATGTTAAATCTAAAAGATCGTTTTTTCAGGTTAAAATTCGACATTCTGAAATGTGTTTTTGTATATGCATTCACCTTGTTGTCCAAACAAATGCTTCCGTTTGCCAAAAATGTTTCTTTAAATTGTGCCAAATCTCCCAAATAATGTTTGAATTACAAAAGCCAACTGAAATTCAGGAATTAAAAAATGAATTGCTTACTCAAAAAGAAGTACGGCTTTTCATCAAACGGGAGGATCAGATCGACCCTTGTATCTCTGGGAATAAGTTCCGCAAGCTGAAATATAATTTCCTCAAAGCGGAGGAACTAGGATATAAAACAATCCTGACATTTGGAGGGGCATATTCCAATCATATTCATGCTTTGGCTTATGCAGGAAATAAATATAGTTTTCAGACGATTGGTATAATAAGAGGGGAACGAATTGAGCCTTTAAATCCGACGCTGAAGGATTCTGTGGAATATGGAATGAGACTGGAATATATCTCACGAGAACATTTTCGAAAAAAAGATGACGATGAATTCATTCATGCATTAAAAGATAAGTTTGGTGTGGTATTTATTGTGCCAGAGGGTGGTTCGAATACATTGGCTGTAGAGGGATGTGAGGAAATCATCGATGAGATCGATATGGATTTTGATATTATTTGTTGCTCTTGTGGAACGGGGGGAACTCTTGCCGGGATTATCAGTGGATTGAAAGGAGACAAAAAAGTTTTGGGATTTCCAGTCTTGAAAGGAGGTGAATTTTTAAAAAAAGAAATAGACAAACTGATTTTGGAAAGAAACTCAAGAACATGGGGTAACTGGGAGTTGATCACTGATTATCATTTTGGGGGCTATGCTAAATACAACTGGGACCTGGCGTCATTCATCAATAAATTCAAAATGGATTTCAGAGTTCAACTCGATCCTGTTTACACAGGAAAAATGATGTTTGGAATATTTGATCTGTTGGAAAAGGACTTTTTTAAAAAAGGATCAACCCTTCTCGCGATTCATACCGGTGGATTGCAGGGGATCAGGGGATTTAATGAGAGATTTGGGGAATTAATTAAATAGTTATTGGTTATTGAGTTAATAAGTTATTGGTCAAATAAATGTCCAAAGATTCAACCTTCAAGACCAGACAAGAGTAGAAATTCCCAGATTTATTCCAGGATCTCCATGAAGTATCTCGCAAAGTATTTTGAAGGAATTCGCATAATTTAAAGCTTTTTAATGGCCTCATTAAAAGCAAAATCCGATATATCCTGAATATTTTCAAAATGAAATTACTCAGGATATACCAAGTCAAAAGTTTAAAAGTAATTATTCGTTATCTGCATCAGCAATTTCTTCTGTTTCCATTATATAGGATAGATCTGGTCTGAACCAGCCATCAATTTTTTCAGTTTTGTAAAAATATTGTGCTGTTTCTTCCCACAATTTTTTACCGTCTTCACCTGTAGTTTTCCATGTATTTTGTTCCTGGGTATAAAAATCTACCGGACTTTTTGCCCACATGTGAAAGACAATGAAGGGTCCATCAAATCCAAAACCACTGGTATACGTCGTATAGCCGGACTCTATGTTGTATTTTTCATATAGCTCTACCCATTTGTTTGATACTGACTTGACGGCGTCCCAATGTTTCTCCTCGAAGTAGCAAAAAAACCAAACCCGATAACTATTGTCACCTTCCTGAAGCTTTTCAGCTTTGTAAGACAAGCCAGGATGATAATAGACAATTTTATCTGAATGAGACAGATAGGCATCATTAAATCCCTTCCAGATGTTTTCCCATTCATCGTCGCTTAATTTTTCTTTCAGGGCATCAAAAGGATTTTTATCAAGGTCTGCAAAGCTTTCAATGAAATTCACATACAAATAATCTCCATCCGATTGTGTAAAAGCAAAATATTCTAAATCCTGAATGCTATTTTCCTTTAAAAGGGTGCTTAGGTTTTTTGCGGTTTCTTCGTAGTCCGAAGCAGCAGAGGGCAAGACATGATCTGTGTGGATCAACAGCATTTGAGGTTTGGCTTCCTCATCTTGTGCAACTGATTGGTTGGAAATCATGCATACTATAAGCATGATCGCCATGATTGTGGTAAACTTTTTCATCTTGATAATTTGTGTATAGGTGTCTATTCAATTTACCGCTTAAATAGTTAATAATCAATTAATTATGAACTAAACATAATGACAGGATAAAGCCGTCTGACATTTTTTAAACTAATGTTTAAATTCTAACTTCAGGATTCTGTCGATTTTCAATATTTTTCTTTGGTCTATTAAAGAGCCTTAACCAATCTGTTGATTATATACTTGCCGGTTTATTCTATAAAATATAAACCCAGATTATTATTGTTAAACTGGTTAACTGTTATCACACACGTTAATGGTGGTAATTTTTCATGTGTAGTAACTACTTCGTTTGGAGGAGGATCAATTGGTTGGATACCCAATTCAAAATCTTGATCCCTGGTACTTATTTTAAATAATGGATAATCACCAGATTTATTGAGTTCGAAGTTTTTATATTCGGAAATTTCATCGGGTTGCAATGAACCAAAATTATGTTGACTTGCACCATGTTCTGCATAAACATTCTCAAAAATAAATGGCGTATCATTTTTAATTCGGAGAAAATAAAAATGGATATCATCATTGTCTGTTTGATCAATTTCTTTTTCGCAAGATTGTATAACAAGAGAGATGATAATTAATAGTACTATTTTCTTCATAGTCAGGTGTAATATATCATATGACCCATTGTCATGGCGAATGGTTGTATTATTTGAATTCTCTTACAAAGAGATCGAAAATTTTATATTATTTTTTCAGCCCTCCAGGGGTTCCGAACCCCTGGAGGGTTTTATAATCAGCTAATCTAATTCTCTTGGGCGAGACATTTAAATTTCCTGCCCAGCACATTTTGATCTGTTGGGCAAGACAATTTTATTTGAACCGTATGATTTGTTGCGTTGATCTTGTCGAAATAGAGCCCATTTAACATTTTTTAGGATTTCACCACCCTTTATTGAAATCTGTGGAATGAAAACCGCCGTTGATTCTTATAACCGGATAATGCAAATTCTTTATCTAAGATCCGGCCTGTGAGTTTTAAATATTTTTTTCACTTAAATTTTTATGATCATGCCAGTAAAATATAAAATTGTAAACCGTGTAGACCCCGGTGATACAAACCTTCCTGCAAAATTTTATCCTCTCCTAACGAAAACCGAAACCGTTGACCTGGATCAAATGGTCGATCTGATCACAGACTATTCTACCGTAAATCCACCTGATGTTCTAGCTGTATTAGAATCATTTTTTAGGTTGGTTCCCCGGCAGTTGCTCCAGGGAAGAAGGGTAGAGTTTGGCTCTATGGGATCTTTTTACCTGTCGGCTTCGGCTGAGGGCTCGGATACGAAAATGGATGTAGATGAATCCAAAATCAGAAATGTGAAGATCAGGTTCCTTCCATCAAAGAAAATGAAAAGTAAAGTCAAAGATATTTCTTTTGAAAGAACAAATTCCAAATCATAAGATCGAACCGCTTAACACAACCCTCCAAGGGTTCGAAACCCTTGGAGGGTTAAAATCCAAAGGTCATTTATTAAAACGGATGAGTCATTTTGTTTCCATATTTCGCATTGTATTGGAAGAAAAACCTCAATGCCTGAAAATGCTGGGGATCGTCTAGCCGGCAGCTTAACGATTTTTATTTCCAGTCACCACCCCAACGATTTGTATGAATGGTTGAGGGTTTTTGTTGGGGATGGGAAAGTCTATCTCCAAGTTTGTATCGGAAAATACTATTTTTTTAGGGTAATTTTGAAACGGAGCCTCTAAAGGTCATTTTGCTATTAGGTTATATTTCCTCAGTAAATTGGATTTCATTGTTTTGAGGACCAATAAGGATCATTTTCGCCGGTTTTGACTTACCGTCAATACTTTTAATTTCAAGAACTTCATCAACTATTTGAAGTTTGTTTTTGCTATTTTCCTCGAAAACTTTGAATCCAATTCTAAAAGTTCTACCGTTAGTAACTAACAAGCCTGTATTGAAGTCTTTAAACTTATCATTATCATATTGACCTGGAATAAAAGAGTAAACATCGTCTGTATCGTTACGTCGCCATTTTCTCCAAAGATTTATTTCTAAAATTTCAATATTAGTCTTGAGGTGGGTTTGATTTGTGTTCATTTTGCTCTGGAATTTATTTATCCCAATTTAGAAACACCAACTTAATAATCCACAAGAGTGAGTATACATTTTATGATCTGATTCTATTTGTTAGTACACTCGCATGAACTCTCGCCTTTGGATTGAATCTTTTTATTAATGATTCAATTATTTCTTTATCACCTGGAATAATTTTGGGCCCTAAAGTGATCTCCATTTTTTCGAAACTTCTATTGTCTATTTTTAAATCATAATAATTAAATCCCAACGGAGTTCTATTGTCAATTAACTTGGTCAGTTCATCAATGTTAAATGAATGATGAGCTTTGCGAGTTTTTGGTTTAGGAAAAATGTTGAAGCAAAATCTAATTTCCTTTTCAAAATCCCATATTTCATCTTTATAAAGACCAAGCCCATCAAGATTAATTCCTTCAAATCCATTACCGATATTGACTAATGATTTTGGTTTGATTTTATTAGGATCATTTGTATAAATAATACGCCTGAAAGGTTCTCTATTTGGGAGAATCATATGTGACTCTTGAAATAAATCCTCATTTTTAAAGAGTTTACCATTATCATAAGTTGGAAATATTGGGCATGGAAGTTTTATTCTCACCCCTCTCATATTTGGTGTATACATATTCCAAAGAGGCAGGTGTTCCTTTTCATGATCAGTCCAGCAACTGCAAAACAAGTACATTCCTAAATCGCCAACATCGGCACTTTTCCCTTCGGTTAAATCATTTACCGTGTTTAGTGCTGAAAACCTAATTGTTTGGTTTGATAAAATTAAGGCAAGCGAATTTATTGAAGTATAATGATAGATAAATTTTGATGAATTCATATTAACGTCACTTTCTATTTAAATTAATAGTAAAGTGGATGTTTAAAGAAGATAGTCTATTTTATCAATATTTTTTCTTTAACCTCCGAATTATCACTAAGGTAAACAACAACAAAATGAACTCCTGGTTTAATACCAGACAAGTTTATCTTAACCTTAGCATTGTCAATATTCTCAATTGTTTTTATCTTTTCACCGATTAAATTAAATATAGAAATTGAGTTTATGATAGATTCTGAGCTTGTTTCAATTGATAAAATATCTTTGACAGGGTTAGGATAGACTTTGAACTCATTTTGGATTTCTTCCAATCCTGTTATCAGTTTCTCATTTTCTTCCAGCACCCCGTTGCAGTTATTATCATATCCATCAGGTTTTGATTGTGCTATCGGGTTAACGTCCGGATTAGTATCATCGCAGTCAACATTTACGCCATCAAACACATGGTTCTCAGGTTGATCACATTGTTGAACAAAATTTTCAGGATCTCCATAACCGTCATTATCTAAGTCAGCATACCAAAAAGTTTCAGGATTTAAATAACTATCCGAATCATTACAATCCATGTTATTATTGACATAACCTTTTGGTTTTTCACATTGTTGAATAAAAGTTTCAGGGTCTCCATAACCATCCCTGTCTTGATCTAAATACCAACTAGTAAATGGATTAATATCACTTTTAGAATCGTCACAATCAAGATAATCTGAAGTGTATCCGTTTGGCATAACACAACTCTCTATCACATTATATTCATCACCATAGCCATCTCCGTCTAAATCTGCATACCATAATGTGTAAGGGTTTGATAGTGGATCTACATCATTGCAATCATCGTTGTTTGTAACATATCCATCTGGTTTAATACATTGTGAAAGCATACTGTTTGGATCGCCAAATTCATCTCCATCATTGTCCGCATACCAGATAGAATTTGGGTTCATATCTGAATATTTATCATTGCAATCCGTGTTATCTAATACATATCCATTTGGTTGATCGCATTGTTGAAGATAATAAAAGGGATGCCCAAAACCGTCTCCATCTCCATCTACATACCATTTTGTCAGAGGGTTTAGATTACTATTTGTATCATCACAATCCATTGCTTCTAATACATAACCTCCTGGTTTGGAACATTGAGATTTCCAGATTTCAGTATTACCAAACCCGTCCCCATCATTGTCAAAATACCATATTGTTGAAGGATTTATTTGAGCATTGGAGTCATCACAATCTGTATTGTCAGATACATACCCTGTTGGTTTTGCGCAATGTAGAATCATTATACTGGGATCACCATAATTATCACCATCAGAATCTAAATACCAGAATAAGGTTGGAACAATGCTTGAATCGGTATCATCGCAATCAGAACTATTTTGAACATAACCACTTGGTTGGTCGCATTGAGTAATCGATACTGAAGGATTGCCATATCCATCCCCATCATTATCCAGATACCATTTCGTATCAGGATGAATACTATTGTCTGTATCGTTGCAATCTATATTATTAGAAACATATCCTTCCGGTGAAGGACAACTTTCTACCATTTTATTATTATCGCCATAGCCATCACCATCACCATCAGCATACCATTTCTCAATTGTTTCTCCTGATATTTCTGAAAACATGCTATAGAATGGTTCGTACCCTATATCTTCCCTGTACATTGTATAAAATATTCGATCATTAAAATATCCAAATATTGGTTTAATCCAGTTTACTTGAGAAGGATTACTTCGTATTATATTAAGATCTGATGAAACAATATATGTATTACATGATTGCCCGTTAGATTTATATAAATTGCCACCTAGATCATCCATGGCTATAAAATAGAGGGATTCATTAATAATTTGTAAATAATTTGGATTACTACTTGCTTGTCCGGGCAGTAAATCTTCAACCATAAATGTGTTCTTTTCAGAACCATCGCTAAACCATAATTCCTTGCCTGTATCGGAAGTACTTCCAACAAAAAAAATTGATGTTTCATAAGGTGTGATTTTGCTTGCACCTGACACAGCCTTAATCCTCTCTAAACTATTATCTTTAATCTTTGCAAGATATTGTCCAGATTCTTCAAAATAGCATGTTAAATAAAGAATACCCTTTGCATCAACATGTAAGACAGGAAGAGAATAGGGCTCATTTGATAATAAAGGCTTAATAAAATCAATTGAGGATTCGATAAAAAAAATTGAATTGTTTAAGGTATCATTTGAATGGACAAAATATAATTTGTCATTTGATACAGTAAGATAACGTGGACCTCCACCAGTTGTATTTTTAGGATTTAAATCCTGATAAATCTTTGTACCACCTTCTGTTCCATCTGAAATCCAAAGTTCTGTACCATAAAGTGATGTAAAGTTTTTAAAGAAAATGTGGTTATCAAAATAAACAATCTCATCTAAATAAATTGAATTCTCTTCTCCTGGAGTCATGTCTTTTACCAACAGCGTACCCGCTAAAGTGCCATCAGATTTCCATAATTCTCGACCAAATAGAGGGTCATGTCCTTTAAAATATACCTCCTGATTATATAGAGTTAATTCATCTTCTACACCATCAATATTACCTGGATAAATATCTTTTATTAAGTAAGTTCCAGCAGTCGTGCCATCAGTTCTCCACAATTCTGTTCCATTACTTGTAGTTGTTGCTAAAAAAATTAAAAAATCACCCATGTCGATAAAATCGCGTGGATTGCTATTTTCGCTTCCGGGATTTATGTCTTTTAATAAAGCCGTACCGGTTTCTGTTCCATCGGTGATCCAAAGTTCCCACCCGTAAGATGGGTGTTCTGCTCTAAAAATTAAATAGTCATCTCCACTATATAGAAATTCGGCATTACTATTTAGCTGACTTGGGCTATCTGAAATATCTTTTAGAAGAGTTTGACTATAACCTTCAATCGAAATTGTAATAAAGAGCAAAAAGCAAAACAGATATTTTTGCTTACAAATTGAAAAATTGCACATAATATTAGAATGAATTAAACATCTTAAAAGTGTTGTTGGTTGTTTAATTCAAATTAGGTAGGTAGTTGAAGTTATTTGCAAATTTACAATTGTTATTAAGATTAATTAGCACAAACTTTTACTAGAAATTACATTTAATGAAACTAAACCACATAAAAATGAAGAGAATTGCTATTCTTCAGATATTCGCTTCAAATATTTTCTAGAATTTTTCTGATAATTTTTTATTTCATTTGTAACACTTTTATACCCATTAAAAATTATAATCCTAAAGTCACTATGTATCTTTTTTCTATTGTTAAAAAATTCTTGAAGTTTTAATTCCCTTTCTTCAATTGTTGGAATAGAGTTTAATTCCTTTTTTTCAAGATTTAATTTCTGTAAAGTTCGAAGACATTGAATTGGAGCAAACGATAAGTTTTCTAAAATAGCGAGTTTTAAAGAATTTATAGAATCAAGTAGCTCAATGTCAACCAAATACAATTCTAGTATTGATAGAGCGTCATTTACTTTTTGATGAGCTTCATTTAGAAAAAAAATTCGTTGATCAATACTGTCATTGTTATAGTCATCAATTCCTCCATGTCCGAAATCTAAACATCCGTTTATCCATGTGAACATAGCTTCATGAAACCGTAAAAAAGCATTCCTTTCTTCACTTTTATGTTCAAATTGAAGCCTTGAAATTAAACTGAGTTGAGATTTCAACTTTTCAGTACGTTCGATAAATTGCTCTTTAGCCTCTTCAATCTTCCTGGTCAGTATTTGAATATCTTCCTGCTGAGCCAGATTTCTACCTTTTTGAGAAAAGTAGTTTGATAGCAGATTCTTAAGAACAAGATATACTAATATCAACGCAACAAAAATGATAAAATCAGTTAGGGTTATATTCATTTATAGTCAAGCTAATGAGTTTTTAAAATAGAGCAAGATACAAATGATTTTTTTGATTGTATTTTCGTATAGGCGATAAAAAATCTGTATTCATAGATTATTTGAGGATGTAGGAATCACATCTGCTGGATTATTATACTGTAAACAAAGGCCACGATGGAAGTGGTTTTGATATCGGCATTGGCTCAAAATTTATAGTAGAAGAGCTCTTTGTTGCCTACTTGTGAAAGATCACTACCATTTGAGCCCAACCCTCCGTAGGCTCCGAACCCTTGGAGGATTATAGCGACGAATAGCCACTCACATCTTCGCCGGTATTTTATTCAACGCATCAATGAACGCCTCGACCGAAGCCGTAATGATATCGGTATTGGCTCCAAAGCCATAATAGATCCGGTCTTTGTGACCAACCTGGATGTGGACTTTACCCACGTCATCACTACCTCTTGTGATAGCCTGGATCAGGAACTCTTCCAAAATAACCTTTCTTTTGATGATGCTTTTAACCGCTTTAATTGCGGCATCTACCGGTCCATTGCCACCGGAAGTTGCATCAAAGAACTCACCACCAATATTCAGTTTTACCGAAGCCATCGATTTGATTCCCTTACCTGAAACGATTTGCAAAAATTCGAGCTTGATCCGTGATTCTTTATGGCTGATATTTCCAACCAATTGGGCAAGATCTTCATCTTTCAGGTCTTTTTTCCTGTCAGCTAGTAAAAGAAATTCCTCATAGATTTTGTCGAACTCCTGGTCACCATAATCATACCCTAATACTTCCAGGCGATGTTTTAACGCAGCCCGACCGCTTCTCGCTGTCAAGACAATGGATGACTCCGCAATTCCCACATCCTTAGGATCGATGATCTCATAATTTTCCCGATGTTTCAACACACCATCCTGGTGAATACCCGAAGAATGTGCAAAAGCATTTCTTCCTACAATGGCTTTATTGGGTTGGACAGGCATATTCATCAACGTGGATACCTGTCGGCTGATACTATAAATATTTTGAGAATTTACTCCTGTATCGATGTTTACTTCCTTATGGCTTCTCAATGCCATCACAACTTCTTCAAGTGATGTGTTCCCGGCACGTTCGCCAATCCCGTTAATCGTAACCTCTGCCTGTCGTGCTCCATTTAGTATTCCAGCGATGGTATTGGCGGTCGCCATTCCCAAATCATTGTGACAATGGGTGGAAATAATGGCTTTGTCAATCCCCTTTACATTCTCCTTTAGAAACCTGATCTTTTCTCCATATTCCTGGGGAAGACAATAACCAGTGGTGTCAGGAATGTTGACAACAGTAGCCCCAGCTGCAATAACCACCTCTATGACTTTCGCCAGGTAAACATTGTCGGTACGGCCTGCATCTTCAGCATAAAATTCAACATCCTCCACAAATTTTTTAGCATACTTCACCGCCCTTGAAGCACGCTCAATGATTTCTTCTTTGTTGGACTTGAATTTATATTGAATATGGTAATCGCTCGTTCCGATACCTGTATGGATCCTTCCTTTTTTTGCATGCTTGAGAGATTCACCGGCTACGTCAATATCTTTTTCAACGGCTCGTGTCAAGGCACAAATAGTTGGCCATGTCACGGCTTTTGATATTTCTACCACAGAATTAAAATCTCCGGGACTTGAAACCGGAAATCCGGCTTCTATTATATCTACTCCCAGTTTTTCGAGGGCTTTGGCTATCTCAATTTTTTCGATGGTGTTCAGCTGGCAACCAGGTACCTGCTCGCCATCCCTCAATGTTGTATCGAAAATAAAAAGTTTGTCAGCCATTGTTATTCGTTTTATTTTTTAATGTGATAGTTTTTAAAATTCCTTTGATCTTTCATTTATCTCGGTTGCGAGTTACGCGTTACGAGTTGCCAGTTCCTCGCAACTCGCAACTGGTAACCGGTAAACCCGCAACCCACTAAATCAATAAGTTAAACAAGTCACGGTTTTCCGTAATCGACTTATAGTTAAAGTTGTACTCTTCCATTCTCTTCAGAAGGGGTTCATAATCTTTTTTGTATTTCAATTCAATTCCTACCAAAGCAGGTCCCTGTTCGCGGTTGTTCTTTTTTGTATATTCGAAATGTGTGATATCGTCATTTGGTCCTAGCACATGGACCAGAAATTCCCGTAGCGCTCCGGCGCGTTGCGGAAAGCGTACGATGAAATAATGCTTCAATCCCTCATACATTAAAGAACGTTCCTTGATTTCCTCCGTTCTTGTAATGTCGTTATTGCCACCGCTTACGATGCAAACTACATTCTTGCCTTTAATTTTTTCCTGATAAAAGTCAAGGGCGGAGATGGAGAGTGCCCCTGCGGGTTCCACAACAATCGCCTCCTCATTGTATAGTTTCAGAATGGTGGTACAAACCCTGCCTTCCGGTACGAGGATCATGTCGTCAATGACGTTTTTACTGATCTCAAAACACTTTTGACCTATCTTTTGTACGGCAGCCCCATCCACAAATTTTTCAATGGTTGTTAACTCTACTACTTCATTTTTCTTGAGGGATTCCACCATAGCAGGAGCTCCTTGCGGCTCCACACCGATAATCTTCGTTTTCGGACTGATCTGTTTGAAGTAGCTGCCCACACCACAAATCAAACCACCTCCTCCAACGGGGATGAATATGTAGTCGATGGGATCTTTGGATTCGCGAAGTAGCTCAATACCGATTGTACCCTGACCAGCCATCACATCTTTGTCATCGAATGGATGGATAAATGTTTTCTGGTGCTTGTTGCAATAATCCATTGCGGATTTGTAGGAATCATCATAAGTATCACCTTTAATGACTACTTCTACATTTTCCTTTCCAAACATGGCAACTTGCCTGATCTTTTGATTGGGGGTGGTAGAAGGCATGTAAATATTCCCTTTAATGCCCAAATATCGACATGCATAAGCGACTCCCTGGGCATGGTTTCCGGCACTGGCACAAACCACACCCCTGCTTTTTTCCTCTTCAGTCAATGAGTTGATTTTATTGAATGCACCCCGGATTTTGTAGCTCCTGACTACCTGCAAGTCTTCGCGTTTTAGCCACAGCTTGCAGTCATATTTTTCGCTCAGATTTTGGTTGATGACAAAAGGAGTAGGCTTGACAACCTCCTTGATCCTTTGGTAGGCAGTTTCAATTTCCAACAAACTCAAGTATTTTTCAGATTCAGGCATTTTGATAATTTTTGATAAAGTCTTGATTGATTATGTATCCTGTATAAATCTGGTTTTATGGCTTATAAATGATGAATATTCTGATTTTGAAGATAGAAAAAAATCCCGCAATACTGCCCTGATTTCGATGGGCAAGCATGCGGGATCTAATTTTATCTGAATCTTTTTGTTAATCCTTTCCAGGTCTTAACGTTCGGACAGCAGAACCGGCTCGCCACATTTCGGATTCCTGTAGCTCCTTTAGTTCTTCCTCGAGTTTTTCCCTGTAGTCAGATTGACTGTTTCGTTCAATGGAAATTTTAGCTTCATTTCCTGTTTCAACACTCTCGTATAGCTCTTCAAATACCGGTGCGACTGCATCACGGAATTTTTTCCACCAGTCTAATGCTCCTCGTTGTGCCGTCGTGGAACAGTTAGCATACATCCAATCCATGCCATTTTCTGCAACCAATGGATACAAGGATTGAGTGGCTTCTTCAACGGTTTCATTGAACGCTTCCGATGGAGAATGACCTTTCTTCCTCAACAGGTCATATTGGGCAGCAAAAAGCCCCTGAATAGCACCCATCAATGATCCTCTTTCTCCGGTAAGGTCGCTGTAAACCTCTCTCTGAAAAGTAGTTTCGAATAAATACCCTGATCCTACTCCAATGCCAAGAGCGATGGCTTTTTCTTTCGCCTTTCCAGTAAAATCCTGGTGAACAGCAAAGCTCGAGTTCAAGCCCTTTCCTTCAACAAACAACCTTCTTAAGCTCGTGCCCGAACCTTTTGGAGCGACTAAGATGACGTCGACGTTATCAGGAGGAACAATACCGGTTTGCTCTTTGTATGTCACTCCAAATCCATGAGAAAAGTAAAGAGTTTTTCCTTCAGTCAGGTATTTTTTGACTGTTGGCCATACAGCAATCTGGGCTGCATCCGAAAGAAGGTAAAAAATGATTGTCCCCTTTTCCAATGCTTCCTCGATTGAAAATAAAGTTTCACCTTCAACAAAACCGTCTTTGATTGCTTTGTCATACGACTTGGAAGGTTTTCTCTGACCGACGATAACGTTCATGCCGTTATCTTTAAGGTTTAATGCCTGGCCCGGACCTTGCACACCATACCCGATGATTGCGATGGTCTCATCTTTCAAAATTTCTCTAGCTTTTTCTAATGGAAATTCTTCTCTTGTTACGACATCTTCTTCAACGCCGCCAAAATTAATTTTTGCCATATTCTAATTTACCGTTTGTATTTAATGAATGGGTTTTTGAATTTTCGAGTTCTTCGATAAATGTTTCTGTTTTTCGTTTGGATTTGGAGATTGAGACCCTTCCTGATCGTACAAATTCTAAAACACCTAATGGTTTTAATGTATCGAGCAATTTTTGAGTTTCTTCCTTATGCCCTGTTTTTTCAATAACGATATAGTCCTTTTCTATTACCAGGATTCGTGCATTATTAGCCCGAACGATGTTTTCGACTTTCATTCCTTCAAAGAAAATATCAGTCGGAACCTTGTAAAGGGCAATTTCCTGGTAGTGAATTTCATCTTCTTCGTAAACAAAAGCACCCAAAACATCAATATGTTTTCTGATCTGTTTAACTACTTTCTCGACCTGGCTTCTGGTGGTGGTCAATACGATGGTGTATCGACTTACTCCCGGAACTTCGGAGGCCGAAACATTGATCATATCAATATTCAGCTTTCTTCTCGTAAAAATAATGGTTACGGAATTCAGCAAACCGGGAAGGTCCTCTGTTAATACGGACAGGGTGAACTGTTTTTTAACTTCCTGTCCTGTGTCGTCTTGATATATATCTGCCATGATCTTTCTCTTTTAGCTTAATCGAATATTTGCAACTGAATCACCGGATGGGACCATTGGGAAAACATTTTCCTCTGTTTCTACTTTAACTTCAAGTAAATATGGACCATTGTGATCATACATTTCCTTGATTGCACCTTGCAAATCTTTTCTTTCAGAAATTCTATTGGCCTTTATGCTGTAACCGTCTGCAATTTTAATAAAATCGGGATTAGTCATTTCAGTAAATGAATACCTTTTTTCAAAAAACAGCTGCTGCCATTGACGTACCATCCCAAGAAAGTTATTATTTAGCACAATGATCTTGACAGGAATGTTGTATTGGAAAATGGTTCCTAATTCCTGTATGGTCATCTGAAAACCTCCATCACCGATAACAGCAATCACCTGCCTGTTTTTTTCGCCAACCTGAGCGCCCATCGCGGCGGGCAGGGCAAACCCCATTGTCCCTAATCCACCCGATGTGATGTTCGTGTTGGGATATTTGAACTTGTAATACCTAGAGGCGACCATTTGGTGTTGCCCAACGTCAGTTACCAAAACAGCCTCTCCATCAGCAATTTCATTCACCAATCGAACTACTTCACCCATTTTGATCTGATCTCCTTCCGGGTAAAGATCTTTTTTGATAACTTTTTCAAATTCAATTTTATCACAGTCTCTGAATTCCTGAACCCAGTTTTTATGAGTATTGGAATTCACAGATTTAATCAGCTCCTTCAGGGCTTGTTTGGCGTCAGCATTGATAGCAACATCTGTCTGGATGATTTTATCAATCTCAGCATGATCAATTTCAATGTGAATGACTTTAGCCTGTTTTGCATATTTGTTTGAATCACCCGTAACACGATCATCGAATCGCATTCCGACCGCTATTAAAACATCACATTGGTTCGTTTTTACATTTGATCCGTAATTCCCATGCATTCCCAGAAAGCCAACATTTAACGGGTGGTCAGTTGGAAATGCTGACAAACCAAGAAGCGTGTTTGCAACCGGGATCCCTGTTTTTTCCGCAAACTGTTTTAATTCTTCCTGCGCTCCGGAAAGCAGAATACCATGGCCTGCAAGGATATAGGGTTTCTTAGCCTTGTTGATCAAGTTGGCAGCTTCTTCGATTTTCTTAGAATCAATCGGTGGATATGGATGATAACTCCTAATCTTTTCGCACTTTTCATATTTGAAATCCAATTGTCCGAACTGAGCATTTTTTGTAATATCAACCAAAACAGGACCAGGTCTGCCGGATTTAGCAATATAAAATGCGCGCGCAATTGCATAGGGGATTTCCTCTGGCGTTGTCACCTGAAAGCTCCATTTTGTTACAGGCATAGATATACTTAATACATCTGATTCCTGAAAGGCATCAGTTCCCAGTAAATGTGCGGGAACCTGTCCTGTGATGCATACAATTGGAGTCGAATCAATTTGTGCATCTGCAATACCGGTAATAAGGTTTGTGGCTCCCGGTCCACTTGTTGCAAAGCAGACGCCGACTTTACCAGAGACTCGAGCGTAACCTTGTGCGGCATGAGCAGCACCTTGTTCATGTCGGACGAGAATATGATTGACCTTGTCCCTGTAGTGATACAAAGAGTCATAAACGGGCATGATTGCCCCGCCGGGGTAACCGAAGATCGTGTCTACCCCTTCTTCCATTAATGAAAGAATGACAGCCTCAGATCCGGAAACTTTGATGGATTGGGCTTCTTTCATTTTCGATTTTTGAGTCAGCGTAGCCATTGCTTAAAATTTAAATTATACAGTTATGCATCCCTCAGATGCTGTTTTTACAGAGTCAATATATTTTTTTAACATTCCTGTTGTCGCCTTATAACCTGGCTTTACCCAGTTCTTTTTTCGTTGGGCGATTTCCTCGTTACTCAGGTCGACATCTAGTCGATTATTAATTGCATCAATGGTGATCATATCACCATCTTTAAGTAATCCGATTAGTCCACCTTCGCTCGATTCAGGTGTAATGTGTCCTACCACAAATCCATGCGAACCACCTGAGAACCTACCATCTGTGATGAGAGCAACGTCTTTACCCAGCCCTGCTCCCATAACAGCTCCTGTTGGTTTGAGCATTTCAGGCATTCCGGGGGCTCCTTTTGGTCCCGAATTACGGATAACGATCACATCTCCTTTTTTAACTGTTTTACCGATTCCTTCTATAGCCTGAAATTCATCTTCAAATACTTTCGCAGGTCCTGTAAATGTCTCACCTTCTTTGCCCGTAATTTTTGCGACTGATCCACCTTCTGCCAGATTTCCAAACAAGATCTGGATGTGGCCTACCTTTTTAATAGGGTCAGAAAATGGCCGGATTATGGTTTGATCTTTTGCGAGATCAGCAGCCTCTTCCAGGTTCTCACCGAGAGTTTTTCCTGTTACAGTCAGGCAATTACCCTCCAGGTATCCTTCTTTTAATAAGAATTTCATTACTCCCGGCATGCCACCTACTTTATGAAGGTCTTCAATTAAATATTTTCCACTTGGTTTCAAGTCAGCAATAAAGGGTGTTTCATCACTTATGCGTTGAAAATCCTGGATCGTCAAATCAACTCCAATTGTTTTTGCCATGGCGATCAAGTGCAAAACGGCATTGGTGGAGCCTCCCAAAGCCATTGTCAACCTGATAGCATTTTCAAAAGCAGTTTTGGTCATGATATCTCGAGGTTTGATATCCTTTTCCAAAAGTTTTTTGATAGCTTTTCCAATTTGTGAACACTCGATTCCTTTATCTTCGCTAACAGCCGGGTTGGATGATGAATAGGGAAGGCTCATTCCCATGCATTCTATCGCAGAGGCCATGGTGTTGGCAGTATACATGCCTCCGCATGCTCCTGCACCAGGTATAGAATTTTGAATGATCCCTTTGTAATCATCATCAGAAATATTGCCTCTCAGTTTTTCACCATATGCTTCAAAGGCAGAAACAATATTCAGGTCCTGTCCTTTCCATTTGCCGGGTTTTACAGTTCCACCATAAACCAATATGGCTGGCCGGTTTAACCTTCCGATTGCCATCATTGCACCAGGCATATTTTTATCGCAACCGACAACGGTTATCACCGCATCGTAAAACTGGGCACTCACGACGGTTTCAATCGAGTCAGCGATAATTTCCCGTGATGGAAGGGAGTATTTCATTCCTTCCGTGCCATTAGTGATACCATCACTTACTCCGATGGTATGAAAGATCAACCCATAAAGTCCTGTTTCGTCAACGCCTTTTTTTATTCTTTCTGCCAGGCCATTCAGGTGCATATTGCATGGGTTTCCCTGGTAGCCTGTGCTGGCGATTCCAACCTGTGCCTTTTTAAGGTCATTTTCCTTCATCCCTATGGCATAAAGCATCGCCTGGGCGGCCGGAAGGCTTTCGTCCTGCGTGATCTTTTCGCTGTATTTGTTTAAATGCTCACTCATATTTGTACTAAAAAAAAACCTTTCTCAAACTGAGAAAGGTTTTATGAAGTTTAATTTTATTTACAGCTTACCTCTCTCAGCATGGATTGTCCACGATGACCACGACAGATACGAGAAGTAGGCTAATAAGTCTCATTGAAATTCTATAAAATTTGTTTGTTTTAAATTATAGGTTGACAAAAGTCGAATATAAACCTGAATTATCAAAATATTATTTGGAGAAAATGTTCCTCTATTAGTATTATCATTTTAAATGAACAAAAAATTGAAGGAATTGTGTCGTCAGTCAGTAACCTTCGGTTAGAACCTTAAAATTTGAATCCAGCAATCTGCTCAATTTGGCACAGGTCTATAAAAGATCATTTTTCCTTTCTTGACGTTTGCAAGTTTAAATTCGCTAATCCCCACTTTTTTCCCTGTATAAGCTGTATTTTGATGAGCTAATTTATAATGACCTTTTTCCAAAACTTCATAAATAATAGATGTGTGGTGTGCCATACTTTCTGTGTAAATAGCGTTTCCTTTTTGATATTCCAGCTGGATGTTTTCAAATTGAATAATATCACCTGGGAAAATTTCATCTTTATCCGGGTTAAGTTTTTTTCCGAAAATATAAATTGTTTTTTGAGAGCTTCTGTCAAGGTATGCCCCTGCATAGCTTAAAGCGGCAGCGGCGAGATCCCAGCATTCACCGCGGTCTACCTGCTGGCCAATCACTGATTTAACATATTTGACAACTTCCTTATTAAGAGGCGGAATGGTATCCGGCGATTTAAAATTACCAAATATCAGCAGTATAAATCCCAGTAGTACAACAGAAAAATTCTTCATAATTAATAATTTGACTTAAAATTAATGGTTGAGCCCAGAAAATATTGTCAAAATTATTGCCAAATATTATGTGCGGTGAATTTAGGATTTATTTAAATAAATCGCGTCTGCCATATTTGCTACAAATGGGGCATTCAAGAAGCTGGTGTCCCCTTGCCGGACAATACTTTCTTCCGAAATAAATGATCTGCAGGTGCAGTTTATTCCAGGTTTCTTCCGGATAGATTCTTTTCAGATCTTTTTCTGTTTGTTCAACACTTTTGCCGTTTGATAAACCCCAACGATAGGCAAGACGGTGAATATGTGTATCAACAGGGAAAGCCGGATGACCGAAAGCCTGTGACATCACAACAGAGGCGGTTTTATGACCAACTCCGGGTAAGGCTTCCAATTCTTCAAAAGTCTGGGGAACATTGCCCTGATATTCATTAATTAAAATCTTTGATAGATCTGATATTGCTTTTGATTTTCGTGGAGAAAGTCCGCATGGGCGGATGATATTTTGAATTTTTTCTACAGGAAGTTTGGCCATATCGAAAGGATTGTCCGCAGCTTCAAATAAAAATGGAGTGACTTTATTAACCCGTTCATCCGTACATTGAGCGGATAAAAGTACAGCAACTAACAGCGAATAAGGATCGACGTGGTTGAGGGGAATAGGAACTTCAGGGAAATAATGTTCAAGGATTTCAGCAATGGCCAGAGCTTTCTCTTTTTTTGTCATGAAAGGTTATTTGAAAAAAATCAAATATAAAGCTCGAGTCAATTTAAACCAAAAAGTGAAAAAAGATTGAGTAATCTAAATCAGAGATCCGCATAATGCTATACGGATCCCTGATTCTGATATTATTATAATTGTTTAATCATTTCGAACTGAGAAAAATAGAGATCGAATAAGTCAGATTTACCATTCAATTCAATATCAGACATGGTAATTGCCTGATCTTTCTTTACATCTTTTATTATGGTACAATCTTCAAGCAAGCCCATAGGAACTAATCGATCTTCTCTTGATCTTTCGGCAGCTTCGCAAACACCAAATGAATCGTAACCACCTAATCCATCAACTTTTTTACCAGTTTTAAGATCCTGTTTAGCTACAGCAATCACTTCGACTTTAATGCCAAATTCGGAATCTAATGTCACATCATCAAAATCAACTAACCTTGCTATAGAAAATGCGAACTCAAAGAATAATAAGTGATATGGCACATAAAAGCTGTAAAGTGGACCATTGCCAAGTTTGCCAAGCTTTAGATATTTTGCCGAAAATGGATCTTCTGTAGTTGCGTAAACATATACTCCCGGACCCGGTTTTGCACCAAGGGCGTAGTCTACCACACCACCAAGCTCTTTTAATTTATCAACATCGAAATGATGAGTTAAATTGTCAACATGCTGGTCAGATTCTACACCCAGCATACCTCTTTTCAAAACCGTCATATTGGTTGCGTTGGCAGTAACAGCTTGTTCACATGATATTTTGGTACCATCGGCAAAACTTGTCACCATATGTGGCGTTTGATCCCATTTTTTCGCAAATGCTGCCTGGGTTGTAGGTGTACGATAGTGATCCTGGAGCCCCTTGATGTTACCACAAACCAGCGGTTCGAAGCCCATCATTTTTACCTGGCGATATAGGTTTAACACAACGCCAGGCTGATCACCATCACCCAATGAATATTTTACCCCATGCTTAATGGCCTGTTCCCGGATATAAGGTCCAAATGTTGCTTCTAATTCGGCATTAAACGAGACAACATGTTTGCCCATTTTAAAACAGGTAAGGATGGTATCCAGACCAAAAGTAATGCTTCCAGTCATTTCAGCAACTACTTCAATCTGATCGCATTCTAAAAACAATTCCAGATCATTTGTGAGAACGGGAAGATTTCTTTCATCCCCTTCTTTAAAAGTCTTAAGACTTTTTGCGATCAGGTAATCATTTATTCCCAGGGCTTTACAAGTATTTTCTGCTTTTTCAAGTGTCCGATTGTACATTCCGAGCACTTTCATACCTGGTGTATAATTTTCTATTTGATTCAAGAGGCCTTTTCCCATAGCCCCGACACCAATTATTCCAACCTTAATTGGATTTTTTTCCTCCTCCCTTTTTTTTAGCTGTTGATCAACAATTTGCATGATTTTTTAGTTTTGAGTATAGATAATTTTTTATCGAAAATTAAATCATTTAGTTCTAATCAGATTATCAACTGATGTTGATGATATCTTATTTTTAATGCTCTATTTTGTCTCATTTAGACAAAATATTTTGATAAATCTATCTATGGATAAATCATCAAGGGTTAAAATTTTCTGAGAATTAAGGCAAACACATTAAATAAATTCTCAGGGCTAAACAAACTTATAGTCTTAAACAATTGCGACGAAAAGAGTAACATCTTTATTATCGAAATTGTTAAAAAATTTTATTGACTTTTTGATGGTATCATCAACAATCTGTATGGCATATTGAATAGGGTATTTCTAGTTTTCACTTTTAGTCTTCTAAAGATATACAATTATTTAAAATTGAGAAAAGTAGTGTTCAAAAAGCTTTTCTTTTCCATTTTGATTTAAATCAGATAAAGTGATAGGTTGATCCTTCTCTATGTCATTTTTTAGTTCACAACCTAATAATAATCCCATTGGGACAAGTTTATCAGATCTGGATAAATTGCTTTTTTCACAAACTCCATAAGAATCATAGCCTCCCAGTCCATCAAGTGTATGGCCTCGCGATAGTGCTCGTTTTGCCAAACCGACAACCTCTACTTTCATTCCATATTGGGCATCAAGTGTAATGTCATCCAAATCGATTAAGCGTGCGATTGAAAATGCCAATTCAAAAAATAAGAGATGATAAGGCACATAAAAACTGTAAAGTGGCCCATCACCTAATTTCCCATACTTTAAATATTTTTTTGAAATAGGGTCACTAGTAGTTGCGTATATAAAAACCCCAGGCCCTGGTCTGGCTCCAACAACATAATCGACAATTCCACCTAATTCACGAATTTGATCTACGTCAAAGTTTCCGGTTAGATCGTCAACGTGCTCCTTTGAATGAATACCAATCATTCCCTTCTGAGCAATGGTCATATTTGTAGCATTGGCAATACATGCCTGTTCAAATGATATTTTCGTTCCATCAGCAAAACTTGTGACCATTTCAGGGGTCATATCCCAGGTCTTGGCAAATGATTGCTGAGTTGTGGGATTTCTGTAATGATCCTGGAGACCTTTTATATTGCCACAAACCAATGGTTCAAATCCCATTAACTTGACATGCCTAAAGAGATTCAGGGTAACACCAGGCTGGTCACCATCTCCTAAAGTATATTTTACTTTATGTTTTTGAGCCTGATCTTTTAAATAGGAACCAAAAGTAGCTTCCAGTTCCGCATTAAACGATACTACATGTTTACCACTTTTAAATGAGCGAATAATAGTATCCAAACCAAAGGAAATGCTGCCGGTCATTTCGATAATGACATCTATTTCTTCAGATTCAATTAAAAATGAAATATCATTTGTGATGACGGGCATATTATTTTCAAATGCTTTTTGAAAAATATTGGGCTTTGCTTCAGTTGTGAATTGTTTAATGCCTACTGTATGACAAGCCTGTTGAGCTTTTTCAATGTTTCTATTGAAAATTCCAAGTACCATCATTCCTGGAGTATAATTATGAACCTGATTTAACAGGCCTTTCCCCATTTCTCCCATGCCAACAATTCCGATTTTTATCGGGTTTCCTTCTTTTTCTCTTTTGAGAAGTGGTTGTTCGTAATAATACATGTTTAGAAATTAAAAAGGTGACTGGAATTCATCCAGGCTAATGAGACTTGAATCCCTTTCTGAAAGAATTGGGTTATCGTCAGGCCATTTTATGCCACATGTATCCCATTTAATGCCAAAGTCACTTTGTGCATCGTAAACAGTTGTTGTTCTGTTTAGAATGATCGTATCATCTTCAAATGTATAAAATCCATGGGCAATACCTGCAGGCAAATAAATACATACAGGTTCTTCAGCAGAAAGTTCGATGGCAATATGTTTTTTATAGGTAGGAGAATTTTTTCTCAAGTCAACACCAACGTCTAAAACAGAACCTTTCAGGCATGAAACACATTTTGCGTGGTCATGAGGTGGTAATTGAAAATGCAATCCTCTTAAAACTTTCTTTTTCGAGGTTGAAAAGTATTCTTCTTTGAAATTATCTGCTAATCCGTAAGATTTAAATGTTTCGTCATGAAACAATTTGGTAAATCCGCCTCTGAGGTCGCTGAAGGTAGTTAACTTTAGTATATAACAACCAGCAATTTCCGTATCAATTTTTTCGACTTTCATGGTTTATAAGGAATATCTCAAATCAAAAAGAGGCTTTTTCAATATTTTATTTTTGTTCTTCTTAAATTCCGGCCATGCTGTCGTCAACACCAGGGCGTCGGACCTATCGATTATTTCATCTAAATATTGAGAATACGTAATATTTAGTTTTGGATAATGCTTCCTGAATTCTTCGATGGCGATCGGATCGTATGCTATTATCTTATTGTATCCTTTTTTCATCAACAACTCAATAATATCATGGGAAGCTGTAAAACGCACATCATCCGAATGTGGCTTAAAAGACAAACCTAAGATGCCTATTGTTTCTGTTGGTTTTATTTTCTTAATAATATTACTTACCAACAATGGCTTTATTCTTTCATTGATGTCGATGGTAGAATGAAGCATTTTGGGTTCAAAGCCATTTTCCATTGATATCTTGGCTATAGCTGAGGTATCTTTTGGCAAGCAATAGCCCCCATAACCACACCCCGGATAAACATACTTCGCCATTTCCGCGGGCTGTCCAAACCATCGTTTGTCTTCATGTAAGACTCGAAACGCCTTCGCAATATCTATATCTCCAATACTTGTTGCAACCATTGACATTTCATTGGCAAAACTTACGAGAGTTGACAATAATGTATTAGACAAATATTTTATGAATTCAGCAGAATTGTAGGAAACATAGTGAATAGGAGCTTTGAAAGGCTCATATATTTTATTTAGTATTTTTTTAGATTCATCATCTTTCACGCCGATAACAATTCTGTCCGGTTGAATAAAATCTTCCCAACAATAACCTTCTCTTAAAAATTCCGGATTTGATGCAAACCCAATTTTTCTTTTGGGGAGTTTTTTTAGCTTACTTTTTACGAAAGGTATGACTTTCTTTGATACAGTTGAGGGTGGAACTGTAGATTTGGTAATTATTACCTGAAAATTGTCTGTTTCGATGTTCAAAATTTGCTCGATAGCATTATAAACATACGTCAGATCTGCACTACCATCTTCTTTACCTGGGGTTCCAACACAAATAAAAATAGCTTTACTTCTTTTAATGGCTTCAGAGAAGCTTACATCCAGGAAAAAATTTTTGTTGTAAGTTTCTGTGAGCACCTCCTTTAGAAAGGGCTCATGAAAGGGTATTTCTAAATTTTTTAATTGATTTAACCTTTCTTCATTAATATCAAATCCAAAAGTTTTAAATCCTTTTTTAGCAAATCCCAGACCAGTTGTTAGTCCAACAAAACCGAGTCCTAATACAGTAATCATAGTTTTCCGTTATTTAGTTTTAAAAATTGGAGAAATCGGGAAACCCCCTCTTCTACATAAATGGATGGGCGATAATCGAGTAATTCCCTTGCTTTGCTAATGTCAGGACACCTTCTGTTAGGATTGTCCGTCATATACTCTTTATCATCCGAAGTTTGAAAAATTGCTTTTCCTTTGTACGAGTAAATTTCTTCGGCAGCTTTTGTAAAATATTCAGCAAACTGTCGCACAGAAATTTCTGGTTTGTCTATGCCAATGTTAAACGCTTCAAGTTTACCATAAAGAAGAACTTTTAAATATCCCGTTATAGAATCAGCAATATAGCAAAAAGTTCTAGTAGGTTTTCCGTCAGAAAAAATAATAAGGTTCCTGTTTTCAACAACACATTTAGCAAAGTCTGCAGGAAGCCTTTTATCATTGATATTCATTCCAGGGCCATAATTATTAAATGGTCTGGCGATGGATATGGGCATGTCAAACTTTTGATTAAAAACATAGCAAAGGGTTTCTCCAAACCTCTTCGCTTCATCATAACAAGCTCTTGGCCCCATGGTTTCTACATTTCCTCTATAAGTTTCCTTTGTGGGAATGTATTCCGGAAATGGATCCCCGTAAATCTCACTGCTTGAAAAGAAGAGTAACCCTTTAATTGGTTTTTTAGCGTAGAAATCTAATAACCTTCTCAAGCCAGTAATATTTGCATCAATAGTCTCAACAGGATAAATCCTGTAGTAAGTAGGTGATGCAATAGATGCTCCATGTATGATTAAATCTGCGTCTTCGGTTCCCTCTATTTTTGAGATATCATCTGAAATGACATTGAATTCATGAAGAGTGATTTTTTCATTTTTGTCGACCAATTCTTCCAGCCAATCTTTTGTCCCGGTTAGGAAATTTTCAAGAGCAATGATCTTCTTTATATTCAATATTTCTGAATACGCAGACAAAAAATGCATGAAGTAATACCCAAGAAAGCCGCCACAACCGGTAATTAGAATGGTAGAATTGTCAAATTTAGCTTTCTCCTGGTTCGAAAGATTTCTGAAGATATGCTCCAAATCTTCCTTTAGAATAACATTTTCTTTCAACTTTATGGGTTTAAGGTTCAGTTTTAAAAATTTATTGAGTCTAAAAATGATTAATTGGCTGAAAAAAATCGCGATCTATTTCACCATGAAACTCAATCTTTTTATGATTAAAATACTATAAATGTTTATATCAAAAATATACAATTAAATATTTGATAGATGCAAAAATATATCTTTTATTTATTTTTACAAATGCAAATTGAAAAATGTGAAATTATAATTTCATACTAACTTTAATTGACCATTGTGGTAATGGTATTTTACAACCCCATCTTCTCCAATAACTCTTCAAAGCGGGGTTCATCTTTCAAAACATCAAAAATTGGGTCTACACCTAAATAAGGCATATTATTGTCATGAGCGTTATATGCCCTTTCAAGCCATTTTATTGCTTCTTTTTTATTTCCGGCTCTTGTATAGATTGTTCCGATTTGCCAGGGGGTCACATACATGGTATCAGAACGTGCGACTAGTAGTTCGGCAAGGTTCTCAAGGGCTCCCTGGTATCCACCTTCCTGTTTGCCTGCAATTAAGACTCTAACAGCTTCTTTGTCTTCCCTTGCAGCATAGGATGTTTCCCAGGTTCTCAGAGCCTTTTCGTAATCGCCCTTCATATGATATGCCGTTCTTAATGTAGAAAGCGCTATCGGATTTTTGGGATCCTTTCTTAATGTTAAACTGAGTGAATCAATTGCCTGGTCAAATTGACGGGTATGCATCATGCACATTCCATAGAGAGATTGATATAAAAGGTTGAATGGATCCAACTTTAGAGCCAATTTTATATGCTTCATTCCTTCTTCAGACTTATTGCGGATGTTCAATACATGAGATAGGTAGGCATGTGCAGAGGAATTATTAGGATTCAGTACGATGGCCTTTCTAAGAGATATTTCAGCCTCTTTGTATTTCCAATCTCCCCAACAATATATACCTCCCAGGACAAAGTGAACCTCTGAAAGAGTGCTATCCATACTCAATGCTTTTAAAGCGCCTATTTTCATTTTGGAAGCACCTTCGGAATAGGATGTAAGTCCCTGTTGAAGCCTGCCTAACCAGACAAGTGAGATTCCGGAGTAGGCCAATGCATAATCGGGATCTATTTCTTTGGCCAGTTCAAAATATTGCTGAGCAAGATCCAGATCGCTTTTGGTCAGTTTGTCCCAATGAAACCGGCCTTTCATATAAGCTTTGTAAGCTTCAGGGTCCACCTCTTTTGTAGATGTTAGTAAATTTTCTTCTGATGGTGTTAAGCTGATCTGGATTTCGTTGGCGATGCTTTTTGCGATTTCATTTTGTAAGATTATGATATTGGAAATATCCTGTTCATATTCCTGAGTCCAGATATGCCTTTCCTCCGGGAATACATCTATTAATTGTAATTGGATATAAATATTATCTCCGGAACCAATAACTGATCCTTCTACGATAACATCCACTCCTAATTCGCGAGCTATTTCCTGCACTGAGGGAAGTTCGTTTGTATTGTATCGCATCGTGGAAGTTCTGGAGATGACCCTTAATGAAGAAATTTGGCCTAAAGCACCAATCAAAGCATCATGAAATCCAAATACAAAATAATCCTGCTCTGAATCACCTGTAAAGTTGTGAATGGGCAAGACAGCTATGGCATGTGAACTGTCTTGATCTTTACTTGAATTGTACCACAAAAAGACCGAGACACCAATTAGAGCTACTATCAAAGCGGTAATCATCCGCTTTTGTTTTGTTTTTCTTTGGCCCGATTTTTCATCCTTACCTATTTGATCGATGTTTTCTGAAAGCTTGGAAACTTCATCTTCAAGCGGTCCTTTTTTAACATCACCCGGAGAATAACCGTAATGAGAGCGAAAACAACGATGAAAATATCCCGGACTATTGAACCCAACCCGGTATGCTATTTCAGAGGTGGTTGCCACATTTCTTCGTAATAATTTCATTGCTTCCTCAAGACGGACTTCCCGAATAAATTGACTGACAGACTTGCCTTTTAAAAGTTTTAACTTTCTGTGAAGATGAGAGCGGCTTATCCCTACCTGATCTGACAATTCTTCAACTCCAAACTGTTCGTTTTCCAGGTTTTCAAGAACAGTAGAGGTGAGCTTGTCTAAAAAGACTTCATCCATCGACGGTTCTTTTTCAGGTTTCATACAGGTAGGGAAACAGGTTGGATAATAATATAGTAATTTTTATCCGTTTCCGTAAATAGGATAAATTAATCAAGCCTGGCTACCTTATTTTTTGCGAACCAGGAGATAGGTAATATTACAACATGGATCTGTGTTTAATTGGAAATCATCAATCCCCGAAGGATCAATATCAGAAAACAGGTCGATCATTTCTTCATCTGTACGATAATAAATGAACCAATTGGTAAAAGCTTCCAGGTAAGTTCTGTAAAGTGTATTTGGGGTATTTTCCCGAAAGTTTGTCAGAAGCAGATACCCACTATCCTGGACAAGATCAAATAGGCTTTTGATTGTTTTTTGAGCCAGGTGTTTATCTAAATGGTCCAGCAATCCAGTACTGTAAACCAGGTTAAACTGACAATTAATAGGCTTTTGGAAGATCAAATCATTCAATGTGCCATTTATCGATTTTACCCCAAAATGGGAATACAGTTTATTGATAGTCTTGATTGTACATCCGTCCGGGTCGTATGCTGTGATATTATTTAGAATTTTACTTTTGAAGGATTTAGAATGTTCTATTTCACGAATATTCCCGGAAAGTACTGAAAGGATTGTGAATGGAATATTATAAGTTTTAGAGGTATCCCTTATGAAATATTGAATATATTCCCTTCTGTGTCGGATAGCATTGGCAAAATCACTTTTGTAAATAAATTGAAAAATTTTTCTACCTAAAGGAATACTGATCTTTAATTCTTCTAATCCAAGTAAAAGATCTGATGCCGTTGGATCGCAGGAATATCCCCGGTGTTTTTCAAATACCCGCTTAGTAAATGGATCTGATAGTAAATGTTCGAATAGTGAAAATCGGGTCGTTTTTGTCAGACAAAAGTATTTCCATTCTTCTTGTGACATACACCGCCGCAAATTGTCTAATCTGTAGAGTGTAAGGGTCAGTTCATGCATTATTTCTTGAACTAAGTTTTCTGTTCCTGACGGATCATCGGAAGAGAAGCCCATTTGTTCCATAAAGTACAAGGGTTGAGAAAGTGATGAATTGTGTTTCAGATAATTCCAAACCATTGACACTCAAGGATAGAGAGTCAATGGTTTAAATGAAATCCAATCTCAATTGGATAATATTAGTTTGTTTGGTTTTGAATCTAGTAAAAGGCCACCCCATCAATGTGTAACCAGTACACACCGGGGCAGCCTGTAAATCATTGTCGAACTATTGTTATTTCTCCTGACCAATCATGATCCACGATTCCATCGGCTCCAACATAGCTATCACTTACCAGTTCGCCAGTTGCACCTTCAAACGCTCCTGTTCCACCGTCAATGATAATTTTGTCTTGAAATTCGAACACATAATCCGGATTTGATGAAAGTTTTACCCGTCCTTCCGGAATGGTGAAAGTTATCTTGTCACCATTTTCCCCAATGAATTCCCCAACACCATCCCCATATTCTCCAAATCCCTCTTCGGTTGGAAGTATATTACCATCTTCATCTGTGATAAAGTGAATACAAAATGTCATTTCGGTAGTAAATTCTCCTAGCTCCGTGGCAGTCCCATCCCCAATCTGGTGTTCCTGTACCCAGAAGTTGGTTTCGCTGATGGCTGTACCACATGGTGTCAATGGATTACCACGTTCGGTAAAAAAGGTAGCAGTAAAATCGATGGTTTCTGGTTTTGGTCCTTCATCTTCATTGTCACATCCGTAAAGAAGTCCTGCAAATGATAAACATGTAAATAGGTAAACGCTTTTTAAATTTTTCATGATGGTAAATTTTGAGGTCTATGACCTGGTTAAACATTGATTTTAAGGTTGCAGTGGCCGGCTGCTTCATTGAAAAGCTTTACCCAAATTTGGGATGAAAAACGCCTGTGTGCTTAATAGAAATGTTGCCAAAAAGGGTAAGTTTTTGTGTACAAATGTTGTAAGAGTACACTTATGTTGCCTTATAGGCTGGGATTTTGGACCTATACGAAATAGGACGGGGTTTATTAATTGGAATGATTAGCCACTAATTTTCATGGTAGGGTATATTCAGCTTATTCATTAAATGCTTATACCGGGGATCTCTACGGATGTATTGGGTTGCCGGGTAAAAATTGAGGTAGGTAATGGGATATACCCTTTGTTCGTAACCTTCATCCAGGAGTTCAAATGCTTTATCTGTCAATCCAAGACAAGAGGCGATCATTGCCCTGTGTACCGGGTTTACCCAATTTCGCTGTGACTCCTTCTCCAGTTCATGCCATATGGCTATTGCCTTTTCACGCTGATTAGTTTGTATAAACGTATGTGCAAGAAATACTTTTGAGTGAGAATCTGATTCAGGCATTTGTTCTACATAAGCTATTGCTTCTTCGTGGTGGTTCTTTTTTAAACTCAACCAGTTAAGTGTTACCAAACCATAGAATGAGTTTTCCTGAAGTTCCAGGGATTTTTTAGCCATAGACTCTGCTTTTTCAAATTCATTATTTTCGAAATATAAAAGAGCAAGCCAGGAATAATAGGTTGATGAAGTCGGTTCAATTTGTATAGCTTTTTCTGCGTGGTAAATGCTACTTTCCATATCACCAAAAAGTTCGTGGTGCCAGGCAAAATGAGCGTGGGCAATTTCATTATTCGGATTAGCAGCCAGGGAACTTTGAAATGCATTTTTTGATTTTTCCCAGTCCCATTTGTCGTAGAGGTAAAGGATCGCCAATGTTGTGTGTACTTCGTCAAGTGTTGGATCTAACCGAAGGGCTTTATCTGCAGCCCGGGTTGCCCGGGTAAATGCTTCATCGGCTGACAATCCGTGGCCGACATGGGCATAACCCATTGCCAAACCGGCGTAGGCAAGTGGATCTCCCGGGTCACGATCAATGGCTTGCTGAAAATAATCCAGCGCTGTTTGGAACGACTCTTCCGTACCCCTATTCAAATGGTAAAGTCCACGGAGATAGTTTTTATATGTTTCCGGATGGATGGTCCTGGTTTCAGAGAGTAACTTTTCTTCTTGATCTGAAAGTTTAATGTTTATTTTCTGTGCAATTTCATAAGCAGCTGTGCTTTGGATATTGAGTACTTTTTCCATCGAATCATTGTATTCCTGAGCAAGAAGATGTTTTTCCTTAGGAAAAACCTGTACCAGGCGAATCATTATGCGTAAACTATCCCCCGCTCCTATGATAGAGCCTTCTACCAGGGTATTCACACCTAATTCATTCGCAATTTCTTCCATCAGCATCTTAGAATCTTTGAACCTCAGTGTGGAAGTTCGGGAAATAACCCTGAGTGAGCTAATTTGGCCTAGTTCCCCGATTAGTGAACCGTGTACTCCTTCTACAAAGTACTCGTTTTCTGGCTGACCCGTGAGATTATGAAATGGAAGCACCGCCACAGAGTATTCTGAAGGATATTTTGGAAATATCAAATAAAATGTCGTGATAATAAGAATTATCAGGATTGATGCAAAAGAACCTGTTTTGAATACCGGACGATTCCAAAGTGAGGGCGCTGGCTTGTCCTCCGATTCATTGTCATCTCGTAATTTTTCAGGGAGTATTATCTGAGGGTTTTTCTTTAGCTCGCCTGGAGCTACTTTGTAGTAATGTTGAAAAACCTTATTGAAATAACTCGGGCTATTAAATCCCACACGATAGGCTATTTCAGAAACCGTAGCTACATCTTTCTGTAATAATTTCATTGCCTCCTCCAGCCGAACTTCCCTGATGAACTGGCTGACGGATTTACCTTTAAGCAATTTAAGCTTTCGATGTAGATGAGAACGGCTGACACCAACCTGTTCGGACAATTCTTCCACCCCAAACTGCTCATTTTCCAGATTTTCCAGAACGGTATCAGTAAGTTTTTTTATTAAAACCTGATCCATGGAAGTCTCTTTGATTGGTTCCATTGGGTAAGAAGTACGGTGTGTTCACTATCTAAGATAATATTATTTACCCACTAGTTCAATCCGGGAAGAAAGAATTAAAAAAAGGATTTTATGAACATAACGTCATTGATATAAGACTAATGAAAAGGGGGAAATGTCTTAATAATAAAAAGAAAGAAGGGATATCAGATTATCTTTTTAAAATAACCGATATCCCTTGTCGATTTGTTTTCAGTCACTCCATCTTCTGTCGTGTGATTTCGGAAGAATCAAAACTCCCTTCCAAATATGATCGGTCTGGTCACCACCTTCCGGAAACAGGTGAACGTAGCTGTCGGTAACCCCCCAGCCCGAGGCACCTTCAAATTTGCCAGTACCTCCGGTGAAATAAAATTTGTCCTGGAATTGGAGATCGTATTCCGGGTCTTCACTAGGTAAAATTTGCCCTGCAACCGTCAGGTATAGCTCATCACCATTGGCCATGAAAAAGGTTCCTACACCATCTTTGTATTCTAAGGTTGAGATGTTGACACAGAAAGTGATTTTAGTTGTGAATTTTCCGAATGGGAAGATAATTCCTTCCCCTTCCTGGTTGTTGAAAAAGTCAAAAGGTGCTTCGCAATTTCCCGTCTCATCTGTTGGGGTCATAGATGTTACCAATTTTGAATAGAATGGAATTACTTTCTTTTTAGATTTTCTATGCTTGCCAAACCAGAAACTTTCGGAATCTTCAATTTCTGTCTGGACTTCATCTTCCGGCTGCTCACATGCAAAAAGAATAAGCAGACTTGTACATACGATTAATAGTTTTCTCATAAATTTCATGGTAGTAGAATTTACAGGTCATTTTGACCAGGTTAAACATTGATTGAAAGATTGCAGTGGCCGGCTGCGTATTGAAAAGCTTTATACAAATGTGAGGGAAAGTCGTTAGCGAAGCTTAATAGTTATGTTGCCAAAAAGTGTAAGTTTTTGTGTACGTATGTTGCAGGGCAAGTGTTTGATGCATGTAAATGGGTACACAACAAGTATTAATTTTTAAAACATAGGAATAGAGTAATGGAGTTGTGACTATTAGAACAAAGAAATTAGTAAAACTACCCGCCCAACGATTATGGAACGGGTAGCTTACACATTTATAATTAATCAGGCTTAGGACTGATCTTTCTAAGAAGCGGATACTTAAAGGCCCATTACGTCATCGTTATGTTCTCTCAGCCATTGGTAAAGTGGTTCCCAAACATCTTCTGGTGCGCTATCTGCATAAAAAAGATCTGCGTGTCCGAAATCGTTAAATCGTTCAGGAGTTTTGCTTACGATATGGGAGGTAATATCGCTACTGGCTGTGATGCTATTGGTGTATAACCCATAGCTTCCGAAGCCACCCTCTGCTCCAAGGTAAAAGATTGGCAGGGAGATCTTTGAGAAATGGTCATCAAAACTCACATCCTCCTCATCACACATGCAGGCATTTAAATCATATATCGCCAAATTTGGCATATAAGATACTCCGGATACATTAGGTAATGGCTTTAACCATCGACCCGTTGATGTGAAAAGGAGGTCTGTTGCTGGCATTTCCGGTGAGGTTTGATTACCACCTGTAAAATGCCAATATGGCGCCGGAGTATCACCCAGTAAATACATGTTTGCCCCGATGAAAAAGGCAGCCTGTGCATTGGTTAAACCGGGGAAAATAGGGGAGGGCTCGTCAGGTGCAGAATGTGCCAATTGACCAACATTACCCAAATTGCCGGCATTACCGGCTTGATAAATTCCAGCGTTAATCTGTTCCAATAAACCAGTTGTGCCCATGCAGGTATTTTGTCGGTACATTTCATCTTTATCATCAAATTTCAGGATCTGATCTGTGTTGATCAACCCTTTGATATCCCGTAATATTTGCTCTTGTTGAGTTTCCATTCCTGCCGCTGTAAAAGCAACTGCCGTTCCATAGCTGAAACCGAGCAGGTTCATAGGGCCATATCCCTGGCCGGTAAATCCCCGTATCAAACGGGCAAAAGCAAGTGCTGCAAGGGTATTTTTTGCATCATGCTCTACTCCCCAATCTTTCATAAATTCAAATTCAGTGGTTTCCTGGGGTACCAGGGTCCACGCCTGGTCTATGCCCCAGACATCAATCCCTTTGGATGCAAGGTACAGGAAAGCAGATGTTTGAGGAGTAGGAAGATCTGTACCGGTACGAAAGAAAATTTCCAGGTTTTGATTTGCACCGTGTGCCATAAAAATATCTCCATTAGTTGGCAATGGTTGATAAGGGGTGTCCTCCTTTACAAACCTTCGTATTCGAACTACATTATGTGGATCAGAACCGATCTGGATCTCAAATTGATAATAGGCGATAGCACTACAGGCCCACTCCCGACTCATCTTGATGACATGCGTTTCACCTGCTGTTCGAACTGCTGAATTACTGGTGGTATAAGAAGTATTATCGGCGAAATTTTGTAATTCAATGTTACTGATTTCAACTCCTGAAACATTATTGGTGACATTTATCCCTTTACTCGCTCCTCCGGGGTTTTCAAGGATAACCTTATCACCGTTTACAGATTGGATGCCGATGAGCAAAATATCCGGTTTGTCGATGGTGAGGGATTCTTTGTATATGCCCGGTTCAATGTAAATGGCATTACCAGGCTCAGCAGCGTTGATAGCATCCTGGATGGAATGGTTTTTTTGCACAATGATCGTATGGTCTAAGACCAATTCACTTACCAAATCCTGCCAGGCTTCAACCCCTGAAGTGGAAGTGGGATCAGGATCTGATATGATGGTTTCATCATTGTCCTGACAACTGATGAGAAATAAGAGTAGCAAACAGAAAAGAATTTTTGATTTCTTTATCATAGAAAATGGCGGTAATTTTTTCATGGTCGTAATGTTTTGATAGGCTAAGTCATAGCCTGGATGAACAATTATTTTAAATGACCGCGGACCACGTGTTTAGTAAAGCTTTGATTAAAATTGGGAATTAATTTGATGGCGGAGTTATCAGGTATGTCGTGAAAGTTTTTAAATTTTTTAAAAACTATGTTGCACGCGAAATTCGGAAGGAAATCAACCAGGAGTTAATCCCAGCTTTTGACGGATGCGCTGAAATCTTGGTAAGTCATGGAGGTCCTTAAAACCATACACGCTCAATATCCATGGAAATGCCTGACCTTGCTCTCTTTGCATAATTCGCTCAAGGCAGTCTAAAGATTTTTCGGACTCTCCCAGCAAAGCATAACATCTTGCTTTTAGCATGTTGGCTTTTGTGCTATCTATCCTGAGCTGTAAGATCCCTTTGATTCCCTCAATTGAATATATGCTATCGACCTGGTTTGGTGTAAAATTATGATAGTATGTACTACCTAAACGTCTGCAACAGTTAAGAGCGGATTTATCATCCCCTATATAAACGTAGTTGAAAAAAAGTTCATTATTGGTCCAAGGATGATTTGGAATTATTTCGTCACAGATTTTTAGTTCTTCTATCGATTTTTCGAAGTCACCATCATCTGAGTAGTGCCGTGCGCTAATGTGTCGAATAACAAATGATAAAGGATCAACTTCAACTGCGTGGTTAATGTATTGCCTTGACTCCTCTTTTCTGCCCAGTATCGTTAAAAACTCCGAATAATATTGGGCTGCCGTAGAATAGTTTGGATCAAAATGAAATGCCAATTTAAATTCTTCTTCTGCTTCCAGCCAATTCCAGTCGAGGTAAGCATACACTGAGGCCAACACTGTATGTGCTTCAGCAAGTTTGAAATCTATTGAGAGGGCTTTATTTGCCATGCTCACCGCCAAATCCCTTCCTTCCGTCCACGCAATGTGATCTTGAACAGCCATTAAATGGTATGTATCGGCAATCCCTGCGTATGCCAATGCATAACTTGAATCTTCTGATATGGCCTTGTTGAAATATTCAATGGCGTTTAAATAGCCTTCCTTAGTACGTTTATTCCAATGATACCTTCCCAATTGATACATTTCAAAAGCTTCAACATTGGTAGTAGGATTTTTTTCTATATCAATCTCTTGTTGTGCGGTAAGTACTGTATTCAGTTCAGTAGCAATTTTCAGGGCTATTTCACTTTGAACTTTGAAAATTTCATTTAATTCACGGTCATACAGCTTGGACCACATGTGATCATCCTGTTCAGCATCAATCAATTGCACATTGATTCGGGCGGTATTATTTTCCCTTTGAACACTACCCTCAATGATGTAATTCACATTGAGTTCCCTGGCAATCTGGCTCAGGGATTTTGACCCTCGCTGCCGGTACATTTCAGAAGAGGTGCGGGAGATCACCCTGAAGTTTTCAATCAATGAAAGCCGATTTAGTAAATCTTCCACAATACCATCCGCAAAAAATTGATTTTCTTCCAATGTACTTAAGTTGTCAAATGGCAAAATGGCAATGGATTTTTCCTGGGTAGAATGGATTTTCTGGTTTGGATTTAAGTAAATAATGAAACCAATTATAACTATACTGAAAATCAATACACTGGCAATTATTTTAATATAAGGGAAAGCCCTTTTTCGATTTCTTTTTTCTTCTTTTTCGGATTCAATTATTCCACTTTCATTTTTATTTTGCGCAACATTATACAACGCTGTTTCAGAACGGCTTGCTTTGATTTTTTTTACTTCACCCGGAGGATATCCGAAATAAGAATGGAAACAATAGTTAAAGTATGAGGTGCTACTAAATCCAACCCTGTACCCGATCTCTGAAGAAGTTGCTACATCCATTTGAAGTAACTTTCTGGCTTCTTCCAGGCGAATATCCCGTATGTACTGACTGATTGATTTGCCTGTTAGGCGTTTGAGTTTCCGATGTAATTGAGATCGGCTGATACCCACCTTTTGGGATAATTGCCCAACGCTAAATTGTTCATTTGCTAGATTATCAAGGACAGTTTTCTCCAAGCGGAGAAGAAATTCCTCGTCCATGGATAGCTCGTCTTGGTGGTCTATATCCAATCTGGCAATGTGGTTTAATTAGTAAGATACGATAAAATGAATATTTGATCAATCGGAGGTGGTAATGGTTTTGTGAAGATTCAAAGTGAGAATAATGATCAAGAATAACTCATAATTATCAATGTGGATAACAGTGATCTTTATGTAGTTGTTTAGTAACTATATATCTAAACCTAATAGTACGACTAATTCCTCCCAAGGGAACTTAAAAATTTATATTATCGAGATTCCAACACACCATTGCGTTGAGTTCGCCATGACGGCTAAGGGTGTTTCAGGTCCTTAAAGCATGACCCTTTTATTTGCTGTGAAAGAGAAAGAAGCCTTTCCTTTGAGGAAAAGGACTTTTTCGGAGCTCTTTATTATTGCCGAATGAAAATGAACTTAAAAGCATCGGATATTATTAATTGAATTACATCCGACAGCTATCCAATTACCATCCTCCCCTTATTTCTGTGGTGAATATGATAAGGTTGATAGTTAATATTAATTAAAGTGCTTCAAACAGCTAAACAAAATGATTCATTTGTTAGTCACCTACACGTTTTAAATCTTCTTCGGAACCTGTGCTGCGTTTACTCCTTGATTTTAGCTTATTATTGCCGAAGTTTTTTGTATAAGTCAATTTTAATTGTCTTGTATCAAAATCGTAGGTCCAGCTATTAGTTAAATTAAATTGGGGTATGTTGGCACTAGGACTAATTAACATAGTACGAAATATATCACTAATATTCAGGTTTAGTGCACCGCCGTTTTTGCCGAACTCTTTACGTAAACCGAAAGAGACCATGCCATAAGGCTCATTGATGGAAATTCCACTCAGCCCACCTGAATAATAAATCCCACTTATTTCCATGGATAAGTTATTAGTCAATATAAATCTATGAGTAGAATTAACTGTAAACCAGGTTTGTCTGATATTCATTTGCTCTTCAAAGTAATTGTCAGTCACCTGGTTCAATATTCCGGTCAGGTTATTACTCATTTCCCACCAACTGGTAACTGTTATTGGAAACGAAAGGGAGAAATTGAACATATTGGCCCGGTCAATGTTTAAAGATGAAAGAACAGTTGTATTGGTTTCCGGAATTCGAGAGGGTTGAAATCTGAAAATGGAATTTGATATTCTATCATATTCAAAGGAAAGATTTACACTTTTAAAACTAAAGGTCGATTTTATGGCATGAGTTAATGTCGGAAGTAAACTGGTGTTGCCTGTTACATATGTTCGTGGTTCAATGAATAGTACAAATGGTGCAAGTTCTGAAAATGAAGGCCTGGTAATTCGATAGCTATAGGACAAATTCAAACTGCTATGTTCACCTGTTTTCCTGCTGATGAAAGCTGTTGGGAATAAATTCCCATAATTTCTATAAACTACCGGTGTACCACCCTGCTCTTTTAGGTCAGTGACCGTGTGTTCATATCTCAACCCTAATTTAATCTGTAGTTTTTGATTTATATTACCGCTAAGAGACCCATATGCTGCTAAAATGTCCTCGTCCATCGTTAAATATTCAGAAAACTGGGGATCTGTTTGCCAACTGTCACCTTCCAGTCGTTTTGTTTCGACATCATTATCAAGCTGGCTTAAGGTGGCCTTTGCCCCGGTTTCGAAGGTAAATTGATCAGAGAGTTGAACTCTATAATCAATTTTTCCAACATAGATTGAAAGGGGGGTAATCTTATCTATATCTATGTCCTCATTATAAACGTTTTGACCGTCTTCCAGGAAATACTGGTTTGCGTAAGTCTGAAATTGGTTTGAGCTGTAAATAAAATAATCAAAATCGACATTTAATTGCTGATGGTCATTAAATTGATGCTGGAAATTAATGTTCATCATGTATTGTTGCCGTGGATTTTCATTTGTTCTTATCCCGGTAACCAGTGTGTCTATTCCCGGTTCTATGCTATAATATGACTGATAATAAGTATCTTGTACCCAGTTCCTGATGAATAATGTCCCTAGAAAACCTATGACTGTTTTGGAAGACACATAATAATCAACACCAATTCTTCCTGTTGTAATATTATATCCTCCAAATCGGTCTGCCCTGCTGGTTGAGCTAAAGACATAATCGTCATTTATTATTTCATTGTTGGTATCAATAAACTGATTGTTTCCATTATGATTAAAGTTTAAATCGGCAAAAACATTTATTTTGTTTTGTCGGTAATTGAAGTTCCCGCCAGCCAAATATAATGCCCTTCTACCTGTACCTACCATGGCAGAAATACCGCCGTTCATACCCTCATAGTCATTCCTTTTTAATACAATATTGATAAAACCTGCATCGCCTTCCGCATCAAAATTGGCCGGAGGTGTGGTAATCAGTTCGATTTTATCAATATTGCTGGCTGGCATACCATCTAGCATCCCGAACAGGGCAGTAATATCCATGCGGGTCAATTTTCCATTGATCATGACCATCACGCCACTCTTTCCATTCATCATTACCGTAGAATTCTGTCGGTTCACGATGACTCCAGGTGAGCGCTCGAGAATTTCCAGAACGGAATTACCTGCCATAAGGGGGCTACTCTGTACATTGATCACCATTCGATCAAGGGTTTGTTCATACAAAAGCTTATCTGCTTTGACAACTACCTCTTCCAGCTCCTGAGTATCCTCTATTAAGATGATGTCCTGGATGCTTAAGTCTCTATCTTCCCTGGTAAGTATCTTTGAAGAATAGGATTTTTCAAATCCTACCATGTAACTTTGTATAAAATAATCTCCACGGGAAACATTTGAAAAACTGAACTTACCTTCCAGATCAGTTACGAGACCCCTAACCAGTGTTGAATCCGGTAAATTGAGCAATAAGACGTTGGCAAATGGAACACCAGAATCACTTTCATCCGCAATTCTTCCCGTGATCGAGTATTGAGCGCAAATAGTTTGGGTAATTCCTAACAGGAAAAATAGAAGGTTGATGGGCTTAATGGCGATGATCATTTCAGGGTTTCTTTCTTATCTGGCGAAAATTGTCAGATTAGCGTGTATAGAACAACAACTATTTCATTACCAATGAATTACTAAGTAATAGAAAGCAATTCCCTACAATATAATTTACTATTTTTGGATGTTAATTCAAAGTACAATTCTTCGCTTTACATAAAAAACAGTAGAACTAACTTTTTCATTTCAAAATTCTTTAAGAGCTATTCTGCGAATTAGGAAGCCTGTAGATATTGTGTAGAGCGTACTGAAATCCAAATTTTGCAATGGAAGAATTTCTAATCTAAGGGTTTCTATATCAATCATTTATAGACTATTTTTCTTTTACTAAGTATTAGAAACTAATTGAAGATCAAAGAGGTAGTTTTTAAATCCTTAATATGTGTTCATTCTTAACATCAAACTATTCGTTTTCCGGATTCCCCAGAACAGAACGTATTAAATGTTAAGAGAGAAAATCATTTTGGCAGGACTCAACGAAAGAATTCAATGTCAGGAAGGCACATTCCATTTTTTAAAGATTGTCTGAAACCGAGGCTCATTCTTCAGCGGTTCAAAGAGTTGTACATACTTCATCCAGGGCAGTGGATAGTATTTTTTGTCGGAAGCTTCCTCCAGGTAGCGCAAAGCTTCTTCTTTATTTCCCAGGGCAGCATGCAAACGGGCCAATATCAGAGGGTGTACCCAGGTTTCTTTGCTTTTACTTTCCAAGGCATCCAGCAAGGCAGTTGCCTTCTCAGACTGGCCGGCATAGGCATAGGTGATGCTGAGGGTAGCTTTGAAAAAATCATCATTCTGCGGGAGTTGCTGGTGCTCCCGAATAGCTTCTTCGTACTTGCCCTGAAATAAGTAGGAATAACCTATTACAAAATGTCCATACGGAAAATCAGGATCCAGTTTCAAAGATTTTTTAGCTTCTGCGATAGCCTGGTCATAATCCTTTAACCGCATATGTATCCAGCCTACATTATTAGCAAAGGTAGGTGAAAGGGGATCTATCTCTGCAGCCAATCGAGCTTCCCGGATAGCTTCTTCCCCGTTGTCCAGCACATGATGGAGCCAGGCATAATGCGAATGGGTCATCTCATTGTTGGGATTGATCTTCAGTGCATGTTCAAAAAAAGTGCGGGCACTATCCCAATCCCAAAACTGATACAGATTCATCATGGCCAATGCCGTATACGCATTGTCCATATTTTCATCCAGCGACACGGCCTTTTGTGCGGCCGCTTTTGCCCGTTTCATTGCCTCTTCTTGCTGGAGGGGGCCATGCCCCGTGATGGCATACCCTAAGGCGAGTCCCGCATATGCAAACGGGTCGGCCGGATCTGATTCAATGGCAAGGTTGAGGTAGTACATTCCTTTCTCAAAATCTTCGGTAGTACCTTTATTCAGGTGGTACATCCCCCGCAGGTAATTTTTATACGTGTCGGGGTTCACAGTGCGGGTACCGGCTAACCTGGCTTCTTCCTCCGGAGATAAATTGATCTCTATTTTCCGGGCAATGTCACGGATCACGGTGTTTTGCATGGCCAATACCTGTCGGATATCCTGGTAGTATTCCTGGGCCCACAGATGGTTTTCTTCCGGGAATGGATCTATTAATTGTAATTGCAATCGCAAACTATCACCGGATGCAAATATGGAACCTTCAACCAGGACATCAACATTAAGTTCTCTGGCAATATCTTTCATAAAAAATTTCTGATCTCGGTAGCGCAATGTAGATGTTTTTGAAATAACCCGTAACCTGCCAATCTTGCCCAATTCTCCTATAAGAGCATCTTGCATTCCCATTGCCATATATTCTAGGTCAGCATCTCCTGTTAAATTATCCAGTGGAAGGATAGCAACGGAGGTTGGCCGTTCATTTGTTTTGTTTGAAAGTGATATAAAGAAGAATAGTAGTACAGGAATTATTATTGCAAGACCTAAAATAGCCAACATAACTGTTTTTTGGATTGTTGGTCTTTTGGATTTTGCTGGCTCAATGGCATTGTTCCTTTGAACTTCTTCCTTTTTCAACTTTTTTACTTCACCGGGAGGGAATCCATATTTTGACTGAAAACAAGTGTTAAAATAGGAGGTGCTGCTAAAGCCAACCCGGTAAGCAATTTCGGAAGAAGTTGCTACTTCTTTCTGAAGTAATTTCATTGCCTCTTCCAGCCGGATATCCCGAATGAATTGACTTACTGACTTTCCCTTTAAAAGTTTAAGTTTTCTGTGTAGTTGAGATCGGCTTACTCCCACATTTTTGGACAATTCCTCTACACTGAACTGTTCATTATCCAGGTTTTCCAGTACAGTTTCCTTTATCTTATTGAGAAGAGCCTGATCCATTGAAGGTTCCTCGATAGGTTCCATTCTTTTTGAGGTATAGGGATTTAGAATATAATATACAAAAATTCAGTATTTATTTCACAGACTAAATGCCCGTCATTTCCATTTAATATCTTTTAACAATCCTTAACAAATTTTAACACCGGTCGATCTGTATCAAGTATATCTTGTCTCAAAAAATAAACTATGAAAACAATTACGAAACAATCAGTTTTAACTTATTGCCTATTCATATTGGTCAGCGGAACGTGTCTGGCACAGGCTGGTGATGACTTGCAAAAGGGAAGGCAACTGGCTGGCTTATCACTGAATTCTTCCTATGCCGGTCATTATGGTTTTATTGGGAATGTGGGAGCCAGGTATGGTTATTTCCTGTTCGAAAGGTTTGCGGTTGGACCGGAAGTAAATTTTGGATTCAATGGAACTTTGTACAAGGATTTTAGGCCCGGGATTTTTGCCAGGTATTACCTGAATGGAAACAAGGTAGCACCATTCGTTGAAGGTGCGTACTACCATTCATTTGGATGGGAGAGAACGGAGAATTTAACACCCTGGAACCCTGTCAATGCAAATGAGGGTAGGGTAGGCCTTGGTTTGAGATTTGATAATATCATTAAGAAAAAGTTCTCATTTGAAACCGTTGCAGGTTATTCTACCCTCCGAAATGCATTTTGGGAGTTCAGGTTTGTATACCATTTTTAGTGATAATTAAGGTTGAACAATTCTATAAGGTGAAAGTAATTCTTTCACCTTATATTTTATCAGATAAAAAATATCTACCAGGTATCTGTTAATCCTGATTTTTATTCAAATTTGCATCCTTGTTAATTGACTAATGAATATACTTGATTATATCGGTTGGAGGCATCAGAGAGGGCGTACATCCTTCGTTATTAAGCTCATACTTTTCACCATCTTGTTGTGGAGCTATTACTATCGCTGGGAATATTATGAAAAGCTGGAGATAAAGGAGCACTACATCACTGCGGTGTTGTTTTACCTGGGTTCTAACCTGCTGATCAACTTTGCCCGGTTTATTCTCTCCCACATTTATGTCCTGAGGATTAAAAAGTCGGATTTTGGTAAAGACAATTTCCTTTTTGGTCTTACCCGCATCACGTCAATTTTCAATATCATGATATTCGGAGCTGCGGTATTTCTTTTTTTCGATATTGATTATAAAGCAGTTTTTACCTCCCTTTCGATCATTGCGGCTGCTATCGCTATTTTATCCAAGGATTATATTTCCAATATGATCAATGGCATGATCATCATGTTTACCGACCAGATATCGCTTGGGGATTTTATTAAAATAGGAGATCATCGTGGTACCGTCATGGACATAACTTTTGTCAACATTCATATTCTTGATGAGAATGGTGACCTGGTATTCTACCCCAATTCATTTGTCTTTTCACACGAGGTGGTCAATTATTCCAAAAGGGATATCAACAAAATCAATATTTATTTTGAAATGGACGTTGAGAAGATAAATGATGTTGAGAAATTGGAAGAGTTTATCAAATCAAATCTAAAATCCTATCAGGGGTTCATTCAGCCTAATTCTTATTTCCTGAGAACCATTGAAATCAAAAAAGATCTGGCAGAATTTAGCTTCCAATATATTATTAAGAAACACGACCTGAAAATCGAAAAGGAAATCAGAAAAACGGTCATGCGAAATCTTGTAAAATACATCGAAAGTCATCAGAATTTTCTTTCTGCAACGAAGGAAAGCTACTGATCGAAATAGACTTCCTTACCTTCAAATGGGAATTTGTAATAAATCATTGAAGGCCAAATGGGTTTGGAGAATCCCGAAGAGATGGCTTTGTGCCGGTCTATCAACTCCAATGCAATTCCCGGATTTTCTATCAATACATTCTCATTTTCAAATTCGGAACTAACTAAATCGAACAGCAATGTGTCTCTCTTTTCTTCATTCCAAAGCAGTTTCCACTTTTCTGTTCGAATTGCTTTACTAGCGCCTCGTTGCCAGATTAAATTTTGATGAGGAGTATCGTTAGGTCCATCAATAAATTTCATAAGGTTTACCCCATCAAATTTAATATCCGCCGGAAGTTTTCCTTTTGCAAGGGCGACGGAAGTATGAAAAATATCCATGATGGACACCTGATCCTCAAAAATTTGTTCATCTGGAAAATGACCATTCCATCTCATTGCAAATGGTATTCTGATCCCTCCTTCGAAATCTGTAATTTTCCCACCTTTGTAAGGCCCGTTTTCTGTTGTCAATGTATATTCGGCTCCACCATTGTCACTGATAAAAAAGATAACAGTATTCTCATCCAGTCCACTTTCTGAGAGGTATTCCATTACCTTACCAATGTTGTCATCGAGGTTTTTGATCATTGCATAGTAGACTCTTTTTATTGGATCTTTAATATGCGAAAACTGATCAACGTATTCTTCGGGAGCCTGCAACGGGGTATGGGGCGCATTGTAAGACAATAAGAGAAAAAAAGGATTGTCTTTTCTGTTTTCAATGAAATGGAGTGCTTCCCTTGTAAACGCATCTGTCAGGTAGCTTTTTTCTTCTACCATTTCACAATTCCTGTAAATGGCGTGCGGTCCGTTTCTTTGTCCACTCCAGATATATTGATCCGTAAAGTCTTCTTCAATTTTTTGGCCAACATATCCCTTTGAGTTCTCCTCAATGTAGAGAGAATGGGAGGCATAAAAGCCATACTGATAGTCGAATCCAAGTTTGCACGGTATCTGGGTTTCACTTGATCCCAGGTGCCATTTTCCTATCAGTCCTGTTTGATATCCACTTGTTTTGAGAATTTCAGGTAATAAAATTTCTGATGGGGGAATTCCCTGCCGCTCAATATCATTTTTTTCAGGAACTTCATCCATCCATTTTGGTTCCCATGGTTCGCTGTCGATAAAATATTTGAACCCCAGGTATTCCAGCCTGTTCTTCAGGTATCGATCGTGCATTTGGAATTGAAAACCAAAACGTTGAGGGTATCGGCCTGTGAGGAGGGCAGCTCTGGCCGGACTGCATACCGGGGAGGTGGTGAATGCATTTGTAAAAGTGATACCTTCCTTTCCAATTTTGTCAATGTTTGGAGTTTGAATATCTCCTAATCCATACAGGGAAAGGTCGGCCATTCCCAGATCATCCACCACGATGCAAAGGATATTGGGTAAACTATCTTTTTTGTTGGGATCTATGAATCCATTTAGCCAGGCATTTTTCTTCTTAATTTTTGCCTCATCAAAATGAATGGAAAATGTGTCCGATCCAAGTGGCCATAAAAGATAAGCCACCAAGATTGTGACCGAAAAAATAAGTATGATTCGCTTTAGCTTCATTAGTTAAAACTTGAATATAAAAAAAGCCTCCCATTTCTGAGAGGCTTTTGCTTTATCTTAACTAGAATATTATCTCTTACAACGAAATGCCCATGAATGACATGAAGGCCACACCCATCAATCCTGTCAGGAGCATAGTGATACCTAAACCTTTTAATCCATCGGGAACATGACTATACTTGAGCTTTTCCCTGATTGCTGCCAGTGCAACGATTGCCAGCAACCAGCCAATACCGGATCCAAGACTAAAAACAACTGATTCTGAAATGGTGTATTCCCTTTGTGCCATGAACAGGGAAGAACCCAAAATAGCACAGTTTACGGCAATAAGTGGAAGAAATATACCGAGTGAGCCATAAAGTGCAGGAGAAAATTTTTCAATAATCATCTCAACCAGTTGCACGATTGCTGCGATAACTGCTATGAACATAATAAAACGCAAAAACGTCAGGTCAACTGTGGCAAAACTTGGGTGAATAAATGCCAGCGCCCCTTCACTTAGGATAAACTCCTGCAAAAACCAGTTGGCAGGTACAGTGATAATCAAAACAAAGATTACGGCCATTCCCAGGCCTAGCGCTGTGCTTACTTTTTTAGAAACTGCCAGGAATGAACACATTCCCAGAAAGTAAGCAAAAATCATATTTTCAATAAAGATCGCTTTTATACCTAAATTAACTAATTCCATAATCTATGTTTTTAGTGTTCTACGTAACCGGTTTTAGCCCTTTGGACCCAAATTATTAATCCAAGAATAATGAATGCACCGACTGGCGTCACCATTAAACCATTGGTTGGGAAACTTTGAATACCCATGGCTTCGAAAACTGGAAATCCAAATAATTTTCCTGCTCCCAGTAATTCCCTGAAGAATGCAATGGCAAGGATAATCCATGAGTAACCCAGACCATTTCCAAGACCATCCAAAATGGAATCATAGGGTTTGTTGCCCAATGCATAGGCTTCCAAACGTCCCATCACGATGCAGTTGGTAATGATCAAACCTACGAAGACGCTTAACTGCTTATACATATCAAATGAATACGCTTTCAAAACCTCCGAAACAAGAGTTACCAAAGTAGCGACTACAGCTAATTGAACAATAATCCTTACCCTGGTTGGTATTAAGTTTCTGATCAATGAAATAAGCAGGTTAGAAAATACCATAACAAAGATCACGGCCACAGCCATGGTCAGTGTTGGTTTCATCTGAGTTGTTACTGCCAGAGCGGAACAAATACCTAGCACCTGAACGGTAATGGGGTTATCATCATTCAGGGGATCGGCAATGATCTTCTTTCGCCTCCTGGAGAGGAGTTCTTCTGCTTTCTTCTCCTTAACTAATGTTTTTTCTGCAGTTTCTTCACTCATTATATCTTAATTTAAAAGTTCAATAATTTATAGTGATGCTACACTTTTTTCGGATTTCACTTTTTCTATGTATCCCTGATAATAGCTGAAGTAACTTTTCAACATATCGGATAGGCCTTTTCCTGTTATAGTAGCGCCTGACATCCCATTAATATGATGTTCATCCAGGGCAGACTCAGGATTGCTTTCACCTTTTAGCATGTAAACAGATTCCAGATTTCCATTTTCATCATAAATCTGTTTGTTTTCAAATCTTTGCTGGACTTCCTTTTCCGTAATTCTCGCACCTAATCCAGGAGTTTCAGTCTCATGATCAAATACGGCACCTTTTATGGTATTCAGGTCAGTTTCCAAAGCCACATAACCCCAAATAGGCCCCCAAAGTCCTGTACCATACATAGGTAAAATGTAAGCCTCTACTGCGTCATCATTTCCTTCTGCGTGATAAATGAACACAGGATACTGACGATCTTCAGGTTGTTGTTTGAAATTTTTGGGAATGTTAACTTCTTCTGCTACGATAGGGCTCCCTTTTTCATCGGTTTCGATCAATTCCCCATTGTAGTCTACGACAATCGATTTGATCGTTCCATTGTAGTAGTCCAGAATTTGCTGGTTTGACATTTCACTGACATCCACAACTGCTCCGAGTATTTGCTTTTTCGTATCAATTTCAATGGACTTGTCCTGCATGGGCTTCAAACCCTGGTTGGCAAGTGACAACAATCCGCCCAATATAATGGTAAGGATTGCTGTAAATACGATGATATAAGTATTAGACTGTTGCACGTTTCAATCTTCTTTTTTTGTTGCCTTTAACTACATAGAAATCAATAAGGGGAGCAAACACATTCATAAGAAGAATCGCTAGCATAATCCCCTCCGGATAAGCCGGGTTAAATACCCGTATGATGACGGTGAGAACTCCAATAAGGAACCCATATATCCATTTTCCTCTTTCTGTTTGTGCGGCTGTTACCGGGTCAGAAGCCATAAACACAGCTCCAAATGCCAGCCCTCCAATTACTAAATGGTAGTAGGCGGGTAGCTGCATATATGCATTGGCTCCGATGGCATTGAATCCAAAACCCATAGCCAAAGCTCCAAGGAATACGCTGACGATCACCTTCCAGCTTCCTACTCCTGTCATAATAAGAAGTAGAGCTCCAAGAATAACCATCAAAGTTGAAGTTTCACCAATAGATCCGGGAATAAAACCCATGAACATATTGGTAAAGCTGTAAAAATCTGCTGACAATACGGTGTTGGTCTGATTCAAAGCGTCTATTACGGCTCCAGTATTGTTTGAAGAAGCTTCATATGCAACCGCAAGTGGCGTAGCTCCGGAAAATCCATCAACGGGCGTTTTATCTCCCAGATAGGTCCATACATCTCCGGAAATTTGCTGTGGGTAAGCAAAATACAGGAATGCCCGGGCTGTTAATGCTACGTTCAAAATATTCATGCCCGTTCCTCCAAATACCTCTTTTCCAATGATCACTGCAAAAGCTGTTGCCAGAGCAACCTGCCAAAGTGGAATTGTGGGAGGCACGACCAGAGGGATCAACATACCTGTTACCAGGAATCCTTCATTAACAGGATGTCTTCTAATGGTACAGAATGTAAATTCAATGCCTAAACCGGTTGCATACGAGACCACAACGATCGGCAAAACCTTCAACAAACCAATACCAACAATTTCTCCAATAGTAGCTTCCTGCCCTATTGCCAGGAAATGCTGATAGCCAACATTATAAATGCCAAATAACAAGCAGGGTAGCATGGAAACGATGACGGTATTCATCATTCGTTTCATATCAATAGCGTCCCTGATTTGTGCCCCTTTGTTTGGAGCTGTAATATCAGGCGCATAAAGGAATGTTTCGAACGCTTCAAATATATAGTAGAATCGCTCGAGTTTCCCACCCTTGGTAAAATTTGGCTTATACTTATCGATTACTTTTCTAATTACTTCCATCTAATAACTAGCCGTTTTTAATTAAGTCAATTCCCTCTCTTAAAAGTTCTTGTATGTCGTGTTTTGAAACATCTATGAATTCGCAAAGAGCGAGATCTTCTTCGATGACTTCGTATATTCCAAGTTCTTCCATTTCATCGTAATCTTCCGCCATGATAGCTTTGATCAAATATGTTGGCAGTATATCCAATGGTGTAACTTTTTCAAATACACCGCTTTGAACGAAAGCCCTTTTTTCACCATTTGTGTTGGTATTCAATTCATATTCCTTGTTCGGAGTCAGGAACGACATTAATCCCAAAGCCTTGTGATAGCTTAGTTTCTTGAAAGTTGGCAGCACCCAGCCAAACATCTCATGCTTATCTCCCTCCGGAAGTACGGTGACCAGGTGATCATAAAATCCTACATAACCCTCTTTACCTATCTTTTCACCAGTTAAGACATTTCCGGAAATGCATCTGACATTATCAGACTTAAGATTGTTTTCGACAAATTTGTTGATGCAAGCTCCGGAGTATGTTTTATAGTATTGTGGGGTTTTTACTTCGGAACCAGCCAATGCAATTATCTTTTGGCAATCGAATATTCCCTCAAGAAATAATTTTCCAATTTGAATAACTCCATATGGATTGACTGTCCATACCAAATCACCTTTATTAATAGGGTCGATAAAATGAATATGCGTACCAACATTCCCAGAAGGATGTTTGCCTGAAAAGTAATGTATCTCTACATTTTTAGTATGTGCAAAAACTTTTGAAACATCCGCATTTCCATTCAATCCTAAATGAACCTTGCCATTGGTAAACTTGGAAAGTATATCAATACCAGCCTGGAAATAAATTTCCTGATCCTTAAACAAAAGATCGTAGTCGGGTGCAAGTGGATGTGAATCAAATGTTGAAATAAAGATGGCTTTGGGAGTGTCATCAGGGTTGGCAATTACGCCAAATGGTCGCTGGATGATGTTTGGCCAGGCACCATTTTTTAACAACTGCTTTTGAGCATCGTCCCTTGAAAGTTTGGCAATATCCGAAACGGTGATTTTTTTATGCTCAACGTATTCTACCTGCTTGTCAGCCAGAATTTTGATTTCAAGTATTTTTCGTTTTGCACCTCGTTTAACTTCTACGACTTCTCCACTTACCGGCGAGCAAAACATTACCTGATCCATCAACTTGTCAAAAAGAATTGGAGTGCCGGCTTTTACCGTATCCCCTTCATCAACTAAAAGTTTTGGACGCGTTATTTTTTGAAAATCGGTAGGTTTGATGGCAAAGGTTTCGGGTTGAACGGATTCAACAATTTTCTTCTCAGCTTTTCCCTTCAGGTTAATGTTAAATCCCTTTTTAATCTTTATTTTATGTGACATCGATTTTTAATTTGTGCCAAATTTTCAAGTCGCAAAAATAAATAAATTTTGTATTTAACCTTGATAAATTACTGCTTTGTTGTAATTGATTGATAAGAATTTTAATTACAGCCACTCAATAATCAATTTATTGTTCAACATAGTCCGAATCAAACTGTTTGATGAACCTTGCCACATTTTCCATTAACCACATGGGTGTAGACGTAGCTCCGCAAATTCCTACTGATTTTGCTGAATGAAACCAGTCGGGATTTACTTCATTTTCATCTTCAATAAAATAACTATTTGGATTCACACTTCTACAGGTTTCGTAAAGTGCTTTACCATTTGAACTTTTTTTGCCACTCACGAAAACAATGACATCGTGCTCGTCAGAAAATTTTTTCAATTGCGGTTCGCGGTTGGAGACTTGCCTGCAGATGCTATCATTGGTGTCAAAGCCTTCAACGACATCCGTATTGTTGGCCTCTTTGATTTTCTTTTCGATCAGGTCTTTCATTCTGTAAAACCCGGCAGTGCTTTTGGTGGTCTGACTATAAAGGGAGATGGGTTTTTTGAAATCTATTTTTTCGAGATCTTTTTCCTCTGTAATGATAATGGCTTCATTTTTTGTTTGGCCGGTCAACCCGATGACCTCTGCATGACCGACTTTTCCATAAATAACAATCTGGCCATCTTCTGTTTTTGATTTTTCATAGGAATTCCTCACCCTGTTTTGGAGTTTTAAGACAACCGGGCAGGATGCATCTATCAGTTCAATATTATTTTTAAGAGCTAATTCATACGTTTCAGGTGGTTCACCATGAGCGCGTATCAAAACCTTGCAGTCCTTCAGATTTTTAAGGTCTTCATGGCTGATGATAGTAAGGCCTTTGTCGGTCAATCTTTTTACTTCCTTGTCATTGTGAACAATATCACCCAGACAGTAGAGCTTTTCAGATTGTTCCATCTCGTCTTCTGCCATCTGAATGGCATATTCCACCCCAAAACAATAACCGGAATTTTGATCTATGATAACATCCATATAACGGTCCTCAGTTTTTTGAAATCCTATTAAGTGCCAAATTTACAATTTTTTCTACTTGATCTTCAAACTTTAAATGACTTGTATCCAACAATATAGCATCATCTGCTTTTTTCAACGGACTATCTGATCTTGATGAATCAATATTGTCCCTTTTTTCCAGATTATCAATGATTTCTTCAATGGATGGGGAATGACCGCTTTCGTTCAATTCCTGCAATCTTCTTTGTGCTCTAATCTTTAAATCTGCGGTCATAAATATCTTCAATTCTGCCTCAGGAAATACAACGGTTCCGATATCCCTTCCGTCCATAACAACGCCTTTCTGTTCTCCCATTTTTCGCTGAAGAGCGACCATTTTTTTTCTCACCGCTGAGATCGCGCTAACTTCGCTTACTTTTTCGGATACTTCCAGGCCCCTTATTTGAGATTCTACATTCTCTCCCTGTAGTATAATACTACTTTTATGTGTTTTGTTTTCAAATTGGAAGGAAATATCAATTTTTTTCAAAGCTTCCGTTACAGATTGTTGATCGGATATGTCAATTTTATGCTGAACAAAATATAGTGTGGTTGCCCGGTACATAGCGCCAGTGTCAATATAAATGTATCCTAACCTGTTGGCGACAATTTTTGCTGTACTGCTTTTTCCACATCCCGAGTGGCCATCGATGGCAATGATGATCTTTTTATGAGCCATCTAGCAATCTTTTACTGGGCAGGGTATCGGACCTCGCTTTGGCTGGCTGCGCTTTTTGGGTTTGTGACTCGCGCAGGAAAATATTATTGCTGAAATGACGAAGAGTAATATGATTTTTTGATAAAATGTTTTCAATTTGCTAGTCTATTTATGAATTGCAAATATAGCCATTGTCAATAAAGATTAACTGTTAAAGCCATGGGTTTTGAAGAAAGAACGAAAAAGATCATTGATGATTTGAGAAAAGACCTTGAAAAGATTTTTAAGAACGCAAGCGAATCAAAAGATCAGGTCGTAGACGAAGTGGAAAAGCTGATTGTCGAATTGAAGAAGGGTGGAAATAAAATGAATGAGGAATTTACGGATTTTAAGAAGAACAATCAGGAGACATTCGATAACATTGAAAATGGTTTGAAGCAAGCCGCTGATGATGTCAAAAGAGTGTTCAGGGATGCCTATAATAAATTCAAGTAAATGAACTATTTGTCCGCAGAACAGCTTTCAAAAAATTTCGGGGACACCCCTCTCTTTCAGGATCTGACCTTTGGGATCAGCCAGGGGCAAAAAGTGGCATTGGTTGGGCATAATGGTTGTGGGAAGTCGACCTTACTGAAAATCCTTGCTGGTAAAATCGAACCGGATAAAGGCAAGGTCGTTTTGCGAAAAGAGATAACCTCAGGTTATCTGTCGCAGGAACCCGAATTGGAAGATCACCATACCATTAAAGAAGAAATATTCAACCAACAAAACGAAACCCTTGATACGATCAGCGCCTATGAGGATGCTGTCAATCAAAATGCAAACCCTGAAAAACTGCAGGAGCTGATTGAGAAAATTGACTCCCTTAATGCCTGGGATATGGAATACCAAATCCATGAAATTCTTGGCAAGCTGGGTATTCACAACCTTGACAATAAAATAAGTGAATTATCCGGAGGTCAGAAAAAGAGGGTGGCTTTGGCCAAAACACTGATCGAATCTCCGGATTTTCTTATCCTCGATGAGCCGACCAACCACCTGGATGTCGAGATCATCGAATGGCTGGAAAACTATTTAACCAATTCTTCCATTACCCTTCTTTTGATCACGCACGACCGCTACTTTCTGGAAAATATTTGTAATCACATATTTGAATTGGATGGTGGTAAATTATTTACGTATCCAGGAAACTTCAGCTACTTTCTGGAAAAGAAAGAGGAGCGAAGGGTTCAAAGGCAAACAGAAATTGACAAAGCCAAAAACCTGATGCGAAAGGAGCTGGATTGGATCAGGCGACAGCCCAAGGCGAGGGGAACCAAGGCGAAATACCGGGTAGAAGCTTTTGATAAGCTGGCCGAGAAAGCCTCGGAAAAAATTGGTGCAAAGAAAATGGAGGTTGGCCTGGATGCGAAAAGACAAGGTGGAAAGATCCTGGAAATCTCCAAACTCAGCAAATCTTTTGGCGAACTGAAAATTGTTAAAGATTTCTCCTATGTCTTTAAGAAAATGGATAAGATTGGCATTGTTGGTAAAAACGGTGTTGGCAAATCCTCCTTCTTAAAAATTATTTCCGGCTTGGACCTGGAGTATTCAGGAGAAATCGATAAAGGTCAGACAACAAAAATCGGATTTTTTCAGCAGGATAAGTTTGATTTTACAGATGAACATCGGGTAATCGATGTGATCAAGGAAGTCGCAGAAGTGATCAGGTTATCCGATGGTTCTGAATTGACGGCCAGTCAAATACTAGGTCAATTCCTCTTTCCTCCTCCGGTGCAATACCAAAACACATCTTATTTAAGTGGAGGAGAGAAGAAACGTTTGCAGCTACTTCGCACCTTGGTGGGCAATCCAAATTTCCTGATCCTCGACGAGCCGACCAATGATCTTGACATTTATACCCTTGCGGTTTTAGAGGATTTTTTAATGGGATTTAACGGCTGCCTGATGATCGTTTCACACGACCGGTATTTTATGGATCGGTTAGTGGAACATTGTTTTGTATTTGAAGGGGAGGGCAAGATCATGGATTTCCCAGGCAATTACAGTCAGTACCGGGACTATGCCGAAGCGAAAGAGCAGGAGGAAAAACAATCTGAAAAACCTCCGGCACCAAAACCGGAAAAGAAGCTGAAGGAAAAGACCAAGCTGAGCTTTAAGGAGAAGAGTGAATACGAAAGCCTGGAAAAGGAGATTGAAGAGCTGGAAGCGAGGAAGGAGGAACTGGTTTCATCCATGAATACTGAACCTGATCATGAAAAACTTCAAAAGCTTTCTGAAGAATTCAATCAGTTATCTGAATTGCTGGAAGTCAAAATAAACCGTTGGATGGAATTGGCTGAATACGCTGATTAGGAGATTAGGGAGCAAAATTTGCCAACTGCCAATTGCTTTTTGCCAAATTCCTGAGAATTTGTTCACATCGGAAAAACTCAAATCCTCTCCAACACCTTTTTGATGAGATATTCGATTTGCTTGTAGGGATTTTTTGAGAAGGTATTTTTCGCCCGGTTCGCTAAAATTGTATTGATGCTGAGGGCCTTGTGACCCAAAAGCCTGCTCATTCCGTAAAGTGCAGCGGTTTCCATTTCAAAGTTGGTGATCCAGAAATCATCGACATGAAAATAAATGAGTTCGTTTACGAGGTTATCGTATCGCTTTGGAATTCGGGTAACCCTGCCCTGGGGAGCATAGAATCCGGGAGTTGTCATAGTATTTCCCTCGATCATATCAAAAGCCAGTTTTTCTTTCAATTCCTCATTTGCTTTTACACAAAAAGGAGTGAAGTTCAGACCGAGGTGGGATTTAAGACTTTGAGAAACATTGATTTCAAAATCCGATTGTTCCAATTGGTAAAAATTCATCAGGGTACTCATGCCGATGGCGTAATTGTTTACCACTTGCGAACCCAAAGCCAGGTCTTCTCTAAGTCCACCCGATGTTCCGATCCTGATAAGGTTGAGTTGATGAATATCGGCCTTGGGTTCTCTTTTTTTCAGGTTAATATTAAAAAGTGCATCCAGTTCGATGAGTACAATTTCCAGGTTGGCAACTCCCATACCTGTGCTCATTACGGTGATCTTTTTTCCCTTGTATTTTCCTGTGTGGGTGATGAACTCCCGCTGATTCATCTCAAACTCTACCTCATCAAAGTATTGACTTACTTTGTGTACACGACCTGGGTCCCCAACAAGAATAATGGTATCGGAGACATTGCCAGGTTTTAAATTTAAATGATAGACACTTCCATCTTTGTTTAAGATCAGATCGGCTTCACCAAACCTGGTGGTACATTCATGTATCGAGTTCGTTTGCACTTTTTCGTTTTAAACCAATATAGGGATTGTACCCGTTTGTGTCTTTAGGATAGTATCCCTTCCCGTTATATGGTCTTTTTCTTGGATGATGTTTGCATGTGTCAGAACATGCTCCCTCAAGCTCCTCAGCGCAATTTTCACATAATGGAACATGATTATTGCATTCAGGATTAGCGCAATTTACCATTCTGTCACACCTGGTTCCGCAAACAAAACACTCAGATATTACTTCGGGGTTGATTTTATTGATTTCGGTAGCGATCCTGTTGTCGAATACGTAACATTTTCCTTCAAAATCCTCTCCTCCGGCTTCAATTCCATATTTGATAATGCCTCCATGAAGCTGATAAACATTCTTAAAACCCTTTTTTAGAAGGTATGCACTGGCTTTTTCACATTTTATTCCCCCGGTACAATAGGTAATAATTTTCTTGTCTTTGATTGATTCGAGCTCGTTTACTTTCTCTGGAAAATCCCTGAAATTTTCGATATCCAGTGTAAGGGCATTTTTAAATTTGCCGATTTTGTGTTCATAGTTCGACCGAACATCGAGGAGTATCACATCTTCATCGTCCTTCATCGTCCTGAATTCTTCCGGTTCAAGATGGGTCCCGGTCAATTCATTCGGATCAATATCCGTCAAACCCGAGTTGACGATCTCTTCTTTGGTTCGGACATGAATCTTTTCAAAAGCATGTTTGTCGTATTCCTCGACTTTGAAATCCGTTTTCGCAAACCGGGGATCGGCTTTCATATCCTCCATATATTTTTCACAATCCGCTTTCAATCCGGAAATGGTACCATTAATTCCTTCCGGAGAAATAATGATCCTCCCCCTCAAATTGTGTTCAATGCAATACAAATGGTGCTGTTCCCTGAACTCCTCAGGATTTTCAATTTTTGTATAGCAGTAATAAAGTAAGATGAGATATTTTTCCATTTGAATATTAATATTTTAGACTGACTTGGCCGGATTACCAAAAACCGTTTCCCCGTCTTTTACATTTTCTATCACAACACTTCCCGCTCCGACCCTGGCATTTTTGCCAATTGTAATTCCACTGATGATGGTTACACCGGAACCTATAAAAGCTCCCTCTCCAACTTTGACTCCCTGGTTTATCACACTTCCTGCTCCAACCTGTACAAAATCCGAAAGATAAGCTTCATTTTCAATGATGGAACCGGTATTGAGTAAACAATGGTTCCCGATCTCAGCATATGCACCAATATGACATCCTGCATTGATCATGCATCCATGGTGCAGGATCACAGATTCTGACACATTGGCTTTCTGATGGACGCCATTCACCGGCATGGCTTTATAGTCTTCCGTTAGTATTTTCACCAGGCTCTTTTTTAGCTTGGTATCATCTGATGCAATGAATGCGTCGCATTTTTTGCCGATTATTTTGAGAACCTCGGTATCATCCGTCGAGCCGAGAATCGATACATCATCGATCTGTTTTCCATGTAAATTTTTGTCGTCGTCCAGTATACCATAGATCAGCACATTATTGCTTTTAAAAATGTCGACAGCTACTTTTCCTAACGACTTACCTCCTAAAATTAACACCGGATTACTCATGCCAGATTTTGTTAACGTGAGTTCGAAATAAGGTTGTGAAAAATCGCCAGAAAACAAGTTTTTGTATTTACACCCCCCTAACCCCTCTCAAGAGGGGAATAATTGTGTTTTCTATTGATTTTTTCACAGTGTCTAATCGAACTCTGATTAAGTTAATTAAATTTTCAGGATGCAAAAATCTGAAAAGGATTGATTCAAAACAAAAAAAGCGGACAAATTTGCCCGCTTTGCATTTCAAATGATAGAATATTTTATTCCACAAAGGGTAAATTCACCTGTTTTGAAATTTTCTCTGTTACCGGTAAAACCTGTACAAGATAATCGTTTAGGTGAACGATGTTTTCCTTTGTCACTTCTTCCGTTTCGTTTATAAATACTTCCTTTTGATTCTCATATAAGGAAGAAACTGTTTCTTCTGTTTTTACATGGGTATCTGCTTCAGGTGTTGGTTCAACAATTGCTATTGAAGGAGCAATCACCAAAGCAACCACAGACATCAGTTTTAGAAGGATATTTAATGAAGGACCGGAGGTATCTTTAAATGGATCTCCAACTGTGTCTCCAACAACCGCTGCCTTGTGTGGATCAGAGCCTTTGAAATAGGTTTGACCATTCACTTCAACTCCCTCTTCAAACATTTTCTTGGCATTATCCCATGCACCACCGGCATTTGACTGGAAAATTGCCATCAATACTCCGGCAACGGTCACCCCTGCGAGTAGTCCTCCCAGCATTTCTGCGCCGGCAATAAAGCCAACCAGAACAGGTACTGCGACGCCAAGTATGCCCGGAAGGATCATTTCCTTGATAGAGGCTTTTGTAGATATTTCCACACATTTATCGTATTGGGCAGCGTCATCTGCAGCATTGAAAACCTTCATTTCTTCTTCTGTCGCTTTTTCGAGATCAGCATCATATTTCTTCATAATGGCCAATGCATCTTTTAATGCCGGGATCTCATGAAACTGTCGCCTGACTTCTTCGATCATTGACATGGCAGCTCGTCCAACTGCATTCATAGCCAAGGCAGAAAAAACAAATGGCAGCATCGCACCTAAGAATAATCCTGCCATTACCGTTGGCTTGCTGATATTAATGGATTCAAGGTTTGCCTGCTGCATAAAGGCGGCAAATAAGGCCAGAGCAGTCAATGCAGCTGAACCGATGGCAAATCCTTTTCCGATAGCAGCTGTAGTGTTACCTACTGCGTCAAGTTTATCTGTTCTTTTTCGAACCTCTTTCGGAAGTTTGGACATCTCGGCAATACCTCCGGCGTTATCTGAAATAGGTCCATAAGCATCGACGGCAAGCTGAATACCTGTATTAGCCAGCATTCCTACAGCGGCTATCGCAATTCCGTATAAGCCGGCAAAATTGAAAGAGATCAATATCGCTGCGGCTATTAGTATAATTGGAATGGCCGTTGACATCATTCCCACACCAAGGCCAGCGATAATATTTGTTGCAGAACCGGTAAGTGATTGCCGTGTGATGGCTTTTACAGGAGGGGTACCTGTTCCGGTATAATATTCTGTGATCTGCCCAATTCCCAAACCGGCAATCAAACCGGCAATGGTTGACCAAAATACTCCCATTGAGGAATACGTGCTATCTCCTATTGTCCAGCTGGAAGGCAGCATATAGTCGATGATGAAATAAGATGCTATGATCATGAATATGGAAGAACCAAATTCCCCGGTATTTAATGCCTTTTGTGGGTTTCCGCCTTCTTTTACTCTGACAAAGAAAGTTCCCAAAATGGAAACAATGATCCCTGCAGCGGCCAGTACCAATGGTAAGAGTACAGCACCTAATCCATTAAATTGTTCTGTAAACTCAGGAAGTGCAACGAACGCAGCACCTAGAACCATCGTACCGATGATCGAGCCTACGTACGATTCGAAAAGGTCAGCGCCCATCCCTGCTACATCGCCGACGTTGTCGCCTACATTGTCAGCAATGGTAGCAGGATTTAAAGGGTGATCCTCCGGAATACCGGCTTCTACTTTACCAACCAGGTCAGCTCCTACATCAGCAGCCTTCGTATAAATTCCTCCACCGACACGGGCGAAGAATGCGATGGAAGATGCTCCAAGTGAAAATCCTGCCAGTACATTGAGGACTTTTACAATGCTCCAGTCGGCACCGATATATTGATTATAAACAATAAAAAGAATGCTCAGTCCAAGTACTCCCAGACCAACAACTCCCAGTCCCATTACTGACCCTCCTGCAAAGGCTACTTCCAGCGCTTTGCCAAGGGATGTTCTTGCAGCATTCGTAGTACGGACGTTTGCCTTCGTAGCAACTCTCATTCCCATGAATCCGGCCAATCCCGAGCACAATGCACCAACTATAAAGGAAAGTGCAACCAATGAATTTGAATCTGCTTCTGTCGAGCCTTTGTAGGCTAGTAGTATGGCAACAGAAACAACAAAAATTGATAGGACTTTGTATTCGGCTTTTAAAAATGCCATCGCACCAATGGCGATATTATGAGCGATTTTCGCCATGGTCTCTGTACCTACTTCTTGTTTTTTTACCCACGCAGTTCGCCAAAAAACGAAAAGTAGTGCAATAACGCCCGATAAGGGCAAAATGTACAATAAGCTTTCCATAAGTTATCAGGATTTTATTTTGTTTTTGTAAAAAATTGAAGAACAAAATTTTAAATTTTGTTTCATGTAAAGAATTATATGTTGATTATAATGCTGAAATTTCAAATCATTCCCCGCAATATCATTAATAAGACCTTAACAACCAAACCTATTTGATCGAATGAATGTAAAGACTTTTCAATCATCTGACTCGGCTTTTCTAAAGATTCTTCGAATAAATTGAGGAATAGGAAAAAACCAAACTTATTTTATGATTTTTTTATAATGAAGAATCAATTTGCTTAATAAAATTGAAATTTGATAAAAAACAGCGGTATTATTGAAATATATTCAAATAGCTGACCATATGCCTCAGGGTCTCCGCAATCTGCTCAGCAAACTCATTTTCTGCACCCCTTCCAACCACATATAACGTGAAAATAAAGTATATCCCGAGGAGTAAATACGCCTGCATTTCTTTGATGACTTTCCTGAAAACATAAACAAGAAAGGCAAGAACGGTAAGCAAAAGGAGTAACATTCTCAGCTCACTGCTTAAGTCAATAATCTCATCATGCATTTGGATAGGGCCGTAAATCAGGGTATAAAGGAAAAGTGGAAATCCCATCGCAAAACAGATGTCAAAAATGTTACTGCCCAAGGCGTTCGAAATAGCATCGTCGTAATTTCCTTTTCTTGCATCGTTCATTGAAATGATGGTGTCGGGGACACTTGAAGCCGCCGAAGCCAGTATTACGGCCACAAACATGATCGGAATGTTAAGCCCCTGGAATTCCCCCAGGTAGGGGATGGTATAAACATCGCTGCCAATCCATTCACAAGCCTGAACCAATACCAGACAAACAAAAGCTATCCAGAAAGTGGCGATGGAGAGTAGCAGCCAGGCATTCCAGGTGTTCATTTCCCGTTTTCCTATGATCAGCCTTTCCAGATCGAATGTTGTAATGGCATTCCAAAGAGTTGTTTCTTCTTCGCCATGAAGTTTCATATCCCCCACATGATGTGGATGAATAATATTTGGCTTTTTCATGGTGACAAACATGTAAATCAGGTAAATAACATAGATCACCATTAGGATAAACCCATGCCACCAGTATAAGACTGAGCCGCTTATCAGCATGATGAAAATCAACTCTGCTATGATCAGGGAAAAACCATCCCTTCGCAAAACTTTACGCGAGACAGTAATGTTCCTTGCAACACCGGTAAATATGACAACCAGTATCACAAATGCCGGAATGATCATCGAATTGAAAATAGCGCTTCCGGCCGTCGTTCCAATTCCTCCGGAAAAACCATCCACATCTTTCAGGTAAAAAAGGAAGAAAAGGGATGTAAATACTTCCGGCAATGAGCTGCCAATTGCATTGATGGTTGCACCTCTGACTCCTTCAGATAAATTTCTGCCGATAAAATCAGATGCCGCCGCAAAACCGTCACTTGCCCTCCATATAATCAGACAACAAACAATGACCAAAATAATTGGAATGACTACCCCCATTGATAGATAATAAAAATGAACTTTCGCTTATTTACACGTGTTTTTTAATCTTGCAATCGACGCATAAAAATGCAAAAAAATATAAAATAAGTTAAATTTATTATTCAAATAATTTTCTTTATCCAATATTAAAGTAAAAAATTACCGGATGTTTTGAAGCAAGTAACTTTGGAATCAAAGCATCTGTTTATTGAATATTATTTACAAATAAAGAGTAAAGATAAATTAATTAAAAATTAATCTCCTGTTTATCCTATTTTTAATAGCAAATGAAAATTTTTACCAGATCACAACTTTCACTAAGAAACGGACAAGATAAAGAAGAAATCTGGGTTTCCTATAAAGGCATCATTTATGATCTTGGCTCTTCCCGATTATGGAAAAATGGTACACACTACGAGCACTGGGCAGGTCAGGATCTGACAGACGAATTAAAAGATGCTCCGCACACTGAAAAAGTATTTGAAAAGTTTGAGCCCGTTGGTAAATTGAAAGACTAAATGTGATCTGCGATGCACGAGATAGAACCATACTCCAGATGGTTAAATTTTTACGATTCCTCCTATGATGAAATCTCACCATTTCACGGAAAAGTATATAACTATGATCTGTATACCGAATCGGTCTACAACTATTATATCGATCCTGCTTGGGACTATTTTGGCTCAGACACACTTTATTTAAAAGTTCTTTTTGCCGATTATGAAGGGGGCTCCATTATAATGGAATTTATCGGAGAATGGAACGATGCCATCAACAATGACATCATGCTGCTCAAAAGGAATATTATCGAGCACTTTTCAATGAATGGTATTAACAAATTCCTTTTGATTGGTGAAAACGTCTTTAATTTTCATGGATCGGATGACTGCTACTATGAGGAATGGTTTGATGAGCTGGAAGAAGGGTGGATCGTCACAATAGGTTTCAGGGATTTTATTTTGGATGAATGGAAGAAGTATAATATTGATTATTATGTTAATTTTGGCGGAGAATTAGAGATCGATAACTGGAGGACATTCGCTCCGTCAAAACTTTTGGAAAGAGTGGATTCCATTGTAAGAAGAAGGATCAGTACACTTTAAAAATTTTTCAGTTGTTTTATAAAATCTTAGTAAGGCCACTTCTATTTATTTTTTCTCCGGAACAGGCTCATAACTTAACATTTTCGCTCCTTCGGTTAATCTTTAAAATTCCCGGTGCATCGGCAATCGCAGAATTGTTTTATTCAAAAAAGAATAAAAGGCTGGAGCGTGATCTGTTTGGGATCCGATTTCCCAATCCGGTTGGTCTGGCAGCGGGATTTGATAAAAATGCATCATTGGTTGACGAATTCAGCCATTTCGGCTTTGGATTTATTGAGATCGGAACGGTTACTCCGAAGCCACAGCCGGGCAATTCCAAACCTCGGTTATTCCGGCTTCCGGAAGACGGGGGGTTGATCAACAGAATGGGCTTCAATAATAAGGGAGTGGATGAGGTTGTCAAAAGTCTAAAGGAACGAAACTCCAATATTATAATAGGAGGGAATATCGGGAAAAATAAAATCACTCCAAATGAAGATGCAGAGCGCGACTATGAAATATGCTTTGAATCATTATTTGATTACGTAGACTATTTCGTAGTCAACGTCAGCTCGCCCAATACGCCCAATTTGCGACAGCTTCAGGAAAAGGAACCCCTGGAAAAGCTTCTGAAAAGATTGCAGACCCGAAATTTGAACAAAAAGAAACCCAAGCCCATCTTACTTAAAATAGCTCCTGATCTGACCGATGAACAATTGATGGACATCATTGATATCATGAAGGAAACAAAAATTGCGGGAGTCATTGCTACCAATACGACCATTTCCCGTGAAGGGCTCCTGACTGATAATAATATAGTATCAGAAATGGGCCCAGGGGGATTGAGTGGTAAACCCGTTAAAAAGAGATCCACAGAGGTGATAAAATTTTTAAAGGAAAACTCCCATAACAGCTTTCCGGTTATTGGTGTAGGAGGAATTATGTCCCCGGCAGATGCTATTGAAAAGTTGAAGGCCGGAGCTGACCTGATACAGGTTTATACAGGTTTTATTTATGAAGGTCCGTCATTAATAAAAAAAATCAATAAACAGATACTAAAAACGTTTACAAATAGCTAAATTTTCAAACGTCATCGATTTTTAGGTTATTCTGAAAAGTATAGCAGAATATTTAAACATTTAACTTAGTTTTGTGCTTTTATGGCAAAAGCAAAGAACACATATAAGGAAACGAAGGCTACTTCTGCCAAAAAGAAATCAACAAAAAAAAGCTCAGGTACATTTTTTAAGGACAGAAGATTTCACCTTAGCATGGGCTTGCTATTAATAGCAATTTCATTCTACTTATTTACAGCTTTTACTTCCTACCTTTTTACAGGCCAGAGTGATCAGAGTGTGGTAGAAGCATTTGGAAGCTCAAGCATCCTGGATTCCGGGAAGGAAGCTGAAAACTGGGTGGGCGTGCTGGGAGCGATAGTTGCCAATCTGTTCATTTACAAGTGGTTTGGTGTGGCTTCATTTGTATTGCCGCCTTTCTTTTTTATTATCGGATACTACATTGTTTCCAGAAAGGAAATTGTCTCTATCAAAAGGACATTTTATTTCACCGCTTTCTTTTTGATCTGGCTAAGTACATTGCTGGGCTACCTGACATTGGACCCGACTTCACCGAAATCACTGGCCTACCTTAGTGGGGGAATTGGTTTCGAGTTTGCCATTTTAATGGAAAGCCTGTTTGGTTGGGGAACATTTATCGTACTGCTGTTATCCCTGCTCATTTTTGTTATCTTCTTTTTTAACATCACTTATCTGTTCTCTGGTGAATCATTAAAAAATATGATGCAAAATGATTCGGAATTAGATAAAGCGGTATCCAGATCGGATGAAGAAATGATCGAACAGGAAAGCTGGGTGATCAAGGAGAAAAATCAATCAGTCAATAAAAACAAAGACATTAATCTAAGTATTGAAGAACTGGTTGTTGAGAAAGAAGAGGACAATGACATAGAATTTGAAGATTTTACTCCTCCGGTTCCGGAAAAAACTGTTGATACGAAAAAGGAAGATAGTGAACCCGATTTTTCAATCGGACAAAGCGTTGAAGAAAAGAGGATCAGTGCCATTGAAAATTATGATCCAACACTTGATCTGAGTAGTTACAAATACCCGGATCTTGAATTGTTGAATGAATATGAAAGTGGCCACATAAAAGTCACGAAGGACGAACTGGAGCAAAACAAAAATAAAATTGTCGAGACACTGACCAATTTTAAAATCGGGATTTCCAGCATCAAAGCGACCATCGGCCCGACCGTGACCTTATATGAGATCATTCCCGATGCCGGGGTGAAAATTTCCAGGATCAAAAACCTGGAGGATGACATCGCTTTGAGCCTGGCAGCTTTGGGGATCAGGATCATTGCTCCCATTCCTGGTAAAGGTACCATCGGTATAGAAGTGCCTAATAAGAACAGGGAAATGGTTTCCATGAAATCGGTTCTGAGCACTGAGAAGTTTTCAAAGAGCTCCTATGAATTACCTGTCATCCTTGGCAAGACCATCTCCAATGAAGTGTATGTCTCCGATTTGTCAAAAATGCCACACCTGTTGATGGCTGGTGCCACAGGACAAGGTAAATCTGTTGGTTTGAATGTCATGCTGGCTTCATTGATCTATAAGAAACATCCTTCGCAATTGAAATTTGTTTTGGTAGATCCGAAAAAGGTGGAGTTGACACTTTACAATAAGCTGGAGCGGCATTTTCTGGCCACCCTGCCGGATAATGAAGAAGCCATCATTACGGATACAAAAAAGGTGATCTACACCCTCAATGCTTTGTGCATCGAAATGGATGACCGATTATCCTTGTTAAAAGAGGCCGGTTGCCGAAACCTGAAGGAGTATAACAAAAAATTTATTTCCAGGAACCTCAATCCTGAGAAAGGACATCGCTACCTGCCTTACATTGTCTTAGTAATTGATGAGTTGGCGGATCTGATGGTCACCGCCGGCAAAGAGATTGAAAACCCGATCGCCAGGTTGGCAGCCGTTGCCCGGGCAATCGGGATCCATTTAATACTGGCAACTCAACGGCCATCGGTGAATGTCATCACGGGTGTGATCAAAGCAAACTTCCCGGCCAGGATGTCTTTTAGGGTAACATCTAAAATTGACTCACGGACCATTCTCGATATGGGAGGGGCAGATCAGCTGGTAGGAATGGGCGATATGCTGTTTTCTCTGGGATCTGAACTGGTCAGGCTCCAATGCCCGTTTATGGATACGGCGGAAGTTGAAAGTTTATGCGACTTTGTTGGCAATCAAAGGGGGTATGAATCAGCCTACTTGCTGCCGGAATATCACGGTGATGAAGAATCGGGCGCTGCCGGAGCTGTTGATCTGGCTGACCGGGATAGCATGTTCGAGGATGCAGCACGTTTGATCGTAAGGCACCAGCAGGGATCGACTTCGTTGATACAACGCAAACTGAAGTTGGGATATAACCGGGCCGGTCGTTTGATCGATCAGCTGGAAGCTGCAGGAATTGTCGGTCCGTTTGAAGGAAGCAAAGCCCGGGAGGTCTTGATCACGGATGAATATAGTTTGGAACAAAAATTGAATGACATATATCAAAACAATTAATATATTTTGAAGATGAAGAAGATACTGTTAATTCTGGCATTGCTGATTTCCGTTTTTACAGCTCATGCGCAGCAAGAAGAAAAAGCAAAGGCGATTCTTGATGAAATGAGTACCAAGTACAGGGATTTGCCAGCTTACAAGGTTAATTTTGTGAACAAGATGGAGAATCGTGTGGAGAACATCAGCGAACAATATTCGGGAAGTATCATTGTCAAGCAAGACAAATTTAAGCTCACCATCGGTGACCAGGAAGTTTACAACAACGGCGAAACGGTGTGGACTTATTTTAGTGATGTGAATGAGGTCAATATCGATGACTTTGAGGAAGATGAAGGTGACATGACTCCTGTAACAATTTACAACGGGTACCAGGAAGGATATAAATACCGGTTTGTGGAAGAAAAAAAATCAGGTCCCCGCAGTTATAATGTGGTGGAATTGCAGCCCTTGCCTGATTCTGATCAATTTGAAGATCTGATCAAGATCAAACTTGAAATAGATGCTTCGGAAAACACGGTTGATTTTATGGAGATTTTTGATAAATCGGGATCCGTTTATTCTTATAAAATGAGTGGGTTCACCCCACAATCAAATGTTAGCGACAGCGTATTTGAATTCGACGTTGCTGCCCATCCGGATGTAGAAGTAGTTGATTTAAGATAACAATTGAGAGGTTGTCTCAATAGTTACACATGCAAAAATATGACGCCAAAGAATAGTCTAAATCGAGAGTCAATACCTTTAAAACAGCCTTATAATCTACTAGAACGATAATTCCCCCTTTGAAGGGGGTTAGGGGGATGTTTATAGCCTTTGACTCAAAATGAAATTTGGTATCATTATAATGCCAGGGCTTTTGAAAGACCTAACTTTTTATAATGACAAAATCAGAAATAGTAAAGCAGATAAAAGCAAAAAAATCTTTTCTCTGCATTGGACTGGACACCGATATTCAAAAGATCCCATCCTTTCTTCTCAAAGAAAAAGACCCTGTTTTTGAGTTTAACAAGATCATCATTGATCATACCCATGAGTATTGCGTGGCCTATAAACCCAACATTGCCTTTTATGAAGCCCTGGGGGCAAATGGCTGGGAAAGCCTGCAAAAAACCCTTGATTACATTCCTGAAAATATATTTACGATCGCGGATGCCAAACGAGGTGATATTGGTAATACGTCAACGCTTTATGCCCGGGCATTTTTTGAAAACATGGATTTTGATTCCGTTACGGTTGCTCCTTACATGGGCGAAGATTCCGTCAGCCCATTTCTGAAATTCAAAAATAAATGGGTCATCCTTCTTGCTTTGACCTCTAACAAAGGAAGTGAGGATTTTCAGTACATCCAGCTGCAGGAATTGGACAGGGAAAAGTTGTATGAAAGGGTCTTGACTAAAAGCCAGCAATGGGGTAATGACAATAACATGATGTATGTGGTCGGGGCGACCCAGGCTGCAGAGTTAGCCAATGTCCGAAAGTTAGCACCTAAGCATTTCCTGCTGGTGCCCGGCGTAGGTGCGCAGGGTGGAAGTCTGGAGGAAGTATCAAAATACGGAATGAACTCAGATTGTGGGTTGTTGGTGAATTCATCCAGGGGCATCATTTATTCTTCTTCTGAAAAAGATTTTGGAGAGGCCGCCGCCCGGTCTGCTCAGGAGCTACAGGAAAGCATGAAAAAATATTTAGACCTTTATGCTAAATAGCCTATTTTAGCATTACAAACTCATAGGAAATATTGTTGTAATAAATCGATTTCATCCTGTTAAAAACACCAATATTCCCCGCCAGTATTCTAAGACTTAAGCAATAAAAATATTACAATTTTTATGCTGCGAACCCATATGTATCCACATAAGGAGTACCTCTTTGTACCACTGCAAAGATCCTTGACAATAATTTGTTT